>Ga0307514_10000270_pt1 | contig 133625 bp, 129 predicted proteins | sample 16_EM_MG_FD_203088 | JGI IMG/M metagenome (GOLD analysis project Ga0307514, IMG submission 203088) | Populus trichocarpa ectomycorrhiza microbial communities from riparian zone in the Pacific Northwest, United States - 16_EM | ecosystem: Host-associated > Plants > Roots > Unclassified...
TGACCGCTCAGAGCTGCATGGATACTGACATGAGCCCGATGGCTTGATTCGACAGCTAGTGAGTTTCTCCGTGACCGCTCAGAGCTGCATGGATACTGACACGAGCCTGATGGCTTGATTCGACAGCGTGTGAGTTTCTCCGTGACCGCTCAGAGCTGCATGGATACTGACATGAGCCCGATGGCTTGATTCGACAGCTCGTGGGTTTCTCCGTGACCGCTCAGAGCTGCATGGATACTGACATGAGCCCGATGGCTTGATTCGACAGCTAGTGAGTTTCTCCGTGACCGCTCAGAGCTGCATGGATACTGACATGAGCCCGATGGCTTGATTCGACAGCCGGTGAGTTTCTCCGTGACCGCTCGGAGCTGCATGGATACTGACTCGAGCCCGATGGCTTGATTCGACAGCCGGTGAGTTTCTCCGTGACCGCTCAGAGCTGCATGGATACTGACACGAGCCTGATGGCTTGATTCGACAGCGTGTGAGTTTCTTTGTGACCGCTCCGAGCTGCATGGATACTGACATGAGCCCGATGGCTTGATTCGACAGCTCGTGGGTTTCTCCGTGACCGCTCAGAGCTGCATGGATACTGACATGAGCCCGATGGCTTGATTCGACAGCGTGTGAGTTTCTCCGTGACCGCTCCGAGCTGCATGGATACTGACATGAGCCCGATGGCTTGATTCGACAGCGAGTGAGTTTCTCCGTGACCGCTCCGAGCTGCATGGATGCTGACATGGCTTGATTCGACAGCCTGTGAGTTTCTCCGTGACCGCTCCGAGCTGCATGGATACTGACATGAGCCCGATGGCTTGATTCGACAGCTAGTGAGTTTCTCCGTGACCGCTCCGAGCTGCATGGATACTGACATGAGCCCGATGGCTTGATTCGACAGCTCGTGAGTTTCTTTGTGACCGCTCCGAGCTGCATGGATACTGACATGAGCCCGATGGCTTGATTCGACAGCCCGTAAGTTTCTTTGTGACCGCTCCGAGCTGCATGGATACTGATCCGAGCCTGATGGCTTGGTTTCATAGTTCGTGAGTTTCTCCGTAACCACTGTGATACGCATGATGACTGACATGGGCACTGATGTGCTGATTCGACAGAGAGTGAGTTTCTCCGAGACCGCTATGAGTTGCATGGATACTGATTTGAGCCCGATGGCCTGGTTTGACAGCAAGTGAGTTTCTTCGTGACTGTTTTTAGCATCATTTTGTCTAACCTAGGCATGATTGCTCCATTTGATAGTGTGTAAGTTTCTGGGTGATTTAATCTTCTTTATGACGGTCAATTGCTAACTTGAATATCAATAACTTCGTTGAATAGCCTGTGTGAAACCCTATGCTGTCTATCTTTATATTGTTTAGCTGACATTTTGGGATGATTATCCCAATGGTGCTGTTCGATAGTCCGTGAGTTTTGTCATTGTGCATCTCGTTGCAGTTCTGAAGTGCTAATTGGAGCTTAATGGCGTGATGTGATAGTCCGTGAGCTTCCCAATATTGTCTTGGCGGTCACAATTTTACAGTGCTAACTCGGGCATGATGGTTAAACATGCTAGCATGTGAGTTTTCTTGAATGACTGATTACTATAATCGTGCGTTGCTAATCTGGCGTCTGTCCATTGTTAGTGTACGTCTCCTAACGGAAAGCAGCAACAGCGATGGTTGGTAGGTTTGTTAGTGAATTGTTAGTGAGTGATTTGTTTAGTTGGTGGTTGGTTAGTGGATGAATATAAGTTCGTGGTGATTGGTCAGTCATGTACGGGGTTGGTGGATTACAAAATGAAGTCATTGTGCCTTTCGAACTTGTTCTTTGATGCGACGAAGCCAAATGATGTTGGATGTGTGTGCAATCTATTCATTCTTAACAAGCCAATAGTATATGGGGTACCGGTGCTTTGTATTGTAAAAGTCCTGCCCCATGCTTATTGGGGTTCCGCCCCTGACTAGTGGAAGTTAAAGCTTTGGGCCAGGTTTCACACTGCTCACATTACATTCTACCCCGGAAGGTAAAGTCCCACCTTAGTAAGTATAACCTCCACCCACTGACCAGTTGTGCCAGTGGACCCGACACTGGACGGTCCCGGTCCAGAGTTGTGTGCAGTGCATTCCGGTTCGCAGATGGGTCGCACTGAATTGCACAACAGATTTGGGGTATTGCACTGAATTGATGCAGTACGCAGGCATCCCAATAGTTGTCCCGTCCGTCCAAGGCCATTCCCGGGACCGGACGACAATTTTCGGGGCTCAAAATGTTAGGACTGGACGGAGCAGGGCACTCCCTGACAAGACCACAGGACTGCAGAGACCTACAGTTTACTAATTGGCCCTGACAGATACTGCAGTTGAATGTTTGTTCTGGGATTTGGTTACTTTACTCATGCGGGGTAGATTTTATTTTTCCCGAAACTCTCACTCCCGAGCCGGATATACTATATCCGACCCTGGTCAAGACCGTACCTGGCCCTGGTGAGTTTTCTCCTCGCAAATCGATCCCGTCAGTTTATCACTGTTGGACTGATTTGTATGGATATCATGCAGTATTGGGTTAGGGTTCCATATGGCCGCAAGATTTTGAATGACTCCTCGTCACCATAGGCAGTTGCGGGAGAGACGCTTCATGGGTTCACAGCAGCACTCATTAGTGGACGTGCGCTTTTTAATACGCTTGGATTTGGCCCAACAATCGCACTGCTGGATTTGGCAGTCTCCACCAGTCAGACTATTTCCGCACCAGTGCCCGAAATTTTGCATCGGACCGATCCCAGTGCGAAACTTGTGTAGATAAGCGGAGGCAGGGTAGAAGAAGGAGATATCCCCTACCTAGCCGGTCATCCGGAGGGGGAAGTGTCATTCTTTAGTTGGTGCGAATTTAAGTGCGACTCCGTGGTGCGGGGTTATCCCTGCTGCAGATCTCCCGCACTAGCGCCTATACCCGGGATCCGAGTGAAGCTAACAGCAGAGCCGCAGAACTTCATTGCGGCTCTGCCCAATTGATGTTGGCAGATGATCAAAGCTTGTCTACCGGACAGCTGTTTTATGAGCTCCTAAGATCATAGACTTTTTAAAGAACGTACACGAAATGAGAAGATAACACGATAACCGACGTCAACTCTCTACGACCGAGCAGGTTGGGAGGACATACATTGATACCCGGCAAGAACACACTAGCCGACTAATGCATCATGGGGACGAGTTCGAGACGCATTTGGCGAGTACGAGTTTGAGCTTCGGAGAAACTCGGCAACACGTGTGATCGATATAGCCTCCATTTAGGATGGAAACGATGACAACTCGACAGAAGGCATCGGAAAGCTGCACCGGATGTACCTTAGCGACCTGGGGGGCCAGATGAACATGAGCATGATGGGCATGAAGTACATTACCGAGGCTGCACCCGAGGAAAGCACTTGCTATGTGACTCAGAGTAGAGACAATCACAGTAGATCGACGGTACCTATTCGCGACGCGGCAACTGACACCGACACCACCAATTCCGACACTTGAGGACATGGCAGAGAGGGGATGCGACGGAAAAACCGGCGGGAATGACGATGGGGGATGTAACACGTTACCTTTACCAAAGACTATCGGGGAACCGGCAAATCTATACATTTCGACTCTCCACCGAATAGATACAACACCGAACGATCGATACGGCGGTGGCAGGGGAAAAAGGTGATCATAACCTAGACTGGGCCAAGGAGCTTCCCTAAGGAGGTGTGGTCCCCGAGCACTCATGTGAATCGAAATTTGCTTCTTGCTGTTTCCTTGTAGAAATTAACAATGAAAAGGTAATCGTTGCTAATTAGGGTACGGGGACATGTTTTAACTCCTTTTAGTGCCATTCTGAGAACTAGAATACCTTTCATGAGTGTCTTTTTAGTTTGAACATTTTGAGAGGTCTATACTACTACCAATCCGCCTCAAATCAGTTACGTTCTGCAGCTGCCAGTGAAGCATGCTATTCTACAGGTGCCTGCACTATTCCGGACCTTCCACCAATGTGGCCTTTGGGGAATGACATTTCTAAATATTGCTCACCCCTCGATAATGAAAGTTGCCTGTTTAAATAACATCTCTGCCCAGCCTCACGAATAGTACCCTATCACTGTACTCTTAAATATTTGAAACAAAATGCCACGGCACTGTTTTTGCATGAAAAAGGCAGTTCTTTGGGATACTGACTCCAATCTCGCTACAACTCCCATTACCTTAGCTACCGCCGCCGTTGCCGAACCTCGAAACACGCGCCCGGACAACCTTGCACACACCGAGGATCGAACAACACTGGAGCTGAGGAGCAATCAGAGGGTGACAGTTGAGTGCTATAAGGAGCGGTCGATGGAAGGACAACTTGGAAGATGCGACGCGGACCTCACACGGTTGCTGATAGCTAAGGCTAACAGTCACGGCGAGAGGAGTTAACCCAGCAAAGTGGGCACAAAATGGCAAGGAAAGGCACATTAAAAAGGCACTGGAAGTTGCGTGGCGGAATGGCACCGTGGCTGGGGAAGGACGAAAAAAGGCGCGGGGAATGACACCTGTATTAATGTGCAACGTAGTTCTATTTATATGTGCCTTTTAAACTCTGCAATTACGACTCCAATTGAGGCAGGGATGGCAATGGTACGTCCGGACTGTGATTATTCTGCGGACTACCGTGCCCTCCTGCCTGGACCACAGCTCTCGCAGCAATAGGGCGTCTAGTTCTCAAATATGCATGATTAGTGCAGTGCAGGCTAGATGTTAAATGTCCCAGTGGCAAAGGGTGGCACCGGCATATCCAAAGATATACCCGAGGTTCTCATTAAATATGCCGAGTCTTTCTGTTTCTCTCTTCTATGTATCTTTGTCTATGCCCATAGTTGTCTGCTTCATATCGCAGCACTGGCTTTTTGCAATAAAGAAATGAAGATAATGTCTTCTAACGAGACAGTCTACTTCGTCTACATACAAGAGATGCAAGCCACCGGAGGTGTCGGCATCGGGCTGAGTTCAGTGCGGGCGCAGTTTTTCCGGAGGAGAGAAGTAGCCGGTATCAGAGTCAGCAGTCATCTCCGGCCATACAAGACATCATATCCGGCTGAGACCTATCATGCAATATGGTTGTCGACGGTACCTGCCGAGTGACAGCTTGTGCTGATGAGTTTCCGTATATGGCTTGGTAGATCCAGTCGCACGATAGGATGTACCAAACTACTGTACTGTTGTACTGTGTCCCTGGAAGATAGCGCACAGTGCTTTTGTTGCGGCCATTTCATGATCTTCATTTGCCTATCACCTCATCACTCACGATCACAGTTACATCACTCGCAGTCACCAACACATCACTCGATGGCCTGCAGCGCCTTATGTTGCATAAATAGAACTGACTGATGGCGGAGCTGACTGTAAGCCGTAGGGCACAAGGCACACCGCTCTCTTGTACTATATATTTCTAGTCTTTCTTCTTCTCTCTCTCTTTACACTTAGTATCTTAATCTACACACGGTTCTCCCCTTCCATATTTGAACACCTTATGTTACTTTGGATGCTTCTTTAGACTCGTTTATTTTCTGATCTTCTCGAGGCCAGAAGGACCGTATATATACAGACTTGTCTCCCATATTCGCAGCCATATTCGTCTCCATATCTATCTCCGTTTGCACTGATATGAGCCGCTCTGCACTGATACGAGCCGCACTCCTGAGGCATATCTTCATACACCAACTACATATCAAACGGAGCTGAGCTGTGAGGCTCACGATGCAGGTACACATGCAAAATTATATATTGGTAGTCTTGTACACGGAAATGGTAGCTTTTGCCCAAGGTCATCGACGGGCATCATGTGACTGCTTCGCTATTACGTGGGTTGCCATTTTCAGTATAGTACAGTTGATATTGTGTTTTTTAGTATTCTCCTTTTCTCCTCTCCTTTGAACACGGACAAGTGACGAATTTTCCACTCCCACTGCAAGACGCGGGTGTCAACAAGTCTTGCTTATTAGAAGAATGAAATCCCCTCTCCATGATGAAGGCGCTTACAAATTCGTAGTCCAGGGCAAGGTGAGCCTATAGTCGGATTAGACGGACTATTGTCATCCTTGACTCCGGGAGCTTTAGCTTTTTGGTTTAATCATACTGTATTCACACAATCAAAAGTATGACAGTGTGTGATTGCCCTTCCATTGGTATAGACTTGACTGAGCTGAGCTTTACCGTCGATTGGGACCATGAAGGCCATTGTTAAGTCTTCTAGTTGGAGCTAGGCATCACAACAGTCTGTCCCGTCTGGGTAAGGCTCAACCTCTGAGGCGGCTGAAAATTTCGGGACAAAGAATCAATTGTCCGTCCCGTCTGAGTAACACCGTCCCGGTTCGGTCTACACCTTCAGGGCAAGGAATATGTTAGACTACATGGGCTAGAGCATGGAATTCTTGCCCAGAATATCTGTAAGGTCTATAGTCGTTGCCATGTCTTACATCCAGGTGATGAGAGCAATAATCTTATAGAGGAAGAGTTGAATTGTCTAAAGAGAAGAAAGCGATCAACAGGAAAATCTAAGCCTTTATATACACGAGTTGAGAGTGCGGAGCAGCCGGTGAGTGATAGTTCGTGAATGAGTCTGATTAGTCAGAACATTAGAAATCACTCCCCAGTGCATTCTAGTATTTTCGATATATTCAGCAACCTTTATAAACCGCTCTTCAGTCTTTTCCATCAGCTGCGATGTCATCCCAGTAGCTTCTAGGCCACTCCAGCGGCTTGTAGGCCTTTCGGGCTAAATTCTGAGTCAACACCAGGCAGTAAAAACCAGTTTGAAGCTCCATAAGCGGAAGATAGGATGCTGTAGATGTGGATAAATCTCCAGTAGCCAGGATGTTGCAACCACATATAACATCACGGACTTCTAGAGATATAAGTGCAGGTGTTATAGGGGATCTGTGAGCAGATAGAGAACATTGTTGGTAATGGATTGAGTCCGCAGGCGTTCAGAAAATAACCGAACGGTCTCCAGCTTCTGGTTCGATAACCTCGGAATTTGTATGGTACTCCGCTTTATCAGGCTCGGTACTGTACTCGGCTCTAAGTATAGTGCATTCTGGCAGTGTTTGCCAGCGGCCAAACGGACACAGCTTGATAGAAGCCTGGCCAGTTTACGAGATTCAGACATGCTGCCGGGCCGGATTAAGAATTGGCAGCTTTTTTGCACTTCGCCGGCAAATATAAGCTAGCACTTATACAGAGGCGGTATTTATAAATATTCCCCAACATTAATTACTGCCAGCATTCCCAAGCATTCATAAATAATGCCGGCATTTTTAAATATTCACAGGGATTTATGAATAACGCAGGCATTCTTACCAGTATATGCCCCTGGAATTTGTAAATACTGCCGGCATTCACACGCATTCATTTTGATAACTACTAACGGCATTTGCAATTACTGTCGGCATTCATAAATACCGTCGGCATCTACAGGCATTCACAAATACCGCCCGCATTTGCAGGTAAAGCCGGGCCGCTGGCGGCTTTTTAGAGCTCCCGCCGGATTTAGCTCGCTTGTGGCTGGTAAATCGCCGGGCAGGGCCGTTCGGGAACACTGCTTTCTTGAATATATATGTCTATCTTATTGTTTCTTTGTACTATAGAAAATTTAACATCATAGTTTAAACAAGCATCACATTTGGAAGCTTGTCTGGGGCATCGCGCTCGGTACAGTAGCTCCGCTGGAGCTAATCTCGTTGTCAAAATTTAGCGTAGCAAACCGAAAATTGAAGCATAGTAACTTGAATTGGAGGAGACTGCAGTGGTTAATATTGGTGTGCATTCGCCTATACGGCAGGTTTTTCTGATCATAGAGTTGGAGGCAACAAAGATGGATTTGGAGACTTCTTTTAATTCACCCATCAATGTATGTATATTTCGTGCCTTAGGCCCCGGGTACTTACTACATAGGCAATCTGGTATAATAGTCCAGGACAAACGAGCTCAGATGGGTGTCAAAACGGGTCAGTTGGGGCTTCGCATATGTCGTTGCGTCTCATTTTGCGTGATATGTTCTAGTCAGTTCGCGGAGAATGTCAGTCCGCGGAGTAACCGGTTAGTTTGCGGAGCCCCACCTTCCATGAATGAACCAGTCAGATCAGTGCTCCATGAACTGACTGGTGCTAATTGTGCTCAAACAAAAGTAACAATTACTCTAATTGCAAAGTGATGTATATGTGAAATATGCGTAATTCATTGGTTTTTCAATTCCTAGTTTCCAATTTGCAATATCTTTAATATTGATAGAATGATTGTGAAAAAACACTGATTTTCAGTGATTTTGGCTGCTTGCTTTAAAGCTGCTCAATCAATTTTAAAGATATTGTAAATTGAAGACAGGGAGGTGAAAGAGCAATGAATTATACATATTTCATTTATACATCACTTTGTGATTGGGCCAATACTTGCAGACTTAATTGCATTGACTTTTTGCCATCTTTGTCAGTGCAGCTGACCAGAGAAATGATACACTGTCTTTTCCTGATTTTCCCTAAATTTGGCTGTATCGCACAACGAAGTGACTGGTCAGCTCATGGTCCGTGTAGGCCCTGCATGCTGACCCACCTGTGGTATGAAACTTTGAGATCTCATATGATCCTTGGCATTGGATAATCCCTCAATAGAATATGGTCTATAGGTGGTGGGCAGCTTCCCGCGCGCTAGGTAGTCATAAATTTGTCATCACTTATTTCGCACTGAGACTTCAACCACTCAATACCCAGCCATACTTCTCAGCATGTGTTGGTATTATACAGCTATCAGTTTCTGGTGCAAAAGCGAAAAGTATCTCTATCCCCACATATTTGAGAACTCTTGGGATTTGGCTGTTCTTCAACCAGTATGTTCAACAATGGCTAAGTATTTATCCGTATGAGGCCATGTATGTTTTTCATCCGACCCCAATCCAAAGTCACTCTCCCAAAGTTTATTTATAACTTTTCCGGTGCAGCATGGGTCTGTACTAGCTTGTATCTGTGGATGAGCCATGTCGAATTCGCGGAACAGTCCATGGTCTATCACTTGAAATACTCTAAACTTCTGTAGACTGCCTGTTATCGTCATGTATTCATCCATACCCATAAATATGTGATCGTGTGTTGAGTTCATTTCGCACAAGTACAGAGACTATATCAGAAAGGAGTTGGGTTTATATTCGTACGGCTCAATACTGCACAGTAGTAATCAGTACAACACTGTATTTAATACATGATTGAGTTCACACCTGACTTCATATGTTATTTATCCCATTGATTGGATTTGTAGTGCCTGTTAGTAGAGTTAGCAATGTATCCAGACTTCCACTGCAGGGCTGAGTCTGGGTTGGAACTGAACCACCGCCAACTATGTGGTCCACGTCGTCTAGATCACTGATCAGCCACTTTGCGTAAACTTCGATAGGCAGAAGTCAACCTGTCCAAACTGGGTGGGAGATCACAGGGTTGTCCAGCAGGTCCATCTGTATATTGATATAATGGTTATGCTTTTGCTGTTGGATCAGTGTATTTGATCAACATCCCTCAACTAACATTCAACAATAGGTTTTTACACACATTACAGGTTACAACATTGGCTATTTTGGAATCAATGTTTTTCCTTCAGTGTGTTATATTCAGGAGTACCAAGGTGGTGAAAAGTACTGTTATGAGCTTATACATCCGTGCGACACATTGATTGCCCAATATCCAGGTAGACACTCAGTTAACACTCATGTTCAGAATGGGGCAATTACCGAGTCGCTTTCTTTGTAGCCTCCAAAGGCAGTGATTAGACCCATTACGCCTAGCCACAACGAGATCACATAGTAATTACCTGACTCATAAGACCAAAAATCATTGAGGGTCGGTTGACACTCATTTTCAGGATGCGGCAACGAAGAGCTCAGGCATTGTGTTGCTTCAAAAGGCCGTCAATACATTGTATATGAAGTCATACCACAAATCAACACTTATATCATCCAAGATGGAAAGGCAATAATCGATGACTATCGGTTGACTCACATTTTCAGAGTGGGGCAATGACCATGCCTCTTGCTGTTTTGCTTATAATGGATGCCCATGCAACGGTTATGCCCAATAGCGATTAAATCACTTCACAATTACCTTACTTATGTAAAGGCTTACGTTCATGTATGGCCTCGTAGGAAGGTATATCAGTAGATACGGTTGCAAACACGCATGTCAATATTTTAGAGTAGTATAAAGGTAAGTTAAGGTAAGATTATCGCTAGAGATCAAAGGCTCGTGGCGAGCCGACTATACAAAGCAGGTATTACCCGGCCCTGGACACAGTACGTGCAGCCGTGCCATTACATTTTCCCTCTCTCTAGGTGCAGACCCCGTGGGCTGCATAATCCCATACAAGAGGAGAAATGAATGACAGCAATCAAATAACCGTTCGACGTACGCAAATGTACGAACCCATACGTCCCACAACCGATCAGGGCCACTGAGTATCTTTTCGGCGAATCTGGCACACGGGGAAGCTCCACCTCGATTTAGCCTATCTCCGGAGCTGGTAAAACCAGAGCTGACACCATTTGTACTGGGCCGAGATTCAAAGAAGTAATGAAGTAAAGAGAAGAGAAAGAGAAGAGAAAGAAGGAACATGCAAAGTGAAACCGTCCTCCATATCTCCACTTCCGAAATGTTCGGCATCCCACCATCCAATCTCGCACTCGTAACTCATACCAAGTGTAGGCGATTGTCGGAATTCGACACAGTAATCTCAGTGAAAACCCCAATCGTAGTATGAGCCACGTCTTGACTCGGCGGCATTGACGGTGGCTTCCGCTCGGTGCTCATCATCATCATCGCCATTGCCATTGGATCGGTATACCTAACTTGTAAGCATTCCAGTAACCAGTCATACTGACTATACTTCCAAGTGTGCTAGCACTCCAGCTCCCCCAATTCCTCGTGAACTCTGCAGGCCCTGCCCCTCAGTGATCATTGTTGCTGCTTTGGAAGCTGCTTTGGTAGTCATGTCCGTCGGTGATGGTCAATCATATATGACCTCGTATGAATCTTGTAAGCTTCTCATGAAATGGTCATTCATACGATATAGATTCAAGCAAGTTTCCGCTCTCCCGACCCTCGTGTATAGCTTTGCACGCAAGCCTCGATATCTGATATCCTCTCTTGAAGCCGGTGGCTCTCACACGGTGCCCGTGAGTAGTTATTATTATACTCTGTCAGCATCGGCCTAGCAGGCTTAAAGGCCTCCAGTATGGTCGTTCGGCAATCATTTCAGTAAGCCATTTGGTATATATTCCAGTGGGTGCCTTTGTTAGAGGGCACCTGATAATCCTCTAATTCAATTCCACTTCGGAGTCATTAGGCCATGATCTTGGTCGCTGTGCTCAGTCATCATCTCTCGGTTGTTGTCTCCATTGTCTCTCATGATGCCATTCTGTGACTGTCTTTCATGATGCTGTTCGGTCACTGTCTCTCTCGATGCCATTAAGTAGACTATGTGGTACGTTCGGAGATTATTTTCGGTCTCGTTAGGAACTGCCTTGGTAGACATAATTGCACTCGTTTCGCACAGATCAAACTCGCTTGATCATCTCATCATCTCTCCAGTGCTCTTGCAGTCACACTGATCATCCTCCTAGTCGGGGTACTTGTAGGTACACTTGACATCCACCCTGTGCTCCATGCACTTATCATCTCCAATTGCTCGCCAGCTTTCCTCCAGGTATGCTTTCTGCTCCTTCTCCAGCTGTGCTTGTTATCACTTGGCTGGGTATCCACATTGTCGATATCTGAGTTCACTTGTCGTTTCATCTGGTTGACTCTTCTTTAAGTGCATGTTGACTCTGCGAGTGATCACTTCTAAGGTACACTCATCGACTAATCTCCAGCTGCGATTCTCTGCCAGCAAGTGCGCTTTGGTGCTTCCTCGCAGCACTTCCGGTACGGTGAATGATTGCAGTAGGGGTTGGTTTTGAGTCCAGTACGGTCATCCGCATTGTGTACATCGTAACTCTGCCGACGACTAATCTAATTCGGCTACTTCGGCTGTCATATAGGTTTTTAAGACTTGATTCTTAAGTTGATTTCCAGTAGCAACTGAGTATCTTGGGATTGTCGAGACTGAGTCGGGATCTCATTCAGGATTGTAACATGGACATGCGGTTTCTTGATTCATCTGTAGGTGGGTTTGCCATCACATCTCTGGGTGCACATGCTGCTGCCAGCCTTCTCTATTAGTGAATGCATTTGATGGTGCTTGGTTCCTGCATTTCTGGTATGGTCATTGCTCGCGGGAAGGGTTGTCGTGATTCTGGCACTGTCATCCCCTTCATTACAGATCGCTGCTCCGCTGACGACTTAGCTCCTACGGCTTTGGGATGTGTGGTATCGGCATTTTAGCCGTGACTCCCGATCACCGAAGCTACGTTGAAATCTCACTTGGGATCATATTCGGCATTGAAAATGTGTCATGTAGCTGCATAATTCGGTATATCTAAATAGTGCGCTGAATCGTGCTCAGTATCGTACTCTGTGGAGCCATGCCACCTGTCACTGCTCGAAGGAATTGGAAATGAGATATGTCACATTCGTTCAGGTACGAAGGAGAGTATGCAGGTACCAGGGCGGAAGAAGTCACCCATTAAGAAATGCGGGGCGAAGGTTCTAGAGGAACGTGAGGAACCGGTAGTGGTGTGGGGATAATGTACGAAGATAAGGACGAGATGAAGATGTAGGATGAAGTGTTGCGACATCGGACGATGTGGCGTGGTTGTACTGATAAGAAGAGTTTTCGGGTGTGTAAGATCATAGGGAGATTATTCGGTTGGTACATCGAAGCATGGAGAATGATTCGAGGGTAGCGTACGGAGAGTATATACAGACAGGTCGTTTGGTGTTGGAGCATTTCCTTTTCTTCTTTCGTTACTCGTTCTCTTGTATAGGACTCAACAGTACGACTTTGGAAAATATTCTGACTCTTCGTATTTGTTCTTGCCTCTCGATACGCACTTCGAGTTCAGTTTTGCAACATTCCTATCACATGCGCCCGACCCCGCCCGTTACACCACCGACAGTACATCGTGTATCTGCATATCTGCGCTCAATTGTAACTTCGCAGCTTGGACTCAATGTAAGTGATCTCGAGAAGGGTATAACTTCGCATAACCCCAGTATCTTCATATAAGCGATGAAACCCATTGTCATCTGTCTCCTGTGATCCATCGCCTGTCATCCATCTCCTGTCATCCATCCATATCCGGTCGTGCTGCACAAAATGCCGCAAGACCTCTCTGGCTGTAATACATCTCTTGTTATGCATCTCCGGCCGCGATCTATCGCCAGACGCGATCTATCTCCGGCAGCAATCCATCTCCGGCTGCAATCCATCTCTGGCCGCAATCCATCTCCAGCCACGATCAGTCCATGGATGTGATCTGGTTGGTTGCAGCCAGTCGTTTCCATCTGTGCCTAATTGCGCTCATATTGTTCGCATTCCGTAACTGCTTCTGTAGCTCTGTAAGCTCTCTAAGGGTCATTGTTACTGACCTCCATAATGTCTGTCTTACATTGACTCTTCATCATAGTCCCATAATTCAGTGACATATTGTCCAATATAAGAAAATAACCACTTATGGATCCGTCCATATGGCATCGGATATTTAAGTCCAAATCCAACTGCATGATCCCGCCATTTCAGCACGTGATCTTTATCCACGGAATTGAGTGAATACCGCTTGACTCAACTCAACTCAACTCCATTCAATTGTAATACGCCCATATGGCATATTGTTGCCGGGTTCCAAATCGATTGCAATTAACTGATGCGGTGGGAGTGTCTCCGCCTTGTGTTTCGCTGAATAACGTCCAACAAATCTCTGTATATTACTGGATAAGTCCTCCATCGTCTGTAGGCACTATCTTTGTCATGGTACTGGCTCCCTCTGCAAATGTTAGTTCTAAATTCATAATAGATATATATGGAGCAGTAAGGAGGAATATCTAGGAGCCCAGATTTAAAACGGTTCACCCATGGACGAGCCAAGCCCTGACGTCCAGTACTCCCTCCGTGTCTTGGCGTGCCGGTAGCAGCCATTCAAGGTTCCCATGTTGACGGTTTTCTGCCGCAACTAACGCCACTGCTCCCTGATCACCTGTCCAGTGCCTGGTTCCTATCTCACCACGAGAGATGTGTTCCATGGTCACTCACAGCAGCCCTATATGAACTTCCACTCTTAGGAAGAACGTCCAAACGACTTCCTCACTGGACAGTTGATCGTCAAAGTTAGTGGCTCCAAGTATCACAATATCTGGAAAACCGCCGCCTCCTTCGGAACACGCCTCCTCCCTAGCCGTGATGCAGGTACATTGCAGGGGCATAACTGATAGCCTGCCCGGTCCACTGCCACCGCTTCCGCTCAGCCTGGGGTTGCAGAGCCAAAAGACAAATGCTTTGCAAGTCACCACTAATTCTCCAGCTCACACAGTGCGTCCACTGTGGCTGCCACCAATTTGTACGAAAAAGCTCACTGAGCGAATCACATACTTGTCACCCCCAATTTGGACTATCTGACAACCAAACACTGTCCATTCCCAGGTGGGGATAGGACACATCAATTGAACCTCCACATGCCTTAAATACATGCATAATCTGCTGGTCTTCTGAGAGTGCACAGATGGTCCACCCGGTAGCCCGGTGGAACCTGAGAATCCCGGCTACAAAATGCCAACCATCTCCACTGTATTCCTAAAAACCCTCTTCGTATGCCATTGTATGGGCACATATCTGTCTTCGCTCATTGGCGTATGTTTGATGAAATTGAGTAGAGGTGACGCAGATGGCTCTCACTCCTGACAACGATCTGATTCGGTTGTCCAATCTGCTGCCAAAGGTGATCATTGACAATGGTAATTGTGAATCTTACCTGCTAGCCAGTTTAAAACCTTCGGGCTTGTTATACTTCCCTTTCGGAGCTGCGACACGATCTGCGATCGCTGATCCTCTGTTCCATCAATGACTTGTTCTGAGTCGTAGCTGTCGACCTCCCGAAGCAATTGATGAAACTCCTAAATATCCGTAACCTAGATAACTTTGTGGAGTCTTGCGGAAGGTAATTGCGATTGGAACTGCCATCTGGGGCATCACTACATGTGAATTGTACGTATTGCGTAAATCCACTCTGATCCTTTGGAGGTGCACTTCATTCGAGGGATGTGCCATGTTTTGCTCTTCGCAGCTTCCATAACATAGATGACTCCAACAAGTCATATTGAAGGTAATCGAGATTTGAACTGCCGTCAGGGATGTGGATCGACCTGAATCACGTTCAATTCATAAACCGCCTCTGGAGAAGGGCCAGCTTCGGCATTGCCGCTAACATGACTCTTATAGTCATATGGGCTCTGGCATCGTCCCTGTAATCGTCAATTGACTCAATTGGATGGTAACTTATCAAATATCATTGATGCCGCGATTGATAGCCTTCGAGTTCTCCTATGAATTTGTTGCAATTGACTTCAACTGACATGGTTGCTGACGTGTTTCCTTGCTCATTGGCCTCTGGAATCAACCTGGAATTGTCTCTGCAATTATTAATCTCAATTGGGTGTACATATCAAGCCTCATTGCTTCTCAATCTGTCGCAGTCAATCCCGGAAAACTTCTCCTTTGTTGGTGTCACGTCGCGTCTCTGGCCGAGTGGCCTCTGGAATCCACCCGAAATCGTCTCTGTTAACATTAAGCTCAATTCAATAGACATATCAAGAAACATTGCTGATGCAATCAGTGCTCTTAAACCTGTATATCTCGGGCGTAGTTTGCGTGTTGTGACGCATGGGAAAGGGGTAATTCATAAAATCCCGTATGCAAAACATATCTGAAATTAAAGTGAGATAATTGTATACAGGTATACGCCCGTGTATGGCCTCGTATGAAGGTATATTTGTAGATACGGTTGCAAACGTGGATGTCAATATTGTAGAGTAGTATAATGGTAAGTTAACGTAAGATTATCGCTAGAGATCAAAGGCTCGTGGCGAGCCGACTGAATAAAGCGGGGATTACCCAACCCTGGACACATCATGTGCAGTCATGCCATTACAACTTACAAGACCAAAAATTTTTGAGCCTCCATTAACAATCATTGTCAGAATGGGGCAGTGACGGTGTCGCTTGCTGTTTTGCCAATAAAGGCTGCCAATGCTATGGTTAACCTAGATAGCGATTCAATTACTGCCCAATGACCTTACTTACAAAACCCAGAAATGTTGACCTTGCGTTGACGCTCATTGCCAAGTTGAGGTACTGAGCATGTCGCTATACGTTTGGCCTATAATAGTGGTCACTACTTCGATAATGTATAACCCTGACTAGATCAATTTTAAATTACAAGACTGACATGATCTAAAATTGGTGAAGCTACGTTGATGCACATTTTGCCACGGGTATATCTGCAATATGCAATGAATTGATTTTGCATAATCTATCTCTCACATTGTTTTGGCAGCCTATCTAGAGTTTTCATTGTCATTCTTCTTGATCACTACACTGTGCTTTAATTATACCTATAAATATATCCTTGAAGATCTATTTTACAGTATCTGCGAATTGTATATAAAAATACATTCCAAAATCCCGTTCCTTTTGATTCACAGTCGTCATCACTGGCATGTTCGCTCAATTGGCCGCTTTTGTCTATACAATGGATGTTAGCTGCATTACCACACAGCGGATAGTATACAAACAAGTGGATGTTCCTTCAACAGTCCATATATCTGGATCAAAATCTGTATCGTTCTCGCCACCCTGGGATTTGAATACACAGTATATAATTGAGCACAGGGAAGTGATGCATGTGAATAAACATGTCCCGCTGGCACTTTGATAATTTGAGCACATTGCGCACTGGGATAGTTGTTGGGTGGCATGGGTGGCATTCCAGGCAGAGGTGGCATGTCGGGTAGAGGTGGTGTTGGTTTGGCTGTCGTCAGTGTCCGTTGGTCAGGAGAATCTGCAGCTGTTCCTGTGTGTCTCCCACATGTATGCACAGTCAGTGGAGTCCCATTATGGAAAGCAAGGAATCGGTGTGTTTGATTTTGACGAAGCAGCCACTGGTGTCAATCTATCGCAGTGTTCACCTGTTTATGTCAAGGATAATCAATACCCAGCAGCTTCTCTTCTCTGACTCCGGAGTGAGGTGTCTTGATCAGATACAGCATTCTCTCAATTGTCTGCATGCTAAAGCCTGCCATTGGACATTTTGGCCATATTGAATGCCAGAAGCATGTCGCGCTGTTCCAGCTGCACTCAACCTCCTTTCCTCGCCATAGTAGCCGACATGTTGAAAACCTACATCAGCAAAATATAAATCGGTCTGGAAGCCATACGCAAACCTCCCAGACACTGTGGTAGCCCTCACCTTTGCTGCTAAGTATTCCCACATACTCCCAGGGCCCCCTGCGGTTTGGCAAAGTGCACTCAGACTCTGCAACAGAGTTCTCAAGTGCTCTTGAAAGCAGCTGCAGTTATGGATGTGCATTGTGGATGCTATGAGATTTGACAATTAGGATAGTCAACTTTTGGTGCAGATGAGACCTCAACAGATGTCAGGGGGAGACTTTGAGATCAGCTGTGTGGGAGACCAGGTGATGCATTCTCAACACAGTAGTTCATAGCATTCCATATACACAAGGCATATCGTCTATCATATTCCTCTTGAGTACAGTCCGAAGGATCGCTACCTCATCATATGACATGCATTATTGAAGCAGCTCCATATATACGCATAGGGTCAATTTGGCCACAGGTCGTAGTCGAGCATAATCAAACCAGCACCTGGGGACTCCCATTGAAAGCACTACCTGATGCACCACTTGGAGGTTGATGTGTTGGAACGACAGAGATAACAGGCAGAGGGCCTGCTATCAAGATCCCACTGCACCGAACGCGAAATCGAAACGGACTTCGTGAAGTTGAGCAGTTCTTGCCTGAGGAGTGAACGAAGGAGGTGAGAAAATATTAGACTAACTGCTGATGAGGATCCACGCAATTGCGTGGATCCAGAAACTTTCGGAAAAACTGAGTGTGACAGATAGTTGGGTACAACAGTGTTGATTTTCGTGGTATGACAAAATGAGATGAAAATGAGATGATGTTTATCTACCTGGGAGTCTCTGGAATATATACACCGCGTCGCAGTTTGAACTGCCATTTCCGTTGTATCTCTGTATATCTACCTTGGCTCCTTACCAATATACTTCCACGCTGTGATTGTACGAGTTTTGGTGATACACTTGGAGGCTGAGATCGAGTATACTGAGAGATGCACTTGGATGCCAGGATATGGTAAGTTTCGCGATGAGCATGGAGGCCAAGATTGAGTGAAATCAGAGATATACTGCATAGCAGTGATCGAGTGAAGTTTGAGATGCAATTGCACACTGACATTGAGTGCATACAGAGATGGACTTGGACGCTATGATCGAGCCAGTTTGGAGATGCACTTGGAGGCCAAGATTGAGTGAACTGAGTGATGCACTTGGAGGCAGTGATGGATTTAGTATGGAGATGAATTTTGAGGCCATGATTGAGCGAGTATGGAGATGACATTGGACACCAAGAATAAGTTAACTGAGAGATACAGTTGGAGGCCATAATCGAGCGAGTATGAAGATGCACTTGGAGCCTGTGATTGAAGGACTTTAGAGACGCAATTAGCGAGTAACATTGAGTGAACTCAGTGAAGCACAGCGAGGCCCGGATCGAGCGAATTTAGTCATCCGTGTGGAGGCCGAGATCGAGTGAACTCAGATATGCCCTCCCTGGCTGTGATTGAGTGAGTTTCGGAGATGCTCTTGCACTTTATGAATGAGCAAGATTGGAGGAGAACTTGGTGGTCGTTGATTTGTTGGGAGGCGCAACTGCACCATAGATTGTATTGATTGGTTAACTTGGAATTGTGGGAATGTAGAGAGTTAAGTACAACAACATAGGCTGAGAGAATAGAAACTGGTTGGGAATGGTAGACTGTCGATGATGGGATGATACTGTACTTGGTGTATGCTGTACCCAGTGGTAACTCATAATTATGGCATGCAGAGATGGGGAGGGATGACTTAACATTGTGTTCTTAGGTGATGGTAGAGTTGAGAACAACAATGAGAGAGATCAGAGAAGATGGGGGAAATCATCACGAGATGCTGGGACTTGAGAAAATTTCGTGTGGGAGTCAATTGACTATCCACAATATGGCAGATACGAGTCCTGATCCGGCGGTTAATATCACCAATACGAAGTTCTCTATAACATATCAGGCAAGTCATACTACGGGGTTCCCATTGGTGCTCTTATATTCCACATTGTCCTCAACTTCATCCCCCATCTCTCTCTTTCTCATCCACCACTCTACTATCATCACTAGAACACAAAATTATGTCATCCCTCTCTATCTCACCATGCCATTATCATGAGTTAACACTTAGTGCAGCATTCACGGAGTACAGCATTCACTGAGTACAGCATACACCAAGTACAGCATACACCTAAGATTGTCTGTCTTCCCTTCACTGACATGATTTCGTGTTGACCCCTGATTGGAGCTTCAGCTTCAGGCGTACCTCCCTTCTGATTGACCGCCACCTTGCAGTTCGCCATCAGAGCAGCAAAAGTACAGTTCCCTTGTCACATTCCCACGGTTTCGAGTTAACTAACCAACAGATCCAGTCTCAGCACCAGGCACACCTCCCATCCACTGCCTACAGATTGACCACTTCCAACTACTCCGCCAACCTCACTCGATCATCGCCTGCTACAAGTTAATCTCCAAACTCGCTTGATTACAGCCTCCAGTACATCCCTGGGCATACTCAATCTCGGGCTCCAATTGCATCTCCAAACTCGCTCGATTCTGGCTGCAATTTTCATCTCCAACCTGAATTGAACCTGGCCTCCGAGTGTGTCTCAGCGTTGAATTCATCTCGGCCTCCAAGTGCATCTCCAAACTCGGACGATCACGGCATCCCAGTGCATCTCTGAGTTCACTCAATCTGGGTCTGCTATTGAATCTCCAGAGTCGCTTGGTCACGGCCTCGGAGTGAATCTCTCGCTCTTGGTCACCAATTGCGTCTACACACTGGGTGGATCATGGCCTCCCAGTCAATCTCTGAGTGAACTTGATATCAATCTCCAATTGCATGTCCAATGTGGCTCGATCACTGCCTCATACTGTATCTCGGAGTCCACCCGCTTGTCAATTTCAGGTGCACCTCGAATTGCTGTGAAGCACCACCTGCAGCCAGTCGAGATATACTTTTGTTGAATGGTTGCTATATAGATACATAGATATGTAGAAGAGAATGCAAACTGAATACATGACATTTAAAACTTGTTGAACAAGAAGATGTGTGTATGATTTCCAGGCACACCAGCTGGGTTCCCAAAGAAGATGTTGCTTTCCCAGACTGATGGACTGTGATAACATCGGCAAAATATATTTCGGTCTGGAAGCCATATGCCAACTTCCCACACACTCCTGTAGCCCTCACCACTGCTTCTCAGAACTTCCAGATGCTCCCAGTCCACCCTGGAGTTTGGGAAAGTTCTCTCAAACTCTGCAAGAGCGCTCTGACATGCTCCTGAAAGCATCTGTAGTGCTGGAGGTGCATTCAGCATCCTTCCAGATTGAATATTAAAATAGTCAAATTTTGGAGCTACTGAGACCTCAGCACAGGTCTGCGGGAGACTTCGAGAGCTGTTGAGACCTCAGCAAACGCTCCGCGGATGACGCCAAGAGCTGCTGAGACCTCTGCACAAGCTCTGTGGGAGATTTGGTGCCATATTCTCACACTAGTGGTTTTTAAGGTTCCATAACCACAAGGCATTTCATTGATGATATTGGTCTTTGTTATAGTCTTAAGATTCGCTACATCATAATATGGAATGTATTATCTAAGTCTCTCTATGAATATACGTATGAGGATACGGAGATGGACTGAGCGACAGGCAGTATATATTTGGGCGACCCCAGGGTAGATAGACATCATCTCATTATATGATATACACACTTAACCGTTCCCAGCTCTTGGGCACATGTACTCTTGCCAAGCTTTCGAAGATCGACGCACTGTTGCAAAGCGTGCATAGATCCACACAATTTGTGCGGTTTATGATGGCCGGCAATCGCTCCATATCATCTCACACTGTTCCAACGTACCTCGAGCACGAACCGAGTTTTTTGATTAATTCCCTTCCGCAGCAGTGACCAAGCGAGGTTGGAGATGCACCTGGAGTCCATGATTGTCAGAGTTTGGAGATGCACTTCGAGGCCGTGATTGTGGGAGTTTTGAGCTACAACTGGAGCCCGTGATTGTACGAGTTTGGAGATGCACTTGGAGGCTGTCATCATGCGATCTTGGCAGCCATAGTGGTTTGAGTTTAGAGATACACTTGGAGGCTGTATTCACAGAAGTATGGAGATGCACTTGGAGGCCATGATCAAGTGAGATTAGAGTAGTACTTGGAGGCTGTCAAACTGGAGGCAGTAGTTCAGGAGGGAGGCGCGACGGGATCTGAGACTCTATTCATTGGTTGACTCGTAATTGTGAGAATGCAGAGTTGAGTACAACATGGTCCACTGGGCGATGAGATACTGGCTGCGAGTGGGAGACAGTCGATCTTGGAATGATGCAGTAAGCGGTGTATGCAGTACTCAGTGTATGCTGTACGCGGTGTATGCATTCCTTGGTGTTAACTCATGATCATGGAATGGAGAGATAGAGAGCAATGACTTAGCTTCGTGTTTTCAGGTGTTGCTAGAGTTAAGGACGAGACAGTCAGAGATGAGAGGTTATGGGGGAAATCATTATGAGAAACTGGGACTTGAGAGAATTTCCTGTGGGAGTCGGTTTACCATCCCGGATACGGCAGGAATGAGTACATATCCGGTGTGTCACTACCTGGATATGAGGTCTTCCAAACCTAATCAGGGAAGCCGTACCCCTGATTTCTCATATCCGCTCGGATTTTCACCACCATGCTCATCTTCATCCCATATCTCTCACTTTGTCATCCACAACTCTACAATCATTGCATACCACATAGTTAATTCATCCTTCTCTATCTCTCTATGTCATGATCATGAGTTGACATTGAGTACAGCATACACCGAGTACAGCATACACTGAGTATAGGGTTAGCAACGGGTCCAGGTAAACCGCCAGCGGTCCGGGTTCGGACCGGAAAAACAGTTCGGTTCGGTTCCAGAACCGTCCAAAAACGCGACCCGCAGCGTCTTGGCGGGCCAAAAGTGGACCCGTACCCGTCAACCCGCGGGTTTCGCCGGGTTTGGCTAGACCCGTCGGTTCCAATCTCCGGATCTGTGTTTCAGGTTTTTCTATTTATGGTCGCATTTAGATACTCTACTGTTAACCGCAAAATATTCACTTTTGCACATCATTGACCTTTCCGGATGAATCAGCAGCCTTTATAACTAAAAACAAGAGAGACACTCTCCTTGCCCCATCCTGAACATGATAGTCAACGGCGCGTCAATGATTTTTGGTCTTGCATCATGAGTAATCTAGATGGCGATTGGATGGAAACGATCATAAACAATGTATTGGCGGTATTCCAACCTAAAAGAGAAAGAAATACGCTCGCTGCCCCATTCTGAAAATGAGCATCAACGGAGCGTCAACGATTTTTGGCCTTGCAGGATGGTTAATCAAAGCACGAGATAGCCACTAATGTCTATATATGGAGTTTTGACTTGTTTTATTGGCTAAAACGTTTAGGATCACTGAGTTGCAGCATTGAAAATGAATTAAGTTGCGATTGTCCGGGAGGCTGTCGTGGGACGACCTCTTGCTTATCAGCCTAGAAAGGCAGCCAAAACCTTGTTTATAGATCTCTACGATCATTTACCACCAAGATTACCCAAGATTCAAGATCAAAAATCATTGTGGCTCTGTTGACGCTCATTGTCAAGATGGGGCAGGGAGAGTGTAGCATTCTCTTTTGCCTTAAAAGGCGGCCAATACAATGATTATAGATAAGAATGGTTAATTCACATTTTAATAACCTGACTTACAGGACGAAAAATGGTTGACGCTCCGTTGACACTCATTTTGCCACAGGCGTATCCGCATTATACAACCAGTTACTTTGGCACAGATTATCAAGTACAGTGTTTTGACAGTCGTTCTATCCGTTTCATGTATGTTTTCATTATCACTACATTGTTCTTTAATTGTGCATATAAATATATCCTTTAAAATATACAGTAAAGTGTCCCTCCCATTACTTTCAATCAATTCTCGTCCCCAACCTCAGATTCGCCCAAAAGGCTGTTGTCGTCTACGAAATCAATGTCAGCGGTATTTCCACGCAGCAGATAGTGTACTCAGGAAATCTGGATTATAATCTTTATCCCGCTTGCTTTCCTTGGCAAATGCATTATGATTGAAAAATTGAGTGTTTGGAAGTGGAGAATGCATAAACACACACCTGGATGGCATACCTTCTATTTCATAACTTTCGTTTCCCTCAGCGTCACCTGTTGGCGCAGGTGGCGTTCCGGGCGGAGGTGCCGCCGGTTCTGGAGGAGGTGCGGCGGTTCCTTTGCGCCTCCAGCGGGTCTGCGGATCTTTTGCTGTACCATTTGGGCATGGAAGGCAGCCAGCTGTGTGATTTTTGTAAACCATTGCCGGGTGTCGTTCCATCGCAGCCTTCACCTTCTGATGCCCAGGAAACTCAACGCCTCGCTTCTTCTCTTCTCGGACTTCGGCGCAAGGTTTCTTAATTAGCTGTTGCGTTTCCTATATTGCGGCGCACGAAAACCTGCCTTTGGCCATTTTCGCCATATTCAAGGCAAGGCGCATGTCGGACTGTTCCAGCTGGACCCGACCTCCTTGCCTCGCCATAGTCGCAGACATGTTGAAAACCTTCAAGATATTTGTTGCTGCTTCTAGAACGAAACTTCGCCTATTACCTCGACCATATACGACTCCATAGCCTCCTCTAGAGTCTTTAAAGCCTGTTTCGTCCACTTCCGGGGACCTTTATCACGAAATTTGTCCATGAAAATCCCAGAGCTGACGACATCATGATGTTCGATTTCGCGGACCCTGCGGATAAATGCCTTTGTCGACCATGGAGGTTTGCCATTGCGGGCCGCGATAAATTGGTCACTGAGCTCTTTACATATACCAGCTGTACATTATATAGTTAGTTGACCGCCTTCTATTTTGATATGGAGCTACTCACATCCGATTGCATGCTGCTGCCTATTATTGCTGCGTCCGGTTTTACGTACTTTTTTTAAATGTGCGTCCTGGGCCATATTTTTGGTGGCTGCAATTGCAGCGTCGCGGTGGACTAACTGGTGTCTGCATTGCAATTGTGTCTCTACCAGGGGTGCATTGGATGAAGCGCCAGCCGTTCGGCTCGATTCGGATTGAATCACACCGGGCTGAGGTGTTTGTGGAGCCATGACTTGCTGTTGTGGAAAAGGTGAGGAAGATGATAACGAAAAGTGGGAAGTTCTGAGGAATATATAGTAAGCTATAGGTCACAAGGGAATGAATGACTGTCAACTTGCACATTCTACTCAAGATACATCCTGCTACGTATCGCTCCAAGTTGGAAGTTATTCCAACGGTCCCGCGATTTGCAGTAAGTCGGTCCGATGATGTTTGTTTGTTTGTTTGTTTGCAGGGATGCATTGATGTGAACGACAGCTGATATCTCGTGTTTGATAGACATAAAAAAGAAATTCTGCGATGGAAAGGTCGTCTGGTGATGTTGGTCTCAACACATAGCCGGGATCTTACAAGAAACATACGCTAACTATCATGTCATAACGTACGATTAGTGTCACTATTCCAACTGAAATGACGGTCAAAACGCAGATTTTGCTTTGTCGGAGTTGATCAAACGTACGAACCTTGACATAAAAGACTCGGCTTGCCTCTATGTGGTCCATATCTTGCAACATCCAACATCACGCCCAATAAGGTCAACACACGATACAATGGTCAATGCTCCCAAAAAGAACTTTTCTCCACTTCCGGTGGCCAAATACGGCAAATCGACAAAGAAGTCCACACATCGACGTCATCAAGCGAATGAAGGCAAGAGCGGCTTGGTGGCAGAAAGGGTCCGAGCATTGGGAGCATTGCGCAGCTTGCGATCTAAAAAGAAGCTGGCGGCGGAGAAAAGACAGGAAACGCAGTTTTTAAGCAATGAAGAGCGAAAGAAATGGATCGAGGATTTTGTGGAGAGAGAGACTGCTGTGGCAAGAAAGCGAGTTCAAGACGCAGTGACAGCGATTATGCAAGATATGACGACTGCTGAAAATGGGGGCGCGACAACCGTGAAGCCCGAAACAACGTTTGAAGAGATGTTGAATGCTATCGGAGACATTCTGAGCGATCTTGCAAGTTTCAATGATGAGTAGGATGGGGAAGACGAGGAAGATGATGAAGAAGATACAGAACTCGGCAAGCTCAGTGATGATGATGAACCTGGCTGGGTGATGGGCACAATCACCAAAACGGTACAGCACCGCATGGAGAGCTTTCGGCAAAAGCAGATGAGACTTGACGAATTGACCCAACCGGGATGGGGGGATGCAGCCAACTACTCTCGTGAGAGAGATATGAGGTATGGGACTGCGGAATTGAAGGTTCCGGCGGTTGTCAAGCCCCAAACGGAAACCACTGCAGCCACACCATCACCGATGACAGTTGGAGAGCATATGCAGACTGCTGAGATCGTCCGAGGACAATCGGAAATGCCAGCAGTGACTTCTCGACCAGGAAGTAGTCAAATGAGGCTGGGTTCGGAGAAACCCCAGTCACATAAATTCATATCCGTTCTGTCACCCGGCATGGCGACCAATTAGATACCGATTCAGGATGCAAATCCTGTTGAACCCGTGAGCTTTTACCCCTGCATGAAGCATCCCTAGTTAATTACCATATAGAAATTGGATACGGACGAAGATATGGTGACGGCTCCCCAGTCGCCGGAGGTATATATAGCCAAATAGGTAGTTTTGAAGACCTATCGTGCGGAAAAGCAATTTGTGTACCTACTTTGCTACGTGTCAGCTTTTTCCTGATTTCAGTGACCAAATTGTGAGACATGATATTTCATCAGAGTGTGTGCAAGGGTCGAACTGGCCATGCAAATGTTCCAGACTCTAAATCTGGTTGATAGACGGCCAACAAACATGATATCGACCTGCCAATTACAGTTACATTAGAAAGCAAAACCTAAAATACAGACGAAATATACTAAGAAAATTTAATTCAGTGATGGCATACGAGTCATAGGACGAGCGGCCAGTGCGCAGTCTGAACCTGGATCAATGGCAGCCATCATGCAGCATTAGTTTATGCAGCTAACTGCATAACTGTCCGCTCAGACCTGCTGCACATGTTCAAGATTTTGAAAATTGCTTATGGTACGTCATGGAAATCGAGGAAAACGAGTTAGAAAAAGAAAGGTCAGGAAGTCCGGCTCTGTATGTCTACAATAAGTTGATGGATCTGTACGCCGTAACTTACTGGCTGAAAGCGCCAAAACACGACGGAACTACGTCATTGATTGCACTGATGACGTGAATAGTGGTGCAGAGGGTGTGGTGAGAGCAGTTGCATTGTCGGCCAGTCAGAATAGGTCCCGATCTCCGGCTAGTTTTCCAGCCCCTAACCGGATGGTAAAAATTTATTGACTGTCAATAATGACGTTATGACTGTCATGCAAAGTGATTGCGCACCGAATGACTGTTGGTATGTCTCTAAAGTGAGCGTCAACGGAGCGTCAACGGAGCGTCAACGATTTTGGTTGGATCTTTTTGGCAATCAAAGAGTTGCATCGTCACATCAAGCCAAAGACGAGTTGTTGGCCGACTTTCGATGTGAAACGGCAAGCGACATGCTCGTTGCCCCATCCGAGAAATGAGCATCAACGGAGCGTCACCGATTTCTGGTCTTGCATCTTGGATAATGACTAGGCTGCGCGACAGCATTAAGCCATAATAGTAGCATTGGCCGCCTTTATGGGCAAAAACGCCTACTACCATATCGCTACCACCTCCTAAAAATAAGCTTCAACGGAGCGTCAACGATTTTTGGTCTTGCATCATAGACAATTCAAGGGCTGTGCAACGGCATACTCCCATTATCATAATATTGGCCGCCTTTCTAGGCAAAAATGCTAGTAACGATATCGCTACTACCTCATAAAAATGAGCGTCAACGGAGCGTCAACGATTTTTGAGCTTGCATCTTGGATTAGCAGACAGCAATGCAGCGGCGATGACACAAAATCGGACTATCGGCTGCCTTTATGGGCAAAAATGCTAGCGATGATATTGTAACCGTCTCGTCTTTGTATGCCCTTGAATTCAACTTAACAAATCTGCATGCGATGTCTCACAGGTCTGACTTTTTTCTTGCTTGTAGCTCTAAAGTCAATATTTAAGAACCTGCGTTCTACCTGATTATAACATATCCATTGACAGTCACCCAGATCGAATTACGCAGAGTGCAATTTCCTACCGCGATGTCAGATACAAAATCTCTAAATACCTCGTTGCAAGAGGTTATGATATCTTCCAAAAACGAACGTGTCTTTATTCGTGATTTAAGCGACCTTACTTTACAAATCGTCTTTGATGCTTGGTGGGCTTCAATGAATGAAGGCTGGAAGCGGCCTATTGCGTGGAATAACTCTAGATATGCGCCTTCGTGGCGATTCTATTTACATTGCTGAATTGAAGAGACTGGCAGCCCCGGCATCATATGTATCGTTTGTCATCAAGTTCTGCGCCATCCATCAGAACATGGGACTAGCTCAATGGGCAAACACTTGCTGGCAAAAGCGCATATCGCAAAGTTGAACAAATTAACAGTGTCAGAGGTAACTGAACTCACTAGTTCAACGGTCGATGAAACAGCTTTGCCCATACTGAAGCGGCAAGGAAGTCGAGGGATTCCGATTGTAAGTCCGCAAAGGAAAATCAAATTGACCATTCAGGTTTCAAGTATACTTACTGAATTGACAGACAAAACCATCTAAACTGGCAGCAAAGGACTTTTGAACTGCCGAATTTCACCAAGACACCTGGAATCGGTACCTCATGTTAGGTTTTGTTTCGGCACATATTCCATGGAACGCAATATCAAACCTTGAACTACGACGGTCATACAATGCATTACGAAGTGTATTGGTGTTACTGTCAGCCAGCACCCTGAGTAATATTTGCCGGAGGAAATACACACTGACAGTGGATATAATTAAGAAGGAATTGCCGTCAACAAACAAAGTTAGTTTAGCTTTGGACGGATGGACATCGACAAACAAATCAGCAATAACGTCGGTCATTGATTATTATATGGATCAAAATTGGGCTTTGCGAGAAGTACACCTGGCATTCGATGAGGTTAATAGCCCAATATTTTCCTATTTCGAAAGCTCATTAAGGATTACAGGTCAAGGGTCAGCATACGGGAGCACGCCTAGCCAGACATTTGAAGGAAGTTCTTGATCGTTTCGAACTGACTGACGGCCGTTTACTTGGAATTACAACCGACAACGCTTCCTCAAATTACTCGATGACTCGCGAACTACAAAGTACCCTTGAGGCCTCCGGAATCAAGTGGCCCGCATTGAGAAACCACATACCATGCATGGCGCACGTCATTCAGCTGTCTTTGGTTGCATTCATGAGCAGTCTGGGTGTAATAGGCCGCACCAAGTCTTGGGAAGCCCATGAGCGCGATCAGCAATTTGGAGACAATGAAAGAACAGATATTCAGAAGAGTCAAAGACTTCAAAAACAGGGCAATGCTAGAATCAACAAGGTGTCCGCCATGAGACCAGGTTTAGCGAAGATAATTGAGAAAGTACGTATTTCAACATATTATGAAAGTGCTGAAACTGACCTTCATATCGCAGAGAATGCTTGCTGTATTGATTACGCTGACACCTGGACGTCAAAACGAGTTCTTTGACTGTCAAAAAGCCAAAGTCCGAATCGCAGGACTACCCATTCTGGATGTGAAGAAACATTGGAACTCGACACTGGAGTTGCTCGATTGCGCCTACCGATTGCGTGAATTCACCAGGAAGTGGCCTCAAAACCCAAAATATAGCGACTACCGGCCGCTCTTCACGACTCAGGATGAGTGGACTATTGTCAAGTATGTCATTGAGGTTTTACAGCCATTCCGGTACTGGACCCTTTGGATGTCGAAACGGCATACCGTTACTCTGCATAACGTCATCACTGTCTACAATGACATGTTTGATCACATGGACGGCGTGATGCGAGCTTTGGCCAAGAAAAAGACACAATGGAAGGAAGAGTTATTCTTTGCTTTGAAGTGTGCGCGGCAAAAGCTGTCGAAATACTATACGGAAGTGACTCCAACGACTGGTATGCTCCCCATCACGGCACATATCATTGATCCTTTCCAGAAGTTGCGATCGTTTAGGAAGTGGAACAAGGGAATGGATATTAATCCTGAAGATGAGACCTCTTATACTACCCAATACCAGGAGGCGTTTCTGAAGTATGTGGAGAAACAATACTGCGCGAAACATAGACGTTTGCGGGTCATTAAGTCCGATAACACTCTCAATAACAATCTCAGCTCCTTCGAAATGGCTTCTAGATCAGGTCAATCATCTTATGATCCATACGATTTGTCCAGCGATGACGACGAACACTGAATGCTTACCAATGTGGCCGAAACGACACCCGGACAAAGCGATCATGCAGCGCGTGTATTGACAGCCGCGAGGCTCTATTAGAATTCACCTCTTGAATTACCACAGAACTGGGGGCAAATTAATGCGAATCTTAATGATTACCACTCCGACCTGATAGCAATTAGTAGTACATTTTGGTTCCCCGATACCACCGACTGGTGGCGGCAGCAAGAAGATACGCACTCGAAGTACGCCGATCTCTCCAGCATGGCACGCGACGTATTCTCTATCATACCTCATGGTGTCGGATTGGAGGCCAGTTTTTCCCTTGGCCGAGATGTGATCGGGTGGAGGCAGTTGAAAACCACAGGCGAGACCCTTCGCGAAGAAATGGTAGTAAGGCAGTTTGCTCGAGCCAATTACGGATTACTGGCTGGCGACGACCCAGTATTGGATCCAAACAGCACTGATAACGACATGGAGCTGAAGAGAGAGGCGGAGGAAAAGAAGTTGCACAGAATGGCCAAGGTCCACAACTTTTTGGAGATGTGGCAGGGTAGCCAAAATCTATGAGCTACACAGAGGGAATCTCGCGCTCAAAATGAACAGATGACTGCCGTAGGTTTCATTTCAGATACCGAAGAGATCGTCAAAGCATCCTGGTCAAAATTTCATCATGATGGTGCGGCTGCATTTAAATTGTCGGAAAAATCACCCGTGCCACCAGCTTTGTTGGCAAAGGATCTCCCTGGTGAACGAACTCAAGTATTGAATGTCCGCCGAATCAAACGAATCGACCGCCATCCTGCTGAAAGTGATGAGGATAGCTCACCTGAAATCATTTCAGACACCAAAAATTGGCTAAACTGGAATAGGGACTTGGATAAGCCAAACGACAGCGAAGATGACTGGGAGGCGGACAATGAATCAGATATGGAACTGGACAACTGCAGTGAGGTATCAGAAACCCTTGAGGTGCGGAATGTGAGTGCAGCATCGAATGTTCCTGGACTGATTCGGCCTATACGACAATCAAAGAAGAAGGTTGACAAGGCGTTACTGACGGTCAATATAATGGAAATGAGGAGGAATAAGGGGATCAAGAAAAAGTAGGACAGAATGCGTCAATGTATTATCACCAAGTTCATTATGTAGTTTGACGAAGAATTTTATTTAGAGAATTATTATGGAAGAATGTTGACCAGTCGCGAGAGAATATTCGTAAACAAACAAACCTTTAGCGGGCAATATGCATTATTTGGCATAACATATAAATTTTAACCGGATGAGAGCGACCACTGCTGGAATATTACTGGGCTCGGCTTTGCCATTGAGCCAAGTCCTAATCATGCTGAAAGGCATCAACAAAGTTCAAATATTAAGATTGCAATTATTAATGGCAGCAGATCTTGACTTCACCATACATTAAAATGAGCGTCAACGGAGCGTCAACCATTTTCAGTCTTGTAAGTCCGGTAATTGAATGGTGACGTGGTCGGAACTATCCATAACGTACATACTGGCGGCCTTTCTTGGCAAAATAGTAAACCACATGATCACTGCCCCATTCTGAAAATGAGCGTCAACGGAGCGTCAACGATTTTTGGCTGTGCATCTTGGGTAACCTAAGTGCCGATTGGTTGCAGCCATCCATAAACTTAGTATTGGCTGCATTCCAAATCAAAAATAATAGTATCAGGCTCCCTGCCCCATCCTGAAAATGAGCGTCAACGGAGCGTCAACGATTTGTTGTCTTGTAAGTACGGTAATTCACAAGTGACTTGGTCATTGATATGCATAACGGACATATTGGCAGCTTTTATTGGCAAAAGAGATAGCATCACAGTCACCGCCCCATGCTTAGCATGAGCGTCAACAGAGCGTCAACGATTTTTAGCTTTGCATCTTGGGTAAGTTATGTTCCAATTGGTTGCAGTCATCCATTTATGATATATTGGCAGCCTTTACTGGCAAAAACAACAGCGACATGCTCCCTGCGGCATCCTGAAAATGAGCGTCAACGGAGCGTCAACGATTTTTATCTTTGCTTCTTGGGTAGGTTATGTTCCGATTGGTTGCAGACATCCATTTATGAGATATTGGCAGCCTTTAGTGGCAAAAACAACAGCGACATGCTCCATGCGGCATCCTGAAAATGAGCGTCAATGGAGTGTCAAGGATTATTGGTGCTGGATCTTGGGTAATCTAAGTGTAACAATGTGGTAACAACTCATAGACAAAGTTGTGGCAGCATTTTCAACTGAAATAACGTATGACACATACGTTACCCCATCATGAAACTGAGCGTCAACTGAGCATCAACAATATTTGATCTTGCATATTGGGTAATCAAGGCTTTCTGCGCATAGGTGCCGCCATAGCAGAACTATTGACAACCTCTCTAGCGAAAAATGCAACGGGTAGAAGGCAAAACACGTATTCCAAAATAATCAATGTCGCTGATTGCAAAACATCCAAAAAGAGATCATTGGCTGTCAAATACCTAATTTTAATAATGTTCAAATATGCAACTGCAAAAACAAGAACATTATATAAATCTACAGATGGACCCGCTGTGCGACCTGCTGACAACCCGCCCAATCCAGAGGGGTTGGGAGATTTGCATCGAACAGTACCCGAATCGACGGTTCGGGTGTGTTGACAACCCCACCTGCCAATTTGGCAACGGTTCGGTTCTGACCCGGACCCTGACCTGAAGTGACGGTCCGGAACCGTTGCTAACACTAACTGAGTACAGCATCCACCCAAGATTGTTTGTCTTTCCTTCATTCTCATGATTACAAGTTGACCCCTGAATGTAGCTTCAGCTTCCAGCATGCCACCCTTCGCAATCGACCGCCATCAACCAGCCCTCCACGACATGTCACGGGTACAGTTACCATGTCACATTCCTACGGTTGCGAGTAAAGTAACTGATGAGGCTTACCACCTAGCGCGACGTCCATCGACTACCTACAAGTACTTGTCCAAACTTGCATAAATACGGCCTCCAAGTGCATCTCCAAACTTGCACAATTACGGCCTCCAAAATCGCTCCATCATTTCCTCGAAGTTTATCTCCAAACTCCATCAAATCCGGTCCCAAACTCGCTCCATCACGGCCTCCAAAGTGAATGTCCAAACTAGTACCATTACAGCCTCCAAGTAAACACAATTTTGCCCTTCACAGTCATCTGCAAACTGGCATGATTACAACCTCTCAACTTGCTTGATCACGGCCGCCAACAGTATCTCCAAACCTGCACAATTACGGCCTCCAAGTGCATCTACAAAATCGCAGGATTACAGCCCACAAGTTCGCTTGATCATGGTCTCCAAGTTGAAATACAAACTCGCTCGATTACTATCTCGGAGTGTATCTCAAAGTTCACTTCATTACGGCCTCTAATTGTATCTCCATACATGCTTGATTACCACCTGCGATTCCATGTCCAAACTCGCTCGATCACCGCCCTGGAGTATATCTCTGACTTTACTAGATCGCAATTTTCATGCTCACCTCAAATTGCTCCCAAACACCTCCTGCAGCCCATCCAGTCATATCGTGTGTAGATGGGTAGGTTTATTGATACATAGATACATAGATACATAGATAGATAGATCAGAATACAATCTGAATACATGAGTTTTAATGATTGTTGAATGATAAGTACATGCTCTGAATTCCAGGTGCATCTGCAGGATTCTGAAGGAAGATGTTTTTCCCAAACTGCTCTGTTGTTATTCGAGGAGTTCGCAGACTTGTCACCGGTACATCCAGACTTGTCACTGGCTCTCCCTGACATGTCGCCAGCACACTTGGACCGGTCGCCAGCCCTTCCAGGTGCTCCCAGGTGCATTCTAAGTTCTCTCCGGTGCACGTAGGTGTTTCCAAAATTATCACAATCACACCCATGGGACTCCTGTACCAGTCATCAGAGATTTCAGTTAGTCCGAAGGGTGGCTGGAATGCCCTTCTACGGTCTGATACACTCCTAAGATAGACGCATTTAATTTTACACTCCACATCCTCTCAGACAGTTCTGGAGGCTGTTTATGCTACATTTTGCTGATGGGGAGGTGCTCCCAGGCATGTGACCGCCGCTCGCAGAATTGTCGCCAGCAATCCCAGGTCCTCCCAGCATAGTTATCGGCGCGCCCAGGCTTGTCGCAGGCTCTCCTAGTTACCCTGAAGGCTGGCAGGAATACCCTCTTTGTGTTTGATACTCTCCTGAAATTGACGCATGTAAGTTGACACCTTACATCTTCTCAGACACTCCTGGAGGCTTCAAGTGACTTAAATACATTTTGCTGATGTACAAGAAGTTAGTTGCTGCTTGTACCAAGGAGATTTGGCAAGTAGCTAAACCGGCTATGCTTCCGTAATGTCTTGTATGGTGAATAAGCCTTGTTTTATCCACTGGCAAGGCTGCTGAGCGGGAAATTTGTGCACTAAAATCCCATCGCAGAAAAGATTGTGATGTTCCATGCCGCCAACGGTGGAGACATATTCCAGTGTCGACCACGGAGGTTTCTAGTCATGGGCGGAGACCAACCTGTCACGTAGCTCTTTATTCAGACCTATGGTAAGGTATACATTTAGTTGATAGCTGGTTACCACAGTATTCATATAGGCACATCCAATTGCATGCTGATGTTGATTGTTGCTGGTTCCGCTCTTATTAACGATATTTAAATCTGCATCCTAGCTCGTAGGTGGGGTAGCTGCATTGGCAGAGGTGCGGTGGACATCCTGGTGTCAGTTTTCTTGCTGTGTGCGATTGAGTGACTTATCAGTCAAAATGTCCATCATTCGGCTTGATCCTAATTGAGTCTCTCTTCGTTGAGGTGTCTCTGCATCGATGATTTGGTGGTGTGGAATGTGTGACGAAGATGATAACCAAAAGAAGTAGGAAGTTGTAAGGAATATATAGTTAGCTTCATGCCACAATGGCATAAGTAGCAGCCGTATTGTACGTTATACTCAAGTTGAATCCTACTGCACATGGCACCAAATTCCAGGGGTTTCGTACCTTCCCACAACTCAAAATATGTCGGTCGGATGTTGTTAGTTCATGTCTAACGCTTGGTTGAAGTGTATCACCGTCTTGAATGTGTGCTTGTCAGATACAAACAGGACATTCGCTGTGGGAAAGGCCGTCTGGTGATGTATGTCTTAAAAAATCCCTGAGATAATACGTGAAATTGAAACTAAAAATCAAGTCATGTTTTACGGTGAGTCTTACTATTCACATACTATTGACAGTTTCAAGCCAGATTTGGCTGTGTTGAAGACGATATAACATACCAACCTTGACATAAAAGATGCAGCATCTTCAGCAAAATATATTTTAGTCACTGCAAGACTCCAAGGAATGTCTGAGAGGAGGTGGAGTGTAAACTCAGATGCATCAATTTCTGGAGAGTATGAAATCTTAGAATGGCATTCCAGCCGGCCTTCAGAGTCACAGCGATAGCTGATCAGTGGTACAGGAGAACCCTGTGAGTGATTGTGATAAGTTCGGGAACACCGCGGAACACTGGAGAGAACCGTCAGTGCACCTGAAAGTATGAAGAACATTCCTGAGAGGACTCGGAAGTGCCGGGGACAAATCTCTTACAGCCTGATGCAAGTCTGGAGGCTCCTTGAATCACAGTTGAGTCATCCCATGTTGCAAGAAACCCTCTTATTCATGATTGTGACTTTCTCATTAGACTTCACACTGTGAGTGACCTTTAAGACTTTACATGCTGCTTGTCCTCATGCTCATCATATTTAAGATACAGCTCAGTCCATCTCTCTTGTATCTACCGTCAACTCAATCATTCACATCAACATGTTATGAGCCCGGAGGTCGCTACAGTTTACAATCAGCTATTTGTTTTGTCGTTTCTCACACTTGCACAACTGTCAAAAAACATTCTTGTTGTTTACCAAGACCTCTGAAACCTTTAAATCACCAGTCTTCCACTATCAACAAGACTCCCAAAACCAATATGCTCCCACTCTTAGCAATACCTCCAAAACCTGAAATAAAAGATCCTCCCACACTTCCCAAGTCCTCCAAAGCCCTGAATATCCCACCCTCCTATTCAATCCATACTGAAACGTTCAAGAGCATTTACAACAACATCCTGAAGCTGAGCGAGAACCACTACCCAAGGTAGAAAGAAACGCTGTGCCGAGGATTGATGGGAGAGAATGCTTACGAGATAATGACTAGAGAAGAGCCTGAGCCAGAAGGCAATACCCAGGAGGGCCGTAACAAACTTTAAAAGGGGTGAAAATGTTGGAACAACAAGTTTTACCAACAGGTCTGGGTAACCCGGAAGTGGTCCTGGTTTGGACTGGAAAAACGATTTGGTTTGGTTTTAAAACAGTTGAAGAACCATACCTGCTGCTTTTTGGCAGGCCAAACCCGGACCCATATCCATTGACTCGCCGGATTTTCCGGGTGTGGATAGCACAGTCGGTTCTAATCTCCTGTTCTGCATTTCGGATTTTCTACTTATTGAAATATTCAGATATCCTATATTTAATCACAAAGATAGAAATTTGTACCACATTGCTATTTTTGAACTTATTTCCAGCATCTAGCATGGAAACAATAACAGAAACGCTCCATACCCCATTGTGAAAATGAGTGATAACACAGAGTCAACTATTTTTGGTACTGCGTCCTGGAAAATCTGAGAAGCCACAGGTTACTGATAGGCAGAAAAGTAGTATTGAATGCCGTATTAGGTAAAAACAAAACGATCACGCCCCTTGACCCATCTTGAAAATGTGCGTCAACAGAGCGACAAAGAATTCTAGCCTTGCATCGCGGTTAATGAAAGCACCATGTAACTGGTATTATCTATAATCGAAGTTTTGACCGTGTTTGGAGGCTAAAACGCGTAACTCACACTGTGTTGCAGGTTTGTAAATGAAATAAGTTGTTACTCTCTGGGAGGCTGTTATGGGAATATACCTTGCCTATCAGCATATAGTAGCTGCCATATCACTGATTATAGATGCTTACGATATTGTGTCACGTATATGGCTGAAGGTTAGTATTAGCAACACATCTGGGTAACCCGCCAGCTGTCCTGATTTGCACTGCCAAAACAGTTCGGTTTTGTCTCAAACCTGTCCAAAAACCTAACCTGCTGCATCATGGAGGGCCAAACCCGGACCCGTAGCCGTCAACCCAAAGGTTTTGCCTAGTTTGGGTTAACCTGTCGGTTGCAATCTCCAGTTCTGGTTTGTGGTTTTTCTATTTATGGTCGCATTCACATATCCTATTGCGAATTGCACAATATTGACATTGGTATATCATCGTCCTTTTCTGATGAATTGGCCGTCTTTATAATCAAAAACAAGTGAAACACGCTCCCTGCCCGATCCTGAAAATGCGAGTCAATGTCGAGTCAATGATTTTTGGTCTTGCATCTTGGGTAATCTTAGTGGCAATTGGATGCAGACATTCATACATGAGGTATTGGCTGCATGTATAAGAAAAAGCATAAGTGACACACTCCCTGCCCCATTCTGCAAATGAGTGTCAATGGAATGTCAATGATTTTTGGTCTTGCATCTTGGGTAATCTAATTGGCAAATGATCGCAGACATCTATCTACCGGGAATTGGAAGCCTTTATTGGCAGATAACAAGTAATGGTCCCATGACTACCTCCCTGACAACCATAGTTGTGTGCATTTTCACTGCTGCAACTCAGTGATACTGAGCATTTTAGCCTATACAACCCGTCACGACTTTGCATATAGCCATTAAAGGCCACATTGTTGATGGATTGATGATGATGCAAAAGCAAAAATCGTTAACGCTGTGTTGACTCTCATTTTCATTATTGGGCAGCTTCCTTGTTGGTTTCTTTTTGGCCTATAATTGCATCCAATACTTTCAGTATGCATCAAAATGGCCAAGTCTCTGATTAATTACCTGACTTACAAGACCAAAAATTTTTGATGCTCTATTGACTGTCAGCTTCAGAATCAGGCAGGGAGCGTATCGCTTTCTTATTTCCCTATACAGGCAGCCTGTATGTCATTTCGGAATCTCTGTGACCGATCACCATGCAGAGTAAGAATGATGTTAAGCAACACATTGTTTAAACTCCATTGACCCTCATTGTGCGACGGGCGTATCTGCAATGTGGAACCCTTCACTTTGGCATAGTAGATCAATAATTGTCTTGTGGCAGCCATTCGGTGCTGTTCATGTACATTCTCCTGTATTACTACATTGTTCTTTAATGATGCATATAAATAAACCCTTTAAAATATACTATAAAGTGTCCGCAAATTGTAGATAATAAAAATACTGAAACATCCTGTTTGCTTCACTCAACTCCTGTATTCGCTGTCAGATTCTCTCAAAAGGCTGCCCACATCTTCCAAATGGTTGTCAACTGCAGTATCACGAAGCTGATAGTGTACAAACCTGTGAATATAATATTATGAGTCAGCAAATCCGGAATGAACTCTGTGTCGCGCATGCCATCCTTGGCAACAATCGAGCGCTGGGAAGCAGAGTATATCCATACAAATAGTTGGGTTGCACACCATCTGTTTCGGAGCTCTCATCGTCATCTGAGGAAGCAGGTGGGGTTCAAATCCCAGGTGCCGCCTGTCATGGGGGACGTGCACCCATACCTTTGGGCCTCCAGCGTGTAATTGGATTTTATGCGGAACCATTTGGGCAAGGAAGGCAGCCATCCGTATGATTTTTGCGAATGATTGCTGTGTGTCTTTCCATCTCAGCCTTCACCTTGGTATGCCCACACAACTCAACACAGCGCATCTTCTCTTCTCGGACTTCCGCGCAAGATTTCTTGAGTAGTGGTTGTGCTTCCTTTATTGGGGCACGTGAAAACCCTCCTTTGGCCATTTTAGCCATATTCAAATCAAGACACATGTGGGACTGTTGAAGCTGTCCCCATCCTCCTTGTCTTGCCATAGTAGCTGACATGTTGAAAACCTCCAGGAAATAAATTGCTGCTTCTAAAGTGAGATTCAGGTATTATCTCAACCACATACAACTCAGTAGCCTCCTCTAAGGACTATAGCTCCTGTTTTGTCCATTCCTGGGGACATATATCACGAAATTCATATGCGAAAATCCTCGAACTCACAATATCTTGATGTTCAATTTTTGGGACTGTGTGGACAAATGCCTTGGTCGACCATGGAGTTTTGATGTTACAGGAAGTGATAAATTCGTCATGTAGCTATCAACGCACCCTAGCTGTGTGTTATATATTCTCAGTTGACCGTTGTCTGCAATGATATTGAATGACCCACCTTTGATCAAATGCTGCTTGTTATTCTTGCTTTTTCCGGCTTTACGTACCATTTTTAAATGTGCGTTCTGGGTCACATTTTTGGTGGCTACAATTCCAGTGTCGCGTTGGACTAAGTGGAGTGTGCATTGCTGCTGTGTCTTGCCGTTTGGCGCATTGCGTCAACGACCAGTCGTTCGGTTGGATTCGGCTCCAATCGAACGTCGTGGAACTTTTTCTGGAGCGCTGGCTTGGTAGTATTGAATCATCCGGAAGATGATCACGAAACGAAGTGAGAAGTGCTGAAGATCATACAGCGAGCTACAAGTCAAAATGGAATGAGTGACAGCCAACTTGCACATTGAATTTAAGCTGAATCCTGCTGTATATAAGTGCACTGCATATAGCTAAAGGGGATTGCAATGGTTGCACGATTGGCAGTTAGACAGTCTGATGTTGTGTGTTTGTTTGCCGGGATACATCGAGATGAATAACAGCTGATATCTCATGTTTGTTAAATATAAAAAGAATATTCTTCAACTGACAGGCTGTCTGGTTATGTTTGTCTCAAGATATCGCCGGGAAGTTACATCAATTACCCACTTACGATCAAGTCATAATGTACTGTTAGCATGACCATTCCCAATAAAGGGATGGTCAAAACTCTGATTTTGCTTTGTTCGAATTTATCGTACGTACCAACCTTGACTTAAAAGACGCAGCTTGCCTCCATGTCGTCCATTTCTTGCAACACCCAACATCTTGCCCAACAACAAGGTCAAGACAAGAAACAATGGTCAATGCTCGGAAATGGAACATTTCTCCACATCCGGCGGGCACACATGGCAAATCGAGGAAGCATTTCAAACACCAATGTCATAAAGGAAATCAAGGCAAGTGTGGCTTTGAGCCAGAAAGGGCCAGAGTTTTGGGAGGATTGCGCAGCGTACGATCCAAAATCAAGCTTCCAGCGGAGAAACAGCGGGAAACGAACGTTTTAACCAACACAGAGAGAGAGAAACCTATTGAGGATTATGTGGAGCGAGAAGCAGCAGTGGCAAGAGAGTGAGTTCAAGACGCAGAGACAGCGATAATACAAGAGCAGCAACATATGGGAAATGTTGAAAAGGGATGATCGATAACCACAAAGCATGAAACAACATTGAAGGAGATGTTGACTCTCATTGGAGACACTCTGACAGATCTTGCAGGTTCCGAAGATCAGCAGGATAGGGAAGACGAGGATGATGATGAAGAAGATACAGGGCATGGCAAGCTGAGCAAAGATGATGAACCTGGCTCGGTGATGGGCACAATCTCCAACATGGGTCAGCACTGCATGGAGAGCTTTCGGCAGAAGCAAATGAGACTTGATGAACCGACCCAATGGGGAGGCGGGAATGGGGCCGACTACTTCCATGAGGGAGATATGAAGTACAGGACGACTGAATTGAAGGTTCCGGCTGTTGTGAAGCTCCAAACTGACTTGACTGCAGCCACACCATCAACGGCTACACTTGAAGAGCTTATGCAGGCTTTTAATATTGTTCCCAGAAAATCACAAATGTGGCAAGTGCCGTCTGGACAGGGAAGTAGTCAAATGAGGCTCAGTTTGGTGAAACCTCAGTCAGACAATCACATAGTGCCACCAATGCGCACCGTGGTGCCCGATTTGTCACAGACAGAGACTTCAAACCCCATTCAACCTGTAAGCTTTTACAACTGTATTTAGCATCCCAAGTAAATTATATTACAGCGATCGGAATCAGACATAGACATGGTGACGGCTCCTGCGTCACCGGACATGTAGATAGCTATATAGGTATTTTGTAAGATGTATCTTGTATAAAAGCAAATTGTGAACGTGTTTTGTTATATATCTGCTTTTTCTTGATTTCAGTTATCAAATTGTGAGACAGAATGATTGGTCAGTTTGTGTGCAAGGGTCACACGGGCCATCCGCATGGTCTAGACTCCCAATCATGTTGATTGATGAACAGTGATCTTTATATGGTGTTGCCTGTTACTGATAAATAATAAAGTAAAACCTCAATTTGAGACGAAATTAATAAAAAAAGTTTAAGTCAGTGATGTCGTACAACTCACAGAAGGTGCGGTCAAAGCACATGCGCAACTCGGACAAATGACAGCAGACAGTCTACATTGATCCATGCAGCCAACTACATATCTCTGCGCACAAACCTCCTGCTCTGGGTCAAAATATTCAAAATTGGTTATCGTATGTCTTGCAAATCGGAAACAATGAGCTGGATATGGAATGGGGACGAAGTCAAACTATTAATATCTAAAACTAGTGAATGCATTTTTATGCAGTAAATTGCTAGCCTAAAGCGTTGAAACCCGATGGAGCAACCTCATTGATAATGAAAATGATGAGTATGGCAGTGGCTCAGAAACTGACATGTCTCGAAGATCTTCGATTCAAATGATGATACATTGAAACTGTATTCTGGCTGCCAATAGAGGCTGTATGTATTTTTTGTACAATTGTTGAGCACGCAATGACTGTTAGTATGTCTCGAAGGTGAGCTCAAAGGTGAGCATCAATGTAGTGTCAACCATTTATAGTCATAGCTATTTAGCAATCACCCGGCTGCATTGTCGCATCCATCCAAGGTTGAAGTATTGGGCAGCTTATTGGGTAAAATGTGAAGCCACATGCACCATGCCCCGTTATAGAAATGAGCGTCAACGGAGCGCGAACGATTTCTCGTCTTACATCCTGCATATCAACAGGGCTGTGCAATGGCATGTCGCCATAATCATAATATTGGCGGACGGTATGCGCAAAAATGGTACTGACGATATGGCTACTATGTCCCAAAAATGTGCCGCAACAGAGTATCAACGATTTTTGGCATTGCATTGTTGAAAATCCAGAGGGTTTCGCTGCAACCATGGCTCATAATCGAACTATAGCATGCCTTTGTAGACAAAAGATGGTTGTGACAATATCGGGCATATGTCCTAAACATGAGTGTCACCAGAATGTCGACGAATTTTGCCTTTGCATTACGGAACCTGGGAGGGCGATGTGGCTACATTACACTATGATCCAACTATCGCCCGCCTTTCAACACGGAAATTGTTGGGATAACATCGCGATAATGTCCTAAAAATCAGCATCAATGGAGCGTCAACGACTTCTGCCCTTGCATCTTGGAAAATGCAAGTGTTGTGCAGCCACATTGAGCGAGAATCGAACAATGGGCCGCCTTTCGAAGAAAAACTCAGTAAAAGAAGATTGTAACCATGTCCCAAAATGAGCGTCAATGTACTGTCAACGATTTGTGATCTTGCATCATGGATGATCGATCAGTAATGGAACGCAGATAACCCACAATGACCTTATCGGCAACCGGTATTGGCAAAAATGCTATTGATGATATTGTGGTCGGCTCCTACAATTAAGCATCCACACAGCGTCCCTAGTTTTGGTTGATGCTCAGATCACTACACAGCAATGAACCGCATTGCGCTGTTCCTAAATCCAGTTTTACATGGTCAGTCTTCGCAATATGTCATTGTATACAACCTTACAAATATGCATGCAATGTCTTACAGATCTAATTGTGTTGCTTGTAGTTGAAGAGTCAACATTGAAGAATCCGCAGTCTGCTTGACAGTATGGTTATATTCGGCAGTTTCTCCAGTCGGATCACCCAGTGTTCCAACTCTTACCGCCATATTCAATTGAACATCTTTGAACACCACCTTGCTCGTGGTTGTGATCTCGTCCAAACATGACGGAGGTTTTATTCGTGATTGGAGCGACCTTACATTTAAAATTATTTTGGATACTTGGTGGGCTTAAATGATTGAGGGCTCGAAGCGGCCTATTGCTTGGAAAAATTCTAAAAATGCACCGTCATGGCGATTCAATTTACACCGCGAAATCTATGAGACTGGCAGACCTGGTATCAGATCCATCGTTTGTCATCAAGTTTTTTGCCATTCATCAGAACATAGGACCAGCTCAATGGGGTAACATATGCTCGCAAAAGCTCACATCCTTAAGTACAACTAAATAAGGGAGTCAGAAGTTACTGAATAGACTTGTTCGACAGTTGATGAAACAGCTTCAGCCATGTTCAAGACGTAAAGAAGTTGATGAATCGCAATAGTCAGTATGCAGAGGTAAATCAGATTTCACATCCGGTGTAATCCATATTGATTGAAATGACAGACACACTCTTCCAAATTGGGAGAAAAGGACAATGAAACTTGCGAATTCCACCAAGATATGTGGAATCGATACCTCATGTTAGGATTTGTTTGGGCTCATATTCCATCGCATGCTATATCCCATCTCAAGCTACGGTGGTTATGTAAGGCGTTATACAACGATTCAGTGCTGCCATCTGCTACAACCCTGAGGAACATTTGCTGTATTCAATATGTACTGACCCTTGATGCAAATAAGAAGCAATTGCCGTCATGAAACAAAGTAAGTTTAGCTTTGGACAGATGGACATTGAGGAACAAGTTAGCCATAATGTTGGTCAATGCTAACGATATGTATCCATATTGGGCATTGCGTGAAGTTGAACTAGCTTTCGATGAGATTGATCGCCTGTTCTTTTCAGGTTTTGAAAGCTACTTGACGATGACAGGTCCAGCGCCAACACACTGCAGCAGGGCTAGCTTTATATTTGAAGCATATGCTGGGTCGTTTTGAGCTCACCATGGGCCGTTTGCTTGACATTATGATAGTTAATGGTACCTCAAATTACGCGATGACACATGAGCTACAATCAACTCTTGGGTACTCTGGAATCTATTATCCTGCGTTGATGAACCACATACCGTGCATAGCACATGTCATACAGCTGACTGTAGGTGCATTCATGAGCAGTCTCGGTGTACAAGGCCACAACAAGTCTTGAGAAGCCCATGAGCTTGATCTGCAATTGTGAGAGAGTGAAAGCATAGACATCAGGAAAAGTCAAAGACTTCGGAAAGAGCGCAATGCCTGAATCAATATGGTGTCAACCTTGAGACCAGGTTTGGAAAACATAATTGAGAAAGTACATATTTCATGATATTTTGAAAGTCCAGAAACTGATTTTCATATACCAGACAATGCTTGTTGTATTGATTACACAGACACCTGGGCATTGAAACAAGTTCATTGTGTGTCAAAAAGTCAAAGTCCGCAATGCAGTACATCCGATTGTGGATGTGAATACATGTTGGAACTCTACCCTGGAGTTGCCCGAGGGGGCCTACCGATTACGGTAATTCACAGATGAGTGGCTTCAAAATCCAACTTACGCTGAATCCCGGCCACTTTTCACAACATAAGTTAAATGGATGATTGTGAAGCACTTCATGGATGTACTGAGGTCATTCCGGTATTGGACCCTGTGGCTGTTGAAGAGGCATACAGTCACATTGCATCATATTATCACAGTGTGCAATGACATGCTAGAACACATGGATAGTGTGATGCGAGCTTTGGACAAGAAGAAAACTTGATTGCAAGAAGCCTTGTTCTTTGGGGTGAATATTGCTCTACAGAAGCTGTCCAAATACTGCGCTGAAGTGACTCCAACGACAGGCATGCTGCTGATTTCTTCACATATCCTCGATCTTTTCCGCAAGTTGCGATTGATTAGACAGTTGTACAAGTCAATGGATCTCAATCCTGAGGACGAGACATCCTATACGACAGAATACGAAGAGGCCTTTCTGTTGTATGTGGAGAATGACTACTCCGGCAAACATCGATGCGTGCCCGTCAATTAACTCCAAAGCTTATGAAGCCCCAATCCCATCTCCTCTGCAACGGCTTCAGGATTCTGTCGATCATCCTCTGATCTATATCATTTGGCCAGCGATGATGCAGAATACATAACACCTAACCATGTTGTGGAGACGACAAAAAACCAAAGCGATTGTGATGCACACTTATTGCCTGCTGTCAAGCTCTATTTAAATTCGCCGCCTAAAGCACCAAAGCACTGGGGGCAAATTAATGGTAATCTCAATGATTACCACACCAACCCAATGGAGTTTAGCGGTATGTTTTGGATACCGGACATAACCGACTGGTGGCGGCAACAGGATGAAATGCACTCAAAGTGAACCAATTTCTCAAATGTGGTGGGTGATACTTTCTCAATCATACCACATGGTGTCGGAGTGGAGGCCAGTTTTTCCATTGGCCGAGAGATTATCAGCTGGAGGCAGTCACAACCCAGTGGTGACACCCTTTGCCAAAAGTCTTTGTAAGGCAGTTCACTCGAGCCAATAACGGGATTTCACCAGGCAGCTACCCAGAATTGGATAACACCAACACAGGAAACGTCTTGGAAATGAAGAAAGATGTGGAGCAAACGAAGATGCACAGAATGGCCAACGTTGACGACATTTTGGAGATGTGGCAGGGCAGCCAAAAGCGACATGCTACACTGAAAGAACCCCACGCTCAACACAAGCAGATGACCGTAGAGGGATATATATTGGACACCAATGGGATCGTCAAAGCATACTGGTCACTCATTCATCCTGACGGTGCGACTGCATTCATATTGTCAGAAAGTTCTACTTGGCCACCACCATTGTCAGCAAAGAACCTCCCTGGAGGACGAACTGAAATTGGCAATTTCCGCCGAACCTGAATAATCAACTGCCATCCAGTCGAGAGTGACGAGGATCAGGCACCTGAAAGCAGTTCAGACACTGGAGATTGGCTTGACTGGAATGGGGACTTAAACAATCCAAGTGCCAGTGAAGATGATGGCGTGGTGAATGTTGAATCTGATCTGGAGCAAGACCATAGGATCCAGAATCCGGAATCCCCAGAGCAGCGGGATGTGAGCGCCGCCCCAAATGTTCCCGCACTGATTCGGCCTACATGGAATTCAAAGAGGCAGGTTGAAAATGTTTTCCTGACAGTCAAGCCAATCTAAACGAGAAGGAACAAGAGAGTGAAGAACTTGTAGGACAAAATGGGCCAATGTTTCACTAGCTTCTTTGATCATGTCGCTGAAAAGTACCCGGTTCACATGACCCTAGGTTTAGGGTTGCAGAGAGAAATGGCGCCTTGTTGAAGCAAGGTGTATCGTGATAGCTTCAAGGCCTTTACAGCAACACCACTCAACAACAATGCACTCCAGCAATAAGAGAAAGACAGTAACGCATGCAGAGGTCCCCCTGCTAAAACGGGTCGCAATTATTGGCTACTGGTAGTACAGCAATGGGTCTGGTGATGATGGAGGACAGCACCAGGTAGGAGTGGCAGCAGTTTTTGTGATAATACAACAAACAATCTCTGACAGTATAAGGAAAGCAAAGTTGCATGCAAAGGAGTCGCTTGCTGACAGGGAGAAGCTGCTGCTAGATGTAAGAAACCCCAAAGAACAGTTGCTTTTGGCAGGAACTACTATGGATATAGTCTATCCCTGAGGATTCCATCACTGTGGATGATATTGTTGACAACCTGGGAAGCAGGGAGCACCCTGGCCACCCAGTAGTGATTCCTGAAGGCTCCGTAGACTCAAAGAGATTGTGAGAAATGGTACCGAAAGTCAAGGAGCACTGGGATATGCCATTTCCGGATCTTGCAAAGGAGTTGGGAATATTCCATTCTTGGTCAAGAAAAGAGCGTGTTATGCATCAACATTACAATATATTTCGGTGCGAGCACTATGAAAAGCCATCGTTGAATGTGGACCAACATGCAGAACTTGTGCCATTAGCAAATGAGGGCCTTCAAATACCTCAGGAAGCAACTACTTTCACAGATGAGATGTGGGTGGTGTAAAATTCAACACAAAGAATGAAAAACCAATCACGAAAACCCGGCAGCAATTCTTACATACAAGCAGATGCAACAGATAGGCATAAAGGCACCATATGTGGTATGGTACGGTTTGCAATTACAAAGGGATTCAAATCAAAACTTCATAATTATGAGCTGGAAGATATTCTCAGTCCTGAATAACAAAAAGAGGTCATTCAGCAGGCAAACTAACTACTACAAGATCGCACTCAGCGTCGTCATGACGCTGCACTCTACCTAGATACAGAGGAGTTGCAGATTCTGCAAGATGTCAACACAAATTCTGCGCAGGACAATATTGATGAAGGCCGTACTGGTACATACACACGACATAAGCGATAGGCAGAGCCGCTCATTATTGAGCAGCCAGGTCCAAATGCCATAACCAGAGGTGGCACAAACTGGTCGGTTTCTAGGCAAAACGTACCGCAGACATTCCCTCACTGGCCACTTAGAAGCCTTTAACATTCCACACTTCTTGCAGTGGCATATGCTAACAGCATGAGAATAGGTGTGCGAGGATATTGTCGATCCCTTTGTCCAGGAGATTTATACAGCTACTGGCTATGACGATATTTATCTTGTTGAGGATAACACACCCTGCCACCAAATTGTACAAAGGGTAGATTCAGACGGCAGAACGGAACTTAGCCAGTCGACTCTGAATTGCCCATCGAACTCACCAGACCTCCGCAAGATCGAGCAGTGCTGGGACCCCATGAAAGATGACATATCTATCTACCGCATTGTAGGGGCAAGTTTGAAAACCGTTATGCAGGCAAAGGTAATATCATCCAGACTCCAGTTACACTCCAGTCACACTCTAGTACTCACAGGTAACAGGCTACACTCAGGCATACCTGGGAACAGTTCCCGCAAGACCTAATAGTTACGCAGTGTGCAGACTTCCAGAACAAGTACGAGTTGGTCCTCAGATATCAAGGCCGCAATTGCTTTAATGAGTAGCAAGTAGCTGAGGATCAAGAATTGCAGGACCACCTTTTGTATCGGGTTTATTTTGACAATTCTAGCATGTTCAGATGGGTCTTGTAACGGTGCTGTATTGTTCTTTGTTTAATATATTGTCTGGTTTTTGAGCTATTCTCATTATTGTAGGTGTTGTTGAAGGAATTGTTGGGCCAACGGCTCAATCGGCAACACTAACCCTGGCATCATGTGAAACGGGTACTTTTTGGGGAAATGAGTATATATCTTGACCGAATGTTTCAGTTAGAGATATATTATGGGCGAATGGTGAGCAGAAGGTTGCGAATATCGGTTGATAAACACATGTATAGCAGGCGTAAGGGAGCTTTTGGCAAGGAAGATAAATTTTAGTCCTGTGTGAGCGAACAGTGTAAGAATGTTACTGCGCTCGGCTTTGCCACAGGGCCAAGTCTTAATCAGTCAGAAAGACAACCAATCAGTTCAAATCATAATGAAAACTACTGTCGATGGCAGCAGATGTTAAACGGACAATACAGTAAAATGAGTGTCAACAGAGGGTCAAGGATTTGTGGTTTTGTCAGCATGGTAATTAAACAGTGCTATACTGGCTGTTAGGCATAACCGATGTATTGGCTGCTTTTATTGGCAAAACAGACAGCAACAGGGTAATCACCACATTCCTAGACGGAGACTCAACGCAGCGTCAACAATTTTTGGCTTTGCATCTTGGCTAATTTATGTTCAGATTGGTTGCAGACATCCATTATTCAGACAATGGCAACTAATAAAGGTAAAAAGTACAGCAACATACTCCCGGCCGTATCCTGAGAATCAGCGTCAACACAGCGTCTACAATGATTAGCTTCGCATCTTGGGTAATTTATTTTCCGATTGGTTGCAGACATCTATGTATCAAATATTTGCAGCCTTTATGAGCAAAAACAACAGCGAAATGCTCCCTGCCGTATGCTCAAAATGAGCGTCAACGGAGCGTCAACTGTTTGAGTGGTTGCATATTTGGGAATCAAGTCATGACTCTAATCTTCACATTCATACCGGAATGATTGACCGCCATTATTGGCAATAATACAATATACGAATGGTAAAACGCAGATTCCAAATTAATCTGTATTGCAAGATGCAAAGCATACAAAAACATATTATTGGTTGTTGAACACGCTATTTTGATAACGTACGATTAACAAACTGCAAAAACAAGAGCCTTATTCGAATCTATAGATGGAACCGCTGGGCGACCAGCTGACAACCTACCAAGTTCAGACGGGTTCGCAGTTACCTTTTGAAACGTACCCGATTTGACAGTTTTGGTTTATTCAAAACCCAGCCTGCTAATCTTGCAATGGTTCGGTTTGGGCATGGACCCGGACCCACTGAAGATGTCCGACAAAGAATTGTTGATGCTCCATTGACGATCATTTTCATGATGTGGAAGTGAGCATGCTGGTATTTCTCTGGCTTATACAGGCCGCCAATACTGCATGCATGATAGTCTGCAACTATTTACAACTCAGATTAGCAAAGATGCAACACCAAAAATTGTTGAGACTTCGTTGACGATCATTTTCATAATGGGGCAGGGACTATGTCACTTTTTATTTGTCCTACAAAGGCAGCCAATACTCCATTCATGGCAGCATGCAACCGTTGACAACTCTGATTACCGTTGATGCAAAACCAACAATCGTTGACGCTTCCTTGACGGTCACTTGAAGGTATTGTGTAGTCAAAATCTGCGGACAGTAAGAAGTGTGTTCATAATTATGTCTGCTTCTGAGCTGCGGCTGGGCCTGATCTCACAAAGGCCCCATAGCAACGCATGACCCAGTGATAGTCTTTCATGGATCGCTCTTAGTATATGACAATTTATCTATCCTGATGAATTTGGCATTTTGCCAGCTGTATTATACTCTATTGACAAATATTTACCTGCAACTGCTGATTATTCTCCCTAAATACTTCATTAAGTGAACTTCTTGGTCAAGCTACATATAGATCCAGGTGAAAAATAATTGACCCACACTGTCCTATTCTTTCTTGTTTTCCGTATTCCTTGTTGGTTCCAGTAGACTGACTGTCAGGAACAACTTTTCAGCCTTATTCTATAACCTCTTGGATGGCCGAATCATTCCGGGAACATTTGGTGCAGCACTCGCATCTCAGTGTGCTGTGTTTCAGGATTCTCGATGACATTCTTTTGCTCTAAATCATATTCAGTGTCTGCCTCTCAGTCCTCCTTACTTACATTTGGTTATCCAAGTCACCATTGCAGTTAAGAAAATATTCGGTATCGGAAATACATTTGCATGCGCTATCCTCATCACTTTCCGCTTGATGTCAGTCAATTTTATTGATTCAGAGTACATTCAGTATATGAGTTTGTCCTCCATGAAGGTTCTTTGCACACAAAGCTGGTGGCTGGGGTAATCTTTCCGATAACTTAAAAGTAGCTGAACCCTCATATCGAAAGTTTGTCCAGGATTCATTATCAATCTCTTCAGTATTGGAAATGTATCAGATGGCAGTCATCTGTTTGCTTCGCGCGTATGATTTCTTGTGGGTAGCACAGAGGTTTTGCCAGCCCTGTCTCATCAGCAAAAAGCCATGGACCTTGACCACTCTGTTCAATTGTCTTTCCTCTGCATTTCACTTCAGTTGTATGTTGTTTTCAGCTTCGGCTGTGTCCAATTCACGATCATCACCTGCCAATATCCCATTATTGGCTTTTGCATACTGTCTTACAACAACTTTTTTGCAAAGGGTCACGCCTGTGGTTTTCAACTGCATCCATCCGATAATCTGTCACCCAAAGGAAAAACTGACCTCCACTCCAACATTGTGTGGTATGATATAAAATATGTTACGGGCCACATTGAAGAGATCAGTGTACTTTGGATGTGTTTCTCCTTGCTAGTGCCACCTGTTGGTATTATCTGGCAACCAAAAGGCACTGTTAAACCAAATCAGGTGGGCGTGGTTGTCATTACTATTTGGATCAATTTGCCCCCTAGTTGTTGGTGATTCATGCGGTGAGTTCAAATAGAGCCTTGCGGTGGGCAACAAACTTGCTGCGCAATCACTGTAGTCGAGTGTTCTTTCAGCCAAATTTTTAGGCATTCAGTAATCATTATAGTCACTGGACAAATCGTATGGATCAGACGCTGATTCACCAGTTCCAGAAGCCATTGTGGAGATGGCTTTGTTGATTGCAACTCTTTCGGGTTTGTTGACTGAAAGTCGCCGTTATTTGGCTCAGTACTTATTCTCCACATGCGTTTGTCACGCCTTTTGAGATTACATTGTATGTGATGTCTCGTGATTAGGATTGATATACATTCCCTTGTCTCAATTCCCAAACAATGGCATCTTCCGAAACAGATGAATGATATGTGCAGAAATACGAAGCAGACAGGTTGTTGGAGTTACTTCGGAATAATATTTGGACAGCTTCTGTTGTGCAAATATCACCGCGATGTTTAAGTAGTGCTTCCATTGGGTCATCTTTTTAGCGTCAGATAGCATAAAGCCATCGATATGATCAACCATGTGATTCAATACAGCGATGATGTGAGGCGGAGCAACAACATGCCATTTCAACATCCTCAGGGTCTAGTATCGGAATAGCCTTAGGACATCCGTGACGTACTTGATGATGCCCCAGTCAGCTTTTGTTGTCAAGGGTAGCCAGTATTCACTGAATAGTGGATTCTTGAGTCGCTTGCAGGTGTATTCTCATAATAGGTAGGGACACTTATTTAACTCGACTGTCAAATTCCACCGTGTTTTCACACCTACAATGTGTAGTATGGCGATGCGTATTGTAGCAGTTTGGCTGTACATGAACTCATTTCGATGACCCTGTGTCAGCGTAATCATTCCTGCAAGCATACGCAGCACTAAAATGGTCTGTTTGAGTACGTTCAATAATTGTTGAAATACATCCTTTCTCAATTATCTTTGCTAAACCTGGCTTCATGACAGACATCTTGATGATTCTAGCATTGCCTTCCTTTCGGAGTGTTTGACTCTTCCCAATGTGTGTGCTTTGATTCTGTCCAAATTGTTGATTGCGCTGATGGGCTTCCCATGACTTTGTGCAGCCTTTCACCCTTGCACTGATCAAGAGTGCACCTAGGGCAAGCTGAATGACGTGCACAATTCAGGGTATGTGGTTACACAAAACAGGCAATTCGATTCTGCAGGCCTGAAGTGTTCACGGTGGTTCCCAGTTCATGAAGTAATTTGATTAAACATTAGCAGTCGGAAATCAAAATAATCAGCCGTCAGTATGCTCAAAATACTCAAGAACATCTTCGAAATATATGGCTAGCCTTACCCCAGTATATTGACCCTTGACCAATTATCCTCAGTTAGCTGTTGTAATAGAAAAAGCAGAGGTATTAAAACTGATCGAACGCAAGTTGCATTTCACTAAATGCCGAATTTCGATCCATATAGTAAGCAACAACTGATGTTGTGGCCAATTTATTCATTATTGTCCACCCATCTAAAGATGAGCTAACTTTATCTCTTGATGGCAATTGCTTCTTAATTGCATCCAGTGTGAGTGAATATTGCCTCTGGCAAATGTTGGGAGGTGTACTGGCATACAGTAGAAAGAGATCGCCGGGTAGTGTATAATATACCCATCACAGCATGAGGGTTGGTATAGGATTCCCTTGAAGGTGAGCAGAAGCAAATCCTAACATGAGGTGACAATTCCAGGTTCGTTAGTGCAATTCGGCAGTTTCAAAGTCCCTATCAGGCTGTTGAGATTATGTTGTCTGCCTTGACAGTTAATATGGCTAAGGTCTAGATGTCAAATAGTAATTTCAAATGGGACCTTATAAGTGTAATTCCTCGACTTCCTTGTAACTTTTGGATAGGCAATGCTGTTTCATCGACCGTTGATTTGGTCAATCGACATACTGGTTGCTTTGTTAATACGTTTTATATTGCGATGTACACTTTTGCAAGCAAGTGTTTCTACATTGAGCTTGTACCATGTTCCGATGAACCATGAACAATTTGGTGCCAAACAATACAGATGATGCCTGGGCTGCCAGTCTCCTCAATTCTGTAGTGAAAATCGAATCGCCAGAAAGGGGCATGTCTAGAATTATTCCAAACACTTGAAAGCTTTGAGTCCACATTCATAGAAGTCCACCAAGCATCCGAAATGATTTGGAGGGTAAGGCCGTTCAAATTACAAATAATGACACAATCATTTTTGGATGATATCAAAACCTCGTACAACAAGGTGTGTATACATTTTGAATCAGACATGGTGTTAGGAATTTAATGACTGAGTAATTGGAGTCCTGTAATAGTCAAATGCTATGATATCGTGCAGTAAGTTGCTGGTTCTTAAATATTGACTCTAGAGCAACCAGCAAGAAAAAAGTAAAACCTGGGAGACATTGTCAAGGATGCTACTTTTGAGGAGCTGGTAGTGATAGTGTTACTAACATATTTGCCTCTAAAGGTAGCCAATACAATGATTCTGGTGTGACACAGTTACACAGACCCTTGATTGTAGAATACTCAAGACCAAACATGGTTGATGCTCTGTTGACACTCATTTGCAGAAGGTGCTAGTGATATACCCACTACCGATTATGCTCATAATGGCACCCACCATATTTGTTATGCTATACAGGCTTTGCACCGCCCTTGGAAAATCCAAGATACAAGCCAATAATTGTTGACACTGTGTTGAAGTTCATTATTCGAAGATGGTAGCAATATTGTTTGCATCATTTTCACAAAGAATGGCAGCCCATATGATCATTGTGTCACGAGGTTATTGTATAGCCCTGGGATTGTCCATGTTACCAGTCTAACAATTGTTGACCCTTCGTTGACGCTCAGTTGTATTATGCGGCAAGTTGCAACGAGTGTAACGCATACGTTTTTAGCTACAAAGACTCCCAATAGTTTATCTTTGGCAATGTGAGAGTATGCAGCATGGATGATTGCTGAAAGTGTAAGACAAAAAATCTTTCACCCGCTGTTGAAGCTGATTTTTGCCAGGTTGTAGCGTTATTGTTTGCATCATTTGTGCCGACAAAGGTCGCCAAAATAATCATTATGTGATGATTTCCATGAATATCCCTAGGATTATAGACTTTACAAGTCTAAAAATGGTGGACACTCCATTGATGCTCATTTTTATGATGCGGCAACAAGTGTGCCACTTACCTTTTCAGCTAAAAAGACGCTCAATAATTTATCTTTGGCAATATGGGACTATGCAGCATATATGCTTGCTGAAAGTGTAAGTCAAAAATCATTGACTTTCCTTTGACGCTCTCTTTGGGAGATGGTAACGAAACTGTTTGTATCATGTTTACCAAGAAAGGTAGCCATCACGATCATTATGTGACTATTTCTTTCAATAGCCCATGGATTCTCTACGTTGGTAGTCAATAAATTGTTCATGCTACTTTGACGCTCAGTTATATGATAAGGCAGGGAGTGCGTTGCTTACCGTTTTTGTTACAAAGAGGCTCAATAGTTTATCTTTGGCAAAAATGAACTATGCAGCAAGTATTATTACTGAAAGTGGAAGACTAAAAATGGTTGACACTCCGTTGAGGCTGACATTGAACCCATCCTAAGTCTCATTGTATAGTCAATAACCATATCATAATAATCAAATAACCATGATTGACAACCATTGAATCATTCCAATGTATGATCATTTGGATACAGAACCTTCGTGACCTCTCAATTCCAGAACCACTACCATCCACTATATCTGAGTGTTGGATGATGTTGCCACAGTGAATTCCCCAACTTTCGGCCGCTAATTTGTTGAATGTTAGTTTTGTCTCTAAATTTTCATTCATATAGCCCAATATCCTCATCTGTCGTGATCCAGTTTGTTTTTATCGATTTCCATGAAGTACTATAAGCAATTTTGAAAATCCCAATGATGGGCACCAGGTCCAAGAGGTGACTTATGCCGTTGCAGGCATGGATGAATGCAGCGTAACGGTCATCATATAGACTGATTCATATCACACACTCACCACACCTTTTATCACTTGTAACAAATTACTCGTTTAAATATTATTAGTCAATTTTGTCACTAATTTAGTTTGCTCTTTCACACTTAACAGAAACCATAATGGCACAATGGAGTTTGTTGGCCATCTCGCAGCTAAATTTGAAAAGAAGAACGTTCGGATAGTACATACCAACCTTCCATATGCACAGACGAATTGTCATGTCTCACACTGTGTTGAGATTAATCTTGTACAAATCACGATAGTGAAATGATTATTGTAAAAAGTGATTGTCTAAAGAGCACCGGAAGAGAACGAGAGACAACGAAATATGGGCAAGAGGAGTGCATACTCGGCGAAACCGAGTATCACAACTGGAGACCAATATCTGGCATCACTGCCAGAGCTAGCCCTTCTCTTTAGCATGGGGGCTGGCGGCGGAACATGGTGGCCACAACTCACCCGTCTCATTCCCACAGGCATCGAGTAAATGTCACAAAAGCCACCAGGCCAAATCCCGTGCCAACACTCCCCCATTTCCCCAACGAGTTCCAAATGAAGTCAACAAACCATTCAGAAATTGGGGAAGAGATGAGAAAACAAACGATGGCCTTGAATACTCCAAGTCCCAAATGACCTGTTGACATAGAGAAAGGAAGATAGGGATAGACCTCAACCTTAACAAAATCAAATACTTTCCAGAGACAAAATTCAAATCCAAGTCCATTTCCTAAGAACACATACACATCCAACAAAGTCATTCACGATTCTACATCCGAAACAACCTACCCAAGACACATACGTTGCAAACTCTCTATGTTATAAATCCAGATACACCTCGTGAAGGTTATAAATCACTGTCGTCATCTAAGTTCAAGGGTCGAGGGTATGTATTGTTCAGCTCACAAACGAGTTACCAATGATGGCCATGATAAGTCTAGGCTTCGTAGAGGTATGGCCCAGATTGTATCCTTAGGTATCTTGGAGTCCCCACGCCCAAATCTTAGAACTGTGCTTCAGCCGACATCGCCCAAATATCCGAGATCCATAATGCGCTTCTTGAAGATATTTTGAACCGCACACTGAAATTCGAAATGATGTTGTTACACCTTTGGTGTTACAGGTATACTTCAAGGATCATACAGGATCACTCGATGAACCAAATATGGATACTGAATCTGAACTCATGTAATATCACTTGGATTCCTATATTGCATTAACTGTTACGATCTGTTCACCTATTGGTACTATCTTCATTACCCTAGCTTCATACCAATGGACGAACGACAGTGTTTGAGATGAGCGCAAATAGCAAGTATGTTTACTTTAAGTCGGTAGTGGTCATATGATCTCTATTGTCAATCGCTATTCCATGTCGTCAGTAAGCCTTATTCGCAGTCGCAGAACAAATGACCATTATTATATGCTGCAGTGGTTCATTCCTTATGAGATGAGATGTCGTCAATATCAAACCACACCTGCATCTCAAGCGATGCAGAGAGAAACATGAGATATGTTATTAACTGATGATTGATGAATCGGAGTGCAGTCAACTGAATGGACATATGCGAATCAACCGTTATTTTGACAACACCATCTTTGTCTGGGGCGAATGGGACTGATGATTCATTTGTCCTGAGTGGCCTGGGATACTCTCCATTCAATATATGGCAAAACAACTCAGCTGCAGAATATTGCATATTTGCCTCCAATAAAGAGTAGTCAAACTAAGGGTACTGACGTTTGCCGTACTCATTAAACCGTTACGTTCCCGGTGGGTATATGATAGGGCACTTTCACTGGCTTGGTGACACAACCCTATTTGTTGATAATTGGCTTCAGATAAGCTCATATTCATACGAGGTATCACCAACAAAAATAGTGTCACAATACCAGCTCATTTCCTTGATGATGTAGTTACTACTCATGGGAGTTAGAACTGGACAATCAATGGTACAAGGCAACGATGATAATGCAGTTACGTATTTGAACTCCGAAGCAGGCCTTGACAGTCTTAGGATGGTAAAGGCTGTGGATCATCTGATATATATCAGCGATACCGACATAAAGGAACGACATCGATCACATTCTATCTAACATACACTCTACGTTCAGATTATCTATGGATACTTATCAACCATCTCGACCTGGAGGTTAAGCCTTAAAAAGATTCTCGGGTATTATCTATTAGTTCTGTATTGAAGTCAATGAGCATACTTCTCTCTTGAAGTCCGGAGTGGTACATTCCTCTTCCGTTCTATTTTCCGGATAAACCATTCACTCGTTATACTTGATTGTTCTTAGTACCTTCGACAAAGCAAATCGTTGATCGGGAAGAGAGCAAGACGATTCTCTTGAGCCTGAATAACCAGCCTGATGGCGTGGTTGTTTGAAGGATACTCTCGAGTGGGCATTACTCCTTCCGCTGAGGCAGAACTACTTTGCTGTGTGTTATATGACAAGTCGATACTTGGAGTCCTCGTACTTAATGACAGGCGGTCCTGAGATGTACGTGCCGGTTGATGGGCCAATACTATTGAGTTCGAGGGCAGTCGGAGGATGAGAACGATAGTGTGTTAGTTCAGAGGATGTTCTGAGTAAGATACTCTTGAATCATGTGCTGCATTATATTGATACTGTGATAAGATACCCTACAGTGGATACTATCTTTCGGAGGCAGAGAACGGAACAGTAACCTTTTTACCTTGGGTGGTAATCCTTATACGCATCCCGAGTGAATCTTTAATCATTCTTCTCATTATTGGTCTGGAAATCATGATGGCCCTTATTGATTAGGACTTAGGGTTAATCTCCCGGTGTTACAGATGTTGATGTAAGGTTTCGTTGACATCAACCAGTAGTTGAGGCGAAGTGAGGTGGTCGACACGAATGAGTACTCTTCACAACGAGAGCAGAAGAATGAGTCGTCGACATAAGGAAGGATCTGAGACAGGAGGTTCGAGGGTGAATGGGACTCGGGACATTGACTGTGCTCAGAGGATTTGGTACTGGGCATGGTCGATGGTATAGTTGAGTGTATGGGAGGTAGTTGATGAGGTTTGGGCACCAGGAGAAGTAGTCGAGACACGGCCAATGAAAGAAGGTAGAGGCATGAAGTTAGCCCATAGAATGCAGAGGACATGCAGTCAACTCAAGAAATGTATGGGAGACGAAGTCAACCCAACCAAGAGGGGACATTCAGACAATCCAAAGCATGTGCACAATTCAGGTTGCGATTGGATGCGGCCCAGGTTTGGGAACAATACTGTTGCGACTATTTGGCATAGATTCGATCCACTTAACACAAGACAGAGGAGAAATGACAATCGGGTACTACCAGGGGTAGATTGTTACACTGAAACCCCAGGCAATGGAGCGACTATAAAGAAATACCAATAGTATGTGTCGATTTGGACAGAACTCACTGTGGCGGTCTCGAACACATCAACGTCACAATATCTGACTTTAATAGCTAGCGGCGCTTCCGAATTGCTATTACTAATCGATGTTGATTCCAAAAAAAATAACGGTGCCCATGATCACAACCTATTGAGATCAATGGACTACGAATAGAGATATTGAATTGAGTATATCACAACAGTGATTATCCAAAGAGGAAAGGGAGAGAACGACAGGCAACTATATATAGGAAAGAAGTGGGCATACTCGGTGAAGCTGAGGATCCCAACCAGAGACCAGTGCTGGGCATCACTGCCTGATCTAGCCCTAATCCTCAGTATGTTGGCTGGTCACGGCCCATTGTGGCTGCACGCCACCGGCCTCATACCCCCAGCCTTAGGCCAAATGTCGTAACCGCCACACGGCCAAATTCAGTCCCAACACAGTGTTGTGACCGAAATCAAGTAACCGGTGAGACATTGCACAATAGACTCACAAATTGCTTTTCGACTTGGTATGATGTCAAAAATAGTAATTTCCATATCAATTCTTCCTGTGACATACCCACCATCACCTTTTCTTCGTCCGATTCCAATATCTATATGGTTATGAGATAGAGGGACAAATGCTGTTGGAAAGCCTTACAGGTTCAAGAGGGGTCACTTTCTTAAACAGTATCGAATCACGCTCCACATCAGGTGGGAGAGTCACAATGCGTTCTTTTGACTGTGGTCTCCCAGAGTTGACCCTCATATGACTACTTCCTGCTCGAGAAGTCCCTTGAGGGATTTGCAATATACCTCCAAAGATATGAAGACTCTATAAGCTCCCCGAATGCACTGGGTGCAGGATTGGGTGTGTCATCGCCCCTATATGGATTGATGACTGCCGGAACCTTCAATTTGGTTGAGTCAGACTAGTTATATCCTTCAAGGAAGTAGACGGCAGTGTCCCCCCATTCCAGTTGTGCCACTTCGTCCACCTTCATCTGCTTCTTCCGAAATCCCTCCATGCTCTGCTGCACCATTTTTGGGATTGTGCCCATCACCCAGCCTGGTTCATCAACTTTGCTCCTCTTGCTTTGCTGTGTAACTCCATTCTGTTCCCCATGCTCCTGATCGTCTGAACATGCATGATCACTCAGACTGCCTCTGATAGCATCCAACATATTCTCAAACGGTTGTCCAGGCTCCATGAATGTTAATCCCCCGCGTTGACCACTCGTCATATCTTCCTGCTCCTGCGTAATTGCTGTCTCTGCATCGTAAACTCGCCTTCTGGCCACAGCATTTTCTTTCTCCACATAAACTTCGATCCATTTCTCTTTCTCTTGGTTATTCCAAATTGCCATAGTTTGTCTTTGCTCTACTGCAAGCATCTTTTTCGATCGCAAGGTACCAACTGCACCCAGTGCTCAAACTAGGTCAGCTTCAAAGCCGGTCTGGCCTGAATTCAGGTGACAATGTGATCTTGTGGATCAGTTAGTCTATTTGCCGTACTTGGGAGCAGGAAGTGGTGAAGTTAGCTTTTTCGGAGCATTGACCACTGTTGTGTGTATTGACTATGTTGGTGGCCGAGATGATGGATGTTGGTAGGTTTGGAAGATATGGAGGAAAGCTGCATCTTGTATGTCAAGATTGGTACATATGATCAACTTGAATACACAAAATCCACATTTTGACCGTCACTACAATGCGAATAGTTATTCTAACAATACAGTATAACTCAATTAGTAGCATCAGTTTCATGTATCATCCCTGGGATTTCTTCAGATGAACATCAACAGACATCCTTTCCCGCAAAGCATATCTTGTATATTTTGGACAATTGAGACATTCTGGCCATCGTAATCCACAATTATTCCTTGTAAACAAGCAAACACTATTGGACTGACTAATTGCAAATCGTGGAATGGTTAACAACCTCAGTAATCTGCAATTAGACGGAGCCTGATTCAACTTGAGTGCAACCTTCAACTTGGTCGTTACTTATTTCAATTTGATTTTTGCAAAGTATATATTCCTCAGGACATCCCACATCTTTTCTTTATCATCTTCCTCTCCCATTCTACACCAGTAAAGCCTGGGTACACAAACACCCAAGCCAGGTGTGAATGGCACCTAACTAGACAGATTGATGGGCGTTACACCCAATACATCACTCTCCAGCACACAGCAAGATCGCAGACACCAGTAAGTTCACCACAATGTTGGTTATGCTGCCACCACAAATATGACTGCGTATGCACATTTAGAAATTGTTTGTAAAGCTGGACGCAGCAAGAGTGAGAAACAGCGCCCAATTGGATGTGAGTATATTCATATCACTGTAAATCATGGTCAACTAACAATATAATATACAGTGGGTACATGTAAGGAGCTCTGTCACTGGGTCATTTCTCTCCTTAACGGGAAATCTCTATGGTGTACCAAGGCCCTTATCCGTACAGTCTGCGAAATTGCACTTCATGATATTGCCACCATTTGGATTTTTGCACACTAAGTTCTTGATAAGCGGCGACGGGAGTGGAAAAAACAGCCATTAATGACTGTAGGGCAGGCTACAAAAGCGGATATAGTTGAAGTGATTGCTGAATCTGATTTGTTGATACTGCAACTAATTTCGAGTAGGTTTGCCAAATCTCTGCAACAATTACAAGGCAAGAAGGTCAGGTACAGTTTGAACTGTGCGACATGCGCATGGTATTGACCATAGAAAAATGGCCAAACACCGGTTTTTGCGCGCTACCATTGAGGAATCGCAACAGCGAATCACACAACTTCAGGCCGCAGCCAGAGAACAGAACAAGAGGTGTGTTGAGTTTCTTGGACAAAATAAGGTGAAGGCTGTAATGGAAAGAGACCTGGTCACGGTTTGTTGGAATTACACCGATGGCAGATTACTCTGTCAACATGGCATAGCGAGGAATCCCCAGACAGGCTGAAGGCCGAAAGGTACGGGCCTTCCTCCACCAGTCCGATCCAGACGGGGGACACCACATCAGCCGCCATTTCAGCCCGGAATGCCACCTGGGCAAACTGGTCCCAATCAGGGCCCCCGTACATTGCAAACCGGCACTTTGCCAGCTGCGAATGTGGATTCAAGTGTTCCTCCTCCCAGGTTTCAAATTATCAATCTTCATGGATTAACTGAGGATAGAATAAACATTGAACATTTTGATTCCGAATTGCTCAATGATGAAAGAACATCTTGTAATCAGTATACTATGTGCTGTGTCTGAGTATTGTTGAGATTGATTTTGAACATAGCAGCTGCCGTTTGAACATACATGTCGGTGGAAACGAGTATTGATCGAAAGAAACAGGATTATAAGTGCAATATAATATACAATTTGTGGATATTTTAAAGTATATTTTAAAGAGAATATTTATATGTATTATAAAAGAACAACGTGATGATCATGGACGAAGTACATGATGACGTTTGAATCGTTGAATAAACATTGTGAATGATAAACTGTGCGAAATTGAATGATTTCACGTTGCAGGTACGACAGTAGCAAAATTACAAACAACGTAGCATCAACAGTTGCAGGCGTTGTAAGTCTGGTAAATAAAACTTGATATTTAATTTATTAGACATAATGTGAGTATTAGCAGCCATTATAGGCGATAATCATAAAGCCACACTCCCTGCCCTATCATCCAGATGAGGGTCAATGGAGCATTAATGACTGATGAATTTTCATCAACGGTAATCACAGTTGTGAATTGTTGCACACTGTTATAAACAGCATATTGGCAGCCTTTATCTTCAAAAAGGGATGTGGTACAGTCGCTGCCCCCTTCTGAAATTGAGTGTCCACCAAGTGTCAACCATATTTCACTATGAATCTTAGGTTCTCTGAATGGCAATGTCTTGCAATAATTCACATACTATTTACTGGATGCCTTTTTGGTCAAAACAGTGCAGAACATCTTTGTTACCCCATCATGACAATTAGTGCCAATGGAGTGTCAACAATTCTTGGTCTTGTAAGTCATGTATTTCAATGTCATTTAGTAGTAGTTAAGTATAATAGCAGTACTAGCGGCCTTTATTGGCAAATGAGGAAGGTGCATGGTTTCTGCCCTATTCTGAAAAAAGTATCAACCGAGCGGCAGGGATTGTTGTTCTTGTAAGACAGCAAATTCGATATCAATTTGTTCGCTGTTTTTCATAACCAACCAATTGACAGCCTTTCAAGGCAAAATGGATGCGACAAAGTCACTTCCCCATTCTGAACATTTTGTTACATGATGAAGAAGATGAGTGTCAACTGAGCGTCAACAATACTTGGCCTTGAATAGTGGGTTATCATGGCATCACGCAGATATTAAAACTTATAACAGATGTATATGCTACCATATAGACAAAAATACAAAATTTGGAGGAAGAAACATGGATTCCAAAATAAACGATATTGCAAACTGTAAAATATTCAACCAGTAATTATTAGGTGTTCAATAAGCGATTTTGGTAAAATACAATTATCAGGCAGCAAAAACATGACCATTATATCAATCGACAAATAGAACCTGTGGACAACCCGCTAATAACCCGCCCAATTCAGATGGGTTGTAGACTTTTCTTCAACCGAACCTGAATTGACAGTTCAGGTTGAATGACAACCCGGACAGCTATTCTGCACAAGGTTTTGTCCTGATCCTGACCAAGTCCGGCAATGTCATTCCCGTATCATTTCTAGCACTAGCAACGACGCCTAACCAATCATTTATACAGGATCCTCTGACCAGATCATCCCAGATATCAAACACAACATTGACCCTCCTGAGATAAGGGATATCCTCCATCACTGATTCAATATCACACTCTTCAAACTCAGTCGAATTCAGAGCATCCTCCAATTCCATGCCTGCCACCCCACAACAGATGAGGATATTACTACATACTTCTGTCGCCAAATCGACTACTGCAAGGAACTGAGTGGCTCTGTCAAAGGGTTCTTGGCAGGCAGCAGTGTTACTCATCGGGTTACACGCATACTGAAGCAGCTTACCGCAATGCTTAACATCTTCGAGTGACAAGCACCACCTCCCACTGGACAACCCATAAAGCATGTTATTGGTATGGTGGAAGAGAACGCAGCGTTCATGACCGAAATCGTGCGCCCTTTGTCACGTGCCACTGTGTATTTTCAACAGGGAGGTCATCAGGGGTGTGGTAATGGTCATGGTGCAAGTGGGAGATTTGGACGACAACAGATGTAAGGACGCACGTACTGCATGATCGAGAATCACACCACCGATGCATATCGCCAGCGGAAATGTGCTCACGGTTGTAATTCCAATTCCGGTGGATATGACAGCTCAGGAGACAATGCTGGAGGAAGCAACAAGAGAGTGTGCAACGATTGTGGGATTCCGGCACAAATCAGACCCTGTTGTATTGACTACCAACGAGCAACAGAAACCCAGAACAAAGTTCGAAAAGGGATTGCTTCAATTGCCCCCGCTTGCGATCAAGATCTCGACTGACTATCCGGTCATGCTCTCCCAGCCTCCTCCTCATCTGCCCATTCAACTTAGGTCATTAATTGTAGGGCTTCTCACTATAGGTGCAACAATCGCAGCTGGTTCAAGTCATTCATGAAACTATACCGACCTGTGCGCATTGAACTTGGTGATGATTACATGGTAAGTGTATCTCATCAGGGGTATAATGATGCTACTCAGGGCTACGGGATCGATGCACATTTCTCACCAACAATACGTCTTTCACTCATCTCCAAAAGTCAGCTGGACTCCACCAGATCTCCGGCCACCTTTAGCAGTGGCAGGTGCTCCATATCATCACGAATATCCCTCACTACAAATCACCAGTCATTGTGTCAACGATTGCTACGTCACATCTCGCAAGGTCGCAAGCGCACACACGGGATCAGCATTGGACGGACTTCCAACCACACCGCCATTCACAGTTCCAAGCACAGGTTCAAGCACACTAGCTGCACCAACAGTGACCAAGTCCACCGGCAGAAAGAGAACATGAAGCACACTTGCCATTGAATCTACAACTCTATCTCCGACCAGTCATCTGACTGCACCTCCGAAGTAATATCCACGCACATCTCCCCGCTGAACCCCGAACACAGCATTGAGTACACCTAGGTCTTCCGTTACAAACCATATCGCTGCCACAAAGTCAAAGTCAACTCTAAAGACTCTCAGCATCTCACAATCCACACTATGTGATTGGAGCTTGTCTCAGATGCAGCCTAGCTATGTGCGATCTCATATCCCCTAATACATTAAACAATGGCTCAATGTGCACTTTGTGGATCCACGCCAAACGCAAGCGAAAGTTCAATTGCGTGAAGACTAAGCGCACTTTGATGCCCTTTGATTTGGTACATGCAGATTTATGCGATCTATTCTGTATTCCAGCCTTTGCTGGCAACAAGAATTTCATACTATTCATAGACAACTATACCTGCATCACGGTTGTATAGAGGGTCCAGGATTAGACATCGGAAAATTGCACCACCGCCTCCAACGCCTTGCAGGCCTGAGTCACAACTTTCAGCTATTACATCAGACAGTTTCGGTGATATAATAGCCGAGGGGAGTATGAAATCAAGATCTACCACTTGTTGCCCACTGCCAGCGGAACAAAATATGAACTGTGACTGCCTGACTCTCAACAAGTGAATCGAGTCGCAAAGAGTGTGATTTGTACCATCATTGGGAAGGCTCGAGCTATGATCATTGACTCCTAGGGACCTTTCCAGTCATTGGGAGATGCAGTCCACACTTCGGTATACCTCCATGAGGATGCTCCAAAGAAGGAGTTGCCAAAGTGAGATGTCTGTGACCGCTACAAGGCACCGTACAAATCTCCATACGAGATGCTCCATCCCTTTGGCAACAAAACCCAGGATGATGCTGGTAACAAGATATCATATGAGGTTCCTATTCATGACCCACGATGATTCTGCTCCCAATGCAGCCCCCTCGACCCAGACGCTCAGCGCCAAACTGTATTCAGTCCTCAATACACGCCCAGGATGATGATAGGCTGCACCCACGGTTCAATGTCATTATGAAGGATTAGGGACCGAAATGTTCAGGTGGTTCAAGAACCGTCAGACATAGTCTTTGATGAAGAGCGGTATCCATACATTTCATGCAGCGCAGACAGAATTCATATTTTTTGACTGCCAGAAAATGTAGAATATATTGAGAAACTGCATACTGGAGATGGACTTCTCCAAGCACAGAACATTGGAATGGGTGGAGATGGACTTCACCATGGCCGTTCAAAGGTTATCTGAGGAACCGCATGAGCAAAGAATATTGCTGTCTGAACGGAATGGCTTAGTTGGAGTGGATGCACTGTGTCAGAGCCGTGAGAGACACCCTGGTGGTGGAATACTCTGCCCCGGCAGTCAATCCAATGCGTCGCACTCCACATTGCCCTGTGATCGCTGGTTCAACATTTCGTCTGCTTCTGTCGGTCTCCTATTTACAACAATCACACTGGCATTGTGGTCAACTGTGACCATATGTTGGAATGGGTTCATTGCGTACAAGCTTGCATCAGGATTGCAATGTGATTAGTGATGCTGCAAAAATCTCTCCTCGCAATCCTTCTACCTGCGCGCAAAATGTGATTCTCTCTTTACTAATTCTAAGCGATTGTAAGGTGATCGGTGACACTGCGAATATCTGTCTGTAAGAATCATAAGGAGTTGGAAGGCGATCGGGGACCCTGCTAAAATCTCTCCTCGAGTTTCTTCTACCTCCATGCAGAGAGCAAATCCCAGTCAACTGATTATACACATCATTCGAAGTTGCCAGATCGAGGTGGCTATTGACAATTCATTACCCGTAGTGTCCGGCTCCTTCCATACTACTAGTAGCTATCATACCATTGACGTGCCCGCAGCCGACAATATTTCCCACGCTGAAAACTTGCAAAGCAACGGCTGCCGGTGGTGTTATCAGTTGTACAAAATTCGAGACTGGATTCAAGTTAATTGAATTTTCAGGAATTGTTCTGAGCGCCAAGGTTAACCAGTACTCAAAGAAAGCTCCATCCTTGATTAGGTGTTTCATTGTCAATAGCCGTTGCAGTTGCCACAGGAGACTCCCATTCAGCACGCCATCACACGTCGCCGGGGGTTACTGTACCAATACCTAATTGTTCCATCAATCCCTTCTGCCCCAGCTCTGGCTTCCTGTTCTTCGACACATCGGAGATGTATGTTCACCTTCCCACCCGTCAACTTAAAACTGAAAAATACGGTAACTTCAGAGCTCGAGTGCGTGCAATTGTTAATCCAATATATATGTCTTGTGACATCCCATATACTTGATAAACTCCCGAGTGCTGCTGTATATTGCCACCCTGTGCGTTGTGTCGTGGGTTTTGTCGAGTAATGCTCTGGAGTTTTTGATAATAGCATCAGAATGGTTTCCATCACAGCGGTTTTGGGGCCCCATGAATTCGGGCTTCACATATGACTAGAAGCACAGGGCGGAAGCCAGATCAGCACAGGAAGGGAGGACTTTGCAGGTTGGAGTGCTGTTCTCCTGATGGTGAGCCAGGGCTGGGGGATTGAGCTGTCAGCATTCGAAGCCGAGATTGCGACGCTGAAAGTTGATTACTTGCGGTAGGTAGTTGATTTTGTGATTGGAGGCGTTGCAACTGTCCTTGGGGTTAGTTTCATGTGTGTGTTCAGGGCGCTCGGCAGAATACAATTGCAAGGCTCCGTATCAACGAATCTCTTCGACCCAATGAGACATCAAGTGGATCTTTCGACATTGAAGTTAGCATCCAACTCCTTGGAAACATCCAGCTCGTGGTTGATATAATTCCGCCAGGGCATTAATTCGCGCTCCTACTTTGACGGCATCCAAGTCTGATCATTTGTTTCCTTATCAAGCTGTGCTCATCTTCACGAGTTCCGTTCTAAGTGCATTGGCTTTGTCCTTCACCTGTTTGCCGGGTCGCCCGAGCAAGAAAACATCTTTGAATGTGAGGAAACGATGCAAGGCATCCTCCATGGAGCTAAGAGTTGCATAATTGTGAGATTTATATTGAGCATACATACAGAATTCCAACAATACCAGTGTTGACTCCATTGCGCGATTGTTTATGGGACACTGAGCAGGGCTTCCACCTCATACAGACTGGATTACCACTCGAAACAGGTACCGGCCCATTTTCTTCATCTCCCTCCTATTCCATTCAGACACTTCCTCATATGGCGTATATTTTGGTGTGATGTCATAATCGGCAGGAACATATAACCAGATTGCATTTTACTTCTCAAGCCATACATGCGACTTCATGAAGTGGGAAACCGACTTCTGCAGCTGGTCAAGTAAGCCGATCTGCATTTTATGGATGAGGTCAGGCTTAAGGAGGTCGCTCATGATTCCGGGAATATGGCACAACACATTGAATCCTCAGTTGACATGGCGCGATGAGAGTTCGACATTGGCTGCCTTTGTGTTGACATCGCTGAGCGTTCTATATAGGTTGTGATCCCACCAGGGGTGTTGCTTGTCAGAAGGGACATAATCTTCAAGTGTGTTCTGTGGACACTTGCACCAAAGACATACATGCCGCTTGAGCTGGTGAATAATGCTATACTCAAGGCAATCTGCATGCCATGCCGCTAGTATCGGTTTGCAACCAATGATGTTGCCATCTGCACAGAGAACGTTGCAATGCTCGCTCTTGGCATTGGCCTTTGTTTAAAGGTGAGAGGCTGGAGTCGCCGACAGAGTACTCCGTTCAGCATCTCTCGATTTCTTTACAGCTTCTCATCCAGCCGCATCTGGGGAATATTGTGGTTCTTGATTGGAATTGGCAGGAGAGCAACCATCATGACAGGATGCGTTAAGAGGATGTGTTGGATTTTCGAAGATCGATTGCCAATTGTCATATATACAGCCCACGCTGCCTCTTCGCCAGCTAAATTCGAGAGATGTATTCCGTCGCTTATGAATATCATGGAAACCAGTGTATCCCTAAGTCTGAACGTTTCCTTAACCACCATTCGCACGTTATTATCCACAGGAATCTCTGCTTACATGTGTCTTACACCTCCAGTCGGCAGTGTGCATCTCATGTTGCAGGCATTTCGGTGGCGTATCGTTGGTAATGCAACCTGGTGTGTCGTAAATGAGATGCTCGGCAAGGAATGGCTGCCACACCAACTATCTGAAACTTTTGATGATGTCCCGACTCCATTATTTGATAGGCCATTGGTGATTGTCATTCGATCTCATATCCTCGGGAGTGTGTCTTTTCACCTGCTCGAGAGCCAGAACCTCTGGCATGCTAGCCACGGGCCTCTGGACACCATCTCCATTTTTGATGCATGGCAAATACAGAGCAGGGTTTTCCTCTCTCAGCACGTTGTCATAGTATGTCTTCATAGCCATCTTCTTGATCCCACACTGGATATATTTGGACTCTTCACCCATCGCAAACATGTAGTAGGGATTGTTCCGCAGGGTTGTCTAAAGGCAATCATGAGCATCGTGTTCCCATGGCTCAGCAATGTATTCGCCCAGCGGAGCGCCAGGGCCGGGGTATGATTCAGTCCACGCCAGAGGAAGTGTGGGTGGATAAGACACCGGGGCTGCAATGTTCTCAACATGTTCACGGTAGGGAAATGTGTCGAAGTCTTCTACTGAATCTCTGTTAGAGTTACATTCATGATGCTGAGAGTGTTCAAGGAGTCGGGACGCACTGCTAATAGTCAGATTCTTCTGGTGTGCAACAGGAAGGTGTCCAGGATGGTGTAATTTGATAAGTTTAAGTCGCCAGCTGTCTGAGATTAACTTCTTAGACCATGAAAATTCAGGGCAAAGGATAGGGGTCCTCCCAGGCACTTTCGACCACACGCAAGGCGTGGAGTAGTCAGTGCAGAAAGGGACGAATGTTTGTACTGGGCCTGAGCAGCCCGATATATAAGCTCATGATACTTTCAGCTAACTTGAGAGATTTATTGAGAAGAACGTCACACTGGGGTTCCATTCCCGCCTGGAGTTGCACAAACGCTGCATGCGTGATGTTCCATAATGCTATGAATAAAATGAACCCTGTGCGATCCAAAAACCTCGCAACGCATGTAATCATCAATGGCTGAGATCACCAGAATAGAACAATGGAAACAAACAAGACAAGAACCCGACCCTAGCCTGAAAGCAACAACCATCGCCTCCTCAGTCAAGCGAGCAATGGTTCACTCCTTGCCTCGAGGGCCGTTGGGGCGCTCCTCATGGAGAGTGATATCAGGGAGAGTGATCCATGGGCGAGCGATATCAGGGAGACAGTCGCCACCTGCTGATTCGCCGAGCACCTGCTGATCCACATCCACATCAGAAATGTTTATCACTGCCTCAGCTTTTCACAGACTTGGCACTGCCGGGAGAGGTTTTAGCGGCATCACAAGCCACACATCATCAAGCCCACTGAGAGGATAAGTCTCAGGCGTTCTGTGTTGTGGGCGAAGCTCCGGGGTTTGTGGCAGTGGGGCAGGCGACAGATGTCGTTGCGTTGGGCTATACTCGCATATCTCCTGGCCTTGTTGAGGTAGCACGAATGGCTGATCATCAACCATGGTATCCACATCGTTAGCCGATGTTTTTACCATCGTTCCCTGGCCAATCATCCGAGGTTCTTTGCATCATCCTCATCCTTTTCCTCCTCCTCATCCTGATCCTCCTTCTAATCCTCATCCACCCCCTCCTCCGCCTTCTCATCTTCCTCCTCTTCATCTTCCTTCTCTTCATCATTACTATCCCTTTCCATATCCACATCAACATCTGTATCAACGCCATTTGGTGCGTCCACATCATCCTCTGTGCACATATCCACATTAGGATCAACTTCTGAGACATGTTCGCCCTCCGACTAGGTAGAGTTGGTATCATCATCTGAGGAAATTGAGACAGCAGAGGGGGGGTACTGCTTCCAGCACTAAATTTACCAGCTCTAGTCAGGCCTGTGTGTCTGAATCTTCCTCATACATTTCCTTCTGCAGCTACAAAGCAATATAATGAGAGATATCATCTCCCCCTGGGGTTTGGTTAACCATACCATGACCTTAGCCATTTCACTTCGCCTTCCCCTTCAGTTTCCACTCCCCATCCAGTATTCCTGTCCCTTTTGCAGATCCTTTCTCACCGCCCTGCCTGTTTTCCTTACTATCGACATTGCCAGTGTCATTGCGATTACCAGGACGGCTCCTTCCACCGCTCGGCGCTCCTGGATGTGCCCCGTTCTCATCATCATCATCCTTGTCGATTATCGCATCCCACTTCTGTGGTCTAATTGCCAGAAAGTTGCCTGACTTGGACTGCCAGCAGCGTAATAGCTCCATTTCTGCCCTCAGATAATGGCTACTGTACCAAGAAAATCGCTCGCCAGTGCGTTTAATCTGTCCCAAGCAGGTTGTTTACAGAGGAGAGTGATCGCTGTGATCGCTGAAGGCACCGGGTTTGTCCCGCCTACAATTGTTCATTTGTTCGCGGGTTTTGTCAACCATTTGCCCCATAAATGTGCTGAAGGCTGCCCACCGCTCCCGAAAAGGTGAACTCCAGCACCTGTGGTGGGGCCCTATCAGCTGGAATTGTGAAAAGTGGCAAGTTTTGACTGGATCAAACAAGATTGTATCATCAAGAGGTCCCAGGCCCTCGCATCCTTGACTCTGCACATAGTATAGATCCGTATGTGTCAACAGATGTGTTCCGAAATGGATCCCTTTATACGGTCCCGTTCCAATCACAGGCGTCGATTTATTACTGATCTCAGCATTTTTGCCCTAGCATGTACCTTCCCCTTCCCTTTGCGGCTGCCCTTTGGTGCCATTGCTCCCAGTTGAAAATCAATCTACATCCGGGGGGTTAGCATGATCAAGCAGTTGAACGAAGCGGAAGGAAGCCCTCAGCAAACATAAAAAGTTCTGTAGGTTATCAGGTGTGTTTTTGAACGAGAGGCGTTATTTTGTGCAAGTCACTTGATGTCGAGATAGTTCAGGCTGCTGGCTGTGTGTTTAATTGCTGGTGGGGTGTTTAATAGCAGAGGAAAAGAGAATTGAAGTGTAGGTGTGAAGAAGGGATATATATACTCGAATTCCTGCAATTTGGTTCATATCTTGTATTTTGTTGATTACTAAACACAAAACTGCGCAGCATTCATCTTGCAAAACCACCAGACACCTCATGAATAGGGAGCCTCGAGACTAGATTTAGTACACACAGTAAGCCCAGATTGTGACGCTGGGCATTGCAATGGAATCACATACCACATTTACCACTCAGAGCTCATTCAACTCAGAGCAAACTGAGTAGTTCTCCCATTGTCCCAACAGTGCAACCATTCAACTTGGCTACCAACACCTAGTAGTGGAAAATGCACGTGCAACTGATGTCTTTGGATAGAGAATACGTTTTGGTTTAGTTTGCGATGCTTATGGCTATGTAAATGGTGGATTTCCACGAGGAAGCTGATGATATACACAATCAAAGGTTCGCAGTATTGTGCCAAGACCGAGAGCAATACGATCATCATGACCTGAAGATGACATCAATATCCTTCAAGCGGCGCAAATCGACCTTCAGGCGTTGCTTTAACAGTGAATATCAATGCTAAGTGTCATTTGAGTTTAATCTGATGGCAGTTAACCCCATAATTAAATGCTGTAATGGCAGTCATGATTAGGTTCTCAGCAATGGACGAGATGTGTCAAGGGCCGGGTAACTGCAACCTTATATAGATGACTCGCGATCTCTCTGAGATCGCCAGCAATACTCTCACCTGTCAACTACTCTATTATAGTACCACATCCACATGTGCAACAGTATCTTCTCATATACTCTCATACGCAGCCATATACGTATTCAGCCTTGCATTGTTATTGCTCTTAATCAATTCGATACTGTTTGCTAATGGCATCTCACGATTTTACCCCTTTCGATCTGTCGCCACAAAATAACGCGTTTTATCACACACCATGCCTGCAAAGAAGTTTACCAGAACTCAATTGCGCGTGACTGACATCACGGAGAGTGATGACACTTTGCACGCAGCGGTATCGACTGCTGAATGTACTACTCCAACCCTCTTACAGGAGGCAGAGATTGATCATGACAATGCCCTCAACGATGTACTCGAAGGTCAAAGAAACATAGATACCCCATTCAACGACGATACTGGTGATGTTGGTTCCCAAATTGCTGACGAGGATTGTCGAGACATGGCGACTCAAAACCGGTTGATGCTGAAAATGCTGCACTAAAATCATGTGCAGTGGAAAGCCGAACTGAGACTCGAACAGGAGAGCATGGCGGCCGAAAGGGAAATAATGGCTGCCGAACGGGATCAATGGGCTGCCAAACGCGCCAAACGCACCCAATGAAGAACAATAGGGCCTAGACCGCCTATCTACATGATGGTTGACCCAGTATGGTACTACGGCGGTGCAAAAGAGCTGGACCAATTTCAGGATGTTTCACGATCAAATTTCAACTCCCAAGGCCACCTATTCCCACACGCTTGACCCGATCACCTCAAATACGCAATTTCTCATCTGGACCGATGGAGAAATCACCAAAACCCGGCACTCAGGCAGACTGCAATGACAGACCCTGTGGAATTTGGCCGGCGACATATCTGCGGAATCCGACCCATACCTACAGCACTTCGACCTCTTTTCAAAGGAGATGGGCAAGGTTTATGGGGATAAGGATCGTCATTTTGTGGCGGTGATTACGCTGATGCAGGAATAATTACAACTTCCACAAGAATCGGTCAGAGCCTATGTGAAACTTTTGAAAGGTAATTGGAGACATACTGGGAGGAATCTATAGAAGGATGAAGAAGTCCTCAACGATATTGCCTGGTCAGGCCTCCGCAACTCTCTGAAGAACAAAGTTGGCCCGATGACGCCCTCCTGTGTCAGGTATCACTCCTTGAACAAAGTCTTCAATAAGGCCGCGGCCCTCGGAAGTTACACATGTTGAAACAAGAAGCCCCATCAGCAACATCAGCAGCCGCAACAGCAGCAGAAACAGCCAACGGACTCGTCTTCCAAAGGCGGCAAACAAGGCTACCGGCCATCCATCTCTGAGCCAGCCAACACCACTGCCTGCGGCAAATCCGGCCAATTGGGATCAAACAGACACGGCAAGTCGTGGTGTGGAGGACAATCTAGAGGCGTACCGTCAGCACCATGGGTCTCAACATACATCTTCAAAAGCTGACGTTCTACTGTCAAATGCTTCCGATGCAGCTATCCATACCACATGCCGAGCTGCTACCCTAAATACTGATGAGGAGGTAACCCACCTCAGCAGGACCAGACATTAGCTCCAAACAGAGACGGAGGACATCATATCAAACGACAGAAATCCTTCGATAATCAACAGCCAAAAAAACTCATAGCCTTCTCTGGGGATCAGGCTTGACGGGATATGTTCAATGAGGCGGAATGGCAGTTTGAGAGGTTGGCAATTCAGACTTTGATGGAGACAATGGACACCATTCAACCACATCGGATCTCCTTGAAGTGAAGGGTGTTGTTGGAGAGCCCAAGAGCTCTCATGTCAAGTCAGTACTTATGCTGCATGTCCAGACCGGACATGTCCCATATTATTCACGAAGTTTTTATAAGCGATGGAAGTGGGGAAATGGAATGTGTGCAAGCTCTCATAAATTGCGGTGTGACAATCATCTTTATGTCACCGAGACTGCGAACACGACTTTGTCTAGCAGATGAACCAGCATATGTCATGACTCTAGGCCTCAACGGCCACGTATTTGCTCATGCAAGTGCCATTCCAATAACGGCGTTCACTGTTCACTCTCTCGAGCACCTATCACCGGTTCAAGAATCGAAGGTGCATGTTGTGCCCATGCGGGAGTACGACTTGGTTATGGGAGTGCCTTGGTTCCAGTCCATATATCCTGACGTCGATTGGCAAATCGGTTGACTTTTGGCTCTGCAAACCCCAGCGGGTGCGGAAATGGTGGCAGTGGACCAGGTAGACCATCAGGAATGCCCCCGGAATGTACTGAGAACTACTGCAAGGGAGGAGGCATGTTTCGAAGGAGGCGGCAGTATCCCAGATATTCAAATACTTTGACAACTGCCTTTGATGATCTCCTGGCCAGTGAGCAGGTCGTCAGGACATTCTTTCTAAGAGTGGGGGATTGTACAGTGATGCTGGGAGGGACAGTGGAAGGCATCACAGATGGTGAGTGAGATAGGCCCCAGGCGCTGGACGGGCGAGCAGGGAGCAGCGGCAGTAGTTAGCGCAGAAGAGCATCCACATGGGAACCTTGAATGGCTGCTACCGGCACACCAAGACACGAAGGGAGTACCGGACGGTGAGGCTTGGCCCTATTGTGGCGAACCATTTTAAATCTGGGCTCCTGGACAATTTTCCTTACTGCTCCACATCTACTATGAATCGAGAACTAACATGTGAAGATGTAGCCGGCAAAATGACAAAGATGGTGCCAACATATGATAGAGGACATATCCCGGCCATATACGGAGAATTTGTGGAGGTTTTCAGCAAAGATCAGACGGAGACACTCCCGCCGCATCGGTCAACCGGCCATGCAATTGACTTTTAATCTGGTACTAATTTGTCATATGGGCGGATGTAAAATCTATTGGAGTTCGAATTAAAGACCTTGAAGGATTAGATCGAGGCAAACCTAGCCAATGGGTTCATTCAGCGATCATCATCGCAGGTGGAAGCGCCAATTCTCTTGGCGAAGAAGAACGACAGAGGGTTAAGGCTTTGTGTGGATTACCGCAGGCTCAATCTGGCGACGGTAAAGAATCGATATCCCCTTCAATTATTCTCAGAGATGCTTGACCATTTACGTGAGGGCAGGATATTCACGAAACTGGACATCCGTGGCGCCTATAATCCCATCCGGATCAAGGAAGGCGACGAATGCAAGTCGGCTTGTTGAACGCGTTACGGCCAATTTGAATACCGGGTCATGTGATTCGGTCTAACAAGCACACCGGCTACGTTCCAGTCTGACATCGATGATTGCCTATGGCCATACATTGACGACCTTGCGGTATGATACCTCAAGTACATACTCATTTATTCGACAAACGTGAAGGAGCATGAGGAGCATTTGCACCAAGTGTTGCGGCGACTGAGGAAATTCGGCCTCTATTGCAAAGCCGAGAAGTGTCAATTCTGAGTTTCAGAAGTCGGCTTCCTAGGGTTTCTTATCACTCTCGACGGAGATGGCATAGAATTGGACTGTATCTCCACAATCGAGGACTAGCCTACACCGAAGTCAGTTAGAAATGTTCAGTTGCTTCGCAGATTCACGAACTTCTACCAAAGATTGATCCGGAAATATGCCAAGGTGACCCTTCCACTGACGGAATTACTAAAGAAATCAGAGACATATTATTGGAAGAAATTGGGAGGCTCGGCCAAATGTGAATGGACTCAGGAAGCCGAGTTGGTGTTCCAGGAAATAAAAAGGACCTTCACCGAGACACCGATCCTCCAGAATTAAATTCCGGCGATGACAATCATTCATCAAACAGACCCGAGTGCATTCGCAATTGTGGGTATTCTCAATCAGTATAGGGTTTTAGGTGTTCTCAGCCCAGTCAATTTCTACTCCCAGATGTGCTCTTCAGCCGCACAGAATTACGACAGGTATTATCGGGAGCTATTGGCCATCGTGGAAATACTAAAATAGAGGCGGCATTACCTCGCCGGCGCCAATTACAAGGTCTTAATTCGCTGCAATCACAAAAACCTCAAATACTTCCAGCCATCCAAAGTACTCTCCAAAAGACAAGCCAGGTGGTCGGAAATTCTTTCGGCTTACAACTTTGTCACCAAGCTACTGCAGGGCAGGAATAACCTGGCAGATCGCCCCTCCTGACGGCCCGACTACGAGATCGGCAACGAAAGGCCTGAGGCCCCACTATTGACAACCGGCTCAGTGGAACCATACAACGAGCTCATGCCACCAATTATCGCGGCCCAGGGTTCAGACCCGTTGCCTGCCGAAGTCTCGGCGAAGGTTGTCGATCAAGTAATGATAGACGTCACAGCTACCGCCTCAGAGGAGAGCCAATGGAAAGTCGTCGCAGGAGTCTTGACTTAAGAGGCGATGATATACGTTCCAAAGATCGATTCTCTACGTGGAAAAGTGATAAGTCTAGTCCATGACATCCCTGAGTCCGGTCACTTTGGAACTCTTTAGCCTTTTGAGCTGGTATCTAGGGATTTCTACTGGCCAGCAATGGACTCGCACGTACATTGGTATGTCAGCGGCTGCAAAGTATGCCACCGAATCATAGCGCCTTGGCACGCCAGGCACAGCATGAACATGCCCTTGGAGACACTATCACGGCCATGGCAAGGCGTCATGATGGATTTTTGCACCGACTTGCCAGACTCAATGGCATCGGGCTACACCAGGATTCTCGTTATGGTGGACCGACTGACAACGATGCCAATCAACTTCCCGTGCCAGAAGGATATTGGCTGGCCGGAATTGGCCCGGCTCTTCTTCGAACACGTCATTTGCAAGATTGGCTTCCCATTCACCATAGTCAAAGATCGCGGCACCGAGTTTACAAGCCGATTCTGGACCCGGGTATAGGCTAACTTCAGAACTTACCATCGGCTCTCGACAGCCTGCCATCCACAGATGGACGGGCAGACAGAGCGTCAAAACCAGATATTGGAGGAGTATCTCCTGACTTTCTGCAACTACAAGCAGGAGAATTGGGTTGAACTCATACCGCTAGCCGACTTCACTTACAATCAGGTGATACACCCGTCCATGATGATGACTCCATTCAGGGCGAATGACCACTCCAATCCATTGATGCAGTTTGAGGCCCGGAAGCAACCATCTAGCCTGAATTCGGAAATCCATGCAGACACCTTCGCAGCTAGCTTGGAGGAGACTCACCAAACCTTCCGTAAGGGCTTGCAAGAGGCTCAAGCCAATCAGCCGAAGTACACCTGCGGCAAAGAGGTTGTTTTGCCAGTTGGAACCAAGGTCTGGCATTCAAACCGGACTTCCGGACTACAAGACAGTAAAAGAAGTTGGACTACAAACGGACAGGACCGTACATGGTATGTATGGTCATCCATAAGAATGCTTACAAAATCGACCTCCCATATACATTCCGGAAACACAATGTTTGCCACATGTCTTTGCTCGACCGCTATACACCTCATACCACCGGCCAGCCGCCATTTGAACTGCAGCTGACGGTTGTCAACTACTGTGATGACTGGGAAGTTGACCAGACCCTCTACACTTAGCGACGCTACTGGAAGCATGATTATCTCGTACAATGGGCTGGTTACAGTTACATACGGACTAGCTGGGAACTGGTGGAGAATCTTGGGTCAGCGGAGGAATTGGTCGAAGAGTTTCACCAACAGCATCCAAGGAATCCTCGACCATGCTTGCACTTGGAGGAGTGGGATTGGACGTTTTCTACGGGGGTTTTACTTTGCTTAATTCTTATGGACCTTGGGCCAGTATAAATGGCGTCGGCATCAGTTTTTACGACATACCACTGGAGGTGGAGTTTCCTCGTTCACCGAATCCGCCGAGAGGGTGCTCATATAGCACTGATCGGTTGTGGGATTGGTTAAGTCGTGTGGAGAAGTACGCATTGGTTTTGTTTCTTTTTGGGAGGTTTATCTTGTATATATATACGTATGTGGCAGCCCAGTGGGTCTGCTCCTAAAGGGGGTGATGATGTAATGGCAGTCATAATTAGATTCTCGGCAATGGACAAGACATGTTCAGGCCCGGGTAACAACAATGTTATATAGACGACTCGCGATCTCTCTGAGATCGCTAGCAATATTCTTACCTATCAACTACTATATTATATTCCCACATCCACGTGTGCAACCGTATCATCTGATATACTCTCATACGGGGCCATATAAGTATATGGCCTTAAAAATGCATTTGAAGGGATCTCGTCCCAGAGTAATGTCAGGGTTTACATTGTAGCTCTGTCTACACTGCGCCTCCCTTTTTTGTGAAATCCCTCCATAGTCGCTCAAATAGAAGTCTACCTCGCCTGTTGTTACATAACCATGCAGAGGATAATATTTCTACCTGCTTATCATTGAACATCTGTGTCAGAATATAACTGCCAGGAGTCTTCACCCTGAAACAACTCCGCTCGTGTGAAATGTTCGAAGTGTTCCAAATTGCTAGAATCAACAAACACATTATCCTTAAGGGAGTTGGCAACTTCCACCTGCTGGGAGACATGTTTTCGTACCAGCTGGCGAGAGGGATTCCTCTCAAGGATGGAGTTCCATACCCTCGACAATCCAAGGTCAAAACTCCACCCCCTCATCATCGCTGAACATTGCTCGCATGGCAGATATCACTCAATGCATGAGTGCCACCCCGTCTGCTACACTGCGACGGTAAATATATACTGTAACCCCCACGCCCGGAACAAGCTATCGTAGCACACTAACACCCGCAGCAGCCTTACCAACAGACTGAAGGCATCGCATTGTATGCAGCCCCGCATCCAGCATTTCTATCACACCCACTCCTCTCCGCAGTCTTGAAATTCTCCCTACCCCCATCCCTATTCCACAAGCCCACACGATCATTACAAATGAACTGCGAATGCGAGCTATCGAAATGAATCAGAGACAGAGGCAGGCGACAATTGCAACCGCGGGTGGTGTCTACACATTGATCGACAGTCTCCTGCAGTCGCGGCATCGATCGATATAGTCACTCAGACATGACGTATCTTGTATTTGCAATGGGCAGAACTCGTGGAGCTCCACCTGTGGAATAGATGGCTGTTTATGAATGCAAGCGACTTGGAGATGGTAAGTTATGCAACGTGATACGTTGCAAAACAATTAACCGAAGCACCTTACTGGCAGGTAATAGAGACATACTGGAACACCGGTATGCAGCAACACAACATTTGGTCCATAGCATTCAAGGCAGCCACAAAGGAGAACATGAAGGAGGTATACTGAATCAACGGCCGATGTTGGATTGTACACACTCAGACCGGTACCAGGTTCACGCACCAGTCAATAAGGTTAGATCCCATTTTGTTCAATCAGCAAGGGGATAACATTGCAGAGTTTATGATCTCCCCCGCGGTGAATCCACCGCAGAGCGTTTGGAATTCATTGATTTCCTTGTGGCCGACAATGAGTATCATTTTCCAATAGCAGAGCTTGTGGAAGGTGGTGTACCAGATCCAAATCCAACTCAGAGACAGTCGAACTCAGATAATGAATCGCTAGCATCCACTTCACTTCTTGGAGGAAGCAATCGCACAGTGTATCTACATGTAATTTTATCATCAAGCGAAAAACCACGGTAAGTATGCAGATGGATGATATAATTGCACGATTGACAACAAGGACGGTCAAATACCCTCCCCACTGATCATGTTTACATTCACCGCATTGCGCCATGCCCTGCTGTCATAGCAAATAAACAAAGATGTTCGTCCGAAAGTTTCCAAGTCAAAGCTGAAAGCGGACCGACCTGATCGCTCAAACTACTTCAACTACATCAGGAAAAATCATTTCCGTCCGGGCGGATTGACTGCATCAGAGATGACACTCTCCGTCAGCGCCATGAGAGACACCCCAGGGGCAAATAACTCCGTGCTTGGCACCAATACCAGGCATTGTGTTGCCTAACGCCCTCCAATAGCAGTTTCACTGTTTCTTCTCGCTCTGTCTGTATCCTATTGTAACCGAACAATATGGTGTTGTGGTCAACTGTGACTACACATCGGAATGCTTTGTAGTTAAATTTTGGAGCACCTGAGACCGCTGTGCAGATCTGCGGGATACTCTGTGCCGTATCCTTAAAGCAGTGGTTCTTAGGGTTCCATAAGCACATGGCATGTCGTATTTCATATTCATCTTTGTTACAGTCGCAAGATTCGCTACCTCATAATATGGCATGCATTATGTAAGTATCTCTATATATAGACATACGGGCAATCTGGCCACAGATTGTAGTCGAGTATAATCGAAAGACCACCAAGAGATGCACAACTTGGTGGCCATTATAGTGATACAACGGAACAAGACAGCAGTGAGCCCACCATTGACATTCCACAACACCTCTTGTGACATGAAAACAGAATTAGTGAGAAAGAGTGGTTCCAGCTTCAGGAGCCTTGGAAGAAAGTGAGAAGATATGATACTACCCGGACAAGGGAATCCACGCAATTGAATGGATCCAATTGAGACGAAAATAAGACGATGTCTATCTACCACAGGGTCACCTGAATATGTACTCCCCGTCGCTCAGTCCACCTCCATTACCCCTGTATCCCTTTACACCCGCCATCGCTCAGTCCACCACCTGTACCCCTGTAACTCGGTATACCCGCCGTGGCTCATTAACAATGTACTTGCAGGCCGTGATCGAGCGAGTTGAGAGACCTATTTGGCGGCCCAGATCGAGTGAGTTCAGAGATACTGTCCAAAGCGGTGATTGAGCCGGATTGGACATACACTTTGAGACAATGATTGAGTGAGGTTGGAGATGCAATTGGAGACCGAGATTGAGTGAACTCAGAGATGCACTTGCAGGCTATGATCAAGCGAGATTGGAGGAGTAGTTGCAAGCAGTTGATTTTGAGGGAGGTGAGACGGCTGCTGAGACTCTATGCATTGGTTAGCTTGGAATTGTGGGAATGTAGAGAGTTGAGTACAACAACATCCGCCGAGAGATGGGAAACTGGCTGGGAGCAGGAAACTGGCTGGGAGCAGGAAACTGGCTGGGTGCGGGATACTTTCGATCATGGATGATGCTGTACTTGATGTGTGCTGAACTCGATGTTAGGCTATAATCATGGGATGGAGAGATAGAGAGGGATGACTTAACTTCGTGTTCTTAGGTGATGGCAGAGTTGAGCACAAGAAAGATACAGATCAGAGGACAAGGGGGAATTCCTCATGAGAAACTGGGACTTCAGTGAATTTCATGTGAGAGTCAATTTATCATACCCGATACAGCAGGTAACAGTCCTGATCCAGGGGGTAATAACACAGATACGAGGTATTCTAAATCCAATCAGGAAAGTCGTACCCCTGATTGCTCAGATCCGCTTGGATCCTCCATATTGTTCTCATCATCATTCCCCGTCTCTCCCTTTCTCGTCCACATATGTACCAACATTCCAAGAACACAATGTTAAGTCATCCCTCTCTATCTCTCTATGCCATCAGCTTGAGTTAACACCAAGTGCAGTAAACACCAAGTGCAGCATACATAGAGTGTAGCATACACCGACTACAGCATACACCTAAGATTGTTTGTTGTCCCTTCATTCTCTCGATTTCAAGTTGACTCCAGAATGTAGCTTCAGCTTGCGGCGTACCTCACTCCAGATTGACTGCCACCAGTCAGTGCTCCATCAGAGCTTCAAACGTGAAGTCACCTGGTCACATTCCCATGGTTGCGAGTTAACTAAACGATGAATATAGTCTCAGCACCTGGCTCGCCTCCCATTGACTAGCTCTAGATCGACCACGTCCAAGTACTTCTCTAATCTCCCTCAATCATAGCCTGCTGCAAGTGCATCTCCAAACTCGGTCGATCACAGCTCGGAGTGCATCTCTGGATTCACTTTATCTTAGCTTCCAAGTACATGTCCAAACTCGCTTGATCACGGCCTCCCAGTGCATCTCTGAGTTCACTCAATCTCGGTCTCCAATTTCATCTCCAAACTCGATCAATCACAGCCCGCCAGTGCATCTCTAAAGTCACTCAATCACGGCCTGCCATTGCATCACTGATTTGACTCAATCTCAGTCTCCAATTGCATCTCCAAACTGCCTCGATCACTGCCTGGGAGTGTATCTCTGGGTGCACTTGATGGTCATCTTCAGGCACAGCCCGAATTGCTTTCAATCACCGCGTGCTGCCAGTCCAGATATACCATGTGTAGATAGGTAGCTATATAGATACATAGATACATAGATGAGAATACAAAGAGAATCCGTAAGTTTTGCAAAGTTGAATGATAAGTAGTAGCTATGATTTCCAGGCACACCCGCAGCATTCCCAAAGAAGATGATTTTCCCAGACTGCTCTACTGTGAATCAACATGCTCCCAGTTGCTCCCAGGTGCACCTGAAGGCCACTACATCAGTTCTGTAAACTCGGACCCGTCATCTGGATGATGGGAAGCGTGTAATTCTCCGTCAGAGGGTACGAGGTTCGGTCAGAGCTGTCAGAGCCGTCCGGAACACCTGGGTGTTTCTGACGGAGACTAGAGTTGTTGCTGATGTACAAGAATGACTGTGGGAAGATCGCATCCTGCCACACTGTAACGGGTCGCAAGTTGTTAACGTCGCCTGGCATTGCAGACATTGATACTTTCGTGATGATTTCCTTGTCCACACTACCGGAGAGCTGCCAACAGAGGGTGCATAATAACACTCTTGCTGCAGTCAATAGTCAGATTCAACAGGCGGAGAACTCAACGCGTATGATGATGATCAGCGTGGAAGCAGCTCGTGATGACAATGCTATTCTTCTTGACTATTTGCCCTATGAAGTGGCGCTTGAGGAACTTGAGATTGGAAGCACTGACCCAACCATCCCGATAGACAACAATTGCACGGATGACAAACTGCATTTCGGGATGGCAGGGGACACCAGGGATTACGAAGATGAAGGTGACGCATGCAACGAGCGCGATGCCATCCCCACCGCCAGCCGGTGACGCCAGGCCGCTACTGAACTTGAGAGGTTTGACCTGGGAACCAGTGATGTCGACGGGTATGAGGGCAAAGATGGCAACGATGGGGGTGAGGAGAAGGAAGCATCGCAAGCCGACGGTGGATCAACGCGAAATGTGACGGAGTGAGGCCGTAGTAGATCCAGTAATGTCGACAGGTATGAGGGTGAGGATGGCGGCGATGTAGATGAGTAGGAAGCAGCATAGCAAGCCGACGATGGATCAACACAGAATGTGGAGGACTGAGGGTATAGCACTATAGAGTGTGAAGTTTGCACAGTATTTTTCAGACCGGTAAAATAAGATAATGGCAAAGCAAATGCAACGGCAAGCGATGAAACCGAAGCGAAGACTGTATTGTAATAAGTGACAACATCTCACCGCGAAACATATATGGGGAGAGTGCAACATCCGATATATAGCGATAGCGCAGAGGTAAAATGTAGTACTCAGCTGGAAAACGGCATTAACATCGCTAGGTGTTGTGTAAACGGCTAGAGCATAATTGCACCGCCTGCGAAGAATGTAACACATGTGTAATTTTGATGGTGCGTACCCGGGCACAAAGTATTGGAGGTACGTATGCAACACGATATGAAGCGTGTATTTCTGCGTCAGTGGCTGCCACGTTCCTACGTGCCGTCAGGGCCGACCAGAACATCCAGGTGTTCCTGACGGAAACTTGGGTTGTTGCTGATGCACTTGGTCATCGTGGTTATGGCTGCTGTTCTCCTTCTCGAAGGCCGCTGGGCTAGTATCACTGTGCCAGTTTGTGAAGCACATTTTAGAATCGTGTGGTTTTGCGCATAAATGGAACAATTGGACCCACGCAGGATAAAAGGCAGGATTTGGACAATTTCTCTCGAGTCTTCGATATGGATTTGGATTTGCTCCTGGATCTGATTCATTTCACAAGGAGATTGATTGATTTTCCTCCAGTTGATGGGACTTATTTCGGATGGTTTCTTTGTTTCGTTTATTTGTTTTGTTTGCATAGCCTTCAGCCAAAGGGGGAGTGTGGGGATGAGATTTGGCCTGGTGGCTTTGGTGGCATGCGGAGGGTTACAGCCCACATCAACCTACGGCTGTGGGCACCCGTCCAGTGTCTTGTAGCGCCCATGGGCCTCCCATACCTTCATGTTGAGGAGCAGGCCTCCCTCCAGCACCGGTACTCAGCATCCAACTCCGGTCATGATACTCAGCTTCACCGATTACAGCATTTTCACTGAACATAAGTTTAGTATTTTCCTTCTCTTGTATCCATCGACAATTGAGCTTCTTCATCCTTTCTCTTTTGCTTTCAACATTTCAAAATACTGGTATATAAGTTCCGCTCAAATCAAGGCAAAACTGGAGATATCAGCACGTATAGCACAATTCCGAGCAGTATTGGGAAATACAATGCCACCAGTGAAAGTTCAACCAGGCCATGGATTTTTTAATAGCCATTGATTGAAAAAGAGATAGTTATTCATAAGTATGGTGCCATACAGTGCAGTATTGAAAAATACACTAAGTTTTATCATTTTCCAACAGAGCTAAAGATCTCTTTCAACGCGTTTGCAGTTGGGACAATTAAGATATCACCGCATACAGATTTGAAGGGAGTTGTGGTGTCAGGTATTTGAAATCAAAACGGCGGGAGAATGATAATTGGTTGAAATCGTGATCCCTACCGACACATACAGTGCTGTATGGATGAGTATTCAATTATACTCAGAATTGAAGATCATTGCTAGCAGTATGTCCAAGGATTGAATTCTGAAGGCACCTCAGGTAGTGCTGTGAATGGAAAACAAATATGGCCCCATACAGGTCAGTACAGACGAATGTTTGAAAATACTGACAGAACAAGAGGTAAATTGTGAGAGTTCTAAAATGCGCTGAGAGATAATCTTTGGTGTCACACAAGAAAATCATAGGTGAACAATACAGACGGATACTGATGAACATGGCTGAGTATTGATTGGTCACAGTCTCTGCGCGGAGTCAGTAACAACAGATTTATTACTACCTAGTGCACGGGCAGCTGCCCGCCACTTATAGACCATGTTCTGTCGAGTCATTTACCAATGCCAAGGACCGTATGAGGTCATAAAATTTCCTACCATCGGTGAGCTGACCACTCAGTACACGGAGCCCAGTTATTCCACGGATTGACCGGTCACTCCACGGACTGACATACTCCGTGAATTGACTAGAACATGATACACTAGGGGATGAGGACAAGGATACAGACAGGAAGCATGGAATCGAGATTAGCGTTGAATTCAGCATATCGGAATAGACAATGTAACAAGTAAAAAGAAATAACAAATGAAGCATAACTGAGGATGGTGAGCCCTCCTTAAATGTGTCACCATGCGGTACAACCGTGTTAAAACCCAACCACCAATACAGAAACCACGCAACCCTACTCACCACCCTTATAGCAACCGCCCTTAACCAAGTGACGATAACAAAGAAAGAAACTATCATTCAGCACAATAACAAGCAATTTTGAAAAGATATTTGGTTAACTCTAGTCGGTGCATATCATCTGTCGGCGACTGCGCTTACAAGTTCAAAGCATGAAGAAACCATTTTGTACTATATAAAACGTTCGTTCACAGCGATAGAGGGGAAGGATGAGGCCGGTGGTCACGCAGTAGTTGAACAGTGGCTTCGTGTCCATTGGAAGTAGCCATGTGTAGTGCCGTCCGGCCCTGGGATTCGGCATGGATGTCGGCATTGCGTTCGAGCAACAACCTGGCCATAGTTTCGTAACCCCGATAAGCAGCCGCGTGAAGTGCCGTCCAGCCGTCATGCTGTTTAGCTTGGATGTCTGCTTTGCGGTCGAGGAGCAGGCGAACCGTGGCTTCGTGTCCGCTCCAAGCAGCTTGATGTAGCGCGGTGGCACCGTTGACGCTCCTGGAATGGATGTCTGCGTTGCGGTCGAGGAGCAGGCGGACCGTGGCTTCGTTCCCTTCTGTAGCAGCATCATGTAGCGCTGTCGCACCGTTGGTCTTCCTTGCTTGGATGTCTGCGTTGTGGTCGAGCAGCAGGCGCACCGTGGCTTCGTGTCCACTTATAGCAGCGCCGTGCAGTGCCGTGCAACCGTCGGTCTTCTTCTTCGCATTAATGTCGGCATTGCGTTCGAGCAGCAACCGGACCATAGATTCGTATCCCCAATAAGCAGCCGCGTGAAGTGCCGTCCAGCCGTCACGCTGTTTAGCTTGGATGTCTGCTTTGCGGTCGAGGAGCAGGCGAACCGTGGCTTCGTGTCCGCTCCAAGCAGCTTGATGTAGCGCGGTGGCACCGTTGACGCTCCTGGAATGGATGTCTGCGTTGCGGTCGAGGAGCAGGCGGACCGTGGCTTCGTTCCCTTCTGTAGCAGCATCATGTAGCGCTGTCGCACCGTTGGTCTTCCTTGCTTGGATGTCTGCGTTGTGGTCGAGCAGCAGGCGCACCGTGGCTTCGTGTCCACTTATAGCAGCGCCGTGCAGTGCCGTGCAACCGTCGGTCTTCTTCTTCGCATTAATGTCGGCATTGCGTTCGAGCAGCAACCGGACCATAGATTCGTATCCCCGATAAGCAGCCGCGTGAAGTGCCGTCCAGCCGTCATGCTGTTTAGCTTGGATGTCTGCTTTGCGGTCGAGGAGCAGGCGAACTGTGGCTTCATGTCCGCACCAAGCAGCCTCATGAAGCGCTGTCGCGCCGTTGATCCTCCTGGCCTGGATATCTGCATTGCGTTCTAGGAGCAGACGGACCGTGGCTTCGTGCCCGCTCCAAGCAGCCACGTGCAGCGCAGTTGTTCCGTCGATCCTCTTGGCACGGATGTCCGCTTTGTGGTCGAGGAGAAACCGGACTCTGTCTTCGTGACCGTTCTGAGCAGCCAAGCACAGCGCCGTTCCATCATCTTCGACCTCAAAAACTAAATGGGTTGTAGCAGGCTGACTACCTATCAAACTTTTAGCATTGTAATGCAACGGTTGGCCATCAAGCAATATACCATGTTTTCCACGATTCTGGATTATTCCCGCTGCTTTCATAACCAAATCCCGCATCTTCATAGATACTGTTTCGTAGTTGCGGTCATCAGGTCCTGGGAACTTCACCAGGTTGGAATGATCAGTGTCGATGGGTATCTGATTGTGCAGTGCTTCGTGTGGGTAAAAGAAAGTTGCCGAGTCTTTAGTTACCAACCGTAGATACTTGCCGCTTCTGCTCCACTCTCCATTCGGCAGGACCTATCGTGCACATAGTCAGTACTACAACTTATATACACTGTTCATTTACACTAGCCGGCACTATTGAAGGATCCTTTGGCGCCTAGTGTTAAGGACGGAGATATTCAGAGTATGGCAGCCTAAGTCCGTCAATCGACCGAGAGCATCGGCGACAGGCACCTAGGGCTCCACTGTCATCTCTTATCTTACACCGTGCTGAACACTATCCGCGCCGGTGACAAATGGTGGTTGCTCGTTTGTCATTACGCTCACCCTAGTCTGTAACACGGAAGAGAGGGGAAGGGATGAATACGTTTACAGTCCTCGTGTCCTTGGTTTCGAAGAAAGATATGACTATGGTATCCTTATAAATGAAGCTGTTACGGAAGGCCTCATCGATATGGCGCAGCAGCGGAGATCCCTCTTTTAAATCTGATATCAATTGGGCATTTTTCTGTTTGCGAACGAGGGTTTCTAGATTACTCGCATCGAGACCTCGATTTGGAACCCCGAAGAGAAAAATTCCGACGCATGACTGAAGAATCAGTCGGTCATCTTCAGAATGACCTTGTGCCGCAGCTGCTAGTGCCTGCATAAGGGTTAGTCATTGATAGACGAGAATACGCTTTTGCTAAAATCACAACAACCCAGCAGAACTAAAAGTATACAGCCGAAAAACCAATTGCTCGAAATTAATGCAATGCAATCATTTTCAGCTTCTCCCAATTCTGGACAATGTATCGGTCTGTTACAGATCAGTGTTCATAAGCGGCCAGGTCCGGCTGGCATAACTGATCAGTGGGCGGCAGGCTGGGCCGCTTAGGAATACTGTCATTGGTTTGGATGAAGGAGACGGAAGGTTACACACCGCCTTTATAAGAACTCCACCCATGCTATGCGCGATGAAGATTATTGGTCGTTTGGTTTCCTAAATTATTGTGAACCAAAAGTAGAAAATACATAAGTCGATAGTAAACCTACCCCCATGCCGTCAGCTCGCGCGTTATGTATGGCAAGTAAAAGTTGTCTTGCATAGTCAGAAAAAGAACTAGTAGATGTACTGTCTTTCAAAGCGGCGTCATAACCAAATATGAAAGTCCTGATCTTAGGGATATCCTGTGGGATGAAGTCTCTCAGCCACATCTTGTGTCCTGATGCCGGTGACTTCCATGAACCGAACGCATGTCCGCCAACTCCCGACACAGCAAAGACACTGACGAAACATTATAGTTAGTTTCGTTGACCAAGCTAATCCTTGAGCAAAGAAAAAGTAACTTACTCGACTACAACTTCCTGCTCCGGATGACAATAAAGAGGCGTCTGGAGGGAAGTAAGTTACTGGCGTGTAGAAATATGAGCGGGGCCAATACCATTCCATAGAAATCAACATCAATTGCCAACTCGACTTCAGCACCCGCAATATTTATTGATAGCTCCTGTCTACAATTGGGCAAACATCTCTTGAATTCCGGCGGTTCTCTGATGAAAGTAGCCGTGCCAACTTGCCATCGGCAACCTTTTGGAGCCAGACACAAAACCTTCACGTTAAAGTTTTTGTCGGTGCCAGGATATAGGGCTTCCAAAGATTCCCGAAGTTGCTGTCTCTGGACCCCAATAGGTATGGACGACAAACGAAACGTGCGGTATTTCGAGAGTAGTTCAGCTGCATTTGGCGTCGGAGTGCGGGTTGGAGATTCCATAGGAGGCGCGGACACCGGATTAATCCAATTCATTAATGAATTAAGCGTGTCCGTAATTGGCATCATGTATCAATAGGCCGCAAATCTGGAGATATTGTTGCGGGAAGGGACTGTGGGGATAGGAGCTACTGCGGGGTAATGAGACTGGAGACACCTTCGTTTTATTATGAGCGTTTGATGCCTAGTAGTGGTGTAGTGTTTCATCCTCTGATAGGTTGTCGCTTCACGCGCCAAGATTTCTAGGGTTATTCTCGATCACAAATCAGCGATTACCACGTGGGAGTAACCTTGTTCTTAGAGATGTGGTGATTCCAACAAGAAATCGGAACAGCAAAGTGTGAATACAATATGATCAAACAACAGAGTAATAGTCTTGTCGCGACCAAATATTTTTGTGCAAAAGAAATTTATATCCCTTAGCAATCGATGATGGGTCATCTATCATGTGGTTCTGACTTATCCCCAGACCGCTTGCAGCCACGATTTAACTTCATTATCAATGTCTGACTAATATAGTTACTTTAGATCCACAATCCTCATTTCATTAAACAAAGAGCACACCCACTATCAACTGTCCGCAGTAACCGCTATCAATCTTCGGTCCCCAAAATACTTTTGCTTATCATGCATGCAACATTGGTTGCGTTCCGAATTTATTCCCTGCTCTGCAGCTCGAATGCACGTTGTTTTCCAAGTTGCTACCGAGCCGGCGCACCTTTTCCTTCTGACAGTAACCGATCCATGTCGACAGGGTCTTGCATTCTCATTCATTCGTACTTGGGTTCCAGGGATGTCTTGCGTTTGACAAAAAAATATTTGAAATTTTGGCTTGTATTGCTCTCTTATTTAAATTAATTTTTACCAAGTATTTTTGTAGTAGAGGTTGTGATATGGGTAGTTATATCATGATCATTCCCACTACCACAAAAAAATGATAGAAAAGAGCGAAAATACATGTATTTGTTGCAATATTTTACACAAAAACTCTCTGCAACCTATTTTCAATTTAAATGTCTAACCCAAATTGAGTGCAAATTTTAAATGATTTTGTACTTAATTTATTTTATCGCATTTTTCTGTTTTTTTTATTGTATGCTGTTAGGTTCTGAGGACAAAGGAACAAGGCTGATGCGGCTCGGCGTTAGCCGATAATCGACGGTTCAACCGTACCCGATCTCATATGCTGGCGTTTTTCCGCTAAAATACCGTATTGAGTGTGGGTCTGAAATTTAAAATTTGTCTGATTACATTGGCTAAGCTGAGATTTAATTTATCTCCAGGGTCGTAGGACGATAAGGTCGCGGATAAATTGAAATCCAGAACTGATTCAACCTAACCATCAATGAGCCCCCTGTGACGACCATGTGATGTTGACCGCAAGTATAATATACCGGGCGGTATCCGGTTTTACGACCTTTATCCCATGACCTCGTACTCCGTCAAGACTTAGAGGGTAACAGCCTTTTGCGATAACCTTGGACTCTTTACTAATGCTCTCCATTATGTTAGACTCCGTAGAATGGCGGATATATAGAGTCCGTGGATATAGATCTGAGTTGAGTACGTATATCACGTAGTAATGGGCTAGAGTTCGTGAGGATCACTAGCGTAGAAATTCTTTGTGGCTTCTTTGACTTAGTCTTAGAACCAATCAGCGGAACATACTTACAACCCCAATTGATTAAGTAGCGGATAAATAGATATATCTAGCCCGGTCGTATCGTCTGTATTCGGATTATACACCGTCGGAAGGAAAAACTCCATCTTACAAGCAGAATGTACAGGACAGTTCAGGAATCTGTATCGAGTCCTAGTCATTCGTTAAAAACGATGTATAGATCTTCTCCGTTCGAGTTAGGACTTTTAACTTGAAATGCGGCAACCTTAGCTTCCGTAGCTCTCGGTATCTACCGTCGAACAATATCCGCTGCAAATGACCGCTCCCGAGTCCAGCTGGTGACTTCAGACTGCAACACAATAAGAGACATAAGTACTTAATATCTTTTGATAACCAGTTCCTGTGCATAATTATACTAAATACTATTATCCATATCTATCGTGGCGGGAATGACCTATATCGGAGCCCATACACGTATAAATATGCATTCATCTTATGCAGCTGAAACTCATCAGCACGTATCAGTCCTGATATAAGTATCTTCATACAGGCCAGTAGCTGAAAAAATATGGACTGTCTAATTATATATGCAGCAGCTTTCGTTCGCTGGGGGTGCAGCGATAAACCTATATAGCCTCTTACCTGCCAAGAGTACAATTTTAGAAGCCATGAGCGAAGGTGTCTTGTCTGTCTTGGAGGCTATCTTAGTTTTTTATTTTGCCGGCCATACCTTATCACAAGCCAACCCATAGACAATCAAAGATCACGTCCGTATGAAGTTCCAACAAAATCCTCCTCTTCTCGCATATTTCCCGGTTCGTTCAACAGAAAAATGAAGATCTGAAACTGCTGGATCCACAACATGGTGACTGACTGGAGCCCAATGGCCAGATTTGGTTGCGAGCAGGGAAATCAACCGTCCCGTCTGTTGACTAGGGATTTGGCCCGGTGGCTTCCCTAGTGTTCGGTGCTGGCGGGCTCGGGCATGTGGCCGGTGGCTTGCGGCCCCCATTGGCCTCGCCTGCCCCCACCAGCCTCGCCTGCCCCCATCGGTCTCGCCTGCCCCCATGACAAGGAGGAGGGCTCGGCACTGGTACTCGGCATTGGGCTCCGGCTTTGGCAGTCGGCATTGGGTTTTTCCTTCTATCTCTTTCGTATATAAGTCTATAGTTTTCCCTCTCTTTGGATCGATAGACAATTGAGCTTCTTCATCCTTTCTCTTTTGCTTTCAACACCGTCCATCCGGGGTCACTGAGAACGGGGTCGAACGGCAAGGCGCCATCCGTCCGAGCGTAGGACGGAAACGATGCCGCCTTTTCCAGGCTGAACGGAGACAGACGGGCTGCACGGCCGAGGACGCCAATTTGCCGTCTCCCAGTCATCCTAGTTGTCACCGGCAGTCACCGGCAGATATCAATCGATATGAAATTCAGCAGTAGTACGAATAACGGCGTGCAGTGATGCAAAATGCCAAACACGTTGGGACAGGAAAGACCAACAGAAAATGCTCTGGAACGAGGTGGGAAAAGCGACTGGGTGGAGAGCAGGCCGATGCCGACACGTGCAAGTCTCTGAGTTGCTCTCCATGGAGAAGTGCGATAAAACGGTGATGGACTTCCTGGCGGCTACTGATGTCGGGAAGTTCCCGCCCAAAATGGACGGAGGGGTAAGAGCCGGCGGGCTCTCCTTGATTTCATCCCTTTCCTTTGTATTCTATTTTGACCGTTTTTCAGACGCTTGCTTTCTTTCTTTTATCAGAAGGGGACGACGGGTAGCAGGAGTGGAGCTCCGCCATCTAGCCGGCCAGCCCGGAGGCGGGGGGGATTCAGGGACTGTCATACTCTAAGTAGAGTGAATACAGTATGATTAAAACAAAAACAACACGTTGGGACAAGGCCTTACCATGAACTGGACTATAATTTGTCGTCCTGGGAATTTTTGGACTTGAGAATAATAAGTGTTGCTCCCGGACTTTAGGATCGATTCGTATGGTACTCGATTCTCCGGTAGTCTTGGGCTTGGTATTATACTCGGCACTCTCGGGTTAGGTATGGTTGTCGGCCGTTGGTATGGTAAATTTCTTGAGTATATGTCTACCTTATTCTCTTTGTACTCTAGACAATACAGTAGCTACATAGTATTTCAACAATAACTGACCGTGGGCTTCAGAGTGATGCAATTTTTATTTTTTATTTTTATTTTGTTTTATTCATACTGTGTTCACTCTAATTAGAGTATGACAGAGCCTAAGACAACCCCTCCGCCTCCGGGCGAGCCGGCAAGATGGCAGAGCTCCCACCTGCTACCCACCGTCGCCTGTGACAAAGGAAAATCAATCAAGTGATTGGAAAGAACAAAGAGATCAACGAAAAGAGAGAGAGATCGCCCCCGGTCCAAACACCTTTAATCCTGCCTGGGCTCCTCCTGCCCGCGCTCCTCCGCTAGTTTTGGCGGGAACATCCCGACGTCAGTAGCTGCCAGGAAGTCCATCACCGCTTGATCGAATTTTTCCATGGAAAAAAGCTCAGAAATTTGCACATGGCGGCATCTGCTCGCTTTCCATCCAGTGGCCTTTCCCACCGCCTTCCAGAGCGCTTTCTGCTGGTCTTTCCACCGGCTGCAGAGTGATGCTATTGCATGTGTACTTGGATCGTGAGTCTCAGCATCGTCTGATGTCATGGTGGCTGTTGAGGATATGCATCAGGACTAGGGTGATGCGTCTCATGTCAGAGCATACGCGTACGCATATGGGAGACTATACATATACGAGCCTTTGGCCTTCAAGATAGAGACGATCAATCAAGTCAATCAACAAGTCAAAGAAGCATCCACAGTAACAGCTGCTGTTACGATATGGACGTTGGGGAGAACCGTGTGCGTGTATTCTATGGTACAGAGAAACGAGAAAAGGAGAAAGAATCGAGATATACCGGAGGCATCGGCCCCTGCAGCAGCACCGTGTATCAGACCTACAACATGTGTCCGGCACATGTACACCAGTAACAGATGCTCTCATGCATGATGCGAGTGACGATATTGTGACGAAGTGACGACCTCCGACGTACCCACCAAGTACATTAATCACACGCCCATAGTATTACATAACAATACAGCTGGGATATTCTGCGTATGTCGTGCTTAGCCAACATATTGCGAAGAGAGATGTCAATTAAAAGCCCCAACACCGGCAGCAATCACCACTTGCCGAAGTGGGGTAATTGTTTTGGTGAAGTGGTCAAAATCATTTCTGGGCGAAGTCGTGCTTGAAATTCGCGGAATTGGGCAGCTCATTTATAGCAACATCTAATTCCGCTAGTTTTATGCACGACGTCGTGCTAATTAATGATATTGTTCAATGACATCGTCAATCTCAGGACTACCTTATACACAAAGTCGTTGAATTGCAAGTTGAGTGCGCATGGGTTCGGAATTTTGAAGCTGATGTACTAAATTCCCGTTCAATGTATACCTTTACAAATTTCCAGTGGAGATACACTACAGTAAATACTGGGTTTTTCGCATAAACTATTCATCACCACCCATGGAGAAAACAGTAGAGAAAATTGAGTAATAGATAAAACAAGGGCTACATGTCAATATGTCAGTTGGAAATGAATTGATGTCACTATGTGGACTGAAAGAAAGTCGCCGATACGCTGGAAGTCGGCGAATTGACTTACAAGCTATGAACTCTACTAGTAGACTCACAAATTTTCACTTGCCACCGGCTCCACCACTGGTATTTCCAATCCATGGACTTCCACAGGATCCCACGGATCTACAGGCTCCCCTGTATATAAAAACGTGGATTCTCCCTTATATAGTTGAATAGACTTCTTCTGCTTTACAAAGAATCACAAGTTCGAGTAAGAATCTATGAAGTTGACAGGGTTATAATTTACCACCCCATAGCTACGCGAATTCTGTCAGATTCGAAAACCTTTGGCACCGAGTAACTCAACTATATACAGATAGATTTTGCGCTGTCGATGACTAGGTAATGGGACTGGATGTTGACCAGTAACGTTGGCGATAAACACTCCCTCCCATCAGCCCACAGCAAGTGCCAATACCTGGCCAATAACAACATAAACTACATCTATATATTGCAGACCTTCTTTGGGGAAAACGGCTTCTGATTTGACCGAGAGTTGGTGTAGCTACGGAGGGGGCGGTAAATCTTTCTCCTCTTCTCCCCCACCAGCTACGCCCATCAGTCGGCCAAATTTTAGTCAGGTTTGAAGACCTTTGGCACAGAGTAGCTCTACTATATGTAGGCGAATTCCGCACTGTTGCTAGCTAGGTACTAGGACTAGCGGTGGAAAAATGGGTGGTCCGTTAGGCCGGGGATGAAACTTCTATAGCAAGTGCCAGTATCTAGCCAACGACAATGCGTAATCCATCGACATATTGTAGAACTTCAATGTGCCAAACAGTTTCAAGTTTGATAGATATTTGGCGGACTTATGGACGAGGTTGATACGGGGAGTAGTAGGGGGCCACCTACCGGACTCACCAATTCCGTTTGAAATTGAGCGCCCCCATGTCATAGTCTCTTGAGAATACTAAGGGACTATTCGATGGCAGCTTGTCAGTTTCTAGAGAGTGTTAAATGACCATTTAACGAACTTAGCTCTTATTCTAAACATAAAAATAGTCACAGATTTTTTCGCTGAATATACCATCAATTTTAACAACTAGCACAGGCACGCCAATATTGGCACAAAACCGTAGCATATATGCATTAGATACCTTGATACCATTACCAGCCAATTCAGTCCCCGCTTAGTGGAGACACAGGGGGTTGACCGTGGTCAAAATCCACAAGCTTCACAGTATGTCACTCACGTTTGCGACCTCCTCAAATTGTTTCAGATGTACATGATGTTACAGGTCTGATACACGGTCACGGCTGCAGGGGCTGATGCCTCCTGTATATATCTCGAGTCTTCTCTTTCTCTCTTCTCTGTACCATAGAATACACGCACACGGTTCTCCCCAACTTCCATATCGTAACACAAATCGTGTTCGATTAAATTAGACATGTAGCCCTTGGCATTATCTATCATTGCACTGCCTCCAATGTTCACTCTATTGGGTGGTTTTTGAATGATTTATGATTTGCATTTTTGAAATAAAACCGTTGATTTACCCTAATGTATTAGCATTAACTGCACATTCAGTTAGTAATATGCACTAATACCCAATCCTAGTCGCTCCTACATGAAGTTGTCCAATGTTGCACGAGGTGGACACATGACGTCGCACGTTAAGGCGACATCATGCACAAACTAGCAGAATTGGGTGATGGTGCGCAGTGTACTCAACCGTCCCGTCCGACGGCCGCGGACGGCAGTGCCGTCCGAGTTCTTACTGGGACGGACGGGACGGCGCAAAATCCGTCCGTCCCATCCTAGCATATAAATGACGGCTGGACGCCCGTTGTCTGCCGGAGACGGTGAAAACACTGTCATCGGCAGTCATCCACCGTCCCCGGCCGTTATTGGGCGGTTACAGGATATACTTATATGATTAGCAATTTAGTCCTGAGAGCGCGTGGTAAGAATTATAAATGGATGTATCTATGCATAGTAGAGTCAATGAGTATTCCTGCCATGTCTGATGAACCAGAACGCATATTCCACAGTGCAAAGTTGCTCATCAGTGACCTACGCAAGCGCTTGGCAGATGATGTCATACAAGCATCTGAATGCCTGAAATCGTGGATACAGCAAGACTTGTTCAACGGAATCAGACATTGTATAGATAGAACCGATGCTAAAGGACCTTGCTTGAAGGTTAGGATAATTGTAATGAGTTTTATATGAATATTACGTACACTGAGAAAGATCCATGGATGTCGACAGTTGACGGCCGGGGACGGTGAATGCTCAGTTCCCGGCCGTCCTATCCGTCCGTCCCCATCCTGACTCGGACGGACGGTGCCGTCCCGTCTCAGTCCTTCGTGATCCCGGACGGACGGGACGGCTGAGAACACTGATGGTGCGCATGAATTGCCAGATTCCGCATAGCTCATGCACGACATCGTGAAATATAATTTGACTACTTTACACCGCCATGGCGCCCTGGTCTTCGAATATCATGCCTGTGACTAGACGACTGCATCAGGTCTGGAATTAAAGACGGCTAGAAGGTATGTTACCCAATGATTCCACCAGTACAGCAATGGATCAGTCCAGACCGGAACCGACCAGTCCAGTCCAGGTCCAGTCCAAGAAATCTTTGGACTGGGATCAGACCGATCCCAGATGCTGACAGACTGGACTGGGCTTGGTCCGGACCGATCTCTTACGGTGTCCAGGGTTAGGGTATACTTTCCCGGTTATTAGTCTTTTAATGGAGAAAATATCTCTCGATGGAGCCAAATATAAAGACAGAAGTGGTATTATTTCGATCAGAGTGCGTATTCGGGGGTGAGTGGTGATAAGAAGTGAGGATGAGTCATGTTTTCGATAGTACTTGGCTAAAAAGCAATGTCAAAATTATATGCGTAAATGGATCGGTCCAGTCCGACCTTCCCATTAGACCGGACTGGACTGAGCCCTACCGCGGACCGGGATCGTCTGGACTGGTGGAATCATTGATGTTACCATCCCAGATGGTGTTACATCGCCCAGAGATTTTTATGGGCCCGGCCGGCCGAACTTCACCAATTGGTAGCCAGCCGCCAGGATTCAGAGTAGCTCCGGCCGGCGATTAATTGGTGCGTGCTTCTGGGGAATTAACTCCGACCGGCTTGCGGGCTCCTGTGGGCCGAGTGATCACCTCCAGACTTTATATTGAATAGGCGAGAGCCAACTGGGCTTGTGGGAATACAAATAACCTGAGCGACCCCTATCTTCCCCACTACAATGTTGTGTAACTGACCTTGTCCCGACTCCACCGTTCAATCAGCGAAGACAACGGTTCGGACAGATGGTTCAAGGTGCGGTTCGGTACCGGTTTGGAGGCGCAAACCGCACCATATGGAACTGGTTCAGTATCATGGAAGAGTTTTGTTTGTTTTATTCATACTGTATGCACTCTAATTAGAGTATGACAGGACCCAATATCCCCTCCGCCTCCGGGCGAGCCGGCTAGATGGCGGAGCTCCCCCCCCGCTACCCTACATCCCCGCTGACAAATGAAAAAACTAAAAGATAGACCAAACCACACCAGAACAGAAAGGAAAAGAGAAGATATACGCCCACTGCCACCGCTCCCCGCACCTGAGTCAGCCTCTGCGCCTGCTCCATACCGTCCTTCATCTGGGGGGGAACTTCCCGACTTCAGTAGCCGCCAGGAAGTCCATCACCGCTTGGTCGCACTCTTCCACGGAAAACAGCTCAGAGATCTTCACGTGTCTGCATCTGCCCGCTCTCCAGCCCGTCGCTTTTCCCACCGCATTCCATAGTCTCTGTTATTGGTCTCTCCACAGACTGCAGTGGCGGACGAGGTGTTCCCGCGTCTGGGCTGCCGTCCTGCCTCCCCTGACACCAATGATTCCACCAGTCCGGACGGACCCAGTCTGGGGTAGGGCTCAGTCCAGTCCACAAACGCTTACAATTTCGAGATTGTTTCATAGTCAAGTATCACTGAAAACATGACTCATCCTCACGTTTGATAACCACTCACCTCTGAATACCCACTCTGGGCGAAATTATGACAGTTCTGTCTGTATATTCGGTACCATCAAGATATATTTCTCCCATTAAAAGACCGATACAGCGAGAAATATACCCTAACCCTGGACACGGCGCTGGACTGATCCACACCAGTCCAGTCCAGTCCAGTCCTGGTCCAACAGAATTGGGGATTGGTCCGATCCCAGTCCAAAATTTACTCGGACTGGACTGGACTGGACAGGTGGAATCATTGGCTGACACACTACCAGTATTTGTCGTGCTCTCGGCGGCCGAACCATTTTCGGTAGACTCCAGTAGGTGCATGCCCGCACATGAGTCTGTAGAACGTAATAGCCAGCGAATTCATGCTTGTCATCGGAACGGGTCTCTTGGTCCCCGTCTTGCACTTGAGTCTGGAGCTGAGGTGCGGGCTACACTTCATCGGCCTCCCAGTGGGCCTTTGCTGCTGACCATCCCTCGGAGATTTGTCTAGCTCTAGTCGAGGCCGAAGTGTATTGCCGGTCTATCACCCTGTCTGCACTGGCCTCTCGGGCCAGGATTGCCTGACAGTCCGCCACTGCGTTTCCACGGATGCCGCAGTGACCAGGGACTCAGTGAATCTCTGTTGCGATGCGGTCGGCGAGGAGTGCCTGCGTTCTCCGATTGATCCGCATTGCTAATAGCTTCCATAGGCCCGGCTCAAGGTGTGCCGCTCGTTGAATTACGGTTTGCGAGTCGCTAATGATTCCCCTAGTTATCACTGCATGCCCTTGGAATGTTTCTTCCATCTCGATCGTCCCATCAAGCATGAGTCCAATCGCCTACAGCTCGGCTTCGAAGACGTCCATGCGCCCAGTGCCCAGAAAGCTGTGGCGGCCGCTGTGTTGATTACCATGTTTGCACACTGCTGGATCTCCGACTCGGCAAACGTCTGAGCGCGATCCATCTGTCCACCACATCCAGACTCCTTCTCCAAGTTTGGCTTCTTTCTCTCTCACCCAGCGTTGCGTGGTTCTCTTGGCAGAAGTGGTGGCGTCCATTATTATCCTGACCACGGATTCTTCGCACAGGGCCGGCCACGTCATGCCTTCTGTGGTTTGGCTGTGCTCATGTTCTTCCTTGACTACTTTGCAAATTGGTGGAACAGAAGAAGGGTTTCGGTGTAAATCTTTTAGCTTGCTGCTGCACGCGTCTGGTAGTCTTGCTGCAAATTGCTGCTGTTTGAAGTCTAAGAGTACTGTTGCTGGTTTAAGCCCTTACTCTCTCATAAGTGCACCCAGGAGGGTTGTGGGCAGCGCGCCCAGAATCGACCTGTCATCTCGATTGAGGAGGAGTTGGAGGTCATACCGCCTGCCGGCTTGTTTGGGATCCCACCAGAGCTCGCCCCTATACAGTGCGACCGGTGGGAGGCACGCCACTTGGATCACCCTTACATTCTCAGGAACAATGCCGTATCTCAGTGTCAGGGTTCGTAGTCTCCCTTCTGCTGCCCTAGCTTGCTTCATCCCTCAGTTGTGCTGCTCCTTGAATGTTAAGTCTGCGTCCATCCAGATGCCCAGGCAACGTGTAGCCTGGGTATTGAATTTTATGACCCCGCTGCCGACTCTTCTCTTTGCTGTCAGTGATGCCAGGAGGTGTTTCCTGTGGCCTCGTCTGCGGGTGAATCGTGCCCCGTACATCTTGGCTGTGTCGAACTGTAGCCCTCGTCTACTTCCCCAATCGATGCTCTATACTGCGCATTTCCCAAGTATCGAGACAATGTGATTGACATCACTTCCAGTCGCCAACGAGCTGGGGTCATCTATAAGTGACAGCTTTTGGGCGTGTGATTCGGACTCGTGGACCTATTTGATCAGTGCTGAGGTGTACATTGCGAAGGGAAGTGGTGACACCGGTGAGCCCAGTGGGAACCCAGCTTCCAACTCGTGTCTCTCCATGTCGTTGCCCTTGACTATCAGCTCCACCATTCGGTCCGAGGGAATGCACTCAGTCCATCGTAAGAGGTCACCATCCATTTGCCTGACCTTCATTAAGTTCACTAACCTTCCTTTTGCCACGCTTGGGAAGAGTGCTGTAATGTCCATGAGAAGCACGCCTGGTATATGGCCATTTTACCAGGCTTCATGTGCTCTGCCAACGATGATGGCGGCTGCATCGATTGCTGACAACCCTGTTCTGCATCCCAATTTTCCTTGGCTCAGAGACCTCTTTTTTTGGCATCATCTGACAGCAGCTCAGTGACTACAGTTTTGACCGCATTTCCCATGCAGCTCAACATCGATAAGAAGCAATAGTCCTTCCGCTCTTTGTAGTTGTCTTTGAATGGCGTGCCAATCACCACGCCACCAGCCCGCATCTGTACCGCTGGGTGACTTCCCATCTGAATGGCCACCTGCTTCAGCCTCACATTCCTCCGGATGTCCCACTTCCAGAGCAGCTGTATGGCGCCGCCAGACAGCTGGTCCGGCCCCAGTGCCTTGTTCACTAACTGAGAAAATAGATCTCATTTGACTGGATGCTCTGTAACGCGTGTGTGTGCGGTCCCTGCAGGAGGTAGTGGGTAGTAATGGTCGTCGTCATTGGGAGGAAAGGCCTCACGCCTCATCTTATCCTCCTTTTCCAGTGATGTGTTTGCTTGCTTACCTTGATGGTCTGATAAGGCCTCCATGGTAATGCCTGCCTGAGGGTTTGCATATCGTGCTGCTCTCCATGCCTCGGCCTCCCTCACGTTTTGCAATTACTCACTTCATATTGTCCGACTGGAATGTCGAATCGTCTTCCCGAGTTCTGCCTTCACCTTGGCGGCCTCATCCGAGTTCAGTCTACTCCTTTTTTCTCTTCCGAATGCCATTCATCTTTCCCTTATGTTGGCATTCCACAACCTCTTCGAGATGGTGCGGATTATAATCTTTTTTGCGGTGGCGTCGAGAATGTGGCCAATTGCTTCCTGACACCATTCGGCCTGTTGCTCCACCTCGTCTGCTTCGCACTCTGCATCCAGGTGAGCTCTCTCTTTCGCTGGATCCATCCATAGCATCTCCGCTGGCTTCGTGTCCTCCTCAGTCATTGAATATAAACCCCACCCTACTATCCTTTCATGGCCCACCTGCTCCTGCCTGCCTACATCCACCTGCCACTTTAGTACCTCGTAGTTGGATCCTGTGGTGTGGTCGTTGGCCAGCATGGAACCTGTTGTTGTAGGACAATTGCCAGCGTCAGGTCGATGACCGACTCCCGTTCATGACCTTCTCTTGTGCAGTGGTGGGTGGCTTCACCATCATTTCCAATTTCCAGTCAGTTTTCATCAATCAAGTCTTCCCAGAATACTGCATTCCACAGCACTTGGCATCTTGGGTCCCACCGTATGGTATGGGCAATACAGACTCCAGCGAGGACAGTGCAACCCAGCAGAAATACTCTCTGCCAGTTCAACTTTCCCGCCAGTCTCTCTCCCGAATGTGTGTTCTTTTGTTCATAAACATTGACAATCCTCGTTATCATCTCCCTTCTCCTCCAGACGTCAGTAGCAATGACATCTTTGTTCGCTCCTGTACCTAAATTCGTCCTCTCATCATCCACGAAGCCGCTCCCTCTCCATATCGCCTTCCAACCACTTTGTGTTCATGTTATTTATTATGCGAAAAGACTGATCCCTCTCGCCCCACTTTCTCTCTGTGGCTCTGGCAAGCAAACTATATTTGTCCATCGTTCGACCCCGGTCTCCAGCGCCACAATGGTCCACTTGTATGACCGTGTCCAGTGATGCTGGATCGTTCTTATGATTGGTAGTCAGGGCTCCCGCCCTGATTGCAGTCACACGCGTAGTCATAGTATCATTCTCGGTCATCACGACGTCTCTTGCCTCCCCCATTGCCTCAACTTCCTGCACAACAGCCGTCCCGTCTTCTTCGCATCCCCCATCTGCTTCCGCTACTCCCTTGGGTCTACGAGCAAGCACCACTCTGTTTGTCCCCATTGTCGTGTACATAGCTTCACTTGCAGGAGTCCGTGCTGCTGTTCACCTCTTGCTGTTTTGCCACACGGCTTTAGCGACTGCGCCCGTCATCGCGCCTATACTGCTCAATGCACTATGATGACCTTTGCAATTGGCGCACTTTTCCTGCCTATGGCCGCAGAGTGATCCCTGCGTTGCGGTACACTCCACTACATTGCATTGGTAGTTGCTTGTACGGTGACTGCCTGAGCAGGGGCCACAGTTGGCATTGTTGACACACTCGGTTTCAATGTGGCCCCATCCACCACAACACCGCCATATATTTGAGTGGGTACGTGACCCTGTTAGGGTTATCGCAGCTCTGCATCACACCATCGGCATGGTCGAAAACCCTTCGCTTGACAACGATCTAGAAACCTCACCAATCGAGTAGCAATCATCGTCTCATCTCTTTCGTCCTGATCTCTTTTGTTACTTAGTTTCTAGCCAATCAACTATCTCGCTGCGGCTACTCCCTCCCTACACTCCTTGCAACGAAACCTCCATTTTCGTAGTTTCCTACTAAAGCTGCTGTAAGATCTCCTGATCAGGGATTTCTGTAAAACCGCATAGCCATCTCCTGAATCCCATTCTGTAGCGTAATTGCCGTGATTGCGCCCTTTGCAGTCCTGCTTGCGTTCATGATCCTATTGTGGGCTGGGGTCGGCGCGTTGAAAAGCACTCTGCTGATCGCGGTCACAATTTCTTGCTCTATCTTATTGTGGAGTGGCACACTCTCGTCTCTCCTTAGTATTGGGCATCTGTCTGCCATGCTCGAGCTTGTTGTCAGGGCTGAGGCTGGGCTGGCCGGATTTCATTTGGTTTGGTGGTGGAACCGTCTCCAATCATCTAGTCGGTGTAGACATTTATGTCGTCGCCTTTTTTGATGCGGATGATGCTCTCTGTCACGGCTCGAAGGAATTGGAAATGAGATAGGTCACATTCGTTCAGGTACGAAGGAGAGTATGCGGGAACCGGGGCGGAAGAAGTCATCCATGAAGAAATGCGGGGACGAAGGTTCTAGAGGAACGTGAGGAACCGGTAGTGGTGTGGGGATAATGTACAAAGATAATGACGAGATGAAGACGTAGCAAGAAGTGTTGCGACGTCAGACGATGTGGCGTGGTTGTACTGATAAGAAGAGTTTTCGGGTGTGTAACATCATAGGGAGATTATTCGGTTGGCACATCGAAGCATGGAGAATGATTCGAGGGTAGCATACAGAGTGTATACAAAGAGAGGTCGTTTGGTGTTGGAGGATTTCCTTTTCTTCTCTCTTTACTGGTTCTCTTGTATAGCAATCAACAGTATGACTTTGGAAAATATACTGACTCTTCGTCTTTGTTCTTGCCTCTTGATACGCACTTCGAGTTCAGTTTTGCAACATTCCTATCACCTGCACCCGACCCCGCCCGTTACATTGGAACAAGTCCCCAATAAACGCACCTGATAGCGGATGTTCTGTCAACATTGCCTGACTCCTTGCCTTGATTTGTGTTGGTATTTTCACGAAGATACTGACAGTTTGATTACAATCTGCATCTACTGCAGCTAGGACCTCGAGACGATATATGTGCCTGCACCATTCGAACGGATGTAGGTATTATCACGAACCTTGGTCCCCCTCTTGTTGGGTATATCTAGGACCGGAACGCATTTGAATTCACATTTGCGACGATTGAGTTGACATCCGCAGACAGCTTACCGGATTTGATATCCGAAATTACCCCCATCGATCACCCTACTCGAATGGAAAAGTACGACAGTAACTGTACATCCGGAACAAATTAGTTTGATCTTGGCGGTACACATTGTACCTTGTCCGAACCCGAACCTTTGAACATCTTCGAAAGTATCGAAAGATTGTTAAATACTGATGTAGACGATATCTGCCTCCCTGCTAATTTTTGGGAACAGTCAGACGTTCCCTCCCATTGGAACTAGTATTGGACAGAAGCCGCCGCATAGGGAGGCGGTCTCGAAATCGACGACCCAGTTTTTGGGAACAGCTAAACTCAGTATTGGGGTGCCCACTGCTGGTTTAACTGCGACGCGGAAATTCCTTGCGAGTGCGAAGGATACGGCTGTCATGGAACCCACGAGACAGAAGGACAGGCACCAGCAGCAGCAGAAACAGCAAAACCTCGGGATGTCTCTCTTATAGTAGTTGAAACTCCAACACCAACTCCGTCGGAACTCGATCAGTTCAATTGGCATTGGTAGATGTGCTTGATCCGCTGCAATGTCCGAATCACAGGAACCCCGTGCGGCACTGGTGTCCCCCGAAGATCAGGGCACCATCATGGCCCTTCTAGATCTCAACAGAGAAACAATGGGCACTGAAGCCACCGAAGACGCCTTCGTACAGGCCCAGGAGGTGATGGTGAGGATCTCCCAGTACTCACAACCCGTGCGAACTATCCAGGCGGTGTGCGATCACCCGAACCAGATAATCACTCTACAGAAACAGGTCACCAACCTACAAGCGAAACAGTTCCTACGCCCTTCCTGCGATCATACAACGTTCGAGGAACAAATCCAGAAGTTGATGAATGAACTCGACGAGGATCAGAGAACTCCTCGACCGGTAGGAACGGACGAGGATTGACGGAGGGAGTTGGACGATATGACACGAGACGCCCGGGAGGCCAGCGAAGAGAGCCGGAATCTGAGGACCCAGTTTGCGAACGCGCTATCCTTAGCCGCACGGGCAGCCCCACCAGCCCCCCACGGATTGGAGGACCGAGGACTGAGGTTTCCCGACTCCTTAGACTCTTCAGGGTCGGATCGAACTCAGTTGAGGGGCTGGATCGCACAACTCCGCACGGTTATCCGACACAGACCCGGCAGCTTCCCCGACGAACAGTCGAAGATCAGGGACGCCTTCAAACAACTGAGCGGCATCGCCTTGAAGGAAATCCTGCCACACGTCCGGGAGAACGGAGAGGTGGGGCTGGAAGCGTTACCAGCTTGTATACAACTCCTGGAAGCAGCTTTTGGGGACCCCGACAGTGTGGCCACCGCGGAACGAAACATCAAGGAGGTTAAACAAATGAACCGAGAGTTCTCTCAGTACTATGCTAAGTTCCAAGTTATCCCTGCCGACCTTGACTGGAATCCTTCGGCCCTTCGGAATGTCCTCAGGTCAGGGTTGTCCGAAGAAATGAAGGATTCCTTTATACATACAGATATGCCCGAGGAACTCCCCGCGTTCATAACGCTGTGCCAGGAGAGGGATAATCAGATCCGACAAAGGAAAGCGGAAAAAGCGGCACAACATAAATAGACCTCCTCGGTGGGATCACCAAGCGCACCAAGGGTACCAGCACCCCCAAGGGCACCAGAAACAGCACCAGTGTGAGCCGTGGGCGGATATACTGGACCGGCAACTATGCACCTTAGCGCGGGCAGGAGAAGGATATCGGATGAAGAAAGGGCAACGAGGTTTGCGGACGGGAGATGTTTGTACTGCGGGGGGTTCAACCACCGAGCGGTGGATTGTGCTATAAGGAAGAAGGCCCAATCGTTGAAGGCGGCACGGGCAGAAGTGAAGGAGGTGGGGGAAAAAGAGGATACAAGGGAAAAGGGAAAAGAGCGGGTTGATTAGGGAAAGGTGACTCCCGGATTGACAAGAAAAGTTTTAATTCAGATGCTTTACAATGTTTTGGAATTTCACGGTTTTCAATTAGCAAGGTGGATGTATTGGAGGAATCAATTGAAGGGAAACATTTGGTTATAACCTGTTCCTTAACCATTGGTGACCAAGTGATACAAACACATGCGCTGATAGACTGCGGGGCCACCGGAATTGCATTTATGGATCAAGATTTTGCTCGTCACCATAAGGTTCCACTACAGCAACTCAAAGAAAGAACACAAGTAGAAGTTATCGGTGGGAGAACCATCGAGTCGGGAAATATCACTCACCTCGCAAAGGTGGAAATGGGGATACAAGATCACAAGGAACAAATCCCCATGTTTGTCACGAAGTTAGGACATTATCCAATTGTCCTCGGAATCCCCTGGCTAAGACTACATGACGTGGCGGTACGGTTCGCCTCAAATATGGTTACATTCGGCTCACAATATTGCACAACTCACTGTCAGGACACCCCCATTACGGTTCAGGGGGTCTCCGAGGAACCACCTGAGCCGGTTTATGAAGAAATGACATTAGGGACTGCGGACATTCGAAAAGTGAGACCTTTCCGAGGCAGTATAGTCATGATAAATGGGGCTTCTTTTTTTAAAACAGTCAAATGAGGGAGGTTGACCATTTTTAAGGCGTCCCTATATGAGATTAATAAAGGCATTGAAGCCATGGACCTAAAAGAGAAACCCCTAGAGGAGGTTATACCAAACCAGTACCATGAGTTTCTCCCGTTATTCAATAAAGTATTGGCTGATATGTTACCAGCGCACCAAACCAATATCGACCATGATGTTCCACTTAGGGAAGGCGAAACACCATCCTGGGGACCTCTCTATAAGATGTCAAGGGAAGAATTGGTGGTTATGAAAGAGTGGTTAGAAGATAATATGACAAAGGGGTTCATCCGACAGTCATCATCACCACATGCGGCACCATGTTTGTTCGCGAAGAAACCTGATGGCGGACTCCGATTTTGCATTGAATACTGCGATATTAATTGTAAAACAATCAAGAATAGATATCCCCTACCCCTCATCCAAGAAACCCTAGACCTATTAGCGGGAGCGAAAATTTACACAATGCTGGATGTGAGTGGGGCGTACAATTTGGTACGGGTAAAAGAGGGAGACGAGCATAAGTTAGCCTTCCGCACCCGGTATGAACTATTCAAACCATTGGTAATGCAATTTGGAACCACCAATGCACCAGCTGATTTCCAGGGATATATAAATGACACCATTTGAGAGGCCCTAGACCGTTTTGCTTCTGCGTATCTGGATGACATCCTGATATATAGTAATACAGTTGAGGAACATGAGGAACATGTCAAGTGGATTATGGAACGCTTACTCAACGCAGGACTTTATTTGAAACCAGAGAAATGCGAGTTTCATAAGGAAACCGTTAAGTATCTAGGACTCATTATATCAACAGGAGGGACATCCATGGACCCGGATAAGGTTGAGACAGTTCGAAATTGGTCACGAGAAAAGATGACCGCGAATGGCCGCCTGAATAACCTCTTTGAGGTTCAACAATTCCTGGGGTTTTGCAATTATTATCGGAGGTTTATCAAAGAGTATTCAGATGTAGCGGAACCACTTACGAGATTAACTAAAGAAGACGTTCTTTTCGAATGGTTGGAAGATCAACAGAATGCTTTTGAAGAAATGATACTTAAGTTCACAACCGCACCCACCCTCTGACATTTCGAACATAGGAAGGAGGTTATTAGCGAGACCGATGCATCGGATTATGTTTCTGCAGGAGTGCTATCACAGAGGGATGACGAAAGGGTGTTACACCCAGTAGCATTCTTTTCGAAAAAACATTCACCAGCCGAGTGCAATTACGATATCTACGACAAGGAATTGATGGCAATTATTAAGGCACTCGAAGAATGGAGACCGGAGTGTGAAGGCGCCGAACATAACATACAACTCATAACCGACCATCAGAATCTTGAATATTTTATGTCCAAAAGGCTCCTGAATCCACGTCAGGCTAGGTGGGCTCAGTTCTTATCAAGGTTGGATTATGAGATTGTATATCGACCCGGGGAATCTAATGGAAAAGCGGATGCGTTGACACAAAGGCCTGGAGACCTACCTGAGGAGGGGGGATGAAAGATTAAAAACGATGGAGCAAGTGGTACTGAAACCAGAAAATCTTCCGAAGCAGTTACGGATCCAGGGAACCCACTTGAAGACGGGACGTTTGATCTAGGAACACTTGGAAGAAGCCTCGAAACAACATAACCTGGTGAGGAAGATACTTGAGGTGGTAGAACAGGGCACCTCGATGCGGGAAATCACAGTCGCAGAATGCTCAGAAGAGAAACAACAGCTGTATTATCGAAGGAAGAGGTATGTCCCGGAGGACCCAGAGTTACAGTTACGTCTGATAAAATAACATCACGATGTCCCGTTAGCAGGACACCCAGGACGCAGCAAAACATTCGACCTACTGAACCGATAGTATTACTGGAAAACGATGAGGAAGCAGGTGGATCGATATGTACAGAGCTGTGCAGAATGTCAGAAGTCACGAACAAGTAGACACGCCAGTTTTGGAGGATTACGACCCCTTTCAGTTCCGGAGAAACCGTGGGAGGATATATCAATGGACTTTGTAACGGGGTTACCGGAATGCGAAGGATATGATGCTATCTAGGTAGTAGTGGACCGACTGTCGAAAATGAGACACTTTATACCCTGCAAAACGACCATTGATGCCAGAGGGTTAGCGGAAATGTTCCTGAAGGAAATGGTGAGACTGCACGGGTTACCAGAGACAATAATATCCGATCGGGGACCACAGTTTGCTGCCGCGTTCTGGACAAGGTTGTGCGAATAACTGGGTATTGACTGATGGCTGTCAACAGCGTTTCATTCTCACACCGATGGACAAACGGAAACGAAGAATGCGAGCATGGAGCAGTTCCTCCGGATATACACAAGCCATCAGCAGGATGGTTGGGTACAGTGGTTACCTCAAGTGGAGTTCGCAGCGAATAATGGAACATCACAAACTATGAAGTGTTCCGCGTTCTTTGCGGTTACCGGAGTAGACCCCCGGATGACCTTCGAAGAGGCAGTCGAGGAATGAGGAGACACTAGAGTAATCGACGCTGATCGAGTACAGATAACTATGCACCCGATTCACGAACACCTCCGAGTAGAGATGCGACGTAGCCAGGATATAATGGAGGAGGGAGCTAATAGGAAACGACTCCCGGCACCTCAGCTACAGCAAGGAACTAAGGCATGGCTAGATGCCCGACATGTCCGAACCACGAGGCCGTCCCGGAAGTTAGAATGGAAACGGCTGCGACCATATACAATAAAACGGAAGGTGTCCCGCTATGCCTGTTACCTTGAGTTGCCCCGAGGCCTACGGATCCATCCGGTACACCATGTATCACTGTTGGATCCCGTCGCAGAAGATCCGTTGCCAGGACAGAAGGTTACGCCACCCCCCCCAGTGGAAATGGATCGCGATCAGGAATATCAGGTGGAACGCGTGGAGGATTCCCATATGTATCGAAACCAGTTGCAGTATCTTGTTCGGTGGACGGGGTACGATCAAGTGACTTGGGAACCAGCTAGGGACATCGACGGGCTTCAAGCGTTGGACACTTGCCACGCAAAGTATCCTCAGAAACCTGGACCCTTGGGAGTGGTTCTCGGAGGACCTCGAAGCTAGGAGGGGGATACTGTCGCGGCTCGAAGGAATTGGAAATGAGATAGGTCACATTTGTTCAGGTACAAAGGAGAGTATGCAGGAACCAGGGCGCGAGAAGTCACTCATTACGAAATGCGGGGACGAAGGTTCTTGAGAAACGTGAGAAACCGGTAGTGATGTGCAGATAATGTACAAAGATAGGGACGAGATGAAGACGTAGGAAGAAGTGTTGCGACGACGGACGATGTGGCGTGGATGTACTGATAAGAAGAGTTTTCGGGTGTGTGACATCATAGGGGGATTATTCGATTGGCACATCGAAGCATGGAGAATGATTCGAGGGTCGCGTACGGAGTGTATATAAAGAGATGTCGTTTGGTGTTGGAGGATTTCCTTTTCTTCTCTCTTTACTGGTTCTCTTGTATAGCAATCAACAGTATGACTATGGAAAATATTCTGACTGTTCGTCTTTGTTCTTGCCTCTCGATACGCACTTCAAGTTCAGTTTTACAACATTCATATCACTTGCGCCCGACCCCGCCCGTTACACTCTCAGCATCTGTGTCCGTGCTGGTGTCAGTGATTGTAGTGGGTTTGCCTTCGCTGTTGGGTTTGGTTTCGGTTTTTGCATTGGCATTGAGTTGGGCTGCATTGCTGGCAATAGCTGTTGGCGCTCTGCAGGCTTCTCCAGTCCGCCAGTCTGGATCTGGTTTGCGTGTATTGAGGCCTCCAGACCGATACACTCAGTGTCCGCTTTGCTCTTCTCCTCATGGTCCCGTTCAGTAGCAGCCACCGCTCTGGGGACCATGTCCGTGATTCTGTTGCCCAACAGTAGGTCATTCTGGTGGTATGAGTCCCACTTTACCTCTGTTTCCTCCATCTACAATTTCATCCCTCACCGCTGCACCTCCTGCAGTCCCCGAGGGCCCAGGGGGTCGCCAGGACCTCACTGCTCCTTCTCCACTTTCTGTTCTCGTTTCATTCCATCGGCTGAAGTGTATCATCACCTGCATCCTCTGTGGCAATGGAGGTCACAGCTGTCGCCATCTCCATCGCCACATCCATTGCCGGGTCACTCCCATCAGCAAAAATATTTCTGTCCGGGAGGAATGGCTTCGTCGGAGTGGACGCCTTCCGTGAGAGGCGTTAGCGACAGCCTGGTGGCGGAGTGCTCCGCACCCAACATCCATTCAACACGTCGCCTTCCATATTGCCCTCTGATCGCTGTTTCACCTTTTCTTCTCGTCCTGTCAGTCGCCTGTTTTAAACGATCACTCTGGCATTGCGGCCAACTGTCACCATAGGTCGGAATTCGTTCATTGGGTACACGCTTGCATCAGGATTGCAATGCGATGGGTAATGCTGCCAACATCTCTCCTCGTGTTCCGTCCTGCTGCACGCAAAATGCAAGTCTCTGTTTACTAATTCTACGCGATTGGATGGCGATCGGTGACACTGCAAATATCTCTCCTCGCTTTCCTTCCACATGCGAGGAAAATCCATTTCGCTCTTTATGAATTATACCCATCATTCCAAGTCACCATATATATGTTGCCATTGACAATCCACTGTTCGTTCCATCTGTCAGCTGTCTTACTACTAGTAGCTATCTCTGGAATGTCATGCAAGTAGCCGACAATATTTCCCACAGTGAAAGCTTGCAAAGCAACGGCTTCCGGTGCTTGTCTCACCTGTACAAATTTCGAGACGGGATCCAAGATACCTGAGTTTTGAGATATTGTGGTAAGCGCCAGGGCTAACCAGTACTCAACGAAAGCTCCATCCTTGTTTACGAGTTTGATTTTAAATAGTGGTTGCAGTTGGCAGGGGAGACCCCCAGTCAGCGCGCCATACCACCTCTCCGGGCGTTGCTTTACCTATACCCAGTGGTTCCGTGGATCCCCTCAAGGCCAGCTCTGCCTTCCTCTGCATCGACACATGTGAGACCAGCATTCACCATATAAACCCTCAACTTGAACCTTAATACTATGGTAAATATAGAGCTCCATTGCATGCAGTTGTTCATCAGATATATACATCTTGTTACGACTGTTATGCTTGATGAACTCCCGCGTGAGGCTGTATATTGCCACACGGTGCTTTCCGTCTTGGGTATTGTCAAGTAATCCTCTGAAGTCTTTGATCATAGCATCAGGATGCTTTCCATCATGGCGGTTTTGAGGCCCCATGAATTCAGGCTTCAAATATGACTGGGAGCCCAGGGGGGCAGCCAGACCAGCTCCGGAAGGAAGGACTTTGCAGGTTGCAGCACTGTTCCCCCGACCCTGAGCAAGGGCTTGGAGATTGAGCTCTCTGATTTCAAAGCAGAGAATGCGACGCTGAAAGGTGATTACTTGCGGACGGTGGTTGAAATTGTGATTGGAGGCGTTCCAACTGTCCTTGAAGTTCAATTTATGTGCTTGTTCATGTCTTTCGGTGAATTACTGTTGCAAGGCTCCGTAGCAACGAATCTGTTCGACCCAATGAGACATCAAGTGGATGTTTGGACAGATGAAGTCGGCATCCAACCCCTTCGAAACATCTATCGGGTGGCTGATATAATCCCGCCAGGCGTTCATTTTGCGCCAGTTCTTGGACGGCGTCCATGTTTCAGCATCTGTTTCCTTGACAACCATTCGCTTCTTCACCAGTTCCGTTCTCAGGGCAATGGCTTTGGCCTTTGGTTTTTTGCCAGCTTGCCCGAGTAAGAAATCATCTTTGAAGGTGTGAAAATGATGCAAGGCGTCCCCCACCTAGTTCAAATTTGCATGATCATGAGATTTATATTGAGCATACATATAGAATTCTATCAATGGCCGTGTGCACTCAATTGTGCGATTGATTGTGTGACACTGAGCTGGGCTTCCGCCTCGTAGAGACTGGGTTACAATTCCAAGCAGGTACCAGCTCATTTCTTTCATCTCCTTCCCATTCCATTGAGAAACTTCCTTATATTACTGATTTTTTGGTGTGAGATCGTGGTTAGCAGGCACGGATTATGAGATGGCATTGTACTTGTCAAGCCATACGTTCGTCCTCATGAAGTGGAAAATCCACCACTGGAGGTAGTCAAGCATGCCAATCTGCATTGTATGGAGGAGGTCACGCTTTAGGAGGTCAGTCATGATACAGGGAATATGTCAAAACACGTTGAATCCTCGGTGGACAGGGCGCAAAGAGAGTTCGGCATCGGCTTCCTTGGTGTTGGCATCGCTGAGCATTCTATATAGGTTGTGATCCCGCCGGGTGTGTTGCTTGTCAGAAGGGACATCATCTCCAAGTTCGTTCATTGGACACAACCACCAAACTCAAACATGCCGCTCGAGATGATGTATGTCCCTCTACTGAGGACATTCTGCAAGCACTGCTGCTAGAACCGGTTTGCAACGCCTGAAGTTGACATCTGCACAGAGAACATTGTAATACCCGCTCTCGGTGTTGGGATTTTGTTTAAAGGTGAGAAGCTGGAGTGCCCGCCGGAGTACTTCGTTCAGCACCTCTCTGTGTGTTTGCGACTGCTCATCCAGCAGCTTCTGAGCAATATTGTGGTTCATGATCAGAATCTGCAGGAGAGCGACTACTACAACTGTGTGTGCTGAGGGCATCTGGTGGATCATCGACGATAGATTGCCAATTGACCTATATACAGGTCACTCCTTCTTGTTGCCAGCAACATTTGAGAGATGTATTGTGTCGGACATGAAGATCAAGGGAACCAGTGTATCCCCCGGTCTGAGCGTTGCCTTAACCACGATTAGAACATTATTATCTTCGAGTATCCCTGCTTACCTGTGTCTCCCACCATCAGTCCGCTGTGCGCATTTCAGTATAGACGGGTTTCGGTGGTGTATCGTTGTTGAAGCAATGCTGAGGGGCATAAATCAGGTGCTCGTGGTAGGCTGGCTGCCGGATTAACCATCTCATGCTGTTGATGATGTCTCGGCTCCGGTATTTGATAGGTCGTTGGCGATTGTCAATCCATCTCACGACCTGGAAGGTGTGTAGTTCCCACTCCCTGAGAGCCTGATCATCTGGCATGCTAGCCACCAACTTCTGGATGCCATCCTTGTTTTTGAAGCTCAGGAAACGCAGAGTGGTGTTTTCTTTCTTCAGCACGTTGTCATTGTACCTCTTCATACACTTCTTGTTGATCCCACACTGGATATATTGGTACTCTTCACCCGTCGCAAATGGGTAGTAGGGATTGTACTGTAGGTTTATCACAAGGCAACCCAGAGCATCACGTTCCCATGCCTCTGCAATGAAATCGCTCACCGGAGCGCCGCCGCAAGGGAATGTTTCCGTCTGCTGCAGCGGAGGTGGTTGTGGTTGAGACTCCGAGTATGCGATGTTTTCAACATGTTCCAGGTAGGGAAATGCGTCCAAGTCTTTGACTGAATCATTGTTAGCATCAAATTCACGACCCTGAGCGGGTTCAACACGTCAGGGCACGCTGTGAACAGTCAGATTCTTTGCAACTTGACGGTGGTCAGGATGGTGTAATTTGATATGTTTATGTGGCGAGCAGTCTGAGGTGAACTTCTTTCTGCATGAAAATACGGGGCAACGGAATGGGGTCTTCCCTGGCATTGTCGACGAGACAGGAGGAGTGGAGAATTCACAGTAGAAAGGGACGAAAGTTGGTGCTGGGCCTGAGCAGTCTGGTGTGGGTATAAGCTCAGGATACTTCAGGGATTTATTGAGCCTCAACACCATCATGCCAGGAGTTGCAAAAACACTCCATGTGTGATGTCCCACAATACTATGAATAAATCAAGAATAAACCCTCAGAAATCCAAAAACCTCGCAACACATGTCATAATCAATGCCTAAGATAAATAGATTAGAACAAAGGAAACGAAAAAGCCCACAACCATAACCCATACGAACAAAACACCTCCACGCGTGCCTTAATCACTGCCTGAGATGAATTGATTACAACAAAGAAAACTCATTAGACAAGAACCCAACTCTAACCCAAAGGTAACGCGAGAACTGGTTCACTCCTCGCCTACAGAGCCATCCGGGCGCTGCTCACGGAGAGGGACATCAGGAAGTCGGACATCAGGGAGATTGACATCAGGGAGAGGGACACCTTGGAGATTGTTATCCGTGAGAGGGATATCCGGCAGAGGGATATCCGGCAGAAGGATATCCGGGAACGGGACATCGGAGAGACTGTCAGCACCTACCGAATGCCCGAGTAGCTACTGCTCCACATCGACATCTGAGGTGTTTCTGGCGGCCTCAGCTTCTCCCAGAGGTGGCGCCGCTGGGCAAGGTTTTTGCGGCATTACAAGCCCCAAAAACTCCGGCCCACTGAGGGTATGAGTCTCCGGAGTTCGTCGTCGTGGGGGAGTCTCCAGGGTTTGTGGCGGTGGGGCAGGTGCCGGAGGTTGTGGCGTTGGGATATGCTGACTCATATCTTGTCCTTGCTCCGGTAGCACGGCTGGCTCATCGTCTACCATGGTATCAGCCTCGTCAGCCGATGTATTTATCATCTTTCCCTGGCCAATCGTCCTTGGTTCTTTGCCATCATCCTCATCCTTATCCTCCTCCTCATCCTCATCCTCCTCCTCCACCTCCTCCTCATCTTCCTTCTCTTCATCTTTCTCCTCTTCATCATACTCCTCATCATTGTCACCATCCCCTTCCATGTCCACATCGCTATCTAAATCAATGCCATCCGGTGCATCCACATCATCCTCCACGCGCATATCCACATCAGGGTCCAGTTCTGACTCATATTTGCCTTCCAACTTCTCGGTAGAGTCGGTATCATCATTGGGGGAAATTGACACAGCGGGCGATGCTTCCGGCATTAAATATAGCCTTTCTAATTCGCCCTCCGTGTCTGAGTCTGCCTCATACATGTCCCTCTGCAACTGCAAAGCAACGGCACGAGCGATATCATCTCCACCTGGGGTTTGTTTAACAATACCTGTCCCTTTACCGTTTCCCTTCCCCTTCCCCTTCCCTTTCCCAGTCCCTGGCTCACCGCCCTGCTGTTCCTCCTCACCCTCGCCATTGTAATTGTCATTGCCATCGCCCGAACCACTCCTTCCACCGTACGGCCCTACGGGATCCGCCCAGTCCTCAACATCATCATCCTCTTCGATTATGTCATCGCAATTCAGTGCTCTAACGGCCAGCAAGTTGCCTGGCTTGTACAGCCGGCAGCTTGGTGGCTTAATGTTTTCCGGAGATTATCGCTATCATACCAACAGAATGTCTCACCGGTGCATTTAACCTTTCCGGAGCTGGTTGTCTACGGATTGGAGCGATCGACTTAACCCCCGAAGGCACGAGGGTCGTCCCACCCCCAATTGATCATCTGATTGCGGAGTTTGTCAAACATTTTCCCCATATATGAGCGGAATGCTGCCCACCACTCCCGAAAATATGAACTCCTGCTCCTCCGGTGTGGCCACATCAGCTAGAATTGTGAAAACTGGCCAGTCGTGACTGGATCAAGAAAGATTATATCATAAAAGAGGTCACTGGTTATCTCATCCTTGACGCAGCAAACAATGTATATCCGTATGAGTCCACGGATGTGTTCCGAGACAAATCCCTTTATACTGTCCCAATCGAACGACAAGCGTCGATTCATAACAGATGTCGGCACTTTTCCCGAAACAGTTGCCTTGCCCTTTCCTTCGCGCCTGCCCTTTGTTGCCATTGCTGTGAGTTGAAAATGAATCTACATCCAACAGGTTAGCATTATGATACTGTTGAACGTAGCCGAAGGAAGCCCTGAGTGAAGGTGTAATGTTGTGTAGGTTATCTGGTGTATTTTGGAACGAGAGGCGGTGTTTTGTGCCCGTCACGTGATGTCAAGATAGTTCAGAATGCTGGGGGTGTGTTTAATTCCTGGCGGTGTGTTTAATACAGGAGGACAAGAGAATCGAGGTGTAGGGGGGATGCAGGGATATATATAGTCGAGTTCCTACGATTTGGTTCATATCCTGCATTGTGATGGTTAATCAATACATCACCGCCCAGCCTTCGTCTTGCACAACCACCAGGCACCTCATGAAGGGGTAGCCTTCAGACAAGAATTTTTACACGCGGTGAGGACAGTATGCGTTGCTGGGCGTTGCTTTGGCATCTGATGCCACTTTTCCCGCTCAGACATCATGCATCTCGGAGCAAAATTAGTAGTTCTCAAGTTATCCCAACTGTGCAACCATCAAACACTGCTACCAACGCCTAGCAGTGGAATAAGCACATGCAACTGATGTCATAGAATAGAGAATACGTCATTGTTCACTTTGTGATGCTTTTAGGTCTGCCAAAGTGGGATTTCCACCAGGAAGGAGAAGATATACACAATCGATGGTGCAAAGTAGTGTGCCAAGAACGACTGCAATACGATGATAATCGCACCAGGATGGCATAAACACTCTTCAAGCAGTGCAAATAGACCTTCAGACGTTGCTGTAACAGTGAATATCAATGCTCAGTTTAATGTGAGTTTAATCCGATGGCGGTTAACCCCATGATTGAATGCTTTTGAAAGGATCTTGTCCTCGACTATTGTCAGGGTTTAGAGTCTAGCATGCTCTACACTGCCTCTCCATTTTGTGTCCAATCCGTCCATGGTCGCTCGAATAGGAGTCTACCACGCCTGCCATTGCATATTCATGTAGACGATATTCTTCCTACCATATTAATGTCGAATAACTGTATCGGAATATGCCATCGCAAAGCCCATACCCTGACGTGTCTCCTGTTGTACAAAATGTTCGAAGTCTTGCTAATCTTCACAATCAATAATAGCATGGGCCTTCCGGCAATTGTCAACTTCCCCCTCCTGAGAGATGCGTTTACTTACCAGCTGGCGAAAGGGATTCCTCTCTACGAGGGAGTTCCGTACCCACATCAATCCAAGGTCAGGACTCCACCCCTTCATCTTCGCTGAACAATTCTCGTGTTGCAGATATCACTCAATGCTTCACTTCCACCCCGTCCGCTACACAGTGACAGTCAATAATTACTCCAACCGCCACGCCAGTCACAAGCAGTCGTAACACACAAGCTCCCAGCGGAACGATACAGAGAGACTCAACCCGTCGCGTTATATCAAGCCCAGCATCCAGCATTGCTAGCATACCCACTCCTCTCAGCGGTCTTGGAAACCTGCCTACCCCCACCCCGAATCCTGAAGCCCGCACGATCATTACAAATCTCCTGCAAACGCATGCTACCGCCAAGAATCAGAGACTGAGACATTCGAAATTGCAACTGCAGGTGGTGTCATCACCTCAATCAATTGTCTCTGGAATTCGCAGCATCCATCGATTTTGTTACTCTGACATGACGCGTCTTGTATTTGCAACGGGCAGACTAATGGAGCTCTACATGTGGAACAGACGGCTGTTTATAAGTGCAAGTGACTTGGAGATGGTTTGTTGTGCAACGCAACGTGTTGCGAAAGCATTATCTGAAGCCCCACACTGGCAGATAATAGAGACGTACTGGAACACCGCTACGCAGCAAAACAACATTTGGTCCATAGCATTCGAGGCATGCACAAAGGAGATCTTGAAAGAGGTATGCTGAATCAACGGCCCATGGTGGATATTATATGCTCAAATCGGTACCAGGTTTGCACACAAGTCGATAAGGTTTAAATCCCATTTTATTCAATCAATAAGGGACAACATCATCAGGAAAAACATATTCTGCCACGTGTAATCTACCGGAGGTTAAATGGCCTACCGTAACCTCCCATAACACCGATAACACCACATAATAAAAAACACCACAGAGCTGTTTTCAATAATGCACCATAATACACCTGTAATTTACCGATAGCATAACTGAATTATTACTGTAATGCAAATGTAGCACATGTGCTATATACTGCAATTTATAAATAATACTATATATTCAAGAGTTACTTATTTATTTACTACTCTGACAAGTGTACACTCTGACTCTCATGACTCCAACAAGCTCACTCCCACAACACTGACATGCTCACTCTAACAACTCTGACATACTCGCTCCCACTCCAACTCTGACATGCTCACTCTAACCTCTCTGACAATGTGGCTTTGCTAGGAGCAAGGTGGTAGTGGCAGGTCTGGCTTCGCTGGTAGCAGTGGATCTGGCTTCGCTGGTAGCAGTGGATCGGGCTTCACTGGGAGCAAGCTGTTAGCGGTGGATCTGGCTTCGCTGGCAGCGGTGGAATGCTCTCTCTCACCTCTCTGACAATCAGCCTTCGCTGGGAGCAAGCTGTTAGCGGTGGATCTGGTTTCGCTGGTAGCAGTGGATCTGGCTTCGCTGGGAGCAAGCTGTTAGCGGTGGATCTGGCTTTGCTGGTAGCGGTGGAATGCTCACTCTCTCCTCTGACAATCTGGCTTCGCTGGGAGCAAGCTGTTAGCGGTGAATCTGGCTTCGCTGGTTGCAGTGGATCTGGCTTCCCTGGGAGCAAGCTGGTAGCGGTGGATCTGGCTTCGCTGGTAGGGGCGAAAGTCGCTTCGCCGGGAGCAAGCTGGTAGCGGTGGATTGGGCTTCGCTGGTAGGGGGGTATTACCTGATTTCGTAGGAGAATAATCGAAGAGTAAAATACCCGATGCTGGTGATTGTGATGGTGGTGATGGTGATGGTGGTGGTGGTGGAGATGATGATTGAAAAAAGGGGGTTGATCGAATGCATGCAGTATGAGAAATCTGCATCATTCTGTAATTCCATATTACATACTGTAACACCCGCATAACATTCTCATAACTTTGCTCTAATGGCCAAAGTACAGGGTAGACAGTCATAATCTACAGGAAGCAACCGTAACACAGTGGGAACAGGGATAATACATCTCGGTTACGGTTGAACCGAAGGTTTTCCCGACGATTGCTGAGCATTATGATCTCCACCGCTTTGCATCCGCCGCAGAGCGTTTGGAATTCAACGATTCCCTTCTGGGAGACAATAAGTATCTTTTTCCGGTGGCAGAGCGTGTGGAAGGAGGTGTAAGCGGTCCAAATCCAAAGCAGAGAGAGTCGAAAGTTGATAATGAATGGCTAGCGTTCACTTTACATACTAGCGGAAGCAATCCCGCGGTCTATATACATCAAATTTTATCATCGGGCGAATAACAGCGGTAAGTACACTGATGGAATTTATAATTCCATGATTAATGACAAGGACCGTCATATACCCTCGCCACTGATCATGTTTACATGCACTGCGTTGCCCCATGCTCTCCTGGAGTTGCAAAAGAACAAAGCTGTTCATCCATTAGCTTCCAAGGCAAAGATGAAAGGGGACAGACCTGATCGCTCGAACTATTTCAACCAAAAGAATGATGGTCGTAAGATCGCATCCTGCTGCGCTGTAGTGGGTCGCAAGTTTTTAACCTCGCCTGGCGTTGCAGAGGCGTATACGTTCTTGATAAATACCTGGAACACAGTACCTGAGAGCTATCCACAGAGGGTGCATAACAACATTCTTGTTACAGTCAAGTGTCATATCCAACAGGCGGAGAACCCAACGCCTGCTGTGATGATCAGAGTGAAAGCAGCGCGTGTTAACAATGCTATTCTTGATGACTATTTGGCCTCCGTAGTGGCGCTTGAGGAGCCTGTGATCAGAAGTACTGACCAAAACATCCCAGTAGACAACAATTGCACAGATGACAAACTTCATTTCGGGATGCCGGGGGGCAGCGGGGATTACGAAGATGAAGGTAGTAAAAGGTACGATCGCGAGGCCGTCCCCACCGGCAGCCAGCGACGACAGGCCGTGATGGGACTCGAGATGTTTGACCTGGGAACAAGTCAGGACGACGGGTACGAGGGCGAGGATATTGACGATGCGGATGCTAATGCGGATACGGAGGAAGAAACATCGTAAGTCGATGATGGATCAACGCAGAATGTGGACGACTGAGGGCATAGTACTAGAGAGTGTGGAGATTAGACTGTATATTTCAGACCTGTAAAATACGATAATGGCGAAGCAAATACAACAGCCAGCGAGGTATCCGCAGCAAAGCCTGTATTGTAATATGTGACAAAATCTCAATGCTAAACATAGATGGGGCATGTGCAGCATCCGATATATAGTAATAGCGGAGAGGTAAAATGTGGCTATCGGCCACAGAAAGGCATTAACATCGCCAGCCGTTGTGTGAATGGCTACATCATAACTGCAGCCCCTGCGAAGAGTGGAACACAAGTGTCGTTCTGATGGTGCGTATACCAGGCGCATAGTAATTGAGGTGAGTAGGCAACGCGACCCATCGCCTGGGCGACGGGAAGCGTGTAATTCTCCGTCAGAGGGTACGAGCTTCCGTCAGAGCCGTCAGAGCCGTCCGGAACACTCGGGTGTTTCAGACGGAAACTAGGGTTGTTGCTGATGCCTCCCATCCGCTGCTTGTCCTGTGTCCAGGCAACTCCTCTTGCTCCCTCTGACTTCGGCCTCACATCAGTGAAGCCCGCCTCTTCCTGGGTAGTCATGGTTGTCGCTTGCTTGTTTGTCAACGCGTCGGGTCAGGCGTGATTTCGCCAAGACTTCGACTGAAAACTACTCAATTGCTTGGATCCCTGTGCGCGCCCTCCTCCTGCAGTCTCACCGGTGCTGGGATGCTCGCTGCGGGGTCAATTCGACGTCCAGAATCGATCGCCTCTGTCCGTTTTTCAATTTCTATTGTTGTTGTCGCCTTATTGCGCTGTTTCTGTTTCGGCAAGACTTTTGTCGCATGTGCTCATCATGGAAGAGTTGGTTTTGGGGTGGTTCCAACCAGTTCATACTTTGTGACATCTAGGTTTATATAATCCTTCCTCGATGTGGGCTAGAAGATGATATGTAAGTTGTTTCACGCAGGTGACGAAAATCTATGTGAGGTCACTGCTATTAGCGCTCCAAGACTGTTTCGGGTGCCTACACAGACTTCCGGATGAATGATTAGACAAGTTTTGGAAAACCCGCCATAGACCTAGCTCGAAATAGTTTGTAATGGTTCGAACCCGGATGTTTGTGGTTTAGAGCGGTTCACATGTCGGACTGTATAACTAGAACTGTTTCACCCCCGTTCTGGGACTGGTTGGAACGTTTCTTGGACTAAAATTTACTTCAGGTTGATCAAGTTTGTTGAGATCAATCGAGTACGAATAGAGATATTGAATTGACTATCGTACAAAAGTGATTGTCTAAAAAGCAAAGAGAGAGAAAGACAGTCAAATATATATGGGAAAGAAGAGGGCATACTCGGCGAAGCCGAGTATCACATCCGGAGACCGATGCCGAGCATCACTGCCGGGGCTAGCCCTACTCCTCGGCATGGGGGCTGCAAGCCACCGCCCTCATGCCCGCAGCTTTAGGCCGAAAGCCACACAAGCCATCGGGCCAAATCCCGTGCCAACAGGCATCCGTGTTGGGAGCGATCTATGGCGTTAACTTCCACATCGAGCCTGTCGATTTTCAACAAACTTAATTACCTGGCTGCCTCAAGTTTGCACGAGGTTGAGAACTTCTTGACGGGTGACATTGTGTACCGTAGATATTGTTAATTTCTAAACAGATGAGTTAGCCGAATGTGTGACTCCGTCACTGAACAGAACAGATTGGCACACCAAATTTTACTGACCAATTGATAGTTGCGTCCACAAGTTCAACATGCTTGCACTTCGAGTAGGTACGATAGTTGACAGTGGGGAGTGGTGTAGGGTCCGCTAGTGCCGGCTATGCAGATCATTGTTAGCTATTATCCATATCTTGATGACATCGGTGAGATAATGCCAACATCCACACGAAATGCACCAACCTGACCGTTACCCTGCGGATCCTGCTCCTCATCACCCTGCCGATTCCACTGTTTACCTGTCTTCGTGTGTTGCCCCGAAGACGGCATCCTGTGATATAGCCAAAGGTCGATGGATAATGTCAAAATGAAGACAAGCTGTGGTTCGCGTGATTTTATGTGCTGACACGTGCAGGTCTCTGAGCTGTTTTCCATGGAAGAGTGTGTTGGCACGGGATTTGGCCCGGTGGCTTTTGTGGCGTTTGGCCTAAGGCTGCGGGCATGAGGCCGGTGGCTTGCTGCCCCCATGGGCAGCCACCAGCCCCCATGCCGAGGAGTAGGGCTAGCCCTGGCAGTGGTGCCCGGCATTGGTCTCCGGATGTGATACTCGGCTTCGCCGAGTATGCTCTCTCCTTTCCCATATATTTGCCTGTCTTTCTCTCTCTCTTTACTCTTGAGACAATCACTTTTGTACGATAGTCAATTCAATATCTCTATTCGTACTCGATTGATCTCAACAGAGTGCGACCAAGCGGTGATGGACTTCCTGGCGGCCACTGAAGTCGGGAAGTTCCCGCCCAAATGAATGACGGTATGCAGCAGGTGCAGAGGCTGACTCAGGTGCGGGGAGCGGCGGCAGTGGGCTTATATCTTTTCTTTTCTTTTCTGTTCTGGTATATCTTTTAGTTTTTCATTTGTCAGCGGGGATGAAGGGTAGCGGGGGGGGAGCTCCGCCATCCAGCCGGCTCGCCCGGAGGCGGAGGGGGTATTTAGGTCCTGTCATACTCTAGTAAGAGTGCATACAGTATGAATAAACAACAACAACACTGTTACTACCCTAATTGCTAAGATATATTTATCATCGTATGCGAGGTCATGTAAGACCGATCGGCTGCGGTTACTGAAAAATCTCGGTGTATACTTGTTTTTGTTTTGTTTTAATCATACTGTATTCACTCTACTTAGAGTATGACAGCCCCTTAATCCCTTCCGCCTCCGGGCTGGCCGGCTAGATGGTGGAGCTCCACTCCTGCTACCCGTCGTCCCCTGCTGACACAAGAAAGCATCTAAAGCGATCGATAAAATACAAAGGAAATGGGATGAAATGAAGGAGAGCCCGACGGCACTTACTCCTCCGCCCGTTTGGGCTGGAAACTTCCCGACATCAGTGGCTCCCAGGAAATCCATCACCGCTTTATCGCATTTCTCCATGGAAAGCAGCTCGGAGACTTGCACGTGTTGACTAGGGATTTGGCCCGGTGGCTTCCCTAGTGTTTGGTGCTGGCGGGCTCGGGCATGAGGCCGGTGGCCTACGGCTCCCAGTGGTCTCGCCTGCCCTCACCAGCCTCGCCTGCCCCCATCGGCCTTGCCTGCCCCCATGGCGAGGAGGAGGGCTCGGCACTGGTACTCGGCATTGGGCTCCGGCTTTGGCAGTCGGCATTGGGTTTTCCTTCTCTCTCTTTCATATATAAGTCCATAGTTTTCCTTCTCTTTGGATCGACAGACAATTCATCATCTTCTCTTCTTCTCCATCATCTTCTCGTGTCAACAGCACGTGTCGGCATCTGCCCGCTCTCCATCCCGTTGCTTTTCCCACCTCTTTCCAGAGCGTTTTCTCCTGGTCTTTCCATCGGCTGCAGTGGCGGAAGAGATGTTCCTGCGACTCGGCCGCCGTCCTGCCTATGCCGCCGCACCACCAGCCTTTGTCATCATCTCGGTGTCCGAACTGTTTCAGATACGTGCCAACTGGCGCTTGTCCAGACTTACGTTGGTAGAATCTGGCCGCCAGTGGCTTCACACTATTCATTGGGATGGGTCTCTTGCTCCCAGCTTTGCCTTTCAGCCTGTAGCCATGATGTTTGCTGCATTTGTTGGCCTCCCACTTGGCCTTCGCCGCCGTCTTTGCTTCTAAGATTCGTCTGGTTCTGTTCACCGCCGAGGTGTATACTCGTTCACGTACTGTGCCTGCCCTGCGACCCTTTCGTGCTAGATTCGCTTGGCGATCTGCTTCCTCATTCCCGGGGATGCCAGTGTGTCCCGGGACCCAGTGGATTTCTGTTTTAATACCGCCTTCGTGAAGAGTCCTCGCGCTCTGGTTAATCCACCTGGCTAGAGGCTGCCCTGGCCCAGGTTGCAGGTGCTCCGTTCGTCGGATGGCCACTTGCGAGTCGCTGAATACAGCTACCTTCGTCACTCCGTGTGTCCACAGTCTGTCTCTCTTCCTTACTGACTCCCGGAGTGCGAGTCCGATTGCCCACAGCTCTGCATCGTAGACCTCCACTCGTCCGGTGCCGAGGTGACTGCGGAAGGCCTCCAGCCGTCTCCGTGCTGGCATACTGCAGCGGCTCCCACTTTGCCGTCGTCTGATCGCGATCCGTCCGTCCACCACATCCAGATTCCTGCGCCCACTTTGGCCTCTCTCTCTTTCGCCCAGCGGTGTATACCTGTTTGTTTTAAGTTCCGCAAGTTACATATGCAACAGACGCCACCCGTTTGAGAACATGCACAAATCAGTGCAATGAACTAGCGTCCTGCAGCACTGTGGGTAGACTGGATACTCTGAGGTTTTACTGTAACTGCAGGTGACTAAGCTTTTTCCACTTTGCATAATGCACAGTCTCTAAAAACACTGTCAGTGTTTCCAACGGACCCGGCTGATTTTGAAAAGCCCCAGCATGCGCCCGGCTGAATTTTGGAAAGCCCGCAGCGTTGGCAGAGTCCTCAGGCCAGCCTGCATAGCTGAATCATCGGTAGCAGCAGCCAATTATCTCAGATGGCAGATGTTCTAGTCCATTCACGGAGGCGGTTCCTCCGCGGAGTACCTAGTCAGTTCACGGAGGCCCACCTTCCGTGAACGAACCGTCCATTCACCGAGTCCGTACCCCACCTCCGTGAACTGACCAGTTCATTCACGGAGTTAATGAACAATTATAAATAATCTATACATCATCGTGATCCCTACAATCGGATGCCTCTTGGACTTCCAGATGCAACTACAATTACACTGTGGTCCATGTCATCGTTTGAAACCGGTTCATCTTCCTCATTTCCCTCCTCATTTCCCTTCCCTCTTCCACTTCCTCTTCCTCCCCAGTGACCCCTTCCTCCTCGAGAACCTCCTCATGCTTAGTATCCAGGTCTGGCAAATCCCTGCTCTCATGGCCAGTATCCTCCGAAGATGTGGGATCAGTATTCACGCAAGCATCTCCTTGTGTATAGGCTCGACGGCTTGTTAGATTGTGACTTGGCTCCAGTGGAGCTGATCTTTTGCTTCATTTGAGATCGAAAGTATCTGATGGCGCAGCACAAGGTCCAGTCTTTATGCACTGCGCACCACCATCTCGGCCATGGCAATGAAGTGTGCACTCGGCATTGCTTTGAAACACTTGCAACGAACAGTGGTGCAGTTGCCTTTACACCTACAACGTACTTGGATGAACTCAGCAGGGGACCAAACACGAGCAGCTTCGCGAAGAGTAAGGTCTCGATGGTTACCCTTTATGAATGGCGGAATTTGATGTGGAATGGTAGATGAAAGGCGGTTCATATTGTTAGTACGATAGAATCTGTGGAACGTACTCAGTTGCGCTGTGGAGAATGTACTCAATTGCGCTGATTGAATTCAGCTGGATAGAGCCAGCTGAGTGTACGTTCATGCCAGTGCATGCACATACATGTATGCAGAGCAGAGTATTTGTAATGTTTGACTGACTCCGCGAACGAACTAGTCAGTTCACAGAGGTGGGGTACGGACTCCGTGAATGGACGGTTCGTTCACGGAAGGTGGGCCTCCGTGAACTGACTAGGTACTCCGCGGAGGAACCGCCTCCGTGAATGGACTAGACAGCAGATAACGATACTTTCAGCGGTGGGAGACCGATTTTTTTTTGAAAAATGAGTTGAGATCGTTCGAGTACGAATAGAGATATTCTCGTACAAAAGTGATTGTCTAGAGAACAAAGAGAGAGAAAGACAGGCATACATATATGAGAAAGAAGAGAACATACTCGGCAATGCCGAGTATCACACCCGGAGCCCGATGCCGAGCATCACTCCTGAGGCTATACCTTCTCCTCGGCATGAGGGCTGGTGGAGGATGATGGGGGCTATAAGCCACCGGCCTCATGCCCGCAACCTTCTACTGAGGGCTGTAAGCCCCCAAACGCTACGAAAGCCACCGGGCCAAATCCCATGCCAATAAATTGTATAATTCTTAAATAGTATGCCTCTAAAACCTGTTGTTCAGCCAAATTCCCGTACACGAGATCTTGTTGTGAATTGGTCTAAATTTTAGAATTGTCCAGATACATAATGTAGCTGGGATAGTTGCTCTGCTGGGCCAACGGAATACGAAGGGAGTTGATAATCAACAATCCCAACCCTGGCTGTAGTGGTCTCAACGGTTCGGTGAGTGAGCCTGCTTAGGCGGCGCAGTTAGGGAGGTGAGCCGGTTCGAATCATGATGTTGACGGTAGTCCTAAACTCAAGGTTTAGACTCAAGGTTTAGATTTAAGGTTTAGCCCAGAATGTTGACTAGGGATTTGGCCCGGTGGCTTCCTTAGTCTTCGATGCCGGTGGGCTCGGGCCTGAGGCCGGTGGCTGGCCGCCCCCATCGGCCTCGCCTGCCCCCACCAGCCTCGCCTACCCCCACCAGCCTCGCCTACCCCCACCAGCCTCGTCTACCCCCATGCTGAGGAGGCGGGCTCGGCACTGGTACTCGGCTTTGGGCTCCGGCTTTGGCAATCGGCATGGAGTTTTCTTTCACTCTCTTTCGTATATAAGTCTGTAGTTTTCCCTCTCTTTGGATCGATAGACAATTGAGCTTCGTCGTTCTTTCTCTTTTACACTCAACACACAAGCATTCAACCAGTGAAGTCAACCGCCCCATCCGTCCGGGATCACTCAGGACGGGACGGCGACACGCTGTCCGTCCGAGGGTTGGACGGAAACGGCGCCGTCCGTCCGAGTCAATACTGGGACTGACGAAAATGACTGCCGGGTCGCCATACCGGGGATGCCACATGCCCAGGACGCCACATACCCGGGACGCCACACGCCGGGGACGCCAAATGCTGCGGACGACACATGCGGTCCTCGGCCCCTGCAGATATCTGTAAACAATATAATTCGCTAGTAAAACGAGTTAAAGTATACAAATCTCAAATCTATCCACACTATATACAGTAAACTCTACTCATTAACGCTGGTTCTCTCATATCAATCCATGTAAAGCATCTTAATACTTGGTGTCCTCCGGAATAGTAGATCTCAGCCGGGGACAGTGGATGTTGGCCGGTGACGGTGTTTTCGCCGTCCCCGGCCGTCCCCGGCCACCATGCCGTGCGTTTCGAGTAAGGACGAGACGGACTGCCTTTGCACCGTCCTGTCCGTACAGGAGAAATCACAGACAGACTCCGTTCGACAGCAGTGGGACGGGACAGTTGAAATCACTACTCTCAACGTCAACGATGTGACCGCCTTCCCGAGCCTTCTCCTAGATTCCACATTCATTCAACACATGAACCAGCGGTTCAGAACAAATGACCAACCAGTTCGAACCAGTCCAGTTGCAGTTCAGTCAAGTCCCGAGACGCAGTAGTTTCGGACGCTGGTACATCTGTGACATTGATTAATGGTATCGTTATCGTACTTTGCACATGTAGTAGGGAGTTTCACACTGTGGAATATTCCGAACAGCCATCAACCCAGCCGAATCCTTCAGAGCATTTGCAACATTAATTACCAAATGTATGAGGACATTCGTTATCACTTGGGTTTAGGTCGAACCGGTTCCTGAAACAGTTCAGCAAATAGTGAACTGGTTCAGGTGATGCGGTTCAGTGAACCGAACCGAAATAGTTAGGCATTCAAACAATAAGAGGCTGTTGTGAATATTTAGCGCTACGCCCTACTAAGTATCTGTACAAATTACTTTTTTAGCAATTTTTCCTTGATTATCAATGTATCGCAACACCCCGTCATTCAATCTTTAGTTACTGCTTGAGTCGCTTAACAGAGTCTTGGGTTGATTTGTTTGTATGTCTTCGAACCATTTCGGCAGTTTTGATGCAGCACTCGGTGCGGCAGGAATTGTTCATTGCACAACCTACACTAATCGATAAAACCAACATGTAATGATTAATCTATGCTGGGTGAATGCATGAGGTAATTCTTTCTTGGTTTTAAATCCCGGCCACATTCAACCGAGAATTGTGAGCTAAGATAATGTGATGAAATACAATTAGTTGTGTCGCTGACTAGATATTAATTGCGTCCCAAATTTGATGATCAACACTTTGGTCATAATTGTTAGCTACAGCTGAGTGGAACAGTCGGTAGTATCGCTGGATAGTCGTCACGCCCTCTCCGGAGAAGCTCTGCCTTCATAGGGCCTTGGTCTTCTAATATCATGTTAGTAATTGGACGACCGCTTCTGTTTCGAATTCCAGGCGGGCAGACGGACTGCTTCCATCCTAGATCGTGTGTTTACATCGCCCAGTGTTTCGTATGCAATTTATATTTGGCCGTCAGGATTTCAGAGTACGCCCAGCGAGCGGCTTTTGTGCGTGCTTCTGAAGAAATAACCTTAGCTAAGCTACTGGCGTCTATGGGCAGAGTAATCACCTATGCCCACTCTAAATTAAATGGCCTGGGGCTAACCGGGACCTTTAAGAACACAAACAGCTTGTGAGATCACAACATCCCTGTTGAAAGCAAAAGAGAAAGGATGAAGAAGCTCAATTGTCTGTCGATCCAAAGAGAAGGAAAACTATGGACTTATATATAAAAGAGAGACAAGGAAAACCCAATGCCGACTGCCAAAGCCGGAGCCCAATGCCGAGTACCAGTGCCGAGCCCTCCTCCTCGCCATGGGGGCAGGCGAGGCCGATGGGGGCAGGCGAGACTGGTGGGGGCAGGCGAGGCTGGTGGGGGCAGGCGAAGCCAATGGGGGCCATAAGCCACCGGCCTCATGCCCGAGCCCGCCAGCACCAAACACTAGGGAAGCCACCGGGCCAAATCCCTAGTCAACAATCCCCCGCTACACTGTTGTGCAACTGACCTTATCCAGACCCCGCCATCCAACCAGTAACGACACCGGTTTGGCAGTGAGCCGGTTCTGACCGGCGGTTCGCAGTACGGTTCGGAGCCGGTTCGGGGGCGCGAACCGCACTAAATGGAACTAGTTAAGTATCTTGGAGCACTTGGATTGGGGGTGGTTGCTACCAGTTAGTTCTTTGTGATATTTAGTTTTACATAATTCTTCCGCAAAGTGGGCGAGAGAATAAGATGTAAGCTGTTTAACGCAGGTGACGAAAACCTGTTTTGCAGTTACCAGTACTTCGGTACATGTACAACGCACCAAGACTGCCTGGGTGATTACATAGACTTCCAGATATATAACCTATCAAGTTTAGATAAGCCACCATAACTTGGTTTGAATGAAATTGTTCGTAATAGCTCAAACCTGGTTGTTGGGAATATGGAGCAGTTCTCATAAAAAGCAAGGAATAAATCCGTATTGCCCGCTAAGCGCTAAAAACTGGCACGTTTGGTGATGCACAGCTGATGTCGATGCCAAACCTTCAGCCTCATGAGACGGAATAGGTACCGCAAGTTAACTATGTGCAGTAAGCATTGAAGTACGGTTGCTTACGGGATTTTCTTCCGTACCTACATCTTCACATACGCAATTGAATGAACAAGTCCGCTGTCGGGTCGTGTCGGGTACGATTCTATCGCTTGTTGCTTCGGTAATGTCCGATCCAGCCAAGTACTACTATAAGACGTTATCCGAGCCTATTCTGACTTCCGAGTCCTTTCCGGTAGTTCCGATTACTGCAGTTCTGTTCCGAAACGTAGCTGCTATCTTAATCCCGGAGTTCCGGAATCACATGTCAGCACTTGGTTGTCAATGCTTGTTTGTAGCTGTTCATCCGGAATACACAGAAGGGAATAGAGGGTGCTGAAGGGAATCCTTACGACCTACTAATTAAAAGAGACAGTCATCACGATTAGCGCATGTTTACTATCGTGGGCCTATTTTCGCACTGTCGAGGATTTTCGCACAAAATCACCTGATTGGATACCATATATGCTAGTTTCCCTTCCTCTCACTCTAGATCGTTGTATGTACAAGTACACCAGAACAGTATCGAATATTCACCGCTAGGCATGTGTAAACACAGCAATATTGGTATCCTGCCACCGCAGCTGTCAATCCCAGCGTGTATATCAACAGAGTTAGGGTCAGTGTACTGTGAATTCAACCGTCGCGTCCGTCCGCGATCACTCAGGACGGTGACGGACGGACGGATAGGACGGCTGGGGACGCCATGCAGCTGCTGGCTCATTCCTGGCAGTTCATTCCCGGCAATCCCCGGCAGATGTCCCTTAAGGATGCAATACACAACGAGATGAATCATACCGAACTTTGGGTTTACCCATAATATGTACCGCAAACTCTATCGATTACAATTGGTTCAGTCATCTCTAGTATCGTAGAACACCTACATGCTTGATGCCCACTGAAGATAATGAAGGTTGACCGGAGACGGTGTTTTGCCATTCCCAGCCGTCGGGCGTGACGGTGGACAACACTGGTTATGGACAAACCTCGGCGATTTTGAGGATTCTTCCTCGTATCCTGAATCGAACCCAACGCTAAACCCCAGTCGAGGTCTTCCTGATAGAGAACTGGTAGATTGTAGTAGTACGAATATGTGCTGATATGAAACGGTTTTGCCAATCTTACCTGAAACTCTCTCTCGTGCCCACATTTGTAGCCTAGTTCGCAAGCTCGGTCGGCCGTAAAATTTATTTTCCCAGTGTGCTTACGAGATAACCTGAAACTATAAAATTTGATTACACATTCCAAATAGAATCATAATATTGTACAATCATAACCGACCCAATGAAATCCTGCGCACGCCCTGACCTTTTGAGAATGCTCCACCCGTCTGTACACACAATTACTACGCCCCACCTGCATTGATGAAAAAAAAAAAACTCCCAAAAAATCCGAGAAAAAAGTAGCAATTATAAAGCATTCTGCCACCGCCAGCTTCCAGCTCAACAAATAGCCGAAGTATAGCTCTGTAACAATTCTGTATGACAACCCCAACAGAAAAACTATTTACTAGAGGTATCTAGGGTCTCCAGAAGAGTCTTCCGTCATGTGCCTTCCTGAGCTGTTGACACGAGAAGATGATGGAGAAGAAGAGAAGATGAATTGTCTGTCGATCCAAAGAGAAGGGAAAACTATGGACTTATATATGAAAGAGAGAGAGAAGGAAAACCCAATGCCGACTGCCAAAGCCGGAGCCCAATGCCGAGTACCAGTGCCGAGCCCTCCTCCTCGCCATGGGGGCAGACGAGGCCGATGGGGGCAGGCGAGGCTGGTGGGGGCAGGCGAGGCCGGTGGGGGCAGGCGAGGCTGGTGGGGGCAGGCGAGGCCAATGGGGGCCGTAAGCCACCGGCCACATGCCCGAGCCCGCCAGCACCGAACACTAGAGAAGCCACCGGGCCAAATCCCTAGTCAACACTCCCCCTTTGGCCCAAGGCTTTCCAGACGAAATGAAACAAAACCAAAGAAACAAACGAAAGTCTGAGATCCTCCTCCGAGTTCCAAATCCCATTAAATCCAAATCCAAGGAAAATCCAAGCATACAGTGTAGATTCAACCGGAATCCAAATAAACAGTGCAAATCCAAATACACAATCTGAAACAAAGAAAATCCAAAAGTCCTGCCCGTGATCCTATCCGAGTCCAATCTCCTCCACAAATTCGCCGAGTTTAACTCCCCCAAGGGCCTTAGTGAGAGCATCAGCCAGCATCTCCGTACCAGCCACGTGCTTGATCTCGACCTCGCCTTTGGCAATGGCTTCATGAATCGAGTGGTACCGGAGTCGTAAGTGCCGACTATCAGATTGGAAGTTGCCCGAGTTGAGACCTGTAACGCAGTTTAGGCCGTCATTGAGAATACGCCTGGTGATATCTTTGCTCGCAATTCCGATCTCAGAGGTGAGATCATGGAGCCAGTCGATCTGCACTTTGCCGTACGCTGTGGCAATCATCTCTGCTTGCATCGTCGATTGGGCTACTACGCTCTGCTTCTTCGACTTCCAAATGACGAGGGTTCTGAGGGTGTAGACGACGATTCCCGAGGTGGACTTGCTCGTGTCTGCTTCTCCCCCCAAGTCTGCATCGGCGTAGCACAAAATTGACTGAGAGTCATGCCCGAGGCTTGTGTCATAGATCGTTAATTTGTAGTCGGATGTGCCTCGGAGATATCGAAGTAGGTGCTTCACGGCTTCCCAGTGTAGAGTCGAAGGCTGGGCGGCATATCTGCCTAAGGCTGAGGTTGCATAGGTGATATCTGGACGAGTACTGAGAGCGGCATAAAGAATCCAACCAATGGCTTTCTGGTACGTTCTAGCGTCGAAAGGTTGCTCTTCGTCCTGAATGGCATGGGGTTTGTAGCCGATCTCCATCGGAGTTGAGCGCTTCCGGCAGTCGGTCATCTCAAATCTGTCAAGTACTCGGTTGATGTAGCCGATCTGGTCGATGGCAATTGATCATTTGCTGCGATCTCGAGTGACCATCATGCCAAGATATTGGAAGGTGTCAGGCACAGGAACATGGCCAGCTGCCTTGAATCGATCGTATAGTCGAGATGCAATGGAGGCAACCAGGACCGATTTCCCAATAATCATGATATCGTCGACGTAGACCGGGATTAAGACGCCATTTGCTTCGCCGAGGTTGCCACCGAAGAAGAGACCGGGAGCTGCAATTGACGCTTGGAGATTGAGATCGTCAACTATAAAGTCAAAGACTTCTTCATAGTACTCCCGATTCGCCTGCTTGATGCCGTACAAAGTTTTATTCAGCTTGACGAGGGGTCTGGTGCGACCATATGGATCGGGCCATTCGCCTTCAGGGAGGCGCATATAGTGAGTCTCATGCAGAGGGCAGCCGAGGAAGGCAGTCGGGATGTCGAGGACCGCGATCTCAAGGTCGTGCTTGGCTGCAAGTCCGAGGGCAAGCCGAATCGAGGCCGAATCAATGACTGGAGAGGTGATGTCATTGTAGTCGCCAGGCTTTTGGAGATCGCCGCGGCCGACAAGTCGAACTTTCCATTTGTCAATTGTCCCATTGGCCATTAGCTTTCTTCCTATAACCCAACGGCTTCCAATCATACTAGCACCTTCTTGGACTTTCTCAACGAAGGTGAAAACCTCATGACTTTCCATTGATGCCACTTCCTTGGCGATAGCTTCTTTCCATTGCTCAGCGTCCTCTGCATCCAATGCTGCACGGTATGTCTTAGGGCCTTGCTCGATCATCATGGCTATGCTGACATTAGCTGCAGTTCTCCCGCTCCTTCTAGGCTTTGGAGGCGGGGTTTCCGCAGGCGGTGTCT
>Ga0307514_10000271_pt1 | contig 133080 bp, 114 predicted proteins | sample 16_EM_MG_FD_203088 | JGI IMG/M metagenome (GOLD analysis project Ga0307514, IMG submission 203088) | Populus trichocarpa ectomycorrhiza microbial communities from riparian zone in the Pacific Northwest, United States - 16_EM | ecosystem: Host-associated > Plants > Roots > Unclassified...
TGCATCCTATGGCAGGTCAGACCCCGGTTGCCACCCCCTGCAACTGCATCCTATGGCGCGTAACGTGCATCCCACCCATAGGATGCAGTTGCAGGTTAGCTGACCTGCACTACTCCATAGACCTAGGACTTCACCTTTCCTCATCCACGACTGCTTCATAACTTCGAACAATGTTGTTTAATCATGTTCCCATTCCTGACGCGCCTTGTATCCGCCTATAACTTGTGCTTTATCTCATTCCTCTGTCAACATCAGCAAACTTATTCTTTGACCGGATGTCTCAGTTACCGTTCACACTGGTGTTCAAATTTTATCACTACTTCTCTTTTACATCTTCCCGTTTCTTGTTCAACCTGTGCCCTGACTTCACTTTTACATCTTCACATCCCATGTTCCACCACTGCCCTGACAGGAACCTCCACCTGCCTACTGCCCATTCAACCTCTGCCACAACTACCGGTTGACTCTGCACATTCCCCACATCCTCTATGCCCTTCTATTGGTTTGACGCCTTCCATTTCATTCTTCATCCAGCCCTCCGATATCACATTGACCCCGTGCATACCTCGTTTGCACAATAACCTAAGATCACTTTCACAATTTCGCCATCCCACTTCGTCCAGTGCCCTGACGTTAATGTGATGGCTCGGCCCTTCATGTTCATCACGTGACCTGATGTCGTTGTGATTTCTCCCCAATCTTTATCGATGCTCAACCGCGATGTGAAAATGACACATCATTCATTTTTGTTCAACCTCTGACCTGAGATTTGTTTCAATCGTTTACATTCCTTTTTCAACCTGTACTCTGACCCCACATTCCCACCTCAGCCTGCCAGGTGTACCTGGTGCCATGATGTTGATTACAAGACTCTGCATTACATATTCGGTCTTTGCCCTGACGTCAGTTGCATATCTCTGCCTGCCTACTTCATATGGTTCAATGATGTCACTTTCCATCCTCCTCAATCATTGTACATGGTATGCCCTGATGTGATGGTCAAGCATCCGCCTGCCTCTTACATGGGGTGCGATGAAATCACTTTCACTTCTCAGTATTGGTTGTTGATATTGTGACCTCATATCCCTTGCAGGCTGCTGCCTTCCTCATTTAACCACTGGCTTGTCATTACTTTCATAAGTTTCCATTTCTCATTCACCCAATGTCCTATCATCCCATTCTCCCGTTCATATGCCTCCTTCATCTCTTGTTCTGATGTCTCTCTTACTCATTCTCATTTCTTGTTCAATCTTTTCCTTGTTTTCACTGTCACCGCTTCTGATTTGTTACTCACCCTCTGCCCAGTTGTCAGTGTCATTTCTTCAAACTCCTTCTGTGTTGCAACTGCCTGACCCCATCAAAAATGGACGATTTTTCAAGTGAATCATCACATTAAGGCCACAAATATTACTCAGAGAGTTTGGTGTTTGGTATGAAAAATATGACACTTCAGAATCCAACGACCAGCCTCTTCCGCTACCACCCAGGATCGCACTGCGCATGCGGCATTCAAATAATGCCTTCACGTCCACATTTGAAAAATGAGTCACAGCAACTCGATTAACTCCTATGTCAGTGGAACTCATGCAACCTGAGCTTCGGGAGGTTTTTAATTGACTTAGAGGAGGAGGATGAAAGCGAGCCTACGCTGTTAGCATCCAACATGGTATTCAATTTAGCGTTTGAATTATCAAATCCACCCTCTGATGTATATATTTACTAGAGGGAGGATTCAAACACAGCCGATAAGCAATTGGTTGCGTGGAAAGCTGGAAATCTGCGTGGATATGAGCCCTTTGTTGACGTGACAAGTCTTACCATCGGCACAGAATACGACACCCAGATAACCCTTCCGGGCGTTCCGGTGATTGTCATGGTTCCTATGAAGCCTATAGCTATCAATTATGCGACGTTTACAAATTCCATTGCCACGAATGCGGTGAACACCGCCTGGATCCAGAGTTGGTCATATGAGGAAATCGCCAGAATTGATCCAGCTCAGAGAAACTCAGACCCTCCACATGCCTACATTTTAATGGTAAATACATCATTTCAACAATTGTTTTCTTCGCTGACATTGTGCATCAGACTCTCACAATCATTGCTTACTCCCATGCAGCAATAGTATACCGCTGCAAGACCTCAGTCGAGTCTATTTAATGATTTCGAACACAGTCGCCTACAGAGATCCGGCAAATGGTAGCATGAGTATTTGCCAAGGACAGGTTTACATGCCCCACAAACGTCCGTGAGCTAAGTTCAGAGTTCCCTTCTTGTTTAATCGTTGTCTTCACGATCAATTTAGAAAGGCAAGTTGCAATTTGCAGCAACTGAAATTGTGGATGTTATTTACCAGACAAACTTCTACAGCATATGACGAATGGGAATGAAAGATAGATCATTGATTGATAAAATCAACCCAATATTCACTACCCTCACCACGCCGGCAATCCACCATTGGCTGTCAGCCTGGAAAACTGCTAAGTTTAAGGTCTTACCAGAGTTTGTTCCAAAAGATGGAGCACAATGTTAGTGCGATACAAAAAACATTAATCAAGTGGTTAATAATGCATGCACAGATGTATTTCATTGTCTCGACGCTAATTTTCGTTCTTCCTCGCTAACAGTTCAAGCCGAAAATGTTTACAATATCCACTACATGATGCGCTGAAGAATACACCAAACTGGTACGAACCTTGCGATGGCCCAACGTCACAACGATCAGGGCGGCATTCAACCGAACTTCCTTGAATACGTCCCGGAGGCGCTAATTGAACAGCCCGACAATTTGTTTAATTGTCTCAGCAGCTTTGTTGCTGCTACTGCAGCTGGTATGCCATTCACTGCTATTCTGCCTATGGGTTGGTATGCCATCGCCAGCAACAGCCAGCCCATCCCCTGCAGCAACAGCAACCGCAACAGCAATAGCAACGACATCGCCAACATAACAAGCGTTGAGAATACAAGATTAGTCGATGGAAGTAGGATTCTAGAGTGTGCGATGTTGACGGGAGGTTAGGAATGGTGTCAGTGATCAGATTCAGGATTTTCTTTGTGTGGTATTTGATTCTAGGTTTCGTCAATACATCATAATAGTTGTAAACGTAATAGTACTGATTATATACTGGAGTCTGATCTCAAACAGATGAAATCATAATTGCGATATTGCATGACCCTCACGCGACAGATGGACTGAATGGTACTGACAATTCTCTATCCACAAATTAATTACAGTGAACCACTTCTGAATAGTAACTATCTTGGTTCAAATTAAGCCTTGAGGGTATTTAAAAGCAAGAACTACATGCTTCATTAAGTATATGGAGCAAGTACTATCATTATTGCCTTGACTAATCAAATTGGGTAACGTAGAAATCTGCCGAGGGAGGATTTGTGATATTGCTGAAGGAAGGGTGAACAATTCGTCAATTGCTCAATGTCACATTCACAACTGTGGGTACACAGGTCTCGACGCTTGAATGGATCATGCTGATGACTCAAAGAATACTCTGGAAAAGTAATACAATGCCATATTTCAGGGAATCCTCGATTTCACTTTTGTGACCTTGTGGGTACAATAAAATAAATATATTTACTGAAGGAGATTTAGTTTTTGCTGATGTCTCCCAAATATATACCTTCTTGCATTTAGTCTAACCCTACTATCCATAAATCTCCATATACCTCTGTTGGCTTAGTCCATCTCCATTTATCCTGTATCTCAATTATCCTACGATCGATCCATTCTGTCAAGCTGTGGCTGTGGTGGTGAAATATGAATCTTCCTTCTACACTGGAACAAATTTTCAAATTGAGTTGGAGAATTCAATTGTGTTTGGACAAGTTTCAGCTTTCCAGCTGGAGTATGAAAAACGACCTACCAGAAACTGGGAGCTTTCTATTCAAAAGATTTACTTCAATACTGATAGAATCAGTTATCTCCTGGGCAAACATTGCAATACTATCTCTCAAGAAACATTTCTCTATTTCCAGTTGGAGAATGAAATTATTTGTGGGAAATTTTCAACTTTTGGCCAAAGGATTCATAAACCCCCAACCTCTGTTCAGATGATTTTGTTCCCATTTGAAATGTCCCAACTTTCTGGTTGACTGAGTAGCCTTACCTCAACCAAGCTACTAACAATCTATGTATAATCCCTGACTTTAATTCTGGCAATACCTGCATCAACTAGTCTAAAACTCAATACCATTACCCCTGCTGTAACATATCTCTATCATCTCTATCATCTTTATCTTTTCTACTGTCTTCATTCTTTTCAATGTCAATTCTACCTGTGAGACTAACTTCAGCAGTTATCCTACATCGATCGATACCTATGATATCAGTATCTAATATAAACTCATACCAAGGTAGCTATAATAATGACATGTATTCAGCAATATTTCAGTGGCACATACCAATTGATGATGCCTAATCTCCAACAAGTTCATCAATCAGACCACTGGACCCATTTAGATTTCGTTTGCAGCATTACTGCTATACACCCCACCGAGAATATAAACATTACCAACTACTTTAAATAGTCAGAGGGAAAACAAATCAACAAACGCACACACTATTGCATCTGAAAGCACACTCCTGAGTACACATTCAAGTACCCTCACTGCTCTCACCTTACCTACATATATCCAGTACACTTCTATTTACAACCTCTTCTCCGAGTACTAAGCCAACTTTGAAAGCGATACAGAGAGAGGGAGAAACAAGAAATGGAGAACGAGAAACAGATAAAGATTCACATCCACAACAAACCTACAGCTACTATATCAAGCACTCCTAAATTCCACTTAGAAGCCTTCCATTGTTCTTGAGTCAAGCTTATGGCACCACTCGCACTTTGAAGCTATTTGTACTTATATAGTTGTCTGTACAATAAGCAACTTTCAATTGCCACTTGAATTCTAGAAAGAAACAGTCAACACTGCAATCCACCTCCATCATATAAAGATCAGACAGAGAAACTGCGGAGATGGCTACAAAGCACCATACAAAATACACTATGAGATATCATACGCAATACCATATGAAATCCCCAACACATTACCATATGAATTACCATACGAATTACCATGCCAATTACCATGCCAATTACCATGCCAATTACCATGCCAATTACCATGCCAATTACCATGCCAATTACCATGCCAATTACCATGCCAATTATCATACTAATTATCATACGAATTATCATATGACTTATCATATGAATGACAATACCAAATACCATACAAAATTCCATACAAGATACCATACAAAATACAATACAAAATACAATACAAAATACCATACAAGATACCATACGAGATACCATACACATTTAGAATGGAACTCATATACCTCATAAAACAATGGTTACAATGACAGACGGGTGTACACGATAATCGACTAAGAAAAGACTACTGAAATTACCGAAGAGATTACCGAAATCGACTTACTCGATCTACCGCAAGAAGAAATACATATTGAAGAAATTGATACAGTTTGGAGTGGAACGGGTGATGGTACCGAAAGCACTTAGTCAAGTAGGTTGGCTACGTCAACGTCGATGTCGAAGCTTTAACATGGCCAAAGCTTCCACATACTCAGAGTTTTCATACAGCGAAAAGCTTCCCGTGGAAAACTCTACTCCTCCCGAAGTGCGGCTTTGTCAAGTACGACTCTCTCGAGCAGGCTCTCAAGCAGGCTCTCAAGCGCCAGCGGGCTGTACAGTGGACCCACAGCGATAGTGTGTACAGTACCGGAATACAAGAGAAGACTCCAGGCAGTATCGACAGGTATAGGTCCATCTCCGGCTGCCAATCGGATATAGATCCATAGGCCCACGCGCACATCTCTATGGATCGACTATAGATGACTATAGGCTGCGCGTTGCGCAGTGGTCTACGGGAAGCTTGCTATGAGCTGCGCGTGTGCGTGTGTACACGTAGCGCAGCCTATAGTCGATTTGCACTTTTGCCGATGGTAGCATGTTTAGGATACATAATACAGCATATCTCATCAACTATAATTGATCTACGCAGCCTTCTCATCCATGATGTCATCGATTGTACCCAAAGTTTTTACTGTGACATCATTTTGATGTATTGTGCGGGGTTTTTACCTTCGGTCGCCAATGGATATTTGGCATTGATATTTTCTTCCATGTCATCGCCATGTCTTGATACATTAATAGGCTTCAGACAGACAATGAAATGGGTGGATTTTAGGAGGCCTTGTATCCATCTCCTGGAATAATTTTTTCTAAAGAGTACATTGTATATCCAGTACGAAGCTTCATAGCACATAACGCTCCATATAATCCCTCTTTCTGGCGATGTGTCGTGGCAGACGCGAAGCGGTTTGTCGGTGTGCGCACCAAGGCACAAATACAACCGCGCTGCCGCCTCACCCTTATCAGCCTGCACGTCAACTCCCTGTGCAGCGTTCATTTAAAACGCTATATTTCATGCCCCGCCAGTTGAAGGATGCAGGTGATTGTGGATTAGAGCACAAGCAAATGCAACGTCGTGTTGGTTCTCAACACTTAAAACACCCGAAATCCTTCCGGTGACTTCTTCTGTATCGTCTGTATGGAGGTATACTATTAGATGTGGACTTTGCAATCATACCAAGGAACTCGGGGGCTCAGACTCGGGTTGGTAGGGCGTGCTTGGGTCTGAATTTTATCACCTGGCCTACCATAACTGCTTCATAAGTTTACTCTAGAATCTTGGCGATCGCAAGTATACTTACTTCTTGTTGTGGGACGAGACAATAGCAGTGGTAGTCCGTAAACCCACTGGAAGTTTGGGGGCAATACTGACTGAGGTTACAACATCCTTTTCTCCAAATCATGTCTGATCTACCTGCATCGAACCCTCTCAGAATTACAACGACACATCTCATTCACAATATGATGCACAAATATCATATGGAAACGTTGATATCTTCTTGATTTGCTTGAGTGCCTATGCCTACATAGCTACCCCGAGTGGTCTTGCGGTCTGACCGCCGCCTTCTACACTCACATTCCCTTTCAAGTCCTCGTTCACATCTCCAAATTCACTAACTGTTCTCTTGTTCCCCGAAGACGCATAAATCTGAGCTTCATCCAACTCTATCCTTTCCGGTTTGCGTGCATACACCCAGTACCATCGAAATCCGAGCCACCCCAAAAATCCCAGGCACAATGCACCAGCAAGGGCACCAATAACAGCACCAACGATGACTCTAGGTGCTGGCTTCTTTGAACCCTGACTGCTGTTAACTAAATCTGGCTCGCATCCCATTGCCACCAGTCTCCCACCGGTCAAGGGTGAAAATTTATTCGAGTCGACATTGAACGCCGAGTTCGCCAAGGAAAACTTCTGCCCCTCGTAATTTACGGCCAAATAAACCCCGCTATTCAGGAAGCTGCTCCCGAATCTATGTTGCCTAAAGCTTGGCATCCCCACACCTGACATCCAGATGGTTTCATTCGTTCTCGTAGTCGTGTTCCAGATCAGCAGTTCGTTGGGAATCGTCGTATTGAACCCGTCGGACAACACCACCTTCATCACCCCATCGAACCGGTTAGGGTAGTGGAGGGTGTTATTCATGTCCGGTGCGAGCAGAAGCATATCTTGCTGTTCCGGTACATTGCGTGACGCGATGGTCTCTGCACCCGCTTCCTTCATGAATGCTCTAGTGACATCTTGTGGGAGTAGGATAGGAAGAATATCTGGAAAGGGGTCGATCGATATATCGAATGGTTCGTGGGATGCGTCCGATCCTGTCATGAGCGACACAGCTGGTTTTTCTGGCCGATGGGGGTACTCGATGATTATATCCGCTACAGAGACATGGAGGTAAGAGGAATGGTTCGTTCCCGAAGGTAGCGGGTAGTCGTGAAAAGAACCTGTAAAACCGGCCAAGTCGTAACCACCCAGTGTCAGTGCAGGCAGAAGGGGATCAATCCCGTAGGAGTTGGAAGGAATCGATTTCATGTCCATAAGGTGGCGGAGCAGCGAAGAACCCGGCCCCTTGCTGCGTCAGCGTAACAGTCCACCGAAAGAGGAAAACTGACGTACCAGCCCTATTTCATAGCCTATCGGCACTGTCTCGTCAATGAGACCAAACTGAAACTTGTCAATTGTCACATTCAATGTGGCCTGGGGAAGTCGGAAAATATCACTGCCGATACTGCCATTTGCAGACCTGGCAGGGTTCTCCATGAAGTCAGAAAAATTGAGCCCTTGGATGCGATCGTATGTCGACGAATTATCCGGGTTGAAGACACCGCCGAGGGAGTTCTCGCAATCACTTGATGACGTGAACCCATACTGCTGGAACTTGGAACACCCGATCGTTGACGGTATGTAGGTTTCGTTCAAGATCGTTGATAGTAATAAGCTCAGCTGTTGTGGAGGCGTGCCTAACTCCGCTGCAAACGAGCGGGGCGCCGGCCGGGCGGTAATGTACTGAGGTGGTACCTCGCAATGAAGAGCGGCCACGCTGCCGATTAAAAAACACCCATAGAGAAAAAGTAGCTGCGAGTAGATGGATCCAGGGGCGCTCACTCGAAGACGCAGGCTCACAGTGTGGATTTCAGCGCGATGGCGAGTCATCGTGGTCGTCGTCAGAAATGCATCAGAAGTGTGAGAGGGAAGGAGGACCACAGCATAAGAACCCGATGGATGTACGTATTCTCCTGTACATGGGAAGCAAGGCTACATTCCACTCACCAAATCCGACCAGCGGAAGTGCGGCTGAGTCAAAGCTTGTGTTGGATTGAGCATGCAGGTGTCTGTAAGCGGTTAGTCCGACAGCACATCTTCAGGAGAGGGATTTATAGCCCATCATCGTGAAACGGAACACGCTATGGCTTTTGGTGATATGAAGCTCCTTCAAAAACTGAACTCTCGCCTCCTATCCAGCGCAGCAGTAACTGAACTTTCGCCTCCTATCCAACGCGGCAGTAAACTTGCATCTGCCACCGCCAGGCTCACTGTTATGTTTTGCTGTGAACACAGGAAGCCAGCGCCAATCAGCATCTACCAACTACGGGCCTCACGATTGCGACGTCCAGATAATTACGTACAGCAATGCGAGTTGCCCAAATCGTACCTCTCCCCCGCAGTGGTGATCTTCCGATAAGTTGTATGGCACGCTATGGATGAGCTTCCGAGAGCTGATTGGCAGTTGAAAAACTGGCTGCGGAGAGGTATCCTTGACCTACATTTTATGCAGTTCGATGCAAACGGCGGTGACCGCTGTTTATCATCCTGTTTTCCACCTCCACGGCGCTTAGAGTAGATTCATAGCCCAAGTTGTCATTGTTGAGTCTTATCTACCTAACGTAGTTCCCGCTACCTAGGTCAAGCACGCTCAGACCTGATCACTTGAAGCGTAGAGTTAGGTTGAGAGGCGCTAAGAATTATGTTGTATACTGCAGGATTTTTGATCCAACTCGCTACGTACGGCTTGCATATGTTATACCCGACGTCAAACAAATTGTTCTCGCGCGATGAAGCTTGGAAGCTAGATCCTAATGCAGCTAGGCGAACAATAGTAACACAAATTATACCCCAAGTTGAAATTTGAACCCGAGGAATTGGTTGAGTGGCCCTGCAACATTATCTTCCGCGGGGGGCTTTCGGCTTGTACCTTGCACCTATATGCGAAGTGACTGGCTCTCCTACATCGCAAAGTACTTGGTAGATACTTGAAAAGTATCATTTCGGAGAGGTGCCAAACAACTGTAATCAGCGGGTTTAGTACTAATATACGGACACCTACATTGGGGTAATATAACGGCTGGCGCTTACAGTCGATTTATCATTGGCTCGCTTCAGGGTTAGGCGTCCGGAGTGAGCTTTATCCGTCGAGTACAGTCGCCAATCCTATCCAGTGACTACGAGCAGGATTGGGGTATTACAGAAGGACTCTCGGTGAACCGGGTGGAACGGAGTGACAGTTATGGTGCCGCGCTGTTCCTGTAGCGTGCTGCATCCCAAACTTGTGCTCCGAATCATCCAATACAACAATACATCGTGGGCGGTGGGACGAATGTATAAGGCAGCGGTTACCAATTTTCGGGCTGCCCCAAAACAAAGGTAGGGCGATGTTTAAAGGTGTAACTTAGTATTGAAGCTTGAGGCCGATAGCAGAGAATCAACATGAATGGATAGTCCCGAATTGCTCAACTCTGCCAGGCATCAAGGAAGAGTCGATCCTGGACATGCGGCTTTCGGCCGTATCATAGCCATCGCAATTGAGCAGGTTCCGACCGCTTACCCAGTGCTCAACAACACCAGGGTATTGATCCTACCGCCTACAGCTCCCTCTAATAAGAATCTAAGATAAGTGTTAGATTTAGAATGGACATTGATGGCAAATCTGGATCGTCCCGCGTCTAGGGAGCCATTGCGCCGTATCCGCCCGATCGTAGCGGCTGTGTCTTACTGCGCCCTGCTAGTAACAATGTCGGTCTTATTAGTATTCGGGATGCATCGATAGCATTGGTTGGTACGACCGAGGAAACACGCGCCCGTACCGGCAGAGGTTTGCTGCCCGCAAGATCAGAATTATACTTCAATCAGCGTTTGTGCCTGTAATTCAGGGGCTCTCAAATAAGACAGCCGGGCGGCAAGAATCGCGCCACCACTGACCGCTCATATCCACTATCCCCTTGGGCCCGCTATCGGAAGAAAATCCATCCGGCTGCAAAGTCCCTGGTTTTTCTCCCCTAAGTCACGGTGGTGTGTTCCATAAGACTGAGTGTCTTCTCTTGAAACTGAAAAAGCGAAGATTCAGACGTTTTGGGGCATTCCTCACGCACAGAAACAAGTACGGTACGTAGATCCAGGGGTTCATATGAATGAAAGTATTCACCACGCAGGGCACAGGAGCCAATGCTGCCGGCAGCGATGGGCGAAGTTATGCCAGACTCTCTTTACAGAGACAAACCTGTTTAAGAAATATTATCCGCTGTGACAAGCGTCTGGATCGCAGATGGCACTAGCTTGAAAATGCATTATCACAATTGGACACTCGCAAATTTCCAGCTTTACAAAATAAAGCCAAGCAAAAGCAGGCCCGAACCCGGATTTGAACCGGGGACCTCTCGCAATTGGAACCTAGGGAGCGACCCTAAGCGAGAATCATACCACTAGACCATCCGAGCACCTTTTGACAGAAAATTCCCAAGCCAGCTGCGAAACAAACCCAGTGACGTCATGAGCGCGGGTTAAGTCGCGTCTTCCCCGCATCCTTTTGTGTCGCGGTCAAGGTTCAACCAGCTGCAGACGCTGCAGCAATCTTGACGGCGCAACCACACTGCCTACGACACTGTCGGGTTTATTTTCTCGGCTTGCTGGACAGCATAAGTACGTGAAGAGCGCGATTGCGGCGACGGCGCGGCAGTGCTCGGCCAACACTGCGGCTCACCGACATCCCTGTTGCCGCAGCAGCCCGCCTTCTGCTCCCCTTTCTACCATCGACACCGCACCACACAGCCCGCTTCTCTTAGATCACGACGGCGAATCGGCTTGCCCCTCCATCCTCGAAGTAGGCCCTTTCATCTTACGCCGACGGCGAATCCGCTTCTGGCTCCGGCGACAACAATTGTTCACTTGGCGATGTCCTCGGGGTTGACCAGCCCCACTATCAGCAATCAACTACCGGATTCTTTTACGCACCGGCCGATTTCCTCAAGTCTCCCGACGACATGGTCTACACCGCCAGTCACCTCACCGTAACGTTCTGCTCATGGCACATGGATCTTTGATGCTGGCATTCCTGAGTCATGCTTATCATCAATGAGGCCTAACGTTCGTACTGACAAACAGTTTTTGGAACGACCTAATCAAATTTGTCGCTCAAGATTTAGCTTCTAGTGTTGCACAAGAGGTTTATTAGGATTAATTCGTTCTTCAAATGTAAGTCTACTTTGTGCAACTCTCTTGTATGTTATTAAAGTTAATAATTTCTATTTTAAGGTCACGTGCCCATACCGACTGAACAACTAGATTATTCTGATCAGTATTTTGAACATCATTATGTAGAGCCCAAACTTCTTCCGGTGGGTTTGGCAGGCCTTTCCCAACGATTGGATACTATGCCAAGATCTGACCATCTAGGTGGTTATTGACTTTCGTCGAGTGCTACAGTAGGACGCACTTACATTAAACATTATCTGATATCAACTAGCTGATATACCCACAGATCACCTGCGCCTGCACCATGTCATGTTTACGGACGATTTCACTAAGTATACCATTTCCAACCGATTTAAAATAGCCTCTGCCCGCTGTGACTATTGTTGTAAGACCAATCGCGGAACGGGAGTGTCGTTTCCTAGGTTTCTTCCTTTGTTTAATGGGTGCTGCCCTTTACTTTGTTGGATGATTTGCGTTTCCTTCCCCAACAGTCTGTTTCCTCGCCCTGTTCCCCTAGATCTTTGCTACGTCTCCGTTTACCTGTTATTCCGGTTCCGAAATGGAGCTTCTTAATGGAGGTGGGGCAGGGGGCCGCCTGAAGGGCGCCATCATGGAAGGCGCCATCATGGAGGGAGCCTAGGCCCCATGGACACGCAACGCGCCCAGGTTAGTAAACCTTACTACCCTATTTAACATCTATTTGCGAATTAGAGTTTTTGTATGCCCATCGATGTAGGAATTTATACCGCTAGACTATTTGAACCGATTGATATTCTGCGAGCACTTTGGCATGTTATAATATATTGTTTGCTTGCCGTCTCATGATCACTACAATATTGAACCCTCCCAACAAACCTAACGTACCTCCAACAGAGGACCGTTATTCACTACAACGCGCATGAGTAGCCGGGTTATTGTGGACACTTGCGGACGATCAACTTTTTAGCATGCGAGTACGTCGGTACTTAACTTCATACTTGCATGCTATGTTGCGGGAAGAGAGGTGAGTGAGAAAGGAGGTCAGATGGACCCGTACTTGATCAAAAACATGTCAGTTGGGCCGTGTACTTGGGAGATAATTTGTCATTAACTCAACTCCATGTGCCAGTAGACCATATTTTCGGCGTAAGTTGCTGATCAAAATGAATATCTACACAAAGCATTCCAGCGGGACCAGTATCGAGCCTTTGCAAATATCAACGGTGTTATCACCCTGTGTTCTCATGAGTTAATTGTCGAGATGCTTGATGCTCGAGTTGCTCAGTAGCACGGACATGGCATCTCTGTTCACTTCTGCTCGAGTGTTCAACGACGCCTAGAACGACAACTACATCGCGATTTGCCAGTCGCTCTTGAGGGGCGAGGCTGCACAACTGGGAAGAGGCTCAGGCTTTGTTGCATGCGCAGGCAGGTGTCACTGATATGAGCTCACCCGTCTATTCGGTACCGTATTTACTTGAGGATAAAGTACTCGAGCGGAAGAAGATAAACCTTTGAACATCAAGTTATTTGATCACCTTTTTACATAAAAAGGCTGATGATTGATTAGATTCAAAAATAAGAGAGGGAAGCTAAGTATGGTGATATTCCTGCGTAGGTTACAATACTCACCGATTGGCATCATTACCCGTTTGTAAGCGTTATTGTATCCAAGCCATTTATTCGCTTTTAACGAGGATGTCCACATCGGCGACAGTGCTCCGCAATGCAACCCAATGAGCGCGATTGGTTCATTCGCAATTTTTATCAGGCACGGATGTTTATTGGGTCCAGCTACCGCAACTATCTTTCATCGATTGGGGCTCGCGCAGAATGGAAGAGGTGGTCATATGGGCCATTTGTTGATCTTCGAGGCTTAGAGAACTGGATAAATGGGATCCATAGAGTTATATACAGCTCCGCGATACACGAGGAGCGTTTGGTGCTTAGGATTTACTAAAAGCATATCAACCTAAGTATCTTGGCGGTTTCTACTCTTTATATGATCAGTGGCGAATTATTGGGAAATTCTGCCAATGAGCGCGGGAGCATTTTAGACAATAATCATGTACTGAGTGAGATAAAAAGCCTGGTGATATTCTTAGAATTGCCGTTATCCCTTCCGGCGTCAATTGCGTGCGACTTTTGTTTCTGTCCAGGCGTGTAGATAATTGTCTTATTCCTAGTTTATCTACCTATCGAAATTTATTTCGCCACTACTGAGTACGAGAGTATGTATAAACTAATCCGCTAAAAGGGCAGTTGTACTCGGAGGTTTGAGCCGGCTCAGAATCTCTTCTAAACCGCCCAAACTGATGCGCATCGATTCCAGCCATACATGCCCAGCAAGTCTCTCGCCTCCGCTGCGAGCACACGGAGTCACGACAGTGGCAGTGTTTAGTGATTCGCAGGCAGCTATCAGACGGACGGCGCACCTGGACCCAGGGCCAGGGCAGCAACTAGCAAGAGCAATCAACGAGCATGCTAGGGCACTCCGCGCCCACGGCATCGAAGCCGTGATCCACTGGGTCCCGGGACACTCGGGCATCCCCGGGAACGAAGAGGCTGGCCGCCAGGCAAACAAAGCACGAGAAGACCGAGGCTACACAGTACGCGAGCGAATATTCACCTCGGCCGCGAATAGAGCTAGACGGATCTCCGAAGGGAGGACGGCAGCGAAGGCGAAGTAGGAGGCCGACAAGTGCTCCAAACACTACGGGTATAGACTGAAGGGCAAAGCTGGAAGCAAGAGATCCGTCCCAATGACAAGCATGAAATCACTGGCAACAAGGTTCTACAGACTGAAGAGCGGGCATGCGCCGACTGGAACGTACCTAAAGCGGTTTGGACACCGAGAGGACGACAAATGCTGGTGGTGCGGAAGCAGAACACTACAGACGCGGGAGCATCTCTTCCGCCACTGCAGCCGGTGGAAAGACCAGCAGAAAGCGCTCTGGAAGGCGGTGGGAAAGGAAACAAACCATCGATGTGAGTTTCATAAACACTCAGTGATGTAGTCAGCCTATCTATCGGCAATTCACCTACGTCTAACTTAAAAAAAGTGCTGGTACAGCTTAGTTTGTAGAGTTCTCCCCCTCTGCTACACTCTGCGTTGATGGTGATTCATTATATTAATTGGAGGCGTTTTGGTTTTATACGAGATATACTGTACAACTGATTGTTACTACTAGACTGAGGGATTATCGAAGTTCTGCTCTGTATGCTGCTAGCTACAGGTGTTGTAAACACTTAAGCTCGAAACCGGTAGCGCTTGTTCTTCTGCTCTCTGTTGTCCGCCGTGCCCAGAAGAGCTACTCATTCCCCTACCTACATCGAAGAATTCTCGAGTTACGGCTGTCGTTTTCGGATGGGAGCCGGGACTCCGACCATACCGCCAATACAACCGCGTACCAGTCCAATCCGAAGTAATGAGCGAAAGAACTTACCGTTTGCATATCTAAGAAGACGTATGTGACAATATAGAGCAAGCCTGCAATGAAGCGAAGCAGTTAGAGGCAATGTTCATCAAGTCACTGGATCCACAACCCACTCAGAATTGGCATAATCACACCCATCATCTTAGTCTTGTATCTAGGTACTACAGCCTTAAGGTGGGTAGGACTCTGGTTCTGCGATTTGGGAAGGAGGATTTCCATGTGCTAAGCTTGCCAGTTACACGTTGTCGAGGGTGGCTTGGTCGGAATTTAGCCAATCAAATATACGTATGTATGTAGACTACGTATACTACGTTTACTGCGTTTTCTACCCTATATGGTAACGTCCCCACCCGGGCCACTTTCCGAGCCAAATTTGGACACATATACTAGACTGTCGAGGTGATATTTATCCGAACCCTGACAGTCGTTTCGCATCACCCAAGTCGGGTCATACGCATGCTGATACAAGAGAGCTACCGGCCCAGGCCGTCTTACCAACACCTACCAAAATACTACCCAACAAGAAACGTCCAGCGCTTACGTGTGATATGTGATGATTGAGCACGTTCCAACATGAAGCTACAACCTAATTTCAGCCCATGTTGTAATTGTAACAGTATCTAGGCGCCTTCTGTCTGCATTTATGCAGCGGGGCGGGGATCGAAAAAGGAATAGCCAAATAGTGACTTTTTTTGGAAACCGGGACCTATAGGGGGTCAGAATATACAGTGAAAAATACAAATACAAAATATACAAGTAGTTGTTTCCAAACGCCAGTTCAACATATGCGAAAGTATGTACTCTAGTATAATTAATATTACATCCTCGTTTGTCCTGGACAAAGGAAATCAAGGGTAAAGAGAACGGAGACCGGTCTCGGTGGGGCTAGGGTGCGCCACGACACCACCAGTCTACACCAGCGTAAAGGAGATCCACACTCAGCCATGGGTACCCCAGGTACCGCATGAAGTGCTCCTGTCCACCGCCGCACATATTATCCAACCGGCCGTCCACCTAGATGTGCGCTGACCTGATTACCACCGGAGCCCCCGACTCCTGCACATTGTCATTCCACCCCAAGCTTCGGGCTTGTGTTCTGAACCACTTCAAAGAGGCTCTTAGTGGTGCCAGTTTGTGTATGGCTGTGAATCTCTTTCAGCAACTCATCCCTCCTCGCACTGTTTCCAAGGTCTTGTTCTCTTTCGACATTGACAAGCGGAACTCCCGTTCGTGACGGACGACTCGGCATTCTCTTAACGGTACTTAGACGTGTGGGCGGCATGGGGAATAACGGCGAGTTCGTGGAGACGAGAGGGGAATTGGAAGAGCTAGAGGCTGTTGAAGCTGTTGAAGCAACGCTTGCGGGGCGGTAGTGTGTGTATTGTCCCAGTTTTTCCGACTGTTGCGAGAAAGGAACTGTAAGTTGCGGGAATGCCGCAGCTGATGGAGAAAGATGCGTGGTACTGCGTGTGGAATTCAGCAATGTTACCATAAGAGATGTTATCTCATCGCCAACCCGGTTCAACGTGGCGGTGCTGGCAGAGAGACGATTTTGCTCGAGAGTAATGGACGACGGACGTGTGGATTCGAGGATCATGGCGTGAGTCTGGATTATGCAGGGAGTCCCATTCCTAAGGATAGTGGATGAATCCGCCGAGTGCAGTCGGACTATGCCCTTGCTGCTGTACGTTATCGTGATATCAGAAGAACCATGGCGGGCTATGTACATGTTGCTTTTTCGAAGGTAAAGATGCAGTGCGAGGGCAATTATTCCAGAGATGTTGATGACCACTGTTGCAAGAGAGGATATGATCTGCAAATGGTTCCGGCTTGATCCCGTGAAGTAGTTTGGCAAGATGAGGATCTACCTTTGTTAGCTGCAATTTCTAACATATTGGGACTGGATATATACCCATTGGAGCACATTGGCAAGAATAAAGAATAACTCCCTACTAAAAGCAATCCTTTGTTCCATCCCAATCTTTGTGCCTCGAATCAAACCCCACAAAATTATCCCCGTCAAAAAGAATGTGCTGAGAAGCATTGCAGACAAAGCGACAACTCCAATTGCTGAAAATGGCGCCATCAGCGTCATCAGATCACCAGTGCATACGCCATCTTGTGCTTCCCATTTTCTCAGCCCCGCTGGTATCGACGTGAGAACTAATAGTACGATGGCACCTGCCATCATTTTTGCTACACCTCGCCAGGAACGTGGTTCCAATTGTAGCCTCGTAGTTACTCGGATGGCGGTGTCTGCTGCAAACACAAGGTTGATGTAAATTGGTATCCATACCCCTAGGAACATCAGCTCCGCCATACTTTATTTCAATGAGAAATCTTACCAGGCCACGCAATTGTTGCCCACCTTTTGCACGTCCCATCCAGTACATCATAACCCCTCATTCCGTGGCTTTCCACAACCACCAAAATCCCACCCTGCAGCAACACGGCAACCCCGAAAATCAGAGGGTAGAGCTCCTTCCCCGATAATGATGGCCATGTGGGCGATCTCCCGGAGCCGCCCTTCTCTATGTCTTGTGGAATCTTTCGATAGCTACAGGCGTCCCAGGCGACTCGTGCGCACAAGGCGAATGCAGTGCTGTTGTTGATGACTGATAAGATCAGAATCGCAAGCCTGAACCGGCTCTGAGAGGTTGTGCCCACGCCCGCACCTGGCGGTGTCGTTGATCCTGGTGATGTTGATGGCAGCATTTTACATCAATTGCGACAGTTGAACCGGTATATAGGGAGGAGGTATTAGCCAGCATGGGTTACGATGACCCCCGAGCGTGGGTAGTGGTTTGGGTTGTTCCTTGACGTCTAGCAACGGGGGGGGGGAAACAACGGCTGAAATCCAGTCAGACCCTCAATTGAAACGGTGCGGGGCTGGGGAGACTCTTGCTTCGGAAGCCGGGACGTGTAACTATGTTAAAGTTCTCATCCCGGACGGAAGGCTTATTATTCTACCGAATATCAAAACGTTTCTGATACCGCTACTTCGTATGCGAGAAATCGCTCACAGTAGTTAACAAGCGTATCGCTGATAAGACCTTTGGCAAATGGCTTATTTCCCGGAGTCAGCATGACGAAATTGGCATCAGGCATTCATGCGATATCCATGTGATATCCTGATAGAGTACCACCCAACAGGAAGTTAGAGATGTGAGAGACGACAATGCCGTCACCGAATCAGGTTAACCACCCTACTGAATATCGAAGAGCGGGTCGGATATGAATCATGTATTCATATCAAACGTGAGCAACCAGCCAACCAATAAGGCATAGCCGGTGGCTTATTCGCCTTCTCGGCCAATGGTGATGAATGTTCGATTATTTCTGCAGTTGGAACATGTTTCCAGCAGTTTAGTTTCGTTTAAGAGAAGGTACAGATTAGGTATTAGTTCGGGCGTTATCCCGAACACTTCCGTATCAGTATGAATGCATGAATGATGCTCTAGCCTACAGCAAGAACTTGGTATCTATTTTCCACTCGTCGCTAAGCGAGGAATCTGTGAGGGGGATTCTGCACGCTGCTGTGAAACTTCGTATCGTCGCTGCTTCTGCTGCTACCGCATCTCGCTGTTGGGGCTGGAAGTAGCAATGCAAGCGCCCCGGCTAAGTATCCTGTTTGTTGATGCAGCACCTGCTCTAGATGGAATCCGGAAGGAAGTCTTCACAGCTAAGGAGCACCTGTCGTTATACCAACTTATATGGCTTGGCACTTACAATAGATCACGCTAGAACCCATGCCTTGTTTCGTCTAGAAGCTGTCAAAACCCCATGCGCATATCATGAAACGTGGTGTATGCAGAGTAAGGCTTTTCATCACAAATCGTCCAACAGACGTATTTATTATTAGTTATCCACCTCAAAAAGTTTGCTCCCATTCGTAGGCGCAGGTACCGAGAAAATAGACCAATCGGGGTATTGTGCGTACTCCCCACAGCCTAGCGAAATGGTGCCGCATCGCCGCCGAGTTGCTATGGCTCTCATAAACACGAAATCTGGTACTAATGCGCATTCAAGTATGAAACAATGGCGACATTGGTGAATGTTTCGGCTACTCAAACTATAGGGAGCTATGATCACCTACAACCCTAGAGCCCGCCCGGCATACCCCGTGAAGAAAGGTGATCCACAGCAATGAAGATGAGAATACAATGTGGATCTCAGTCGGGAGGGCGGAGACTTTTGGAGTTAGGAACTCGGAATCTGTGGGAGCTGGAATAAGAAAGCTAGCAGCCGGGAGTGTGAGGTAGATTACTGTCGGGAATATAAATTTAAGTGCGCCTAAGAGAGTGAAGTCGCTGAGGCCTGCCAGTGAACCGGATCGTGGCGTACTCTATAAGTGGCAGCACACCCCAGTCATACTTCGTGTATCATTCATTTTACCTGGCGTTGACTGTAAAGAGCAAAAGGTTGATTAAACTGCAGGTTTCGAACCTACAAGATAATATTTATAGCACCATACTCAGCCAGCGAAACTGATTATATTCACATTAATTCAATTTACTTGATGGGAAATTTACTCATCCGAATTCCGTCGAAACTTGAGCAACGTTCACGTAAAGAAAAAAGCTGCAAAGTGGTAGTCGCCTAGGACTGGTGTTTATAACACCGATAGTAGGTGAGAATCTACTACAGTTTTTGAATTTGCACGCTAGTGTTTCTAGCACCAAGTTCAGTGACAGCCATGGTTTCAAGCCTTAGCAGTGCTGTTATAGCACCAAGCACCAATAGAGTTGCAAGTTTCGAACATGCAAGTCGGCACCTATTCAGCTTGCTGAGCTAAGCTCGCTTTCTACTAATTCAATGATTATCTAGTAATGTGAAACGTTCATAGCCGGCTAGCACTATTGATGTTAGCAATTCAGGTGCCCAAAACGAGAGAGGGCTGTGGGATTAGTATTAGCACCCACGGAATCCGCGACTTCCGCGGTTTCCGCAATGATCAGCATCTCTGGCGCCAATCAACAGCTTCAGTAGATCTATAGTTGGGGACGCCTTTAGCTGGGGTCGCGACATTCATTTGGGCCCTGAAAATTGCCTAAAACGGAAATTTATTATAAGAAATTAGGCTTTTAGTCAGATATTGAATGCCAAGCATTAGTTTAGGCATGATCCATAATTACCTAATCAGGTAATTGACATCCAAATCACTCGATTATACTTAAAATGTAAGGTATCTCTACCTGGAGGTATAATAATTTTGTATGGCGATATTTGTCTGGGACTCTATACAGAACCCGACATTTTAAAATTCAATGACTCCACAACCACAAGTAGGAAAAATATTTGGGCTCTGTTAGGTTGTAGAGGACACCTCAAAGAACAACATTACAGAGCCCTTTTAATTTTTCGGCATTTTTTTGGTGGAGTGATTCGACTATAAAAAATGGGCCCAAAATGCACCGGGACTAGGAGTCCTCAACTGTACCACAAGCATTAGTCTGTGGTCGTCTCACCACGCCAGACTATATGCTTATAATTGAAATACAATAATAGCCAGCATAGTACGCCAGAAACACCGAACACCCCGAACTGATGATGTCATGGCTACTCGGAGGGTAATTAATTAATATCTGCCCGAAACCGGTATGCTAGTATCTTCGGATGTTTAGACGTCTGACTACAAATAGCATACATCGTCTCCAGATTTCTCATCAAAGTAAATCCTCCGTCTGTCTCGTGCGTTGCTTATGCTAGTGCTTAATTGTTGAACTCCATGCCTTAAAAAAGCCCATATCAACCCTCGTGCCAACGAATTTCCGGGACCGTGGGATTCATCGTGATCCAGAATCCCATAATAGTCGGATACGTAATAAACTCTAACTCAACTAGTAGAGCATGGCGCAATAAACACCCGGTATGTAAACATCCAAGGTCACAGCCTCGAAACCTGCGGTGGTGAAAGATTATAGCTGTACAACCTGTGAAAACGGCGAGTAGCGATGTTGAAGTCAAATTGCTCCCATGGACCGTTGTGCCTATTTTGCACGAATCAGCAGCATGATCAAGGTCTGAATGTTCCAATAGACAAGAGTGGATGCCTAGTTCAGTTAAGAATTCATGGTGTCATTGCACGCCAGGCGCTACAAACGCCAGGGATGCTACAAACACAAAGGTTCCAAAGCTTGAATGCTCATTTGTTGTTCTCTTTTTTGTCCTCCCTGCCCGTAACAGCTACTCTCCGAAAGAAAAGCGCTTGGAACCAAACAGGATTGCTGAGGTCTTACCCTCACACCTGTGTTCGAACATGTACTATAACCTAGGCTAAGACTCTATTGTTTTACAGTACAGTCACTTTGACACTGATATTTTCATTGCTAAAGCGGCTTGCGCAATCGTACGGACGCCTGAATTGCGAGCAAATGCGAGCAACTGCATGGAGTGGGGTTCAGTGACCTAGGATATGGAAACGAACAAAATTTTCCTAACTCGAATGGCAGAGAATAGTGGTATATAAATGCTAGGAGCTGTAAATACCAAAGTCACAGGCTCAAAACTTATGGCAATCATTGTTTTTCGATCTCGCTCGTCAATAAACTAAATCTTGCGGCTTGGCAGTTGTGGATAACTAAGGGTTTACCCTAGCAAATAAACATCGTTACGAAGAAAACTTGTTGCATCAGCGGCTAACCAAGACTGCTTGCTTCTATTTCTGTAGGGAAGAAGGATTGACTAGAGCGTGTAAAGGACGAGTACATGCTTCGATGAATTACCAAACAGTCTAACGAACCAACACCCCGGAAATTCATTACACAATTGATACCAGATTACCTAACTCAGTTGGAGGGGTGCTACAAAACAGCCCGGTGCTCTAAACACCTACCTAGCCACAAGCTCGAAAACCTGCACTGCTCTTGACTTGGTGACAGCTTTGTACCGACTGTTAAGGCTCAGGAGTCAGAAGACACCGCTATTCAGATCTAAGTACGGTACGTACTAGTCCCCAAAGTTAAGACTGTAACCTTGTATACTGAACCATGCCCATAACTAGTCCTATATTAGTCGCAGTCCTCCCCGGTCGACAGAGGGTCTGACACACCTCTGCAACAGAATTAGGGAAATATAAAAGCAAAAAGAGTGAACGTTGCTGGTCTGCGGTTTATAGCGTTTGGCGTTTACAGCACACAGTGTTTATAACAACACTGTCTTCCAGCTAAGCTAGTGTTTATTCATGTTCATTGCTTGGTTTATTGCCAACATCGGTAATGCAGAAATGGACGGCTTTCTTATTGAACGCAGAACTTCAGACGGCATACCACACTTCAGCTTCAGTGTCTATGCGGGGGTGCTTGTCAGATTACGTACTATGGCTCTACCTAGTGAGGCACCGTTGGAACCTCAGGTCCTCTGAAGGAACGTTTCGAAGATACCCTAACCACTTAAGTGCCTGGGTATGATATCTCAACTGCAGCCAGGGTAAGGGTTCGGACGTCATCCCGCACCGCCCTCGCACCTCCGAAGCTCATTGAACCCCGCTCTCGTCCAGTCGCTGCAGCGACCACCGTATAGCGCCCTCCACCACCACCAACTCTCACGCTCACTCCTCCTTCCCATCTCACTCGCGCTTTCCCGCCATGCGCCCGAGTCTGCGATCCCATCTCGCACAACTACCCCGCATACGACCGCCGACCGCGGCGACTCTCGTCCTTCGCACACCACCGCCACACCCACCGCGACGACACCACTGGCAATGCTCAAACCTCCTCTCTCCGCACCGCCACCCGCACCAACAGCATGCCCTCAATGCCACCGCGCTTTCCTCCGCGCTCTCCACCACCCCCGACTCAACGACCACAATCTACGCGCTCTCTACGCCGCCCGGAAAATCTGCCGTAGCCGTCGTGCGCATCTCCGGCCCCGCCTCTCTCGACGTAAGGCTCTCCCCCATTCCTCTCCCGCTCGCTAAAAATCCAGGTCTACACCACCCTCGCAACCCCACCCGCCTCCGCGATCCCCTCCTCACCCCCAAAACCCCGCTACGCCCTCCTCCGCCGCCTTTACCACCCAAAAACCCACGATCTCCTCGACCCCGGCGCACTATGCCTCTTCTTTGCCGCACCACACTCACACACAGGCGAAAACATCCTCGAACTACACCTGCACGGGGGCCCGGCAATAATCCGCGCTGTCCTCGCCGCGATCCCGTTGTGCGCCGCAAATACCCGATATGCTGAGCCGGGGGAGTTTACGCGAAGGGCATTTTATAGCGACCGGCTTAGTCTTCCCGAGATTGAGGCATTGGGGGAGGCGATGGATGCGGCTACGGAGGAGCAACGGAAGCGTGCAGTGCGTGGGAATAGTGCGAGGCTGGCGGGACGGTATGAAGAGTGGAGACGGGGGTTAGTTGAGGCTAGGGGGGAGCTGGAGGCGTTGATTGATTTCTCTGAGGACCAGCATTTTGAGGAGAGTAATAAGGAGCTTGTGAGGAGTGTTGCGCTGTGTGTGGAAACGCTAAGGGAGACACTGAGGGTGCATGCCGAGAATGCGGTTAGGGGAGAGTTGTTGAAGAGTGGGATTTCGTTGTCGTTGGTCGGCGCGCCGAATGCGGGGAAGAGTTCACTGCTTAATCGAGTAGTGGGAAGGGAGGCGGTGATTGTTAGCGAGGAAGCTGGGACGACAAGGGATGTTGTTGATCTTGCTGTCGATGTGGGGGGGTTCATGGTTGTGCTCGGCGACACCGCAGGACTACGGGTCAACGATGTCGAAAACAAAGTCGGGCGTATAGAAGACGAAGGGATCCAGCGTGCACACAAGCGTGCCATGTCCGGCGACATAGTCGTGGCTGTGGTCGAAATCGAAGGTCAGGGCAAAAGAGTCAGCTTGCGGATCTCGCAGGAGCTGGTGATACTCGTCAACGAAGCAGAGCAAGCCGGGAAGGAGGTGGTAGTGGTAGTCAACAAGATCGACCTTCACCCCTCCACATCCCCCCCAGGTCTTCCCATGGACCTCATCCGCCAACTCAGCTTCGCATTCCCTTCTGTCAAAGAAGATCGAATCTTTGGAGTCTCCTGCGTCGCGGGCGAGGGAAAAGACGGGATCCAGAACTTCTTGAACGGGCTTACGGAAATATTCCAGCACATGACCTCGCCACTTGGCGCAGCGTCTACGGAGGAGATGTACGAATCTATCGGGGCGACTGAGAGACAGCGGTTGCTGGTGGAGGCATGTATTTCATTCCTGGACGACTTCCTGGAGATGGTCGGGATCGAGGGTGAAAATGATGCTGACGAGGTAGATGTGGTTGCTATGGCGGAGGAGTTGAGGGGTGCTGCTGAGTGCCTAGGGAGGATCACAGGGCGTGGCGAGAGAAGTGGAGATGTGGAGGAGGTTTTGGGGGTTGTGTTTGAAAAGTTTTGCGTTGGTAAATAGATTTATAGCAGTACGGTATGTATACTATAGAGTGATCAAGGAATCGGTTCTTATTAATGCTTTCTTTGGTCAATAGAAAAATTTGTTCATATTTAGTCCGCATCATCCTATCACAAACATACTTTCAGGTACCTGAGTCATACCTTGCGAGCAACTTACGACGTTTTTAAGAAGCCATCGATGCCTCTCTATAACCCTTACACCACTGGTCACATTTCATATAATATATTATACCTCTTGTGGAACCCCCCGCACCGCAGCCTCACCAGCGAGTCAACGCCCGCCACGCTCGAACTACCACTCTCGTTCAGCCAGCCGTGATTATTTCCGTCTTATCGTTCCCACCTCTCGCGCAACACATTCTAACACAAACTCACGTTCTCAAACATGCGCCTCGCTCTCATTTTCACCGTTCTCCTCGGGTGGCTGCAGCTAACACGTACGTTCCCCGCTTCCGGTGACTAATCATGCAAGCTGACACCTTAGTGGCGGGTTTCCATTTCCGCGATGCGGGCATCGACACCGCCCGCCTACTCGAACGCATATCCACCGAGCGACTCACACACCTACACGAGATCCTCCGGGAGAGACTCACACACTTATCGGGGATCTTGGACAGTAGGGTGAACACACTGGACGAGAAGGCTTCGGCGCAGCTGGACAGAATTGACGTTTTGATCCAAAGGTTAGATGGGAAGACGGATGCGCATATGGAGATGCTGCGGGTGCAGATTGAGAAGGTGGAATGGATGAGCAAAGATCTTGGTGCGAAGGCAGAGGAATATTTAGAGCGGCTGGAGAGGATTGGGAGGAAGGTGACGAGGTGTTTGTACGGGTTTCAGGTGCTGATAGCAGTATATTTCGTCGTAAAGGGGAGGGGGGAGTATATTGTTGCGTTGATGATTGCGGGGGCTGTGATGGGGGCGTATTGGGTGGCTTCGAGGTCGGTGGTTGCGGTAGTAGGCTATGTTAGTGAGACTGGATGGGGTGGTATTTGAGCTCGAGCAAGTAGACATTATTACTTTAAGGAAACAAAATGGAACGGTTCAATAGCATATCTAAATATTTCTAGTAGGTACTAGTATCAACTACGAATACACAAAAAAACACTTAGGAGCTCCAGGAGGGTGCTTGCATATTGCCAGTGCCCGAAACTACCTTTGATATCTTTTCCTGAAGAAAGAAAACTGAAACAATCCGGCTTGATTATTAAGTACTGCAGCGAGAAGTGGAGGAGTATGCAGAGGTTCTGCAGCAAGATCATATGCTTTAGCTTGCTATTCAAACACAAAGCTCTCGTTTTTGGTACCTTCTGGCATATATCTATTGAGGTACACACTCGTGCTGACAGGTCTTAAGTCAACGCTAAGTACAATGGCTGTCTGACGCTGATCAACATCTGTAATATAATATTTCAAATACTTACAGCCTGTCTGGCTGCTGATGTACCAACCCCAAAACCCGTTACAGCATATTTTCCGACCCGTTGACTATCTCTACCCATTCCCAAACTATGTCCGGTTTACAAACTGAAAATCCAAGTATGCGAGTACTAGTAACTAATAGAGATTTAATCAAACAATTCTACTGCTTCTCACACCCATGCAACAAGAACGGTGTAAACCATGTAAGACCTCAGACCGGTAATACTCGGCATCACAGCTGCCTCAAGCACTATTTCAACGGTTGATTTCGTATCACTATGCAGCTAGCCATGACCGTCACTTAGGCAACCTTAAGCCTCTCGGCCAGCGAACTGAATCCTCCTTGACTTTCAGGAACCTTTACTTTGGAACATTGTAGGATCTTTGCATCTCAGTTCCTACACACATATACTCTGCACTTGCAGGCCCAAGAGGATAAAACAAGATTTAGAGTCACTTCTTGCAGGAGAAATACAAGGAAGCGGTGACTTGATAAAGGCTCGGCGGTTGCTTCATGCGGAATTCAAGGGAGGTTTGAACCAGCTACCATATCCACCCCTGCAAATTGTAGTGACTTTAAATGGGTATGGTTTGCATAAATTGAACAGTTGGCGAACCTCTTGTCCGGTTTACGAACGGCACAAAATATCGCGAATCGGTCCGTCCGGTTCACAAACTGGTGAATTCACCATGGATCAAAACATATATGTTCCGTACTATGGATTTCCATTTCAGTTCGCGAACTGCGGTCGCCGGTTCGCAACATTTACAGTCTATCTCAGGAATTTGTAAACGTTTGCGAAACGTCTTCCATCCCCAACTACATTGGTCCGTTCTACATACAAAAAGCTTCTTCTGGTTCGCTCTCTTGGCTAACTTCCCACGCGGTGTGAGCATAGTAATGGCCATGAGATTGAGTGAGACACTAATTAGTATACGTATGAGATCTTGGTCCCATCTTTGCGTAGCTCACCCAATCCAATAAGTCTCAGTAGTGTTGTGGGGTCCCATCAAAAGTCCCAAGACCTTCAATCACATAGATAGTGGTGGTGATTGGTTGCGGAGGTTGGTTACAATCTCTCTGGCTAAAAAATTCGCGGGGTCGCAGATGGGCTGTCGAGCTGCTCCGGGTTGCGAGTTATCGGGGGTTGCCTACCGTACGGAACATATATTTATTGAACCCACCCACGTACCAGGATATGTTATGTCCTTTAAAAGAACAATAATATGTTGAGACGGAATTTTTTTATTTTTGCCCTTTTAACCGCAAGCACACACCCTCTCCTGATGGCAAATACAGTTGCCAAGGGAAAACATTCTACCTGTTTGGGTTAGATCACCCTTCGCAATCCTTATCTTCAGTTCCCTATTCTCATCCTTGAATGCTTGAATCTTTTTCTCCATGATTTCATTCTTTGCCTCACGCACCCCAAAAAAAAGCCAGCAATCGACTCTCAAACCATTCATGACACCCCAGAGATTCAACGTAACCCCATATTCCGCACCGTCTGAGCTTATGTCACCTCAAGTGTCAGTATCACTGTAAACAATGAGCTTGAATCCTGTTGATTCATACCTAGTGTAACCTAACGACGAGGATTCCGTTGCATGTGCTTCGTTCAAGTAGATCCTGCAGGAGAAGATGGTAATGCCCCGCTGAATAACTGTATGGTTGGCACAGCGCTTCTCGGAATGTATATGGAAAGAAACACGAAGAGGACTATAAGTTGCTAATAAGCCTCAGGTAGGTTATGACGGCCTCGCTGCAGGCGTTAATCTTGACGGGATAGTCGCCGTTGACCATCATGTTACACATTCGAGCGCTTCCATGAGGTTAGACCTTTTGTTATATACCACTTGAACCATTCGTACGGGACATCTTGATCTAGTCCCGGTGACTTATGTACTGGTCTCCTAATGCTTCAGGACTGCGATTTCCTCCATCATACTTGCGTTTTCCACCATTTTCTGATCCATAAGGCCGTTACATCCTACACCTGTTCCAGGAGGGTATCCTGGCGTCAGTTGACTGCTGGTGCTAGAGAAATCTTAAGCATACGTGATTTCTAAGACTCTGTCATGGATCCTTGAACCGTTCATGTTTAGAAACTCTTCTCAGGTGATATTATCGCCACTGAAGTCCCTGTAGAGCGCTGCTACCATCTGTTTTCGTTCTACTCTATGCAGAAACTTGAACTTGAGTCTACAAGCCTAGTATCGTTGGCGTCATGACAGGTAAAGTAGCAAAGTCCATCACTTCACCTCGAGTGTAATGCCATGCATGCTCCCCAGGCTTTGCATGAGCACTAGCATATTCCGGACTCTTGTCGGAAGATGAGCAATGTTTCTGGTATGAAGATAAGTGCGCAGCATAATCAAGATGGCTTCCGACGTAACCAAGCCTCTGGGTTCTGTTGTTGCGTCTCTATTTAATATATATTCCCTTCGAAATGGATTCGACGATAAAAGCGAATTCATTCACTACCTGAGGAGAGACAGAAACGGGGCAGTGGTACATGAAACCATAAGTCCCAGACCTCTGATAAGTTGCTCGGACCTTCAACGAAGTCCGTAAGACATGTTTTGCAGACGTAAGAGAGTAGCGCGATGGATCAAAAGAGGATATACTATCTGAATCGAGGCCGAGCTAATCGCTTAGATAATAGTGGGCAATTAAACGGATCCGGGGCTATCGACCATCGTGATCGTAGAAGTGTGGATTTGCGGTTAGGGCAGGTCTGTGTGGACTCTATTGCTGCTCAGAGTGGGCTTTGTTGGTTGGTTTGTGTTTCTGGAGAGGACCTTGTTGGTCAGAGTGAGCGGATAGTGATGTGAGGGTTGAACAATCCGTGCGGAAACCTATTTATTGACATGACATTGCCAGCCAACTATGCCCTAGGGCAATGATCGATCATATCCAGAAGACCCCTTGTTCTCAGGCACTGTATATACTTAAACCATTACTGCTAGTCTGGCTGATTAAACTTCCCTTCTAATAATGAGCCCATTGGATATATACTACGTCTATGTAATGCTAGTATGTTTTTTATCTTGTGATGGAGCTGATTCGGGCTTTCGAACGGACCAAAGAAGGACTAAGCAAAAGATAATTCTGATTCAGTCGGGATTTGAACCCGGGTCGGGCGCAGAGTTGCTGATGGCAAGCGCGTACTAAATTTAGATTACGTGCAATCGCCTCTCGCTAATCAATCAATCCTCCACAATGATTCTAGATGCTCTCTAGATGCTCTCTAGATGCTCTCTATAACACCGGTATCTAACAGATCAATCCTTCTGCTCTCGCATATACTTAAAGAACTTCTGCGCGTCCGAAAGAACTTGCCCTGGCATCGCCATATTCTGAATCCACCTCGGAATACTTCCTCTCGCGTCGCACTACCAAATTCATCAGTATATACCATTTTCCGATACACGATCCACTGAATCTAGGAAACTCACACAGCACGCCATTATGACCTCGACCTTCCCTTCTCCTAACTCACGAACCAAATCCACCGACGAGTAGACCCCAAGCGCGTGCATAGTATCCTTGATGTCGCCTGTCTTCGGCACAGACACAATGATGCACGACCTCTTTCCCTCATCCTCTTCGAGATCTCGAGAAATTATCGATTCAATGAATTCGCGCGCCGAGAACGCTTGTATGTGAAGGAGTTTATGGACATCTACGATTCAGTGTCAGCACCCTTAATTACGGGCGTGGGGGACAGGAATCTTGACTTAGCACATTGATATCTCCAAACTGCTCCTCTCCAATATTCTCAATCTCATCGTTCTCCTGCAAAAATGCCGCCTTCTCACTGAGACTCTTTTCGACCAGAAGCCCGCGCCGCAACACGTCATACGAGATATCGGAGAAATTTGACACGCGCGCTATCCATGGTTCGTTGTTGTGTGTCGCTCTCCAGATCTTGTTTTCCTCGTCGCCTTTGGCGGAGGACCACGAGATCTTTGTAGACTCTAGAGGAGAGGGTGCAAAGATGCGTTTTGGAAGCGTATTAACGAGGTCGAGGGCGAGTGCGAGTAGATCTTGGAGAGATTCGAGCGTGAGGGCGTCAGAGGAGACTGGCGTGAGGGAAAGGTCGAGAGGCATGATAGCATGTGTAGAGGTAGTAAATGGGGAATTGATTAAAGCGCGTTCGGGTTGGGAGTAGATTTCGAAGTTCAAGATTTGGCACACGTTAGTTAGCGGGTTGAAGTCTAAATATCGCACAGAGCGCCCCCACAAACCAGCCGCATTATTTCTCCAGGTGAATATTTTGTCGCACGCGGCTGCAGGGATGTTATGCAAGGGACTGCAGCGCATACGTATTCGTTTCCATCATGGTAGATCACTCGCAGAGATTCGGAAATTCTAACAAACAATAAACACAAGCGAGTGTGGTCTAGTCTAGCAGACTAAGTATGGTCAACAATACTCTATACCATTCTTAGCTTTGGCCGAGCATAGCGCCTGCTCTCCGAACTCATTTGCATGCAATGCTTGCATGGTTGGAGAGGCATCTCATAGATAATAGCATGAGAAAAAGATACACGTTACAAGCGACCCGATGTACTGTACTTAAGAACAAACGAAACGTTGATGCACAGTGGGTTGGTACACTAATCCCTATCACTCGGCACCACTCTTGTCTGCATCAGGGAGCGAAACCACAGGTTTTGCCGAATATGAGCCGAGAAATGATATCCGATGCATCATGCCCTCACTCGAGTACTATGCAATTAATTGTTGTGAAGGTCCGAGGGTGAGTGGCAGCTTTCGAGTGACGGCTTATAAGTAACGGCAGTGATCAATTTTCCTGCGCAGCTGCTCGCAGGTTGGCATATACGCCTGCATATCCAAGTCGAGCTCCTGCCTAAGCCGGGTGTGCTCGATCAATACCACGGGCGACGCGACGATTGCAGTAGGCAGTGCGTAGAAGTAACACTGTGCGACGGTGAGGAGTTAGGCAGAGGCTGCAGCGGGCAGGTCGCCATAGCGGTCGTCGCCGCGCTTGACCTCGACGACTGCAATCAACTGCGCGGCCTGTTGGAGCTGTAGGAGGCAGCGTGAGTAGATGGTAGTCGAAGCGCTGCGGAAGAGTAGTCGGAGGGCACTATCAGGGTCGCGTGTGTTCTGGCATTCAAGTTGATTTGTCACATGGAGATAATGGATAGGTTTGCCGACACGGACAATGACAGCGAGAAGGCGAAGGATCTTGGCGGCATAACCGGCGTAGTAGGTGTACTGCAGATCCATTAATCTGTAGCCTAAACGGCTGATTAGCGGCGCGGTAGTAGCTGGAGACCTTTGGCAGCCTGGTAGTCCTCGTAGGAAAATGCATCGGGGTCATGGAGCAAGCGTAGGAATAGGGCGGCAACGGCTTGCAGGTCGGGAGTTGGGAAAGCTTGAACGACGTCGATGGCGGAGGGAGTGGTGGAGGAGGAGGAGGTGGTGGTGGTGGTGTGGCAGTGTTGGCAAGAAGGAGGTGGACGTCCAAGGCTCAAGGTAGACGCGTCGCCAGCTGGATGGTTTCAAGCGGTACTCAAGTCCTCGCACGAAGCAGATTTTGTTAGGATGGATAAAGAGACGACAGGATTCTGGGGAATGGGAGTATGAGTAGGAGTGGGAGTGGGAGTTGTAGGAGTAGGAGTGGGAGGCAGACAGGTGACACTCGGGATTAGCATGTGGTAGCTTGGCATGTTTTTGTTTTTGTTGCGGCTCTGTCTTGTTCTACGATCATCGATCATCACTATATATGCTGTATACGATGGATGGCGAATATGGACGATGAGACGATGAATGAGAAGTGGGGTTAGGGTTAAATAGAGACTCCAGCAACATATTCTAGACACGTGAATCACGTTCTCGCCTCAATCTACACCTGCTGTTAACATGTTCCCTACACGGAAAATGGGTAACTACCGTGGACATGAGCGCAGGATATAGGAACCTTTGACCGACGAGAGTGACTGATTCTTGGTTGAGACGAAATTGGCTGTGCTCCGAGCGCGTGCTCAGTGATATGCGGTAACATGTCATAACGAAAATATGGGATTGCGGTCGTGGGAAATGATGAGTGGGAGCGTGTGGTATGTTTTCTTTAGGCCAATTCCTCCGCACACTTCACGGCTCCGCAGCGACATGCACACGATTCCACAGTTCCATCCTAGAGTTCTACAAAAATCAAGTGGCAATTAAGGACAAGGAAGCCGCCCATACGTTTCTACCCAAAGAACAGGCAGGGCTCTAGCGGGTTCGATGCTGATGACGAAACGGAACCAAGCCCTCAGTTGCTTTCCCGGGCACCTGCTATTTCAAATAGCCCCTTTTGGGCATTGGCTGTCAAAAAATGCCTTGCGCTTCCGCCGCTGTCTCGCACCCGACAGTTAACTGTGGCCGTATACATGTAGGGTTGCAAAGAGGTATGATTGGAGTCAGGGGAGAACTTCCGCCGGATCCGCGGATCCGATACTGATTCAAAACTGATTGGCCATGCCCTGGAAGCAGCACAATCGAAGAGTCAATCTCAAAATCTCAACACCTTGCGCACTATTATGACTAGGAAGGATGAAACGTGTGCTGAAGTTATGGTTGATTAGAGACCGTGGGCCCCGCCCTTTTTTCAAAATTCTGAGTAAAGAAATCTTGATATATACTTGGAGGTGTACTTGGGAGGGTATGGAGAGGTTACTTCGAAGCATACAGTCAGGCTAGCTGGCAATGTACAATTGAGTGCAATCTGCAGTAAACTTCTGAAGGTACTTGGAAGCCTGCAATGAACTGCATTGGGAAGCTGGGTTTGAAGTTAGTTGTAACGGTGATACGTGACCTAAGGCAGGGTATGCACCACTGTATGTAGGTTGCCCTTACGGGACTTAGATCTGTACTAAATATCTTACCACATCATTCTGCATATATATACTCACTCACTCTCATGTGCAACCGTACCACTATTCCATACGTCTGCCGTCAAGTGCACGCGTACGTGTCATTACACAATATTCGATTTCTCAGTTGTCAGATATGTTTCACTCACGAGGATATACGTGTTTTACCCCAATTGTCAAGAATGACACAACCGACAGCCTGTGCATCAATTTTACCCTCAATCGTCAACTATTCCTCCTAAGAAAGCTACCAGACATCCATTGCGCTTGGTTACTACAAGTTCAAGCACGGAAAACATACGATCTCCTCGGCCAAGTATCCTCTATTAACATCCGATTAGTCTCTGTACTTCAGGAGGATGAAATCTATGATGAGAGTTTATGCGTTTTTCCCCAATTCAACGTGTCGTATACGAGTTCGCCAGAAATAACTTGGAATTGCATCAGAGTCGAGATAATCTATTGATTACGGTCAATCTAGATGCGTTCAAATACTGACAGCTAGATTGAGCACCCATTGTCGAAGTCTACACGATCGCCATACCTTTAAACACGTCAATTCATAGTCAATCGAGACAAGTTCAAATACTGACAACTACATTGAACACCCATTGTTGAAGCCTATACAATCGCCATACCCCTAAATGTGTCTATTCATGGCAAAGTCCTGAGAAATCAACAGAAGATATATGAGCCAACAAAGTTGCCTTCCACAATAAGGTCCACTTATGATCGCAAACCTTCGGGTCGAGTAATGCCCACCTATATTAGTACTGCAGAGACCAATTCTTAAGCACCCCTACTGAAGAGACGAACAGTTAAAGCCTATTCCAGACGAGCTGCCCATTGTTATGGAGGGCTATAAAGTGCTCATGTAGACCCAGTTATCTTACCGGAGTTACTGATCGTGCTTTGGAATGACTCTACGATTCTGCTTATATACTTCCAGTCATCTTACTAGAGGAGCTGGCAATTCTCATGAATGACCGCAATTGGCTCAGAGAGTTCTGGTCATCTTATAGGTGGTAGTTGTCGCTCCTGCCAACGATTTCGGTTCTATAAACACAGCCGCAGTTGACATACCCAATGTGCTGAAGCCATGTGGGTTGACGAACTAGAGGTGCTGAAGTATTGGTTCCTGGTCTCAGATCAGAGTTGGTGGCCGCACTTTTAAATCGCCCCTGATTGCAGAATGTACAGAATATCTGGGGCTATGTATATCCCGTAATTCAGAGGTCGACTGGGCAACTGCTGATCATCTAATCTCTACATCCTCCAGAGGACGCAGAGGCACAGAAGTCACATGACGACAACAGTGCAGCACTAAGGCCACAAGCTAGGGACAGGGTATCGGTGGCAGCAGATGCACCGCCGAGGAGACCCACAGATGTCATAAGGGGCCTTGTGGAGTGCGGTGAGGTCATGTCTTCCTCCGAGAATTTATCGGTATACCGTATATGAAGAACAATTGCAAGTACGCCAGTTGTTGTTCTGACATTCTCTCAACGAACGAGGAATGAAGTGGCTGCTGTGAACAACTATGGAGGTCACCACTTTGGAAATCCAGATGCACTTGACTATCAACCCAAGTGCTGGACGAGCGAGCAGGGAATGGCGGCGGTAGTTGTGGCAGAAGAGAAACCCCACTCGGATATACTTGAATGACTGCTACTGGCTCGCCGACTCACAATGGGAGGTTGTTAGACTAGTAGGGTTTGGCTCATCCCTGGGCGAACCACTTGATCCGCAGGTCCCTGGTTTGCTTTCCCCATGATCATCCCAAATCCCAAATCCAAAGTTGGAGGTAGAGACTAACTCACAGATGCTGGAAACGGAAAAGTACCTACTAATGATGGAGGTCGAATCCCCGTGAGATACAAGGACTATGTCGATGGATTGAGCAAAAATCTGGCGGAGATTCATGGCTGCACCAGCCAATTGACAACACAATCGATCTGAAACCAGGCTTGAATTTACCGTATGGCCAAATCTACAATCTTTCTGATCATCATCGTGTGCAGCAGCACCGATCATATTTGTGAATAACAAGGACAGTGGACTGCAGCTGTTGGTGGACTACCAAGCTGTCAATCAAGCCATGGTGAAGAACGAATATTCTCTCCCACTGATCTTGGAAATGTTCGACAGGACCTTAGTACTGCCTATTAGCACATTCGAATCAGGGAAGGCGACAAGTACAAAACCGTTTCGCACCCAGTACAGGAAGTGAAACCACTGAGTCATGCCCTTCAGGTTGACGAACGCACCAGCCACGATACTACCAATCTACAATACCAAAAATTAGAGGCGATAAGTTGTTGGCAGAGCAACGATATTGAAAGAGAGGGATGATCCTACGAGAGGTGCCGGAATGAAGGACCAGAGTGCCCTTAACAACAGAGAAGTCCAGCAGCACCCACAGCGGGAATAAGTGTACCTGAAGAAGAACCAACTTACGCACCTAGCATCCAGAAGATGATAAGCCCATCTAGAGAAGTCACGACAAGCAGATCTAGTCACTGCCAGGGCCCAAAGTCGGAGACAACGACACCAGACCAAGCATAGTCCGAAATGGCGATAAGAGGTCAAAGGGTCAAATCTAAAGCAAGTCGAAACACAAAACAAGTCCAAAATCAAAGCGAGTCAAAGAAAGGACAAAGTAAGGTGAGCAATGAGATGAGGTAGGCGAATAGAAATGAAGCAAGTCGAGCAAGACAGGCCAAGGGACAAGGAAAGTCGAAGACCTCCAAAGTCCAGAGACAAAGGATGCCGAATAACGCATCGGCCAACCCAGAGATGTACTAAATGGGATCACGAAACATCTACAGAAGCATAAGTGTACAGAGCCATGATGGTAATCAACAAACAATTTGAGTCTAAGTCGTGGACAGAGCAACGAACTTCAAACAACGGGGAAATAGCCGTGTCTACACCATAAATCCTACTGACATGCTGAAAGCCCACTGGGAGGCAGTCTACCGAGACATGCACCAAGAAGTCAACCGAAATGTCTACCTAGTCGACCAAGATTCTACGGAAGCCATCTATTAAGAGCAACTATGGAGTTGACTGGATGGTCACCGAAGCAGACTTCGAATGACGATTACAGAATCAGGATGCATCTACGAGGCAATGCTAAGTACTGATGGCTACCTGCTGCATAATATACTCTACAGAGCATGCTGAAGTACTGCACAGAGCTCAGACAGTGCCAGGTAGCTTGAACTTCGTTAGAATAACCATTTTAGAGAAACATACGTGTCATGTGTCTACGAACAATGCTAATCGCAATTGATGTATATGATCGATGATTACCAAAGGCTGTGCAAGATACCGGCAGGGGAAGCTCCCATCGATGCCGGCTTACGAGCAGAAGCTCCACTCAGTCCCAAGTCATGAGTCGAAGCTCTACCACACTGACAATTCCGACAATAACCTACGCCGAGTTAAATGAGCAACATATATGAATAGCGGAGAAGCATGAGCGCGAGAAGTGGGGGTGCAGAGGATATAGAAGCAATTCAGGCATTTCCTTTTAATCCTTTGTTTCCATCTCTTCTCTTCACTTTTCTTCTTAATCGATTTTGGCCCAGTACAAATGGCGTCGGCATGGGCCTGCCCATGGAGGTGGAGTTTCCCCATGCGCCGGAACCGCCAAAAGGTCACGATGAGCTGTACCAATCGGTTCTGGGACTGATGGATTGGTACGGTTGCGTATGTAGGATGATTGTTTCATTCTTTGTTTACCTTTCCTTCTCATCTCTCATACTGGCTGTGGCAGCCCAGGAGGTCTGCGCCTAAAGAGTGGGATAATGTAACTGCGACAACTGACCCAAGGCAGGGTAAGTGCCAGTGTATATTGGTCACCGTTACGGCAGTTACATCTGTATCAAATATCTTTCCACTTAATTCTCCATATATATACTGACTCGCTCTAGTATGCAACTGTACCACTATACCATATTCTGCAGTCAAGTATAGGCGTACGTGCGTGTACATTAGTTTCGTGCAGCATAATGTATAGTATTGAGCAAATACAATTACCTGTCTATTGTTGCAATCTAGCATATGTGCAGACCCATAGCACCACACAGTACCATGCAATCAATATCGTAGGGATCACCATCTTGGCAACTGCTTCTCTATGAACTTCATGTCGTATATGGTCATTTTCCCAATAATAAATGCTCCAGAAGAAATCTCATCATCGGCAAAAGTGCGAATCGACTATAGACTGCGCTACGTGCACAGGCGCACTCGCGCAACTCATATCAAGCTTTCCGTGGACCCATCGTCATCCATAGTCGGTCTATAGACATCTGCGCGTGGGACTATGGAACTATTTACGGCTGACAGTCAGTAAACCTGAGCCAGTTTTTACTGCTGGCAGGCTTCGCTGGAACTGTACACACTCATTGGGAACATTCTTGAGTGGCCGCTCAAGAGCCTGCCTGAGAGCCTGCCTGAGAGCCTGCCTGGGAGAGCCACGCTTGGGAGAGCCGCACTTCAGATGGGGTAGCGTTTTCCTAGGGAAGCTTTGGGCCGATGGAAAACTCTGATTAGTTGAAGCTTTGGCTAATAGACGGCTCTAAGTCTGTGAAAGCTATGACACTGACGTTGACGTAACCAACCTACTTGTCTAAGTACTTCTGGTACACTGATTACCATCACCAACACCATCATCATTGCCATCACCATCTCCATCGCCATCATCACTATCAACCCCGGACCGAGTGCACACACATACCCATAATCGATGGGAAGCGGGCAGAAGATACCTCTGGAAAATCTGAGTCCGAGATCTGCTCTCCCCAAGATCCAAATGTCTCCTTTTCCTGCAGAATCTAAGTCTGCAATTGTCAACACCATGTCTGTGAGGCATCGTGAGATCTCGTCGCGGTGGGCACGCTAAAGATAAGGTTCAGACTATGATATCGACCAACGTCATGATATCAGCCACTATACGCCACCCGCCACCCGCCACCCGCCACCCGCCTCCTGGTGCCTGGCGCCTGCAACTCAGCAAGTCTCTGGATCGAGCACCCAGGAGCATACATGGGAGCATATAGTCAAGCGAGATTGGGAGTGTCTTGCCTCTTGAGAGTGTACTTGGGAGCGTTGAGCCAAGCAGGCTAGGAGTGTGCCATTGAGTGCAATTAGGCGCGTCCTTGAGAGCATGCTTGGAATGCAGCATGATGTATAGTATCAAGCGCCCATAATCGTATGCGTATCATAGTAATCTAGTCAACTCGCAGGTCCATAGGACCTCATAGTGCCACGTGTCAAAAATGCTATGGATTACCGGACCAAAAACAGCTTCTCTATGAGTTACACGTCGCGTAAGGTCATTTTTCCCAGTGATTCTTAAGTTTGAAAATCAAACATATAGATTTGTTTGTAGCTAAATATGCTGAACATAATAAAGAGCAACAACAATGACAATATTTACATCTGCTGGATTGAAATACCTATACTCAATATAAGCTAAATATATTGGAGATTGAATCCAACATAACTGGCAGTTTCAGAAACCTATGATTATGTAATCTACTATCATTAGGAAAAGTGAAACTTCAAGTGTTTAAACAGAATGAAAGAGTTGAGGGTTAAGATTTTCCACTGGTAGCAAATATCTTTAACAATGAGTCAATCAGTATAAATAGAATATAAGACAATTTCTTAATAGTTAAAAATTCACCTGTATACACAGTGTATTTATTGGTAGTGTATTGACATCCATACTTAATGTGATTGTTTGAATTCTCAAGAGTAGTCATATACTGGATAAACTAGACTGTGTGTAAAAATTATTTACTTCATGGTATGATGATCATAGACTCAAGTGCAAATCAAGTGTACACTGTGCTATGCAGTCCATAGATATCGGCAGCCTCTACTAGCGCTGGCAATGGGTCTGGGCAACGTGCTAGGGGTCCGAGTTTAGACTACAAAAACGGTTACGTTCAGTGTGAGTCCCATGAAAATACTCGATCTGCTGCCTCTTGGTTGGCAAAACCTGAACCCGTCTCTGCCAACATGTAGGTTGTCTCAGGTTAACCTTGACCCATCAGTTTTAATCTCCGGTTGAATGTTTCAGGTTTTATTTATTTCTGGTATCATTCAGATATCTTACTGCTAATTACAAAATACTGACTTTTGTATGTCAATGTTGTTTTATGTATTGGCCACCATCGAATTCAAAACAAACGGAGATATGTTTCCTACCCCATGCTCAAAACAATCGCCAATAGAGAGTCAACAATTTTTGGTATTGTATCAGCAAAATGTAAATCGGTCTGGAAGCTATACGCAAACCTGTCAGACAGTCTAATAGCCCTCACCAGTGCTTTACAGTACTTCTAGATATTTCCTGGCCCCCCTGGAGCTTTGCAATGTGATCTCAGACTCTGCAAGAGCATTCTTAGGTGCTCCTGAAAGCACCTGCAGTTATGGAGGTGCATTCAGGATGCTAGGAAATTGACTATTAAAATAGTCATATTTTGGCGATTCAGAGACCACTGTGCAGGTCTGCAGGAGACTTCGCGAGCAGCTGAGATCTCTGTACAAGCTGTGCACGAAACTTGGTGCCATATTCTGACAGCAGTAGTGCAGGGGGGCGGCAGCGACAAGGGGACTATCCATTCTATTTTTCCATTCTGTTCTGTTCTATCGATTATTCAAATTATACTTTTCAGCAGGAATGAAAGGTAGGGGGAGGAGCTCCGTCCTCTAGCCAGCTCGCTTGGAGGCGGAGGGGGTTTTGAGGTTCTGTCATACTCTGGTACAATTAAACACAGTATGAATAAACAACAACAACAGCAACAATTCTTAGAGTTCTACAACTACAAGGTATTTCATTTATGATATTTGTGTTTTTTACAGTCACAAAATTTACTATATCGTAAGATGGCATGTACTATCTAAGTCTCTGTGTATAGACATATGGAGATACAGGGATAACGGAGATTGACTCAGCGACAGAGAGTATATATTGGTGAGATGCCAGGGTGGATAGACATCATCGCATCATACCAAATACACACACTTTGTTTCCCAGCTCTCGGTCCCATAAACCCTTGCCGAGCTTTCATAGATCCATGCAATTTGTATGCTTCCTCACACTGTGGTGAAATGGCGGAGCTAGAGGACAGAAAGCCCATCATCAACACTCCGCCGCACCTCTCACGGCATTCCAAAAGGAATTCGTGAGATACAGCAGTTCTGGCTCAAGGAGCATAGCAAGAGGGTGAGAAGGTATGATACTACCTGGCCGTGAGAATTGATGCTACTGTGTGGATCAAGGATGTGTTGGACAGAGCAAGTGAGGATGAAAGATGCGAAAGATGAAGTTTGTAATAGGTTGTATACTGAGATGGAATGATACGAGATGACATGGGATGATGTACAAAATGCAAGATGTGATGCAAGCGATCCACCCCGAGGTCTCCCTAATAAATACTCCTCTTCACTCCCTCAATCTCCGCTACCCCTGTATCCCTGTATACCTCTGTTGACCAGTCCATCCCCATCATCCCTGAATTTCCGTACACCTGCCCTAGCTCACTTCTCTGCCAGCCTGTGTGGCAGTGGTAGTGAGAAACGGATTTTCCCTCCACAACTCCTCGCTGGCCCTTTATGGGAAGCACACTACTCCTCTCCTGTATAACCGTATACGTAAACCTGAAAGTAAATAAAAATACCATAAACACAAAGGAAAGACACAGATGTAGACTTTTAAAGAAAAACACAAACGTAGACTTTAAAGGAAGAACACATACGTAGACTCAAAGAAAAAACACAAACCTAGACTCAAAGGAAAAACCCTGAATTGAAAGGAAAACCATGAACCGAAAGGAAAAATGACAAGACTCTCAATACTTACGCACCTGGTTTCTCTTGGCAGCCTCTGTATTTGCCTTCCTTCTTCCTTGACCACTTGTGAAGTGCTGGATGTTGCGAAGCCGAGAACCAAATCGAACTATCGCCTCACAAATTGTGTACATGGCTGCTGTGATTTGTGCCCGGGCCTCTGTGAACAACTTGGAATCTTCCTTTACTGCTTGGTGGAAGATAGGTACACCTATGTTCCCAATTGTTCTCTCGTGGTGTGCCAACATCTTCGTCTCATTGTCCAACATTCTCGTGCAGTCCCGGTCAAGGCCGACCCATTCCAGGAAGCAGCTCACGTACTCTTCATCTACAGTATCGTTGTCGTTGGAACTGCTACTTTTGCTGCCAGGAGTGGCATGCTGGTTGGGTTTTGGGGTGCCCTGCTGCTTAGGATTTGTAGGCTTCCGTGGGGTTGCACCGGCCTCTTTCCCAGTTGGAGCTGGCAGGGTTGTACCGGTCTCTTTCTCGGTGGGCGCTGGCGGGATTGTACCGGTGTCTTGCTTGGTGGGAGTGCTGGTTCCATCCTCAGATCCATTCCCGGCCAGGTCCATCAAAAGCCCTCCAACATTGCTCTCATCCTTTTCGTTTTCTTTTCCCTTGGTGGATGGTGTTGGCGGTGGAAGCATCTTGCTCTCATCGGGGGATGGAGGTGGTACGGATAACCCACGGTCGGCAGGTGGTATCCCATTGTCGGAAGGTGGTACTCATGGTGAGATGGTACGGAGTCAATTGGGATGATTGCGGTCATCCATGCCAGGATAATAACCAAGCGGCATTACCAACCCCTGATACCATTTTCGACCCATAACTTCATAGTCGATCCCTTCTTCCAGCTGAGGGCAGTCATTGTCTAACAGCTGTTTAGCTTCCTGGAAGTCGCCGGAAGTACACCACTTGTTCGCTTTTGACTTCCAATTTAGCTTGGTGACACAGATGACGTATACAAGATTGAGGCATCTTTTCGCTAACCCAGGATCTCTGGATGTCTGGTTGGCAATCGTGGTTAGTCGCATCCACTTCTCACTTCCACTGGAGCCGCTTAGGATTTCCTGGATGTCAGGGTAGTATTGACAGAGGTTTCCCAGCATCTTCATTGCTCGTGTCTTCCTCTGCTGTGAAGTGTGGTGTTGCTTTATCACTTCCCAAACTCTGCCAGAGCCGTTGAGAGCCTTAAGGAAGTTATTGTATAGCTTGAACTTGAACTTGTTCCAGCCAAGGTTTCTCTCTGCAAAGTTTGACAGCCAAGCGACCTGGGCATTGGTGGCATTGGTAATATTGCCAAAGAGATTATCAATCTGGTGCATGAAATTCGGTTGGTTTCGGGGGATGAGTTCCCGGACAGTGATTTCTACGGCTTCTTGTAGCGATCTGACTGGTCTATTGGCAAAGAATGCCCTGCTGGGATGTGATTGTGTCTCCGACGATAGAGTTACTGGAGAGGGGTCGCTAGCCATTGTTGAGATATCCAAGCAGGGGGTATAGATAGTAATGGTGGTAGTGGTGGCTGCGGTGGTGGTGACTGTGGTGGTGGTGACTGCGGTGGTGGTGACTGCGGTGGTGGTGACTGCGGTGGTGGTGACTGCGGTGGTGGTGACTGCGGTGGTGGTGACTGCAGTGGTGGTGACTGCGGTGGTGGTGACTGCGGTGGTGGTGACTGCGGTGGTGGTGGTGGCTGAGGTGGTGGTGGCTGCTGCGGGGTTGAGTCAAGACTCGTAGTGGTGGTGGTAGTAGTAGTTGAGGACACTTCAAAATCCATCGCATCGTTCCGTACTGCTCTAATGTCACTGATTGATGTACACAGCATGTCGGTCCTCGGTTAGGGTTGAGTTGGCAATACTTGGCGTAGTCATCATCACGCAGTGGCAGATGAATGGTACAGATGGTGGTTGTTTTTCCTTGTGAAGGTAGAGGGGGGGGGGGAGGAAGCTCTTTATATACCTGGAGGGGTGCTTAGTGCCAAATCCATCTTTTTCTAGTCTCTATGTGGTTTCCGATTTCCCTAGTATGCTATTCTTGTATCTCTTCACAACTTCTTTGCCTCTTTCCTTTAGCTTTCTCCGCTTGTACTCGGTGGTTTGGCTTATTTTGCTCATTGTTTCTGTTGTTGGTGGTGAATATTCTGCCCACTCCTGCGATAGTTGTCGTCTCTCTTGTGTTGAGGTTACTAGAGGGTGAGGGGAGAATGGTAGGAATTTTTGGTGTAACATGGGTGCAACTCAGCCAATAGGAATATTTCTTCCGCCTTCATCTCGCAATTTCACGCCATTCTGTGGATTCGCAATATTCTGAAATCTTTTCGTTATGGTTCATGCCATGGAACTCCTCGCTTCCTGCCTTCTTCCCACCTCTTCCCTTCCCCCTCAATCTATTTTCCCCATCATTGTTTGGATGGATGGTCTGCCGGGACCGGATGTGCTGTGTTCCACTTATCCACTAGTTTCTTACTCCCCGCCATATCCTCCACCAGTACCTATCATCATTTCTCCGAGTCTTTCCACTTAACCAAATACATCCATCGTCCTTCTATATAATTCCAGCCTGCTACCGCCTCCACCACGAATATCTCAAATTCCTCTGATTTCTCCTGTGTTGGGTGCTAGGCGTACTGATTTCTCGAGTACCGTGTACATCTTCATTGCAAGTGAAGAACTTCTGGAGTTGACTACCATCTATCCAGCCCGTGAGCTCTGCTCCAACTAGTTGTGCCAGTTGATAAATCCTGAGGATCTGGTCAATTTCTGTGACTCGGTAGGGTCCTGAACACCTAGCAGTCTAGTTGGCGCTGTGAGACTGCTCTATCTGGGTTTTGTGTATGAGAGTGAAGTCGCCAGTCTGGAGATCTTCATCTAGCAGGTTGGCTGTTTTGTCAAATAACGTTTGTTGGCATATCTTGACTCCTGTAGGTTTGGGAAGGCAGCATCGATATCCTCTCGCCGTTGTTCCAGTTTTCTTGCCCTAGCCACAATTAGTGCTACTGTATCGTCGATTCGTTAGATCCAGTTGGCGGTATTCCATGTTAAGTTCTCCAGTTCTATCGGGAGTACTGTATCTTGACCGAACATAAGGCGGAATGGCGAATATCCAGTTGTACCTCTGATGGTGATCCTGTTGGCCCAAAGCCCTGCTGGTAGGTAGTCAATCCACATCTCTTTCGGTTCGTCAGACCAGGCTGTGAGTTTGGACAGTGCATCTCCAAATGGTCTGCGTCCTCGTTTGATTACTCCATGAGTGGCGACATGGTACGAAGTTCCAGTGATCTTCCAGATATTGCAACACTTGCGGAGAAGGTTGGTCCAGTTCTCGTTCCCTGCACCTCCGTCTACAACCACACTTTCTGGGGTCCTGAACCAGTAAATAACCTCTTTGTAAAGGAAGTCTGCTACATTCTCCAATGTAACCTGTTTTAGTGGTCGTGACTCTGCTTATTCGCTGAGATATTCACTGACTACCACTAGTAGGTGATACCAGTCCTCCGTATTGGGCATGTACGAAATATCCATTCCATTTTGCTGGCAGAGGTGAATGACGGTTTGGCTGTTCAGGGGTTCATCATACTTTAGAGGAGTTCTATTCACGCATGGCTCGCATGTTTTCACCCAGTCTCTGACATAGACATACATTTCTGGCCACCAGTACCGCTCCACTACCTTGGAACGTTCCTTCCCTTCCACAGTGCCCGCTGAGTTCGTGTGCAGCTTCCATTGCTTTCCTTTTCTGCTCTGCGCTCACTAACACAGCTGCCGGCGGTTCATTGGATTTCCCCCTCCGGTAGAGTATTCAATTTCAACTAAGGTATTTTGTGGCTTCCGGCGGACATTGTGGCATTGTGTTCGTAGTCTTTTGTTCCGGTCTTATCAGGTTCCCCAGACACTCACATTTCTCCTTCCATCTCCCTTGGTATTCCTCTGGCAGTGTTAACCCGACAAATGATTTGAATGCTCTCTCCAACCTCATTCATTGTGGACCTCGTTGCATCCCTATTCCTCGTAAGCTTGCTTCAATTGTTTGCTCTAGATTATCCTCCTCTTCTGGCTCAGGCTTCTCTTCCCCTCACGGCCACCATGAGAGGCCATCAGAACCTTCATTCAGTCTCCCTGAAAAGTGTCTCCCATCCAAATTGAACAGTCGTATCCGTGCGATCCAGTAGGTGACTAGTTGTCCTGGCCGGTCATTGGTGGGCAAGTTTAGTTGATGCACTTCTGTGTTAGTGTCTGTCTCCGCTAGTGTTAGCAAGAGGTCCGGGTTACCCGCCAGCGGTCCAGGTTTCGACCAGAAAAACAGTTCAGTTCGGTTCCAGAACTGTCCAAAAGTCGGACCAGATGCTTCTTGGGGGGCCAAACCCGGGCCCATACCCGTCAATCCCCGGGTTTTGCTGGGTTTTGTTAGACACATCTGTTCCAATCCCCGCTTCTGATTATCAGGTTTTTCTATTTATGGACGCATTCAGATATCCTACTGCTAATCGCAAAATATTACCTTTGGTATGCTATTGTTCTTTACTGACATATTGTTCGCCCTTACAATCTGAAACACGAGAGACATGCTCACTGTTCCACCCTGGAAATGAGAGTTAACGGTGTGTCAACGATTTTTGGTCTTGCATCTTGGGTAATCTGGGTGGAAATTGGATACAGACATTCATAAATGTGGTAAAGGCCGCAGATGAACCCAAAAGAGAAAGCGACACGCTCCCTGCCGCATTCTGAAAAGGAGCATCAATGGAGTGTCAACAATGTTTGACCTTGCATCATTGTTAATCAGCATGGCGATTGGTTACAGACATTCATAAATGACAGATACGCTGCCTTCATAGACAAAACAGGAAGCGACATGCTCACTGTCCGATTTTGAAAATGAGCTTGAAAATAGCATCACCGATTTTTGGTCTTGGAAGTCAGGTAATTGATCAGAGACTTGGTCGCTGTAATGCCTACTGAAAGTATTGACCCCATTAAAGGTCAAAACCACCATGTACGACATAGCTACTATCTCCTTAAAATGAATGTTAATATAGCGTCAACGATATTTGATCTTGTAACTCAGGTAATTGAAGAGTGACTTGGTTGTTTATATACATAAGCACAGCACTGGCTGCCTTTATAGGCCAACTAGAAAGTGACACGCTCCCTGCCCGATCTTGAAAATGAGCGTCAAAGGAGCGTCCAAGATGTTTTGTCATGTAAGTCAGGTAATAACATCACGAATTAGTGTTTGTTATATATAATCATGGTATTGGCTGCCATTCTGGGCAAAAGCGAAACCTACACGCTCCCTGCCTCATCTTGAAAATCATCCTCAACCGAGCGATAACGATTTTTGGTCTTGCATCTTGGGTAATCGAAGTGGCGAATGATCACAGACAGCTATAAACTGGGAGTTGGTAGGCTTTATAGGCCAACAAGCAAGCGATTTTCCCGCAACAGCCTCCTGGACAATCACAATATAATTTATTTTCAAGGTTGCAACTCAGTGATCCAGAGTGTTTTAGCCTGTAAAACCGTTCAAAACTTCATATATAGACTTTGATGGCCACATCGTGCATTGATTAACCATGATGCAACGCCAGAAAGCGTTGACGCTCCGTAGACGCACATTTTGCCACTGGCTTATGCGCAATATGCAATCATTCACATTGGCATAGAATATCAGTAATGGTCTTTTGGCAGCTGTTCTATTCTCGTCATGCACGTTCTCCTTTATCACTACATTGTTCTTTAATCATGCATATATATCATTTAAAATATACTGTAAAGTGTCCGTTTGGTAATACTTAAAAATCCTGTTTGCTTCAAATAATTCTCATCTTCACTCTCAGGTCGACTCAAAAGACTGCTTTTGTCTGCAAAATGGAAATTAGCTGCATTACCACCCAGCAGATAGCATACTAACTGGTGGATGGTCCTTGATCAGTCAGCAAATCTGGAATAAAATCTTTACCGGGCTTGCAATCCTTGGCATATGCATCATGATTGAAACATTGAGCATTGGGAAGTGGAGTATGTATATATATATATCCGGGTGGCAACACTTCTATTTCAGTGCTTTGATTTCCGCCACTGTCACCAGGTGGCGCAGGTGGCATTTTGGGCCGAGGTGGCACTGGTCGTGGCGGATGTGCATCCGTGCCTTTGGGTCTCCAGCGTAACTGTGGATTCATTGCTGTGCCATTATGGCAAGGCAGGCAGCCTTTCATTTGATTTTCACGAATCATTGCCGGGTGTCTTTCTATCGCCGCCTGTACGTTTTTATCCCCAGGAAACTCAACTCCTCGCTTCTTCTCTTCTTGGACTTCTGCGCGAGGTTTCTTGATTGATTGGTGTGTTTCCTTGAATGTGGCGCGCGAAAACCCTCCATTGGGCATTTTGGCCACATTCAAGGCAAGGCCCATGTCAGACTGTTCTAGCTGTACCCGACCTCTCTGTCTTGCCATAGTAGCTGACATGTTGAAAACCTACAAGACATTAGTTGCTGCATCCAAAAGTGAGATTTGGCAATTACTCTGACCATATATGACTCTGTAGCCTCCTCAAAAGTCTTTAAAGCCTGTTCCGTCCACTCCCAGGGACGTTTATCAGGAAGTTCGTCCATGAGCATCCCTGAACTTTCAACATTTTGATGATTGATTTCGCGGACAATGTGGACAAATGCCTTGGTCGACCATAGACATTTCCGAAAGCGGGCAGCGATAAATTGGTCATGGAAATCTCTATGTACACCTGATGTACATTATCTGGTTAGTCAACTGCCGTCTACCTCGATATGGAGTTACTCACATCCGATTGCATGGTGCTTGTTATTCTTGCTCTATCTGGTTTTACGTATGGTTTGTAAATGTGAGTCCTGGGTCATATTTTCGGTGGCTGCAATTGCAGCGTCCCGGTAGACTAACCGGTGTCTGTGTTTCAGCTGTATCTCACCTGGTGGCGCCTTGGACGAAGCGCCTGTTGTTCAGCTTGATTCAGATCCAATCGCACCTGGCTGAGGTGTTTGTGTAGCTATGACTGGCTGTTGTTGAAAGGTGAGGAAGAGGATAACGAAAAGAAGCGGGAAATCCTGAGGAATATATAGATACCTACAAGTCAAAATAGAATGAGTAACAGCCAACTTGCACGTTCTATTCAAGGTGAATCCTGCTGCGTATAGGTGCAAGTTGCAGGGAATTCCCATGGTCCTGTGATTTGCAGTAAGTCGGTCTGATGATGATTGTTTGTTTACAGGGATATATTGCGGTGAACGACGGCTGAAATCACTTCTTTGATAGATATACAAAGAACATTCTTCGACAGAAAGGACGTCTGGTGATGTTTGTCTCAAGACATCGCCGGGATCTTACATGAATCACACGCGAATATTGTTAGCAACAGGTCCGGGTAACTCGCCAGCGGTCCGGGTTTTGACTAGCGGTTTGGTTTGGTTTGGTTCCATACCCGGCCATAAAACCCAACCCACTGTGTCTTGGCGGGTTTGTTACCCGGACCGGACATAAAGCAGCGGTTTTTTGACTGGGTTGTACCCTGACCGCGGTTCCACTTTTATGGTTCCTTCACCTTTTGCCCCAATGAAGTATTTGAGTTCTGATTGTATCATAACATGATCAGTACGTAGATTGAGCATTTCTAGCCGCTCTTTCACCTCCCGCTGTCAGATTTGCGATCGGACCAATATTCGTTGAATCGCTGTGAAATAACGCGGTATTTTCCGCGAAATTGGCGGGTTTTCGATTGCGACTCAACGAATATTGGGCTGATCACAAACCTGACAGCGGGAGGTGAACGAGCGGCTAAAACTGCACAATGTACATACTGATCATGGCATGATACGATCAGAACTCAAATACTTAATTGGAGCCAAAATTGTGAACTTGAAATGCCGGGTTTTTGATGGTAAAACCGGCCCATTTCCAATGGTCTGGGTTTTTCGTGTGGTAAGACCCGTTGCCACTGTCCCGTTTCGGGCGGAACCGTACCCAGAACCGACCCGGGAAATTGGAACCGGTGGTAACACTACACCCGAACCATCAAGTTATGATGTATGGTTAGCATGACTATTCGAAAGGTAGTAATAGTCAAAACGCAGCTTTTGCTTTGTTCAAGATGATCAAACCTACCAACCTTGACATAAAAGACGCAGCTTGCCTCCAAGTGGTCCATATCTTGCAACATTAAACATCTCACCCAACACCAAGGTCAACACAACATTCATTGGTCAATGCTCCGAAAAAGAACCGTTCTCCACTTCGGGCGGGCAAATACGGCAAAGTGACCAAGCAGTTGACATGACGACGTCTTCAAGTGAATAATGGCAAGAGTGGCTTGAAGGAGGAAATGGTCAGAGCGGTGGCAGCATTGTGCAGCTTACAATCCAAATAGAAGCTTTCGGCGGAGAAATGATGGGAAACGAACTTTTTACGCAACAAAGGCAAAGAGAAATGGATCAAAGATTATGTGGATTGAGAGACCACTGCAGCAAGAAAGCGAGCTGAACACACTGAGACAGTGATTATGCAAGAGCAAGAAGATATAAGCAATGCTGAAAGAGAACGATCCACAACCAGAAAACCTGAAAAAACATTCAAGGAGATGTTTAATACTGTCGGTTTCAGCCTGAGCAATCATGCAAGTTCCGATGATGAGGAGGATGGGGAAGACGAGGAAGATGAAGAAGACACAGAGCCTGGCAAGCTGAGCGAAGATGATGAATCTGGCTGGGTGATGGGCACAATCTCCAAAACGGTACAGCACCGCATGGAGAGTTTTGGGCAGAAACAGTTGAGGATTGACAAACTGACGCAACCAGGATGGAGGGACATTGCCAACTACTTTCGCGAGAGAAATATGAAGTATGGGACAGCCAAATTGATGGTTCCGGCCGTTGTCAAGCCTCAAACTGACACTGCTGCTGCCACACCATTACTGACGACATTTGGAGATCTTATGCAGATTGTTGATATCATCCCAGGACAATCACAGATGCCGCAAGGGACGTTTCGACCAGGAAGTAATCAAATGAGGCTAGGTTCAGAGAAACCACAGTCATACACCGATATAGCATCTCTCCTGCTTGACGTTGTGGCCAATTCGTCACCAATTGAGAATGGAAGGGCTCTTGAACCCGTAAGCATTGATCCCCGCATATTGTGTCCCTAGTTAATTACCATATAGAAATGGAATTCGGACGAAGACATGGTGACGGCTCCTGCATCACCGGAGGTATAGATAGCCAAATAGTTAATATTGACGACGTTCCTCTGGTAAACTTAATTTGTGTGCCTATTTTGCTACGTGTCAGCTTGTTCTGGATTTCAGTGACCAAATTGTGAGATAGGATAATTCATCAGTGTATTTGGAAAGGTCATACGGACCATCCAACAGTTCCACATGCAAAAGCAAGTTGATCGACGACCAATGAATGGTATATCATCTGAATTGCTAGGGTTACATTCGTAAGCAAAACCTAAATTTGAGACGCAATGTACTACCAAAGTTTAAATCAGTGATGTCATATGACTCATTGAAGGAGAGCTCAATGTGCAACCTGAACCCGGATGACTGACAGCCGTCATGCTGCATTGATTCATGTATCCAACTGTATCACTCTCCGCTCAGACCTTGTGCACATGGTGAAGATTGTGAAACTTTCCTATGGTACGTCATAGAAATCGAAGAGAATGATCTGGATAAGGACCGGTGAGAATGTCGGGCTATAAATATATGAAAATAGTGCATTGATTTTTATACTGTAAATTGCCAACCGACAGGAGTGTTAGCAACGGTTCCAGACTGTCACTTCGGGTCTGGGTCCGGGTTGAAACCGAACTGCTGCCAAATTCGCACTCCAGGTTGTTGATAAACAAGAACCGTCGACTCAGGTACGGTTTCATGGTAAACTCCCAACCCATCTGAATTGGATGGGTTGTCAGCAGGTCGCCCAGCAGGTTCATTTCTAGATTTATATAAGGCTCATGTTTTTGGAGTTTGTTAATAGTATCTTATCAAAATTGTGTTTTCAACGTCCAATAATACGTTTTTGGATGCTTTGCAGCTTGCAATATTGATCAATTCAGAATCAGTGTTTCACCTTTGATATATTGTATTTTTGGCTTTCAGGGCAGTCAATAATTCTGATATGAACATGAAAATCCGTGCCATGACATGATTACGAAATATCCAACAACTAAAACTGTTGACGCTCCATTGACGCTTATTTTCAGGATGCGGCAGGGAGCATGCCGCTGTTGTTTTTGCCAGTAAAGGCTGCCAATATCTGGTAAATGGATGCCTGCAACCAATCGGAAAATAAATTACCAAGGATATCAAGGTAAAAATTGTTGACACTCTGTTGACGCTCGTTCTCAGGATGCGGCAGCGAGCATGTCGCTGTTGTTTTTGCCAGTAAAGGCAGCCAATATCTTAAAAATGGATGTCGGTAACCAATAAGAACATAAATTATCCAAAATGCACAGCGAAAAATCATTGACGCTCCGTTGACGCTCATTCTGACAATGGGGCGGGGACCGTGGTGGTGTCTTTTTTGCCCAAACAAGCTGCCAATACAGCGGTTATGTATAACAGCGACCAAATCACTGATTAATTACAGTACTTACAATACCACAAATTGTTGATACTCTGTGGACGCTCATTTTAATATGTTGTCAATTCAACATCTGCTGCCATCAATAATTGTTTTCATCATGATGTGAATGTATTGGTTGTCTTTCTGCGAGATTGAGATGTGGCCATGTGGCAAAGCTGAGTGCAGTAACATTCTTGCACTGTTCACTCTCATACGACAATAATTTATGTATCTTGCCAAAAGCTTCTTTACGCCTGCTATGAACCTGTTTATTAACCAATATCCACAAGCTGCTGCTCACCATTTGCACATAATATATCTCTAACTAAAGCTCTCGGATAAGATACATAAAGAACCTGGTGAATCATTAATGCATTCTGTCTTATTATTTTTTCACTACGTTATTCCTCCTCGTTTCCATTGCATTGACCGTCACCAACAGCTGTTCAGCCTGTCTCTTGGACTTTCATGTAGGCTGAATCAATCCGGGAACATTTGGCGTGGCGCTCACATTCCGCTACTCTGGGCCTTGCGGATCCTGGATGGTATTGTCTTGCTCTATATCAAATTTAACGTCCGCCGCACAATCGTCTTCGCTGTCATTTGGACTATCGAAATCCCCATTCCAGTTAAGCCAATCTTCAGTGTCCGAAATGCTTTCAGGTGCGCTATCCTCATTACTTTCGACTGGATGACGGTAGATTCTCCGGATTTGGCGAATGTTTAATATTTTAGTTCGTCCTCCAGGGAGGTCCTTTGCAGACAAAGCTGGTGGCAAAGGTGATCGTTCTGACAATTTAAATGCAGCCGCACCATCATGTTGAAAGAGTGACCAGGATGCTTTGATGATCTCTTCTGTGTCTGAAATGTATTCTACAGCGGTCATCTGCTTGTTTTGGGTGCGAGATTCCTTCTGGGTAGCACTTAGGTTTTAGCTGCGCTGGCACATCTCCAAAGAGTCATGAACCTTGGCCATACTGAGCAATCTCCTTTCCTCCCCCTCTTTCTTTATTTCCGAGTTATTTTCTGTGTTGGTGGTATCCAACTCTGCATCAGTACCTGCCAAAAGTCCGTTACTGGCTCGAGCGAACTGCCTTACAACTACTTTTTCGCGAAGGGTCTCGCCTGTGGTTCTTGACCGCCTCCAGCAAATAACATCTCGGCCAAGGGGAAAACTGGCCTCCACTCCGACACTATGTGGTATGATAGAGAATATGTCGCGCGCCACATTGGAGAGATCGGCGTACTATGAGTGCGTTTCCTCCTTTTGGAGCCGTCAATCGGTCATGTGCGGTATCCAAAATGTACTGCTAATCTCCATTGGGTCGGAGTGGTAATCATTGATATTTGTATTAATTTGTCCCCAGGTCTTTGGTGCATCAGGCTGCGAATTCAAATAGAGCCTGGCAGCGGTTAATAAGCGGGCTGCCGGACCGCTTGGGCCAGGTACCGTCTCAGCCACAGTGTTAGGTGTAAAGTATTCCTCATCATCGCTGGACAAATCATATGGATCAAAAAATGATTGATAGAACTCTGAAGCCGTTGAAGAGAGGAAGGGATTCCTACTAGGTACGGTTTCGAGTTCATCGATCGGCACACATTGATGTTTGGCACAGTATTCATTCTCCACATACTTCAGAAAGGCCTATTGGTATTGTACACTGTAAGATGTCTCATCCTCAGGGTTAATATCCATTCCCTTGTACCACATTTTGAACGATCGCAACTTCTGGAAAGAATCGAGGATGTGAGCCGAAATGAGAAGCATGCCCATTTTCTGGAGTTACTTCAGCATAGTATTTGGACAGCTTCTGTCGAGCTAACTCCACAGCAAAGAACAAGTCTTCTTTCCATTGAGTCTTTTTCTTGGCCAAAGCTCGCATCATGCCATCCATGTGATCAAACATGTCATTGTAAAGTTTAATAACGTGATGCAATGTGACTGTATGCCTCTTTGATATCCAAAGGGTGCAATATCGAAATGGCCTCAATACTTCCATGATATACTTGACCATCATCCATTCATCCGGAGTTGTGAGAAGTGGCCGGTATTCACTGTATTTTGGATTTTGAAGCCACTCGCATGTGAATTCCCGTAATCGGTAGGTGCGCTCGACCAACTCCAGTGTGGAGTTCCACCATGTCTTCACATCCATAATCGGAAGTACCACAAGGCAGACTTTGGCTTTTTAACAGTCAACAAACCTGTTTTGGCAACCAGGTGTCAGCGTAATTAATACAGCAAGCATTCTCTGCTATATGAAGGTCAGTTTCAGGACGTTCAAAATATCATGAAATACTTACTTTCTCAATTATCTTTGCTAAACCTGGTCTCATGGCCGACACCCTGTTGATTCTAGCATTGCCCTGTTTTCGAAGTCTTTGACTATTGCCAATGTCTATTCTGTTATTCTCTCTACAATGCTGATCGCGCGCATGGGCTTCCCAAGACTTGGTGCGGCCTTTTACACCGAGACTGCTCGTGAATGCACCAAAAGCCAGCGGCATAACGTGCGCCATGCATGGTATGTGGTTCCTCAATGCCGGCCACTTGATTGCTGAGACCTCAAGTGTTGATTGCAGCTCCCGTGTCATCAACTAGTTTGAGGAAGCATTACCAGTCATAATTCCAAGCAAACGGCTGTCCGTAAGCTCAAAACGATCTAGCATGTCCTTGAAATGTACAGTGAGCCTTGCTCGAGTATGTTGGCCCTTGACCTATTATCCTTAATTCGTTTTCGAAACGGGAACAGAACAGGCGATCAACCTCATCGAAAGCAAGGTAACTTCACACAATGCCCAATTTCCATCAATATAGTAAGCAAGGATCGACGTTATGGCTAGTGTGCTTGTTGATGTCCATCCGTCCAAAGCTAAACTACCTGTATTTCATACCGGCAATTCCTTCTTAATTGCATCCACAGTCAGTGCATACTCCCTCCGACAAATGTTGGCAAGGGTCATAGCGGACTGCAGGACTAGGTGATCGCGTAATGCCTTATGTGAGTGTCGGATCTGAAGATTTGAGATAGCTTTCCATGGAATATGTACCGAAACAATTCCTACCATAAGGTAGCGATCCCACGTGTCTTGGTGGAATTTGGAAGTTTGAAAGTCCTTAGCTGCCTGTTTGGAAAGTTTTGTATGTCATTTCTGTCAATATGGGTTAACCTGGATATCAAATAGAATTCTCCTCTGCAAACTTAGGATTGTGATTCCTCGACTTCCTTGCCTCTTCAGAATGGCCAAAGCTGTTGCATCCACAGTCGAAATAGTCAATTCAGTGACCTCTGACACTGTCAATTAGTTTAACTTCGCGATGTGAGCTTTTGCGAACAAGAGTTTCCCCATTGAGCTGGTCACATGTTCTGATGGATGGCAACAATCTTGATGACAAACGATACACATGATGCCAGGGCTGCTGGACCCCTCAATTCCACAGTGTAAATAGAATCGCCACGAAGGCGCATGTCTAGAATTATTCCACTTAATTGGCCGCTTCAAGCATACATTCATTGTAGCCCACCAAGCATAGAAGATGATTTGCAAAGTAAGGTCGCTCAAATCGCAAATGAAGATACATTCATTTTTGAAAGAGATCATAACCTCGAGGATTGAGGTGTTCAAAGATTTGGAATCCGACATGGCGGTTGAAATTAGGAAGCTGGGAAATCCGACTCGAGGGAAAGCTGAAAATAATGACACAGCAAGGCAGACTGCAGGTTCTTAAACATTGACTGTACAGCTACATGGAAAATAATCAGATCAGTAAGACATTGCATGGATATTTGTGAAGTTCAATACAAGGACAGATTGCAACAACGGACCGCGTAAAACTCAATTTAGGAACAGCATAATGCAGTTTATTGCTGTGTACCATTCGGAGCCTTGAGGCACCGTGGGCGCTCCATTGTAGGAGGCAGATGTAATATCATCACTTGCATTTTTGCCAAGAAAGGCTGCCGATAAGTTCATTGTGGTTTATCAGCGTTCCATTCTGGTTAGATTATCCAAGATGCCAGCGCAAAAATTGTTGACACTCCGTTGACGCTCATTTTGGGACATGGTTACGATCTTGTCCTAAGCATATTTGCATAGAATGGCGCCCCAGAGTACGATTACGGATCATTGTCGTTGCGTAGCCCCTCGATTTTCGATGATGGTAGGCCTCAAACCGTTGACGCTCCATTGACACTCATTTTTAGGGCATTGTGATGATGATGTTGAAAGCATTTTGGCCTAGAAAGACGGCCGATAGTTCGATTATGTGTTAATGTTGCCACACCACCTGCAGATTTGTCAAGATGCATGGCCGGAAGTCATTGACGCTCCGTTGACACTCATTTTTAGGACATAGTAGTGATGTCGTCCCAACTGTTTTTGCCTAGAAAGCCAGCCGATAATCAGATTATGACTTAATGTCGCCGCACAGCCCTGGGATGTTCCATGATGGAAGGCCAAAAGTCGTTGACGCTCCATTGACGATCATGTTTAGGACATAGTAATGTTGATGTTGCAGGAGTTTTTGTCTAGAAAGGTGGCCAATAGCGCGATTATGGTGTAATGTCGCCTCACAGCCCATGCATTTTCCAAGATGGAAGGCCAACAGTCGTCAATGCTCTGTCAATACTCATTTTTAGAACATAGTAGAAATGTTGCTACCACCATTGTTCAAAGAAAGGTGGTCGATAGTTCGATTATGACTTACTATAACCACACAGCCTACTGGATGTTTCATGATGCAACGGCAAAAATCGCTGACGCGTCGTTGACGCTCATTTTTAGGATGTGGCAACGAGTTGGTTATTTGCTTTTTTCGCAATAACGCCGACCTATACATTTGCATTGGAAGGATGTGACAATGCAGCCCATTGATTGCCAATTGTGTAAGACTTAAAATCGTTGACAATCTGTTGATGCTCACATTAATCACATCGGTTCAGGCTTTATGCACTCAATAATTGTATGCAAAGAATCATATACACATTATTGACATTCAGTATTGTGTTTGTATGTATTATCATTTGCATCCAGGAGTTGTGTTACCTCTCAATTTCTAATCAACTGCTATTTACGCTATCTGAGCGACAGAAGACGTGGCCCTATCAGATTCCCGCACTTTTGGCCGGCAATTGACCGCATGTAGATAATTTCACTAGTTTTTGGTAAATATAGCTTGACTTCCTCACCATTCCTTATCCAGCTCCTTCTCCTTGAGGTCCATGATCTACCATAAGCAACTTCCAATATCTGAACCATGTGCACCAGGTCTGTGTGGAGAATGATGCAGTTGGATTCATGGAGGAATGCAGCATGACGGTTGTCGTTCAGATCGATTCGTCATGTGCACTGACCGCTCGTTCAATGAGACGTACGACATCACTCACTAAAATTTTGTTGGCACATTTCGTCACTAACATTGCGTTTGCTTTGTCACTTAACAGTTACTTGCAGAAAGAAACCGAACGTGTTGGCCGTCTTACAGTGCAATTTGGATTCTAGAACTTTCACATCGTGCGTTCAACCCTTGCACATGCACAGACGAATTATCATGTCTCACAACTTGGACACTGAAATCAAGAAAAAGCTGACACATAGCTAAATTGGAAAACGACTTGCTTTTCAGTGCGATTGGATGTCCTAAATTACAGTGTGCATATCTATTCTTGCGCAGACGCAGGAGCCGTCAGCATCTCTTCGTCGGAATTTGATATCTATATGGTAATCAGCTGCAGGCTGTTTACATGGGTGAAATCTTACTGCTTCAACTCGCTTCGCTTTCAGCAACATTGACGAATCCAGCTCCGCAGATGGCACACCACTAGGTATGCTCGATTGTGAGTGTGGCTTCACCGAACGTAGCCTAATATGGCTACTTCCCGGTCGAGAAGTCCATTGAGGCATTTGCGATATTCTGGGGACAATATCAATACACTCCATCAGCCCTCCAAATGTTGTCGGTGGAGGTGCCGGAGCATCATCATCCGTTTGCAGCCGCACAACTACCGGAATCGTCATTTCGGATGTGCCATTCTTCTTATATAGTTCACAGATGTAGTCGGCTGCGTCCTTCCAACCCGGTTGAGTCAATTCGTTGAACTTCATCTCCTCATGCCGAAACCGCACCATGTGCTGCTGTACCATTTTGGTGATGGTGCCCATCACTCAGCCGGGTTCATCATCTTCGCTCAGCTTGCCCTGCTCAGTCTCTTTATAATCCTCATCTTCCCCATCCTCCCCATCATCGGAACTTGCAAGATCACTCAGACTGTATCCGATAGCAACCAGCATCTCCTCAAAGGTCTTTTCGGACTCTCTGGACCTCAATCCTGCGATTTCAGCATGTGTCATATCGTCCTGCTCTTGCTGAACTGCTGCCTCTGCATCTTCAACTGCATTTCTGGCCCCAGTGGTTTCTCTCTCAACATAATCCTCAATCCATTTCTGTTTCTCTTTGTTGCTTAAGAAGTGCGTTTCTCGTCGTTTCTCCGCGGCCAGCATCTTTTTGGATCGGAAGCTGCGCAATGCCCCAAGGGCTGGGACTCTCTCTCCCTCCATGCCGCTCTTGTCATAATTCTCTTGATGACGTTGTTGGGTTGACCGCTTGGTCGATTTGCCATATCAGCCAACCGGAAGTGGCGAAAAGTTTATTTTCGGATCATTGACCAATGTAGTTTGGATTGACTTCGTTGTTGGGTGAGATGTTGGATGTTTCAAGTTGTGGACAATATGGAGGCAAGCTGAGTCTTTTATATCAAGGTTGGTACGTTTACTCATCTTGAACAAAGCAAAATTTCTCTCTTGGCTGGCAATCAATCAGTAATAGTGACACTAAGCGTACAACATTATATGATTGTTAGCGTCATTTTCATGTAATATCCTGGGGATTATTTCAGACAGACATCAGCAGATGTCCTTTCCCTCGAACAACATCCTATTAATATCCAGCAATTAGGCGATTCCAGCGGTCGTACACCGCAATTTAGCCCTGTTAACAAACAAACACTATCAGACTGGTTATCGCAAATTGCGGGGTGGTGGGTAACGCCTGCCACTTGCAGCCATACTCAGCAGGATTCATCTTCAGTATAACGATCATGTTGGCTGCTACTTATTCCATTCTGACATGAAGCTAACTATATAGTTCTCAGGGCTTCCCACTTCCTCTCGTTATCATCTTCCTTTCCCATTCCACACCAGCACATCATGGATACACAACCACCTCCGCCATGTGAGAGCAGATTGAGTACTGGCAGATTGGCGGGCGCTTCATCAAATACGGCAATTCGTCGCACACAGCAAGAGCGCAGACACCAGTTAGTTCGCAGCGATGCTGCCAATGAAGCCACCAAACATATGATCCAGGATGCACATTGAAAAATAGTCTGTAAGACTGGAAGCACGAAAAATAAGAAGCGGCACGCAGTTGGATGTGAGTATATCCATATCGAGGCAAATGGCAGTCAATTAACCGTATAATGTACAGCGGGTGTCCGTAGAGACCTACGTAACGAAAATATCGCTGCCCGTAACGGGAAACCTCCATGGTCGATAAAGGCATTTGTCTGCACAGTCTGTGAAATCGATCATCATGATGTTGTCAGCAGTGGGATTTTCGCAGATGAATTTCCTGATAAGGGTCTCCGTGGGTGGGCGAAGCAGGCTTTAATCACCTCAGTGGAGGCTACGGAAGTGTTTATGGTAGAGGTACTAGCTGGATTTCATTGTTAGAAGTAGCAACTAATGTCTTGTAGGTTTTCAACATGTCTGCAACTATGGCAAGGCAAGGAGGTCGGGTACAGCTGGAACAGTCCGACATGCGCCTGGCATTGAATATGGCCAAAATGGCAATAGAAGGCTTTTGGCGCGCTGCAATAGCGGAAACGAAATGTCTCATTAAAAAACCACGCGCCGAGGTCCGAGAAGAGAAGATGCGGGGTGTTGAGTTTCCTGGGCATAAAAAGGTGTAGGCTGCCATACAAAGACACCCAGCAATGCTTCGTCAAAACCACACGTCCGGCTCCCGTTCTTGCCCAAATGGCACTGCAAAGGATCTGCAGACACGCTGGAGAATCAAAAAAACAGGTGCATATCCCCCCGACCGACGCACGCAGCAGACTACAGCGCCAACTCCACCTCTGCCCGGCACGCCACCCACCGCAACCGGTCACACTTCCAGAGCTCAATCTTCTGACATCGTCAATTTGCCGGTTGGATATGCATATTCGCATACTGCTCTTCATAGTGCAGAATGTTTTGATGATGATGAGGATACCCAGTAAGATATCGATTTTGATACAGATATGCTGACCGATGAAGGAACATACACTGGTTAGTACACTATCTGTTGTGTGGTAATGCAGCTAACATTCATTTTGAAGACCAGAGAAGCGGATTGAGCGCTCCTGGAACTAATCACGAGCATTGAATGAAAGACACGGGATTTTCGAGATCATTATTATATATATCAATGTATTAATAAAGAACAACGTAGTGATCAAGAAGAAAGTAAATGAAAACGCCAGAAGGGCAGTCAAAACAATGTGAATGATGGACTGTGCCAAATTAAATAATTGCATATTGTGAATAGAGCCATGGCAAAATGAGCGTCAACGGAGCGTCAATAATTGTAGGTCATATAAGTCTTGTTATTTAAAATTGATTCGGTTGTTGTTATACATATTCCAAGTATTGGCCGCCTTTTATAGCCAAAATAATAACGACACACTCCCCACTTCATCTTGAAAATGAGCGTCAACAGAGTGTCAATGATTTTGATCATGCATCCTGGGAAATCCCACCACCGAGAGGTTGCTGTCAGTCATACAGTAATTTTTGGGTTCCTCGATAGGGAAAACAGATTACAATACCCTCCCTGCCCCATCGTTAAAATGAGCGTCAACGGAGCGTGAACTATTTTTGGTCAGGCGTTCTGGGAAATCACACCTCCGATCAGTTGTAGTCAGTCATACAGGAATCCTTGGCTGCCTTTATAGGGAAAACAGATTGCAATACCCTCCCTGCCCCATCATGAAAATGAGCGTCAACGGAGCGTCAACAATTGTTGGTCGTGTATCATGGGTAATCTGGGGCGCAACAGGTTGCATATTGTCATAAACTGATTATTGGCTGCCTTTATAGTCAAAAGTGAAAGTGAAACGCTTCCTGCCCCATCTTCCAAATGAGCGTCAACAGAGTATCAACGATTGTGGGCCTTCCATCATGGTTAATCACAGCGTGATATGGCGGTTATTGTCTGTATACATCGTTTTGACCGTTATTATACACCAAAAGGCTCAAGAATACTTAGTGGTGGCTCTGTAAATGAAATAAGTTGTTACTGTCCCGGAGGATGTGACTAGAACATCCCATACATATCTGCCTATATAGGCTGCCATATCCTTCTTTATGGATGCTTGTGATCAAGCACCACTCATATTACTGAAGATGCAAGACCAAATATCGTTGACGCTCTGTTGACACTCATTCTCAGGATGTGGTTGGGCGCATGAGTATGCTTGTTTTGCACATCAAGGCGGCGAATACCGCAAAGATAAACCATGACGTACCAATGTCAATATTTCACAATTAACAGAGGCATATCTGAATTGGACCATAAATGTGAAACTCGAAACACAGAGCCGGAGATCGGAACTGACTGGTGCAGTCAAACCGGGCGAAACCTGCAGATTGATGGGTACGGGTCATGGTTTGGCCGGCCAAGAGTCAGCGGGTCGGGTTTTTGGACAAGTCTGGAACCAAATGTACCTGTTTTTGCGGTCCGAACTCCGACGGCTGGCCGGTCCCCGGACCGGTTACTAATAATAGCCAAATGGGATGAAATTCAGTGGATTGATGTCATTTATCATGTAACTGATGTGCGTAGTAGTGGCACAGAAACTGAGATGTCTCGAAGATTGTGAATTTAAACCATACTACATAGAAATGCTATACTGGCTGCAAATAAAGACTGTATGCAATTTTTGAACAATTGTTGAGAGCCCAATGACTGTTAGTATGTCTCTAAGGTGAGCTCAAAGGTGAGCGTCAACGGAGCATCAATGATTTTTGGTGTTGCATCATGGACAATGCAGTGGGTTTCGCTGCAACATAAACTCATAATCGAACTATCGGCTGCCTTTCAAGTCAAATATCATTGCGACGACATCGCTACTATGTTCTAGAAAATGGGCTTCAACACAGTGTCAACGACTTTTGGCCTTGCATCATCGAAAATGTAAGGGCAGTGCAGCGACATTAAGACATAATTGAACTATCGGCCGCCATTCTAGGCGAAAATGCTTGCGACAACATCACCCCTAGGTTCTAAAAATGAGCGTCAACAACTTCTGGCCTTGAATGTTGGAAAATGCAAGGGCTGTGCGCCGACATTAACCCATAATCGAACTATCGGCCGCCTTTCTAGAGACAAAAGCTTTAGATGATATTGTCACTATGCCCTAACAATCAGTGTCAACGGAGCGTCAACAATTCTAGGTCTTGCAACTGGGAAAATCAAGGGGCAATAGAACTACATTGATCCATAATAGAACTATCAGCTGCCATTCTAGGCCAAAATGCTTACGACAGGATCGTCATCATGTCCCAAAATCACCGTCAGGGAAGCGTGAACGATTTTTGATCTTGCATCTTCGATAATCTAACCGCAATGGAATGCCGACAACCCCAATGAACCGATCGGCTGCTCTCATTGGCAAAAATGCTGGTGATGATATCGCGTCCACCTCCTGCAATTAAGCACCCACATAGCATCAACAGTTTTTGTGGATACTCAGTATGCTACATAGCAATGAACTGCATTGTGGTGTTCCTAAATAGAGTTATACGCTGTCAGTCTTTTCAATCTGTCTTCGTATACAACCTTACAAATATGCATGCAATGTCTTACAGATCTGAGTTTTTTGCTTGTAGCTGTACAGGCAATATTTGAGAACCCGCAGTCTGCTTAACTGTATCATTACTTTCGGCAGTATGTTGAGTCAGATTACCCAGCTTTCTAATTCCTATCCCCATGTCAGTTTCAAAAACTTTGAATTCCACATAGTCCGAAGTTATAATGTGTTCTAAAAATGAAGATGTGTTTATATGTGATTTGAGCGACCTTACTTTACAAATCATCTTCGATGCTTGGTGGCATGTGATGAATGTTGGCTGGAAGCTGCCTGTTGCTTCGAATAATTCTAGATATGCAGCTTCGTGGCGATTTGATTTGCACTGCAGACTGGAGGAGACCGGCAGCCCTGGCATCATATTTATCATTTGTCATCAAGTTCTTCTGCATCCATCAGAACTCGTGACCACCTCAATGGGGAAGCACTTGCTGGCTAAAGCTCACATCGCAAAGTTAAATGAATTAACAGTGTCAGAGGTTACTGAATTGACTTGTATGACAGTCGCTGAGACAGATTTGGCCATCCTGAAGAGGCAAGGAAGTCGAGGAATCACAAGAGTAAGTCTGCAGAGGAAAGCCATATTTGACATCTAGCTTTATCCACAGTGACCAAAATGGCAGACAAAACATTTCAAATTGGCAGCTAAGAACTTTGAAACTTCCGAATTTCACCAAGAGACGTCGAATCCCTACCTCATGCTAGCATTTGTTTTGGCTCATATTGCATGGAATGATAACCCTAATCTGGAGCTACAACGGTCAGATAAGGCATTACGCGCTTACCTAGTGCTGGCATCAGCAACGACTCTTAGCAACATTTGCTGGAGGGAATATGTACTGACCTTGGATGCAACTAAGAAGCAGTTGCCATCATGAAATACAGTTAGTTTCACTTTTGATGGATGGACTACCACAACCAAACTAACTATAACATCGGCAATTGGTTACTATATGGATCAAAATTGGGCATTGTGTGAAGTTCAACTTGCTTTCAATGAGGTTGTTCGCCTTTTCTTTCCCTGTTCCAAAAGCTAATTATGGATGATCGATGAAGGACCAACATACTGGAGCAAGGCTTGCTGTACATTTGAAGAACATGCTTGATCGTTTCGAGCTTACCGACAGCTGTGCGCATGGTATTACGACTGATAATGCTTCCCCAAATTATTCAATGTCACGCGAGATGCAATCAACACTTCAGGCCTCTGGGATCGAGTAGCCTGCATTGATGAACCACATACCATGCATGGCGCACGACATACAGCTGGCTTTAGGTGTATTCATGCGCAGTCTTGGTGTAAAAGGCCACACCAAGTCTTGGGAAGCCCATGAGCGCGATTAGCAATTTGGAGAGAATGAAAGCATAGACATTGGGAAGAGTCAAAGACTTCGAAAAGAGGGCAATGCTATAATAAATAAGGTGTCGGCCATCAGATCAGGTTTAGCAAAGATAATTGAGAACGTAAGTATTTCATAATATTTTGAAAGTCATGAAATTGTCCTTCATATAGCAGAGAATGCTCGCAGTATTGATTATGCTGACACCTGGTTGTTGAAACGAGTTCATTGACTTTTAAAATGTTAAAGTCCTTATGGCCGTACTTCTGATGATAGATGTGATGACACATTGGAACACTACACTGGTGTTGTTCAAGCGTGCCTACCGATTACGGGAAGTTACACGCGAGTGACTTCAATATCCACAATACAGTGATTACGGGCCACTCTTCACAACTCAAGATGAATGGACCATTGTGAAGTATGTCATGGAAGTATTGAGGCCATTGCGATATTGGACCCTGTGGATGTCGAAGAGGCATACATTTACATTGCATCATGTCATCACAGTGTACAACGACATGTTTGATTATATTGTTGGCGTGATGTCAGCTTTGGCTATGAAGAAGACTCCATGGACGAAAGACTTGTTCTTTGCCGGGAAGTTAGCTCGACCGAAGCCGTCCAAGTATTATGCTGAAGTGACTGCAATTCCAGGTATGATTCTCATTTCTGCACATATCGTCGATCCTTTCCGGCAGTGGCAATTGTTTAGAACATGGCACACAGGAATTGATATTAATCCTGACGACGAGACATCCTATACTACCCAATATCAAGAGACCTGTCTGAAGTTCTTCGAGACAGAATACTGTGCCAAACATTGATGTGTACCGGTCAATAAACTCGAACGCTGACTGAGCAGCAATCACATCCCCTGTGCAATGGTGTCTGGATCCTGTCTATCATTCTTTGATCCATATCATTCGTCAACCGATGATGAAGAATATTTCACGCCACCCAATGTGGCTGAGACGACACCCGGACAAAGTGATCGCGCAGCACCTCTATTGACCGCCGCCAGGCTCTATTTGAATTTGCCACCAGAAGCACCAAAAAGCTCGGGGCAAATTAATCCAAATCTCAACAATTACTGACCCAATGGAGATTAGCAGTACATTATGGATACTGGACAAACTGACCGGTGGCGTCAACAGGAGGAAACGCACTCAACGTACACCAATCTCTCCAATGTGGCGCGCGACACATTGTCTATGATACTACATGATGTGGCAGTGGAGTCCAGTTTTTCCCTTGGCCGAGATGTTATCGGCAGCAGGCAGTCAACAACCACAGGCGAGATCATTTGCAAAAAAGTGATCGTAAGGCATTTCGCTCGAGCCAATAATGGGATTTTGGAAGGCGCTGAGCCAGAACTGGATACAAGGAACACCAATCAGAACTCAGAAGTGACGAAAGAGGTGCAGGAAAGGAAATTGCATACAATGGCCAAGGTTCATGACTTTTTGGAGATGTGGCAGGGCAACCAAAACCTATGTGCGAAACAGAAGGAATCTAACGCTCAAAACATGCAGATGACCGCTGTAGAATTGATTCCGGACACCGAAGACATCTTCAATGCCTCATGGTCACTCTTTCTACATCATTGTGTGGCTGCATCTAAATTGATAAAAAGATCACCTTTGACACCAGCTTTGACTGCAAAGAACCTCCCTAGAGGATGAACTCAAATATTGAATGTCCGCTGAATCCGAAGAATCAACCATCATCTAGTCGAAAGTGATGAGGATAGTGCTGCTGAAAGTATTTCGGATACTGAAGATTAGCTCTACTGAAATGGTGACTTAGACAATCCAAATGACAGCGAAGATGATTGCGCGGTGGACATTGAATGTGATATAGAGCATGAAAAACGCATCGAGGATCCCGAATGCCCAGAACAGTGGGATGTGAGGGATGCGATAAATGTTCCTGGATTAATTTGGCCTACATGGAAGTCAAAGAGAAAGGCGGAAAAGGCATTGGTGATGGTCAATGCAATCGAAACGAGAAGGAATAAGGGAGTGAAGAAATAGTAGGAATGAATGCGTCAATGATTGACCAGCTTCTTTATATATCTTGACCGTCAGTTTTGGTTAGAGATATATTATGGGCGAATGCTGAGCAGTCGCTTGTGAATATTGGTTGAGAAACAGATGTATTGCAGGCGCAATGAAGCATTTGGCAAGCTACACAGATTTTGGTCATGTAAGAGCAAATAGTGCAATAATGGTACTGTGCTCGGCTCTCCCACAGGGCCATGTATGAATCGGTCATGAAGACTACCAAAAAGTTCAAATCATAATGAAAGCTATTATCGATGGCGGCAGATATTAAATGGACAATACATTACAATGAACATGAATGGAGCGTCAATGATTTGTGGTTGTGTAAGTACAGTAATTAAACAGTGATTTGGTTGCTGTTATGCATAACAGATGTATTGGCAGCTTTTATAGGCAGAAGAGATAGCAACACAGTAACAGGCCTATTCTGAGAATGAATGTCAACGGAGCATCAACGATTTGTGGTTTTGTAAGTATGATAATTCAACAGTGATGTGGTTGCTGTTATTCATACCTGATGTATTGGCAGCATTTATAGGCAAAGAAATAGCAACGCGGTCACTGCCTAATTCTGAGAGTGATTGTCAATGAAGCGTCAAACGATTATTCGCTTCACATCGTGGATGATTTATGTTCTGATTGGTTGGAGACATCCATTTATCAGATATGGGCAGCGTTTAATGGGAAAAACTACAGTGACATGCTCCCTGCCGCATCCTGAGAATGAGTATCAAAGGAACATGAACAATTTTTTAGCTTCACATCATGGGTACTTTATATTCTGATTGGTTGCAGACATCCATTGATCAGATACTGGCAGCTTTTACTGGCAGAACCAACAGCGACATGCTCTCTGCCACAGCCGGAAAATGAGCGTCAATGGAGCATCAACAGTTTCAGTTGATGCATATTTGGTAATCGAGGCATCATTCAGATTTTCGCTTTTCTAATGGCATCATTGTCCGGCCCGACAGGCAAAAAAACAATATATCAAAGGTAAAACACCGCTTCCAAATTGATCGATATTGCAATGTGCAAAGGATGCAAAAACATATTATTGGTTGTTGAAAACGCAATTGTAATAAAATACTATTAACAAACTCCAAAACCAAAAGCCATATATGAATCTATGGATGGACATGCTGGGCGACATGCTGACAACCCATCCAATCCTGACCGGATGGGAGTTTACCATTGAACCGTACCCGAGTTGACGGTTCGGGTTGATGGACAACCCGGACTGCCAATTTCGCAACGGTTTAGTTTGGACCCGGATCTAAAGTGACGGTCTGGAACCGTTGCTAACACTTGTCTCCACAAGGAATCTCACCTCAGATAAGTAGTTGCAAAACTTCTGAACTGCCTTCATCTACCCATGGCACTAACATTTCCCTGCGTCATATCTCTTCTCGGCTTGTTTCCAGAGTCCGCTTTTATACCGACATGGGTGCCTGTTCTGATTTTTGTCTTCCCGCTACGAGAGCACCCCGCACCCCTCTAAGCTGACATCGACTCGCATGACGATTTGCCCAGCGCCATCGTGAATGTCCAATGTCTTCAACGCAGGAGTATTGTACAGAGCCTTCTTCAGGATTGCCATAGCTTTCTTTTCCTCAGTCTCCCATTGAAACTTGACATCCTTCCGCAAGATTCGGAACAGAGGGCCTGCAACAATTGCATACTTGGGGAACCATATTTGATAGTATGTGCAAAGTCCTAACAATGTGTTGCACTCGGTAAGGTTCCTGCACCAGAGCCAATTCCACTCTTTGTCGACCTTTCACTCTTGCGGCCACCTTACTGCTTCTTCACAGACAAACGAAACCATTTTTACTCCGTTCCAGCACCAGTTGGACTTGTCTCCGGATATGGTGTCTCCAGCTCTCTCCATATCGGCAAGTACATTATTGAGGTTCTGGAGGTGTTCCATAACAAACCTTCGAACTCCAGGCAACTCTTCCACCTCCTCCTGTCCGTACCGACTATTTGGGCCTTTAACTCCGACATTGTCGAGGAATATGTCTGTAATCGATCCCAGGTTTGGGTTTAGTAGTTTCCGAGATACTATGACAAATTCTGATACCAAATTGGTAGCTACCTGTACAAGTGTGGTCGGCCGACACATGCTTTGCGTAGTCTGGAGGGACATATAGCCCCGGCTATCCTTGTGGAACATCTTGTGGTCGTACCAATAGTAAACGTCAGTGAGTGAGGAAATGAGCAGCCCAGCGAAGGCTTTGGAAAACTCTTCGATGTTAGGCGGTATCCAAGTGTGTTCTAGTGTATGTCTATTCGTACTCATGGCAGAGATGATGACGTGGTACTTCCCATTCTTCCTTGGAACTAAGAAGTGGGCATTCCTGTAGGGGCCCCAAGCAGGCTCAAATAGACCCTGCCGAACTCTCTCTTCAATCATCTCTCTTTCGACGGAAATGACTTTGTGCAGTATGCGTAATACCTGATTCCTCCAGACCTTATGACCAGACTCCAATCGGATACAATTGGTGGCTCGACCTGGTTGCTAATTGTTAGCAGTTCCTCCCATGTCCATGAGAAAGCGTATTCTCTATTTGATAGCATACCCAAGACGGCTTCCTTTTCCTTTGGCCATAATATCGTCCCCATCCATAGCTCACATAATCTCTCAGGTGTCAACCCTCCACTCCCTGCTCCCAGGGAGAATTGGGGAATAAACCACTCATCCGAGGGGCCTGGTATTGGGAGTGCCTGAGTGATAGCTCGTCCTCTCCAGTTGAGTCAGGCATCTTGTACACTTCCATCCAACAAAGGAACAGGCTTCACTTTCTGGGCAACACATTTGTATTGGGCGCGCACCCTGGGTGCTTTGGTGTTTTCGTCTAAGTTGCACTTTGCTGAATCAAGGTACAAAGAAAAGGGTTGTTTTTGACTACGTTCCGGAGCAATGCCATTATTGATACCCACGCAAATGCCGTGGATTCTCTCCTGATTGCCCTGCTTTCCTTCACCAGAGCCTCTCATCCCATCGACCATGCTTCTGCTTCCATCCTCCTATCCAACTCTCCAACTCCCAGTTCTTCCTCCAGTTTCCACTCATACTCCCAATCCACACCTCTTGCCATAATCTTCCTCACTGTCTTCGATAGCCCTCCTTGTTTGACTGGCTGTTTTCATTCTTTCTTGAACGTTTCCTGCTCTTTCCCGTTCTATAATCCTTCCACTTTCCCTTCAAGCACCCTCTTCGTATCAATCAACTCCTTCTCTTTTCCTTTTCTACTATTCGAGATCTTCTCACTCCCATCATTTCTCCCAGAACTGTCCAACCTCTTTCCTTCGTAGTGCCTTGTGTTATCTGTCCTATATGCTCTTATTGTAAGTAGGCATATGAGTTTCCCGAGAAGCTGGCAAATCAGTCCCTCTTGTCTCACGGGAAGTTAGCGACAAACTTCACCCACTGTGACCCATCAACGGCTGAGATGGTAATTTTGCAACTGCCATCGTCCAGATCATTTTCACACTTTGGTGTGTATGTTTCCCAGGGGCGGCCCAAGATAACCTGTTCTGATCCGGATTTTGCTAGAAAGACAGGCACTGAAACGTTGATACCATGAACGTTGATTGGCATGGACTCTGCCACCCTCACCAAATCAGACCAATTGCCATTGGCAGTGAGCATCTTCCAGTCGGCACGTTTCCACCCGATGTTAAACTCTCTGGTGATCTCTTGACTCATCACGAAGATCTCAGATCTGCCATCAATGAGCACTGGAAGTTTGTGCCCATGTATCATTCTGAAAACAGTTGGAGAGGCCCTGGTGTACCGGAATTCAGTGCATCTGGCTTTATCTTTCAGGCCGGAGAATGCAGAATCATAACTGATTCCGATTTTCGTTCATGCGGCTAGGGTCCTGGCAGCCACTAGTTTGTGTTTGCGAACTGATAACATTTTTGCCTGTAGTAGGAGTCGAAAGGTCAATTCGCCGGTCTCTTTCTCTTGACGGGCTAGGATGGTGTAATCGAGCTGGCTGCTGTCTAGGACTTCATAGTTTCCAGTATCCAGAGCCGGTGATTTCATTTGCGGCACCATCAGAGCCTTTGGGGTCTTTGGAGTCCTGTGCTCAATGGGGTCCATCTTGGGCAGTTGCTTGCTGGATGCGTCCGCTTTCCTCATCATTCGCTTTTTCTGGATGCTAGCACTTGTCCAGACGTGTGGGACCTCTTCCTCATTATGTGCTCGCCTGTCATCACCCCTTGTTACCTCATTTGTCCTCTTCTGTCTCTCATCCACGAAGGTATATTGTGCCTGTATACTCCCGAATGGCGACTAATTTTCTCTCTCTTCCTCGTCTAAACGCGTGTCTCTCTCCTCCCCCCTCACACTTTCCTGCTCTGCATATGCACTGCTGTCACCAAGCCCCACTTCTTCCTCTTCATCCTTGTTGCTCAGTTTCTCGATACTGTCTTTGTTACCTTTTTCCTTGCTTTCCTTACCTGTAGAGCAACAAGAGTAGTACTTGTCGATTTGTGACAGCTGTCGGGCAATCCCTGAGCGAAACGTAGTCACCTGAGCACTGGCCCTCTAAAACAGCTGAGATTTTGCAATGTATTACGGCTAGTGTTAGCAACGGGTCTGGACCGTCACTTCGGGTCCGGGTACGTGTTGGAACCGAACCGGAGCCAGATTGGTGGTCCGGGTCGTCAATAAACCTGAACTGTCGATTCGGGTACGGTTCCATCGACATCTCCCTACCCGTCCGAATTGGGGGGGTTCCCAGCGGGTTGTACAGCGGGTCCATCTGTAAATTCATATAACATGCTTGCTTTTGCTATTCGATTATAGTACTCAATCAAAATCGATTATTTGACATCCAGTAATCTCATTTTGCATGTTTTGCATATTGCGAGATCGACAATATTTCAATTCATGTTTTTCTTTCAATGATATGTATTTTTGACCAAGGAGGAGGTTAATAGTTCAATTATAAGCTCAAATATCCATTCGATGCCTTCATTACCCGATCTGCATCACCAGCAATTGATGACCTTCGGATGATGCTGAGTTGACAGATATTCTCAGAATGGCCCCGTGACCGTGTCACTTGCTCTTTTGCACCTAGTGGATGGCAATACATTGGTTATGGATAGCAGCGAGCAAATAACTTACCAATTACCTTATTTACAAGACCAAACATTGTGGAGGCTCCATTGATGCCTGAGGTGTAGTGGCATTGACACAGACCATATTGCCTATAAAGGCTGCCAATACTTCGAGTATCGGTAAATGCCGTAGCACAGCCCAAGGATCATACAAGATGCAACACACAAAATCGTTGACGCTCTGTTGACGCTCATTTTCAGACAGGTGCTGTGACCATGTCACGATCGCATTTGCACAGAACGGCCGCCAATACATTGATTATGGACATATTCCGTAGCAGAGCCCTTGGAATATACATGATGCAACACCCAAAAGCGTTGACACTCTGTTGACACTCGGTTGACTCTGTGTCCATGCTCTGTTGACGCTCCGTTGATGCTGTGTTGACGCTCGGTGGACGTTCATTTCGAGGTGTAACTGTATTGACAATCACGATATTGCCTCTAAAGGCTGCCAATACTTCAATTATGGATCAATGCTGTAGCACAGCCCTTGGATTATACAAGATGCAACACACAAAATCGTTGACGCTCTGTTGACGCTCATTTTCAGACAGGTGTTGTAACCTTGTCATGATGTCATTTGCACAGAATTGCTGCCAATACGTTGAATATGGATCTATGCCGTAGCAGAGCCCTTGGATTATACATGATGCAACACCCAAAAGCGTTGACACTCTGTTGACACTCTGTTGACACTCTGTTGACACTGTGTTGATGCTCTGTTGACGCTCTGTTGATGCTCTGTTGACGCGGAGTTGACGCTCAGTTGACGCTCACTGTGAGGTGCAACGGTATCGAGACACACGATATTGCCTATCAAGGCTGCCAATACTTCGATTATGCATTAATGCCATAGCACAGCCCATGGATTATTCAAGGTGCAACACACAAAATCGTTGACGCTCTGTTGACGCTCATTTTTGGAGTGGGGCTGTGACCATGTCGCGACCACTTTTGTTCAGAACACCTGCCAACACGATGATTATGGATATCTGCCGTAGCAGAGCCATTGGATGGTACAAGATGCAATACCGAAAATCGTTGACACTCTGTTGACACTCTGTTGACGCGGTGTTGATGCTCTATTGATGCTCTGTCGACGCTTCGTTGACGCTCATTTGGTGGTGTAGCTGTATCGACTCAAACGATATTACCTGTAAAGGCTGCCAAAACTTCGATTATGGATAAATGCCGTAGCACAGCATTTGGATTACACAAGATGCAACCCATAAAATCATTGACGCTCTGTTGACGCTCATTTTCAAACTGGGGCAGTAACCATTTCGCGGTCGCTTTTGCCCAGAACGGATGCCAATACATTGATTATGGGTATATGCCGTAGCAGAGCACTTGGATTGTACATGATCCAATACCCAAAATTGTTGCCACTCTGTTGACCATCCGTTGACGCTGTCTTGATGCCCTGCTGACAATCTGTTGACGCTCGGTTGACGCTCAGTTTGAGCTGTAGCAGTATCGACACACACGATATTACCTACAAAGGATGCCAATACTTCGATTATGGATAAATGCCGTATCATAGCCCTTGGATTATACAAGATGCAACACCCAAAATTGTTGACGCTCTGTTGACGCTCATTTTCAGACTGGGGATGGGACCATGTCGCTTTCTCTTTTGCCCATCAAGGATGCCAATATGTTGATTATAGATACCAGCGAGCAAATGGCATCCCAATGGACTTACTTACCAGACCAAAAACCATTGACGCTCCGTTGACGCTCACTTTCAGAATGTGCCTGTTACTGTGTTGATTTCTGTTTTGCCTGTAAAGGCTGCCCATACATTGTGTATGGATAACAGCGAGCAAATCGGTTTCGAATTAACTTACTTACCACAGCAAATATCGTTGACGCTCCGTTGACGCTCAGTATCAGAATGTGGCTGATACTGTGCAGCGGTCCCTTTTGCCTACAAAGGCTGCCAGTCTGTTGATTATGAATAGCAGCGAGCAAATCACCTTCCTATTAAGTTGCTTAAATATCCAAAATTCATTGACGCTCCGTTGATGCTTATTGTAACAATGGGGCTGTTCCCATGTCTCTTTAATAATCATATTGTCATTATTGACAGCCAATGAATAATTTGTACCATTACTCAGTTGCATCCAAAAGCTTTATGGCGTATCAATTTCTGATCAACTGATACAGAAGTTCTCTGAGCGACGGATAACTTAGCGTGGTGACATTTCAGCGCTTTCAGTTGGCAATTCACTGCATGTAGAGCCATAACCTAATTTTCCATTAATATAGCCCAAATACTCAGTTTGCCATATCCAGTTCGATCCGCTCGATTTCCATGACGTACCATAAGCAATTTTCACAATGCTCACTATTTGCACCCCGTCTAAACCCGGAGTAATGTAGTTGGTTGTATGAATCAATGCTACATGATGGTGGTCATTCATCCAGATTCGCGTCGCGCAAGGACTGCTCCTTCTATGACTCGTATGTCATCACTAAGTGAAACTTTGTTAGTAAATTTCATCTTTAGTTTAGATTGCGCATTCTCACTTATCCGTAGAAGGCAGAATGATATTCTGTTGATTAGTTGTCCATCAACTTGGTTTGGAGTTTGGACCGTTTACATGGCCCGTATGACTCTTCCACATGCACATACCAATTATCATTTCTTACAATATAGTCAGTGAAATCCAAAAAATTCTTTGACGTATCAAAATAGATACGCCAACTACTTTTTGCAGAGTTATGTTGTCAATAATCACATATTGTGCAGGGTGTGTACACATGACCTACGAGCCAATACAATATGTTCACCTGAATCCATTTACTGTATAGTACCTAGGTATGGAGGACATATGCAGGGGTAAACGCTGAGGGGTTTAACAGGCTTCGATTTGTTAATCGGTGATGAATTAGGTATAGCGTCAGTTGTGCGAGCCGATATGCATATGTGGGACGTTCATTTGCGGCATGCTATTTACATATGGCTACTCTATCCCGGGAGGTTCCTTGCGGCATTGCTATTTTCTGCTGACACTATCATGTATCTCCAACAGCTCTCCAAATGTTGTCGGCGCAGTCGCATGTGCAAACTGATCAAATTCCGGCTGAATGACTGCCTTAGCTTTCAATATGGCTATTCGGGACCTCGAATCTTACAAATGATGCAAGATGAACAGTTGATCACACTCAACTTCAGACTGTAGCAGGGAGCATGTCTCTCCTTATTTTGTGTATAAAGGCTGCCAATGAAACCAATAAAGAGAATGATGTACCAAAGTAAATATTTTGCACATAACAGTAACATATATGACTGCGACCATAAATAGAAAAACCCGAAAAGGAGAACCGGAGACTGGAACCGACGGGTCTAGCCAAACCCGGCAATACCCACAGGTTGACGGGTACGGGGATGGGTTTGGCCCGCCAAGAATCTGCGGGTCGGGATTTTGGACAGGTCTGGAACCGAACCAAATCTTGTTTCCGGTCCAAACCTCGACCGCTGGCGGGATACACGGACCCGTTGCTAAAACCAACTACGGCTGAGGTGACCGTGGTGCAGCACTAGTGGCTACTCACCTTCCCTGCTCCCCTTGGCAAGCTGCTTCCCAGGCGTACTCCCGCATTGATGAAAACCTTCTTTCAGGTCGATATCTGGATATCTGACCTCCATTCCGTTGTCTTGGTCATTAGGTGATTTTTCCACAATCATTGAGGTGGACTATTCCTTCTTCCCGATCGGTGCACACATCGGGGCAGAATGTGCGGATGTGTCCCAGTTTATCACACCAGACACAGGGTCCTAATGCTTATTGTGGATATTGCTGGTAATTGGGTCCTGGTAGGTAGTAAGCAGGTCCTGTGGGTGCATTCGGAGGTGGGAAGATCATTGCTGTGTGCGGAGGTGGATGGTCGGCTTCGATGGCGTATGCCCTAGCAGTCTGGTAGCCTCTGTATCTGGGCTCAGTCACTTTGCTCAGCGGGAAGGTCCAAGCCTTGAAGGACTTCATCATATTGTCCATCTTCGTGTCGATTGTAGTTTAAGCTTTAGCGATGGCAATTTCATGCGTGGCTTGTGCTGGTGATGGGGTCTCTTCATTAGAGATTGCCGGAAGGTCCACCACTGTTGGCATGTGCGGGAGTGGAACTCCAGCTGGAATTGAGCAAGGAGAGACTCCCTGCGCTGTACATGATTCTTCCGTATTCAGAAGGGCAAGGTCATAGGCGGTCGCACAATTTTCGATCAGACGCTTTTGGAGTTTGTTTTATTTGAATGTCGAGGGGTATCTGGGATCTAGTTTGAGTTTCATTACCACTTGTGATCTCAAATCTCATGGGAGGGCTCTGAGTAACATTTCCACATGTGACTACTTGGCCAATTCTCCCTTGTTGATCGTAATGTGGCTGATGTTGTCATAGGCGAGAATGAAGGCTTTCAGGCCGACGTTTCCATGTTGAAGCAGTTCCCTGCATAGTGGCTCTAAGTACGATCTCGTATATATATAGACCCGGCTATCGTCGGAAGGCGTCCTTTGGCTCCTGTATCACCTGCACGCAGTCCTTTATCACATATCCGTTCATCGTCTTGAAAGTTTCCTGAATTGGTTTCGAACTCCAGTACGCGAACGTTGTGATGACTTCTTCGGCCGCCGGGTAGGTCCCTTTGCGAGAGGACAGGCTTTCGCATGCCTCGATGAATTTGGTGTTGTCTGATCCTCTGAAGACTGGGGCGCCCTTGGTGCCCAGGAGCGGCATCTGCCTCATCACTTTCCCGATGGCGAGGGCCAAGGACTCGATGAATTGCCTTTGATTGTGTGCATGATTGTGTAAGGCGTTGGCAGATGGTCCATCGCTGGTGGAGGATCCGGTCTGGCTTGAGGGTCTAGCACTGAAGGAAGCGGTAAGGCCACTGGGACCGGCGGCGGAAGTGGATCGGGACTGTTCAGTCGACATCCTTTATGTAGCGGTTTGGAGGTGAGATGGAGTATTAGGTGGTCAATTGGCAGTAATCAGTGACCTAAGGTCAATTGCTAGTTTGTGAGTTTTGGAAGGGGGGGTTAGGTCAATTGGCATTCTTTTTGAGGTTCAGCTCTTTGTTTCGTTCCTTTCTTAGTCCAGCTTCACCACCTCTCACGGTCATTTCCCTTATCTTCCTGCCAAGTCATCTATGGTGTTCTTTTCCCCGCGACTTCCAACAATGAGTAGTAGTATCCTCATTAGCACTTCTCACAATCTTACCGGCATCATTGATTTATTTTGTTAGTATTCCTTCCGGTCAGTGTCATCCTCAGAACGGGGTTAGCCTCCTTTTTTCGCTTGGTTCTTCTCGTCCTGGTATACGGTCGGTGCCTGTTGTCTCGGTGTTAGGTCGGTCCCTGTTTTCTCGTTGGTTGGTCGGTCCCTGTTGTTCTCAGTATTAGGTCACCATCTGTTGTCCCGGCATTGGATCAGTGTCTGTTGTTCCGGTATGGGGTCAGTGCCAGTTGGTATATCTGCGAGGTTTGTCTGTTTGTTTGTAATCATGTTGCATTCAGCTCGAAGGGGCACCCAGAGAAGTTTCCATAAGCTGGCCGACTACTGGTGGTCATGGCATTTAATTACCATTTTGATCCCTGTCCATTGGAAACTTCCTGTCCATCCATTGGCTACATTACGGCCAAACTCGCTCATTTAACACCTACAAATGACTTACGCAATGTCATTTCCTCCCACTCTCCACTACCCAACGAAGGGCACTAACGCTACTGATCCATCAAGCCGACCCCCATAACTGATCACCTCTGCAAGGTGGGTGCCAGTCATCTCGGTATGAGGTCAGTGCCTGTCCTCCCAATATGAGGTCAGTGCCTTTCCTCCTGGTATGAGGTCGGTGCCTTTTGTCCCGGTATGAGGTCGGTGCCTTTTCTCCTGGTATCAGGTCGGTGCCTTTTGTCCGAGTATAAGGACGGTGTCATTTGTCCCGGTATGAGATCCGTGCATTTGTCCCGGTACGAGGTTGGTGCATTTTGTTCCGGTACGAGCGCAGTGTCTTTTTCTCGGTATTTGTTTCGGTATGAGGTTGGTGATTTTCGAGCAGTTGTTCTTTAACGCGATATCCTTAGTATTTGTCCCGGAATTAGGTTGGTGCCTGTCTTTGGACGTTAGATGGGAGCCATTTCCTTAGTGTTCATCCCGGTACAAGGTTGGTGCCTTTTGTCCCTTGTTAGTTTGGTGCCATTTCCTTAGTGTTTGTGCTGGTATTAGATTGGTGCCTTTCCTCCAGTGTTATTTTGGCCCCATTTTCTCGGTGTTCGTCTCGGTATCAGGTGGGTGCCCTTTGAGTTAGTGACGTCCATGTACCAAGCTTACCACATGCGGCATTCCAATCCGACATTGTTAGTATTGTCCCTAGGAATGTTGTTACATCCTTCGGCATTGTGCTCCACTCTCAGGGTAGGGATCTTTCCTTTGTTGCTTCTCTCCATAGATTCCTGTCGTAGGTAGTCGGGGTCTTTCCCACTGTTCCGTACTCCACTTTCTGAATAATAATTTGCATTTGGGCTCTATTTGGCACAAAGCCCAGTGTCAACACTCCGCTTCACCTCTCATGGCATTCCAAAAAGAAATCCGTAAGAAAGAGTGGTTCTTGCTCGAGGAGCATAGAAAGCGGGTGGGATGGTATGATACTACCCGGCTGTGAGGATCCACTCCGCTGTGTGGATCCAGCAAGTGTCAGACAGTGGTAGTGAGATCAAAAGATGCGATAGATCGAGTGTGTAATTCATTGTATAAAGAGATGAGATGATATGAGATGATACGAAACGATGTACAAGATGCAGGATGCGATGCCAGCTGTCTACCCCGGGATCTGCCGAATATATACTCTCCATCACTCTGTTCATTTCTGCTACCCCTGTATCCCGGTACCCCAGTGTTGCCCAGTCGGTCTCTATCATTCCTGTATCTTCATACATCCTCCATAGATCAGTCCTCTGCCAAGCTGAGTGGCTGTGGTGGTGAGAAACAGATTTTCCTGCCACAAGGCACTCTGGGCAGGGGGGTATATATCCAAGGAATTTGTGTGGTTCATCATGGCTGGGTATCTCTTCATATCCTCTCACTATCTGCCAAAGCTCCACCAGCCTGAACAGCTCGTTTACAACAATTGTCTTTGCATGCTATTTGTGGTTTTGTTGAGTGTTGATGATGGGCTGTCCGCCCTCTGGATCCGCGGTGTCACCACACTATCATCGAGTGAACTTCGAGATGCACTGTAAGGCCGTGATCGTACAAACTGGGAGGCCATACTCATGCTAGTTAGTAGATAGGTACTTGCAGGCCATGTGAGTATGAACATAGAGGCTGTAATAGAGTGAGTTTGGAAATGCACTTGGATGCCGTCATTAAGCGAGTTTGGAAATGCAGTTGGAGGGCTTGATCGAGTGAGGTTCGAGATATGCACTTGCAGGGCAAGAGAATGCGAACGTGCAGGCTGTAATGGCATATGCCTGTGTATGGCCTCGTATGATGGTATAGCAGTAGATACTGTTCCAAACATACGAACCCGTATGTACCACAACTGATTCGTATTGTATGGTAGCCATTCTGCGGATCCGGCGTACGGGGAAACTCCACCTCCACTTGACTTGTCTCTGGAGGTGACGAACACCCGTGCCGATGCCATTTGTACTGGTGTGAGATCCAAAGAAGTAAAGAGGTAAAGAGAAGAGGAAAAAAGAGAAAGAAGGAACATCCAAAGTAACCTTGTCTTCCATATCTCCACCTCCGGAATGGCTGGCATCCGACCATCAAATCTCCACTTCCACCATGTCTGCCGTCCGACCATCACATCACACACTTGTAGCTTGGATCAAGTGTAGGCCATTGTCGGAATTAGACACAGAAATCTGCGTGATATCACCAATCATAGTATCAGCCCTATCTCGACTCGGCAGCATGGATGGTGGCTTCCACTCGGTGCTCAACATCATCATCGCCATCGCCATTACATCGGTATATCCAACTTGTAAGCATTCCAGTAACTGCTAATACTCATCATACATTCAAGTGCGCTAGCACTCGAGATTTCCCAATTCCTTGTGAACAACTTTGCAGGCCCAGCCCATCAATGATCATTGTTGCCGCTTTGGAGGCAGGTTTGGAAGTCATATTCACGCTCAGTCAGCACGGATGAAGCTGGGTTGACATCTCGGCGTGGATTGTATCTTCTGCTCTCGGTATATTAGCCATCGATAATGACCAGTTATATATGACCTCGTATCTATCATATAAGCTTCTCATGAAATCAACATTCATACCACATATATAATCAGGCACGTTTGTGCTGTCCCGACCCTGGTTCATACCTCTGTGGGCCAGCCTCGATATTTGATATCATCCCTTACAGCCGGTGGCTCTGACATGGTGCCCGTCAGTAGTTATATTTATCCTCCTTTAGAATCCGCCACGCAGGCCTACAGTATGATGGTTTGTCATTCATTTGGGCAAGCCGTTTGGTAAACATCCCAGTTGATGCGTTCGGTACAGGGCTCCCAATAATGCTCTGATTCGATCACAATTTGGAGTCCTTGGACCGTAATCTTGGTCGCTGCAAAATCTCAGTGATCATCTCTTGGTAGTTATCTCAACTGTCACTCATAATGCCATTCGGTGAATGTCTCTTGCGATGCCATTCGGTGACTGTCAGTTGCAACACTATTTGGTAGACCATTTGGTACGTTCGGAGATCATTTTGGTCTCGTTCGGAACTGCCTCAGTAGACATAAATGCACTCACTCCGCATAGATCAAACTTGCTTGATCTTCCCATCATTTCTCCGGTGCACTTGCAGCCGCACTGATCATCCTCCCAGTTGGTGCACTTGTAGGTACACTTGACATCCGCCCTGTACTTGGTGCACTTATCATCTCCAATTGCTTGCCGGCTCTTCTCCGGGTATGATTTCCGCTCTTTTCCAGGCCTGCTCGCTGTCACTGGTCTGGGTATCCACATAGTTCTTTTTAGTTGTTGGCTGCTGGTGATCTCGTCCAAGGTACGCTTATTGACTGATCTCCAGCTGTGATTCTCTGTCGGAAAGTGCAATCCAAGGTGCTTCCACCCTCCACTTCCTGTATGGTGATTGCTTGCAGTAAGGGTTGATTTCCATTCCGGTATGCTCTTCCACCTTTTTTAAGTCCTAGCTCCGCAGACGACTAATTCATCACAGCTTCATTGGGTGCCATATCAATTGGTTAGGATTGATTTGGAAGTTGATTTTCCAGTAGCAGCTGTGTATCCTGGAATTGTAACTTGGACATGCGGCTTCCTCATTCATCTGTTGGTGCATTTGCCATGACTTCTCTAGGTGCACTTTTCCCCATTCTCGGAGCACAATTGTTGGTTCTTCTCCTTGTGCACTTGCCGCTGCCAGCTTTCTCTACTGCTGAATGCGATTCACAGTGCCTCCTTCCTGCTCTTCCGGTACTGTCAGTCGCAGTAGGGGTTGTGTTTGTGGCACTGTCATCCCCCTCATTAAAGGTAGTTGCTCTGCCAAAGACTAATCTCATACTGCTTCATGGTGTGCGGTATCAGCAGTGAAACAGTGTGATTCAGGATTACCCAGGTTGAGTCGGGATCGTATTGGGCATTGTAATTCGGGTATGTAGCTGTGAATTTCGATATCTTTGAATGGTGCTCTGAAATGTGCTCGGTATCGAACCATGCCGCCGATACATCATATCCATGCATATCTGCGATCCATCCAAACTTTGTAGGTTGAAATCAAAGTCGTGATCTCGAGAATGGTGTAACTTCGCATAACCTCAATATCTTCATATAGGAAGGAGACAGATTACCATCTGTCTCCCGTTATCCATCTCCTGTCAACCATCTCCTGTTGACCATCTGTGGTCAGCCACCTCCGGAGATCAATCAGTTTCAGGTTGCGATGCATATCCGGCCGCGATCCCTATCAGTACTGGATCCATTTCCAGCCGCGATTCATATCCGGCTGTGATGCAGTTGGTTCTAGCCATTCTTTTGCACCCTGTGCAATATCGTGCTCGTATGGGCCGCATTCCGTGACTGCTCCTGTAGCTCAATAAGCACCCTTAATGTCATATTTAGTAATCTCCATAATGTCCATCATCCATTGACTGTTCTTCACAGTCCCATAATTGATTCCGTGACATATCGTCCATCATAAGACAATACCCACTCATCAATCCGTCCATATGACATGGAATCTTTGAGTTAAAATCCATGATCCGGCCACGTCAGCACATGATCTTGATCCACGCAATCACGTGAACATCACTCCTACCAACTCCGAGATGTTGTAAATCCGCCCATATTGCAAATTGTAACCATACTCCAAGTTCATTGCAATTGACCAATGCGGCGGTAGTGTCTTCGCCTTGGCTTTGCAGAACGTCCACGAAATCTCCGTATATCGCTGGATACGTCCTCCATCGTCTGTAGGCACCATCTTTGTCGTGGTACCTGCGTCATCTGCAAACTTTAGTTTTCAATTCATGATAGATACGTATGGAGCGGTAAGGAGTAATAACCAGGAGCCCGGATTTAAAATGGTTCGCCCATGGAAGATCCAGGCCCCACAGTTCAGTACTCCCTTCGTGTTTCGGTGTGCCGACAACGTTTACACAAGTGTACCCTTGGGTACCTCCTTCTGGCCATTGCCGTCGCTGCTCCCTGCTCGCCCGTCCATTGCTTGGTGCCTATCTCACCACTTGAGATGCTTTCCACGGTCACTCCCAGCAGCCCTATAGAACCTCCCACAGTTAGAAAGAATATCCAAACGACCTCCTCACTGGCCAGTTGATCGTCAAAGGTATTGGCTCCAAGTATTTGAATATCCGGAACACCGCCATCTCCTTCGGTACACCCCTCCTCCCTAGCTGTGATGCAGGTTCATTCCACGGGCATACCTGATGGCCTACCCAGTTCAGTGCGACCTCTTCTGCTCACCGTGGGGTTGCAGTGCCAAAAGTCGAATGCTTTGCAGGTCGACGCTATGATTGCTGGCCTGGTACCAAGGTAATTCCTATCACTCCGGCTCACAGTGAATTCACCGTGGCTGCCACCATGTGTACAAATAAGCTCACTGAACGAATCACATACTTGTCACACCTGATTGGGACTGTCTGACAACCAAATAACCATCCATTCCCACATGGGGATACGACACATCAATTGAACATCTTTGCGCTTTAAACAAATACTGAATCTGCTGGGCTCCGGAGAGTGCCCAGACGGTCCTTTCGGTAGCCCCGTGGATCCTGAGAATTGCGGGCACAAATAAACATCACCGCTGCATTCATAAAAACCCTCTTCGTATGCCATTGTATGGGCCACATCGGAATTCGCTGATTGGCGATCAGCTTTCGTTGACTTGTTTGACCAAATAAAATAGAGTTGGTGCAGATGGCTCTCTTTCCTCACAACGATCCGATTTGGTCGTCGAATGAGGTGCCAAAGATGATAATTGACAATAGTTCTCGCAAATCGTACCTGCTAGCCACTTTCGTAGTCTCAGGGTTAATATACTTTGCATTTGCCGCTGCTACACGATCTGTGATCGCTGCGCCACTGTCTTGAACTCTGCCAGACAAAAGGCCAAGGACACTGGTAATTATATCAGTGATAATTATCTGTAACGTAGATAACTCCTTTGGGTTCTGCGGAATGTAATTGCGATTGGAACTGTCATTGGCGATGTGGATCGACGTGAATTGCGCGTCATTCGTAAACCGCCTCTAGAGATTGGCCAGCTTTGGCATTCCTGGTGACGTGACTATTATGGACATATGGGCTCTGGCATCATCCCAGTAATCATCAATTGACTCAATTGGAAAGTAACTTATCAAATCTCATTGATGCTGCAATTGATAGCCTTCAAGTTCTGATATGATGACTTCGTTGCAATTGACTTTGACTAACTCGGTCGCCGACGCATCTCCTGGCATATCGGCCTGGAATCAACTCGGGATTGTCTCTCATACTGTTAACCTCAATTGGGTAGACAATTCATGCCTCATTTTTAACTGCGATTCGTAGATCTCAAATCCATATGACTTCTGGTCCACAGGGGTTGTGACATGTCATTGGCAGATTGCCTGTGAACTCAATTCGCATTGTCTCTGCAATTGTTAGCCTCCATTGACTAGACATATCTAGACACTTCGCTGATGCAATCAGTGCTCTGAAATCTGTATTATATCTCGCGCGTAGACTACGTGTCATGACGCGTCTGAAAGGTGTAATTCATGCAATTCCGTACAAGAAATGTATCTGAAATGAAAAAGCAATAATCGTGCAAAGGCATACACCCGTGTATGGCCTCGTATGATGGTATATCAGCAGATACGGTTGCAAACGTGGATGTCAATAGTGTAGAGTAGTATATTGTAGTTGTAGTAAGAATATCGCTAGAGATCTAAGGCACATGGCGAGCGGACGATATACATTAGGTATGACCCAGGCTTGGACACGTCACGTGCAGCCATGCCATTACACAGGCTGTGAATGAGTGAGTTCAAAGATATACTTGGAGGCCATGATTGATTGAGGTTACAGGAGTACTTGAAGGCGATCACCCTGGAAGTGGCAGTTGAGATGCAAGGGATACAAAATCTGAGACACTATTCATTCGCTAACTTCTAATTGTGCGAATGTACAGAATTGAGTACACTGTGGTGTGCCGTGGGATGGGAGACTGGCTGGTGGCGGGAGACATGATCCAGCACGCGGTGTATGCAGTACTCAGGTGATGCAGTACTGGGAGAATACTTCTCCTTGGTGTATACTGTACTTGGTGTTAACTTTTAATCATTACACGGAGAGATAGTGAGAAATAACTTCGCTTGGTGTTCTTAGGTGATGGTAGAGTTGTGGACAAAACGAGAGAGATCAAAGAATATGGGGGAAATCATCATGAGAAATTGGGACAGAAGAGAATTTCCGTTGCGAGTCGATTTACCATCTATGATACGGCAGGTACAAGTCCGAATCCTGGGTGGAATACCACCGATAGGCGGTCTTCCCCAACCTATGATCATGGTTTGAAGAACTACGGAGATACATTGGAATTATGATGGGTATTCAGAGGGGGGCGTGGAAAGAATTGTGTTACGAAAAGGCGGAGACGTTGGGAGATCCAGAGAATGCGGCAGGGTGTTGGTGGGATAATTCAGTATGTTAAGGAAGTCGTGTGAGGTATTGCGACATCTGACGATGTGGCATGGTTGTATTGATATCAGTTATGTTGGTGGCGTGTAAGATCATGGGATAATATTCGGATGGTACAACTGAGTATGAGGAATGGTTCAAGGGTGGTAGAAGAATTGTATATAAAGATAATTTTGTTGTTGTTGGAGGATTTCCATTTTCTCTCTCTTTACTCATTCTCTTGTACAGCAAAGCAAGCTATGACTTTGAAACAGCTTCGACTCTTGCCTGGTCTTGATTTCCTGAATATGAACTTCGAGCACTGTTCTGTCTTGTTTCCAATATCACATTCTTGTTACGATTATCACCTACGCCCGACCTGGGCCGTTATACTAGGACGAGTCCTACTATAACGTACCTGATATTGAATGTGCCCACATCCATCCAGAGGGTGTCAGTATTGTTCTGAAGGATGGTCTGTTTGTTATTCGGTTTACCTAGGACCGAACCGTCGTTGGTTAACCGTTTGCTACGATTGAATTGACGAGTTGCTCTGACTTGCCGGATTTGATATCTGTCAGAATCCACACCTATCACCACATTGGAATCCAACAATACGACAGTAATTCTCATTCTCGGAGGAATTGGTTTGATCTTGCCAGTATTCCCTGCCTTGTTTTTGAACCTGAACCACTGAACGCTTTCGAGGGTATGGAAGCGATACTCACAGCAAGGTTTGAGGAAGAACCTGAGGAAGCTTATTTCTTTGAACTATCAGGCGTTCCCTCGCCTTGGAAGATCTACTGGACAGATGCAGTCAGGGAAGGCGGAGGATTGCATATTCAAGATCCACTGTTTGGACAACATTGGAGCAAGCATTCCGGATAACATTTGGGGTTGTTTACGAACTGCGACCCTATCGAACCTTGCGACTGGGAAGGACATAATTGTGTCGCAGCACAATCGACAGTCGGACACGGAGCAGCAGCAGCAACAACAGCTAAGTCTCTTGGGATTCCGCTGATTGTTGTAGTATCTTCGACTCTGATCCTCTCCGAAAACGACGCATATAATCGGCACTGGTAAATGTACCTGATTTGTTGCAATGTCAGGATCAAATCAGTACAACAGAGTAGCTCAGGTCTCAGTTAACTAGAAGGAGCTCATCAGAGAAATCGTGAACGCCACGGTTAATGGAATAGAATTCAAGGAGACACAGGATAGGCTGAGACAGTCCCAGGAAGTCTTGTTGCGAATCACCCAGTATACAGAACCAGCAGACCAGGTACGGAGGGTGTGCGACCACGAAGCATAAATCGTCAAACTACAGACGGAGATCACGAACATCAAGTGGCAACAACTTTTCATTCCTGCCCAGTGCAAACATACCAAAATTGACAAACCGATACGGACCCTGAGGGAGCTGTGGGACGTGCCCTGGAGGAGACCTCCAGCACCGGGAACAGACGAGGAACTTCGACAGTAGTTGGCCGATGTGAGTGGAGATGCACAGCAATTGGTAGTGGAAGTCCACAGTTCGAGGATGCAGTTTGCGAATGCCCTGATCTTGGCAGCCAGGGTGGCTCTGGCTGCTCCCCATGTTCTGGAAGCCAGAGGCCAAAAATTTCCCGAGTACACGCACTTTTCAGCGGCGAAGTGATCACAGTTGAGGGGCTGGATTGCCAAACTCCGGATGGTGATATGAGACAAGCCAACCAGCATTCCCGAAGCATAGTTGACGATGCAGTACGCATTTAACCTCCTAAGGGGAGTCGTCATATGACAGATCTTGCCACACGTCTGGGAAGACAGAACAATAGGGTAGGAAGATGTACCAGTTTTTATACAACTCCTGGAAGCAGCTTTTGGGGACCCCAACCAAGTAGCCACTGCCTAACAGAAAATGTGGGTTATTAAGCAAAAGAACTGAGAGTTCTCTCAGTACTATTCTGAGTTTCAGGTCATCGCCACATGTCTTGATTTTAATCCTTCAGCCCTGCGGAATGCCCATAAGATGGGGCTGTGCGAAGAAATAAAGAATTCATTCACTTACGGTGAGCTGTCCGAGGAACTTCCCGCATTTGTGACGGTCTGCCAGACACGAGACGTGCAGATCCGCCATCGACATGCTGACAAGGTTGCCCAAAATACGGCAGAAGTGATTGGTTTCACTTCCCCAGGCCCTGCTCCGTCTCCGAAGGTTCCGGAGATGGCCCCAGTTGGAACTGTTGCGGGATATACTCAACCTCCACCTATGGAATTCAGTGCAGGCAAGTGAAGGATTTCGGAAGAGGAAGGAGCGAAGAGGTTTGCAGATGGGAGGTGTCTGTACTGTAGTGGGTTAAACCACAGAGCAGCAGAATGTGCGGCGAGGAAGAAGTCTGAGACATTCAAGGTTGCTGGGGCAGAAGTCAAGGAAGTAGGAACTATGGAAGGTTCCGAGGAATCGGGAAAAGATAAGGTCAACCTAAGCAGGATGGAGCTTTGGCTAACCAGGAAAAGTTTGGTTTTAAATGTTTTGAGATGTTTTGGAATTTCACGATTATCAGTTAGCAAAGTGGAGGTATTGGCAGGATCAATGGAAGGAAAACATTTAGTTATAATCTGCACATTGACCGTGAACAACCAAGTGATACCTACACATGCACTGATTGATTGCGGAGCTACGGGCATGGCATTTGTTTATAAAGATTTTGCTTGCCATCATCAGAAACACCTTCAGGAACTTAAGAAAAGAAAACAGGTCGAAGTAATCAATGGATGATCTATTGAATCAGGAGATATTACGCATATTGCCAAAGTTGGCATGGAGATACAAGATCATGGGGAACAACAGCCGATGTTCATTACAAAATCGGAACAATACGCAATTGCCCTTGAAATTCTCTGGTTACGATTACAGGATGTAGAGGTAAGATTTACATCCAATACTGTTACTATTGGATCAATATATTGTACCACATATTGCCAGGATTTACCAGTAATGGTGGAAGCAGTTACGGAGGAGCCTCTGGAACTAGTATATTTGGCCAAGGATATATTCGAAACACAAATACTATCGCTGAGACCGTTTCAAGGAAATCTCGTAATGCTTAATGGAGCAGCATTCTTCTGCACAGTAAAGGAAGGGGAACTTACGGTGGTTGAGGCATCCCTATATGATATTAATAAAGCGATTGAGGCGAAGGACCTTAAGGAATGACCCCTTGAGGAGAGAGTTCCGGAACAATACTATAAGTTCCTTCCCCTGTTTAGTAGCGTATTGGCAGATCGGTTACCACTCCAGAGACCAGGTATCGACCATGATGTTCACCTGAAGGATGTGGAGACATCATGAGGACCCTTATGTTCAATGTGGAGAGCTGAGTTGGTGGTGCTAAAAGAATAGCTTGAGGAGGAGATGTCAAGAGGGTATATTCGACAGTTGTCATCACCGTTTGGCGCACCGGTACTGTTTCCAAAGAAACCTGATGCAAGATTACAATTCTGTATTGACTATCGGGATATTAACAGTAAGACAATAAACGATCAGTACCCCCTCCCATGGATAAAGAAGACATCGAGTCTTTTAAGAAAAGCACGAGTTTATTCAAAGCTGGATATGCGAGGGGCGTATAATTTATTCCACATAAAAGAGGGGGATGAATATTAGTTGGCTTTTCGAATGAGATATAGATTTTTTGAATCTTCAGTACTGCCGTTTGGAACAACAAATGCACTAGCAGATTTCCAGGGCTATATTAATAATGCCATTAGGGAAGCTTTGGATGATTTTGTATAGGCATATCATGATGATGGTTTAATATATAGTGGTTCAGAAGAGGAGCACGTTTGCCATGTTACATGGATTATGAAGTGCTTGTTGGAAGCAGAATTATATTTGAAACTAGAAAAGTGCAAATTTTATAAGGAGACTGTATGGTATTTGGGGTTGGTTATATCAACAAAGGGCATTTCAATCGGTGACCATAAGGTTCATACTGTGCTGATTTGGAGGTGGGAAAAAAAGACTAAGAACAGACGATGGAATAATCTCTTCGAAGTACAACAATTTCTGGAGTTTTGCAATTATTATCGACAATTTATCCATAAGGATTCTCTGAAACCAGAGCCTTTGATAAGATTAACGAAAAAGAATGAATCATTCGTGTGGGAATGAGAACAACAATTGGCCTTCAATATGATGATTACTGTATTTACAACAGCAATGGCCCTTCACCTTTGTGATCATGAAAGGGAAGCTATTATCAAATGTGATGCTTCTGATTATGTAACGGCTGGAGTATTATCCCAGCGGGATGATGAGAGAGTGTTGCACTCTGTAGCATATTTCGCAAAGTAGCATACACCTGCCAAATGCAGTTAGCATATATATAATAAGAAGCTGATGGCTATGAGTAAAGCACTTGAGGAGTGGAGACCTGAGTGTGAAGGTGCTGCGTATCTGTGGCAGTTGATAACTGACCATATGAACCTCGAGTATGTTATTACGAAGAAGCTTTTCAATTCCAAACAGACCCGATGGTCAGTGTTTTTAACACGCTTCGATTATCAAATAGTTTGTATGCCAGGGAAATGGAATGGGAAAGCATATGCACTAAGAAGGAGGCCGTGAGACCTCCCTGAGGGGGGGATGAAACTTTAAAAATTATGGAACAGATCGTTCTAAAGCTGCACAACCTAACGGAACAGTTGCATCTGTTGGCAGATAGCCCGCACATCCATGGCCGTCCTTCAATTTCCAATCATATGCTAGAAGCATATGTGACTGATTCGCTGCCAGGGAGAATATTTTAAGCAATTCGAAGAAATGGAACATTGAAGGTTATTACGGTACTCGTGTATAGCAAACAATATTGGAAAATACAATATAGAGGAAACCTGTATATACCAGAAAATGATGCCCTACAAACAGCTAATACAGGAGGATCATGGTCTGGAATTAGCAGGACACCCGGGACGGCCAACTACATTCGACCTCTTGGATCAGAAATATTATGAGATAGCTAGGCGTAAGGATGTGGAAAGGTATGTCCGGAACTGTCAAAAATGCCAGCGGTCATGAAGTTCTCGACATTCCACATCTGGAGTCGTTTGAATATTGCCAGTTCGGGAGAAGCCATGGGAAGATACTTCGATGGACTTCGTGGTATGGTTACCAGAATGGGAAGGGATTGATGCGAGCTGAGTAGTACTGGATAGGCCTTCAAAAAGCAACATTATATTCCTTCCCATACCACGATCGATGCGATAGGGATGCCTAAGTTGTTCTTCCGAGAAGTTGTAGGCATCCATGTGTTGCCAGCGAAAATCGTTCCAGATCGGGGCCCTCAGTTTGCTTCAACTTTTTGGGGCCAGGGATGTAGTCATTTGGGGATTCTTGGACGAATGTCTACAGCATTTCAATCTCAAAGGGATGGTCGGAAATAATGGAAGAAAGCAAGTATGGAACGGTCCCTGCGAGTATTCGTGAATTATCAACAGGATAATCAGGTACAGTGGCTCCCCCTGACTGAGTTTGCTGCAAATGATGGGATATCGGAATCAACAAAATGCACACCATTCTTTGCAGTTCAAGGAACAAATCCTCCAATGTCGTTTGCAGGAGAATCTACGAAGATGTGGGATTATCAACCCCTGGATTCATAGCTGGTTCAAGCCACGATGCAAAGAGTTCATGAGCATCTCCGTGTAGAAATAAGATGAAGACAAGCAGTACGGGATAGTGTTAGCAACAGGTCCGGGTTTGGACCGCAAAAACGGGTCGGTTCGGTTCCAGAAACTTTCAAAAACCCGACCCTCAAACTCTTGGCGCGCCAATCCCGGACACGTACCTGTCAACCCGCGGGTTTCGCCGGGTTTGGCTAGACCCGTCGGTTCCAATCTCTGGTTCTGTGTTTCGGGTTTCACATTTATGGTCGCATTCAGATTTGCTACTGATAATCGTAAAATATTGACCTTGGTATGTCACAGTTCATTTTCGACGTATTAGCCGCCTTGATATGTAAATCAAGAATACTCACACGCCCAACCACATCCTGAAAATGAGCGTCAACAGAGCGTCAACGATATTTGGTCTTGCATCTTCGGTAATATGAGTGGTGCGTGATCAGAAACATCCATAATACGGGATATGACAGCCTGTATACGCAGATATGTACGGGATATTCTAGCCACATCCTCCGGGACAGTAACAACCTATTTCATTTACAGAGCTACCACTAAGTATTCTTGAGCCTTTTGGTGTATAATAACAGTCAAAACGATTTATATAGACAATAACCACCACATCACGCTGTGATTAACCATGATGCAAGGCGAACAATCGTTGAAACTCAGTTGACGCTCATTTTGAGGATGGGGCAGGAAGCGTTTCACTTTCACTTTTGCCTATAAGGCAGTCAATAATCAGTTTATGACAATGTGCAACCTGTCGCCCCCCAGATTACCCATGATACATGACCAACAATTGTTGACGCTCCGTTGACGCTCATTTTCATGATGGGGCATGGAGGGTATTGCAATCAGTTTTGCCTATAAAGGCAGCCATAAATTCCTTTATGACTGAATACACGCTATCGGAGGTGACATATCCCAGGATGCATGACCAAAAATCGTTGACGCTCCGTTGACGCTCATTTTCACGATCGGGCAGAGAGGGTATTGCTATCCGTTTTGCCTATAAAGGCAGCTAGAAATTCCTTTATGACTGACTACAACCTATCGGAGGTGTAATTTCCCAGGACAGATGACCAAAAATCGTTGACGCTCCGTTGACGCTCATTTTCATGATGGGGCAGGGAGGGTATTGCTAACTGTTTTGCCTATAAAGGCAGCCAGAAATTCCTTTATGACTGATTACAACCTATCGGAGGTGTGATTTCCCAGGACACATGACCAAAAATCGTTGACACTCTGTCAACGCTTATTTTCACGATCGGGCAGGGAGGGTATTGCTATCTGTTTTGCCTATAATATCAGCCAAAAATTCATTTATGACTTACTACAACCTATCGGAGGTGTGATTTTCCAGGACACATGACCAAAAATCGTTGACGCTCCATTGACGCTCATTTTCATGATGGGGCAGGGAGGGTATTGCTAACTGTTTTGCCTACGAAGGCTGCCAGAAATTCCTTTATGACTGATTACAACCTTTCGGAGGTGTGATTTCCCAGGACACATTACCAAAAATCGTGGACGCTCTATTGACGCTCATTTTCATGATGGGGTAGGGAGGGTATTGCTGTCTGTTTTGCCTACAAAGGCGGCCAAAAATTCCGTTGTGACTGACTAGAACCTATCGGAGGTGTGATTGCCCAGGACGCATGACCATCAGTCTTTCACGCTCCGTTGACGTTTATTTTCATCATGGTGCAGGGAGGGTATTGCTATTTGTTTTGCCTATAAAGGCGGCCAAGAATTCCTTTGTAACTGACTACAACCTATCGGAGGTGTGATTTGCCAGGACGCATGACCAAAAATCTTTGCCGCTACGTTGACACTCATTGTGCCATGGCTGTATCCACAATATGGAATCATTTATTTTGGCACAGTCCATCATTCACTTTGTTTGGCTGCCTTCCTGGCGTTTTCATTCACTTTCTTCTTGATCACTACGTTGTTCTTTAATAATACATAGATATATATAATAATAATCTCCGAAATCCCGTGTCTTTCGGTTAATGCTCGTCATCAGTTGCAGTATCGCTTCATCCGCTGCTTTGGTCTTCAAAATGAATGTTAGCCGCATTACCACACAACAGATAGTGTACTAACCATCATCAGTCAGCATATCTGGATCAAAATCGGTATCGTGCTCGGTATCCTCATCATCTTCGGAAAATTCCACCAGGGAAGAGCTGTATATGAATAAGTATATCCGGCCGGCAAATTGACGATTTCAGTCAGTTGAGCTTTGGAGGTGGTACCGGTTGGGGCGGGTGGCTTGCCGGGCGGAGGTGGAGTCGGCTCTGGAGTCGGCACTCTGCGTCGGGCGGGGGGGGGGGGGGGTGCACCTGTTCCTTTGCGTCACCAGCGTGTCTGCGGAATTCTTTGCAGTGACATTTTGGCAAGGAAGGCAGCCAGACGTTTGGTTATGACGAAGCATTGCCGGGTGTCTTTGTATCGCAGCCTTCACCTTTTTATGCCCAGGAAACTCAACACCTCGCTTCTTCTCTTCTCGGACCTCGGCGCGTGATTTCTTAATGAGATATTTTGTTTCCTCAATTGCGGCACGCAAAAAGCCTTCTTTGGCCATTTTGGCCGTATTCAACGCCAGGCGCATGTCGGACTGTTCCAGCTGTACCCGACCTCCTTGCCTTGCCATAGTTGCAGACATGTTGAAAACCTAGAAGACATTAGTTGATGCTTCTATCAATGATATTCGGCTGTTACCTCTACCATATAGGCTACTGTAGCCTCCTCTAAGGTGATTCAAAGCCTGTTTCGTCTACTCACAGGGACGCTTATCAGCAAGTTCGTCTGAGAAAATCCCAGTGCTCACAACATGATGATGTTCGATTTCGCGGACTGTGCGGACAAATGCCTTTGTCGACAATGGAGGTTTCCAGTTACGAACAGCGATGAATTCGTTACATAGCTCTCTACGGACACCCGATGTACGTCATACAGTTAATTGACCGCTGATCGCATCGATATCGATATACACACAATGCACCACATGTTGCTTCATATTTCTCCTACTGCGGGTCTTGTGGACGATTTTTAAAGGTGCATCCTGGGTCATATGTTTGGTGGCTACATCGGCAGCGTCGCGGTGAACTAACTTGAGTCTGCGCTCTTGTTGTGTGCCCAGAATGTCCATATTTGTTGTAGCGCCCGCCAATCTGCCGGTATTCGATCCGCTCTCACCTGGCGGAGGTGGTTGTGTATCCATGATGTGCTAGTGTGGAATACGAGAGGAAGATTATAACGCGAGGAAGTGGGAAGTCCTGAGGAGTATATAGCTAGCTCCATGTCAGAATTGTATACGTAGCAGCCGACATGACCGTTATGCTCAAGATGAATCCTACTGAGTATGGCTGCAAGTTGCAGGGGTTTCCCACCACCCCGCAATTTGCAAAGAGTCGGTCTGATGTTGTTTGTTTGTTGACAGGGATAAATTAGGGTGTGAGACCTCCGGAATCGCCCAATTGCTAGATATTAATAGGATGTAGTTCGAGTGAACGGACGTCTGCTGATGTTTGTCTCAAATAATCCCCGGGATATAACATGAAACTGACGCTAACAATCATGTCATGTTGTACGGTTAGCATCATTATTCCTGATTTATTGACAGTCAAGAAACCGATTTTGCTTTGTTCAAGATGAGTAAACGTACTAACCTTGACATAAAAGACGCAGCTAACCTCCATATTATCCATAACTTGCAATATCCAATATCTCGCCCAACAACAAAGTCCACAAAAATTACAATGGTCAATGCTCTGAAAAAGAACTTTATGCCACTTCCGGCGGGCACATACGGCAAATCGACAAAGCGTTCAACCCAGCGACGTTATCAAGCGAATGAAGGCAAGAGCGGTTTGAAGGCAGAGAGAATCCGAGCCCTTGGGGCATTGCGCAGCTTGAAATCCAAAAAAAAGCTTGCGGCGGAGAAGCGACGAGAAACGCACTTCTTAAGCAATGAGGAGAAAGAGCAATGGATTGAGGATTATGTGGAGAGAGAAACCGCTGGGGCAAGAAAGCGAGTTGAAGACGCAGAGGCAGCGGTTCAACAAGAGCAGGACGATATGACGCATGCTGAAATAGCGGGATTGACGTCCAGAGTGCCCGAAAAGACGTTTGAGGAAATGCTGGTTGCAATCAGTGACAGTCTGAGTGATCTTGCAAGTTCCGACGATGGGGAGGATGGGGAAGAGGAAGATGATGAAGAGACTGAGCAGGGCAATTTGAGCGAAGATGACGAACCCGGCTGGGTGATGGGCACAATCACCAAAATGGTCCAGCAGCGCATGAAGAGGTTTCGGCAGAAGCAGATAAAGCTCAACGAATTGACTCAACCGGGATGGGAGGATGCAGCCGACTACTTCCGTGAATGAGATAAGAAGTACGGCACCACCGAATTGAGGGTTCCTGCGGTCGTTCAGCCGCAAACAAATGATGACGCTCCGGCACCTCTACCAGCAACATTTGGAGAGCTGATGGAGAGTTTTGACATTGTCCCCGGAATATCTCAAAGGCGGCAAGGGACTTCTCGACCAGGAAGTAGTCATATTAGACTAGGTTCGGTGAAGCCGCAGTCTAAATCGTGCATACCTGGTGGTGAGCCAGCTGCAGAGCCCGATTCGTCAATGTTGCTGAAAGCGAAGCCAATTGAACCAGTAAGCTTTTACCCCTGCATATAGCCTCCAGCTAATGACCATATAGATATCGGATTCCGACGAAGAGATGGTGACGGCCCCTGGGTCTCCGGAAGAGTAGAGGTGCATACTGTACTTTTTGACGTCTGATCGCGGTGAAAAGCAAGTTGTTTACCAATTTTGCTACATGTCAGCTGTTGCTTGATTTCAGTGACCAAATTGTGAGACATGATAATTCGTCTCTGCATGTGCAAGGGTTGAATGCACCATGTGAAAGTTCTAAAATCCAAATCGGGCTGTAAGACGGCCATCACGTTCAATTTTATTCTGCAAGTGACTGTTAAGTGACAAATCAAAAGCAATATTAGTGACGAAATGTGCTAACAAAATTTAGTTGAGTGATGTCATACTTGTCAGAGTAAGAGCGGTGAGTTTGCATGACGAATCGATCTGAACGACAACTGTCATGCCGTATTCATCCATGTATCCAACTGCATAACTCTCCGCACAGACCTGGTTCACATGGTTCAGATATTTGAAATTGCTTGTGATACGTCATGGAAATCGAGGAGAAGGAGCTGCATAAGGAATGGTGAGGAAGTCGAGCTATATTTGCCAAAAACTAGTGAAATGATCTACATGCCGTCAATTGCCGGCCGAAAGCACAGGAATGTGATAGGGCCACGCCATTTCTCACTCAGATAGCGTAGATAGCAGTTGATCAAACATTCAGAGGTAACAAAACTCCTGGATGCAAACGATAATACAAACAAACGCAATCATGGATGTCAAAACTGTGTATTTGATTCGTTGCATACAATTATGGAGTGTACAAAGGCTGTTTCGATGTGATTAATGTGAGCGTCAACGGAGGGTCAACGATCTTTGGCATTGCGTCATGAACCATCCAGTAGGCGGTGCGGTAACAGCACATCATAATCAAACTATCGGCCGCCTTTCAATTGAACAATGCTGGCAAAAACGTTTCTACTATGTCTTAAAAATGAGCGTCAACAGAGCATCAACAACTTTGGGCCTTGCATCTTGGAAAAGGCATGGGGTTTGCGGTGACGTTACCCCATAATCGCGCTATCGGCCGCCTTTCTAAACAAATACTCTTGCAACAACATCGCTACTATGGCCTAAAAATGAGCGTCAACAGAGCGTCAAAGACTTTTGGCCTTGTATGTTGGATAATCCTAGGGCTGTGCGGCGGCATGAACCCATAATCACATCATCTGCTGCCTTTCTAGGCAAAAATGGTTGCGACTACATCGCTACTATGTTCTAAAAATGAGCGTCAACGGAGCGTCGACGATATTTGGCCATGCATCTCGGGCAATCCGAGGGCAGTGTGGTGATATCAATACATAATTGAACTATCGGCCGTCTTCCTAGGCAAAAATGTTATTGATGACATCGTCACTATGCCCTAAAAATGAGTGTCAACGGAGCGTCAAAGATTTGAGGCCTTCCATCTTGGAAAATAATGAGGCTATGCATCTACAATGATCTATAATCGTACTACTGGCCGCCTTTCTAGGCAAATATGCTTCTGACCAGATCGTAACCATGTCCCAAAATGAGCGTCAACAGAGCGTCAACGATTGTTGCGCTGGCATCTTGGATAATATAACCGGAATGGAACGCAGATAAACCACAATGAATCTATCGGCAGTCTTTATTGGCAAAAATGCAAGTGTTGATATCATGTCCACCTCCTACAATTGTGCGCCCACAGTGCGTCAAGGCTCTGAACGCTACACAGCAATAAACTGCAGTATGCTATTCCTAAATGGAGGTTTCCGCAGTCAGTCGTTGCAATCTGTCCTTGTATTCAACACCACAACTATGCATGCAATGTCTGACTGATCTGATTATTTTCCTTGTAGCTGAAGAGTCAATATTTAAGACCCCGCAATCTGCTTTCCTGTATCGTTATTTTCGGCAGTCTTTCAAGTCGGATCACCCAGCTTACGAATTTCTACCACCATGTCGGATACACAATCTTTGAACACCTCATTGCTAGAGGTTATGATCTCTTCCAAAAATGAACGTGTCTTTATTCATGATTTGAGCGACCTTACTTTGCAAATCATCTTCGATGCCGGGTGGGCTTAAATGAATGTACGCTCGAAGCGGCCTATTGCTTGGAAGAATTCTAGACATGCGCCTTCGTGGCGATTCTATTTACACTGTGGAATTGAGGAGACCGGCAGCCCTGACATCATATGTATTGTTTGTCATGAAGTTCTTCGCCATCCATCAGAACATGGGACCAGCTCAATGGGGAAACACTTACTGGCAAAAGCTCACATCGCAAAGTTAAACGAATTAACAGAGTCACAGTTCACTGAATTGACTAGTTCTACGGTGGATGAAACAGCTTTGGCCATCCTGAAGAGACAAGGAAGTCGTGGAATCACAATAGTAAGTTTCCAGAGGAAATCCATATTTGATATCCAGTGTAATCCATATTGACCGAAATGACAGACAAAACGTTGCAAACTGGCAGATAAGAACTTTGAAACTTCCTAATTTCACCAAGACACGTGGAATCGCTACCTCATGTTAGGATTTGTTTCGGCACATATTCCATGGAACGCTACATCAAATCTTGAGCTACGACGGTCAGATATGCCATTACGCAATGACCTAGTTCTACCGTCCACTACGACCCTTAGTAACATTTGCAGGAGGGAATATGCACTGACTGTGGATGCAATTAAGAAGCAATTGCCAATACGAAATAAAGTTAGTTTAGCTTTGGACGGTTGGACATCAACGAACAAACTAGCCACAACGTCAGTCATTGCTTACTATATGCATCGAAATTGAGCATTGCGTGAAGTTCAACTCGCTTTCGATGAGGTTAATCGCCTATTCTGTTCCCGTTTCGAAAGCTAAGTAAGGATGACAGGTCAAGGGCCAGCATACTGGAGTAAGGCTAGCCGTACATTTCAAGGACGTGCTTGATAGTTTTGAGCTTACCGACAGTCATGTGCTCGGTATTACGACGGATAATGCTTTCTCAGATTACTCGATGACAAGCCAGCTGCAATCAACACTTGAGGCCTCTGGAATCGGGTGGCCTGCATTGAGAAACCATATACCGTGCATGGCGCACGTCATACAGCTCGCTTTAGGTGCATTCATGAGCAGTCTCGGTGTAAAAGGCCGCACCAAGTCTTGGGAAGCCCATGAGCGCGATCATCAAATTGGAGAGAATGACAGCATAGACATTGGAAAGAGTCAAAGACTTCGAAAAGAGGGCAATGCTTGAATCGACAAGGTGTCGGGCATGAGACCAGGTTTAGCAAAGATAATTGAAAAAGTACGTATTTCATGATATTTTGAAAGTCCTGAAGCTGACCATCATAAAGGAGAGAATGCTTGCTGCATTAATTATGCTAACACCTGGTTGCCGAAACGAGTTTATTGACTGTCAAAAAGCCAAAGTGCGCATTTCAGTACTTCGGATTATGGATGTGAAGATACGTTGGAACTGGACTCTGGAGTTGCTCGAGCGCGGCTTCCGCTTACGAGAATTCACCCGTGAGTGGCTTCAGAACCCAAAATAGGCTGAATATCGGCCACTATTCACAACTGAGGATGAATGGACGATTGTCAAGTATGTCATGGAAGTATTGAAGCCATTTCAATATTGGACCCTTTGGATGTCGAAGAGGCATACAGTCACATTGCATCATGTTATTACAGTGTAGAATGACATGTTCGATCACATGGATGGCGTGATGCAAGCTTTGGCCCAGAAGAAGACTCCATGGAAGGAAGACTTGTTCTTCCCTGTGAAGTTAGCTCGACAGAAGATCTCCAAATACTACGCCGAAGTGACTCCCACAATGGGCATGCTTCTAATTTCCGCGCACATCCTTGATCCTTTCAGGAAGTTGCGATCGCTTAGAAAGTGGGACAAGGGAATGGATATTAATCCTGAGGACGAGACATCCTACACTACACAATACCAAGAGGCCTTTCTGAAGTATGTGGAGAATCATTACTGCACCAAACGGCGACATGTGCCGGTCAATAAACTCGAAATGGTATCGAGCTGCAATCTTCTCCCCTCTGCAACGGCTTCAGGGTCTTATCAATAATCCTTTGATCCATATGATTTGTCCAGCGATGGTGAGGAATACTTAACGCCTAACAATGTGGCTGAGACGACACCTGGACGAAGTGATCGCGCAGCCCGCTTATTGACCGCCGCAAGGCTCTATTTGAATTCACCGCATGAAGCACCAAAGAACTGGGGGCAACTCAATCCAAATCTCAATGATTACCACTCCGACCCAATGGAGATTAGCAGTACATTTTGGATACCGGACATAACTGACTGGTGGCGACAACAAGAGGAAACGCACTCAAAGTACGCCGATCTCTCCAATATGGCGCGTGACATATTCTCAATCATACCACATGGTGTCGGAGTGGAGGCCAGTCTTTCCCTTGGCCGAGATGTTATCGGCTGGAGGCAGTCAAAAACCACAGGCGAGACACTTCGCGAAAAAGTCGGTGTAAGGCAGTTCGTTCGAGCCCATAACGGGATTTTGGCAGGCACTGACCCGGAATTGGATACAATGAACACAGACAACGACTCAGAAATGAAGAAATAGGCAGAGGAAAGGAAATTGCACAGAATGGCCAAGGTTCACGACTTTTTGGGGATGTGGCAGGGCAGCCAAAATCTACGTGCTACACAGAAGGAGTCCCGCGCTCAAAACAAGCAGATGACCGCCGTAGGATACATTTGGGACACGGAAGAAATGGTCAAAGCATCCTGGTCCTTCTTTCAACATGATGGTGCGGCTGCATTTAAATTGTCAGAAAGATCACCTTTGCCACCAGCTTTGTCTGCAAAGGAACTCCCTGGAGGACGAACTGAAATCTTAAATGTCCGCCGGATTCGGAGAATCAACCGTCATCCAGTCAAAAGCGATGAGAATAGCGCACCTGCAAGCATTTCGGACACTGAAGATTGGCTATACTGGAATGGCGACTTGGATAATCCAAATGACAGCGAAGAGGATTGCGCTGCGGACAATGACTCCGATATAGAGCACAATAATTGCATCGAGGATCCGCAATGCCCAGAGCAGCAGGATGTGAGGGCCGCACCAAATGTGCCCGGATTGGTTCGGCCGACACGGAAGTCAAAGAGACAGGCTGACAAGGTTTTAATGATAGTCAATGCAGCTGAAACGCGGAGAAATTAACGAGGGAAGAAAAAGTAGGACAGAATGCGTCAATGGTTCACCAGCTTTATGTAGCTTGACCGAGAGTTTCAGTTAGAGATATATTATGGGCGAATGGTAAGAAGTAGCTTGTGAATATCGGTTCATAAATAGATGTATAGCAGGTGCAATGAATCTTTTGGCATGATACATCATTTTTATTCGTGTGAGAGTGAACAGTGCAAGATAATAACGCCGCTCAGATTTGCCACAGGGTGGAGTCTCAATCAAGCAGAAAGCCAACCAGTACAGTCAAATGAGGATGAAAACAATTATCGACAGCAGCGGATGTTGAATGGACAATACATCAAAATGAGCGTCAACCGAGCATCAACGATTTGTGGTCTTGTAAGTACGGTAATTCACAAGTGACTTGGTCGTTGTTATGCATAACGTGCGTATTGGCAGCTTTTATTGGCAAAAGGGATAGCAACACAGTCACCGCCCCATTTTTAGCATGAGCATCAACGGAGCGTCAACGATTTGTGGTCTTGTAAGTACGGTAATTCACTAGTGACTTGGTCGTTGTTATGCATAACGGGCGTATTGGCAGCTTTTATTGGCAACAGAGATAGCAACACGGTCACCGCCCCATTCTTAGCATGAGCGTCAAAGGAGCTTCAACGATTTGTGGTCTTGTAAGTACGGTAATTCACTAGTGACTTGGTCATTGTTATGCATCATGGACGTATTGGCAGCTTCTTTTGGCAAAAGAGATAGCAGCACGGTCACCACTCTATTCTTAGCATGAGCGTCAACCGAGTGTCAATGATGTTTATCTTTGCATCTTGAGTAAGTTATGTTCCGATTGGTTGCAGACATCCATTTATTCGATATTGGCAGCCTTTACTGGCAAAAACAACAGCGAAATGCTGCCTGCAGCATCCTAAAAATGAGCGTCAAAGGAGGGTCAACAGTTTTAGGACTTGCATATTTCGTAATCGAGGCATCGCGCGAATATTCGCCCGCAGAACTGTATTATTGACTGCCTTGCTAGTCAAAAATACCATATATCGAAGGTGAAACACAGATACCAAATTAATCAATATTGCAAACTGCTCAACAAGGAAAAGCTCATTAATGGTTGCTGAAAACGCAATTTTGATAAGATACTATTAACACACTGCAAATATAAGAGCCCTATATGAATCTATAGATGGACCCGCTGGGCGACCCACTGACAACCCACCCAATTCGGATGGGTTGGGAGTTTACCGTGGAACCGTACGCGAGTCGGCAGTTCGGGCTTATTGACGGCCCGGACCGCTAATTTGGGAACCGTTCGGTTTAGACCCGGACCCGGACCCGAAGTGACGGTCCGGAACCGTTGCTAACACTAGTCCAGGAAGAGGCAGCAAATTGGGGATGAATTCCTGCACTACATATGCAGGAAGGCACTCAAGTTTGGCTGGATATCCGACATATACAAACTACCTGACCCACAACGAAACTGGATTGATAAAGATGCCAACCGTTTAAGGTTCCCTGTAGAATGATCCCATAGGCTTACAAGTTAGAACTGCCTGGTTCGATACAGATTGATCGAGTACAACTGGTTTCACTTTTAGATCTGGTGGTGAATGATCCTTTGGGTTGACAATGGATAGATCCCCTTCCCCCGGTTGAAGTTATTAGCGAAGAGGAGTATCAGGCTTGCAGTCTTGAAGATAGTCAGATGTACCACAATCAGTTGCAGTATTTCATGCAGTGGACGAGCTATGATTCTCTGACATGGGAACGTGCAAAATTTGGGGATGGCTTACAAGCAGTCGATGAGTTTCATCAATGATACCCACAAAAGCCAGGACCATTGGAAAATGTTCTCAGAGAACCTCGAACCTAGGTGGGGAATAGTATTACGGAATGAAGAAGTACAGAGATTCATTGGAATTATGATGGGTATTCGGGGGGTATGAGGAAGAAATTCTGTTACGGAAAGGTGAAGACTTCGGAAGATGCAGAGAATGTGGCGGAGTGGTTGCGGGATTGCTTGGGATGATATGGAAGTGGTTTGAGGTGTTGCGACATCGGACGGTGTGGCGTGGTTATATTCATAACAGTTATGTTTGTGGGGTGTAGGATGATGGGATAATATTCGGATGGTACATTGGAGTATGAGGAATGGTTCAAAGGTGGTAGACAAATTGTATAGAAAGCGAGTGATGTTGGCTTTGGAGGATTACGTTTTTTTCGTTCTTTGCTCGTTCTGTTGTATAGCAAAGCGAGCGAGGACTTTGAAATAGCTTCGACTCTTGTTTTGTCATGACTTCCTCGAAAGGAACTTCGAGCCCCCTTTTGTCTTGTTTCAGATGTCAGATTCTAGTTACCAATATCAACTACACCCAACCCAGCCCGTTACACCTATCTGTTAAGTCGTACTGTTGATATTTCATATCAGCTTGAATCCTCCACAGAATCCTGATCGTCATCCCCTATCTCCGACTTTCTTATGCACAACTCCACCGTCTTGGTAGTGCAACAAGTTATGTCATCACTATCCATCTTGCCATGCTATGATCATGAGTTGACACCGAGTACAGCATACTCTGGGTAGTACATACAACAAGTACAGTATATACCGAGTACAGCATACACTGATGTATAGCACCCACCCAATATTGATTGTGTTTTGTTCAGTGTCATGCTCTCTTTTATCCCCCTTTCCCTAATTTGTAATCGGATTAATAGTAGTTGAGTCGCTATGGAAAGTGGGTCATTTGGTTGTGATTTTCTGCCTAATTCCACAGCGACTCGATAAATATTGATCCGATCATAAATCGGAGAACAGCAGTGGAAAGACAACCTCAAACTGCAATTTTCACATATAGATTATGTCATAATATGATGAGAATTGAAATACCTAATTAGAGTGAAAGTTGTAGAATCTGCATAATCGATCCATGGTCCAGTACTAATCTGCCCACAAACCCGGCGGTTTTGGGAGTGGTCCGGGGATGTGACGCCGACCGGAGCTCCAGTCCAGTTCCAAACACGGACTGCAGCAGGGTAACCCGGAAACCTTGCTAATACTAGTCGACTCTCCTCGTGAGCTAAAAGGTAAAGTCCTATTGTTACATTCCCACAGTTGGGAGTTCACTAACTAATAAATCGAGTCTGAGCACCTGGCACCATTCAAGTACTCCTCCAAGCACACTTGATCACGGCCTCCAATTGCATCTCCAAACTGGCTCGATCACAGCCTCGAGGTGTGTTGCTCAACTTGCTCCAGTATTGTCGGCAATTTTGCATTGGCATGATGGGGGTGTTAGCAACAGTTCCGGGTTACCCGGCTTTGGTCCAGGTTGGAACTGGAGCTGAGACCCCAGTCAGGGTTAGGAACCGCCAAGGACCCAGACCAGCTCTACCTTGCCGGAGTAGATAACCGGACCGGACAAAGCACTGTGGGTTTTCGGCCGGATTGGAACTGGACAACGGTTCCAACAATATGATTTCTATACCTTTGTCTTCAATTGAGTATTTCAGTTCTGATGTTATCGTTACTTAGTCAGTATGTAGATTTTGCAGTTTAATGCGGTCTTTCAACTCCCGCTTTCGGATTTGTCATCCGACCAATATTCGTAGAATCGGAGAGAAATAACACAAAATTTGAAGCGAAATTGGGGGGTTTTCGATTGCGACTCAACAAATTTTAGTCGGATCTCAAATCTGAAAGCGGGTGGTAAAACAGCGCATTAAACTGGACAATGTAGGTATTGACCATGTCCCGATACAATCAGAACTATAATGCTTAATTGGAACCAAACTTGTGATGTTGAAATGCCAGGTTGTTGGTGGTAAAACAGGCCCAATTGCAACATTCTGTGTTTTCATGTGGTAAGACCCGTTGAAATGCATTTATTCTTGGTTGGAACCGGATCAAGTACCGACCTAGGAATTTGGAAACGTTGCTAATACTACATGAAGTGCAAGTGCATCAGCACCCTGACTCAATTACGGCCTGCAAGGACATATCTCCAAACCCCCTAGATCACGGCCTTTCTGTGGCTCTCCAATCTCACTTAATCACGGCCAGTGTTAGCAATGGTTGCAGTTTTAAACCAGCTGGTTTTATAAGTCTACATGGCAGCAGCCTTAAACTATCAAAAATCAACGATTTGTTAAGCAAATCATCACTTTCATGCCACAAATATTAATCAGAGAGTTTAGTGTTTGATATGTAAAATATGCAGCTCAGTACTGAACATCTTTTGGCAGTCTCCGAGTTTCAATATCTTGAAATCTCAGCAAGCGGTAGCCCACAAACCTCGTTTTTCGGCTCAAAATGACAATAATTTCAAAGCAGCTAGCTGAGTTTGGAAGATATCCAAAATCAGAGACAACCAAAAGATGCACCATCTGAGGCTCGATATTTCATATACCATACACTAAACTATCGCATGAATATTCATCGACGTAAATGAGGGAACTGTGTGGCACACAGCAGGACTAAACTGATAGGGTCCGGGTTTTCTTACCGCCGCTCTATTATCAACGGTCCAAAAACGGAACTGTTGTCAACACTAATCATGGCCTCCAAGTGCATCTCCAGGCGTGCTCAATTCAGCCTTCAAGTTTGCACGAGCATGGCCTTCAAGGGCATCTCCAAAGTCGCGTTATCAAAATCTCCAAGTGCATCTCTAAGTTCACTCAATCAGCGCCTCCAAATGTATCTCCATATAGCCTTGATCACTGCGTGCAAGTGCATCCCCACACTCACTCGATGACTGCCTCAGAGTGTATCTCTATGTTCAATTCATTGTCATTGTCAGGCGCACCTTGAGTTGCTCTCAAGCACCGCCTTCAGCCAGTCCAGAAATATGGTTTGTAGATGGGTAGCTATATAGATATATAGATACATAGATACAAAGATACATAGATGAGAATCCAAACTGAAAATATGACTTTTACCAATCGCTGAATGATAAGTAGTATCTATGATTTCCAGGCACACCAGCACTGTTCCCAAAGATGATGTTTTTCCCAGACTGCTCTACTGATATTTGATGTGCTCCTAGACTTGTCTCGGGTGCTCCCAAGTACTCCGAGGTGTACTGAATGTTATCTCTTGCACTCCGAGGTGTTCCCAAACATATTACCATTACTTCCATGGTATTCCTGTACTAGTCAGCAGAGATCTGAGTGACTCTGAAGACTGGCCGGAACATCCTCCTAGGGTCTGATACTCTCCTGAAATTGAAGCATCTAAGTTTACACTCAATATTCTGTCAAATACTCCTGGAGGCTCCCAGTAACTAAAATACATTTTGCAGATATGCATCCTGGATAATCTGAGAAGCAATAGGTCGTACACATTTATTCGCGCAGTATTGGGCACCTGTAAAGGGAAAACTGAATGTGACAGGCTCGGTTCCCCATCTTGATAATGCATCTCAATGCATTGTAATCAATATTTGGCTGTGCACTGTGGGTGATCAAAGAGCGATGTAGTTATCATTGTCTATATTCATTTTTTTCGATCATTTTTGTATGCTAAAATGCTCATGACCATTCAGTTGCAGTAGTGTAAGTGAAATATGATATTACTGTCTGAGAGGCTGTTGTGGGAATATCCCTTGCTTATCTGTCTACACAGGCTGCCAACTTATTGTTTATGGATGATTGTGATCATGCACTACTCATATTACCAAAAATGCAGACCAAAAATCTTGGACCCTCTGTTGATACCCAGTTTCAAGATGGGGGCCGAGAGCATGTAATATTCACTTTGTCTAATTAAGGCAGCCAAAACTTCATATATCACTGTCTGCAACCAATTACCACTCAGATTACCCAGAATGCAAGACCAGTACTTGTTGATGGTGGGTAGATACTTAATTCAAAATGGGGCAGGGAATGTCTTTTAAAATACTGCCTATAATGGTGGCCAATACATGGAGTATATATGATCTTGATTAAATTATCTTATAACAATCCAACGTAAAAGATCTATAATTGTTGAAGCTTCGTGGAGGCTCATTTCTCCACGGGTGTATCTGCAATATGCAATAATCATGTTTCGTGTACGATATCATTAAGGAAATCTTTCTAGTCTTTGTATTGTCTTTATGTACTTGCACCTTAATTACTACTTAGTTCTTTAATATTGAGTAGAAATATATTCTTTAAAATGTACTTTGAACTGTCCGCTAATTGTAGATAATAATAATACTCATCAATTACATTCATTTGAATCAATCCTCGTTTACAATTTCAGGTTCGGTGAATAGACTACTCTTGTCTGCAAAATCGATGTTAGCTGCATTACCACACAGCAGATAGTATACTAACCAGTGGATATTCCTTCATCCATCAGTAAGTTTGGATTATAATGTTTATTTTGCTGGCTATCCTTGGCAGATGCATCTAGATTGAAAAAGTGAGCGTTGGGCAGTGAAGTATAAATATTGACATATCCAGTTGGCACAATGTCAATTTGGAAACATTGTGATCTCTGATCGTCACTGGATAACCTAGGTGTCATACCTGGTGGAGTTGGCATTGGTTCAGGGGACTTTTATCTGAGTTGGACAGGTAGAGATGCACCCATGCCATTGCACCTCCAGCATGTCTGTGGATTCTTTCGTGTGCAATTTTGGCAAGGAAAGTATTCATTAGTCTGATTTTGGCGAACCATTGCATGGTGTTTTTCCATTGCAGCCGTCAACTTTCTATACCCAGGAAACTGAACACCCTAGTTCCTCTCTTTTCATACTTTGGTGTCAGGTTAGTTGCCTGAGTATTGCGTTTGGTCAATTGCACCGCCCGAAAACACTCCTTCGGCTATTTTGGCAATATTTAAGGCATGGCACATGTCAGACTGTGCTAGCTGTACCCAACCTGCTTGCCTCCCATAAGGAAAATGTGAAATGGTTCAGAAGTCATAACTCAACGACTCTGCTATACTGAACAGCCACACTGATCCTTCCAGAAGATTTCAGAACCTCCCAAAAAGGCTGAATGGAACACTCTGGGTTTCAAAGATGTTATGGGAGTTCTTTGAAGTGCTCCTCAACCATTCTGATGTAGCGGAACCACATACAAGAATATTCTAAACAGTATCAAATTGTTTTCGGAATGGTACCAAATCATGTCTATAGTTGGTCAAACGTCAGAACTTCTGGAGCTACTACACATGTCTCCATCACCAATCCGATGTACCAGAAGCTAGACTCTCCGGGAGTGGCAATATTTATTGTCTTTATTGAATTGTACCATTCAATAAACTGTCTCACACCTATACACATGAATTAGTATTCCAATCTAATTAATACACGGTCCAGTCGGCATTTAAATTAACATAATTATTTACAATCCATATGCTATTGATACTGCCCGTTGCATTATTCTCCAGCATCATCTGTTCCGGTACAACTATTGCTACAATGGGTACAATATGCATCATATTCATCTGTTTGACAATCTGGATGAACTCATGAATACATTCATCCCAAGCATGAAATTCTTTAAACTTTGTTCAGATCACCACCGCATATTCTGAAACTTGAGGACATAATACCAATTTTTGAGCCATCTGGCTCATTTTGGAAAATGTCGATATCACGTTCCCGGCTGGCAGGGGCACTTGAAATTGGCTGATGTAACTCGGTGGAGCCCAGCTGAAGTATAATACATGGAAAGAAGGAATATGTTCTTCCAAAGTGTTATCAGGGTCATACTTTGCACAGTACGTATACTGGATCAAGAGATTATGAGCTTCAGTTATGATCCCTCCGTTGGCATTGGTAGATTCGACATTGCAAACAAGTTCTAGACACTTAACAGAAGTAGGGTTGTGAAATGGTTGATGGTAATACCACAGCCCATTCTGGAGTTATTTAAATATACTGTCAATGAGCACATTCTGATTATATCCAAGCACAGGTCGACTAACTTCATGTCCATAGTCCTCTTACACACGAGCACAGAATAGCAGTCCATAGTCAGGAATTTCATAATCTTCTGCTGAATATCTCGGTGAGGTCAATTTGATACTTCTGCACACTCTTGGGACATAGGTTTTTCCAAAATGATAAACATGCTGTGGGATGGGGCAGATAAACGCCGCGTTCTGAATTATCTAGAGGCTTAACAGATTAGCTCTAGATGTAGGTTGCTGTGTATTAGTAGTAGACATCAGGTTTAAAACTTTTGCAAAGTCAACATCATACCAGCTCTGGAGTACAAGACAGGACAGTGTCTCCTCCATAGAGTCAAGACTAGTACACTAGTCATTATACTAAAGCATCCGTCGAATGTTACTTACTATGTTGGTAGATCAATATCTCTCTGACACCTTGGCGATATGAAGCCATTTGGATATCTGAGTCGTGAAATTGTCACCAGAACCGATTCCGCAAATTGAATCCGAAACATAGCTCACAGGATATAAATTTGGATTTCTGAAATGTATTACGAGTTATTCAATGGTTATCTGGAGCACTTGGATTACTATAAGCAATAGTTCCAAATTCGCTTTTTCGATCCGGGTATGGATTGGAACTGAATTGCAGCCATTGCACTCGGTTTGACCCCATCAAAAAACTGAACCACTCGAAACTGGTGGGTTCGTGGCCTGTTCCACAATTTCGCAAACTCAGGACTTTGGCTAGAATTAAGTATGTGCATTCTGATCGTATCACACTATGATATATCTGTAGAAGAGGCAGTTTCAGATGGTCTTTCACCTCCCAGTGTTCAATTTGTAATCGGATTGCAAATCGAAGAAAAGTAGTACAAAGAGCATGCCACACTGTATCGTTTACATATATATCATATTGTGATATGATCAGAACTCAAATACTGAGTTTGAGTAAAAGTTCTGAGTACGCGAAAACCAGGATCTACTGAATTTAAAACCCGGCGGAAAAACTGCAGTTTTACGTATAGTTCTGGTTTTGAAGCGCTTATCTTCTGGCTGTTCAGTTCCTTGGGGGTTTCAGCCCCAAACCGGTACCACAATTTCGGTTCCAACCTCGACTGCAGCTTGGAAACCCCAAACGTTGGCAAGCACTAGCCTGAATGCCGATCGTTTCACCGGAACCTTTACACTCAATCAAGCAGATAATGAATTCCTTCTTGAACTGTCTCTGTTCATTAGAGGCGATGCTATAAATCTCTCTCTCCAGCTGGTAAGTGAGGTGCTCTGTATCAGCCAAGATCCTGGTCGTATCTTCTAACTCACAATCTACTATTCAGAAGGGTTCTGGGTTACCCAGCCGCAGTCTGGGTTGCAATTCGAACAGAGGCCATGGTTCAGTTCAGTAACCAGAAGGAATCCAACCACCTCATAACGTGTGGTTTGGGACCTGAACCACAGCTAACACTGCGGCTTTTTGGTCGGGTTTATCATACAGCAGAGCATGACTTTCCTAACCCCGAACTTTACCTCAAATTACCTAGTTGAGCTCTAATCATATTATAATACGATATAACTCTAGATGTTGCAGTTTTAGATGGTCTTTCACCTCCCAGTATCCAATTTGTGACCCAATCAACATTCATTGAGTGACTGCAAAAAAATACCCAGTTTTCGGCAGTACTTAAGAATAACTGAACGAATATTGGTAAGATCCAAAACCGGACACTGGGATGTGAAAGTGCACCTAAAGCTGCATGTTCTACAGATATATCATATTGTGATACAATCAGAACTTGAATACTTAATTGGAGCCAAAGTTCAGAGTGCAGGAAAATTTAGAACCGGCCAAAAACCATGGGTTCGGTGTGTTTCTGTTTTTTGATGTGGTAAAACCTGTTTCAACACCTCCAGTTCGGTTCCAACCCAGACCTGGAACTAAACCACCAATTTTGAACTGTTGCTGACACTATCAGCATGGGATACGCAGTTCTGAAATTGCTATCGCTTGTTGGCATTCATAATTGTTGCCCTATTAGCCGTGTTTTCAGCGGTGGTTTTCAATATTGCAAGTTCTTTTGCGAATATGGTTCTGGGACTGGTTGCTTTGGTTTGGACTTCCAGCCATACTTGGTGTTCATTATGTCAGAACATTTGATTGATAAGCTTGCATTTGAGAGGTGTTGGTTGATAGATTTACGTTCAAAATGCTCTTTTCCCTTCTAACGATCAGCACCTGACCAAGAGGTTGCTGCTGGTTGGGCTCTGTTCAGGTACACCCAGAAATGCGTACATTGTGTTATTGAAACCTATTCAGTCTCAGACACAAGGGCCTGCAGTGCAGCACAAATGTTATGGGTCGTTTGTTCCCATAACTGATGGAATTCTGTTGCAAACAGGTCATCAACATTGGCCTTCGTGGACTTCAACGTTATCTTATATCAAAACATACCCTGCCTTTTGTAATATCGCATAAGGGTATTGTGTAATGCTTTGGGTGATAGATCCGCGCAAATTTGTTGGCTAACAAGTTCAGTGAATTCAGATTATACCTGTACGGCTCCTATTACCATGTCATCTGAGGCTTGTTCCGCTACAGTGTTCCTGTGATTCTGGTACCAGAAAAGAATGGCAGCACAACTAACCGCCGGTGTTCTGAAAATTCAATGGATATATTGACTTTGACTTAATCCGTATTTCATTGAATTGAAGGGTATAGGGAAATTCTGGAGCCTATGATATTGTGTCACTGATGTGAATCGATTGTCAAATTGATCCTCAACCATTCTCACTTTCAGCTATGCGAGCAGTCAGTTCAATAAGTCTTTAACTGAACCCTGGAGCCGCTGCTGCAATTCTTCATCGTGCTAAAGCCGAAATATATTGCAGAGACGGTATTACCAGAACTGGATACAGATTGGGTAGACACCAAGAGTGTGCATAGCAATAACAGTACTAGACTCTTGCAGCTCCAAGTGAATATGCTGGTCTTGTGAGTTGCCAAGTGGTCGAAATGTGGAACGTCCCGTTCATACACCTTGGGCAATTTTGCACATCGAACATGTACCATATAATATCTGAGCAAACATGCCTTGTTCTGGATTATCCCCAACACAAGTAGGCAAAGGAGGTAACATTGTCACTGGAATCCATCGACACAATCCCGTTTGAAGCTAGGGCCAGCGATGTTAAGATGTCTACATTGAGACAGCACGGTTCCAACTACATTATGTCATCTTTCAATAATGTTTTTGGCACCTTTTGTGGATCGTTGGATCACTCAGATAACAATCAAGGTACGGTTTTCAGCTGTCCAGCAGATATTCTTTCGATTATTACCAATATTGAGAAGCTGCAGCTAGGAATTCAGATTACCGAAAATATTTGTCAAGTGAGTCTTGTCAGATGCATAAAAGACTGGCCAAAGTATCGCTCCTGCAGCAATTTGATCTTCTGTATCCCACCACCAATCGCATTTGTTAAACCCCCAGTAGATTTGACAACCCTTAGAGTCTGCTGGATGCACTGGTTCAAAATTGAGGTGCACATGACATGGATGATGTGCTAAGAGGAACTAGAGAGAATTGAAAGTACCCCTGTAGTATAATGTTCCGAAGATACGTTAGTCATCTTCAATCCAACTATCATGTTCAAGCCCGAATTGGAGTTCAGAGAGCATCTTGAGGAGGGCATCTGCCAATTCAAATGATTTGATATTGATGTTGCCCAGTCCATACCTGAGATGTTCATCTAGCCATGTTTTGGTTTGCTTGAAAAACGATTGAGCCTGTTGAAAGTAGTGTACAGAGCGGAATGCATGTCATGGATTCCATTGTTCTGATAACCTTTAATATTTGATGTACACTCCAGTCACTTTGCCATCAGCTTTCCACGCTGTATTTTCCACTCCAACTACCTACCTATGAGCCTTTGTCTTTGTTGGATCAGAGGTTCAGGTGAGACCAGGCTGCTGAGGGTTCATGGCTTGTTTTTTGGGAGTATCTTCAGGTGGTGGTGCACCTGGTACACAGTCTGTGAGTAGATCATTAATTGACAGCTTGTCAATGGCCATTCAGGTCTACCTAACGTAGGCAAATCATCATGGCTTAGGGTGATCCCAGATGGCAGGTTGTAGAATACCATTGGGTAATAGCAATTCAATTATCGATATTGGATGATATTGCTGATCGTCAGCTTCCAGTCGGTTCTCATTGAAAAATTTCTTGTTGTAGATAAACAATTTCCCATGTTTGGGATAAATGTTGACCATATTTGAGAAATGCTCAGTGTTATGATGAATCTCAGTTATACTTTAGGGGGTATGGTCTGTTGCTAGATTTGGGCCTCAGGAAAATGTGTTTGAAAGCAAGCTAACTCAGAATAGCCTAGCACTTTCAGAGCCGCTTCGCACCCCACCCAATGCAGAGATGGGGTAAAACAATGTCACCTTCTGATCAGTTTGCTTCACATACTAGGATAATATCTATTAAATCTCATACAGTAATGGTGCCCATTATCTTCTGAGAATGGTTACCAAAGAACATTTCTTTGTCATCACTGCAATCAATTTTTATTACTGATCATCAGATTCTAGTACGATCGGCTTCATCTTTTAGTACGTCATTGCTGCATTTAGCAGATTCTATCTATGCTTGACCCTCAAGCAGCGAATAACATCAGCTTCATCTAATAAATAGGACAGTTTCCTAGCTTGCTGTATGCCCGCTCAATGATGATGGTGCACTATTATGCTTGCAGGAAGTTTACTTCAGTAACAGTGCTATACTGGAGAGTGGATTCCGAAGAGACAACACAGTTTACACAAGGTGCTTAGAAGGAAGCCGTCTATAGTGTTAGCAACAGTTCCGTTTTTGGACTATTTCTACTATAGCTGTTCCAAGAAAACCCAGAACCACCCAGTTTGGTCCAGGTTTGTTGCAAATGGTTCTGTCAATTACATCCATGAAAAGTCATCAGAAAATTTAGCGCTTGGTATATACAATATGCAGCTTCAGACAGTGCAACTTTTGGCGATCTCCGATTTTCGATATCTGCAAAACTCAACATGCTACGTTGAAATTATTGTCATTTTTGGCCCAAAAACGAGGTTTTTGAGCTACCACTTGCGCAGATTTGATGATATCGAAAATCGGAGACAGCCAAAAGATGCGCCGTGCGAAGTGGCATATTTTACATACCAAACGTTGAATTCTCTGATCAATGGTTGTGGCCATAATGTAATGGTTCATTTAAAAATTAGTCAATTTTCGATGGGGTAAGGCCATTGCAACTGAGACCTATAAAACTGGCAGGGTTCAAGACTGGAGCCGTTGCTAGTACAAGTCATCAGTGTTGCAGCTCGACTAACAATGCCTCAGAATACATGACGTGGCCGTCGTGTATACACATTTTGAGTGTAAAATACCTAATCAATCTAACTTTCCAACTGGAAATAGTTCATGTTGGGTTCGTGGAGATATCATGTTGTATCTTTTCTATTACCTTCACGGCTGTAAACAGCACAAAGTGGGGGTTGTATTGAAGATTCTATGATAAGATGTCGAGCATATAAGAAGGAAACGCGGGATCTGTGTGATTATGTATTTTGTTTCTCAGCTGTGTTTCATGAGATCAGAGGTGCAGTGAAACACCACATTTCGTAACAAATTAGATGGATATAAGAATCTTTCATTCTGCCAAAGGTCGCTGATACCTTCAATATTTTCAACTATACTCTGCTTCATTCCAAATCACCAATTGAATAGCTAATTTGTTTTCTATCATCTTTTGTTTACATATGATGTCGACGAATGCATATCTGCCGAAGATAACCAATATGGCTCTAACAGATAGGCTGTTTGGCTCACAACACCACCCAGATGGTAATGTGGGAGCATCAGAGCATAATGCTGGAAATACACTGAGCAAAGACACTCGATTTGAGCAACCAGCCAATCAATTTCATCTACCACCGGGGTATCGTTAGCTGCCTTCCCAGCCACCATGTCCAGACGCTCCCCTGGTCTACCACCATGCCCCATTCAACACGACACCGAGATTACACTCAACCTCTAGTGCAACTCGAGGATATTGGAGTTTCAGTTGATTGTGGCAAGCGTATGATTTCCGCGAATGAGGATTTGCTGGATCTCAAATATTCCTTCCTCAGTAATTCACCGGACATGCGCCGTCATCTCCGGATGCACTTTGAGTGCCTCAAGCACTCCCTGGATACAATTCAGTCATTCAGCCTACATCTTCTGCCTCTACTGCATTGGTGGAACCTTCGAGTGCACCTGGGAGACCCCCCATCAGCCTTTCCACCGTATGATATCAGCCAGCTGTGGAACTGTGCACGACATATGTTGCAGAAATTGCCGAATTGCCCCCATTACCGGATATTTCCTAGGGTACGTACAATGCAGATTAGAAGAGCAATAATTCGTCAATGTTGGGTGGTGCCAAAGGCAAAGGCCCAAACAGTCTGAAGCAAACAGAATTCTTATAGTCGAAATTTGCCAACAGGATAGCACTGCGAAATATTAGTACCTTCAACAAGTGGAAGAATGTTACAGTAGCTGGGATTCGGGAGAAGAAGCATTGCTCGATTATCTCAGGACAGAATGGTCCAAAAGGGCTTCGTGATGGACCTCTGCACAGGGAGATGGTAGTTGGTGATATTTTGGTTACTTTTGAGACCTGGCTGGTATTGGAAAACTTTGATAATATTGAATTGATTCGGCTACTGTGGGTTGAAATGTTTTTGAAGAAAGGTGCAAGGGATGATTGGAAGGGGAGGAAGAAGGGAAGTGAGGCAACAAGCAACTGGCAACAGATTTGGGAGCGCGCATGCGTAAAAATGAACAGATAACCTCCCAGAGTTGTCAAATACAACTTGCATGGTTGTAACTCATTGAGTGTAAAATGGCAACAATGACCAGACATGTAGCAATCAACTCCAAGCTTCGTACACAGATGTGAGGTACTGGGTGATGCTGATTGATTACTTCCAATAAAATTTTAGTCCAAAAAAACCATACTGTTTGGCTGTGATATACAAAGATAACTTGAAGTTGAAAGAATTGGATGAAGAGAATATGCGATTATACACAGGTGGGGAAATGATGAATGACCATCCATATGGTCAGATTCCATACAAGAGTTCCCTTTCTCATGCCTTCGATCGGAAACTAGAATACGATTGAAATACTTTTTGGTAGAAATCAGTGCAGCTATGGGAAAGAATATTGCGGAGTACGTATTTAGACTGGCCAAGGTAATCCCCGCTACTCTTAATATAGTTAGTTATGCCTCACTGCTAATTAGTATACATAAACTTTGGAGGGATCCAATCAAGTTGAACGAGTTGAGGATCTAAAGGGAGGTGGGAAACAAACTGATAGTGGTATTAATGTAAGTTCTGACTGAGTGAATGGAATTGATTATATTCCACACATTTGTTGGGTTCAAATGTGTCTCTGTGGAATATCTAACATTGCGATGAATTTCTCGATCGCTGGAGTATGAGCCGAGCAGTCCAACGTGGCTCAGAGCAACTGAAGGAAATTTTTGCGGACATACATGGGACTAGCCAAGGTTCAAGTGAGATTGAGCAGCAAGTCGCTGGCTTGGCATTCCTCAATTCCGATTGTACCAGTTCCGTATGGAGTACTGTTCTCACCACCATGAACATCAAATTTCAATATGAGTATCTTGAAGAGACAGTCAGACTGCTGAATGCCCATCGGAGACACCAATCAACATCAGCAAAATGTGTTTTAGTCACTGGAAGCCTCCCGGAGTGTCTGCGAGGATACCGAGTGTAAACATACAGATAGCAAGTTCAGGAAAGTATCAGACTGACAGATGGGATTCTGGCCGGTCTTCGGAGTAACTGGGATCTCTAATGACTCGTACAGTAGTGCTAGGGGAGTGCTTGTAATAAGATTGAGAATATCTCGGAGTGGCGGAGAGAACTTTGCGTGCATCTGGGAGGACCTGGAAGCACCAGCAACAAGCCTGGAACAGCCAACCAGGAGTCTGGGATGCCGGCGATAAGCCTGGGAGAGCCAATGACAAACCAGGAGCACCTGCGAACTTCTCAAATTACTGGAAAGCAGACTGGGAAAACAAAATGTTCTTTGGGAACGTTACTGGTGCTCTTGGAAATCATAGCTATTACTTATCATTCAACGATTTTTCAAACTCATTTATTCAGTCTGTATTCTTATCTCTCTATATAGCTATCTCTCTACATGCTGTATATCTTGACTGGGTGCAAGCGGTGCTGAAGAACAATGTTAGGTGCACCTGTAAATGACGATCGAGTTGACTCAGAGATGCACTCAGAGGAAATAATCAATCAAGTTTCGAGATGCACTAGGTTGTCATGATCATGCAAACCTGTAGGCCGTAATCGAGCGACTTTGGAGACCCTTGAAGACCATGATCAAGAGCGGTTGGAGATTCACTTGAAGACCGTGATCATACAAACCTGCAGGCCATAATCGAGCGTGTTTGGAGATACACTTGGATGGCAAAATAGAGCGACTTTGGAGATGCACCTGGAGGCCGTACTGGAGCAAGTTTGGTGATACACTTTGGCGGCCATGATGGAGCCAGATTGGATGGGTACTGTGATGCGGTCGATGGACGGTGCACCTGGTGCTAAGACACTGTTCATCAGTTAGTCGACCCACAAACGTGGGTATGTGACAAGGTGACTTTACTTGGAAGCTCTCATGGTGAGCTGGCAGATGGCAGTCGATCGTATAGGGAGGCATGGCAGAAGCTGAATATACATTCAGAGGTCCACTCCTAATGATGAGAATGAAGGGAAGACAAACAATCTTGGGTGGACTCTGTACTCGGTGTATGCTGTACTCAGTGTATGCTGTACTCGGTGTATGCTGTACTCGGTGGATGTTGTACTTGGTGTATGCTTGTACTCAATGTCAACTAATGATCGTGGCATGGAGAGATAGAGAGGGATAACTTAACATTGTGTCCTGCAATGATGGTAGAGCTGTGGATAGGAAAGAGAGAGATGGAGGATGAAGATGGGAACAATGTGGACGATACAAGCGAATATGAGAAATCAGGGGTACGACTTGCTTGATTGGGTTGTCAAGGCATTGTATCAGTGTAAATTCATGCCATATCGGGACTCATACCTGACGTATCAGAGATCGTAAATTTCCTCGCACAGGAAATTCTCTTAAGTTCCAGTTTCTGATGATGATTTCCCCCATCTCTTTTCATCACTCTCCTTCTCCTCTTCCCCACTCTGCCATCACCTAAGAACACGAAGTTAAGTTATCCCTCTCTATCTCTCTGTGTCTTGAACAAGAGTTAATACCGAGTAACAGCATCCACTGAGTACAGCATACACTGAAGACTGCATAGACCACGTACTGCATCATGCCAAGAACAACTATCTACCACTCCCAGCCTGTCTCATAGTGGACCTTACTGTGCTCAATTCTGTACATTCCCACAATCACGAGTTAACCAATAAATAGAGTCTCAGCTTCCATCACACATGCCTCCGGATCTGCCAGGTCAAGATTCGCTGTATCCAAATTCCCTGGCTCCAGATTGACTGCGTTCTGGTTGACCCCCTGCAGAACAATTGCCTTCAAATCTATTGCCTCCAGATCAATTGTCTCCTGATCAATTGCCTCCAGATCAACCGCCTCCAAGTACTCCTCCAATATTCATCAATCATGGGGTCCAAGTGTATTTCCCAATACACTGAATTACGGCGTCCAAGTGCATCTCTGAGTTCGCTTGATTTCGGCCTCCAAGTGCATCTCCAGACTCGCTCAGACACAGCTGCCAAGTTCATCTCTGATTTCACTCGATGTCCGCCTCCAAGTGCATCTCCACACCGCCTCAATCACAGACTCCAAGTTGATCTCTAAGTTTACTCGATCTCTCGGTCTCCAAGTGCATTTCCAAATTCCTGTAATCCCACCCTCCAAGTGCATCTTAGAGTTCACTCCATCCCTGTCTCCAAGTGCATCTCCAAACACTCTCGATCATGGCCTCGAAGTACATCTTCAAGGGGTGACGGCGGTTGAATGGAGATATAAGGGTAACTGAGGTAGACTGAGTGACGGGGAGTATATATTAGGCAGACCCCAGAGTAGATAGATATCTCATTTCCATCTCATTTTATCACACGATCAATATACTCAGTCTCTGCCTTCATGACTTTTGGTTTTGGTTGCTCAGTTCAAGATTTTGTGAATCCACACAGACGTGTCAATTCTCAACGCCGGGTAGTATCATGTCTTCTCACCCGACTGCTATAGCTGTCCAAAAACCTAACCCGCATCTTGGCGATGATCAAAAACAGAAACTTCAAAATTAGTCAGCAACCCCAACGGAGATAACATACGGACAGCAGTATTAGATTTCTAGCATTGAACTAAATCTAGACGGACATTCCCAGCCCTCCTGAAGGATCGATGGACGCCGAATGTGAGTTACGCGACCTCAAGCAAACCAACGACGCTGGCGACCCAAGAGGGCAATAGCCTCACTGGAGGAACGATTGCGAAACCCCCAGTTGAGAGAGATCTAGCCATGGCGGAAACAGGAAAGGTGAGTGGCGCCGATGGTCAAGGATCGGGAAAGACAGTACGCGTGTCGTGCATGTCAGAAAGCGGGCAGTGGCAGCTTCATAAGGATGGGAAAAGACTGCGGAACGAGACGCCGGAACAAGGGAGCACAATGCAAGACTGGAGGAGTCGAGTAGAGCGAACAGTGAGGCAGCAGGCATTGGAGGTGACTCAGCTGAACCAAACGATTAACAGGATTGCTAGAATGCTGGAAGCGCACGCGGCGCGTGAAGAGGCGCAATGGCTCGGCATGAAAGAATGACTGGAGGATTGGGAGACAAAGTGGGATGAGCACCACAAGAACAATGTACTATGGGGGACAGGAATCGCGGACGTGACCGTGCAGTTGCTGGCCAAAGAAAGAAAATGCGAAGCGTCACTGGCCCAGGAAGCAAGAAAGTAAGGAAGAGACGAGACCGCTAGGCACAATGGGGGAGACCTAGAGGCCACACAGCATGTAGGCACAATGCAGGATGGAGAGCCAGAGGAGCACCAGCTTCTGCAGCAGCAGCCAAAACCCAAACCCAAACGGCAACTCACACTGCAGCCTGAACCTCGACACGAACCCAAACCTCAACCTGAGCGAACACAGATTCCGGACAGAGGATGGGAGACAGTCCAAACCCCAACGCACAGTCCGAAGGCACCTTCCGACCCAGGCCCCAGCCCAACGACGCGATTGAGCATGGCAGTGAGACACCTAATTTCCAGGAGAGACGAGAGCGTGCTACCCGCCAATCAGATGGACCAAGAAATTGTGTCAGAAATCAATAGAGTGCTTTTCCACCAGCAGGCGCCGGCCCACATTAGGATCATGAATGCAAGAAGGAATGCCAAGGGCGCAATGACGGCAATCATGCACCAGAATGCGATGGCGGAGATAGCTATGCAATACCAGGACATTATCAGCACAGCCGCGTGGACTGTCGACAAAGGGGTCATTGATGTCGAAGACGATGAGTTATAGGAAAGGCTAATGATCCATACAGTACCTCTTGTACGGTACATCGGAAAACGCACGGACGGCTTGCAGAAGATGCAAGAGGAATTTGATATGGAGATCGAAGGCGTAACAATCCCCACCCAAGTACTGTGGCTGGGAAACTCCTATACCATCAGGGAGAGGAGGCAGATTGGAGAAATCGGCACATCATCAGTTGTCATTGTTGTGATGGGGAGCAAGATGGCAAAGGGCATGGTCAAGAAGAGGATCAAGGGGGGGGGAGTGTGGTACGCAGTCGAAACATACACTAACGCGTGCCCTGACAGCAGATGTGAGCTCTGCTGTGGATGGGGTCACATTGAGAACAAGTGTGGCAGCAAGCCCACATGTGGCTACTGCTCAATTCATGAGCGGACAAGCGACCACAAGAGCAACGTGGTGGGGTGCAAAATACAGCAAGGATCACTCTACGGTCATATACTGGAGAAGTACCCCAACTGCAATGGGAATCACAATGCATTAAGTAACAGATGTGCAACGAAGGCTAAGGCCGCCAAGGCAGCACGGCAGAGTAGGGGAATAGGGCCAGCATGGCGGGCATCCGTGAATGCAGCCACTGGCGTCGCATCGGGGACGAAAAGAGTGGTGCTTGGACATAGGCCTAATGGAACTGCAACAGAAGAGGGGGGAAGTGAAGCAGAATTGGTGGATGCGGAGGAAGAGAAGGCAATGGGGGAGGCAGAAAATGTTACAATTACCCAGAGGGCGACTACAGCCACAACTAACACTGAAACTGAAACTGAAACTGGAGCCCTGGCTACCAATGATGTGACTGATTCAGCACAACTGCACTAGGTTGTACGAGTGGACTATTGCGGTCCTGGGGACAGGGGTTGAAAGTACGGCGGACGTAGTGTGCTTGCAGGAGCCACTGAGTGAAAGGGGAGGTGTAGGAATGAGACACCAGGCATACGAAATAAGAAAAAGAAAAAGTCTTTGGACGGCGATGCGAATGTGGAGTGGTCTGGTGATTAATACGCGGACGGATTTAAGTATGGCAGCTAACAACAATATCAATGTCACCAATGTCAGGAGGAGAGGGGACAAGATAACGAGGACTGTCAATATTTAAGATAAAAGAGACACGCAGCCGGCAAAGAGACTGGGACAACAATTAAATTAGCAGACAGTTATTCGGCGGGGCGGAACTGCGCTCGCTGGTGATTTCAACGCACATAGCGGTCGGTGGAACTCGCGGTGCCGAGTGCAGTGGAACGCGGCATTCTAGGAAGAAGTGATGGACTAGAATGGGCTGGAAGTTGCGAATATTGGCTAGCCCATGCAATACTGGACAAGAGAGAACCACCAATGCGAGTCGGTGATTGAGTGGACATTAGCGAATTGACCAATAACCAAATGGTACGTACTGGCTTGCAACCACGCCACCCTGTCTGACCATGAGGTTATTCAGTGGGAGGTTGAAGCTGACAGGCAAGAGGACGCGCATCACGAGAGGGTAGTGCGGTGCAACTTACCGCAGATGACGGAGAAGGTTGCAGAGGCAGCGGAGAAGCTATGGGCAGAACTAGAGAATGAGAGATCTCATCTGCATGCAGAATGCCCAGAAGACAAGAAGAAACAGGAGGCCGCATGGTGTCAGGAAGCAATGAACAGCGTTCTCAACGCCACCACAAAGGAGATCAGGATCTGCGCCAAATCGAAGCGGTGGTGGAACACCGACATCAACGAGAGGAGAAACGCAGTCGGAAGAGAAAAACGAAGACTCCAGAATTCAGAGGAGGCCGACCACGCGAAGGCAGAGCTCCAGAAGTTGATTTAGTGGTCCAAAAGCCAAATGTGGAGTAACTACCGGCAGAACGTCAGGGGAGCTGAGGTGTGGACAGAAGCATGATACGCAAACCCTCAAGCAGGCATGACCATGGAGGCCTTAACAGCCAGAGATGGCAAGCAAGCAAACACAGCGATGGAGAATGAGGAGATGGTGAGGTACAAGTCTTTCCCCCCCGAACAACAACGACCAGTACTCAGAGCCACCCCCAGCGGGAACCTTACACACACGTATCACCAAGCAAGTAGTTGAGCGAGCCCTGTATTCTCAATCAGTCAAAAAAGCCCCAGGCCCAGACAGGCTGTCTTTTGATGCCATACGGCTACTCTGGAAGTGGGATGAAAAGAGAATCGTGGGGCTGACGAAGGCGGCCATTCACACAGGAAGAAACCCAGCAGTATGGAAGCGGGCTAGCGGGGTGGTGATTCGCAAGCCTGGCAAAGACAACTATTGAAAGCTGAAGGTGTATCGCACAATATCCCTGCTGCGCTGAATGGGACACTTGGTCGAAAGAGTGGTCGCAGAGCTATTGTCAGAAAAGGCCGAACAATGAGGGCTACAGAGCGAGGGACAATTCGGGAGCAGGAATGGCCGGTCAGCCATCGACCCTGTGGCCATCATGGTTGACAGAGCTCATGCAGCCTGGACAAACGGCCAAATGACAGGTGTGCTTCTCATGGACATTAAGGCAGCCTTCCCAAGCGTGACAAAAGGAAGACTAGTCAACTTAATGAATGTGGGACAAATCGAGAGGGACCTTATACCATGGACCGACAGCATTATCTCAGAGAGAACGGTGGACATGATAATCGAGGGCAACGCCATGAAGAGACACTGAGTGGAACCAGTGATCCAGCAGTGCTCGCCCGTGTCACCGATCCTCTTTGCATTATACACCTCAGGACTGATCAAATGGGTCGAAGAGTACATCTCAGCCAACGGGTTGTCTTTTGTCAAGGATGTCGGCTGGGTGGTGACTAGATGGAATGTCAATCAGCTAGTCACAATACTCAAGCAATGCGCAGCGAAGAGCATCGAGTGGGCAAGTTGGTGAAGGCGACAATTCCATACGGCTTGACGGAAGCGGCACAGTTTACACACAGGCGAGGCCACCAGAAACACCACCGGCTGAAGCTGACAGCAAACATGATGGTCGGGAATGAGTTCTTACAGTTCAACACACCGGCGACGCAATTGCTGGGCGTCTCGCTGGACACACACCTGACGTTTGAGGAGAACCTCCACTGATCTATAAAGAAAGACTGGGCAGCAGAAGCGAGACTCGGAACCCTCACAAAACCATACAGAGTAGTACTCTATTGTGTAAGGGCCGTCCAAGTAGCCTGCGTCCAAGTGGTCGCACTATATGCGAGCAAGCTCTGGTGGGATCCCAAACAAGTAGGCAGGCGAGACGACCTCCAACTTCTCCTGAATCAACAAGCCCAGTCCATCCTGGGAGCACTGCCCACAACCCCAAGGGAGGCATCAATGAGGGAGTCAGGGCTCACACCCGCGGCTATGATCACAGACTCCAGACAACAATGATTCGCAGCGAGGCCAACAAATGCATGCAGCTTCAAACTGCATCAGCAAAATGTATTGTAGGCACTGGATGCCTCCAGCAGTGTCTGAGAGGATGTGGAGTGTAAATTTAGATGCATCAATTTCAGGAGAGTATCAGACCCTAGGAGGGCATTCCTGCGGGCCTTCAGAGTAACTGCGAACGCTGCTGACAAGCCTGGGACCGCCGACAACAAGCCTGGGAGCACCTGGGAGCGCCAGGGACAAACCTGGGAGCGCCGACGATCAGTCTCAGAGCACCTGGAATCACAGTCGAGCAGTCTGGGCAAAGCAACATCTTCTTTGGGAACGCTGCTGGTGCGCTTGGAAATCATAGCTACTACTTATCGTTCAACGATTATTAAAACTCATGTATTCAGTTTCTATTCCCATCCATGTATCTATGTATCTATCTAGCTACCCATCTACACACGGTATATCTGGACTGCCTGCAGGCCGTGCATGAGACAGATTTGTTGTGCGCCTGAAAATGACGATCGAGTGAACTCAGGGATACACGCCGGCGCCGTGAACGAGCTGATTTGGACATGCACTTTGGAGGCCGTGATCGAGCGAGTTTGGAGATGCACTTTGGAGGCCGTGATCGAAGGCCGCCATCGAGTGAGTTTGGAGATGCACTTTCGACGCGCTGATGGAGGGAGTTGGGAGATGCACTTTAGAGGCCGTGAGCTGGTGAGTTTGGAGATGCACTTGGAGGCTGTGTTCGAGCGAGTTTGGAGACTGTAATTGAGCGAGTTTCGCGATACACATGCAGACCGTAATCGCGCAAGTTTGGACAAGGACTGGCAGGCGGTCGATGGATGGCATGCCTGGTGAGAAGAGCCGCTTCATCAGTTAGTTAACTCGCAACCGTGGGAATGTGACAATGTTACTTTACCTTTGAGCTGTCATGGAGAGGCACACCGGAAGCTGAAGCTAAATTCGGGGGTCAACTCGTAATCATGAGAATTAAGGGACGACAAACAATCTTGGATGAATGCTGTACTCGGTGTATATAGTAATCGGTGTATGCTGTACTCGCTGTATGCTGTACTTGGTGTATGCTGTACTTGGTGTATGCTGTACTCGGTGTATGCTATACTCGGTGCCAACTCATGATCGTGACATGGCGAGATAGAGAGGGATGACTTAACTCTGTGTTCTGCGATGATTGTAGAGTTGTGGAAGAGAAAGAGAGACATAGGGGATGAGAATGAGAACGATGGGGAGAATACGAGTGGATATGAGTAATCAGGGGTACGACTTGCCGGATTGGGTTGGAATGACCTCGTATGGATGTAATTACACGCCGGATCAGAACTTATACCTGCTGTATCGGGGACGGTAAATTGACTCGCACCCAAATGTACCTTTAAGTCCCCGTTTCTCATGATGATTTCCCCCATACCCTCTCATCTCTCTCTTTCTTGTCCTCAATTCTACCATCACCTAAGAACACGAACTTAAGTTATCCCTCTCTATCTCTCCATGCCATGATAAAGAGTTAACACCGAGTACAGCTTAAACCAAGTTCAGCATTCACCAAGTACAGCATACACCGAGTACAGCATGCACCGAGTACAGCATTCACTGAATACTTCATACACTGCGTACTGCATCAAGCCAAGATCGACTGTCTCCCACTCCCAGCCCATCTCATCACTCGGCAGACCATGTTGTACTCAATTCTCTACATTAGCAGAATTACAATTTACCCAATGAATAGAGTCTCCGCTGCCTCCCGAACTTACCTCCTCCAGATTGACCGCCTCTTAATTCTCCTTCAATCTTACTCAATCATGGCCTCCAAGTGCATCTCTAAACTCGCACAATTACAGCTTCCAAGTGCATCTCCAAACTCGCTCGATTGTGGTCTCCATGTGCATCCCCAAACTTACTCGAACATGGCTTCCAATTGCATCTCCAAAGTCACTCGATCGCAGCCTCCAAGTGAACCTCCAAACTCTCTCGATCACGGCTCCCAATTGTATCTCCAAGCTCGTTCAATCGCGGCCTCCAAGTACATCTCCAAACTCGCTCAATCGCAGCCTCCAATTGCTTCTCCAAACTCGCTCAGTCACGGCCTCCAAGTGCATCTCCCAACTCGCTCCATCACGGCCTCGGAGTATATCCCTGAGTTCAGTCGATCGTCATTTTCAGGCGCAACTTGAAGCTGAGCAATACAGATTGTGTATTTCGTATACTGAGATGTCTCTCTACCCCGTGGTCTCCAAAATATATAGCGCCTGTCGCTGAGTCCATCTCCGTTATTTCTGTATCTATGAATGTATATATATAGAGAGACTTAGATAATACATGCCATATTATGATGTAGAGAATCTTGTAACTGTAACAAAAACCAATATGATCAATAAAATACCTTGTGGTGATGGAACCCTAAGAACAACTGGTGTGAGAATACGGAACCAAGTCTCCCGCAGACCTGTGTAGAGTTTTCCACAGCTCCAAAATTTGACTCTCTTAATAGTCAAATATTGTAGTATCCTGAATGCACCTCCATCAGTGCAGGTGCTTTCAGGAGCACGTGAGAATGATCTTGCACAGTTTTATAGCATTTTGCAAAGGTCCAGGGAGGGCTGGGAGCATCTGGAAGTACTTAGAAGCACTGCTGAGGGCTACCGGAGTGTCTGAGAGGTTTGCGTACAACTTCCGGACCGAATTCCTTTTTGCTGGTCTGAAGGAGCTGCACTAAGACCCTTCATGCGGTACACTGTTATACTGAGTAGTCGAGAAACAACATGAGCACGGCCAGACAACTCAAGGTATGAGCTGGCCGGCCCCGGGCGTAGAACCAGTGGTTAAAACCATTATACTGGACAACAAACGCACAGCCAAGAGTGCTGCACAACGCTGGGCATGAGAGATGCAAGCAAAAGTCAGAGCGGCAGTCTCGATGTGGTGAACAGACTGGTCATGCTCTGACGACGGCCGGGTGGGAGCAGCAGCAGTGTACAAAGATGGTAATGAATGGAGAACCTGCCGCAGTGATCTGGGCACCCAACGTATAGAGGTCTTTGATGCAGAGCTGTGGTCGATTGCGCTCGCTCCCGGGCAGACAGTCAAAACCAGAGACATACATTAAGAGCACGGAGTGAAAACGGAGGCAGTCTTTAGCACCATACAAGCCGCAATTCGACGAATGGCTCACCTTGAGCCGTGCCCAGGGCAGCAATGACCAAGGCAGAATAATCGGAGAGTGTGGGCTCTCCTCGGCCACGGCATCGCAAACGAAATTCACTGGGTCCCGGGACACTCCAGCATTCCCTGAAACGACAAAGCAGCCTACCAGGCGAACCTTACCCGAGACGCAAGCGCAAGCATGGCAATAGAACGGCCATACACCTCAGCTTTCAATTGAGCTAGACAAATCGCTTAGGGGAGGTCAGCTGCCAAGGCGAAGCTGGAGGCGGACAAGTGCACCAAGCACATCAGCTACAGATGCAAGGGCAAGATGGGGACCAAGAGACCTGTTCGGATGACAAGCGTGAAGTATCTGGCTACCAAGTTCTACAAACAAAAGTCCGGGCATGCACCGACTGGAGTCTACCTGAAACAGTTCGGCCACCCAGAGGATGACAAATTCTGGTGGTATGGTGGCGGCAAAGCCAGCGCAGCGGCCCAGTCGCAGGAACACCTCTTCCGCCACTGCAGCCGGTGGAGACACCGGCAAATTTGACTGTGGAAGGTGGTGTGAAAGGTGATGGGCCGGAACACGGGCAGATGCAGACATGTGCCGATCTCCGAGCTGTTTTCCATAGAAGACTCCGACTAAGCGGTGATGAACTTCCTGCTGGCTACTGAGGTCGGGAAGTTCCCGCCTAAATGAAAGACTCTATGGAGGAAGGGCAGAGGATGACTCAGGTGCGGGGAGGTGGGGAGGGGGGTTATATTTGTTCCTTTTGTTACTTTGCTTTCCTCTCCTCGAGTTTAGATTATTTTTGCGTTTAATCTATCTCTCACCTGTCATATATATCAATGGGAATAGAAGGTAGCGAGGTGGGAGCTCTGCCATTAAGCCGAATCGCCCGGAGGCGGAGGGGAATTTTGGGTCCTGTCAACCTCTAATTGGAGTGCATCAAGTATGAATAAACAACAACAAACCCGATTGCTATGCTCCTCGAACCAAAACCACTCTTTGTCATGAATTCCTTTTGGATGTCGTGAGAGGTGCAGTACAGAGTTGATGGTGGGCTCTCTGCAATCTAGCTCCATCATTTCACCACGGTGGCCCCGAAGTGGTGCATCCCCAACATCTCTGGAAGGGTGTGTCCTGGTGCTCCTCCGATCATTCTCCAGTCCTATCTGCAGCCAGATTGACCATATGTATATATAGAGAGAAACTGGATTGATACATGCCATATTATGTTGTAGCGAATCCGGTGACTAACAAAGACGAATATGACAAAACAAAATGCATTGTGGATATGCAAGAACCGCTGTTGTGAGAATACGGCACCAAGTTTTCTGCAGAGCTGCCCAGCGGTCTCTCCTTCACTCGAAGTCTCTGGCAGAACAGCAGAGACTTCTCAGGAGGTCCAAAACTTGATTATTTTATATGGCACATCTCGAAGCATCTTGAATGCATCTTGACAGCTGCAGGTGCTTGCTGGAGCACTTGAGAATGCCCTTGCAGAGTCTGAGAGCACTTTGCAGAGCTTGAAGGGGGTCTGGAAGCATCCAGAAGTACTCACAACCGCCAGGGAAGTCGCCCGGTGTGTCTGGCAGGATTCCGTGTTGCTTCCGGACTGATTTACATTTTGCTGATAAACAGATGACCGTGTTCCAGGCTACAAGTATTCAATATCTGGCCTAACCAGAGCCATGATTCTGGTGTACCAGATGTGGGCCATATGGTTCATTTTGAGGAAGTGGGTTAGGGATGCTAATATGCCAGGAGCACTAGTGGCAGATAAAATGGGTCTGGCAAAGTCTTTCTCCTCAGTGGCAGCAATAAACATATGCAAACTGCTGACTGAGAAAGTTGAAATGGGGTTACCACTAATAAGTTTGTGGGGGAATTCAATTCTCCACTGGGTGAATATGACATGGAACAACTTTCCCGGGAATAGAGGTGAAGAACAAGAATCGTATCTGTTGGAGAGATATAATGCAATGTCCCACTGCCTCTTAACAATCCAGAAAACTCCACCTCAGGGGCATTCATGTCAGGAAAAACATATTCTGTTATGTGTAATATACCATAGGCTATATGGCCTACCATAACCTCCTGTAATACCGATAACACCAAATATTGAAACACACCCCAGAGCTGTATTCAGTAACCCACGATAATACACCTGTAATTTCCCGAAAGCATTACTGATATATCACTGTAATGCGACTGTAGCAGATGTATTATATACTGCAATTTATGAATCATACTATATATTGAAGAGTTACTTATTTATTTACTACACTGACAAGTGTACTCTCTGACTCTCATGACTCCAACAAGCTCACTCCCAGAACTGACATGCTCAATCAAACAACTCCGAGATACTCACTCCCACTTCAACTCTGACATGTTTACTTTCACCACTGATCTGCTTGCTCACACAACTCTGACAAATTCACTTTCCAACCGCCAATATGCTTTGTCTAACCGCTCTGACATGCTCACTCTCACCTCTCTGTTAATCTGGCTTTGCTCGGAGGAAGGTGCATCAGCACACTATATTTCAGTTACTGGAAGACTCCTGGAGTATCTGAGAGGATGTGGAGTGTAAACTTAGGTGCGTCAATTTCAGGAGAGTATCAGACCCTAGGAGGGCAATCTGGCCAGCCTTCAGAGTAACACCAATCCCTATTGACTGCTACAGGAGTACCATGGGAGGGATTGTGATTGGTTTGGGAACAACTCAGAGCACCAGAGAGAACTTTGAGTGCACCTGGCAGTACCAGCAAGTGCAGGCGACAAGCCTGGGAACACTGACAACAAGCCTTCGAGCGCCAGGGAGCACCGGTGACAAACCTGAGGGCACCGGCCACAAACCTGAGGGCACCGGCCACAAACCTGAGGGCACTGGCCACAAACCTGAGGGCACCGGCCACAAATCTGAAAGCACCGGCCACAAACCCGAAAGCACCGGGCACAAACCTGAGAGTGCTGGCAATGCACCTGAAAGCACCGGCAACAAACCTCAAAGCACTGGCAACAACCCTGAGAGCACCACTGACAAACCTGACAGCTCCGGCAACCAACCTGGAAGCGCCAGTTTCAAACCTGAAAGCACCGGCAACAAACCTGAGAGCACCAGCATCAAGTCTAGGAGCACCTCAAATCACAGTGGAGCAGTCTGGGAAAAGCAACAGCTTCTTTGAGAACGCGGCATGTGTGTCTAGAAATCATAGCTACTACAGATCGTTCAACGATTTTAAAACTTGTGCGTTCAGTTTGTATTATCATCTATGTATCCATATATGTATATAGTTACCCACCTACACATGGTATATCTGGACTGGCTGCAGGCTGTGCTAGAGAACAATTCAAGGTGCGCGTGAAAATGACGATTGATTGAACTAACAGATTCACTGCAAGGCCATAATCGATCGTCTTTCGTGATACATTTGGAGCCTGTGAACCAGTGAACATAGAGATGCACTCCGAGATCGTGATCGAGTGAAATTCTAGATGCACTTGGATGCCATGATTGTGCGATCTTCAAGTCCGTAATCAACCAAGTTTGGAGACACACTTGGAGGCTGCCATCATGCGAACTTAGAGGCCGGAATTGTAAGAGTTTAGAAGCACACTTGGAAGCTGTGATCTAGCGAGTTTGAAGATGTACCCGGAGGCCGGGATCAAGGCAGTTTGGAGGCTCTAATCGAGTGAGTTGGCAAGAATGCTTGGAGGCACTGGATGCACGGTGTGCCGGGTTCTGAGACTATATACATCAGTTCGTTAACTCGCTACCGTGGTAATGTGCCAAGGTGACTTTACGTTTGAGCTCTCATGGAGAGCTGGCTGATGGCGGTCGATTGTATAGGGAGGCACACCGGAATCTGAAGCTACATCCTGGGGTCAACTCGTCATCATGAGACTGGACAGAGGACAGACAATGATCGGTGCATGCTGTACACAGTGTACGCTTTACTCGGTGTATACTCTACTTGGTGTCAACTCATGATGGTGACATGGTGAGATAGAGAGGAATAACTATACTTTGTGTTCTGTGATGATGGTAGAGTTTTACACACGAAACAGAGAGATGTGGGATGAAGATGATAACAATGTGCATGATACGAGCGGATATGAGAAAGTAGGGATATGACTTGCCTGATCAGATTCGGAAGACCTCGTATTGGTGTAATTACATGCCGAAGTGGAACTCTGACCTGCCGTACCAGGGATGGTAAAATGACTTGTACACAACATTCTGTTAAGTCTCAGTTTCTCATAACAGTTTCCCACATACCCTCCCATCTCTCTATTTCCCGTCCTAAACTCTACCATCACTTATGAAGACAAAGTTAAGTTATTGCTCTCTATCTCTCCATGCAATGATCAAGAGTTGACACCAAGTACAGCATATATCAAGTACAGGATATACTGAGTACTGCATACACTGCATACTTCATAATCCCAAGATTGACAGTCTCCCGCTCCCAGTCAGTCTGTCTTCTCTTCGGCAGACCATGTTGTACTCAATTCTCTACATTCCCACATTTATGAGTTACCCAATGAATACCATCTTGCCTCCCATCATATGTCCCTCCCAAACTTCCACATCCAGATTGACTGCCTCCAAGTACTCCTCTAATCTCACCCAATCATGGCCTCCAAGTGCAGCTCCAAACTTACTTCATCACAGCTTCCAAGTGTATCTCTACACTTACATGGTTACGGCCTCAGAGTACATCTCAAAACTCACTAGATGACAGCCTCCACGTATATGGCTAAACTCGCACGATTACGGCCACCAAGTTTGCATGATCATGACCTTCATGTGCATATACAAACTCGCTCAATTGCAGGCTGCAAGTGCATCTTCAAACTCGCTCAATTCATGGCCTCCAAGTTTATCTCTCAACTCGCCCAACTATGGCCTCTAATATCACAAGATAACGGCCTCCAAGTAAATCTCCAAACTCGCTCGATCACAGTCTAGAAGTGCATCGCTGGGTTCACTCAATCACGGTGTGGTGAAACAGTGCAGCTAGAAGTCAGACAACCCAGCATTAACACTCTGCCACAACTTGCATGCTATCCGAAGAGAGAATTTGTGGGATAGAGTGGTTCTAGCTCAAGGAGCATAGGATGAGTAGTATTAGCGACGGTTTCGGGTTACCCTGCTGTGGTCTGGGTTGGAACTGAATCGTAGGCACCGGTCCGGGTCAGAAACCACCACGGAACGCAAACAAGGTGACTAGCACTGGGTTTTTACGCAGATGGGACATAAACCCATGGGTTTTTGGCCGGGTAAAAACTGCACTGCGGTACGATTTTACAGTTCCTTCCACTGTGGCTCAACTTTGTCGCCAATTAAGTATCTGAGTTCTGATTGTATCGTGACCTAATCAATTTGCAAATTGTGCAGTTTTATGTGGTCATTCATCTTCCGCTCCTGGATTTGTGATCCGACCAATAATGGTAGAATTGCTGTGAAATAAGGCTAAATTTCAAGCGAAATTGGTGGGTTTTCGATCACGACCCAACGAATATTGGTCGGATCGCACATTCCAAAGTGGGAGGTAACAGAGCACATGAAACTATACAATTTACATATTGATCATGTCACGATACGATCAGAACTCAGACACTTAATTGGAGCCAAACTTGTGATGTTGAAATGCCGGGTTTTTGGTGGTAAAACTGGCCCAATTGCAACGGTCCGGGTTTTCGTGTGGTAAGACCCGTTGCAACAGTTCGGTTCCGGGTCGGAACCTGACCCGGAACCGACCCGGGGATTTGGAACCGTTGCTAACACTAAGGAAGAGGGTGAGAGGATATGAAGGGATACCCAGACATGATGAACCACACAAATTGCGTGGATCTATGAACGCTTGGGAAGAGTGCGTGACGATCCACACAAATTGCATGGATCTACAAATGCTCGGCAAGAGTGCATGAGACCAATAGCTAGGAAAGATAGAGTGTGTACTTCGTATAATGAGATGATGTCTATCTACCCCGGGGTCTCCCCAATATATACTGCCTGTCACTTAGTCCATCTCCGTATGTATATATATAGAGAGACTTAGATAATACATGCCATATTATGATGTAGCGAATCTTGTGACTGTAACAAAGACCAATATGATCAATGAAATGGCTTGTGGTTATGGAACCCTAAGAACTACTGGTATTCAAATATGGCACCAAGTCGCCTGCAGAGCTTGTGCAGAGGTCTCAGCTACTCTCGAAGTCTCCTGCAGACCTGCGCAGAGGTCTCAGTAGCTCAAAAATTTGACCATTCTAATAGTTAAATCCCGTAGCATCCTGAATGCACCTCCATCACTGCAGGTGCTTTCAGGAGCACGTGAGAATGCTCTTGCGGAGTCTGAGAGCACTGTCCAAAGCTCCAGTGGGGGCTGGAAGCATCTGGAAGTACTTAGAAGCACTGGTGAGGACTACCCGAGTGTCTGGGAGGTTTGCGTATGGCTTCCGGACCGAATTACATTTTGCTGATGTCTCTTGGACTGCTTGCTTGTGGATAAGATACTCTGGGTGTCATTCTAGAAACCAGGGGGCCCAGTGCTCACCGACTCATGATGGAGGCCCCACTGGCATCACTAACATGATTGTGACTCAGAATGGCATTTGCATGCTCAGCAATCATAAAGATGTATGTAGATAGGCCAATTTTATCTAAGCGGTTGAGGTATGTGCAGACTGCTAACTCTTAATATTCGCTTAATTTTCTATTTGCTGATACCACATCTTATTTTGATCTGTGGCAATTCCATCTTGCGTGAAGCCGCTGCTTCGGTACAAAGAACTCTTTTGCCGCAGCAGCAATATTGGGTTTTCCACCCCGCTCATAAAGAATATTGATAGCTTGGGTGATCTGGGCCTCGATTATATGGTAAGGCTCAACAATCTTAGTTGTGGGAGGACTCTGTGTAGCGTTCAAAGGCATTGTTGGTGTATGTCATGAAAATTTCTTTCGTTCAGCTGAATGTATTGTTCTGGTGTCAGTCACTCGTTAGAGTTGGTGGCTAGGCCGAGCTTGCGAGGTCGCGCCAGTGGTACCCCCGTTCGGCACGAGTATCTATGATATAACCTTCCATTCAAGCATCCTGTAAATAAATACCCCTGCTCATACTCCCTCCTTCCCGCCTCAACTCCTGAACCCATTCACGCCCTTAACACCTCTTGAGCTTACTCAGTTGACTGTTGGATATATACACCCCTTCTATTATCTTCCCTAATATACATCCCTACAACTTCCAAACCTCCACCCCACTGTCCCCCACCAACTGTCCCAGCACACCACCCACAATCCCCTGCGTCTCGCTCCCCCTCACCCACGGCCCCTTCCTCCCCGCCCAGTACGCAATAAATCCCTCGGGCCCACTAACCAACACCCTCTTCGCACCCCCCCCCTTCTGCC
>Ga0307514_10000272_pt1 | contig 132955 bp, 120 predicted proteins | sample 16_EM_MG_FD_203088 | JGI IMG/M metagenome (GOLD analysis project Ga0307514, IMG submission 203088) | Populus trichocarpa ectomycorrhiza microbial communities from riparian zone in the Pacific Northwest, United States - 16_EM | ecosystem: Host-associated > Plants > Roots > Unclassified...
AGTGTCACGACCGATCGACGCGCGAATCGTCTCTGCGCTCCCACGCTCGTTGGCACTGCGTAGAGGAAGTCTATTCGTCCGTTTGGGAGGCATTGGGTGGTCAATTGCTTAGATTGCAGGTTGTGTACGTGTCGCGACGTGTCTAAAAAAAAGGGGTAAAATTGAAATCTCGTGAGCGAAACGTATCTGGTTACTGAAAGACCGAGAATAGTGTAAGGGCACGTATGCCAGCGTCCGGCTAAGTAAGAGAATAGATTATACTGGTAGGGATACGGTTGCAAACGAGGTCAGAGTGATCGTACATGTATATGTGTATGGTAAGATTCTCGGTAAGGATCATGATCCTCACGAGCAGTCTATTTAAGGTTGTCGCTTACCTGGCCGCATGACGTGCCGGCGTGCCAACCCTAACCTCTAGTCTAAGACCTCGCCGTTACAATCATCTGCAACGCTGAAGCAACACAACCAAACCCAGAGGAATCACAGACGAGCAGGTCGTTAGTATGCACAACTATGTCAGCAACCCCATACGTAAAGGCATGAAGGATGAGATCATCCGCAAGCACAAAAAATCCAGCTAGACAAGCTTTGTGAAAGAATTATCAGCAATGTTCATCGACAAGTAGGATCTACACCTTAACTAGTACCTATACTAAGAATCTAAATACCTCTGTAACATTCATACCAGATATGACACATTCCAGTAAGGGCTTCTCTGAACCTGCATGTTGACACCATTGCAATGATATCTATACAATTTTGTCTGCTTATTACTATACATCATGCTGCATTCAACAATTCTGCCCAATACACGTCATTGTACGCTCACAAATAAGCCTTCAAGATTCTCTTAAGTAAACTTTCAAGCAGGATCTGAAGGATGATTCCAATGAGACTTAATTACACATTGCGTGCCTGCTTGACTCTATATTCCGAAGTAGGCTCTCAAGGTGATCCCAGATACACCTTCACTTGCATTATGAACTATACTTCTAGGCATGCCTCTGAGAACACTTCGCATTGCACTGGATAGTTCAGCTGCAGTACTATATGCTCTTCTGTGGGCTTGCTAGATGCCGCCAAGCACTTTCCCAAGCAGACTCACAAGCCGGTTGCCAATTGCATTACAAGATACACTTCCAGTCAATTTCACTCTATGCTTCCAAGTTCAGTCTGAAAAGGCACGACACTTCCAATTTCACCTGACTATATGCTCTCAGGTATGCTGCTTGGTAATTAATCCAGAGATGTGCAGCGAAGCAGCCAGCAGGTACCAGGAACAAGATGGTGGGAAGTGGGTAATGGGCGGCATATCGTTGCAGAAATCATATTATTGGTCAATACCAATATGTGAACCTTATCTTTATTTCGCCCACCACAATGAGATTCCACAATGTGTTATAGGTAATGTATTGACAATCTCAATATAAGATGGTGCGGAAATAGTTGAAAATTGGATCATGGGATTTCGATTTGCAAACTCAATCAGCTGCCTGCAGAATACAGATTGTAGCTGTATGTAGGCATATACAGTCCAGACCTGATTTTGATGATGACGATGGTATGAAAGGCCATGGTGATGATGGCGAGGATGATAGTGTTGCTGACGGTGATCACAGTAGCAGAGCCACTGAGACAAGTAGATTCAGTTTGTCAATATTCATGTCAATCCTTCCACAAACTCACAGTCTAACATTAGGCAATACCATTACCTGGAAAATTCAACATCTCCCGAAGTACGTTTCCCTCAGGTGTAGCTTTCAGGTAATGCACTATCATCCACACATACCGAAGGCTCTCAAGGAGGCCACGATTAAACTGGCTTTCATGCAGGATTACAAGCAGGTCTTAGAGTAGGCTCTTTTAATGTGTTCAAGTGCCAGGAAGCTTTCCAGTGGACTCGGGAATGCTATAACAGCCATGTAGTTAATATGGGTATACATCCATCCCTGCCCACCAGACTTATATAGTTTTATAGGCACAGGTGCACACCTCTATGAATGTACTGAACATAACTGTAGACTGCACATTGTACAGAGGTCCACAGAAAGAGTGCTATAAGCTATGCATATAAACATGTATACATAGTGCGAGCTATATTCGATTTGTACTTTTGCAAATGTATCATTTTACCGCACAATGAAATAAACACTCTGTTCCTTCCTGCTGTTGAAAAGATGTACTCAGATTGAGCATTTGTCGATTGATGCAATATGTGTGGTTCCTCTAGTCTGGCTGATCAAACAAATCCAATAGCTGTCTGCTTATACTCCTCGAGCTTGACCTGCTCTCCCCAGCATCCTATTTCAATACTGCAAGCGGTATGGTAGAATGTTGAAGATTGGCCTTCTGCCATCTGGATCCATTGATTTATCACAGCAAAGCTTAGGTTATATTAGTTGCGGTTGAGTAAGTCATAGAGCGGTATTTCTTCTTCTACTTTGGGCTTGATTCGGTTCCCAATTCCTCTTCTCTACCACAAGGTCCCTCGATTTACAGTACCAACAGCATGGGTGGATTTTCTATTCAGTTGTATAATCACCTGGATACAGACAATAATTGATGTGGAGGGTTGCATGGCACCATATGTGTGGTAATTGGTACAGAGACTTGGTGGTGTATTCAACTCTTTTCCTTCACACAAATTAACTCATAGATGTCACTAGATTATGATTACATATTCATGCATAGTGAAATAGCTGCCAGGACTTAATCTTATATCTGGAAGTATGCCCAACTTTTGGTACCATCCAAGCACTTCGAAGCCAGGGGTCAGGTATACCAGGCAGTCGAGCTGAATATGATCTATCAGGGTACCTCCAAAGGGCAGCAAAGTCGCTGCCGTAGGTTCTCTATCCTACTTACGCAGACATTAACCAAAGTTTTGGCACCTATAGAAACACAGCAGTAATTCAACAACAATGATAGCAATTGGAGAACAGACAGCAGCAATGAATGTGTAGCTAGTATTAGCCATGGTTCTGGACCGCCATTTCGGGTCAAGGTGCAGGTCGAAACAGAACAATTGCCAAATTGGTAGATCAGGTTGTTCATAAACCTGATCTGGCAACGTGGGCATGGTTCAATGGTAATCTCCCAACCTGTCTGAATAGGCTGGGTCATATCCAGGTTGCCCAGCAGGTCCAACTTCAGATTCAGATAGGGGCCTGGTTATTGAAGTTGGTCAGGAGTACCTTATCGAAATCGCAGTTTCAACAATACATAATTTGTTTTTCCATGTTTTGCAGTATGCATTATCTATGGATTTTGAATCAGTGTTTTGGCATTGATGTAGTGTATCTTTGCTTTTTGAGGAAGTTGATACTTATGTCATCAGCGTGTTGCTCGTTGTTCTCCTGGTCTTCCTATAATGATATATGTTCGAATGAAGCAGGTACGCATCCCAAATCAATGGAGATGTTCAGATGCAAAACGCCTACCTATGATTACATGAAAATGGATGTCAGTCAACCAGATCGTAACAGATTTACACTTGAGCCGCATGTCAATGAATTAGTGAAGATTACGGTGGCACAAGGAGATTCAAACAATCATGATTCAATTTTGTCGCCATTGTCGGGAAGTGAAAAACCATCAGTGGTGCGTATAATTATTGGCCACATGCACTATACATTATGTAGCGGGAAAACACAAAGTTAAGTTGCAATAACGTAGAACTACATGTGCAGCAGGTTTATTTGCATTATGCAAGGAAGTGGGATCTGCAAGCTCGCACTCTAAGCGATGAGAACAGGTCACGGCACTCTCTGGTCCACGGTTGGTGAACACCTATTAATGTAGTGCCTGAGAGATTAATGACATTAGCTCAAGATAAATGACCAGAAGTAAACTAGCTGATTGAGTTAAGACCAAATGCATTGGAATGTCATCCTCGATAAGAATACCAGATTACCGGGTGAGTATGTATGGCAGCACACCATCGATTCATCACCGATCCAATCTCTGACGCAATGCAGTATCGTCAAATTAAAAGCCAAGGCATTTGATCGTGACAAGCAATTGAAATATACTGCAATAAGCACAGAGATGACTAAGGTCATTAGATGGTCTAGCTACTAAAGAAATGAGGATCACGAGGTCTCGGAGGAAGTTACAAGTTGTCATTCTTTATGTCTGATATCATGATATTAAGGATCGCCCCATGGGGATGTAACCGTTAAAACCACTCATACATGAACATGATAAACAAGCAGAATATGTGGCACTGTTAATGAGTCACACAGGTTGATAACGGAGAGTACGTAACAAGCAAAAGACGTATCACCATGGAAATGTTTAGGCAAACGTAACATAAGAGATGGGTGATACAACGGTCAAATCATCTCCAACGATGAGATGACTCTTGCTGTATTAGCAATCCACCGTCAGACATTACTAACCAACGAAATATTACAACTTCATTAAAAACTCTGTCTACCTATCCAGAATTACATCCCCAAAGCATTTACAGCAATACACCTTGTATGTGTTTGTGGAGACCAATACAGTCTGAGTATACACACCAGTGGGTTGTCGACACTTTCAGTGATCTGATACAATTCCACAATGGGTGGAGTTTTACTTACATCTTTCAGATACTTCTGTATTTGGCCATCATTGAGGCGGTTGGATGCAGGGTACCCAGGTACATCACTACCAGTAGGTGATCCTAAGCAGAGCAGTACAAAGAGCCCCCTTTGACGGATGAGGCAGAGTGGTAACACCATATTCTTGAAGAGAATAAGACATTGAGTCTGGGAAGACAGGGTAAGCTGGAAAAGGAGATAGGTGGCAGTATATAGTCTAATAAATGCTGTATGAATTATTGGGGCGTAACATACTCCGGTAAAACCCGATGATCTGCGTGATGCCATTGTAACCCATATGCATGACCTCACACTGTTGAAGCTCCATTGATGCTCATTATCAGGCGGTGGCAGAGAGCATATCACTGTTGTTTTTCCCAGTAATGGCTGGTAATATTTCATCAATAGAGGTCTGCAACTACTCGGAACTAACATTACAAATGATGCAAAGCCAAAATTTGTTCACATTCTGATGACACTCATTCTCAAAATGGGGCGGCAACTTTGTTGCTGTCTCTTTTGCCTATACATGATGGCAACACATCAGTTATACATACCAGCAACCAACTCACTGGCCAATCATGGTGTTTAGAAGACCGCAGATCGTTGACACTCCATTGATGCTCAGTTTATTGTATTGTCCATTCAACCTCTGCTGCCATTGAGAATAGTTTTCATCATGATTGGAACGTATTGGGTGATTTTCAGACAGATTTTGACTTGGCCCTGGGGCAAAGCCGAATGGAGTTACGTTCTGATACAGTTCGCAGTCACACTACAAATATCGATATAAGTTGCTAAAGGATCCCTTTCAGCTGCTATACAGCTGTTCATCAACCAATATTCACAAGCTACTGCTTAGTATTCACCCACAATATGTCTCTAACAGAAACTTTCAGTCATGCAACAGCAAAATACTGGTCAAGCATTGATGCATTCAGATCAATGATTTCTTTACTCTCTTGTTCCTCCTAGTTCCAATTTCGTTGCCTGTCACCAACACCTTGTCAGCAGGTCACTTGGACTACCGTATTGGCCGAATCCATTTGCGAACATTGGCCCCAGTAGGTTTCTTCTAGTCCTCAGGGCATTTTTGATTGTTGATGTTATTGTCGTGTCATTTATCTGATTCAACGTCTGACACCCACTTCTCTTCGCTGTCACTTGCATTATACCAGTCACCATTCCAGACAAGGCAATTTTTGTTCTCTAAAATGCTTCAAAGTGCACGATCCTGATCAGTTTCGGCTGGATGACAGTTCATTCATCTGAATTGGTGGACATTCAATATTGCAGTTCGTCATGCCGGAGAGTCCGTTTCAGTCACAGCCTGTGGCTTCCGATGTCTTTCTCACATTTTAGATGAAGCGACCCCATGATGTTCAAAGAGTCACCAGGATGATTTGACGATCACCATCCGCAGCACCGCTAATTTCTGTCAGAAGGATGAGAGTGTTCCGGGTGGCACTGATGGAGAATTACACGCTGACCGACGCACAGGAGATGGATCACTTAGCATACATACCTTCTTCTCTTTGCACCTGCGTATGCAGCCTCAGAACGACGCATGTGTTACACTCTTCGCAGGGTTTGCAGTTATGATGTAGCCATTAACATAACGCCTGGCGATGTTCATGCATGCTTGTGGCTAAGAGCCACAGGATATGAGTTCCCTATTCCTGTAACGGCACGGCTGCACGTTACATGTCCAGGGCCGGGTAACACCAGCTTTATATATAGTCGGCTCCCCACGAGCCTTAGATCTCTAGCGATAATATTACTATAACTGCCATATACTACTCTACACTATTGACATCCACGTTTGCAACCGTATCTACTCATATACCTTCCTACGAGGCCATACACGGGCGTATGCCTTTACACTATTATCGCTCTTACAATTTCAGATACGTTTCGCATACGGGATTTCATGAATTACACCTTCCGACGCGTCACGACACGCAGTCTACGCGCGAGATATCATACAGATTTGGGAGCACTGATTGCAGAAGCGAAGTTGCTTGATAAGACTATCGAATTGAGGTTAACGGTAGCAGAGACGATCTTGTATGGATTTCAGAGGCCAATCGGCCAGAGACGCGTCGCGACACCTACGACTGGGAAATCATACGGACTTGAGATCTACCAATTGCAGATACAAAAGAGGCCTGAACTGTCCACTTAATCGAGGTTATCAGTAGCACAGACAATTCCAAGTTGATTCCAGAGGCCAACCGGCCTGGAGACGCGTCAATGACCAAGTCAATTGCGACCAATTCATACCAGAACTCGAAGGCTACCAATTGCAGCATCAATGAGATTCGATAAGTTACCTTCCAATGGAGTCAATTGACGGTTACAGGGAGGATTCCATAGCCCATACGCCACAGAGAGTTGCGTCACCGGCAAACCCGAAGCCGGTCCTACTTCAATTCACTTTTGATAGTAGCCAATTGACAATAAACGGGCACATAACTCGAACGAAGCGCACCTACGGAGGATCTGGGCGGGTTTACGAAATACGCACGAGTCACGTCGATCTACATCGCCGACGGCAGTTGAAATCGCGATTACTTTCTACACGACACGATCGAGTCATCTACGTTACGGATGCTGCGAGGAGTTCTAGCAGCGGCTATGCAATGATACAACTATGATTACCAAATGATTACCGATATGATTACCGGTATCATTGGGCTATCAACGGGGGCAGAGTTCCAGATAGTGGAGCAGTGATCACAGATCGTGTGGCAGCTCCGATTGGGAAGTATAATAACCCTAAATGTTCTAAAGTGGCTAGCAGATACAATTCACGATTACCATTGTCAATTATCACCTTTGGCACCTGATTGGATGACTGAATCGGATCGTTGTGAGGAGAGAGAGCCATCTGCGCCAACTCTATTCTATTTCGTCAAACAAGTCAACAAAAGCTGATCGGCAACGAGCGAATACGGATGTGCCCCATACGATGGCATACGAAGAGGGTTTTTATGATTGCAGTGGTGATGATTATTTGTAGTCGGGATTTTCAGGATCCACGGGGCTACTGGATGGACCGTCTGGGCACTCTCAGGAGACCAGCGGATTCAGCATGTATTTAAGGCGCGCGGAGGTTCAATTGAAGTGTCGTATCCCCACGTGGGAATGGACGGTATTTGGTTGTCAGACAGTCCCAATTGGGTGTGACAAGTATGTGATTCGCTCAGTGAGCTTATTCGTACACATGGTGGCAGCCGCGGTGGACGCACTGTGAGCGGGAGAATTAGTGTCGACTTGCAAAGCATTCGACTTTGGCTCTGCAACCCCAGGGTGAGCGGAAGAGGTGGCAGTGGACCGGGCAGGCCATCAGGTATGCCCCGGGAATGTACCTGGATCACGGCTAGGGAGGAGGCGTGTTCCGAAGGAGGTAGCGGTATTCCGGATATTTTAATACTTGGAACCAATGCCTTTGACGATCAACTGGCCAGTGAGGAGGTCATTTGTACGTTCTTCCTAAGAGTGGGAGTTCGTATAGGGCTGCGGGAGTGACCGTGGAAAGCATCTCTAGTGGTGAGATAGGCACCAGGCACTGGACGGGCAAGCAGGGAGCAGCGGCGGTAGTTGCGGCAGAAGGGTGTACCAACAATGCGGACCTTGAATGACTGCTACCGGCACGCCGAGACACGAAGAGAGTACTGGACGGTGGGGCTTGGCCCTATTGTGGCGAACCGTTTCAAATCCGGGGTCCTGGATATTCCTTCATACCGCTCCATGTATATTATGAATTAAGAACTAACATTTGCAGATGGAGACGGCACAACGACAAAGATGGTGCCTACAGATGACGGAGGACATATCCCGGCTATATACGGAGATTTCGTGGATGTTATCAGCAACGCCAAGGCGGAGGCACTCCCGCCGCGTCGGTCAATTGACCATGCAATCGAGTTGGGCCCCGGCTACAATTTGCCATTTGGGCGAATTACAATTTAGTTGAATGGAGTTTTCAGTTGAGTTGAGTGGAGTGGAGCTGTATCCATGCAATTGCGTGGAATTAGATCACGTGCTCAACAGGCCGGATCATGGATTTGAACTTAAAAATCCCATGCCATATGGCCGGATCAATGAGTGGGTATTTTCTTATGATGGACAATATGTCACCGGATGGATTATGGGACTGCGATGAAGAGTCGATGGAAGGTGGACATTATGGAGGTTAGTAAAGATGACCTTTAGAGAGCTTACAGAGCGACAGGAGCTGTCACGAAATGCGGCCCATACGGGCGCAATTATGCACAGGGTGGAAAGGAATGGCTGAAGCCAGATGGATCGCGACCAGATGGATCGTGGCCGGAGAAGGATTGCGGCCGGAGATGGGTGACAAGAGATGCATCCCGTCCAGAGATCGATCGCGGCAGGATATGGATCGCGACTGGATATGGATGGATGACCGGAGGTGGATGACCGGAGGTGAACGACAGGAGATGGATCACGGGAGACGGATGACAGTCAATCTCCTTCCTTTCATGAAGATATTGAGGCTATACGAAGTTATACCCTTCTCGAGATCAGTTACTATGATTACAAACTACGAAGTTACAATAGAGCGCAGATATGCAGATACACGATGCACTGGCGGCATGGCTCCACCGAGTACGATACCGAGCACTACTCAGAGCACTTTTCAGAGATACCGAATCATGCACCTACATGCCCGAGTTTCAATGCCGAATGTGATCCCGAATGAGATCCCAACTCAGCTTCGGTGATCCCGAGTCACACAGCTGCAATGCCGATACCGCACATCTCGAAGCCGTATGAGATAAGTCGTCAGCGGAGCAACGATCTTTAAAGAGGGGGATGACAGTGCCGGATTCGCAACAACCCCTACCGCGAACAATTACCGTACCAGAAGTGCAGGAACGAAGCACAGTGAAACGCATTCACCAAAAGAGAAGGCTAGCGGCGAAAAGTGCATGCAGGGATGTGATGGCAAACGCACCTACAGACGAATCAAGAAGCCGCATGCGCAAGTCACAATCCCGAATGAGATCCCGACTCAGTCTCGACAATCCCGAGATACACAGCTGCTACTTGAAATCAACTTCAGAATCAAGCCTAATCAACCGATATGGCACCCGAAGACGGATTAGTCGTCTGCAGAGCTACGACGTACAAAAGGGGGATGACCGTACCGGAATCAAAATCAACCCTTACTGCAAGAAATCACCATACCGGAAGTGCAGGGAGGAAGCACCTTGGAGCGCACTTACCGACAGAGAATCACAGCTGGAGATTAGTCAATGAACATACCTTGGAAGAGATCACCAGCAGTCAACAAGCAAAACGACTATGTGGATACCCAGACAAGTGACAGCGAGCACGCCTTGAGCAGGAGCGGAAAGCATACCCGGAGGAGAGCTGCCGAGCAATTGGAGATGATAAGTGCACCGAGCACAGGGAGGATGTCAAGTGTACCTACAAGTGCACCGACTTGGAGGATGATCAGTGCGACTATACGAGCACCGGAGAGATGATGAGAAGATCAAGTGAGCTTGATCTATGCGGAACGAGTGCAATTATGTCTACCGAAGCAGTTCCGAACGAGACCGAAAATGATCTCCGAACGTACCAAATAGTCTACCGAACGGCCCCGTGAGAGACAGTCACCGAATGGCATCGTCAGACAGTCGAGACAACTATCAAAAGATGATTACCGGATTGCTTTGAATGGAAGGCGCAGGAACTTAGGATTATCGGGAGCCTTCTACCGAAGCCGCCGACTGGGATGTTTACCAAACGGCTTACCGAAAGGAATGCCGCACGACTATACTGGAGGACTACAAGCCAGCTTGGCCGATGCTGAAGGAGTATGAATATAACTACTAACGGGCACCGTGTGAGAGCCACCGGCTGCAAGAGATGATGTCAGATATCCAGGCTGGCCTACAAAGCTATGCACGAGGATCTGGAGAGCACGAGGATCTGGAGAGCGCAAGCTCGTTTGAATATATATGGTACGAATGACCATTTTATGAGAAGCTTACGAGATAGATACGAGGTCATATATGATTGACCATCACCGACGGCTATGATACCGAGAGCAGAAGCTACAATCCATGCCGAAAAGTCAAGCCCGCTTCATCCATGCAGATTAAGTGCAAATATGACTGCCGAAGCAGCTTCCAAAGCGGCAATAATGATCACTGATGGGCAGGGCCTGCGGAGTTCACGAGGAATTGGGAAAGCTCGAGTGCTAGCGCCCTTGAAAGTATAGTGAGTATGACCGGTTACTGGAATGCTTACAAATTAGATATACCGATGCAATTGCCGATGGCGATGGCGATGGCGATGACGATGGCGATGACAAGCAGCGAGCAGAAGCCACCATCGATGCCGCCGAGTCCAGACGAGGCTCATACTATGATTGGGGATTTCACCGAGATTATTGTGTCTAAGTCCGACAATGACCTACACTTGGTACAAGTTACGAGTGCGAGGTAGGATGGTCGGATGCCGGACATTCCGGAAGTGGAGATATGGAGGACGGTATCACTTTGGATTTTCCTTCTTTCTCTTCTCTTCTGTTTACTTTTTTACTTTTTTACTTCTTTGGATCTCGGCCCAGTACAAATGGCGTCGGCACGGGTTTTTACCACCTCCGGAGACAAGTCAAGTGGAGGTGGAGTTTCCCCGTTCGCCGGATCCGCCGAATGGCTACCATATGGTACTGATCGGTTGTGGGACTTATGGGTTCTTACATTTGGGTACGTTGAACGGTTGTTTGATTGTTTCCTTTCCTTTCCTACTGTTGTACGGATTTATGCAGCCCAGTGGGTCTGCACCTAAAGAGGGGGATAATGTAACGGCACGGCTGCACGTTACGTGTCCAGGGCCGGGTAACACCAGCTTTATATATAGTCGGCTCGCCATGAGCCTTAGATCTCTAGCGATAATCTTACTATAACTACCATATACTACTCTACACTATTGACATCCACGTTTGCAACCGTATCTACTGATATACCTTCCTACGAGGCCATACACGGGCGTATGCCTTTACAATTCCTATACATCTGATGTTCCACTGTCGCCATATATGATAAACTTTGAGATGCTGTGACTTATTAGAATACAGTCTTGCCTTCGGATAGATTGCTTGCCATCGCATTTGCTTCGCCATAATCATACTTTACCGGTCAGAAATATACTGTGCAGTGTTCACACTCTCCAGTACTATGCCGTCAGCCCACCACATGCTGCGTTGATCCATCGTCAGCTTGTGATGTTTCTTCCTACTCATCTGCATCATCGCTATCCTCGCCATAATACCCGTCGACAGTACTGGTTCTGACATGACTTTAGTCTTCAATATTCTGCATTGACCCATGACCGGCTTGCAATGATTCTTCCACCTCATCCACATTTGCATGGTCCCCATCATCCTCCCAACACCTGTCGACATAACTGGTTCCCAGGTCATACCTGAAGACCTGTGTCGGTGACCATCATCGCTGGCTGCCAGTTGGGATGACATCGCACTCATTGCTCTCGTCACCTTCATTTATGGAATCTCCAATATCCCCCGCCATCCCGAAATGCAGTTTGTCATCCATTCAATTGTTGTGTATCTGGATAAGTGGGTTAGTATATCTAATCTCAGGCTGCTCAAGCGCCGCTTCGGAGGACAAATTGTCAATAAGAATAGCATTGTCAACACGCGCTGCTTCCACAGTGATCTCCGCGGCAGGTATTGGGTTCTCCGCATGTTGGATCTGACATTTGACCGTGCAAAGTGTGGTTTGATACAGGCTCTGTTGGTAGCACTCCTGTAGTGTGTTCCACATATTCATCAAGAATCCTTGGGTGTCTGTAACACCAGATCAGGGTAACTACTTGCGAGCTGTTAGTGCACCGCAGGCTGCGACGTTACAATCATCAGTCATTTTGCTGAAGTTGTAAGAGCGATTGGGTCTGTCCACTGTCAGCTTTGACTTGGAACCTTTCAGATGAACACCTATACTCTATTGCCACTGCAGGAGAGCACGGCGCAACGTGGTGATTGTAATCATGATCAGTGGCCAGCGTATATGACCGTACTTGTCATCAATCATGGGATTATAAAATCCATCAACATACTTACCCCGGTTATTTGCCCAATGAAAACATTTAACATAGATAAACCGCTGGACTGCTTCTGCCAGGCTGTAAAGTGGACGCAAGCCATTAATTATCAGCTGTCGACTCTCTCTGCATTGGATATGGACCACATACACCGCTTTGCCACCATCTGCTACAGGATAATAATACCTATTGTCTGCAGAAGGGAATCAATGAATTCCAAACGCTCTGCAGCCGATTCAAAGCGGTTTGAGATTATAAAGCACTGCAATGATATCTCTTGGTGATAGAATCAGATGGGATTTAACATTATCGAGTTGTGCTCAAACCTGATACTGGTTTGAGCAGCTACTATCCAACTTTGGTGTGTGATTCAGCATAGTGCCTTCAAAATCTGCTTTTTGCGTGCCTCGAATGCTATGTACCAAATGTTCCTTTTCTGCAGAGCTGTGTTCCAGTACATCTCTATCATCTGCCAGTGTGGGGCTTCAGCTAGTGATTTCATAATGCATTGTGTTTCACATGTGAAATCAGCAACAACGCTTGTGTCAATCAGTAACACCCAGGTGTTCCGATGGGGTCTGACAGCTCTGACCAAACCTTGTACCATCTGATGGAGAAATACAAACTTCCCATCGCCCAGGTGATGGGTCACGTTAAATCTGGACACCCTTTAATTTGCGTCTGGATGGTGGTGACGTATACATACAATCAGAATGACATGTGAGTTACACTCTGAGCTGGGGCTGCAGTTATGCAGGTAGTCATTTACACAACGCCTGGCGAAGTTTATTCCTTTCTCTGGCGAACTGCCATATTTCACCTCTCCGCTATTGCTCTACTTCAGATGCCGTACTGTCCCCATATATGTTTAGCTTTGAAATGTTGTCAGTTATTTCAATACAGTCTTCACTTCGGATACATCGCTTGCCGTTGCATTTGCTTCGGCAATATTGAATTTCACAAGTCTGGAATCTACTGTCCAGTCATCACACTCTCTAGTAGTATGCCCTCAGTCCTCCACATTCTGCTTTGATCAATCGTCTGATTGCGATGCTTCTTCTTGGTGATTCACATCGTCATCAGTCTTGCTCTCATACCCGTCAACATCACCAGTTCCCTAGTCAAACCTACTGTGCCCTGTGGCCTCTACATTCTGCATTGATCCAGCATCAATTTGCGATGCTGCATCCTCCTCATCCAAATCTGCATTATAGCCATCCTCGCCCTCAGACCCGTTGACATCACTGGTTCCAAGGGCAAACCTCACGAGTTCAGTCATGGCATGTCGTGGCTGGCTGGCGGTGGGGATGGCATCACGCTTGTCAGTTTCATAACCTTCATCTTCAAAATCCCAGCTGCCCCCTGCCATCCAGAAATGCACTGCGTCAATGGTACAATTGTGGTCTATAGGTATGGTTGGTCAGTGCTTTCGATCTGACCTTCCTCAAGCCCCACTTGTGAAGTCACATTGTCAACAAGAATAGCATTGTCAACATGCGCTGAATCCACGCTGATCACCACAGCAGGCGTTGCGTTCTCTGCCCGTTGTACCTGACACTTGACTGTAGAAAGCGTATTTTTATACTCCCTCTGTTGGTAGCTCTCCAGTAGTGTTTTCCAGGTATTCATCAAGGATATATATGTGTCTGCAACGTCAGGCGACATTAACAACGTGCAACCCATTATAGTTCGACAGAATGCAATCAAACCACCAGCATTCTTGTTGTTGAAGTAGTTCGAGCAATCAGGTCTGTCAGCTTTCACCTTCGACTTAGAAGCTTTTGGATGCACACAATTGTTCTTACGCTATACCAGGGGAGCTTGGCGCAACGCAGTGCACGTAAACATGATCAGTCGCGAGGGAATATGACCATCCTTGTCCTCAATCATGGAATTATACCATCAATCAGCATACTTACCACGGTTATTCGCCCAATGACTGAATTTCATCTAGATAAACCGCTACATTGATTCTGCCAGGAATTAAAGTGGACAAAAGCGATTTGTTAGCGGCTTTCGACTCTCTCTGCATTGGATATGGACGGCATAGACCACCTTCAACATGCTCTGCTATTGGAAATCAATACTTGTTGTCTGCCAGAAGGGAATGAAGGAATTCGAAACTCTCTGCGGCATATTTAAAGCTGCGGAGATCATAAAGCTCAGCTATTTTGTCACTTGCTGATTGAATAAAATGGGACTTAACCTGATCGACTTTTGCTTGAGCCTGATGCCGGTTTGAATGTGAAATATCCAAGGCGGGGCATTACTTCAGTACACCTCTTGCAAGATCTCCATTGTGCGTGCCTCGAATGCGATGAACTAACTGTTGTGTTGCTGCATAGCGGTGTTCAGTACATCTGTAATATCTCCCAGTGTGGGGCTACAGCTAATGCTCAGGCTACGCGTCGTGTTGCATAACTTACCATCCCGAAGACTCTTGCACTCATGAAAAGCCCTCTGATCCACATGTCACGCTCAAGGAGTCTACCCGTTGCAAATACAATACACGTCATTTCTGAGTGACCGAATTGATGGATACAACGACTGCCGGAGACCATTCACCGAGGTATAGCTATCGCCTGTAGTTGCAATTGCCACTACCTGTGTTTCGGATTCCTCCATGCAGCTTGGGTTCACAGTGTAGTTGTAATTATCGCGCGGGCTACTGGATTTGGGATGGGGGTAAGGACGTTGTCCAGACCACTGGGATGAGTGGGAGTGCTACCAATGCTGGATGCAGCGTTGGATATAACGCGACGCATTGAGAGTGTCTGTGAGGTTCATCCGGGTGCTGGCGGGATACGACTGCTTGTATTCCGTTTCGTGGGTCAACAATTCATTGACCATCCCCACTTTGTGGGCTGGCTGGAAGCCACGTGTTGAGTGATATCTGCGACACGAGAATTGTTCTGTGAAGATAAGTGGTTGGAGTTCAGACCTTGGATTGTAGAGGATCCATAACTCCCTCTCGCTAGCCGGTACAGAAAAGCGTCTCCTAGTAGACGGAAGTTGGGAATTCCCTGAAGGCCCACACTTTTGTTGAATCTCAAGATTAGCAAGACTTGAAACATTTTCCCCGTCCAGGGTTGGGTCAGGATGAGGGCTTTGGGAAAGCGTAGTTCAATATAGATGTTCGACTTCAAGAAGGCGGGAATAATATCCTCTGCATGCATATGCAAAGGCTGGCGAGGTAGGCACCAATTTTTTCCGACAATGGAAGTATTCAACAAAAATGGGAGACGCAGCATTGACTGCGCTAGACTCCACACCCTGACAATAATCAGGGACAAGATCCTATGAAAAGCATACAATTATGGGGTTAACTGGCATCAGATTAAACTGAGCATTGAAATTCTCTGTTACAGCAACATCTGAAGGTCTATTTGCACCGCTTCAAGTGTGTTGCTGCCTTGTTGACACAATTATCATAGTATTGCACTCATTTTTGACACAATACCTGGAACCATCGATTTTATATATCTTCAGCTTCACTCTGGAAATCGCCAGTTTGGCAGATCTAAAAGCATTTCAAATCGAACAATGACATATTCACTATCCTATGACATCAGTTGCGTGTGTATTTTCCAATGCTAGGAGTTGGTAGCCATGTTGGATGGTCGCAGAGTTGGGACAACCAGAGAACTGCTCAGTTTGCTCCGAGATGCACGAGGTCTGAGCAGAACACGTCGTCCAAGATGCCAACGCAACCTCTGGCATCGTATACTGTCCTCACCGCGACTGCAATATCTCGTTTCGAGACTTCTCATTCATGCGGTGCCTGGTGGCTCTGCATGACGAAGGCTGGGCCGCCCTAGGTTTGTTAGTGTTAGCTACCTTTCCTGACTGCCACTTCGGGTCAGGGTCTAGGTCTGAACCAGACCGTCGCCAAATAGGTGGTCCAGCTTGTCAAGCAACCTGAACCGTCAATTCGCGTACAGTTCGGTGCAAATCTCCGAATACGTCTGGATTTGGTTGGTTGTCAGCAGTTTGCCCAGCAGGTCCATCTGTAGATTTGTATAAAGTTTGTGTTTTTGAAGTTGGATAATTATACATTATTAAAATTGGGTATTCGACAGCCAATAATCTCTTTTTGGATGTTTTGCACTCTGCGACATTGATTATTTTCCAATACGCGTTTTGCCTTCTATCTATTGCATTTTTGTCTATACAAGCAGTCAGTAGTTCTGTTATGAGTGCACCTATGTGTACAAAGCCTTGATTACCCAATATCCAAACCAAATATTGTTGATGCTCCGTTAACGCGCAGTTTCATGATGGCGTAACATATGTTTCATGAATTATTTCAATTGAAATGGCTGCCACGACTCGGTCGATGAATTAGTACCACATTGCGACACTTGGATTACCGAAGATTCAACCACAATACTCATTGACACTCCATCAACACTCATTTTCAGGATGGCACAAGGTGGGTGTCAGTAATGCTTTCAATTTGAAAGGCAGCCAATACTTCGTTTATGAATGGCTGCAACCAATCGCCACTTAGTTTTGCCACGGAAGGCTGTCATTACATTGGTTATGGATCCCAGTGACCAGATCACTATCCAATTACCATACTTACAAGAATAAAAATCGTTGACGCTCCGTTGACGCTCATTTTCAGGATGGGGCAGGGAGTTTGATACTATTATTTATGATTTGGAAGGCAGCCAATAACTAGTTTATAAATGGCTGCAACCAATCGGCTTTTAGGTGACCGATGATGCACAGTCAAAAATCGTTGACACTCCGTTAAACCTCATTTTCCGAATGGGGCAGTGATCGTATGGTTCACACTTTTGCCCAGAAAGGCCGCCAGTATGTTGGTCGTGGATAGTTCCGACCACGTCACCATTCAATTACCATACTTACCAGAGTGAAAATTGTTGACGCTCCGTTGACTTTCATTGTAATGTATGGTCAAGTCAAGATCTGCTGCCATTAATAATTGCAATCTTAAAGATTTGAACTCTGTGGATGCCTTTCAGCATGATTAGGACTTGGCTCTATGGCAAAGCCGAGCCCAGAAATATTCCAGCAGTGGTCGTTCTCATCCTGGTAAAATATATATTATGCCAAATTTTGCATATTTCCCGCTAAAGCTTTAGTTATTAACCAATATTCTCTCGCGACTGGTCAATATTCTTCCATAATAATTTTGTAAATAAAATTCTTGGTCAAACTACATAATGAACATGGTGAAAATACATTGACGCATTGTGTCCTACTTTTCTTTGATCCCCTTATGCCTCCTCATTTCCATTATATTGACCGTCAGCAATGCTGTTTCAACCTTGTTCTTTGCTCGTCGTATAGTCCGAATCAATCCAGGAACAGTTGGTGCCGCACTCACATTCCACACCACCGGGGTTTCTGAATCCTCACTGCGGGTATCCAGATCCAGATCAGATTCATTGTCTCCATCCCAGTCATCTTCGCTGGTGGTTGGATTATGCAAGTCCCCATTCCAGTTAAGCCAATTTTTGGTGTTTGAAATGCTTTCGGGTGAGCTATCCTCATCAATCTCAGCTGGATAGCGGTCGATTCGTTTGATTTGGCAGACATTCAATACCTGACTTCATCCACCAGGGAGGTGCTTTGCAGACAAAGCTGGTGGCACAGGTGATTTTTCCGACAATTTAAATGCAGCCGCACCATCATGATGAAAGTTTCACCAGGATGCTTTGACGATCTCTTCAGTATATGAAATCTATCCTACGGCAGTACCCTGTTTATTATGAGCGCGAGATTCCTTCTGTGTAGCTCGTAGGGTTTAGCTACCCTGCCACATCTCCAAAATGTCGTGGACCTTGGCCATTTTGTGCAACTCTCTTTCCTCTGGCTCTCTCTTCATCTCCATGTCGTTATCAGTGCTGTCTGAATCCTTTCCTGGGTCTTCGCCAGCCAGTAATCTGCTATTAGCTCGAGCAAACTGCCTTACTACCAGTTTTTTGTGAAGGGTCTATCCTGTGGTTTTCGACTGCTTCCATCTGATTACATCTTGCCAATGGGAAAAATTGGCCTCCACTCTGACACCGTGAGGTATGACAGAGAATATGTCGAGTGCCACATTGGAGAGATTGGCGTACTTTCAGTGTGTTTCTTCTTGCTGGCACCACCAGTCGGTGATATCCGGTAACCAAAGTATACTACTAATCGCCATTCGGTCAGAGTGGTAATCGTTAAGATTAGGATTAATTTGCCCCCAGTTCTGTGGTAATTCAGGAAGTGAATTCAAATCGAGCCTTGCGGCTGTCAATAAACGTGTTGCATGATCGTTTCATCCAGATGTCGTTTCGGCCACATTGGGAGGCATTAAAGATTCATTGTGATCGTGGGACTAATCGTATGGATCATTTGAAGATTGACCAAATCTAAAAGCGATTTCGACGCAGGTGAGATTTTTGTTCAGTGTGTTATCGGCCATAGTGACTGGCAAATGTCTATGTTTTGCGCAGTATTCGTTCTCCAAATACTTCACAATGGCCTCCTGGTTTTGGGTATTATAAGGAGTCTTGTCTTCAGGATTAATAACCATTCCTGAGTCCCACTTCCTAAACCATCGCAACTGCCAGAACAGGTCAAGGATATGAGTCGAAATGAGGAGCTAACCAGTCATTGGAGTCACTTCAGTATAATATCTGGAGAGCTATTGCCGCGCACAATTCACAGCAAAGAATAAGTGTTCCTTCCATTGTGTCTTTTTCTTGGCCAAAGCTCGCATTACGCCATCCATGTGATCAAACACGTCATTGTAGACAGTGATGATGTGATGCAGAGTAATGGTATGCCGTTTCGACATCCACAGAGTCCAGTACCGGAATTGCCATAAAACCTCCATGACATACTTTACAACAGTCCACGCATCCTGATTGGTGAAGATTGGACTGTATTCAAATATTTTATGTTCTTAAGCCACCCGCGTGCGAATTCACGCAATTGGCAGGCGCGCTCGAGCAACTTCAGTGTCGAGTTCCAGTGTGTCTTTATATCCATAATAGGTAGTACTGCGATCCGGACTATGCAGTTTTGACGGTCAATGAACTCGTTTCGACATCCAGGTGTCCGCGTAATCACTACAGCAAGCATTCTCTACTCTATGAAGGTCAGTTTCAGCACTTTCATAATATGTTGAAATACGTACGTTCTCAATTATCTTTGCTAAACCTGGTCACATGGCTGACACCTTGTCGATTCTAGCATTGCCCTCTTTTCGAAGTCTTTGACTGTTCTCAATATCTGTGTTTTCCTTCTCTCCGAATTGCTGATTGTGCTCATGGGCTTCCCAAGACTTGGTGCGGCCTTATACACTCAGACTGCTCACGAATGCACCCAAAGTATGCTGAATGACGTGCGCCATGCATGGAATGTGGTTTCTCAATGCGGGCCACTCGATTCCGGTGGCCTCAACGGTAGTTTGGCATTGAAGATTCATCAAGTAATTTGAGAAAGAATGATTGGTTGTAATTCAAAGAAAATGGCTGTCAGTGAGTTCGAAACGATCAAGAGCTTACTTCAAATGTCCGGCTGTCTGTTCTCCGGTATTCTCACCCTTGACCTGTAATCCTTAATGAGCTTTCCAAATAGGAAAAGAAAGGGCTATCAACCTCATCGAATACCAGTTGTACGTCTCGCTCAGCCCAATTTCGATCCATATCATCAGCAATAACCGACGTTATTGATATTTTGTTCGTCGACGTCAATCCGTACAAAGCTTAACTAACTTTGTTTCCTGACGGCAATTGCATCTTAATTGCATCCGCTGTCAGTGTGTATTCCGTCTGGCAAATATTACTCTGGGTGCTGGCTGATGGTAACCGCAATTCGCTGTGTAATGCATTGTATGACCATCGTAGTCTGAAGATTGATATGGCGTTCCATGGAATATGTGCTGAAATGACACGTAACATGAGGTACTAATTGAAGGTGTCTTGGTGATATTCGGCTGTGTGAAAGTCCTTTGCTACCAGTTTAGAGAGTTTTGTCTGTCAATTCAGTAAGTATACTGAAAACCTGAATGGTAAATTTGATTGTCCTTTGCGAACATACAATCAGAATACCTTGACTTCCTGGCCGCTTCTGTATGGCCAAAGCTGTTTCATCAACCATTGAACTAGTTAATTCGGTTACCTCTGACACTGTTAATTCATTCAGCTTTGTGACATGCACTTTTGACAGCAAGTATTTGCCCATTGAGCTGGTCCCATGTTCTGATGGATGGCCCGGAACTTGATGACAAACAATATATATGATGCCAGGGCCGCCAGTCTCTTCCATTGCGCAATGTAAATAAAATCACCATGAAGGCGCATGTCTACAACTATTCCAAGCAATAGGCTGCTTCAAGCCTATGTTCTTTGAAGCCCAACATGCATCGAAGATGTTTTTCAAAGTAAGGTCGCTTAAATCACGAATTAAGACACGTTCGGTTTTTGAAGATATCATAACCTCTAGCAACAATGTATTTAGAGATTTTGTATCTGACATTGTGGTAAGAAATTGAACTCTGCATATTTCGATCTGGGTGACGATCAATGGATACATTATAGTCACATAGAATGCAGGTTCTTAAATATTGACTTTAGAGCTACAAGCCAAGAAAAAAGTGATACCTGTGAGACATTGAGTGCATATGTGTGAAGTTGACTAGATGGGCATACAAATACGAGACATTTGCGATATCATTGCTAGCATTTTTGCACATACAAGCAGCTGATAGTACGATTATGGGTCAACACCGCTGCATTGCTGTCTGATAATCCAAGATGGAAGTCTAAAAATCGTTGACGCTCCAATAACACTCATTTTTAGGAGGTAGTAGCGATATCGTTACTACCATTTTTGCCTAGTATGGCGGCCAATATCCTGATTATGGGTGTATGCCCTAGCAAAGCCCTTGAATTGTCCATGATGCAAGACCAAAAATCATTGACGCTCCGTTTATGCTCATTTTTAGGAGGTGGTAGTGATATGGTTGTTGTTCCTGTTGCCCATAAAGGCGGCCAATACTATCATTATGGCTTAATGGTGTCGCACAGCCTAGTCATTATTCAAGATGCAAGGCCAGAAATCGGTGACGCTCCGTTGAGGCTCATTTCTCGAATGGGGCAACGAGTATGTCACTTGCCTTTGTACATCTAAAGCCGGCCAAGAACTCTTCTCTGGATTGATGTGACGATGCAACCCTTTGATTGCCGAAAAGATTAAACTACAATCGTTGAGACTCCATTGACGCTCTATTGACCCTTACCTTAGAGACATACCAACAGTCATTCGGTGAGCAATTGTTTTGCTTGAAAGTCATACCATGTTAATTGACAGCCAATCAGCCGTGTCTTGGTGGAATCATTCGTATCCAAAACATCCAGACCTCGCAGTTTTGAGCCACCAAAATTCAACTTCATCGATCCGATCAATGACGTAGTACAGTTGAGTTTTGGCGCTTTCGGCTGGTAAGTTACGGCGTACAGATCCAGCAACCAATTTTAGACATATAGAGCCCGACTTGCTGACCGTTCTTTTTCCAGCATGTTTTCCTCAATTTTCATGACATACCATATGCAATTTTCAAAATTCCGACCATGTGCAGCAGGTCTGAGCGGACTATTATGCAGTTAGCTGCATGAACTAATACTGCATGATGGCTGCCATTGATCCGGGTTCAGACTGCGCACTGACCGCTCGTCCTATGACTCGTATGACATCACTGAATTTAATTTTCTTAGCAAGTTTTGTCTCTATTTTCGGCTTTGCTTTCTAATGTAACTGTAATAGGCAACTCAATCTCATGTTTGCTGGCCGTCTGTTAACCAGATTTGGAGGCTTGAATATTCGCATGGCCAGTTCGACCATTGCACACACTCTGTTGAAATATCATGTCTCACAATTTGGTCACTAAAATCAGGAAAAGCTGGCACATAGCAAAGTAGGTACACAAGTTGCTTTTCCGCAAGATGGGTCATCAAAACTAGCGATTTGACTATGTATTGCTCCGGTGATGCGGGAGCCGTCACCATCTCTTTCATCCGTATCCGATTTCTAAATGGTAATTACCTAGGGATTATTAATGCAGGGGTAAAACCTTACTGGTTCAACAGACTTTGCATCCTGAATCAGCATCGAATCAGTCGCTGTGCCGGGCGAATGAACTGGTATGAATTTATGGGACTGTGGTTTCTACAAACCCAGCCTCATTTGACTACTTCCTGGTTGAGAATTCACTGCCGGAATTTCCGATTATCCTCGGACGATCTCAAGAGTCTGTATTTGCGCTCCAACTGTTGTTGGGGATGGTGCGGCAGCAGTCGTGTCTTTTCGGGGCTTGACGACTGCTGGAACCTGCAATTTGGCAGTCCCATAGTTCATATCCCTCGCACGAATGTAGTTGGCTGCATCCGCCAATCCTGGTTGGGTCAATTCGTCAAGTCTCATCTGCATCTGCCGAAAACTCTCCATCCGGTGCTGTATCGTTTTAGTGATTGTGCCCATCACCCAGCTAGGTTCATCATCATCACCGAGCTTGCCAAGCTCGGTATCTTCTTCATCATCATCCTCGTCTTCTCCATCCTGATAATCATCGGAACTTGCAAGAGCGCTCGGACTGCCTCTGATCGCATTCATCATCTCTTCAAATGTTGTTTTGGGCTTTCCGGTTGTTGCACCCCCATTTACAGCAGTCGTCATATCTTGCGTAATCGCTGTCTTTGCGTGTTGAACTGGCATTCATGCCACCGCGGTCTCTCTCTCCCCAAAATTTTCGATCCATTTCTCCTTCTCTTCAATGCGTAAAAAGTGCGTTTCCAGTTTTTTCTCCGCCGCAAGAGTCTTTTTAGATTGCAAGCTGTGCAATTCTCCCAGTTCTCGGGCTCACTCTGCCACCACGCCACTCTGGCCTCTATTCGCTTGATGACGTCGATGTGCGGACAACTTTTTCGATTTTCCGTATTTGTCCGCCGGAAGTGCAGAATAGTTCATTTTGGGAGCATTGACTATTGCATCGTGTGTTGACCTTGATGGGCGAGATGTTGGATGTTGCAAGATATGGACCATATCGAGGTAAGCTGAGTCTTTTATGCCAAGGTTCGAATGTTTGAACAACTGGAATAAAGCAAAATCTGCATTTTGACTGTCATTTCAGTTGGAATAGTAACACTAATCATACGTTATGACATGATAGTTAGCGCATGTTTCAGGTAAGATCCTGGGTATGTGTTGAGACAAACATCGCCAGACAACCTTTCCGTCGAAGAATTTCCTTTTTATATTTACCAAACACGAGATATCAGCTGTCATTCACTTCAATATATCACCGCAAACAAACACACAAACATCATCGGATCAACATACTGCAAATCGCGGGACCGTTGGAATCACTCCCAACTTGCAGCGATATGCAGCTTGATGTATCTTGAGTAGAAGAAACAAGTTGACAGTCATTCATTCCATTGTGACCGGTAGCTTACTATATATTCCTCAGGACTTTCTACTTTTCATTATCATCTTCTTTACCTTTTCCACAATACCAAGTCATGGCTCCACAAACACCTCAGCCCGGGATGATTGAATCCAAATCGAGCCAAATGACGGGCGCGTCATCTATTGCGCCCCTGGCTGAGACACACCTGCAACGCTGACACCAGTTAATCCACCGCAACACTGCAATTGCAGCCACCGAAAATATGGCCCAGGACGCCTATTATACTATGTACTTACAACCGGACTCAGCAACAATAGACAGCACTATGCAATCGGATATGAGTAGCTCCATATGGGTATAGAAGGCGGTCAACGGTTAATATACTGTACAGCTGGTGTACGTAGAGACCTTCATAACCAATTCATTGCAGCCCGCAATGGGAAACCCCCATTCTCGACTAAAGCATTTGTCTGCACAGTCCGCAAAATCAATCATCATGATGTTGTTAGCTCTTGGATTTTCGCGGACAAATTGCTTGATAGAGGTCCCCAGGTGTGAACAAAACAGGCTGGAAAAACTTTAGAGGAGGCTCCAGAGTCGGATATGGTTGAGGTAATAGTCGCAGCTTCATTTTAGAAGCAGCAACTAACTTCTTGTAGGTTTTCAACCTGTTTGCTACTATGGCGAGGCAAGGAGGTCGGGTACAGCTGGAACAGTCCGACATGCGGCTTGCCTTGACTATGGCGAAAATATCACAAGGCAGATTTTCGCGCGCTGCAATAGAGGAAACGCAACAATTAATGAAGAAACCTCGCGCCGAAGTCCAAGAAGAGAAGAAGCGAGGAGTTGAGATTCCTGGGCATCAGAGAGTGAATGCTGCGATGGAAAGACACCTGCCAATGGTTTACAAAAATCATATGGCCGGCTGCCTTCCATGCCACTATTGTACAGCAAAGAATCTGCAGACAGGCTGGAGGCGGAAAGAAACCACCGCACCTCCAACAGACCTGGCGGCACCTCTGCCTGGAAGGCCATCTCCGCCTGGAACCCCATCTGCGGCACCAGGTGACGCTGAGGGAAACGAAAGTTATGAATTAGAAGGTATGATATCCAGCTGTGTGTATATGCTTTCTCCACTTCCAAACACTCAATTTTTCAATCATAATGTATTTGCGAACAATAGCAAGCACGATAAAGATTTTTGTCCCAATTTGCTGAGTACACTATCTGCTTCGTGGAAATACCACTGACATTGATTTTGAAGATGACAACAGCCTTTTGGGGGAATCTGGAAGTGCGGACAAGAATTGATTGAAAGGAACGGGTGGGATACTTTCATGTATATTTCAAAGGATATATTCATATGCACACTTAAAGAACACTGTAGGGATAATTAAGACATAGATCAAGAGGATAGAACGACTGTCCAAACACTGTAGTGGATAATCTCTACTAAAGTAAATAAATGCATAATGCGGATACGCCAGTGGCAAAATGAGCGTCAACGGAGTATCAAAGATTTTTTGTCCTGTAAGTCAGGTTATTAAGATGGCAATTAATCATTCTATTGGCCGCCTTGTTAGGCAAAAGAGAATGCTACACTCTGCCTGCCCCATCTTGATAATGAGCGTCAACAGGGCAACAATGATTTTTGGTATTGAATCTTGGGTAATTTTGGTGGTAAATGATCGCAGACATCTATAAACAGGGTTTTGGCAGCCTGTCTGGGCTGATAAGCAAGACTTTGTCCTGCGACAGTGTCCCGGACAATCACAACTTAATTCATTTTCAATCCTGCAACTCAGTGATCCTGCACATTTTAGCCCATAAAACCAGTCAAAACCCCATATATAGACATTTGTGGCTATGTTGCACTTGGATTAACCATCCTGCAAGGTCAAAAATTGTTGACGCTCCATTGACGCTCATGTTCGGAATGGGGCAGGGACCATGTCTCTTCCACTTTTTGGTTGGGAAACGGGCAATACATCGTTTATGATCGTTTGCATCCAATCGCCATTTAGCTTACTCATGATGGAAGACCAAAAATCATTGACGCACCGTTAACTATTGGGTTCAAGATGGGGCAACGAGCGTGGCTGTCATTTTTTTCGGTATAACGGCGGCCAATTCATCCGAAAAGAAAAACGGTATGCAGACGTTAATATTTTGTGATTAACAGGATGGCATCTCAATGCGATTATAAATAGAAAAACCAGAAACACTGAACCGGAGATTGAAACCGACGGGTCTAGCTAACCCAGGCAAAATCCTCAGGTTGACAGGTAGGGGCCTGGGTTTGCCCTGCCAAGACTCTGCGGGTTAGGTTTTGGACGGTTCTGGAACCAAATCGAACCATTCATCCCGTCTGAACCCAGACAGCTGGCGTGTTACCCGGACCTGTTGCTAACACTACCGTTCGTTAACCAACAAAACAAGATGAACCAAGACATCGCAGGAACTCTAGTATATATATCCCATCTGCCCGCCTTCACCTCCATTCTGTTTCTCTCCTCTATTCAACACAACGCTAGGATTCTGGACTACCTGATTAACAAGTGACGTGCACAAAACAACGCCTCGTGTTCCAATTCCCACTCATCAACCTACATAACTTTGTATGTTCCACCTCCTCTGCCATCCGCTATATTCAACTGTATCATAATAATACCGCGTCCAGTGTAGATTGATTTGCAACTCCCATTGATGGCAACAAAGGGTAGCCACAAAGGAAACGGGAAGGCTACTGCTACGGCAAACAAGCTGACATCAGTTCTAAACCAACGCTTCTCGTGGCATCGGGACAGTCTCACCGGATTCATCTCTGCACACATCTGTGAACTCATACGGATATATAATCTTTGCGGTGCCAAGAATGCCAGGGCATGGGACCTCTTGAATGATATAATCTTTCTTGATTCAGGTACGACCTGCCACATTTCACAATTCTGGCTGATGTAACCGCACCGCCAAAGCAGGAGTTGGTATTTCTGGGAGTCTCTGGCAGGCTTCCGGCAATATATGGGACAAACATTTCACAAAACACACTACCAAATGAACAATGGGTGGTGGGACATTCCCCGTGTCTTCAGGAATCAAGTGGATAGCTCCAATCCGCAGAAAACCAGCTCGGGCACGTCTAAACACAATGGCGATCGTTTGCCTTGGCACCGCAGCGAAGATTTATGGACAAGGATTTAGCCACCAAGCTGGCGGCAATACAAGCAAGGCGACTGCCTGACCGGTAGATAACTGAATAGGGATGAAATAATCAACAAGGATTATGATCATGTGCACTGGGCGGATCCTTGAGCTCGGAGCTGTCCAAGGAGCCATTCAAGTGATGGCAATGACAATAACAACGGTGAGGGTAAGGAGGAAACACAGGGCAGTGAGAAAGGGCCAGGGAACAGGAAGAGTACAAAGAATGGGAAGGGGAAAGAGCTGGGGAGGCAATGGAGGAAGGGAAGGGGATGGAAAATGGCAAATGGAAAGGTATTGTGAAACCAACCGCAGGAGGAGATGATGGCTTTCGTGTCATTGCTTTCCAGTTGCAGAAAGATATGTATGAAGCAGACTCAGACACAGAGGGCTACCCAGAGCGGGTATATTCTGAGCCAGAAGCATGGCCCATGGTGCCAATTTCCTCAGATGATGATACCGACTATACCGAGGAGTCAGACCACGAGTTTGACTCAGAACTTGATCCTGCTGTTGATATCCGCATGGAGGATGATGTGTGCGCACCGAACGACATTGATTTGGACAGCGATGTTGATATAATATGGGATGGTAAAGATGAAGTGGAGGAAAATGACCAGGGGGAAGAAGACGAGGAGGAGGAGGATGAGGATGAGGATGATGGCAAAGAAGCTCGGACGATTGGCCAGAGAGACATTATATATACATTGGCTGACAATGTAGATACCATTGTAGACAATCAGCCAATCGTGCTACCTGAGCAAGGCCAGAAGATGCACAAGCATACCCCACATCCACATCCTCCGGCACCTGCCCCACGGCCACAAACCCTGCAGCTTCACCCACAACAACAAACTCCGGCGACTCATCTCCTCAGTGGGTGTGTGTATTTACGGCTATTGATACGGCGAAAACCTCGCCCTGCAGTTACAACTTTGGAAGAAGCTGTGGCAGCCGGAAGCACCGTGCATGTGGATGTGGATCAGGAGCTGCTGATTGAATCGGCAGGTGGCGAGATTCTCTCCGATGTCCCGGGCGCCGTTCTCCTTATCTGCGATGTCCCTCTCCCGGATATCACTCTCCTTGATGTCCCCCTCACTGATGTCCTTCTCCCGGGTGTCCCTCTCTCAGATATTCCACTCCCCGAGGCACTCCCGGATGGGTCGGCAGGACAGGTGTGCAATGGGCCTGGCATTGCAGTGGTTGCAATGGTTGTTCACTACAGGTTAGGGTCGGATTCTTGTCTTGTTCGTTTTGTTTGTTCTAATCCATGTATCTCAGGCGTTGATCATTACACGCGTCTCAAGGTATTTGGATCACTCAAGGTTTGTTTTCTTTATAGGTTTTGGACTGGATTTAAATTCAGTGGTTTGAGTTTACTAATGGTATTATGGGACATCGGGCATGCAGCGTGTTGCCAACTCCTGGCCAGTAAGGAACCTCCTTGGCATGGTATTGAGTCTCAATAAGTTAGCTGAAAGTATCATGAGCTTACACACAGAGCTGCTCAGGGACAGCACGAACATTCGTCCATTTCAACATTGTATACTCCACTCCTCGCGTGCTGTCGACAAGAAAGGGGAGACCACCTCCCTATTGCGCCGAATTTTCATTCCGAACGATGTTCACCTCTGAGAGCTGGCAACATACACATCTCAAATTACACCATCCTGAACACCATGAAGTTGCATGCCAGAAGAATCTGCCTGTTCGATGTGCTACCCAACGCATTGACCTCGCTGTGCGTCGTGAATTCAACACTAACGAAGATTCAGTCGAATACTTGAACACATTTCCCAACCTCGAACACTTGCAAAACACTGCACACTCAGAGTCTCAACTACCGCCACATCCGCTGCTGCAGATGGAATCAAACCCCGGTGCAGGCGCTCCGCCGAGAGCTTACATTACTGAGCTACGGGAACGCGACGCTCAGGGATGCCTTCAGACGAATGTACAAAGGAATCCCTAGTACCCATTTGTGATGCATGCAGTGTACACTGATATCCACTGTGGGATCAAGAAGAAGGGCATAAAGACGTACTATGACAACGTACTGAATGAAGACAACACCGCTCTGCATTGCCCAAGCTTCATTAAAGGGAATCGCTTCCAGTAGCTCATAGCTATCATGCCAGATGATTAGGCGCTCGTGGAGTTGGAACTACACACTCTCGAGGACATGAGATTGAATGACAATCACCAACGCCCTATCAAATACTGGAGTTGAGTCATCATCAAAAGCTTGAGACAGTTGATATTGCAGCCCGCCTACCAGGAGCATGCTATTGACGCCTGACAGCATTGTTGGAACACCAATAAATCACCGAAAGACCTTATACCGAAATGAACACAGCGGACAGGTTGTAGCAGACATATTTAAGGAGTGATACTGGAGGATAATCACCTGCGAATCAACTTTGAAATGACGCTCAGACTGAAGAACTCCCTGGTTCCTTTGATCTTCATGTCCAACAGAACACACCTCTCAAATAATGCTGGCGACAAGACAGAGTGGCCTGTATATATGACAGTTGCCAATCTATCATCGAAGTTCCGCCAGATGCCCTCAACACACAGTATCGTAATGGTCGCTCTTCCACCGATTACAATGAAGATCAACAATGTCTCTGAGATGCCGCTGAAGAAGCAGCGGCAAAGAAACTGAGAGGAGCTAAACGCTGCACACTGGCAGGTACTCCACCCAGCAACCTTGTTACAAAATCCCAGCGCCGAGAGCAGGTATTGCAATGTTCTCTGTGCGAATGGCAACGTGAGGAGTTGCAAACCGACTTTAGCAGCATTCCTTGCAGATTGCCCAGAGTATAGGAACCTCCTTCATCTCGAGCGGCATGTCTGTTTTTGGTGCGAGTGTCCAAAGAACACAGTTGGAGATTATGTTCCTCCTGATAACAATACCCCCAGCAGGATCACAACCTATATAGAATGCTTAGCGAGGTCCATCCCGAGGCAGCAGATGCCAAACTCTAGTTGCGCAATGTGCCCCCTGGTTTCAACATGTTTCAACAGATTCACTGTATTGTGAGTGCTCTCCCTAAGCCTGACCTCCTCCATAAAAGACAGATTGGAATGCTGGACCACCTCCAGAAGTTGATTTTCCACTGCATGAAGATGCATGAACGGCTCGACAATTACACTGCAATCTCATTATCCATCCCTGCTTACCACGACCTAACACCAACAAATAAGTCATATGTGGAATTTTCGAAATAGAATGGGAAGAAGGTGAAGGAAATGAGGGGGTACTGGTTTGGAGTTGTAGCCCAGTCTCCACGAGGCGGAAGCCCTGCTCAGCATCACTGATTCAATCGCGCAATTGAGTGCACACGGGCATTGTTCGACTTCTCTTTGTATACTTGATATAAATCCCAAGATGATGCAACATTGAGCGACGTGTGGGATGCCTGAAGTCGTGATCACACCATCAAAGATGGATTCTTACACGGACAAGCTGGCATATGGTCGAAGGCCAGAGGAAACCCCCTGCGATCTGAACTTGTGATGACGCGAAAGGTAGACGAGCAAACAATTGCTTGTTTTTGAACGATGTCCATGAAGCCGCTCGAAATGAACACCTGGCTGGAATATCTCAGCCAAGTGATAAATATGTCCAAGGAGTTAGATGCTGACTTCAACTTTCCAAAGATCCGCTGGAGGAAACATTGGGCAGAACAGATTTGTCGATAAGGACCCTTGCAACAGCATTCCACCGAGAGAAATGAACAAGCACGTAACACAAATCTCAAGGACAGTTGGAATGCCTCTAATCCCAATCTGAACTCCCTCCCACAAGGAATCTCATTTCAGCGTCATGTTCTGTGCTTTCAAATCAGAGAGCTCAATTTCGAAGCCCTTGCTCAGCGATGGGAGAACAGCGCTGCCGCCTGAAAATTCTTCCCTTCTGGTGCTGATCTGGATACCTTCCTGAGTTTCCAGTCTTATGCAAAGCCAGAATTTATGGGCCCCCAAACCGCCTTGATGGAAAGCATCGTGACCCTCTGATCCATGACTTCAGAGCATTACTCAACAATATGCCAGACGCAACGCACTGCTTGATAACATACAGCATCATGCAAGAGTGTATCAAGCATATGAATCTGAACAAGACATAGATATCGGATGAACAACTGCCCTCAAAGGAGCTTTGTATTTACCATGGGATTTCGGTTCAAGTCATGGGTTTAGATGGTAAATACATATCTCAGATGTGTCAATGCACAGGAAGCTAGACCTGGCGCTGAGGGGATCGACGGAACAACTGGCTATGGGTAAAGCAATGCTCAGGGAGGTGTTATGGCATGCTGAAAGAGCGTCTTCCGTGGCAGCTGCAACGAGTATTCAAAATGAAGCTTCAATCTGACAATGGAGCTTTTGTGGAGTACTGGTTAGCCCTGTTGCTCACCTCAATACCTGAATACTCCGGTAACTTAGATCCTGTCTTGATATTTGTACAGGTGAGGAAAGCTCCAGCAGCAGTTGCATTGCAAGTTTTCAGAGTGGGAATCACTGTAGGCTGCGCACACGGAATTGCAGAGATAGCTACGTTTTGTTGGACTGGGGACAGACTAAACGAGTGATGGATTGACAATAGCCACATTGATCTGGCGAGTTGAAATGATCTGTATAATTAGGAATGAGAGAATTGCATGTTGCGCATAAGTAGAAGCAACGCAAGACTTTTGCCACGTCACTCATTGCATTGCAAACCCAATTCAGAAGTGTACCCAATGCACGCATTGCGATGTATCGTCAGTTGGCCACAACGCAGGAGTGATCGTTTAAAATAAGACTCCGACAGTGCAAGATGATCCTGTAAAATAGCAATTCGAGGGTGATATGCAACGCGATGCGTGGTATTGAGGCCAAGCGTGGAGTATTCCGCCACCGGGGTGTCTCTGACGGCACTGACAGAGGGTGTCTACAGTCATGGAGCCATTTCGCACTGACGGAAATATTTTTTGCTGATCTATGATGTAACATTGGCAAGATACTTGCACTCATAAATGGCCGTCTGTTCCACACGTAGAGCTCCAGGAGTCTGCCCATTGGACATACAAGACCCATCAGGTCTGAGTGATGAAATCAATCGATGCTGCAACTGCCGGAGACCATTGATTACGGTGTAGACACTGCCTGTGGTTGAAATTGCCACTGGCTTGGTCTCTGATTGTGTTCCGACGCTTGTGTTAGCAGTTAACTTGTAATGATCCCATGGACGTCTGTATTCAAGTTGGTGGTAGGCAGGGTTTCAGGACTGCTGAGAGTTGTGGGAGTGCTTGCAATGCCAGATGAGGGACTAGAAACAAAATGAAGCATTGAGTCAGTTCATAATGTTGCTCTGGGTGCTGGTGTGCTACATAAACTTGTACCCAGCATGTTGGTGGGAGTATTCATTGTCCATCACAGTGTAGCGGACTCGGTGGAAGTTAGGTGTTGAGTGATTTCAGAATCACCTGAATTGTTCAGTGAAGATGATATGGTGGAGTTCTGACATTTGATTATAGTGGGTACGGAACTACCTCCTTGGGAGGAATCCCAGTTGCCAGCTGGTATCGCAACGTGTGTCTTAGCCAGCGGATGCAAAAATTCTCCAAGCCCTACTTGTTTGTTGAATCTGACGATTATTAAGAGTTCTATCACGGTGTACGACTGCCATCATTGTAAGTTGCGAGCCTTCAGAAGGCAATGTCCAATAAATAAGCTCGACACTCAGATGGTAGCAATACTTTCCTCTCCATGCTTATGCCTGGGCAGTCAAGGTAGACTGCTATTTGTGCGACTATGGAGGGATTTGACACAACAGGGGGGCGCAGTGTATAACATATTAGACCCTAAACCGTTACAATACCCAGGGACGAGATACCATGCAAAGGATTCAATCATCGGGTGAACTGCCATCAGAATACACTCAGCATTGATATTCACTGTTACAGCAACATCTGAAAGTCAATTTGAACCGCTTGAAGGGTGTTGATACCATCTTGGTGTGCGTATCCTAGTATTCGACTAGGGCTTGGCACACCACTTCGAACCAGCAATTGTGTAAATCCTCAGCTGTCCAGAGGTAATCCCCGATTGGCAGTGCAAAAAGCAGCACAAAGCGACCAAAGTCGTATTCTCTATCCAATGTCATCAGTTGTGTGCAAGTTTTCCACTGCAAGGCGTGGGCAGCTGTGGTGGATTGTTGCACAGTTGGGACAACCTGAAAACTATTCAGTTTCCTCTGAAATGCACGAGATCTAAGCAGTAAAAGTGGTATGTGACGCCAAATAAAGTCCCGGTGTCTGAAACTGTTCTCACCCCAAGTACTGAATCTGGTCTCGAGCCTTCTCAATTATAAGATGCCAGGTGGCTGTGCAAGGTGAAGCATGGAAAGTTGTGTTTTCGTTAATGAACAGACTAGTTGAACTAAGAACTTGCAGGAACTCGAGTACATATATCCCTTCTGTCCGCCTTCACCTCCATTCTGATGTCCTCCCATAGTTAATACACCATGAGTATTGCGAACACTCACCACATCACGCGACTTGCACAAAACAACACCTCTTGATCCAAAGCACATCCGATATCCTACACAACATTGTACATTTCCTCTGGGTGTACTTCCGCCCAAGTCGACTGTATCATAATGCTAATGCCTGGGATGTAGATTCAGTTTCAACTCACAGCGATGGCACGGAAGGGCAAGTGCAAAATAAAGCGGATGGCGACTGCTAGGGCGAATCTGCCGACATCGATTATAAATTGAAGGCGGTCCTTGGTTCGGGACCATTTAAAGCAATTTATCTCGGAACACATCCATGGACTCATACCGATTTTCAATGTTTCCTTCTGCAAGGGTGAGAGGGCATGGGACCTGTTTTATGATATAATCATTCTTGATCCAGTCACGACTCACCACTCGTGGCAATTCCAGCTAATTTTGCTGCACTGAAGTAGAAGTAGGTCGCACTTCGGGGAGTGGTGAGCGGACTTCGGCTCATATATGGGGCAAATGTTTGACAAAACCCGCCACCAAATGAACAATTGGAGGTGGGACAACCCACCAGCCTTGGGAGATCTAGTCGATCACCCCAATCTGAGGAGAGCCACATTGGGGAAGATTTAACGCACTGCTGAGCGATTTTCTTCATTAGCAAATACCAAATCTCCTTTATTAAATTTCGTTAGTTTATTGTACTCATACAATCAAAAATATGAAATCGGGATTTCCCTTAATTATAGCATTGCAATACTGTTCCAGTGTGTTTTTTGAGTCGTTGCGATGCTGTTTTCAAGCGTGAATACCAGGGTAACCACAGTTGCGAATGTGACAACAAGAACTTGATGAATGATTCATACTGCCTTTGGCAGTATTACAAATCATCTCTCAGTATACATGTACATCACCCAATTCGATTAGTCCTAGCGATGATGATATTACTTGCTCCATATGTTTAATAAAGTGTGTGGTTCTTGTTTTTAAAGACCCTCATGGCTTAATTTCACCAATGAAAGTTACCATACAGAAGGGGTTCATAGTATTAAAATTTTTAATTAAAGATCGTAAGTGACTTGCAGTTTGTTGCGGGAGGGTTCGGCATCATTGCTAATATGATTTCACTCATTTGAGATCAGACGTTAGTAAACCATCAGTTCCCTTACATTTTCTACTATTATGATATATTGATGAAACCTAGAATGGAATTGCACACAAAGGACATCCTAAATCCGATCACTGATACCATCTCTAGCCTCCAAGCAACATTGCACCCTCTACAATTGTACAACCATCGACTGATCCCGTAATCCCAATGCTGGTCGTATTGGTGATGTTGTTGCACTGGCGGTTGCGGTCGTTGCAGGGGACCGGCTGGCTTCTGCTGGCAATTCCAGGCCCACCCCATAGGCAGAACAGCTGAGAATGGCATACTAGCTTCAGTAGCAGGAACAAAGCTGCTGCGAGGATTGAAAGCATTGTCAGGCTGCTCTATCAGCTCCTCCAGGATCTAGTCAGGGAAGACCTTGTCAAAGCTACCCTGATTGTTGTGACGTTGTGCCATCGCGGGGTCGGTAACAGTTGAGTGGATCCTTCGGCGAATCATGCTGTGAATATTGTCTGTTATTCTCACTTCAACCTCTGGCGAGGAAGAACAAAAATCCAGCTCGAGACAACGAAATACATCTGTGAATGGATTATCTACTGCTAACTGAAGGGTTCTTCTATCGCACTTACATCGTGATCCACCACCTCGACGAAACTCTGGCGGGATCCGGCAGTGGTGTGGTTTCCAAGCTAACAGACAATGGTGTATGGCAGTTGCGGTGAGGGCAATGAATGTCGGGTTGATTTTATTAATCAATGATCAATCTTTTGTTCCCATTTGTTGTATACCATAGCAGTACGTCCCGTCAATATGATCCACCATTCCAGTTGCAGCAAATTGAAACATGCACTTTGAAATTGATTGTCAAGACAATGATTAAACAAAAAGAGAACTTCAAACTTACAACACGAACCTTTGTGGGGTATTTTAACCTATCCCTTGTCAATAACCAGAATACTATTGTCCGGATCTCCATATGTGACTGTGTTCGAAATCTGTAAATTCAGTCGATTGAGGTTTTTCGTTGGCGTACCATTACTACACAGGAGTAAGCAATCATTGCGAGAGCCTGATGTACAATGTTAGTGATGAAAGCAATTGTTCAGTTAATTCATTTACCACTGAAATGTAGTCATGTGGAAGGTCTGAGTTTCTCAGGGAAGGATCAATCTTGCAATTTCCTCATACCACCATCTAGGAATACGGGCAGTCTTCACCCCATTCATAACAGAGGGATTTACATACATCGCATACTTGATACGTATTGGCATCACACGTGCCATGTTCATCTATGGAACACCCGATCCTCGTCGTGGTTAGATCGTATGCTTCTTCTGCTGCTGGAAGGAAGAGGAGGACTAGAAGTGCGGCGCCGTCTGGTCATCATTTAAAAAGGCAGCAGGTGATATGTAAGAAAAATTAAAGAAGTGACTAAAGGAAATGTGAATGAATGTAGAGTAAATGAATTGAAGCGTTGTGCAAAGGAAAGAAAGCATTGATATGATGAAAAGCCTCGTCCTGATGCGTCTTTTTATCTTGTCGACGATTCAATGATCCTGGCTTGTTCCACCACCCACACTTGCAGCTGCCACGATGTACAGAAACTAGCAACCAAGAATGGCCGGTGACAAGCATTCCCCAGTGTTGTAGATTAGCTTCATTTAAGGACAATTGTTATCCCAACAAGCTAAGAAGTGTTCGTGTTTCACTAATTATTCGGGCTAACTTCTGCTGGGTACAGATATTGAACTGCCAATGACATGATAGGCATACATAGAGTCCTATCACTGCCACTATCCCATTCCGCCAAATAAACATCTCAATGATTAATCCCAACACTTTGAACTGTCAACCCAATCCGTCATGCCTGAATCGTATTGATGTAATCATTCAAAAAACAAAAGACCAAGAAGAGATCCAAAACTGGACCAAGAAACTCCGAAGTATCACCCATCCATCCACCCTCGAATATACCAGGAAAATTCCCGCCAACAATGCACATCCTGTAACAACAGTCAAGGCAGTGCATTCCATCGTCACAACGACTAATTCACAGCTGGACGGCAGCTTGTACACTTACTATTGAACAAACCACCTGCAGCAGGAGGATCCACAATGTTAATGTGCTCGGGTAGACAAGCCACATCCTCATCAGCTACAACTCTGTGCTCATAATCTGAAAAGAGATCAACTGCACTCTGTCGGCTGACTTCAAGGTATCGCTGCTGTCTGATAATTGTCTGTTAATGCTTCCATTCAAACTTTTGGAAGCCTGTTTTGGTTATTGGATCCGGACTTGGATTTGGGCGCCACATCTCACCATCATGATCTGATACCTCCCCAATATCGTCGATTGTATCCTTGGCTGCAGGTGGGAGGAAGTCATCCAGAGGTAGGTAGCTGTACCCACCATGCACAGGCATCTGGGCACCATCTGTGCCATCGGCTTGTTGGCCACAATAAACGACGCAAAATAGCGTTGGGTTGCTTATTTTCATCGCAGCCTTGGCCCATCTGGCAGCAGTATTCTTATGCAAGATCGGCGTAACATTCGGGGCGTACGGACCACCATCACGATTACACTCCTCCAAGCTGCCCCAATGCTCACGGATTGTTGTTCTGGGGTCTCGCAGACCGGCAATTGCAGCATTCACTCTTGACACAATGAATGTATTGATGATTGATATAACTATTGGGAATATCCATTTATCATCCTCAGGCCACTACCATGAGAATAGCTGAGTTTTGTTTTCGCCCACCCTCGTCCAAACAATGTAGGAAGCCACATAGCACATGGTAAAGTGAAACAGCTCGACAACGAAATGTTTCCAAGCACCACTAAGCACCATTATTGGCTGAGACCTGTCACCCGAGGATTCTTCCTTGTCGTCGTCTGGATCTAAACATCATCAGGAAGACCGACAGAAGCAGCAGGGCGATGAAAAACATACCAATGTACACGGGTTTGCTGTGATTAGTCAGGTTTCCTTGAAGGCCAAACTCCGCAAACTTGTCTAGTACTACCTTGAATTTCTGACCCTGGAGGTGAGTCTTGTCTGCCATATACTGTTTATAAGGTGGCCTTTTAGACTCCCGATCACTGATTTGAGTAACGCAACAATGGATTAGGAGATCCCATTACTCAGGGCTGGCGCCTTGCTTGTTCATGATGCTCATGGATTGGGCGATCTCCCAAATGCGCTCTATCACTTTATTATCTATGCGTTGTATCCTCAAGCCACCCTTTTCCTGCCGAATCCCAATGGTTTCTGCTGCCCATTGGCTGACTCCAAATCCGCAGTTCTTGGCCGAGATGTGGACTTGTTGAGTTGACATTGGGATTGTTGTAGCATCTGTTACAACTGATTTCAACAACCAGAAGGTAACACACAACAGTGTAGGTTCTCCACAGTGGTCAATGATTGAGTGGCGGATATCAAATGCTTGTTATACTTAACAAGCATCAGGAGTGTTGAATATATTGTGAAGGGTGATGCGATGCGGTATCAGAGGTGAGGAGGGTGTGTCGAAGGTTCTGGAGATTGTAAGTATGGTGGGAATGCACTGGGAATATATATATGGGTTTGAAGGATTTTCTTGATCCAGCGACATCATCTTGGCTGCAATTGAGCTAAGATGCAAATAGCATACCATCATCCAAGAGCACTGATTCGTCGACTGAACGCTTAAGTTCATCACAAAGAGAACTAAACGAATAATCTCAAGTCATATTTCACTCGTGTTTGTGTCCTGTAGTTCCTATACCCCGCGATGACGTTGCTGGGTGGGTATCTAAGCAGAATGCAAGGTTTATGTATGGTACGGACTGAACATTAAGTAACAACCATACATCATGCAATGGCCGTAGGAGGGCCATGTGCGGGTGAAAAACAATCGCCGTGTAAAGCTGATTGCAGATGCGGTTACCTTTTCGAGATTCAAGAGATATTGAAATTGAGAGAGCAAGTAAACACTTTGCTAACTTGGGAAGGAAGATGAGAGACATCATACGAGAGTGGTAGGACTCCATGTTTGAAAAAGTAAATTGCAGTGTGGCTTTTGCCGAGGACAGCCACCTTGTAATGGTGTGAGTACCAAAAAGACCCTCAAGACACTTCTTAACTTGGTTGCAACATTTCATCTTGCTAACGAAAGATGGGGCTTCATGAACAGTGACTTTACTGCTCGAAGATGTACTGCTACATCTTAGCTTATATCACTCACCTCTGCCACGACAACACCGAATAGATTGTATTCATACCAGTCCCACCCCTTCCAGATGATAGATTTCTGATCGAACACGAAAGAATTGTACTTCCATTTGTTTCTCAACCGAATCGCGACCGATTTCTTCACCCTTCCGACAATGATCCAGAGATACAGAAGCTTACAGCAAGAATGCGTGCGTCAATCAAAAGCAAACTCCTGTTCGGACACATATTTTTGATATTGGACGCTTGGACAACCATCTAACCTGCACGCCTATAAGTTACCAGTATTTCAATATCTTCAATGATTAAATTGATCTGTGGTCACTGTTTTCTTGCGAGGAGGAATATCGATTAGCCCACATGTACATCAAGTACAACTTCAGCATTGCTGCTATCAACGAAGTTTTCAGGAACCCTACGATGGCAGCCATCAGCAACTTCACTTCATCTCACACTGTTTTCAAAAGGTTAAACAAAATGTCGTACGCCATGGGCATGGACACTTTGAAATCTGGACGAGTGTGTTACAATTGTTTAGCTCATCCAAACACCCTTCGCGATGATGATTACACACGTTTCTTTCACTGCACTGTTGTTGAATGCAATGACTTCCTCATGTAACAACCTGTGTTCAGCGAACATATGTTGTATGCTCCAACAAACAAATTCAATGATGCTGAGGAAAGTATCTGCTCAGAGGAGAAGTCAAGTGGCTGGTGGTGGAATGAGCAGGTACCTGAGTTGAATTTGGTCCTAGCAACAATAATTTTGACCACATCATTAGGTATGGCGGCCATTTGGAGCTACAATTGTCCCTTTATTCGACATTTCAGACCAGACACATCTTACAAACAATTTGCAAGAGAAGCAGGAATGGCAAGTATATTTGAGTCTCGGAAACATCCACTTGACGATCAGATCAAAGCCTTCAAATGTTGCAAGTATCCTTGTTGCCCTTCTTCCTGTTCCTCCGAAATGTCCCAGTTATGGACAGGGCAAGCAACTACTGTTAAGCACCAACAAGTGCACAATCGAGAGGTTTTAAGGAAGGTTTTCAAGGTTATTTTTTGACCTGTAGATGCACTTTTCAACACCACAATACTTATGCTTTGTGGGGACGGTCAGATGCGGCAATGTTATCCTGTCATCTGTGCATGGGTGGCTGACTACTTCTGTAACATTCACTTGCATTGATTCAAGCAGCCCCATTGCCATCTGTCAAAAGCACCGAAATCATTGTTTGGAGAAGGGAATTCATCATCGCAGCAACTGGGAGACTATCGGGTATATTTCCAATAAATAATACTTGCGACTCAGGGAGATGACTCAGAGAGAGTGGAAGCAAGGCAATATCTGGAAGATATAGTGGTTGGTACCTCAGGAAGTGTCTTCTGGAATATAACATGCATATCTCCGACGACTATTATGGTACCCATTATTGTTCCTACCCTTTATCTCGGTATAATCAAGCATTTGATGGACTGGGTAACATCCTTCCTCGAACAACATTCCAGAATTGTCAAATTCAAATACCTCCGGGGGATAATGCCTCCTTATCCTGGCTTCGCTGAATTCAACAAGCCATATAGCCTCGTGAGCCAATGGAGTGGTAAGACGATGAAAGCACTCAGGTGTATGATTGTTCCAGTATTGACACTGACTCTTTTAAACCTTTTGGCGAGTAAAAGGATTCCCTTCACAGAAGCCCTGTTGTGTTTCAAGAATCTACTGAATTTTCACCATATGGCACAGTACTGGTACCATACTGAGGCCATGATCAAGTACATGTAGAATTATCTGGGGAAGTTTCATAGACACAAGGATGTTTTCAGTCAATTCCGTGGCAGTAAATCTAGAAAGAAGGTCTTGGAAGCCATGAAAAGGCAGCGTACTCTGAACAACCAGGAGGAACCCGAAAGTGACCGCGCTTGGAACAATGTTTCTACCGCTGCCAAGTGTTGTTGCATTGATGAAGATAAAATGCAGATCAAGTCAAAAATTACACAACATCTTCTTGATGAATCGGATTTCAACTTTGTCAAGATGCAACTCCTGAACTGCTTCTCTGACCATATCACCCAGCTTGGCAACCACGGAAATGTAAGCTCTGAACTTCCACGACAAGCGATGATGGATCTTAAACAAATGTACCAACATTCGAATCGTCATAAGGCTGACTTCCAGATTATCTGAAAGGACCCCAGGAAGGAGGTGTTTCAGTATCAAGAGCTCAATGCGAATGCTGCAAATCACAATCGCGATGATGATATGCCACTAACCAAAGCGCTTATCACACCAACAAAGAAAAACCTGCGACCAGAAATCAAGACCCTTGATGACATGGGCGAGTGGTGTCCAATGCCAATAGGGGAGCTACAGCATCACATTGCTTGCTGTTTCAAGTGATTTACCGACTTCACAGAATACGTCTATGACAATCAGTATTACAGTCATCTCAATGATGTAAAATACCCTTGGTACAACACTGTAGCCATTCCAGGGACTTCTTATCAAAGCGACGAGCAAGCAGTTCATATGGTTCATTGTACTGGGTCCACATGGTGGAAGAAGCAGAAGCTACCAAGTAATGATACAGCGCATTTCTGGATGGGGACGAGTTCGGATAGCCACTTTACACTGGCTGCAGGCGATAATCCCTTACGGTTGAAGTGTCTGTTCATTGTCGAGGATGCTGAATGGAGCTTTAAAAGGCTTCTTGCCCAGATTCAGACATTTGCCACAGGGCCGGTAAATGAGACTTCTCGTTTAGTGATTGTCGAGTAGAGGAATCAACCTGCGTAGCACCGCTTCCACGATGGAAGCTACCGTCGTAGGCCTCTTTTCGGTGTCAGAACAACTCCTATTATCCCTATTAGAGCGATCCAAGGAGCTGTACAGGTTCTTCCACTGACGCTGCAGCCAGATAAATCATGGTGGTACTTCAGCAACACGATTGTCATGAATCCTTTTATTATGTTTTCCATACAGATTATTCAACTCAATGCTTGAAGTAATCATTGCAGCGATATATAGCCATCTGATGTGATTCCACTGGTTGTCTGAATTGTTGAACTGGGAGTTGTGCAAGCTTGTGGATAATCGATGTCTCAAAGGATTAAATAGTTAAATATATACTCGAAATGTCTAGAACAGTTCAATACACCGTCATAACGATTAACATCTAGTGGACCAACGTTTAACCAAAGAGTGCAGTAAATTCGTATTAATGACAAATGACATTTTGGGATTCAACATTGATGTGATCAGATCACTGAGGGCTTCGACGCATGGTGGAAGATAGCATACAAGTCGCTGGATTATTTGAAGAGAATGTGGAGAAGGATTGGAGTGTGGGGTCCATTTGTGGTAGTGGTAAGAACCAGTCGGGGTAACCGGCCAGTAATCCGGATTTTGACCTGCGGTTCGGTTCAGTTCGGTTGCCGAACTGGCCAAAAACCCGACCCGCATTGTCTTGGCGGAGTTGTTACCCGGACTGGACATCAATTCAGTGTTTTTTGGCCGGGTTCAAACATGACTGCAGTTCCATATTACAGTTCCTACGACTTTGGTCATTGTTTGGCTCCAATTAAGTTTTGGGTTCCGATTGAATCACGACATGATCAGTACAGAGATTGTGCAATTTTACCAGTTCTTTCAACTCCCGGATTCAGAACTGCGATGCGACATACATTCGTTGAGTCGCTGTGAAATCAAGCCAAATATGATGACAAAGTTGCGGTTTTCGACAGCGTCACAACACATGTTTGTCGCATTGAAATTCTCAAACCGGGAAGTGAAAGACCGTCTAATTATACACAATCTGTGCACTGATCATGACACAATACGATCAGATCTCGGACACTAAATTGGGGCGAAAGTTGTGAGGTTCAAGTGTCGGGTTGTTGGTGGTAAAATTGGTCCAATCATAACTGTCCGGGTTTTGGTGTGGGAAAACCCTTTGTAACGGTCAGGTTCCAGGTTAGAACTGGACCCAGAACCAAACCGGGAATTTGGACCCGTTGCCAATACTAGTTTGTGGAAACCAATTTCACTTTTTGCTGATGTTGGTACAGCATCAGCAAAATGTAAATTGGTCCACAAGCAACACGCAATACTTCCAGACTCTCCGGGCAACCTCACCTGTTCTTCTAATTAGTTCCAGATGCTCCCAGACCACCCTAGGGCGAACCAATGTTCTCTCTGACTCTGCAAGATCATTCTTGGGTGCTTCTGAAAGCACCTGTAGTTATGAAGGTGTATTCAGGATAGTACGAGGTTTGACTTATAGAACAGTCAAATGTTGGAGATTCTAAGACATCTGCACAGATCGGCGGGTCACATCCAGAGATGCTGAGACCGCCGTGCAGCTCTGCGGTGTCATTTGAAAGCACCTGAGACAGCTGGGCAGCTTGTGTCGATATTCTCACAACAGTAGGGTCTACCAAACAACAAGGTATCGTATCTTATCATATTCATCTATGTTTACAGTCACAAGATTCGCGAGATCAAACTACGCTGCGCATTATATAAGTCTCTCTATATGTATACATACGGTCCATTTGGCCGCAGATGGTGCTCGAGCATATTTGGAGGAGCACCTGGCCACACACATTGATCATCCAAACGGAATTCATCAGAAAGGGCAGTTCTGGTTTAAGGAGTGTGAGAATCTGGTGAGGGGATCTGATACCAGCCGGTGTTGAGGATGCACGCAATTCCATGGGGCCACTTAATCTCTGACACAGTGAATGAGACTAACAGTTGGGAAAGATAAAGCCTGTATTTTCATTGTAAGATAAGATGAGATGGAAATGAGATAATGTCTATGTACTGTATGGTCTGCCGGATGTATACTCCACGTCACACTGTCCACCTCTGTTACCCCTTGATCTCCCTAAACCCACCGTCCATCCTTGAATATGGAAATGGAGGCCATGATGGAGTGTGTTTGGATATGCACTTGGAGACTGAGATCGGGTGACCTCAGAGATGGACTTGGACACAGGGATCAGCCATTTTTGGAGATGAACTTCACGACTGCGAGATCGAGTGAATTCAGAGAAACACTTGAACACTGGGATCGAGCGAGTTTGGAGATGCACTGGCAGAGCGAGAGGCCATGTGAACTCGGAGATGCACTTCAAAGCTGTAAATGAGCCTCTTGGGAGATACACTTCAAGGCCATGATCAAACAAGAGTAGAAGTGGACTTGGAGGCGATTAATCTAGAAACGATTGATCTGATGGTGGTCAATCTATAGGCAGTCAATCTGGAGGCAGTGAACCTGGAGGGAGGGAATCTGGAGGTGTCCGATAGCATGTGCGATGGAAACTGAAACTTTATTCATTGGTTATCTTTTAATTGAGGCAATGTAGAGTATTGATTACAACAATGTCCGCTGCAAGCTTGAGAGACTGGTTGGTAGTGGGAGAAATTGGATCTTGGGATGACGCAGTGTTCGGTGTATGCAGTACGCAGAGTATACAGTACTCAATACATACTGTACTCGCTGTATGCTGTACTTGGTGTCAACTCATGATCATGGCATGGAGGGATAGAGAGGAATTACTTCACTTCATGTTCTTAGGTGATGGTAGAGTTGAAGATGAGAATGAGAGAGTTGACCAGAGATGGGGCAAATAATCATGAGTAACCAGGACTGAGAGAATGTCATGTGTGAGTCACGGTACTATCCACGATACAAAAGCTATCAGTCGCGATCCGGTGTGTAATTACATCGCTCCGAGGTCTTCCCAACCCAATCAGGCAAGTAGTATCCCTGATGTCTCATATCCAACCATATCCTCTATGCTGTTCTCATCTTCATCCCTCATCTCTGTCATTTTCATCCATAACTCTACCATCATCAGAGAATACAGAGTTGAGTCATCCCTCTCGATCTCTCCATACCATGATGATTAGTTGACACCCAGTGCAGCATACACCAAGTACAGCATTCACCGAGTGCAGCATACACTGAGTACAGCATACACCGAGTACAGCATACACCGAGTACAGCATACACCGAGTACAGCATACACCTAGTACAGTATACACCGAGTACAGAATACACCAGGTAAAGTGTAAACCTATTACAGCATTCACCGAGTATAGCATACACCGAGTACAGTATCTACACAACCTAGTATGTCTTCCATTGATTCTCTTGATCGCAAGTTCACCCCTAAAGGTAGCTTCAGCTTCCTACGGGCCTTCCCGCATGATCAACCACAATAAATCCTGCTCCACAGGTGAGCTCGTAGTCAAAGACACCTTGTCACACTCCCACAGTTCCGTGTTGAATAACTGATGAAAAGGGTCGCAATACCTGGCATGCCGTCCATCGACTGCCTCAATGTACTTACCCAATCCTATTCACTTTTAGCCTCCAAATACCCTCGGCCCCAGGCACCAAAGGCTTCGCCACACTTGGTCGATCACGGGCTCGAAGTGTATGTCCCAGTTCACTCGATTGTCATTTTCAGGCACACCTCGAATTGCTGTCAAGCACTGCCTGCAGTTACAGTCCAGATATTGCGTGTGTATATGGGTAGCTATATAGATACATTGAAACATATATGAGAATACAAACTGAATACATGAGTATTAAAAATTATAGCACTATAAGTAGTAGCGATGATTTCCAGGGGCACCAGCATTGTTCCAGAAGAAAATGCTGTTTTTCCCAGATTGCTCTACTGTGATTAGAGGCACTCCCAGACTTGTGATCGGCACTCAAAGATGCTGCCAGGATTCTCCATGGCGCTCCCAGGTTTGTCGGCGGTTCTCCCAAGTGCACCCAATGTTCACTCCGGCCCTCAGAGGTAGTCCCAAACCTGTCACAATCACTGCCATTGCCTTCCTGTTCCTGTCATCAGATATCCCAGTTACTCTGAAGGCCAAACGGAATGCCCTCCCAGGGTGTCATAGTCTCCTGAAATTGACGCTTCAAAGTTTACACTCCTCATCCTCTCAGACACTCCTGGAGGCTTGGAGTGACTATAATGGATTTTGCTTATGGGTAGCAATGATCTGTGAGCAAAGATTTAGCCACCAAGCAGCCGGCAGTTCAAGCGATGTGAATTCCTGGTCTTCAGATGACTGAATTTGGATGAGATAACAGATCAGGGCGATGATAATGTGAACTGGGCGCAACCCGGAGCACCGAGCCGTGGGCTATGCCGTCATACCAATGGCAATGATATTAAGGACACCGGGGGTGAGGAGGATACGCCGGGTGGTGAGAAAGAGAGCAGGAAAGGGAATGGTTGAATGGATGGGAAGGCATAAGGGAAGGGTATGGCAATGTAGGAAGGGAAGCGGAAAGGGAAGAGAAACAGTAATGGGAAGAATAGTGTTAAACAAAGCACAGTAGAAGATGATATGTCCTGTGCTGTTGCTGAGCAGTTGCGGATGGAAATGTATGAGGCAGACTCGGACATGCAGGGCTAACTTGAGAGTGTATGTTAACAGCAGGAATCATCACCCGCTGAGTGAAGTTCTCCAGATGATGATACTTACTCTACAGAGGAGTTGGATGGAGAATAAGACTCAGAACACCATTCTGACGTGCATATGCAGTTGCGGGATGATGTGGACACACAGGATGGCATTGATTTAGATGGAGATGTGGATATGGAAACAGACGGTCATGATGAAGAGGAGAAGCTGAAGAGGAGGAATATCATGAAAAGGAGGAGGAGGAGGAGGAGGAGGAGAAGGAGGAGGACGAGGATGAGTAGGGGGACAAGGATGAGGTTGAGGGCAACTCCCTCCGAAGATTGGCCAGTGAGAGATGGTACATTCATCAGATAATAATGTAGATACCATGGTACACGATCAGCCAATCGTGCTACCTGAGCAAAGCCCGGAGATAAGCGAGCATACTTCATGGCCACAACATGCACCGCCTGCCCCACAACCACACACTTCAGAGCCTCTCCCATGACCATGTCCTGATGAGAAGTATCCCAGATATCCCTCTCTGCGATGTCACTCTCCATCAGGGGTGCCCTGATCAGGTGGGAGGTGAGGAGCTAACCAGTCCTCGCATTGCAGAGCACACGATGGTTGTGGCGCTCAGGATCGGGTTGCATCCTTGCCTTTTTCGTTTCCTTTGGTCTAATCTCTTTATCCCAAGGATGTATCATTACATGCGCAGCGAGCTGTTTCAATAGCTCAAGGTTTATTTTATTACTGGGTTTTGTATTCGTTTCATTGGTATTGGTTTTATTTTATTCACAGTATTATGCGACATCGAGCATGCCGTATTTTTGCAACTCCTGGACTGTATGGGACCTTCTTGTGTTGGTTTTGAGGAGCAATACGTTAGCTGACTGTATGGAGAGAGTCCACAGGAGGCTGCGGACTCCCAGCAAGAATGTTGGTACCTTTCTACCGTGTATAATACACTGCGCCTGCGTCATTGACAATACGAGATATGACCCCATTCCCTTGTCTGAAACTTTGATGCCGAAAGAAGTTCCGTTCAATTTGCTGACAATATGAACATAGTAAATTACACCATCCTGAACACCTTCAAGTTACATTCTAGAAGCATCAGATGAGTTGCCTCACGCCCCGACTAGTTATACCGGCTCAGAGTCCTGAAATCAACACTCACCAAGATTCAGTCGAAGACTTGGACTGGTTTCCCCACCTTGATCACGTTGACAACATCGCAGTCTCAGAGGCTCATCCACCGCCCCCTCACCTGCGACAAGGAATGTACCCCAGCAGCGGTGCGCCGCTAAGGGATTTCATTGTTGAGCTATGGGACTGCTATGCTCAGAGTTGGTTTGAGACAAACTAAGAAATGAATCTCTGCAACTCATTTGCCATGCATGAAGAGTACAAATAGATCCAGTTTCGGCTCAAGAAGAAGGGCAGGAAGACATACTATGACATTGTGCCGAAAGAAGAACACACCCCACTGCGTTTCCCAAGCCTCGAGAACTGCGATGGCGTCCAGAACCTGGTACCTCGCATTCCTGATCTTCAGCTGCAAAGGGAGTGGGAACTACACACTGTCGAGGATAGGCAATCGAATGATAATCACCAACGCCCTATCGAATGCTGGAGTCAAGACATCATCAAAAGACTCACGTGGTTAATCCGGCAGCCAGCCTAGGTGGAACATTTCATTGTGGCCCGTCGATGTTGTACCCGCAGCAATACGGCCTTGAAACGCCTCGATACCGAAATTCAGATTCTGGACTGTCGGTGGGTGCCACAGGTAAGCAGAGACAGTGGAGTGAAATAATGGGCGAATCAACATTTTGTCACTGCCCAGAGTCGGGGATATACAGGTTCCCTTAGTAATCATGTCTGACTGAACACATCGGTACAATTTTGTGGGCGACAGGAAAGAATGGCACAGATTTGTTACCATTGGCAAACAATCTTCGAAGATCCGGCAGATGGGCTCAATACACAGAGTGATATTGCTCACTCTCATACTGATTCCAATCATGCAGCACCAAATTACTCAGAGGCGATTGGATGAGCAGCAGCTAACAAATCGAGAGTTGCTGCATGAAGTACTCCGGCGGGTACTGCAGCCACTCATCATTAATTAAATTCCAGTTCGAAGAGTGGGAATTACAAAGTTCTCTATGCCAATGGCAACTTCAGGTGATGCAAACCAGTTATAGCAGCATCGATTACAGAATGCGAAAAGTATAGTGACCTTGATTATATTGAGCGGCTTATCTGTTTTTGGTGCAAGTGTACAAAGAACGAAGTTGGAGATAATGTTCATCCTGGCAAGCAACACTCCCGGCGGATTCACAACCTATATAGAACCACCAGCATTGCAAACACTAAGGCAGCCGATGGTGAACTCTCAACAAGGCATGTTGACAGGGTATTCAATGTGTTTCGACATATTCCCTGGATTGTGAGCGATCTTCTTAAATCCGACCTCCTGCATACAATACTTATCGGCATGGTTGACTACCGTCACAAGTTAATTGTCCACTTCATGAAGATGGAAGAACGGCTTGAAAGTACAATGCAATCTGGTTATCCGTTCCTTCTTACCATATATTCACACCAAACAATAGGTCATATGATGAAGTATCTCAAAGGAATGGGGAGGAGATGAACTCAATCAGGTAGTAACAGCATGCAATTGTAACCCAGTCTCTACGATGAGGAATTCCCGCTCAGCGTCCCATATTTTATCGTACAATTGAGGGCACACGGCCGTTCTTAGAAATCAATATGTGTGCCTGATACAAATCTCAAGATGATGCACCATTGAGCTCCATGCAGGATGCTGAGCATCATTTTCACACCTTAAACAATGGTCTCGTACTTGTATGAGCGAACTTGAAGGCGAAAGCCAAAGCGAATGCCCTGTGAACAGTACTCGATATGAAACAAAAGGTCAATGAGCAAAGTCATGGCAAAACTTGCAAGACGTCAAAGATGCTGGGCAAAATGTACACTTGGTGGGATCATATTAGCCACAAGACAGATATTACCAAGTAGTTAGATGCCCGCATCTACTTGCCAAAGATCAACTTGATATCTGAGTGAGGAGAACTGATCCATTGATACTGAGCCTTGCTACAATATTCAGCCGAGAGACAAGAACAAGCGCATAACCCCAACTTCACGGACGGTTGGAATTCCTCCAATCAGAATCTCTACTACCACCCACAGGTGATCACCTTTCAGCCTGGCATTCTCCGCATTGAAATAACAGAGCAAAATGAACCAGCACTCGCTCAGTATTGGGATCACAGCATCGCCACCATCATTGTCTTCCCTTCCGGTGTTGATGTCGCTGCTCCGCTGAGTTACCAGTGGTATGGCAAACCCGAATTCATGGGACTCGAATACCACTACCACGGAAAGCGTCCTGATGATATGATCACAGACTTCAGAGCATTACTTGACAATACGCCAGACGAAACGCACCACAGCACAATATACCACACCACAGAGGAGGGTATACAGCATCAGAGTCATAACAAGAGGTATATATTGTCTGAACAACTGGAAACAGTGAAGCTCTGTGTTTACCATGATATTATGGTTCAAGTTGAGAGCTTGGATGTTGAAGGCATATCTGAAATGTGTCGATGCACGGGAAGCCAGAGCTTGTGAAGAGGGGATCGATGGAATGACAGGTTGTGGGTAAAGCAACATCCGGGGAGGTGTTAATGTGCGCTTATTGGGCATCTCCCATGGAAACAGCAATGACTATTTCAAATCAGGCTCCAAAATGAGCAGGGATCTTTCGTTGAGTACTGGTCACATCAGTAACAAACCTAGTGTCCATCAGGAACACCTGGGTGTTTCTGACGGCCCTGAAGTCTGTGCCGGTACCTCTTACCCTCAGACTGGGAATGAGACGCGACTCGTCGCATTGCATACCTCACTTCAGGGGGCAATTATTCCATACATCATATTCTTGCGACGCATTGCGTAGTGTATTATACTCGCCGCCGCTGTGTCTGGCATTCTTTATTTTCGGTCCGGAATGTTGTGACGTATACACACAATCAGAACGACACGTATGGTACACTCTTCGCAGGGCTTCACTTACGTTGTAGCCATTTACCCAACGGCTAGCTCAGTTTATGCCTTTCACTGGCCGACTGCCACATTTTACCTCTCCCCTAGTGCCATATATTGGATGCGGCGCTCTCCCATAGATGTTTGACTTTGGGATCTTGTCACTGATTATAATACAATTTTCGCTTTGCGTACATCGCTTGCGGTTGCATTTGCTTTGCCATTATCGTATTCTACAGGTCTGTAATATGCCGTCCAATCTTCACAATCTCTAGTACTATACCCTCAGTCCTCCAAAGTCTGCGGTGATCCATCATCGGCTTGCGATGCGTCTTCCTCCTGATCCCCATGTGCATGGTCGCCATGGTGGCCCTCATACACATCCACATCACTGGTTCCCTGGTCAAACATCTCGAGTTCAGTAGCGGCCCGTCATCACCAGCTGGTGCTGGGGACGTGATCGCTCTCGTCGATTTTGTTACCTTCATGGTCGTAATCGTCGCAGCCACCTGCCATCCCGAAATGCAGTTCGGCATCTATACAATTGTTGCCTATTTGAATCTTTGGGTCTGTGCTTTCATTGTCAGGCTCCTCAAGCGCCACCTTGGAGGTCAATAGTCAAGAAGCATAGCATTGACAACAGGCGCTGCTTCCGTGCTAATGACTGCAGCACGAGTTGGGTTGTCCGCCCGTTGGATCTAACCATTGGCTGTCACAAGAGTGTTATTATACAACCTCTGTTGGTAGCTCTCCGGTAGTGTGTTCCAGCTAGTAATCAGTAATGCATATGTATCTACAACGGCTGGCAAGGTTGATAACTTGTAACCCATTACAGTGCAGCAGGAAGTGATCATATCACCTGCATTCTTGCAGTTGACGTAGTTCGAGTGATCAGGTGTGCCCGCTTTCAGCTTTGACCTGAAAGCTTTCGGATGAACACATTTGATCTTTTGCCACTCCTGGAAAACATGGCGCAACGCAGCGCAGGTAAACATGAACCGTGGAGACAGTATATGACCGTCCTTGTTGTCAAACATGGAATTATACAATCCATCAGCATCCTTGCCGTGGTTATTTGCGTGACGATAACATTTGATGTAGATACACCCCAGGATTGCTTTCGGTAGGAACTAAATTCGACGCGGGCCATTCGTTAGCAGCTTTCGACACTCTCTGCGTTGGATTCAGACCGCGTACGCCATCTTCCACAGGCTCTGCCACAGGAATAAGGTACTTATTGTCTGCCAGAAGACAATCAATGAATTCCAAACGCTCTGCGTCAGATTGAAAGCGGTGTAGATCATAAAGCTCTGCAATATGGTCCGTTGCTGATTGAATAAAATGGGATGCAACATTGTCAACTTCTGCTCGAACCTGGTACCAGGTTGAGCGAGGCATATCCACCGTGGGCCGGCGCTTCAGCATTCCTCTTTCGAGATCTCCTTTGTGCATGCCTCAAATTCTAAAGATCAAATATTGTTTTGCTGCATAATGGTGTTCCAGTACTTCTGTAATATCTGCCAGTGTGGGGCAACAGCTAATGCTCTCGCTACGCTTCGGGTTGTATGGCTTACCTTCTCCATGTCGCTTGCATTCAAAAATCGCCGTCTGTTCCACATGTAGAGGTCCAGGAGTCTGCACGTTGCAAATTCAAGACGCGTCATGTTTCAGTTACCATATGGATGGATGCTGCGACTGCTGGAAACCATTGATTGGGGTGTAGACACCGCCCGCAGTTGCAATTGCCACTGCCTCTGTGTCTGATTCCCTACTGTAGGTTGCGTTCTCAGTGGATTTGTAATGCTCGGGCGGGCTTCTGGATTAGGGATGGGGGTAGGCAGGTTATCAAGACCGCAGAGAGGAGTGGGTGTGCCAGCAATGCTGGATGGGTGGCTGGATACCACTCGATACGTTGAGTCGGCCTGTCAGGTTCCTCAGGGTGCTGGTGTGCTACGACTGCTTGCACCCGGCATGGCCGTTGGTATAATCATTGACCGTCACTGTGTAGCGGACGGGATTACAGTCACGCGTTGAGTGATATCTGCCAAGCCAGAATTGTTCAGCGATGATGAGGGGGTGGAGTTCTGACCAGGGATTGTAGAAGCTACAGATCTCCCTGCTTGAGAGGACTCCCACTTGCCAGCCGGTGCTGACACGCAGCTCTTAGCAGCGGGAAACTGAGAATGCCACGAAGGCCTACGCTTTTGTCGTTGCTGAACAAGTCTTACACCCGGAGTCGTGCCAGGCCGAGGGCTTTGGGAGGGCAATGTCCGATATAGATGTGCGAGGTTGAGAATATTGCGATAATTTCCTCTGCATGGATACGCAACGGCAGGCAAGGTAGACTCCTATTTCAGCGACCAGGAAGGGATTCGAAACAACAGGGAGGCGTAGTGTATACCAGCATAGACTCTAAATCACTATCACCCATGACGATTCTCTGAGACGAGATCCCTTGAAAAGCATTCCATTATAGCATTCAGTGCCATCAGATGAAGCTCAGAATATACTCAGCATTGATATTGACTGTTACAGCAACATCTCAAGGTCTATTTGCACCACTTGAAGGTTCTTTATGCCTTCTGGTCGCAATTCCGAAAGTATTGCACTCATTCTTGGCAAAATACTTCGGATGCTCGATTGTGTATATCTTCAGCTTCCCGATGGAAATACCCCTTTGGCAGAGCTAAAAGCATCACAAAGGGAACAATAATGTAGTCTATGTTTGATGACATCAGTTGCGCGTGCTTTTCCACTGCTTGGTGTTGGTAGCCGTGTTGGATGGTTGCACAGTTGCGACAACCTGGGAACTACTCAGTTTGCTCGGAAAAGCATGAGGTCTGAGCGGTAAAAATGAGATGCGATGCAAAAACAACGCCCAGCTTCATAAACTGTTCTCTCCGTGTGTACAAAATCTTGTCTTAAGGGTTGTCATTCATGGGGTGGCATGTGGTTCTGCAAGATGAACGCTTGGCTGATGTGTGTTTGTTAACCAACAAAACTCACAAGTTGAATCAACAAATCGCCGGAACTCCGGTAAATATATCCCATCTTTCCGCCTACACCTGCTTTCTGTTTTCTTCCTGTAGTATACACAATCACAGCATCCTAATCTCAACATCATGTGGCTTGGACAAAGCAACGCTTCTCATTCGCAACACACCCAATATCCTACGCAACTTTGTCCATTCCCCCACTTTCTGTCTGGGCTTCCTTCCACTAGATGAGACTGTATCATAATTGTAACGTTGCGGAGGTAGATTCTTTTCCCCTCACAGCGATGGCAGCAAAGGGCGGCTGCAAAGCAAAGGGTAAGGCTAGGGCAAAGATGCCAACTTCAGTGAGAAATAGACGCCTGAAGTTGAATCGGGACAGTATAAATGGATTTATCTCGAAATACATCAGTGGACTCATATGGATATACACTATTTGTGCTGTCAAGGATGAGAGGGACTGGAACCTCTTTTATGATATAATCTTTCTTGATCTGCTCACAACTCGCCACTTTTCACAATTCCAGCTGAGGTGGTCACACCGCAGGAGAAGGAGTTCACCTTTGTGTGAGTAGTGGGCTGCCTTCCGCCCATATCTGGGGCAAATGTTTGACAAAACCCACGACCAAATGAGTAATTGGTGGTGGGACAACCAGCATCCCTTCGAGGAGCAAGTAGATCACTCCAATCCGCAGACAACTAGCTCTGGGAATGTGAAATGGACTGGGAAAGGGAAGGGAACAAAGGACGAGAAGGGGAAAGGGAAGCAGATGGGGATGGGAAATGGTAAAGGGAAAGGTATTGTTAAACGAACTCCAGGGGGAGATGATATCTCTTGTACCATTGCATTGCAGTTGCAGAAGCAAATGTCAGATGCAGACCTGGACAAAGAGGGAAAACTAGAGCGGGTATAGTTAGAGACGGAAGCATCGCCCGCCGTATCAATTTCCTCAGCTGATGATGACGACTCTAACAAGTCGGATAGTGAATATGGCTCAGAACAGGATTCTGTACTGGCTATGCGCAAGGAGATTGATGTGGACGCACCAGACATCGTTGATTTGGACGGCGATGTGGATTTGGAAAGGGATGGTCAAGATTAGGAGGATGAAGAGGAGGAAGATGAGAATGAGGAAGATGAGAAGGAGGTGGAGATGGCGGATGAGGAGGAGGATGAGGATGAGGATAATGGCAAAGAACCTCGGACGATTTGCCAGGGAGAGATGGTAAATACATCGGCTGACGATACTGATACCATGGTTGACGATCAGCCAACTGTGCTACCTGAGTAAGGCCAGGAGATGCGTGACCATACCCCACGGCCTCAACATCCAGCGCCTGCCGCACGGCCACAGAGAACGGACCCTCACCTATGACCACAAACTCCAGAAGCTCATACCCTCGGCGGGCTGAATACTTTGGGGCTTGTGATGCCGCAAAAAACTTGCCCAGCGGTGCCAACTCTGCAAGAAGCTCAGGCAGCCAGAAACCTCTCGGATGTCGATGTGCAGTAGCAGCAACTCGGCCAGTTGCCAGGTGGCGACAGTGTCTCCGATGTCTGTCTCTCGGATGTCCCTGTCCCGATGTCCGTCTCACCGATATCCCTCTCCACGACGTCCCTCTCCTAGATCTCCCAGTTACTGATGTTCCTCTGCCTGAGGCGTACCCGGATGGCTCAGCTGGCAAGGAGTGAACCAGTCCTCGCATTGCGGAGGGGGTGTGTATTCCGATTAGGGTCAGGTTATTGTCATGTGAGTTTCCTTTGCTGTAATCAATTCATCTCAGGCACTGATTAAGGCACGTGTGGAGGTGTTTTGTTGGTTGTGGTCAGGGTTGTGTACTTGATTGTTTCTTTTGTCCTAATCTATTTATCTCAGGCATCAAGTATTGCACGCGTCACGAGGGTTTTGGATTGCGAATGGATTATTGTTATTTATTCATAGTATTGTTGGGCGTCGCACTGGTAGTAATTTTGCAGCTCCTGGCGGATAAGGAACCTCCTTGTGATGGTGTTGAGGCTCAATAAATCACTCAAGTATCGTGAACTTATACCCACACCAGACTGCCCAGGCCCAGCACCATCTTTCATCCCTTTCTACAGTGAATACTCCACCTCTCGCGTGTCGGCAACAATGCCACAGAAGACCCTATTCTGCTGCCCCGAAACTTCATGCTGAAAGATGTTCACCTCAGACAGCTGGCGACTTAACCATATCCAATCACAACATCCTAAACACCTTCAAGTTGCACACCAGATGAATCTGACTGTTCACAGCGCACCCCGCAGAATTGAACCCGGTCAGCCACATGAATCCAACGCTAACAAAGATTCAGTCAAAAACTTGCACTCTTTTTCCTACCTCGAACCCCTTGAACAGATTTAGTGTTAGCAACGGTTCCATATTTGGAACCGGCCGGTTTTATAGGTCTGCGTGGCAACGGCCTTACCACATCAAAAATCGACGATTTTTTAAGCGAACTGCCCAATTAAGTCCACCAATATTGATCAGAGAATTTAGAGCTTGGTAAGGGAATTGTGCAGCTTTGCATGGCGCATCTTTTGGTCGTCTCCAATTTTCGATATCTTCAAAACTCAGCAAGCGATGGTGCAAAAACATGGATTTTGGGCGAAAAATCGCTGTATATTCAAAGCCGCTTGCTGAGTTTTGAAGATATCAAAAATCGGAGACCACCAAAAGATGCGCCATGCAAAGCTGCATAATTCGCATACCAAGCTCTAAATTCTCTGATCATTATTGGTGGACTTAATCAAGGGAACCGTGTGGCAAAAACCGGAACCGAACCGGCCAGTTCCGGGTTTTCTTCGACCCGCTATAGTAGAAACGGTCCCAAAATGGAACCGTTGCTAACACTAAACAGATTGCACACTTGGTGTATCAACCACCGCCACCTCCGCTGCCCCGGACGGAAATAGACCCCAGGGCCAGTGTTCCTGTGTGCGATTACTTTGCAGAGCCATGGGAACGCAACACTCAGGGTTTCCTTCAGACGAGTCTATAACACAAGCCCTACTATCCGTTTATGACGCTTCAAGAGTTCAAATATATTCTGTGTAAGATCAAGAAGAAGGGCTTGAAGATGTACTATGACAATGTGCTGAAGGAAGAAAACACCTCTCTGGGTTGCCCAAGCTTCAAAAACGGGGATGGTGTCCAGAAGCTTTTGCCTAGCATGCCAGATAATCTGGCTCTTGTGGAGTGGGAACTTCACACTCTCGACGATTTGAAATGGAAAGACAACCACCAATGCCCTATTTAATAGTGGAGTCGAGACATCATCAAAATCATAAGATGGTTGATGCGGCAGCCTGCATACGCGGAGCATTATATTTACCCCCCTCAGCATTGCTTTAATAGTGATACGCCACCGAAACGCCTCTATACCAAAATGCACACTCCGCACTGGTGGTGGGAGATACAGGTAAGGATAGATTCCCAAGCATGATGACGAGCTAACCGACGTTTAGTCAACGCTCAGAGTGGGGGATACACTAGTTCCCTTGATTCTCATGTCCGACAGAACACGTCTCTCACATTTTGCTGCTGACAAGATGGAGTGGCCTGTTTATATGACAATTGGCAATCTATCATCGAAGCTCCACCTGATACCCACAACGCATGGTGTCGTAATGGTCACCCTCCTGCCGATTCCGCTCAAGAACCGCAATAGTCCTCAGATGTGGCTTGATGCGCAGCGGCATACAAACTGAGATGCGCTGAACAAGGTACTCCAGCGGGTACTCCAGCCACTCATGTGTAAACTAATTCCCAGCATGGAGAGCGGGTATTACAATATTCTCTGTGCAGATGGCAACATTTGGCGTTGCAAACCGGTTTTAGCAGCGTGGCTTGCAGATTGCCCTCAATATGGCGACCTACATCATCTTGAGTGACATGTCTATTTTTGGTGCGAATGTCCAAAGAATGAACTTGGAGATTATGTCCCTCCTGAGAACCAACACCCCCAGCAGAATCACAACCAATATCGAATGCTCAGTGATGCAATCACCAAGGCAGCCGATGCCGAGCACTCATCGCATGATGTTCACAGATAATTCATCGTGTTTGGAAATATTCCCTGTATCATGACCAACCTCCCGAAGCCCAACCTCCTTCATACAATGCAGATCGGCATGCTTGATCACCTCCAGGAGGTTATTTTGCACTTCAGGAAGACGCCCGGACAGCTCGACAAGTACAATGCAATATGGTTATCGGTGCCTGCTTACCATGACTTCACTCCAAAAACTAAATCATTTGAAGAAGTTTCTCAATGGAATAGGAAGGAGATGAAGTAATTGAGGCAGAACCTACTTGCAGATGTAACCAAGTCTCGACAAGGAGGGAGCCCCGCTGGGCGTCCCATATTCAATTGCGCAATTGAGTGCACTGGGGCATTGGTAAAATTCTATATGTACCCTCGATATAGAGCTCACAATGATGAAATATTGAGGGACATGGAAGATGCGGTGTGAGGTTTTCAAATATTAAAATATGTTTTCTTACTCCGGCGAGCCGGCAGAAAGGCGAAGGCCAAAGCCAATGCCCTGAGAATGGAGCTGTAAAGAAGAGAAAAGAAGACTAGGAAACAAATACTGAAACTTGGACGCGGTCCAAGAAGCCGCGCGAAATCCACGGCGGGCGGGATTTTATCAGCCACGAAATAGATGTTTCAATGGAGTTAGATGCTGACTTCAACTTTCCGAAGATCTAAATGATGTCTCACTGGGTCGAACAGATTCGTTGTTACAGAGTCCCGCGACAGTATTCTGCCAACAGATATGACCAAGCCCATAACACAAATCTCGAGGACGATTGGAATGCTTCCAATCGCAATCTCAACTCCCTGCCGCAACCAATCACATTTCAGCGTCCCATTCTCTGCTTTGAATTTCGTGAGCTTAAACTCCAAGCCCTCGCTCAGCCTCGAGAGAACAGCGCTGCCAATTGGTAAGTCCTCCCTTCCGGCGGTGATCAGGCTGCCACCCTGAGCTCCCAGTCATATGCGAAGCCGGATTTCATTGGACCCCACAACCACCGTGATGGAAGCCATCCTGACGCGATGATCCAAGACATCAGTACAATATTCAACAATACACAAACGTAACGCACCGCATGACAATATACAATCCCACGCGGTACTTTCTCAAGCATAAGAGTCGTAACAAGACGTATATATTGGATGAACAACTGTACTCAATGGAGCTCTGTATTTACTGTCGTATCACAGTTCAAGTTGAGAGTTTTGATGGTGAACGCATATATCTGAATTTTCGATGCATAGAATGCTAGACCTGCTGCGGAGGGCACCGACAGATCGAGTGCGTGTGGGTTATGCAACTCCCTGGGAGATGTTATGGTGCACTGCATGGTCGTCTCCCGTGGCAACTGCAACGACTATTCTAACTCAAACTCCTGAATGAGGATGGAGCTGTCATTGAGTACTGGTTAGCCCTGTTGCTAACTACCACACCTGAATACTTGGGTAACTTCGATCTGGTCTCGGACTTTGTACAAGTGAGAAAAGCACCGGCAGCAGATGAGTTGCAAGTTTTTAGGGTGGGAAACATCGTCGGCTGCGCTCACGAAATTCCAGTGATAGCTACCACAAGTATCACAGGAGTCAGACGGAACTAGCGAAAGATTATTAATTGTCACATAGATCTCCCGACTTGGACTGAAGTGAATAATGAGTAAAGAGAGAATCACATGTTGCGCGGATGTAGAAGGAACGCAAAGAGAGGTTTTGGTAGCGTCACTCAACGCGGTGCAATCCCGATGCAAGAGCGTGCCAAATGAACCCAGTGCGAGGTGAGGTCACAGTTGGCCTTCAACGCCAGAGTGTTCGTTGAAAATAAGAGACTGACAGAGGGAGAAGAAACGTTGAAACTGCAATCGGAGGATGGCATCCAACGCGACGCGTGTTATTCACACCGTGCGCAGAGTACGCCACCACCGGGAACTTTCTGACGACTCTGACTGACCGTGTTCACTCTGACGGCGAAATCCCACCCCGATGGAAATATCTTTTGCTGATGTAGGCTTGGCGCTCGCCGCAATACCTGCAGACTTGGGTAACTTCGATGCCATGTCGAAATTTTTACACGTGAGAAAAGCACCGGCAGCTGGTGCGTTGGAAGTTCTCCGAGTGAGAAACATCATTGGCTGCACACACAGAATTCTAAACGCAGCCATTAGCAGTAACACAGAAGACGAACGGTATCAGTGATGGATTTCCAATTGTCACATGGATCTGGCCACTGGAAATGATCTGAATAAGTAGTACTGAGAGATTTGCACTTTGCACGCAGGTAGAAAGAATGCAAAGAGAGATTGTCGCAACATCACGCATTGCATTGCAATCCGGATTCAACAGCGCACCCAGTGAACCCATTCCGACATATGGTCACAGTTGGCCACAACACCAGAGTGTTCGTTTATGATAGGAAACCAACAGACCGAGTAGAAACAGTGAAACCACAATTCGTGAGCGATATGTAATCTGGCACGTGGTGCTGAGGCAGGGTGGGGAGTAATTCTCCACCGGGATGTCTCTGACGAGTTTGAATCAGGGCCTCCACTCTGACGGAGCTATTCCACAAGGACGGAAAGATTTTTTGCTGATGTCTTCTGCAAAAGAGATGTTTTCTACGCCTGTCATGTGCTTGATTTGAGCGCGAGATTCCTACTGTGTAGCATGTAGGTTTTGGCTGTCCTACACCTTGGCCATTCTGTGCAATATCCTTTCCTCCACCTGTGGCTTCATTTCGGAGTCATTCTCGGGATTTGTCGTAACAAAAGTTAGGTCACTGGCTGGCAACATACCAATATTGACTCGATCAAATGGGCTTTGGTGTGCTTTTTCGAGAACTGTCTCAGCTGTTGGTGTTGACTCCCTCCTGCCGATATCATCTTGGCCAAGGGAAAATCTTGCCTCCACTCCAACACCATGTGGTATGATAAAGAATATCTCATGCACAACATTCGAGAGATTATTGTACATTCCGTGTTTTTCCTCGTCTTGGTGGCACCAGTCAGTGATGTCCAGGATCCAGAATGAACTGCTGACCTCCATTCGGTTGGTGTGTTTATCATTCAGATTTCGATTACGTTGTCCCCAGTTCTGTGGTGCTTAAGGCACACATTCCAAATATTGTGTGGTGGCAGTGAATAAGTGATCTGCCAATTGCTCCGTCAAAGATTCCTATCCGCCATATTGGTATGGGTTACATATTCTTTATCATCAGTAGACACATCATCCAGATGGCACAATTACTCAGAGGATCTTTAACACATTGTAGTAGGGAAGAGATTCCTGCGCGGTATGCTACGAGTTTTTTTACCGGCACTGGGTGATATTTAGCCTAGTATTCATTCGTCACATACTTCCCATTTGCTGATGGTATTGTGTTGTTGAAGACGTCTAGTCCTTTGGATTATGATCCATGATTGCCTTCTCTGAGATTCGAAATAATCGCAATATCCGGAATGGTTCGAGGATATGAACTGAAATGGTACGTATACCCATTGTTTGAGTCCCGTCACCTTACTAGTTCGACAACATCTCTCGAGCTTACTTTACATTGAAGTCAATGGCTTCCATTTATTCCGTGTTCTCATTACCCAAGTCTCCCATGATGCCCACTATATGATCAAATAACTGATGGTAAGCTGTGATAACATGATTCGATGCGGCTGTATGGGTGTTCGACATCCACAGGGTCCAACATCGAAATGGCTTCAAAATATCCATGATGTACTTCACAATGGTCCATTTATCATGTGTTGTGAAGAGTAGCTGGTGATAACTGCATTTGGCATATTGGAGCCACTCGTGAGTGAATTCTCGTAATCTGTAGGCTAGCTTAATCAAGTCCAGTATCCAGGTCCAGTATTTCTTCGTAACCACGATCGGTAGTACTGTCCTCTTGACATTGCGTCTTGGACAGTCCATGCACTCGTGTTGACGATCAGGTGTCAACATACATAATACTGGAAGCATTCTCTGAAATATGAAGGTCAGTTTCAGGATATTCTTAATATCTTGAACTATCTACTTTCTGAATTATCTTTGCTAAATCTGGTTACAGCGCTGACCTCTGATGGATTCCAGCATTGCCCTCTTTTCGAAATCTTAGGCGTTACCCAATTACTATGCTGTCAATCTGTTCAAATTGGAGCGCACCCTCAGGTGCTCCACAGACATGGTACGGACTTTTACACACAGACTGGTTACAAATACACCCAAATCCAGCTGTATGACATGTACCATCCATGGTATCTGATTCCCAGATGAAGGCCACTCTATTCTGCGCACTTCGTGTGTTGATTGCAGATCGCACGAGGTCGAGTAATTTGACGAATTATTGTGTATCGTATATCCCAGCTAATGGCATTAGGTATGCTCAAAACAATCCCACAAGTCTTTCAACTAAATGGCTTTCAGTTATTCACAATGTTGCGAAATGTCTTGTCCTCCTTAATTAACATCTGAAACCAGAACAGAATAGGTGATCAACACCAGCAAATGTGAGTTGTACTTTGCGCAATGTCCAATGATACTCCATATAGAATGTAATTATTGATGCTATGACTAGTGTGTTCCTTGATGTCCAACTGTTCAAAGCTAAACTAAGTTTCTTCTCTGACAGAAATTGCAACATAAAGGGCATCCAGGGTCAGTGAATATTCCCTCTGGCGAATGATGCGATAGGTCATGGTAGATGGCAGCACAAAGTCACTTGGGGCTGCTGTAGGTGCCTGTGGTAACTTGAGTTGTGATATATCATTCCATGGATGATGGGCCAAAATAAATCCTACCATGGGGTAGCGATTTGATGTGTCTTGGTGTGATTCCGAAGAGTTACTATCCTATGCTGCCTGTTTTGAGCGTTTCCTCTCTCACTTTGGTCAAAATAGATTAACCTGGATGTAAAATTGCAATTTCTTTGGAGAACTTATTAATGCGATTTCTCAAAATCCATGCATCTGCAGGATGTCCCACTCTGTTTCATCGTGGATGAAATTTGTCAATTCAATAACTTCCAATTGTGAATTTGTTTAATATTGCGCTGTGAGCATGTGCCACAATGTGTCTCTGAATTGAGATAATCACAAAATCTGATAAATGGCGAAGAACGGGTTGACAAACGATTCATATGATTCTAGGACTTCTGGTCTCTATAATTCCGCAGTGCAAATACAATCACCATTTAGACACATGTCTAAAATTATTCCAGGCAATAGGACATTTCAAGGCTTTATTCATTGAAGCCTACCAAGCATGGAAGATGAGTTGTCAAGTAATGTTGCTGGAATCACGGAAACAGACATGGTCATTTTAGCAAAACACCACAATCTTTCCAAATGACGAATATAAAAATTTGGAATCTGAGATGGTGGTCTGAATTATATCGCAGTGTAAATTGAGTTGAGAGTCTAACCAAAGTAATGTGATAGTTAACCAGAATGTGGGTTCTTAAGTATTCACTGTAGTGCTACAAAATAAATAATCAGATAGATGAAAGATTGCAGGCAGATTCGTGATGGTGTATACAAGGACATATTGAACAGACTAACCAGATAAAACTGATGTGAGGCACAGCACAATGAAGTTCATCGCAGTGTATAGTACTAATCCTCCAGCAATGATTTTCACGCTCCGTAGGCACCCAATTGTAACATGCAGACATGACATTCTCACTAAGATTTTTGGCAATCCAGCCTTCTGATAGTTTGATTGTGGGAAAACTGTGTTCCATTACAATTACATTATCGCAGATGCAAGATGAAAAATCGTGGACCCCCTATTGATATTGAGTTGACAGTCCATTGACATTTATCTTAGGACCTAGTTACGATGATGTCTCCAGCATTTTTGCCTACCATGGCGGCCCATAGTTAGATTATGGACAAATGTGGTCGCACAGCCTATTTAGTTTCCAAGATTCAAGCACCAAAATTGTTAACGCTCCTTTCATGCTCAGTTTAAGAGCATAGTTACCATTTTGTTGAGTGCTTTACTCTATATTGAGGCGGCAGATGGTTCAATTAGTGATTAACATCAACACAAAGACCATTGATTATATTTGATGCAAGGGATGAAAGTGTTGATACTCCAGGACGGCTCATTTTTAGGACATAGCAGCGATGTAAATTCAACCATTTCTGCCCAGATAGGCGGTGGATAGTTATATTCTGGCGAATTGTAGTCACACAAACCTTGGATTATTCAAGATGCAATGATAACGGTGATTCACTCTCCCTTGAAGCGCATTTTTAGAATATAGTAGAAGTGTTGTCCCAGTCATGTTTGCCTAGAAGGTACGCCGAAAGTTCTATTAGGTATTGATGTCACCACACAGCGATTTGGATATTCCTTAATGCGTAGGCGAGATTCTTTAACACTCCGTTGCCCATCGAATTCCGGAAGTGGCAACCAGGGTGTCATCAGTGTTTTTGGGTTATCGCCGACTAGTTCTTTTGCTATGACAGGCTATGACCATGTCACCATTTGATTGCTGAATGTGGGAGACTAGGATGCATTGACGCTCAGTTGACTTTCATGTCAATCACATCGAAACGGCCATCATTGACTGAATACTCATATATAACACATTGTATACTAATTATCGACATCCAATATTGTATTTGTCAATACGATCAATTGCATCCAGAAGCTTGTTACCGCAACCCACTCAATTTCTGGGAACTCACGATCCACCCTCTCTGAGTGAGAAATGATGTGGCCCGACCACATTCCTGCACCTGTGGCCTGCAGTTTAGGGCATGAACATCATTTCAGTATTGTTTGGAACATACAACTCGACTTCCTCACCTTTCCACATGCGACTCCTTCTCCTGGATGGCAATGACAAATTCCACACAATTTCACATATCTCAATGATGTGCACCCTGATAGTACGGGGAGATATGCAGTTGGAGGTATGGATGAATGTAGTATTATGGTCGTCATTCAGACAGATTAATATCGAGACCAGACAGCATGTTGAATTACAGGTATGACATCATCCAGTTCAATTTTGGTAGTATATCTTGAAAGTAATATAGCTTGTGCGTTCAAACTTAGAAGTGAGTAGCAAACAGAAATTGCGCGTGTTCGACATTGCATGGCCTGATTTGACTACTTGAACTCTCGCGTGGTGAGTTCAACCATTGTGCATGCACAGGCGAAATATCACGTCATACAATTTGGTCACTCATTGCAAGCGCAATCTGAGACAGAACAAACTTTGTATACTAATTACTATTCACCGAGATATGATGTTAATCAATTCAATGTTCCTATGTATTGCCTCAATGAGGCGGGAGCCATCACTACATCGTCATTTTCATCTGATATCTATCTGGTCATTTGATGGGGAGGCTATATGCAACAGTGAAAACTGACAGGTTGAATAGTCTTTGCATTTAGAAAAGGTGATGATTCAGGCGCGGTGACGCAGACGAGACCTTGTATACTTGTATTCGACCGCAGCATCCCCAACTTTATCCTAATACAACTACTTTCTAGTGAAGAAGTCCATTGCAGAAGTTGCAATGTTGCGAAGACAATACTATGACACACCATTAGCTCTCCAATTGATGTCTCTGCAGGGACATCTGCAACATTATCCGTCAGTGGTTTGCCAAGTGCCGGAACCTTCTATTCGAACATTCCGTACTGGTTGTCTCTTTCACTGATGTAGTCGGCTGACTAGTTTAATGCTGCTTGTGTCAATTCGTCATGCTTCATCTGCTTCTGCCGAACCCTGTCCAGGCCCTGCTGGACCGGTTTTGTAATTGTGCCCATCACCCTGCCGGGTTCATTATTGTCGCTCGGCTTGCCCTGCATTATTACTTCAACATTCTGACTTTCTCAAATCTCCCCTTTGTCGAAACTTGAAACATCACAGAGACTTTCACTGGTAGTAACCATCATCTTGTAAAAACGCTTTTCGGACTCTCTGTTCTTTGATCCCACATATTCTATGTGCTTCATATCTTCTTGCGCTTTCTGAACCGCTTCCTCTGCGTATTGCACTTGCTTTCTTGCTCCAGTGGTTTATTCTCACTATAATCGTTTATACATTTCTCACTATTTTCATTGCTTTAGAAGTGCGGTTCTGATTGGTTTTCTGCCTTAGGTTTCATCGTGACTTGCCCACTGCACAATGCCCCAAGGGCACAGATACATTCTGCTTCGAAGCTGCTCTTCTGTTCACTCGCTTAATGAACTGATTGGGTGGAGCACTCTGTTGATTTGGCATATTTGCACTCTGAATGTGGAGAAAAGTTGATTTTGAGAGCATTGACATTTGTCGTGTGTGTTGACTTTGCTATAGGGCGATATGATGTATATATCTAGAAATGGACATTATGGAGGCATGCTGGATCACTGATGTCAAGGTTGGTACATTTACTGATCGTGAACACATCAATATCTCCCTGTTCCCTGTCAATACAACGAGTCGAGTCCGGCTAATGATACTGTTAACAACAGTTCCGGACCGTCAGTTCTATCCCGGCTGTGGGTCCCAACTGAACTGTTGCGACAATGGTTTTCCAGGTCATTGATTATGCCGAATCGGCCGCAATTGTTTTATTTGATGGTATACTCTGAACCAATCTGAATTGGACAGGTTGTAAGAGGGTTACCCTGCGCATCTATCTATCAATTCACATAGGCCTCTGGTTTGTGCTGTTTGTTAATTGTATTTTATTCAAATCGCATTTACAATATCAAATAATGCTCTTTCGCATGTTTCACAGTTTGTCATGTTGAATCCTGTGGAATCGGTGGTTTACCTTAGATATATTGTGTTTTTGACTATCAAGGTGGTCATTAATACAGTTATGGGTGTGAAGATCTGCACGATGACATTGGTTACAAAATATGCCACACATAAATTTGTTAATCCTCCACTGACTCTTTTTTTCAACATTTGGCAGCAAGCATGTTATGGTTGTTTTTCCCCCTAAAGGCTCGCAATGTTTCATGAATGGAGGTTTGCAACCAGTCCGACCATAAATTACCCAAGATGGAATATTCATAATTGATGATGCTCCATTGAGGCGAATTCCCTGCATGGGGTGGTGATTTGGTTGTTTTCTCCTTTGGTTATGAATGCTGGCAATACATTGGCGATAAATAACTGCAACCAAATCACTGGTTAATTACGATAGTTACATGACCACACATTGTTGAGTGTCCGTTGCAACTCATTTGGATGTGTTTTCCACTGAATACCTGCAGCCACTGATAATTATTTTCATCATGATTTAGACTTAGTCGGTGTCATTCTGTCACATTGAGACTCTGCTCTGGGGCAAGTCCGAGTGCACTATCATTCTTGCACTGTTCACTCTTATATGACAACACTGCATATCTCATGCGAAAACTGTCATTTCACCTGCAATTAATGTGTTGCTCAACCGATATTCACCCAATACTGCTCACAATGCTGCCATACTATTGTTCTAACTCAATCTCTCAGACAAGCTATTTACAGAATCTGGAGCACTATTGACGCAGTCTGTTTGACTTATGCTGCACTCCCTTATTACCCCTTGTTTCTATTGCATTGAACTTTACCAGCATCGTTGAAGCCTGTCTCTATGACTTCAGTGTTGCACAAACCAATCTGGGGAACATTGAATGCAGTACTCAGATTCTGCTATTTAGGCCATTCGGGATACACCATGTCATTAAGTTGTTCAATAGCAGATTCATTGTCTGCTGTGCAATCATCATCATGGACATTTGGATCATGCAAGTCGCAATGCTTGTTATGTCAATTTCTGGTGGTTGAAATGCTTTCAGGCCCGCTATCATTATCACATCCAATGAGTTGACAGTTCCCGGTACTAAATAGTCAGACATTGAATATTTCATGTTGTTGCCGCCACCAGTCGCAAATGTCAGGTGTCCAGAATATACTGCCCATCTCCATTGGGTCAGAGTGTTCATCATTGACATTTGGATTAGATTGCCTCCAGTTCTGTCGTGCTTCGGGCAGTGAATTCAAATCAAGCCTCCTGGCTGTCAATAAGCATGCTGCACAATCACTTTGTCCAGGTTTGGTTTCAGCCACATTGTTCTGGGTACAGTATTGTTCATCATGACTGGACAAATCATAACGATCCAAGCATGATCGAAACAATCATACGGCCGCTATGGTCATGACCAGATATCTCGTTTGTATGCCTACAAGTGTTTATACTGGCACTCTGCAATGTTGTGCACAGTTTTCATTCTTCACAGACGTCCAAATGGCAGGTTTGTATTGAGTAGTATAGTATGTTTCGTCGTCAGGATTTGTATCTATTTCCTTGACTTCCTGAAATGATCGAGGATGTTTGTCGAAATGATAAGCATGCCCGTCATTCGAGTCACATCAGCACACATGTTGCACGACCTCTGTCAAGGTGACTTTACATCAAAGTACAAAGTTTCGTGCCATAGCACGTTCTTCTTACTGACAGATGAAACATCGCCATCAATATGATCTAATACGTCATGGTAGACTGTCATAACGTGATTGAATGTGACTCTATGCCTCATTAACATAAATGTGGTCCCATATCAAAATGGGTTCAAAACATTCATGATGTTCTTAACCATAGTCCATTCATCTGATGTTGTAAAAGAGTGGCCAGTTGTGACTGGATGTTGAATATTGCAGCCACTTGTGGATGAATTCTCATTATCTACATGTTGAAATAGTGATGCTTAGGAAGCTTAATTATATTCTATCAATGTGGGCCACAAGGCCAGAATAGATATGTAAGTTCAAGTACGACTGAATGACATTAACTCATGCCAGAGTAAACAGTCATTTTCGGCCATACCTAACATCCCCATCTCCGGCCATACAAGACATCTCCCTTACCATCCATTCAAGACATTTCTGTCCCAGGCCATACATGACATCTCGGATTCCAGCTGTACAAGTCATCTCCGTCTCTGGATGAGACCTGTATATGCACTTTCTCCGTCTCTTGTTGTACACTGTAGAGCAAGAAATAAAACAAAATGCATAGAATGAAAACAAAATAATTATCAGAGCAGCCTCCTTAAAACCCTGTGCAAGTGATCACGGAAAGAGTAGTGCCATAGCCTGAGGATGGCTATCCAGTAAGAAACCAACAAATCCGCATACCCAAAACAAAAGTGATATATATCCTTTAATCGACCACTATTACCATAGCCCCATCGGCATTGTGAATTTCTTTTGCGTATCCTTCGTTAAGGTCCTGGTTAGTATATCTGCCACACTCTTGTTCATGTGCAAATACTACTTGTCAACTCTGCGGAGGGCATTGAGATCTTGACCATTTTGATAGCAAAGATTGAAATGGTTTATGCAAGCTTTTTGAAATCCAGTTGTTATGTGACTCGGTGCACCCTGATTGCCGAAATTGATCGGGAGTTGTGATTTGTGTTTGCTACATATGTCTTGGTGGAGCTGGACCAGCCATTTCGGTTCATGGGAGCCATTGGAGCAGGCGATCTATTCAGCTTCAAGAGGTCACTTAGCAATGATATCATGCGTTCGCAACTGCTATCAGTTGGCTTCATTGCTGAGAAGGATAATGTGACCACCTTGAGACCGGTGTTTGACACTAACATTGGCCCAATCAAAGTCCAAGTAGCCAGTGAGTTGATCATTGCTGTCTGTGCGGCTGCTGCTGCTAAAATGTAGTCGAAAGTTGGATATGGAATTGAGATATGGCAGGACTCTTTGGTGGCATTGAGATGGCTGGTGAATGGGCGGGAATTTTATCAGCAAAGCACTGAGACTGTGACTGAGATATCAGGCCTAGATAGATGTGCTGCATACATCAATGAGTCGACGATGGCCTGGTAGGACTTGATATGGTCTATCTCTTTCTCTCCCCAATCAACGGCCAGATCTAGTTTGGCATAAAGATCTATCAGATTAAATGCATCGTGAACATTTTGCATGTTGAATCATTTGAGGATCATGGTGATGACGACCTTGTGGCAAAGCTGATGCCGGTACAGCTTTCCACAGGGTGGAATGCGATGCCGAGCAACATATGTGGAGGGCCGAGAATTGTGATCATGTACTTATCCGGGAGCCTGGCCTTACCTTTGCTCGCAGCTTTGGTGGCGTCCATTGGGTATAATATTGAGATGTTGTCGATGGGCAAAAGCGTCAGAAGACTATGGCTGCGGAGATAGAAGTTAGAGGTGGCCTTTGACTGAGTGAATTGAATAGAGAGCAAGAAGGTAGGAATATGGTTGTGTGGAAGTTGTGGTGCATGTTTGACACTGTAAAGTGCCTTCCAAAGTAGAACAATTACCATGGGTGCTATGAGACCTTGTGCCCAGCTTTGGGGCAGGGTTACACAGATATCTTTGTCATCGACTTGGGAATTGAAAAGGCCAGTGACTACATCCAAATGATTGATGATGCAGCCATGTCTTCTGACCAGCGAGATGAGATATATAAATGTATTGAGAATTCTGACAGGGGCACAAGTTACTCTGAAGTCCGTTTATTTATAGTCTTTAATTGTTAGGTGTGCTTGGTAGAGTATGGTGCTGTGATAATTGAATTTCGTCTTATAGACCCATTTGGAGTTAATGGGCATAACTCGCAATTGCCTTGCTTCCTGGGAGTTGACAGTTGTGAGCGTGTTATTGAGCAGGTTTGATGTGCATTGCTCTTCCATTGTTCGTTTCCATTTCTCTAGTTGTGGGCTGTGCATGGCCTGGACGTATGTGAATGGATCGCTCTTGATGCAGGTCGGTGCGTGAGCCTATATCATGTTCATCAGTGCATTTGTGGATATTGTAACCTGACATCTTGTTATGCGATTCCTGTCTGGTGGATGGCATGATTGCTTCGTCATGGCTGCCATTGAGTGGGCATTCTCATATTGGCAGCACAGATGTCGATCGTGGATAATGGTTTCTCTGGACACCTGTTGTGCATCCTCCTCATCAGCAAAAAATTATTCTGTCCGGGCGGAATGGCTCCATCAGAGTGGACGCGGTCTGTCAGAGCTGTCAGAGACACGCCGATGGCGGCTTATTCCGCGCCGGGCGTCAATACCATGCGTCGTGTTGCATATCGCCCTCCCATTGTTGTTTCACCGTTTCTTCTCGCTCTGTCGGTCTCCTATTTCAAACGAACACTCTGGCATTGATGGCCAACTGTGACCATACGTCGGAATGGGTTGATTGGGCACACGCTTGAATCGGGATTGCAATGCGATAGGTGACTCTGTGAAAACCTCTCCTTGCGTTCCTTCTATCTGCCCGCAAAATGCAATTCTCTCTTTACTAAATATACACATCATTCCAAGTCGCCCGATGTATGTGGATATTGATTACCCATCGCTCGTTTCGTCCGTCTCCTGTCTTACTACTAGTAGCTATCGCTGGAATTACGTGACCGCAGCCGACGATGTTTCCCACACTTAAAACTTGCAAAGCAACTGCTTACGTTGCGTTTCTCACTTGTACAACTTTCGAGACCGGATCCAAGTTACCCGAGTTTTCAGGTATTGTGGTGAGTACCAGGGCTAACCAGTACTCAACGAAAGCTCCATCCTCGTTCAGGAGCTTGATTTTGAATAGTCGTTGCAGTTGCCATGAAAGACGACCATTCAGCGCACCATAACTTGTACCTGGGCGTTGCTTTACCCAAACCCACGCGTTCCATCGGTCCCCACTGGGCCCGCTCTGGCATCCTGTACATCGACAAATCTGAGATATCCATTCACCATCTAAACCCTCAACTTGAACCTTAATACCACGGTAAATACAGAGCTCCATTGCGTGCAGTTGTTCATCCGATATATACGTCTCGTTACGACTCTTATGCTTGAGAAACTCCCACGTGCCATTGTATATTATCACGTGGTGCATTACATCATGCATAGTGTCGAGTAATGCTCCGAATTCTTGGATCGTAGCGTGAGGATGCTTTCCATCACGGCGGTTTCGGGGTCCCATGAAGTCGGGCTTCGCATATGCCAGGGAGCTCTGGGGGGCAGCCAGATCAGCGCCGGAAGGGCGGACTTTGTAGGTGGCAGCGCTGTTGTCTCAACGCTGAGTGAGGGCTTGGAGATTGAGCTCTCTGATTTCGAAGCAGAGAATGCGACACTGAAAGGTTATTACTTGCGGCACGTAGTTGAGATTGTGATTGGAGGCATTCCAACCGTCCTTGACATTTGTTTTATGTGCTTGTTGATGTCTCTCGGCAGAATACTGTTCTAATGCTGCATATCGACGAATCTGTTCGATCCAGTGAGACATCAAGTGGATCTTCGGAAAGTTGAAGTCGGCATCTAACTCCTTTGAAACATCTATCTCGTGGTTGATATAATCCAGCCAGGAGTTCATTTCGAGCTGCTTCTTGGACGGCGTCCAAGTTTCAGCATTTGTTTCCTCGTCTTTCTTTCGCTTCTTCACGAGCTCCATTCTCAGGGCATTGGCTTTGGCCTTCGCCTATTTGCCGGCTCGCCCGAGTAAGAACACATCTTTGAAGGTGTGAAAACGACAGAAGGCATCTTCCATGTGGCTCAATGTTGCATCATCGTGAGATTTATATCGAGCATACATATAGAATTCTTACAATGCCTGTGGGCACTCAATTGCACGATTGAATATGGGACGCTGAGCGGGGTTTCCTCCTCGTTGAGACTGTGTTACAAATCCAAGCGGGTACCGGCTCATTTCCTTCATCTCCTTCCCATTCCATTGAGAAACTTCCTCATATGACTTAGTTTTTGGTGTGAGGTCGTGGTAAGCAGGAACGGATAACCATATTCCATTGTACTTGTCGAGCCGTCCGTGCGTCTTCATGAAGTGGAAAATCCACCTCTGGAGGTGATCAAGCATGCCCATCTGCATTGTATGGAGGAGGTCAGGCTTCGGGATGTCACTAACGATACAGGGAATATGTCGAAATACTTTGAATCCTCGGTGAACATGGCGCGACGAGCGTTCTGCATCGGCTGCCTTTGTGTTGGCATCGCTGAGCGTTCGATATAGGTTGTGATCCCACCGGGGGTGTTGCTTGTCAGGGGGGACATACTCTCCAAGTTCGTTCTTTGGACACTCGCACCAAAAACAGACATGTCACTCGAGAAGATGTAGGTCGCTATACTCTAGGCAATCTGCAAGCCATGCTGCTAAAACTGGTTTGCAATGCCTGAAGTTGCCATCTGCACCGAGAACGTTGTAATACCCGGCCTCGGCGCTGGGATTGTGTTTAAAGGTGAGAGGCTGGAGTACCCGCCGGAGTACCTTGTTCAGCACCTCTCGGTTTATATGCCACTGCTCATCCAGACATTTCTGAGGAATATTGCGGTTCCTGATCGGAATTGGCAGGAGAGCGACCATTAAGACGCTGTGCGTCGAGGGCATCTGGTGCAGCTTCGATGATAGATTGCCAATTGCCATATATACAGGCCAGTCTTTCTTGTCACCAGCAAAATTCGAGAGATGCGTTCCATCGGACATCAGGATCAAGGGAACCAGTTTATCACCCAATCTGAGCATTGACTCAACGTTGATTAGCACGTCCTAATGCTCAGGTATCTCTCAATACCTGTGTATCCCACCACCAGTCCGCAGTGTGCATTTCGGTATAGAGGCGTTTCGGGGACGTATCTCTGTTCAAGCAACACCGAGGGGCGTAAATAAGATGCTCGGCGTACGCTGGCTGCCTCATCAACCATCTCATGCTATTGATGATGTCTCGACTCCAGTATTTGATATCACGTTGGTGATTGTCATTCCATTTCATATCCTCGAGCGTGTGTAGTTCCCACTCCCCGAGAGCCAGATCATCTGGCATCCTACTCATGAGCTTCTGGACACTATCCCCATTTTTGAAGCTTCGTAAACGCAGAGCGGTGTTTGCTTCCTTCAGCATGTTGTCTTAGTACGTCTTCATGCCCTTCTTCTTGATCCTACACTGGATATATTTGTACTGTTGACTCGTCGCAAACGGATAGTAGGGATTGTTCTGTAGGTTCGTCTCAAGGCAACCCTGAGTGTCGCATTCCCATGGCACAGCAATGTAACTGCTCAGCGGAGCACCGGCACTGGGGTATGTTTCTGTCCGCGCCAGAGGAGGTGGCGGTGGTTGAGACTCCGAGACTGCCATCTGTTCAAGGTGTGCCAGGTAGGGAAACGCATCTAAGTCTTCTACTGAATCTTTGTTAACGTTAAATTCACGACGCTGAGCGGGTTCAACCCATCGGGGCATGCTGCGAACAGTCAGATTCCTCTGGCATTCAACTTGAAGATGTTCAGGATGGTGTGATTTGATATGTTTTAGTGGTCAGCTGTCTGAGGGGAACTTTTTCGGCATGAAAATTCGGGGAAACGGACAGGGGTCTTCTCTGGCATTGTTGACGGCACGCAAGGAGTGGAATATTCACTGTAGAAAGGGACAAAAGTTGGTGCTGGGCCTGAGCAGTTTGGTGTGGGTATAAGCTCACGATACTTGAGAGATCTATTGAGCCTTAATACCATCACGCCAGGAGTTACAAAAACACTGCATGAGCAATATCCCAAAATACTATGAATAAATAAAAATAATCCCTTCCCAATCCAAAACCCTTGCGACGCATGTAATAATCAATGCATGAGATCAATAGATTAGAACAAATGAAACGAACAAGCCCTCAACTCTAACCCAAACGAACAAAACACCTCCATGCGTGCATTAATCAGTGCCTGAGATGAATAGATTACAGCAACGGAAACTACAAAGACGAGAACCTGACCCTAACCCGAACGCAATGCGAGGACAGGTGATCTGCTCGCCTACCGAGCCATCCGGCCGCTCCTCATGTAGAGGAACATCAGGGAGAGCGACATTGGGGAGAGGGACATTGGGGAGAGGGACATCCGGAAGACGGACATCGGGGATACTGTCACCACCTGCCCATTTCCCGAGTAGCTGCTGCTCCACATCAACATCCGACATGTTTCCGCCTGACTCAGGGTCTTGCAGAGTCCGCGCCCCTGGGCGATGTTTTTGCGGCGGCACACGCCCCAAAAACTCCAGCCCACTGAGGGTATGAGTCTCCGGAGTTCGGGGTCGTGGGCGAGGCTCCGGTGTTTGTAGCCGTGGGGCAGGCGCCGGAGGTTGTGGCCGTGGGGTATGCTCCCGCATCTCCTGGCCTTGCTCAGGTAGCACGGTTGGCTGATCGTCAACAATGGTATCAGCATTGTCAGCCGGTGGATTTACCATCTCTCCCTGGCCAATCGTCTGAGGTTCTTTGCCATTATCCTAATCCGCATCCTCCTCCTCATCCTCATTCACCTCCTCCTTCTTCTTCTCTTCATCTTCCTCATCTTCAAAGTCCGTTTCCATATCCACATCGCCGTCTAAATCAACGCCGTCCGGTGCGGCCACATCATCCTCCATGCGCATTATGACATCAGAGTCAAGTTCTGAGTCATATTCACCGTCCGGCTTGGTAGAGTCGGTATTATCATCTGAGGAGATTGACACGGCAGGCGATGCTTCCGGCTCTAAATATACCCACTCTAGTTAGCCCTCCTTGTCCAAGTCTGCCTCTGTTATTTGCTTCTGCAACTGCAAAGCAATGGCACAAGAGATATCATCTCCCCCTGGGGTTCCTTTAACAATCCCTTTCCCTTTACCGTTTCCCTTCCCTTTACCGTTTCCCTTCTCCATCCTCTTCTCTTTCCCCTTCCCATCCTTTGTTCCCTTCCCTTTCCCGGTCACTTTCTCACAGCCCTGCGTGTCCTCCTCACCCTCACTGTCGTCATTGTAATTGCGATCGCCACGACTACTCCTTCGACCGCTCGGCACTCTGGGATCCGCCCAGCTGTCATCATCATCAACCTCGTCGATTATCTCATTCCAATTGAATGGTCTAACTGCCAGGATGTCGCCTGGTTTGTACTGCCGGCAGGTATGCGGCTCAATCTTTGCCCTGAGATCATCGCTACGTTACCAAGAGACACACTCACGGGTGTGTTTAACCTTCCCCGAACTGGTTGTCTGCGGATTGGAGCGATCGACTTGTACCCCCAAGGCATGGGGGTTGTCCCACCTTCAATTTTTCATTTGGTCGTGGGTTTTGCCCAACATTTGCACCATATATGAGCGGAAGGCAGCCCACCACTCCCAAAAAGGCAAACTCCTGCTCCTGTGGTGTGGCCACATCAGCTGGAATTGTGACAAGTGACGAGTCGTGAATGGATCAAGAAAGATTATTTCATAAATGAGATCCCAGGCCCTCGCAGCCTTGACGCTGCAAAAGTTGTATATCCGTATAAGTCCATGGATGTGTTATGAGATGAATCCCTTTATACGGTCCCGATCCAACGACAGGCGTCGATTTATAACCGAGGTCGGCATTTTTGCCCTAGGTTTCCCCTTTGCTTTGCTGCAGCCCTCTGGTGCCATCGCTGTGAGATGAAAATGAATCTATATGCGACACATTAGCATTATGATACAGTTGCATGTAGCGGAAGGAAGCCCAGAGGGCAAGTGAGGGAAAGTACAAAGTTGTGTAGGTTATCGGGTGTGTTTTGGAACGAGAGGAGTTGTTTTGTGCAAGTCACGTGATGTCGAGTTCAGAATGCTGTCGGTGTGTATAATACGGGAGGAAAAGAGAATGGAGGTGTAGGCGGGAAGATGGGATATATATACTCGCATTCCGGCGATTTCTTGGTTCAACTTGTGCGTTTTGTTGGTTAACGAACACAAAACAGCCCAGCCTTCATCTTGCAGAACCACATGGCACCTCATGAACGACAAGCCTCGAGACAAGATTTAGTACTCGCGCAGATGACTCTTTACGACCCCGGGCGTGGCTTTTGCATCACTCATCGTTTGTACCACTCAGACCTCATGCATCTCGGAGCAAACTGTGTAGTTCCCAGGTTGTCCCAACTGTGCAAGCATTCAACATGGCTACCAACGCCTAGCCGCGGAAGAAGCACACCCAACTGATGTCATAGGATAGAGAATACGTCATTGTTCGCATTGCGAGGCTTGTAGCTCTGCCTAAAGGGGATATCTGTCGGGAAGCTGAAGATATACACAATCGATGGTTCGAAGTATTGTGCCAAGAACGAGTGCAATACTATCAGAATGGAGCCAAGAAGGCGTAAAGACCTTTCAAGCGGTGCATATAGACCTTCAGACTTTGCTGTAACAGTGAATATCGATGCTGAGTTTAATCTGAGTTTAATCTGATGGCAGTAAACCCCATAATTGAATGCTATTCAAGTGATCTCGTCCCCGAGTATCGTCACGCGCGATAGTGATTTATAGTCTAGCGCGGTATACACTGCGCCTCCCTGTTTTTTGAGATTCCTCCCTGGTCGCTCAAATAGGAGTCTACCTCGCGTGCCGTTACATATGCATGCAGAGAAAATTATTCCTACATTCTCAATGTCGAACATCGATATCAGACTACGCTATCCTAAAGCCCTCACCCTGGAACGACTCCTGTCGTACACATTGTTCAGAAACAACGAATGCATAGGCCTTCGGGGAATTCCCAGCATCTCCCTGCTAAGAGACGCGTTTCCGCAGCGGCTGGCGAGAGGGATTCCTCTCAAGGAGGGAGTTCTGTAGCCTCTTCAATCCCTGGTCAGAACTCCACCGCCTCATCTTCGCTGAACAATTCTGGCGTGGCAGATAGCGTGACTGTAACCCCGTCCACTACACAGCGACGGTCAATGATTACACCAACCGCCATGCCGTGTATAAGCAGTCGTAGCACACCAGCACCCGGAGGAACCTCGCTGGCAGACTCAACGCGTCGCGTTATATCCAGCCTCCCATCCGGCATTGCTAGCAATCCCACTCCTCTCCGCCGTCATGAAAACCTGCCTGCCCCCATCCCTGATCCAGAAGCCCGCGCAAGCATTACAAATCCACTGAGAACGTGAGCTACAGAAAGCAATCAGAGACAGAGGCAGTGCCAATTGCAACTGAAGACGGTATCTACACCACAATCAGTGGTCTCCAGATGTCGCAGCATCCAACGATTCGGTCACTCCGACATGACATGTCTTGTATTTGCAACGGGCAGACTCATGGAGCTCTATATGTGGAAAAGACGGCTATTTATGAGTGCAAGCGAGTTGGAGATGGTAAGTTATGGAACGCGACGCGCTGGGAAAGCATGTGCTGATGCCCCACACTGGCAGATAATAGAGAAGTACTGGAACACCGCTATGCAGCAAAACAACATTTGGTCCATAGCATTTGAGGCATGCACAAAGGAGATCTTGAAAGAGGTATGCTGAAGCGATGGCCCACGTTGGATATTACACGCTCAATCTGGTACCAGGTTCGAGCACAAGTTGACAAAGTTAAATCCCATTTTATTCAATCAGCAAGGGACCATATAGCAGAGCTTTATGATCTCCACCGCTTTGAATCTGATGCAGAGCGTTTGGAATTTAGTGATTCCCTTCTGGCAGACAATAAGTATCTTATTCCTGTGGCAGAGCGTGTGGAAGGTGGTGTACACAGTCCAAACCCAATGCAGAGAGTGTCGAATGCTGCTAACGAATGGCCAACATCCACTTTACTTCCTGGCGGATTCAATCCCGAGGTTTATGTTCATCAAATTTTATCATCGGGCGAATAACCGCGGTAAGTATGCTGATGGATTTTATAATTCCATGATAGACAACAAGGACGGTCATAAACCCTCGCCACTGATCATGTTTACCTGCACCACGTTGCGCCATGCTCTCCTGGAGTGGCAAAAGAACAAAGGCATTCATCCGAAAGCTTCCAAGTCAAAGCTGAGAGTGGACATACCTGATTGCTCGAACTACTTCAACTACTAGAATGAAGGTGGTAAGATCGCATCCTGCTGTGCTGCAACTGGTCGCAAGTTGTTAACCTCGCCAGGCGTTGCAGACACGTACACATTCTTGATGACTACCTGGAATTCACTACCGGAGAGCTACCAACAGAGGGTGTATAAAAACACTCTTGCGACAGTGAAGCGTCAGATCCACCAGGTGGAGAACCCAACGCCTGCCGTGGTCATCAGCACGGAAGCAGCACGTGTTGACAATACTGTTCTTCTTGACTATTTGACCTCCGAGGTGGATCTTGAGGAGCCTGAGATCGGGAGCACTGACCCAAACATCCCGATAGACAACAATTGTACGGATGACCAAGTTCATTTCGGGATGCCAGGGGGCTGTGAGGATTACGACGATGAAGGTGACGAAATTGATGATAGCGATGCCATCCCCACCACCTGCTGGTGATGACGGGCCGCAACCGATCTCGAGAGGTTTGACCTGGGAACCAGTGATGTAGACGGGTGTGAGGGCGACAATGGCGACGATGCGGATCCGGATGAGGAGGAAGAAGCATCGCAAGCCGATGATGGATTAACGCAGACTTTGGAGGACTGAGGGTATAGTACTAGAGAGTGCGAAGATTGTACAGTATATTTCAGACATGTAAAATACGATAATGGCGGAGCAAATGCAATGGCAAGCGATGTATGCGAAGCGAAGCCTGTATTATAATAAGTGACAAGATCTCAAAGTTAAAATGTGGCACTTGGCCGGTGAAAGGCATAAACAGCGCTAGGTATTGGGTATACGGCTACAACGTAAGTGCTGCGAAGAGTGTAACATACGTGTCGTTCTGATGGTGCATATACGTCACCACATTCCGGACTCAAAGTAAAGGAAGCCTGACGCCGGGGCGGCGAGAGTCATATACAACGCGACGAGATTAAGAGGCATTGTATAATAGCCGCTGCAAGGGAGGTATGCAATGCGACCCGTCGCTTGGGCACTGGGTTGCGTCTGATTCTCTGTCAGGGGGTACGAGGTTCCGTCATAGCTGTCAGGGCCGTCACAAACACCCGGGTGTTCCTGACGGACACTAGGTTTGTTACTGATGCTCAGCAGGAGGCCATGATCTCAGACCTGTACTTGCGGGGAGACTTCAAAGATTGTCAGCATGGTGCAGAATGTGGTCTGTATTACCGTCAGTACAGCCATGGTTACCACTGCCATGGCCTTCACCTGTTTGACTGGTACCTGTGCGGTCATGCAGAAGTCTATCTCCAACTGTTTCAATTGTTTCGACATGTTCCATCTCTCCTGGTAGTTGAAAGATGTCTCTGTTGTTTCTGTATAGATATGATGCATGGATATTTCTCTCCTTGTCAAAAATCACATCCCACTGAGACTGTACTACTGAAAATGCTATGTTCCATATCCGCCAAAGTGTAGTCGAATCATGCACGTATGCGACTATCATATCTAGCTTCGCTCTTGGGCTGAATTATATATGGCATTATTGCATGAGGTTAAGTTCACTGGCGTAGCAACCATATCACAGATAGTACTGGAGAGGAGCTTTGTAAGTGATTTCATTGCCGTCATTGTTGTGAAAGGGCTTGACAGATGCCTGCAACATCCCGTATGGTGTGGGATATGGTGCTTGATAGCTGTCGCAGTCATTGCTTTCCTTTATGCCTTTGTTGGGAGTTCGTTGGTGGAGGTAGACTGCGGTACAGACTGCTTCTCCACAAAAGACACGTGCCGCTTGAGAGTCACTCATCATAGATTGTGTTCTCTCGCTGATGGTGTGGATGATTTGTTTGTCAACTCCATGCTTATTGTGAGCCTAGGGAGCGCATGGCTCATATGTTATGCCATGAGCACCATGCACCACCCAGAAGGTCATGTTGCCATCCTCTCTGTATGCATTATTGCACCATAAATCATTTCACTTCGTATCCCTTGTAGTCGACTCAGGCCTGGAACACTTTGTAGGCTGAGGTGCATGTGATTTATTTCTTATCGGGAAGGACCCAAACAAAGGTGTATTGGGTGTAGTCATCGATGAATAGGATATAGTAGTGAAACCCAGTGTCGGTGGGGATGGAGAATGGTCCACACACGTCCAAGTGTATCACTTCAAATGGCATTGTAGTGCAATAGGTCTTGACTTTGATGATCATCTGATTCTGCTTCGCCTGAATGCATGTAGTGCACATTGTGTCAACTTTTGTTAAACTATCAAGGATAGATTGTGGAGTGATAGGATGAATGTGTCCTAGATGACGATGCCATAGTCGTGATTCTAAGATTGTGAGAGGCAGCCAAGAGGGTATGGGAGATTCGGTGGAACATGGTAAGTGAGGTATGATGCTGGCTGCGCTTGGAGAGGCGGTGAGGAGTGGGATGTCGTTGTTGTTTAAAGATACTGTATTCACTCGAATTAGAGTAGGACAGGACTTTAAAAACATCCTACATCTCCGAGCACTACGGCTTGTAGACGGAGCTCGCCCCTTGTTACCCTGTCTCCATGTTGATAAATGAAAGATACGAGAGTGAGATAAAACAAGACAAAGACAGAAAGAAATGTATAACCCAATTCCTCCCAATGCCACTCCCCAGCTCTGAGCCAGCTCAATACCACCCCTTCACTTGGGCGGATACTTCCAAACTTCAGCGGCCACCAGGAAGTACATCACCGCTTGGTCGTACTCTGGTTGTATGGGCTTGTAGGTGGCTCAGTGGAGCGCACGCTTGTTGATGCTCTTGTTCGTTTCTTGTTTCACTTTCTTGAAGTGGATTTTGTGAAAAGGCTTGGTACTGTCGAATTGAGTGCGGTTGTGGGGTATATGATTTAGAGGTGATTAACCCGATTTCCTGTGATAGTAATCGAAGGAGTGGTTCTGGAGCACTTCCCGTATCCAAACATGGATGGTTACCCAGCGGTGTCGAATAAATAGATGGAGAGACGGGAGTGGCTGAAGATAGGCGTGGAGATTGCAAAGACATTGTACTCCTGTGAAAGAATGACGAGTCCATCGTGGCTTACTTTAACTTGATTATGTTCTCCAAGCTCAATGACAATTGGTTGACGAAGTTTCTATTTTGAGTTGAATTTGGTGCAATCAATGCACATGTAATGAGATCCTCCGGAGTCAATGACCCTTGCAGCTGGAGTGGAAGCTCCTGTGAGTGCATTTGCATTTGGGGCAAGTCAGATCAGGTTGCGATGTCTTCCGGTCACAAGCAATGCAGATGGTGTGCGTTTATTGACTTTGCTGCATTAATCCAGGGCTCATTGGAAGTGGATGCAGTCGGCCATGAAGTGTGCTGTGAAACCAGAGTGGTAGATTGTCCGCTCTTCATTCCTGGAGATGTTTCTATCACTTGCAGCTCGCTGTCACTTTCCGCACGCTTCGGTGGTGTGATTGTCAACTTTTGAGTATGCGTATTTCTGCTTCTCGCGTCTGTGTCCTTGTGCTCCTCCTCGTCCGCGACCTCTTCCGCCATGGCCAAGGCGATGATTTCCGCCCAGGGAGTATAGGGCTGCTTTCCTGGATGCATCTCCGATTTTTTGAGTTACGATCGTTCTCTCGCCATGTTAGCGAATCCCATCCTTATACTGCTTTTCAATGGGAGTGAGGATCCTCTGTTCGTAGATTTGGATGTTTGTTTCATATGGATTAGATGACTGAGTGAAGATATGTGTCTTCAGGACATCATCGGTGATATTTTCAGTTGTACCAATTTGCTTCTTGCAGATTATGATTAGTTTGGTAGTGTACTGGGTGATCGTGTCGTCTCCCGATTGTCAAAAGCTGGTGAACTTCAGCAGGACTAGGCTGCAGCCAGGTTTCATTGAGGCTTTGTAAAGTTGGTTCCAGAGTGCTTCCCACATCTCTGCGGGGTTGTCCATATTGTGTAGAAGTGGACATAGTTCATTGCAGCATCCGGGGTTTAGCAGTGATATTGGCTGATTGGCTCTGTCGTACCAGTCCTCTTGCAGGGCACGTAGGGCAACACCTTCACAGGGAGGGAGTGGTTAGACCCTAGTGACAATATTGTAGCTTATCTTGGCGATGAGGACTCAGCGGATCGTGTGCTTGCAGATAGGGCACGTTTCCTCAGTTAGCTTGGGCACATAGCAGTGACCAGACGTGAATATTTTGTTTGACATGTTGGGAGTGGAAGAGATTAGGAATGTGATGATGTAGAGTGATTGATGGTGATGGTGTTGCAGCTGATGAACAAGGATGGTTGTGAGTGGGTAAGGGTTTTTGAGGCTCTTAATTGTAAGATATAAATAGAGTATTCTGGAGTAAAGATTGTAGCAGGCGCTGGGCTCATAACCTGTTCAACTAGTGATGCTTGAGAAGCTTGATTGTAATCTATCTAAGAGGGCCACAAGGTCAGTATATATATGAATGTACCAGTATGGCTGAATGCCATCAACTCATACCAGAGTCAACAGTCATCTCCGGCCATACGAGACATCACCGTCTCAGGCCGTACAAGTCATCTCCGTCTCCGGCCATACAAGACATCGCCGTCTCCGGCTGTACAAGATATCTCCGTCTCCGGCTGTACAAGACTTCTCCGTCTCCGGCTGAGACCTGTATATGCAATAGAAACACCTCTTCCGCCACTGCAGACCAACAGAAAATGCTCTGGAGAGAGGTGGGGAAAGCAACTGGATGGAGAGCGGGCAGATACCGATACGTGCAAGTCTCTGAGCTGCTCTCCATGGAGAAGTGCGATAAAGCGGTAATGGACTTCCTGGCAGCCACTGATATCGGGAAGTTCCCTCCCAAGCGAGCGGAGGAGTAAGAGCCGGCGGTCTCTCCTCCTTTTGAGATTTCATCTCATTTCCTTTGTATCTCATCGATCACTTCCGTAGATGCATGCTTTCTTTTGTCAGAGGGGATGACGGGTAGCAGGAGTGGATCTCTGCCATCTAGCCGGCCAGCCCGGAGGCGGAGGGGATTAAGGGGCTGTCATACTCTAAGTAGAGTGAATACAGTATGATTAAAATAAACAAAACCCGAGGATAGAAACTGAACGGTTGAGGGATTAAATTCACTCATGTATGAAACTTGTCCGGTTAGAAATGGGATTCGCCGACTTAATAGAGCCGTCATTTTCGAGTGCGGGTGGTGATGACTTTCCTCGTGCTCGGTGTGGTGGCGAATAAATTCCGCCGACCTCTGGAATAAACCCTTCCAGAAAATAGGGGGTTGAATTGTAATTAATCCCGAGCCCTAATCGAACATTGCCGATTCCCAAAACCCGAAACACAACTTGGAAAGTGGCCCGAAGAAACCCACAGCAGAAGATGTGCTCAAGCAAGCATATACAAGGTATGTTTTTCTGGAGTAAAAATATGCTCAGCAATGTGGCTTGCCACTCTCTGATGAATCTGACAAGTCAGGTCTCATTCTCAAGATCCGGAATCAAATGATAAGCCAGCGGGAAAATGGTTCAGGATTCGGGATTTGAAGTATAGTACCAGGACTTGTAACGGGAGGGTCAATTCTAGAGGCTAACCGCGTGGGAGTTTACGAGCACGTGACTAGTCAAGCAGGGGACGAGAGAAGTGATGACTAGTACAACAGAAACTAGAATATTTCTGTAGTTATGTTGTGTTCCGCGCCACCGGGTGTGAAGTTTCTGATAACCAGCGGAGTACATTAACCTTCTGCTCCTTCGCTTCCTCTTTTACCGGTGCATCGGGGACTTTAAATAATTCCTAACCACCTTCCGTTCACATACGTTACCATATGTGTCTATGTAATTTCACACTAATTACCAGCTTCCTCATCATCAACTCCCTAAGCAATCGATTTTAGAAATCATTTTATCACTCTCATCAGTCAGAAGCCATCTTTCAGCACCGAAACAACTATTATAGAACACCTTAAGTCTATGCCGATGGTGAGTTTATTTTATCTCGCAACTGGACTGTCTTAACCTCGCCGGTTAATGCTGTTTTCTGTAGTTAATTGTCTTACATCCACCTGCACCACGATTATCAGTTTGTATTACTACCGGAATGTGCTCAAAGAGTGCCAAATATGTCAACAGTTCGTTCGTTATGAATACTGATACTGTTGTACTGGCTCTCACAGAGGACTCACCATTGTAGCAGCCATACCGTCCATTTCTGTGATATTGACCTTTCCAGAGAAGAAATGTCTAGTTCCGAGCCTTCTAGCATGGTGGAAAGCTATGAATAAGGCACGACTAAGGTTACCCTAACCCTGTTTAGGCTAAGGCTCTAATATACAAGATTTGTAAAGATAATAGGCTAAGGAAAAGCTTAAAAAGAATCAATTCAACATAAATCAATAGTTTCTCAACTTTGAGTTTTGTCTCTTACACATACGCATCATCCACACCGCAACTATTAAGCGTAAGGCCTTTATTCTGCCCTCATTATCCGTATATTCATCCCGAAACGTAGTAATTTACACACCAACTCTACCTTTACGGCGCGTCATTTTCCTCAGTTCTTCGAAGATACTACTCATAACTCCCCTCGGCATTCCCTCTATCCTGACCGCTCCCCTCCTCTCTCGTGGCACTACCGACAACTGCCAAGTCACAATAACTTGGTCCTCCTTCACTACTACCAGGGCGACCAAGGGATTAATTTTGCCGTAAACCCACCTCGCGCCGAACCCCATCTGCAATACATTGTGTTCCCGACCGAGAAGTGCTCCCTCCATAGTGGTTTGCGTATTTTTCGACTCGAACAACCATATCTCACCATCGATGTAGCGAACCGCGACTAGATAGTTGCACGAGGCATAACCGGCCATAGTTTCCGTAGATTGATGAGGCGGATGCTGAAAGACCAATCCGTTAATCCGTGTACCATCCCCATTCAGACTATCGCAGCGAGAGAATTCGAGGCAAAAACACTTCAGCCGGAGGATGGGCCTACGGGGTACAATAGAGGTATGTGGGGCCGCCGCTATAATGCAAAGGTTTAGGCCCGAGGTGCGGCTCGGAACAAGTGGTTGTGTAACCTGCGGCGAAACCTCTACCGCCGGGATCCATCGAAAAGATCTGATGTAAATCGCGTTGAATGTTTTACCCTTGCTGGACCACTTATTGATGTCATATATCGCTGTACCTGCGTCGCACTGGAAAAATATCCGCCGCTGCTCTACATCCACCCTCGCAGATTTAACCCGAAGCCGATCGAGGCCGATTAACTGTGTATACCTTCTGCAGCACGGGTGCTTCAGGACGATACTCAGGGTGTTTGTAGAGCCCAGAGCCCCGACGATGATCACAGCTGAATCATCGTCGTGTATTAGAAGAAGTATAAACTGTTGCGGTTGACAGTAGACCGAAGATTGAGAGGCGTAGAAGCGTACTACCGGGCTGCGAGAACGGTGGGAGAAAATCATGGTCGGCGGAGTCGCAGTGATTTCGGAATAAGTGGGGAAGTATTTGAAGGTAAGGAAGATATATACCACAGATTTGGAAGCCACAGCGAAAAATGTGCTTGCATTCTCTCCCAGCATGATAACCAGTGATTCCCCACTCGGAGTGTGCAGTGTCGTTGTTGTCCTGTAAGACTGTCCGAGGCCAGAGCGGCACTTCTGGAATGGTGAAGCCGAATATGTGACATTGCGGAAGAGCAGTTGTTTTAGTGATTGCTTATCGAGGTTGACTTTGCAGTGCCAGGCAAAAAGGCGGCGATCTTCGGTCGCAGAGAGGAAGCGGGTACAGCTTTGGCGGCAAGAAAGGAAGTCGCAGGGGCCGAGCCAGGAAAAGATGTTTTGGAGTAGCTCGGTTGGTAGGCGGAAGATGTGCGGGGTTGGGAGGTTGATATCGCTTGCAAGTGGCGCTTGTTTGACACTACCAGAGGGGAGCGCGGTTGATGAACCGTCGTGTGCAGGAATCGTATCGGAGTTTTCGGTCAACATTTTACACTACGCAGCGGAGTATTGTGTTGATGAAAGGTTTCCAGCCGTTTATATGCCAGAAATTGAATTTGTCTTGCGACAAACGCCGATGCACATGTCGTGTAACAACATACTGCAGGCAGCCCCTTTGACATTGTTCGCACACTGCAATCAAAAATAAGTCCATCAGTTATAGACCATTTTTGAATACTTTTTATATTGGAGTGTAGCTGACTTTTGCTGCCGTTAACCAGCCCAGTTCACAACTGCAATTACAGATGGGGCGTCGAAAACGTGAAACATCGTCAGGTTCCCCCTGCGTCGATGTCATGTGAGTGCGAGGGCAAGAAAGAGCATTAAAACCATGCTCGTTAATCGGATAGATTATTGCCACGTCGACGACGGAGATCGGCGATTTGATGCCTTAGGAACATGTGCAATGCAAAAATCCAGGGTGCGCTATTTCGCGGCCTATGATTTTCGGCATTGCACTATACACAACCCTTTCAATCCATCAATTGTGGTGTCATGTTCTAGCCAAGCTAAGTAACTTTACCTTCCCTTACATCCGCTTTTACCGGTTGCCACCCTACGCTCGCATGCGCACTGTGTCTATGTAGCTCCGCGCTGATTACCCGCTCCTCATCATCACCCCGTAAAGCAATCCATTTCTCGACATCCTCTCTTCAATAAACTGCACAGTACTTTCTCAAGCGAATTAGTTAACGTATGTCCTTTCACTACTGGTCCATCTACGCAAATACGACTCACAGTGAACTACTCAAATTAGTGCATAAAATAACTTATTCCATATCGCGGTGTTATCCTTGATTTCCAGTGGATAATAGCATCGGAATTTTATGAATGTGCTCAGGTTGCCGATCGGTAGTTACATACTAATTCCAGAATTGTGTTACGTAGCCAGAAGTGTTACGCAGTGTACAGATTTTAAAAAGTGAGCTGCACTGTTTCGTCAGTGCGGGGAACGGAGAAGTCGGCGCCCCGCAGCAACGACAGAAAAAAAGAATCAGATCGACGCGGTCCTTGACAGTTCCACGCTAAAAACTTCATGTTCCATGCTATCACAGTATTTCACTTAAGGTATAACGTGGGGGATATATCCCGCATGATGCGGGGAGTGGGAGATGGTGTGGAGTAATTAAAGTTCTACCAATAGGGTAAATCAAGATGCCTGTGATGCACGAAGGATTACGTCTAAAAAAAAGGCTTGCAGTGAAAGTGCAAAACAAAGAATGTGGTGTGCAGAGGGGAATTTATTTCTTTGGTCGTCCATTCATTTGCATTGCTTACAAGTGGTGCGTTGGTGGATTCCAGTTAGTGCCTGCATAGTCGACTGAGAGATTCAGTTAAACTGCCAGTGGGGTGTGTCATGATAATGCACTAAATATCAGATGTAAACGGGCATATATATCCTACCAGCCCCTTCCAAGCTTCAGAGTAGTTCATATCTTTTACTACACGATACGTTGAGAACAAAATACCATCCGGCCGGATATATAAATCATGTTAGTACCAGCCCTGCGTTCCGCATCTCACCTGACCAATTTAGGAACACATTTAGTCTTTACACCGGACGCTGCTGCCCCCGCCATCCCGATGTGATCCCTTCGGTTCGCGCCGCGTCCTAGAATAATTTGAAGGGAAATGCAGCACGGTGGTACTACTGTCCGCATTCGGAATGCCGCATTCCGTACCGAGCTTTATTTCTTAGACGGACTCATACGGCATTCACAGTCTCAATCCCACAGATGACTACGGGATTCCCAGCCGCGCCCAGGTTAGGCGTTTCGAATCACTATCTGATTGAAGCATATGGTGGGGATGTGCCCATCATACAGAGGATTATAGGTTCTAGGCGGGGGATAGACGGGTCCTTACGCCGGCTCGGATAAATTGCTTAAAGCGGATCGGATATATATCGCTGCTCGAGGCTGCATGTGAAATTGCTAGATGGTTTCCTTGGTGTTTCATTTTGTTGAGATGATTGGTGGTTTATATAGGGACTGTATTGAACAACATGTCCGGTTTATCAATAACTATTTATAATAACTATTAAATTCTCATTATAATACGAAGCCAAGGTATTGATACGTTGCAATGAATTTATGTACTCCGGAAGACAGAAAGTTCGATATCCGTCTCGTTCATATTCTTTGTTGACACTTGAAAGTGATGATTGAGTATTATTGATATCTCGCAGCGAAGAGGCCGTATCTATACTATAGCCTCTGTACGCATGGGTCGTAGTTATATATATAGGCAGTCGAATACGACAGCTGTGTACCATCAGCCCATTGGTCTTGCATAGCCTGGTGACCTTTTGATGCAACTACCCTCTGTTGAGATCAATCGAGTACGAATAGAGATATTGAATTGACTATCGTACAAAAGTGATTGTCTAAAGAGTAAAGAGAAAGAGAAAGACAGGCAAATATATATGGGAAAGAAGAGGGCATACTCGGCGAAGCCGAGTATCACATCCGGAGACCGATCCCGAGCATCACTGCCGGGGCTAGCCCTACTCCTCGGCATGGGGGCTGGTGGCGGCCCATGGGGGCTGCAAGCCACCGGCCTCATGCCCGCGGCCTTAGGCCAAACGCCACAAAAGCCACCGGGCCAAATCCCGTGCCAACACCCTCATTTAAATATGATGATGGACTGTGTTTATCAAATCGAGGCCCAAAAGGGCCGCATATGTACAATCCCCATATTGGTATGCATACGCAATTATTTACCCTATATCCGCATACAAGCTATATGAAATACAAGGCCGAACTCTGAGGCTGTCACAGACGATTCAAGTATACTCGAGTACATACAATAATCCTCACGATTTCAAGCACGACTGACAGGTTGTGCAAACAGTCCTTATAATCTTCGGAAGGGTATCGCCGTGCTACTTCTTGCATAGTTTTTACTTATAACCGAAGAGTATACATTTCCATAGAACTCTCATTCTTACTCTCGACTTCATGTTAAGCGGTAATTTAATCCCAGCTGTAACATATCCGAGTTTCGGACAATTAAAACCCATGAGTCGAAGATTTATCGGCGGGAAGTTTGGTCTCTTTCGTTTGGCGCATCTCTCTTATTCTATTATGTCAACTACTATCGTTGGGTCGTTATCACGACTTAGACGAGCAGGGAAGCACACCGTGTATAGTATGTTTCCGGGATCCTCCCTGCATTCTCCACGGTTTAGCCAGCATTAGGCTAGTCTAACGGTAGTCTGAAGCAGTCAAGCTTTAAACAAACGTAATCTCATATAATTTTGTATTGGTCGCCGTGTATTAGTTATGTAATGGCCCTCGCACCGCCGCCGCAATACTGCAGCATATGTCAACCGACTGAGGATGGCTACCCCTTGATGTTTCCCAGCAGCCCATATACATGTTTAGAACTTGAACAAAGTGAAGTTGTTCGAAAACCAAGTGATACTTGATTCTCTACATGTCGATCCGTCTAAACAACTTATCCCCGTACGCTTATTGCAAGCCGCCCGGCTATTACAATAAAATAAATCAAAACATTGTGCCTTGTCATGTGAGATGGTTGAAATGTATGAACGTGTACAGATGAAGGTGGACAGCATCGATTATTATACGTTCGGTGTTGAAGTTCAACGTGATCTGTAATCGACAGAGCACACGAAAAAGATCAATAAATAGCAAGGCCAAAATCGTCAAATAAATTATAAGATTGATTCTTCCATTCAATAATAATTCAATGCTTGGTTTTATAGTGCTAAGGGCTTGTGGTCAATGGTTTCTTGAGAATTTGTTCATCGTTTTCGCGGCTCATTGTTTCGCATTGATATCGCAAGAGTTCAGCGAGCACAACTACCACCCAACTTTATAGCATCCTACAAAGCGTTGTGGCGGCGTTGCTGCCGATAGGATGTGAACTTCGCTGAGCTCTGGAGTTAATATGAAGATATGGTTAGCACACTTGAGTGGTCGACTAAGAAGTTCACAAATCTCAAGTAAATAAGTAGAAATGATTGGAGCACGTTTGTTCATTGTAGTTGTTGCTCGGCCGCCGCGCAGCCGAGCAACCTACGGCGACTCGCACTGGTTATTCTGACTTATTTTACCTTTCACCTGTAGCTGTTATTCTGCACCTATCTCCTCCATTTCTCTCGTGGCAACCAAGCGTCACGTGGCAATGACGTTCGAGTCCACGGAAAATGATGATGGTGGAAGATCAGGATGGTGTCGCGGATGACACCACAGAAACCGACGCACTGCCACATGCCAAATAATTGAGACCAATGAGCTTGAGGCCAGCCACACAGAAAACAATTCTGGGCAATGAGATTGCTTTGAGGCAACACAAGATGTGTATATGTTTACAATTTGGAACGCAAAAAACCACACATTGTAGGGCTAATAGTCACCACAGCCACCAAATGTAGAAAAGGGCTCTCTATCGCGATAGATACAAGGTAAAGGAATATTTCTAAAGGCTAATAACATTTTTAGAGTGTATGGTTGTTTACCATTACATTTTAAGAATAATCATATTGGGGAAACACTTACTGAACATCAGTGTTCACTTGGCCTACTCATCGGATTAGGGTAATATTGGAGAATATATGTTGCTCAATCAGGCAATTAATAACCATTATCTGCTGCATATTACATGTTTCGGAGGCCGATGGTCCCTAGCCAGCACAAAAAAGGGCAAAGTTAAACAAAGAATTCCAAGAACTCCTGAAGGCACCGAATGATATTGAATCTTCAGGTGCTCCTCAGTCTGTTAGCATCTGCAACAGCTTCAGGGCGTTCTGGTAGAACATGATTATTGCTTCATTTGCTTAGAATGGTTTTAGCAGTGTTAAGAGGTTGATTGGTTGGTAGTCGTACTGTGTACTTTTGTCATATCATTTTGTATCGTTGTGCTTGTTTTAGGGTGACCTGCCATGATTTTGAGTCATTATCCCTACATTGAAAATCATATTTTAATAATATTACAAGACAATTTAGATGGTTGTGGTACTGACCGTATTTTCAGCAGTTAAGTGAAGATTGTTATCGGCCATTGGAAAAATGAATACTTGTATAGAGGAGAAGCGCTAAGCCGGTAGCTGTTCAACCCTAGGAAATAGGTACGCGAATTATCCACTACCTGAAAACATAGTTTCCCCCACACAACGGATCGTTTCTTATCCAGCCAGGCAATGATTGAACTATACTTTCCTTATGCGATTAGCGCCAAATCATAGTTCGTTTGCGATTATTAATGGGTTTAAGCGGATTAATTTTCAAACTGGTTGTCTATTTAAACAGTGCTTTATTTTGTAATATAAGCATCAACGCGCTAATCGTGTTTGGCCTTAACCTGTATACCATATAGAAATTTCAAACTGCTCTCTACCTGCAGTAGGTATCGCTTCGTTGAGTGTAACATCCACGGTGGCTTCTAAGATCATGTTTGGATTATACGGTTGCTATTACGTTGATACTACTCGAATATCTAAGCTAAAATAACACCGTTTTGTAAACTGATCATGAGATAAATCTTAGCCACCCTAGGACGCATATAGATTAACATCGTATTCTTAAGAAAATTGTTAAAATTGTTACCGATTTACGTTGTGGAAAAAGTCCAGAATAGTCAAACGACCATTAAAGTATAAGGCTCCAGAAGTCATTTTGAGACTCTTCGTTGCAAATTCCATTCGCACCAGAACTTTCACCAATCGGTTGTCAACGCCGACCGCGAAAGAACCAGACAGGCCTAACTTTCTCTTAATGTCATTATACTGTTAGAAAATGAACATTACTTCGCTTAATGAATACTTAATGAATAAATGAACGGCTTATAAAGATAATAGTATCTACAATAAACAAGATTTTGGCAGAGAGAGTAGCGTAGCCGATTTAGGGACGAGGATTAGGTACCCTAGCCGGTAATGTGAAGCATCAGTGTCATTCATGCCATCGTAGTTTCCCATCATAATTGACAGTCCAATCAAGGACCTTATCGTTCCACAAGATTATGATTTTGTGCAATACCGTTCATATCGATCTGTTTCTAGGGTTCCGGCACCTCTACTACAGTTAGCGTTGTTTTGAGTCTCGGTCACCACCGATAGCTACTCCATCTGAAACCTAACTACATATTCACTCGAAGACAGTGTCCTTCCCCGAAAGATTTACTGGAAGTTGATTATTATGCTGCAAAGAGGAATCGGTAATTAAAGGTTGCACGGGGTCGGATGTTGTTGTGCCGGGTCTGGTCCGGTAGTGTTACAGATCGTGGTGTTCCTATATCCCGTGTAGAGCGCTGGGTAAAGTTATCGAGCATCTAATCTTACCATTTCAATGTCAGCGCTACTGGAGGTTCCCTCAAAACAGCGGGAAGTGTTGGGTGTTCGTATTGTACGAACTAGAAGCATGCAGAACTTCGCTAAGAATAAGCCGATCATTAATCTAATCAACATTGGCACCCTGGGATACCCCTTGTTACACGCGCTGTCGCGCCTACATCAGTTAGTGTACCGTTACTCTAACTTTATTTCAACGGCAGCTTGTGCTAAGTAATTTAGGTTAAGTTGAGATTCATGTGTTTCAGAGTAGACCTCGTATTTCGCATGTTATGGACGAAGAGATAATGAGTTCATACTCCCTCAATGCGACATACTATTCACTAATTTTCGGCAAGCATAGCTTTCGACTGAAAAACAGGGTGATAGTTCGAGCTTTAGACTAGGCTACTCGCTTGTACCAAGTACGGGGCACCCATAATTTGGTTAGTAATACTTTTTACGGCAGTTTATACTCTAAACTAGAAATTTAATTGAGTCTCTATGTTTTTTAATTTCGTTTGAGTCTAACGGTAACCTCTGGCCGAAGTTTTTACTTAATTAGTCCTACATAAGGCCTAAGGCTTACACACATGGCAGCTAAGGCTGAGACACCGCCGACACACGTACATCAAACCTCGCGTGACACCGACAGGTTACATTAACGCTCTCCAGCGAGCCAATTCGTGACTGCAGGCGTTATATAACGACAACAATGATATAGAAAACCCCAGGTTTTTCTGGCCACACAGCCCGATTGATAACGGTATGAATCACACCACCACAACCAGTGTGCCACATTCTGGAGCCCCAGTGAAGTGCGTATTTATTAAGTGCTTGGATATGCTATATTTCGAAAGGAGGGCTTGCACATACATGCGCTGCAGGCCGAATGCACCCCACTCTGCGATCTGAGAGCTACTCGAAGCTAAATCGGCTGATACCCGAGCAAATCGGTAGGATACCTAATCAAGTTGGGTGCTTTCTTTTACTGACTCAAGAATGCAAGCGATTGGATTCAGCTCTCCGTATAACGTTTGCATATGAGCAAGGATTTCCTTCAATTCAACTTCGCCTGTAAGTTGGCTGGGATTTTTTGAGCAGGTGATCGACCTGAGTCACCGGGATACAGCCCGCCGTTAGGTTCTTCCACACCTTACTCCCTCCATCACCAAAATAGATATTCTTAGGTCAAGGGTGAGTATTCCTGTGCAACCACCCAAAAACACATATACATTAAGCACATTTTGATTTGATAAAAATATCGTAGGATGCAGCCGAGCAGGACATGCCGTATATAGCTATCCCGTGCAACCCGATAATTCCTCAATATGTCGGCGATGGGCGGTATGCATTCCCTTACCATCTTCCACGTTCGCAGCAAATACAACCCTTGTTAAACCAAGAAGTTGTTCGGAACTTAAGCTGGTGACGACACCATCCGTGCATGCATTACCAGGTTTAAATGTCAACCATCCAGGCATAGACATCGGTCGCGCATATGCATGCATGCTAGATTCCTCGTTGCCGAGATGTATCAGCTGGTCCGGCTTGTATCGGCAGCTAACAACGCTGCGCACACCTCCGGCCTCAACGGCCCAAAGCTCCCAGCCTTTGAGGCGAACCGTACGGTTGTGCCTGCAGCACATACCGCACACGGGGCGGTTTTGAATGGTGTTTTAGAGGCGATTTTGTTGGGCTTGATATTTGCACGGTTTCTGCAGATGATTTGGTACACGATGAGTGATCTCCAGTTCATGCCCCGCTAATATTTTTTGGAAGCTTGATAAACTGTCGTTGTTAAAATATCTATGTCGTGATGAAATACAGAGGCGCCAAGAGCAATGATTTGTAAGATTTTTGAATCTCGGTATGGTTTGCAGACCTGGTTCGGAGTGCAAAAGGTAAAATGATTCCTTCTCTCTGGTGCAGGTGAGCTGGTCTAACTGAAAGCAACAATATGCCCAGTGTATTTAATACGAACACACGTGCAAAATATCCAATGCGGTGCTTGATGGTAACGTTTTTTCATATGTTGATAAGGACTGTTCGGGGAGTTGCGCAAGGCATTGCGTGGTGCTCGCCCGTTTTCTGAGCAATGACGTATTTAGGTCTCTCGAATATAAGTGACAATTTGAACCGGAGCAGTTGGCAACATGATCACCCGAATTGGGCAATCACAAACGTTATCCCTTACAATAGCTCTGCTTGAGATGACTCAAGCAAGGTCATACAAGGAATTGCGTTCCGAGTAGGATGTGAAAGCTGACCGGAAAATTGTTGAATATGGCACGTGGTGCTAAATAGGATCGGTAACTCAATATGTATTCAACCCAAGCGTATAGTATCTTCTGATATACAGGAAACTATGGTAGGGAATCGTAGCGAATATTTAGTACATCACTCCGCTGACTCTTTACTACTGCATCCAAAACTACTGCACCCAAAATTATTAATTTACCTTCTAAGCAGGCAGAATCAAGTGTTCTTCTGACTACACAGCCTGACAAGTCGCCCAGTTATGTGCAATGTTGGAAACTACGTACTTAGCCACAAGACCACAGTCCTAGCCTCGACTCTAAAGAAGCCATCTTCATTTAACCTACTAGATTTCCAGCATGTTGCTCTGAACTGTGCCAACTTCCCAGAACCTACCTACCCCGTCGGCGACGTGCCTTCGCAGTCACCACTTTTTCGCGTACAACGTACAATCTTATTCCCCATAACAAACTACCAGCGTTACACTAGTTCCAAACCTTCAGCACAGGTGCGCAGGATATGAAGCTAGATCCCAAACCCCTCTATCATCTAACACGCTGCAGCGCACATTGTGATTGTTATGCCAAAATCCTCAACCTGGACTCACCCTGACATCGCACATCTCATCATCGAAATTGTAGGGCTATTGTTAGCCATTCTGACTCTAGCCTTGAAATATATGAGGGTTTGCCTGGTCCATTCTTCTCCCTGATCTATCTGACTTGGATACATCTACAGAGTTGTTGCCAGCCAACGCAGGACATAGAAGCGGGACGTAATCAACAGTTTACAGGCACCCTTGACAGTATCAAAGAGGTTTGGGAGAGGATGAACCTTATTGAGGGTGTTTACGAACGTATTCAGAAGTTTAAACAGTGGGTTCATTTATAGTTATATTATCTGGTCGGTTGAGTTTCAGTCTCTATGTATTGTAGGATTATGATTTGTTCTTATCATGTTATTATACACCTCTGCACCATTAACGAGCTGTTCATGGTACAATCCCAAGAATTCTGCAATCTTTCGCTCGGTCAAACTGGGGCGCAACAGTACGGATATTTTCACAGCCCCAATATCCGGCCGTTGTTGGAATACCCTTAACACTCCCGAAGTGTAGTGTATATGGCCAGTGAGTATTTTGATCTGGGATGCCGCAAGTCATTGTAAGGCGGAACGAGTTTGGACACTGTAACTTCGTCAGAATGGCGTCGTTCGATCATCGCTTGTCATTCGACATATCCCCGTCATTACTGTTACGATATGGAAGTTGGGGAGAACCGTGTGCGTGTATTCTATGGTATAGAGAAAAGAGAAGGAGAAAGACTCGAGATATATACAGGAGGCATCGGCCCCTGCAGCAACACCGTATATCAGACCTGTAACATGTCTCCGGCACAAGTACACCTATAACAATTACTATTTGATCGTTCAATATTTGAAAGCGTATAGTATTGGTTCCTAAGAAAGTCTCTACAAATTGCAGCCAGCTCTAAACTACTACTGTTATTAGTGCAACAACAATAGACGCACGTAGAATGTTACCTCCACTATCATCAATATTAGCACATTGTATCTTGATTAGCTTAACATCGGTAACCCGCTCGTACTATTTGTCCATTCACTCACCTATGCTGGCTTCGATGCTAATTCAACACTTTGGACAAAAGGAAATACACACTAATCGAGAGGAAACATGGAACTAGGGTTCATGAACCCAAAAATATATCTAGTGAATCCATATGACGGTAGTAGCACATTGGGAAAACATATCGCGACGAGCCACTGTATTCAGTTATGGAATTATTTCTACATGCCGGTGGTACTTAGGGCAGAGCGCCAGAATAAGATTTTTACAGTGGAATTAATATGGCAGAAGTGGTTTATAAAGTATTTGTCCTAGTGCAGTTTAGCGCTATGGTATCGTGCTGAACTTTGTTTCGAAACCGAACATTCGGTTCGAAATGGACATAGCGCCCATGGCGCTAGGAGATATTGCACTTCCGAAGTACCTCTCCGCAGCTAGATTCAACAAAAGGGCACCCGGGTGGTGCATTGCTATATTTTCCCCCTCTCCATCGAGTTCAGAATCACCCGATACACAAAGATAATACGGTACACGGCTCGATCACTTGTATATCGGCTTCATTATGACAAGTTGCGGTGTTCGTCATTGGTTAGTTGGCCTGCGGTCTTAATGCACAGAAAGGTGCTCTCTACAGAGTACGAACTGATGAAATGGAGGTTGTAGTGTATTTGGTGGATAGATTTGCGTACAGTAGTCGGCGATCCATATAGTAGGATGGGAGGAATATACCAACATTAGACCTAGTTCTCGAGTATTGCTGAAATTTTACATAGGTTCATGTCATAATTCGTTCAGGCTATATTATAGAATCGCAAACTAACCTAAATATATAGCTAAATCCTTAGTGTCGCGTGAATATTTGTCATGACTAGCTCTGGTATGCTTGTCAGTACCCAAGACCTGCGCAGGATATATATAAGAAAGAAATGTTCCTCGTGCCTTACCGTCAGCCCCGCTTATGATCAGCTCGTGTAGTCAGTTCTATAAATGTAATATGCAACAACACCTCTGCTTGCACTTGTAAACTCCTAAACCGTAAACTTCATCTGGCCTACAATAGGGGACACAGGACGAAACTGTGGTAAGAGTTAGGTATTAACATAAGAGAAGAAAGGAATTCGAGTGAAACTTAGTATGCTTCACGTTTGTGTCATATAAGAATTTTTCTCGGTTAGGAATTTTGGGATGTGATAGAAACCCCGGACTAGTCGAATCTAACGTCCACGCTATACATCATTGAATCCTACCTGAAATCAATAAAATCGTGGCGCGGCACAATTTTATTTTTCGGTATGAATGTGGTGTCCCGATTTCACAAGTTGCATCATATGCTCGGCCCGAACGCAATGCCATCATTTATTATTCAACTGGGTGCCTTTTAAGTCTTTTTGGAGGATACTGAAGTAGTCCAGTATTGAGTAACCATGTGTTACGCCGACGACGAACTCTTGAAGCGGGTTTTGCCAAATATTCGCAAGTGCTTGTGATTAGTTTGATCTCATTAGCGTGTACTAATGATATACCTGAGTAAAAACCGGGCCTTTTGGAGACAAACGATAATCATTGATTATTAAGATCATTGAATCATCCATCCAAAACCCGCAATCCCTCTCAGAATTCCCGCAGTTTCAAAATTCCCTCAACACCGGCTTCGATCCCAAGTGACCAAACTGGACACGGCTCCGAAAGCCACACTTACATTTCGGTTTATCGTGGTGAATTCCATTGCTATCTGCCCAACCCACCCAATCCCTATTCAGACAGCGACGATCCGGATGCTTGCAAATGTAGTAACCACGTCCAGCGTTAGCCTTGCGGTTGTACTTCCTTGTAATGCAGTACTCGGGAGTCAAATCGCCATGGTGTCGACAGCGTCGTACGTTAGAATGACTGTTTAGCTGGAAGTTCTTGTATTACTGTCGGCTGGGTGCGATAACGTGGCTGACACTTACATTCTGTCAGTTCTGATTTCAGTGAGTTCTGCAATGTTAGTGAGTTCTGCTGAGTTCGTACGTGTAGAAAAAGCGAGTAGCTCTTGCATTCGGAGCGATGAGAGACCGGCGGTATATATGCTTCCTTAGAGAGGATTCTGGCTTCCTCATGACTCACACTCTTCCACTCAATTCTTTTCGCCGGTTACTTAAACGTCATGAGCAGCCGACATTCAACCGGCGATATCCTTGGAGAATTACGAACATAGTACTTTTTATCACATGAAAATCAAATTAAATCACGAATTAAATAAATTCACACCCACATTTCCTTGCAGGCCCCATATCGAGCCTTGTTCACATCCGCATGTACAGCGCCATTATTGGACCGAATTTGATCATGCGATCCACAATCTGCAATCTACGTCATGTTTGCCAAACGTACATATGAGGTAGCTAGGAAGAATAGTGCCATACTGAGATATACTAGCACACTAAAATTTGCATCACGGCATTGATGTTGGTGTAAATGTTGACTAGGAGTTTGGCCCGGTGGCTTCCTTAGTCTTCGATGCTGGGCACTCGGCCGGTGGCTTGCCGCCCCCATTGACCTCACCTGCCCCCACCAGTCTCGTCTGCCCCCACCAGCCTCGCCTGCTCCCATGCTGAGCAGGAGGCCTAGCCTCGACACTGATGCTCGGCTTCGGGCTCCGGCTCTGGCAGTCGGCATGGAGCTTTTCCTTCTGTCTCTTTCGTATGTAAGTCCTTAGTTTTCCCTCTCTTTGGATCGACAGACAATTGAGCTTCTTCGTTCTTTCTCTTTTACTCTCAACAGTAAACACTCCTGATAGACTTTAAGATTTCGATTTTAAGAAATACAGATTCCAAGCCTTCTAGTGTCACCTCCCTGCAGCTAGGATCCGAAAATATGCGTCAGTTTACAAACCGATTGCTGTATTCTTGCCATATTCTTACTAGATACTGCGACTAGGCTAGACAATAGGGCCCTGCCAGTATTCAAGGCCTAAGTTCCATGCCCTAGTCGTTGTAGTCTAAGATATTCCTTGCCCCGAAATTATAGTCCAGGGTGGGGCGAGTGTTGCCCGGACGAGATGGACTATTGAGAAGCCTGGATGCCAATGGTACAGTCCCACTGTAGCAGTACGCGGATAAATTGCTCCATTCGGGGCTCGGTGAGTTAGTAGCAGTCATTCAAGATCCAAATGGATGCTCTTTCAATGCAACTACTGCCGCCAGTCCTTGCTTTCCTCTCCAGCATACGAGGGTTACCATTCGACATTCTCAAAATGCCGCTTCTGTGAGTCTGCGGTACCGTAGATCTTCCAGTGTTCCTAAGTGGCCAAGCCCGGCGGCAATGATGTCATGTCCAATGCAATGATCTCAGTGCTGATCAAAATTCATCCAATTCCTAGATGATGTAGCTAACTGTAAACAGTGTTCGCAAGCGGCCAAACGGGCGCGGCTTGACAGAAATCTGGCCGGTTTACGAGATTCAAACGTGCGGCCGAGCCGGATTAAGAATTGGCAGCTTTTTTGCACCGCGCCGGCAAATATACGCCAGTACTCATACAGAGGCGGCATTTGTAAATATTCACCGGCATTGCAATTACCGCCGGCATTCACAGGCATTCATTAATACCGCCAGCATTTGTAAATACTCACGGGCAGTTATGAATACTGCAGGCCTTCATCAGGTAGATACTCCTGGCATTCGCAAATACCCCCAGCCTTCAGTCATTCTGGCATATGCAATTACTGTCGATAATCATAAATACTGCCGGCATTTGCAGGTACATCCAGGCCGCTGGCGGCATTTTCGAGTACCCGCCGGATTTTGCCCGTTTGTGGCTGGTAAATCGCCGGGCGGTTGGCCTGGCCGTTTGGGAACACTGACTGTAAATATCCTTCAATGCAGTACCATTGTTACTTGCATTATCAAACATCATGAAGCAAAACTAAAGAAGAATCACAGTACTAGTACGTACCCTATTGAATTCAAATGCATACTTAGGCTTCTCCTACCTTTCGTTCATTTACGAAGGTGGAGGTTTTAATCCAGGAAGCGTGAACTCTATATGCATCACAATGACATCATACCTCGCCTTTCGAAGGTAACCTTAAATCATCGTGATGAGCTGTAGCTCTGTAATTCAAACATACTCTGGAGCCGTTGCGAGAGAAGGTGATTAGCTCGTGATCTATCATCAAGCTGAACTACATTCGGCTGCTCTAACTATAGGTGACCTAACCTACTAGGACCCAGAGTTCTCAACCGTCCCGTAAGACGGCTGGGGGCGGTGGTGCCGTCCGAAATCTCTCTAGGACAGATGGCATGGCGTTAGGGCCGTCTGTCCCGTCCGTGCTCTATGGAGGACGGCATGACAGCCCGTGACTACCGGGACGGCGAAAACACCGTCACCGACCAGCATCCATAGTCACCGGCCGGCATCAAGCATTTAGGGCTTTGATGAGCGAACCAATGGTAATGGATAGAGTTTACAGTACATAGTGTGGGTAAATTTGAGGCTTGGTATGATTCAACTCAGTTTATTACTTCTGAATTTCATCGTGAATAGATATCTGCTGAGGACTACTGGGGACTGCTGGGAACCACTGGGGACGGCAACTTGGCGTCCCCCAGCCGTCCAATACGTCCGTCCCCGCCCTGAGTGATCCCGAACTGACGGGACGGCTGAGAATACTGTTAGGACCACTGACTTAACTCTATACCACCAAACGCACTCGACTCAACGTTCACAAGTACACATGACCCTGTACCTACAAGTGCACTCCAATCCATGCTCCCAGCTGCGGTCGATGCCGCTACACTGTACCCCAGATCCAGCCCACTCTAAAAACACAGAGTTGGCCACTGCTCAAGTGCGGCTCGGCAGATTCACGTCCCCCCTATGGGCGACAAAGCCACCACCAGTGCTTGTTCATGATATTCACTAATGAAATACAGAGTTGCAGTGGCCTATCGCATCTAACATCTGCTCCATCTCCTCCTCAATCAGCACACACCCTCGTATTCGCTCGCATCTCCCGTCTTCCGGTTTCTTTATTTGTAATCATATTGCATTCGGCCGCGTTGCCATGGCATAAACCACACACAGTTTATCTTCCCTCTATCCTCGTTACGACTTCATCAAAACGACAAAGTAAAGTTGTAACTCGGCAACCACTACCCTAACATCCTCTAATCTATACCGCTCGGACTTCCATCGGGCACTATAGAGATTATCACTTCGACCTCAGGCCTCAAGATATTTTCATCCTGTCTCTACCTGTTTTTGCATAACTAGGAACCCATCTCACACATCTTCCATCGCGAGTATCCCATACAAGAGTATACCCCCGACTATCTTCAATCTTAGTACAGAGTCCCCTCAGCCTCAATTTCCTCTTAACCTCAGTCCACCCTGTTTCCGACCTTTTTCCTTTCTTAGGCTGCTCAGATTTTACCTCGGCCTTGTCACCTAAAGCTTCTTTCTTTTTTCTCTTATCCTGCGCCAGTTTCTGTTACGACATTAACTACCGCTTCTACTGCACGCTTAGAGTGCATGAGACTCTTCGTGGGAAGTAATTCGTGGAGCTTTCGCCGGTCACCTCGCTACTTTCTCTGAATCATCTTTGTCGATGTATGGCGTCGCTTCGGGTTATCTCGTTTCTCCTCGACAAGTTTCGCTTAAGTACTGTCGTAGCCAAATGTGTCGCCGGTCGCAAAACTGACTTTTCCTTCGGCCAAATTACAATTTCCTCGTCGTTTACGGTGATGTGGTCGCAATTAGAGTCGTTTGCAATACCCCCACTTTCTCCTCTAGCTTCTGACTTTTCTCCACTACGTCTTTGGCAGTTGTGTCGAACTTAGCTACTACCTCTTCGAGTTAGCGTATTTTTTCTGCATGCTTCCTAACAATCCCACGGGTTCCTGCAATACAAGGCTAAAATCCTTTTCAGATTCCCACTGCTTCTGAATGTTGCCAATTTAATCTTCAAACAAGTTTTAACTTTCTGTCTTGCTGTTGTTGCTCGTCGGCGAACTTGCCGCAGGCAATTTTCATTTGTTGATTGATCGTGAAAGATTCGTTCTGTACTGGAGTATCGAAAGGGACTCTATATCTTTCTAACTTCTTAGGTTCGTTCGATTCCTTCGTTGTCATCGTTGTTTTATTCGTGGCTTTGGGACCGTCATCACGATTAGATTATGATCTCCATCAGCCCAGCTGAAGCCCATAAGCCTTACAAACGGAGGCGGTCTAAATATGCAACAAACTGGATTCCACCTCAGATGACTGATCCACCATGCGGATCTTAAGTATATCCACCCTCGGCTTTATATCGATCATGTACACAGATGCGAGTAAAGACTGGCATTCCCGGTCATTGTTACATGACGACTACAATTTTAGATTCCAACCCTCCGTAGTTATAGCCCGGCACTGCTCTTAGGTAACGGGTGCTAAGTCCATGGTGATAACCCAGAGCGGCAGTATTCTGAACGAGTACTCCCGGACGAATAGAAAAAAGGCGGGGAAGGACAACAAGTGTTCCTAGGCAATGCCTACGGCTAGGATCATATTCCTCAAGCAAGTGGCTGCGGATGATAATAAATTGCGCCGGATGTACAATCTGTTGTGTCACCCCGGAGCCAAAATGATTGGAAGTGAAGTTTCGGGCAGAATCGGTAAAAACTCATTCGTCTTCCGTGGATACATGTAGAGTACATACCGTATAACTAGGGATGAAGATGAATTGTTCCACAGCATGAGCACAACGATTACCGCCGATTATTATACTCTTATCTTACCCAATAACGAATTCTCCGGGACCTATTTGATGTTCATCTAACCCCGCTTCTTGTTTCTCCACTTTCCAACCCAATTCAACAGCACTCACCGCACTACATTCCACGATGACGGATCAATTTCACTGGGAGCTTGAGGGCCTAAATGAGGCGCATTTTGCCGCATTAGCTAGTCTACTCTCCTTGCGCAATGGTGGCCAACTGGAGCCGGAAACAGTCGATGACAGTATCGATGCCGATGCCGATGCCGATGCCGATGCCGATGGCGATGAAGATATCGAACACATAAGCGTTTGCGATGCAACAGAAGACCTACTAGCTGAAGCAGGCTGTACACCTGAACAACTGAAGACACAGTTTCTGGATCGGCTGGCAGAGGTTATTTCGACCAGAAAGGGGGGATATTATGTTGCCAGCGTGGCAATGAGAGAAATGGAACGTAGGACGACAATCTTTGTAGCACTGAATAGCCCATTCCGTTCTGAAGATACTAAGTTCTTTCGGACAATTGAGAAGTGTTTGAGTGCGGGATCAGATCCGAAGGCCATCTCTGACGCGATAGGTAATATCCTGTGCCCGTAAAATCGTATGTACTGAATGCTGTGCAGATAACGACCTTTGGAACGCATTGCTAGTCCACTCCGAGGGCCGACTACAGGACGCCTATATTCCGAACCTTGAAAAATACATCAGTTATTGCACTAAGCTACCCTCTACCGAGAGCTCTCCAGTTCCAGATCTTGTCTGTCTTGAAGAACTTCGTACCCTCTGTTTACAACCTGACTTGGCTCTCCCACTGGCAGAGCAACGCTCTCTCCTTGTGCTTATGGCATACACTGTTCGAGAGTCTGCAAGCTGTAGGGATCATCTGCTTGGATCAAAAGACTTGTTCCCTCAGGCAACCAAACTTTGGAACGCAATTTGCCTCGCCGCTCGACTGCGTGTGGCATACAATACATTCCTCAAAGCCCGCACCGAGCTCAATACTTTTGGCACCATCAAAATTGATCAGATTTCCCCCCAACAGGTCAAGAGAACATTCACAGCACTGAGTCTACCGGAAACTCTCAGACTCGTTGGGTTGACGCCCGATACGAATACAGTGCAACGCCATGTGAACCGCAAACTTACCGTCGAAAAAGCGGAGAAGGTCTTTAAATCTATTCAGCAACGTCGACCTCATGTTCATGCAGAAGCTCAGATAATGCTTCAGTTGGTACAGAACAGTGGGTTACAAGATTTCTGTTATATTGGGTGCAGCAAGAGCAGTTGTTTCTTATGCTGGAAATTTTTTCAAGCTTTGCCAACAAATATCCGTACCCGAGGAAGCCACGGTAAGCTATACAGCCGTTGGACTATTCCGGAGGTAACCAAACTTCCACCTGGTCGGGGTCAAGCCATTTCAGACGCTTTGAAGGCCGTCCAGACCAAGATGGAAGGTATTTTGAAGTTGCCAATCGGCCGATACCTCATCCACGAACCGGAATCACCCACCGAAACCGGGAAATCTACGAATTTTGGTAATTACTAATTCCCGATGCCCGAGCGTGCACGTGGTACTGTCGAACAACGCACTGACAAAGATGCTCTCACAGCAGATCTCCGATCATTAAGAGACACCTTAGAGTTAGTCCTGCATATCTCAGCGCTGAAGGCAAAATTAATTATGAAATTAGGGATGTTCCAGAAGCTCACTAGAAGCCAGATTTCGCACAGGAAGGAAATCAGGATTATGTCTAGGTATACTCTCTGTATCTCTGTAAACACACCATTGCGTGTTAACCATTGCCATAGAATGTGTTTGAAAGATTGTGCAGTCGTTGCAAGGTGGTGAGCACACATGGAATATTTCTTAAAGAGCTTGTTGTTTCATTCTGTACTGTTTTCCCGACCTTTGTTTCCAGTCTGCATGAATGTAGTTGCTGTGTTCATCAAAATTAATGAGAAAGAAATGAAGGCTTCGCATGATGACTGCGTCACTTAAACTTCAGATACTTATATTAGTGCGACGAACTTAATATTATGGCGGATACTTCAATAGCTCTACCTCTCACTCAACTGCTAGTTCTGCAGAACTCGGCAATTTGGGCTCTAGCGCGCCTACAATACTTCCAGACACCTGAAATCCAAGTTTATATAACAGGGGGAATTTAATTCGTGATGTGGCAAGGATTTTTAAGACCGAATGAGTCTAGATACAGTAGCTTAGGCTGAATGTTTATCGTGTGATCATCAGGTATCGCGCGACATATGATCAGCTTCAGACTATTGTGGCGTAACCATCCGGGTCCATCCCCGGGCTTCGAAACTTATAATATCCGGTTCCAAAGAACATTTCAACAGATTATAGCCAGTTCCTGAGGACGATTACCTGCTCACTAATATTACATACAACCGCTCGCCTTCGTCTTTGGTCAGATGGGTTTCATACTGTATGTTATCATCTGAACTAACAGTCTATCAATTTTACCATATCGTCGATTAGAACTATTGTATTGCCAAGAAATGCACTATTGCCACATTAGGGAACGCCCATATCCAAAGCCATGTTCAGTGGGGTCCAACCTGATTTCAACCAGGCTTCCCAACCGTCCGTCTCGTCCAGGCAGAGCCGTGCCCGACCCTAGATTACAATTTTCCGGGCTGAGAATTCATGCCCGCTTCTGCCCTAGGGCTTCCAAATTTTGGACTACAAACAACCCTGCAGGGCCTTACAGTCTTTGCACGTAAAGCTTAAAGCTGAAAGCTGGGAAAAGAAACAAGCCATCAACTCTGTGAAGCGGATCGACAGTGTAGCGAATGTAGATAAATGATATGGGAGCTATGTTGACCGGGTGAGAAGCTGCCAAATATACGTCAAACCTCCGATCCTACCCCCTGTTTTGAGTGCGGCAGCGCAAACAGTAAGCTCGGCCTGGTTGCCGGCATGGTTGCCGGCCGGAATTATACACATCCGGTAACGGTAACCTCCGCTAGGGATCTACAGTCGCCCTAAACAGGCCCTAGCGATTCCAACCTCGGCCCGGGACGCCCCAGGTCAAACGAAGTATTCACCTGGTCTGGACGGCAGTTCAGGGCCCCGAAGACGCCTGTCTGGACGGACGGTTGGGATCCCTGATTTCAGCGACAGTTTATTTCTTACCGCGCCTACATCTGTGAAGTCCCATCCTTCGACAAATTGCACCGCTCAAGATAGACCAACATCTTTTGTTTATTATCAATTCAACACGTAGTCATTTTGACTACCTACCCTTGTTTTTCCCCTTGTAATGAACTCAGGCCTCAACTCTCGCTAGTGCAATTTTCAATCCGCAAGCTTTTACCATGTTCATATTATGTCAACAACTCAGATTGACTAGTTTCACATTCCGTCATCAGGTACTCATTCTAGGCATCTGAGTGCTTGCTAACCTAATACTTCCAGATCTTATGCACTGATTTCCAAACCTTTACAGCATCACCGTATCACAAGACATCACTCACTGGAAAAACCTAATGGTGTTGCATAAATTAATCTCAGCCTTTGTATGGCTGTTTTTCAACGGAGGCTAAGGAAGCAGTGGCTACGGTACTATGGCGCCGGTATAATGTTGGCACGGGATTTGGCCCGATGGCTTGTGTGGCGTTTGGGAGCTTACAGCCCCCGATGGCCTAAGGCTGCGGGCATGAGGCCGGTGGCTTGCGGCCCCCATGGGCCGCCACCAGCCCTCATGCCGAGGAGTAGGGCTAGCCCCGGCAGTGATGCTCGGCATCGGTCTCCGGATGTGATACTCGGCTTCGCCGAGTATGCCCTCTTCTTTCCCATATATATTTGCCTGTCTTTGTCCCTCTTTGCTCTTTAGACAATCACTTTTGTACGATAGTCAATTCAATATCTCTATTCGTACTCGATTGATCTCAACATATAATGATATCAGAATTACACTATAGATCCTCTGCATCTGGGTGTGATAAACACATGAAGTTGACAGAGCTTGTCAATACTGCGAACCACGGGATAATAACGGGACGAGGTTCTCGGTCCATCATCCCATCCCGCGCGGTATTGGACAGAATTTCATGCCATTTCGTGCCAAATCGATAAAAATGGCCGCTGGGCTAGAACGGCTACTCCGATTCAAGATCGGATACGATGGGCTAATAGAGCTTACAGAGTAGATCATTTGACGCTTAACTACCTACCATTTGTAAATATATTTAGGATAAGTTCCAGACTATACGTATTATGTGCAGCGACCTCCGCAGGCTGTATATCACTTTTCTTACAACGGCGGTTAGTGTATTACAAGTGCACACCAGTTTGTACCAAACGGTGTAGAAGTAATATCCAAACAAATACAAAAGTTGTCACTTAGATAGAACCTATGCGAAATTGGCCCAAACTCGCCTTCGGTTCCTTTGGGCGTGTGACTAAGCGTCCCAACGGTTACCACCCGAAAATGTTTGGAACTGTTGCCCGGCGGAAGTATCTAGCCTACGCCAGCGATAAAAGCCAGATTACAGACTAGGAAGTGTACGTTATATGTATTGATTCCGTTAAATAACAAATTATGGTCAGGGACTCCTAGTCACGGTGAGGTTGTGACTTTCCATCTGTGCCCTTGAAAATTTCCCTTTACGTAATTATTTAGCAGATTTTTATGTATTTTAGCCTCCGAACTAGGCATGTGAGGCCCAATTATTACCCAATATAGTAATCCCACTAGCAGTCACTCGATTTTGCACACCACCGGACTGTTACAGGTGTACTTGTGCCGGAGATATGTTACAGATTTGATACACGGTAACTGCTGCAGAGGCTGATGCCTCATGTATATATCTCAAGTCTTTCTCCTTTTCTCTTTTCTCTGTACCATAGAATACACGCACACGGTTCTCCCCATCTTCCATATTGTAACACGGACTGTTAATGTAACGTCTGGAATGAGGTCACCGATAGACTGAGTCATCAAGTAGACTTATACACTCACACACGTAGGCTGATTCACAATTATATCATCACTACTAGCCACTCGCCACTCGCCACTGCGACTGCCGCCCCATCATCTCCGTGGGACTTCCAGACTCTCCATATATATAAAGGCATAGACTATACCCTTAGATAGTTCCGGATTTGTTTTCACCATATAATTCAACACAAACCCCAGCACACTCATTTGGGGCACTTTTATTTGTGACATTTGCCAGAGCTCCCTAGGAAAAAAGCTCGACTTTTCAAATTCATTTCCTCGACTACCACATCCAGGAAAAGTAATTGGGCTCTGTGTCAGGTTGTTGAGAACACTTAAAAGATGCATGTAACAGAGTTTTTCTGTTTGGACTTTTTTTAGTAGAGTTAAGGCTCGCTAAATTTGAAGCTTAAAATGCTCCGGGTTAAGTTATCCCTAACCATACTGCCACGATAGTAACGCGCATGACCGAAACTATGCGTGGTGGCGTTCGACGTCGTCTCAATGGCATTTAACCGATTACCCGAGGTTCCCCCCAACTCAGCTTACCATTTATAGAAATGTGACTAGTTTGTCTCTCATTGTTGAGGTTGTCAGCTCAATGAAACACCATGAACGGTGAAGCCCTAGCTATCGGGTAGACTGAGTGAATGAAACGCTGCTACGTTATTCTGGAGTTTGCTATGCGTAATCCCCGGAAAAATCGACGGCTCTAAGGGAGTTAATTTCAATATTCCTAAGCGGCCAGGCCGGGCCTGGTCGGGGTTAGCGGCGGCTTTTAAATGAGGTCTTTTACGGCCTGCCTGCAGGCTTTTCCGGCCTAACGGTTGAGGTACGTTCTTGAGTACGGTATCTCCAGATCGAAGCGATGAGCTGGGCCATATGGATGCGATATCTGTAGGCCAACGGAGGCGTTTCTGGCCGGAGCTGGAGTCTTTTGAAGTCGGCCGCTGCTAGCGCAGGCATTGGGAATAGAGGCCGGGCCTCTTAAGAATACTGGTTAATTTGTTGTTGAATGATTTGATAAAGCTTACGGGATCTAGAATGATTGTTACTGACCCGATTTTCTTTCCCAGGAGTCCCCGTAAGATAGAAAGTCGCTCTAACCAATCCAACAGATCTAATATCACTATCTAGAAATCTGGAAAACTCACAAAATCTTTTGCTCTTAAGAGCAATGTTTCCGCTGAGTTAGATAAGTTACTGACTAATGTATCTGTCGGGGTATGCTACATAATACGTACGCATTTGCTTGTACCAAGGGTTGAAAACAGGATATTACACGCACAAACTGGTCGGCGTATGAATATATATATAAACGAGGGAGAATGTATTCGATCGATTTTAGAGACTTTCCTTAGCTGCAGCCAAGCCCAGCTTCATGCAGGCCAACACTGAAGGTGGCTAAAATTTAAATTCCTAAGCTGGCCTCGCTATCGTGTAACTGCTACGGTCTGAAACGAGTAGGCCACCCACTATATAAACTTATAAAGGCATATCTACGCAAGGATTATCTAGGCCTTAAGTGGTTATGTCAATTCGGGTGACTATTCTGGCCTTAATAATCAAAAGTCGTTAATCGAGTGATCCCTGTCTTCGTTCGATACATGCAATTTAATACAGTAAGTGATATTTACGTATCGTTTATCAATAAATTACGAGAGGGCGCGGAGAAAATAACTGAAAGTGTGTGGCAGGTCAATATCCTCTATGTCAAATGTAACGTATTTTTTGAATTGTCGTCACATATTGGATTTGTTTAGCGTCAAACCTTATTTCAACGACTGTTAATCACCCAGCCGGCTTAAGGTGCTTTAAAAGGCTTGGTTGTCTCACTGCATCTCTTATATATTGTTCTAGTCCATTCACGGAGGCTGTTCCTCCGCGGAGTGACCGATCTATTCACGGAGTCCCACCCTCCGTGACTGGACTGGCTCATTCGCAGAGTGTACCCCTGTACCCCACCTCCGTGAATGGACCAGTCCCTTCACGGAGTTTACACACTCGGTGAATACTCTGCACGCATATATGCGCACTCAGCTGGCTGTATCCAGGTGAATTTAATCAGCGCAACAAATTGCATTCAGCCCAGCGCAACCACCACCTTCAGCCCAGCACAAGTGAGGATCTTCAGCCCAGCCAAATATATCTGTGATGATGCAACACCTAAGCCCAGTCACAATCAAAAGTGACTTCGAGCAAATACACCGGGAGAGGCAAGGGTGCAGACATACTCCTCCTCTGCCGATGATAGCAACAAGAGCGCTGAGAAAACGACGAAAGTGATTTGAAAGAATTGGATATTAAGGGAGAGGGTCTCGAGGAGGACGAGGACATGGAAGTGGATGAGGAGGACGAGGAGGAGGAGGAAGAGGACAATGTGGAGGAAGAGGGCAACGAGGAAGAAGAGATGGTTTCGAGTCAGGATATGGAGCACAGTGTAATTGTAGTTGCACGACGACGACGTTGAGTGACACAGCTGATCGTAGGGATCATGATGATCGATAGTATACAGAGTAATTCTTATTGTTGGTTGAGTGTAATTAGCATTTTGTATGTATGCTCCGCGAATGAACCAGTCCACTCACGGAGGTGGGGTACAGGGGTACACTCCGCAAATGAACCAGTCCAGTCACGGAGGGTGGGGCTCCGTGAATGGACCGGTCTCTCCGCGGAGGGACATCCTCCGTGACTGGACTAGAACATATATCATTCCTGTATAGCCACTTGATGATTTGGCCACCACCTGAAACAGTCATGGATCCATCTCTGGCCAAAAAATCCTCATCTTTGCAATAAACGGGGGTCGAATCCCTAGAATACACTCCCCTACAAGCGCTCCTGAAAGTATACTCTACTTCAAATAATCGGCTTACCGACACTGCCAAACCCAACAGTTGGTGCTTGGGTTTCACGAACCATCACGTTCGATTGTGACTTGTAGATTTTCGCCATTTCCGGAGCTGATGAACTCAATCTATGCAGCAAAGTCTGAAGATAACGTATTCCGAAATTTTTGCTGAAGGCTAGAATACTAAATCTGTTCAGTTCTTCAAGTACACAACGATCTCTACACGAACTATTTTGGGAACGTCTAGTTTATATGTGAGTGATAATGCATGACCACGCGAAAATGTTCTAAAATTACCCTTTTCCGTTCTGTCCCAACTAGCAGCGTACCCGCAGAGCGAATAATAGTCTCGTGCGGGAAATACCCTTCACTCACCGTCAATTACCTCAAATACTACATGTGACTGATGGTGAGACAATGTCTCGACATGGCGGCCTACACCCCTGAATTCGCTCAGCCGCGACAATCCGTTATCGTACCTTGCAAGATTGACCTTCTGTTTGTGGGTAAATCTCGCAGAGAAGACAAAAGAAATGAAAGTGAACGACCACTAGCTACACTCTGCGCCGCTTTGCTCTGCTCCGAGATTCTGCTGGAGGCCTGAAAGATGTGTTATTGATTATAATAATATGATCAACAGCCGAGCTATAACGAGGCTTTGGGATATTCTTCACATTTTATCCACGATAATGAATATTTCGGCCATTAGGAGGTGATTGGTGCCAGATTCAGTGGTTTTTGGGAGCAGAGTGTAATGGGGAGGCTGCGATTAGGGGCGCGGAATCCACTGTGTAATTGTCTGACCACCTCCAAATATATTTTTCGCTCTGGATCCTGGCAGATATAGCTTTGGCCAAATTCTCCCTCTGTGCATTATTTAAGAGGGTTTTACGTTGGGCATTCCCTTACCCGGAGGCGACCCTTTATTCAAGGCGTAATAGTGCGGCATTTCTGATAGGAATTTAATCGCGCTTCAATAAGGGATGACAGGTCTTGCCTCACCGGTAGGTGTAGATTGTCGCAACACCCTGATTTGGTAGTCTTGCAGCGAATGCTTGGTACCAAGGTAGGCGCCTCCGCACGTGCGTATTAATTATTATCAAGATTCAAATCGCCAAGGTAGTTGTCAATATCATAAGTTGTGTTGAGTTGTTCGAGTCGGGTGAGAATCTCATGTCGTGGCGGAGTTTCGTGTAAGATTTAGCCGGAGGGCGGTTGAATGAAATTGAATTCAGACCTTCACCAATCTATAACATCAAGATGGGAGCAACACGTGCACAATGAATGATAAAATATGTCGAATGTCAAGTTAACAGAGAAAAACAGCCAGTTTTTAGTCGGTATATAATCTTTAAACCTCGCTAGAGACATGTGACTCAGTCGACATGCTGCCCGATTTAATTTATCTTTGTTTTGGTTATTACCCCCGCAACCATTGTGTCTCGTGAATTGCCAGGATATTTTCACCAGTTCAGGGGTTGAGCAGTCCAGACTATAACGGCCCCAGTCTAGACAAGTCTAGTCCGACCTTCTGCTGGACTGGAGCGAACTGGTTCATCCGTCAGACCGGACCAGACCGGACTGGTGAAAACATTGGAACATCAATGCCTTGCCAATATTGAGCCTTGCAGCAGGGCTGGAGATTTAAATACCGCATGTAGTTATGTTGATGACGTAGAAGAACCGGTAGTGTTGTGCACGAGACGTGTTGAGAACCAATTCACCATCAAGATGACCAGATATCCAGTGATTCCGAGACTTGTACGGCAAAGATTTTGTCCTGGGACGTCTAGCGCCATCACTAAGGAACCGAATGTCTTTGCTTACCGAGCCTCATCCCCTCATTGTACAGCGATTAACTGCCGCATCGCTTCGTTTAAATGGGAGTGGTTGCTCCCTCTCCCCCACGTGTGTTTACTACCCCCCACACAATTCAATCCACAACGACCTATCGTGTCGCTCATACCTGGCGCTTTTGCCCCACAGACAGCCGTAGTATTATCAAACTTTGTTGGCGAACTATCTTACATCGGACTAGATATATTTGAGACGTGTTCGACGCTGATACAATCACTCTTAGAGTGACCTAAGACCAAGACATGGCTAACGGTAATTACAATACCCGCTTTTCCTGCAGACCCACCTGATATCCGTGTGCTGTCAGCTCCCCCCACACTGGGTTCCATAACTACTACAGGTACCGTTGGTCACAATTTGATGCCTCTAGCACACTACCAACTCTAACCGCGCTATAGCCAACTCGCCTATTGTTACCGGGATTACCCTGCAGAGCCCACAATTCAAGGATTGGGGCGCTGTGCAGGTCACTATTGGCATGGCGGCACTTTCCATAGCCATCTTGGATCTGATGTTGAGGCATCGCGCAGAGCTCAGGGGTGTTGGGGAAAGGATTATTGGTGTCGTTTCTGCTTCTGTGGAGGCTGTTGGGGGGTGGATTTATTTCTAGCAATGAGGACTGTCTTTTTTAGTTGTGTAAGTGTTCAGGATCGATCGTGGACAGCCGTAATACTCTAGCTAGTTGTCAGCTAACTAGGGTCCAATATTTCATATTAAATTTCATGCGCTACTGTGTTTATAACGAGCTGTGATACTAACATCGAAATTCGCATAGCTCCCTAGTGTTATCGGCCACGTAACCTCAGGATTACCATCATTGTTTGGTCCCAGTGTTCATGAGCAGTATTTAATAGCTTGAGCACAAGTATGTCAATAGCTATTCTGATACCTACAATGTATTGACGGGCTAAACAGAAATCTTCAGGAGCATTCGAGTTTTCGTTGGCTAATGATGGCCATCTGCCTCCCCATAATTATGGCACTTGATTCGAAGGGCATCGAGATATGGTTGGTAGTATATTATCGCCACGCGGTATGGGTTTGGGTGGAGTCGATGTCTATTAGTCACTGTCGATGTTGAAACGATAGTTGTTCCCATTCTCAGCTGTTGAAAGTGTACTTCAAGAAATGCTAATTACCGTTGTCACTTATAATTGTTCCGTCCTATCTGTGACGGCACCCGTTTTGGAACTGCTAAGGAAGTTCACGATATTCCTAACCATTCGTGAACAGGATAACGATTGCGAGCAAGGATATGTTTACGAACTGGCCCCAAATAAGGAACTTCATTGAAGTGAAACCGGTCAGCTGCATGCTCTAGAACACGCACTCATATCCTATCGCCTCACCCTTATTGCTAGTTCCCTTTGTAGCAACGCGGTCCTTTTCAATATCTGTTGCTTCGGTCTTGTTTCATGGTAGTTACCGGTATGTGTTTATACAAGTCTGCATGCCCTGTAAAATGTCTATTTTAATTGCGAACAAGATTTAATGTCTCCCACTAGACAAGCGCTGTCGAGTTCATGTGGTAGGATACAGTGATTAGGTTGCTTCCAATGCACCCTGTGGTTGTGATATTCTTGCGTTGTTGAAACTCATTCGAACGTCTATTGTTGAGATGGTAACATACAGCGCTCACATGAACCGGTGAATCTCATAATTTTATCGTAGTATAGTATGTACATATAAAATCTAACAAGACACCCGGACCCCGCAAGGTTGCATATTATTCTTCTATAATCCATTCGTGAACTGACACAGGTTCGCAACCAGTCATTAATAATCGTAAACGGGTACGGGTCGCGTATGGAGTGGAACATATTGATCATGAAAATTTAGCACTCAAAGAGGTTTATAAACGTTATTGTGGGAGCAGAAGCTGGACATGGGGGAGCTTCATCATCCGTGTCGCACAGGGAGGGTATTTGAATTCGCAGATAAACATATTGTATCACTTGATCCACGTTTCAGGAGGTCAATGAAGTCTATTATCATTAAAGAAGGAGTGCCTCACATGAGTGCACAGTAACTTGGGTATGTTTTCTATATCTTTGTATACGTCCTTGCTTGTCAACCATCACATTAGAATACGTTTGAAAGATCGTGCGGTCATTCCGATATACTTGATCTCGGCGTGCGTACTACTGGATATATTGAAAGATGAAGTGGTAGCGGGTGTCAAAATCAATACCGAAAGACAAGTCTCGAGAGCAAATTTCTGACGGCTAGTACTCTCCCTGTTCTTGTATCCTCTACTGGTTTCTTGACCTTTGGTGCCTGATTGCATGGATGTAATCGCTGTGTTCGTCAGAAGGAAGAGAAAGAACTGGAGCTTCGCATGAAGATTTGCGGTTAAACTACAGATCTGGTTTGTGACTATAGACTATTCAGTGAGTCTACCTTGCGCTCAAGCCGAAAGTTCCGCTGCTTTAGCAAAGTGGGAATCTTTGCGCTCCTGTAATGCTCCAAGACTCCCGAAATTCACAGTTATATACTCGGAGGAGCTTCGAACTTTCATTGCAGCAAGGCATTTCACGGCGGAACGGGTCTAGATGTAGTACCTTTATTACCGTTTTTACTGTGCGAGCATTGGGTATCACTCGACATCAGCCAGCGTTGCTGTTACTATATGGGAGGAACCGTGTTAAGGTATCTTATAATGTGTACCGAAGAGAGACACCCTCAGGCTATGTATCAGAGCTGCAGGTAGTCATAAGTGCAAGTAAATGATGCGAAATGAGTCCAAAGAAGCCGGAGGCTAGTTTGGGCGCGTTACTACTCTAAACGCCCCCGTGGTTACCAGACTAAAATTATTGAAACTGTTGCCCCGCGGAAGTGTCGGTTACATGTATTGATCCTGTCAAATAATACACTACAGCCACGATAAGCAACGCGCATATCCGAAACCATGCGCGGTGGGGACCAACCTCATCTCAACGGCATTTAATCCGGAACAGCAGAATACTCCTTATCTGCACTAAGCAATTGCTTTCCGAGAACCCCTAGTAGCTGTTCAAGCTGAGTCGCAGCACCAATACTTTGGGGTCCTATCTCACAAACAACTCCGCCAGTCAAAAACTTCTTCGTTTGTTTTAATGGACTCATGATTTGCAATCTTGGGTTAATACCTACCCTTGTTTTTTAGTTAATCCATGTACTGTATACTATTGTAAAGAGATTAAACTTGCTCTCAATTTTGCAATTTTCAACCCGCAGTTTCTACCACCACCCAAATTGACATGAATTCTACTCAGCCGTCAGATAATACTATCAAGCATCCGAATACTCGCTAGACTAACACCGTGGCTACTGCGAGACTAGTAAATATTGCACTCGATCAGAATGTTCCTCCGATATTGGATTTCGGTATGCTAGTTGGCATCCAAGATACCCGAAAGTAATTATATGATAACCGATAGGGTTTAACGTGTGTGTTGAGGTTCCTCGCAACAATGCGGAACGTATTTGCCAGGAAGGAAAACGAGCTCCGCCATGCTCTAGATTCAGTGAATGCGTATAATTAAAACAAAAAAACATATGCACCAGATCACGCCCACGAGTCATTATGAATCTGTCATACATTAAATGGATAGTGCGACTACTGCCGTACTCTAGTTAGAGTGAATGCAGAATGATTAAAACAAAAAATATTGGATCTATTGTCTTAAGTTTGTGTGAAATATGTAAAAACCCATTGTAACACTATAACCGAATACCATGTAGTTCGAAGTTCCATTTGGCCTTCGTATCTTTACGCCCGTGACTACCGATCTACTTTGAATACCATACAAGCTGTTGCAAAATACAGAATAAGGAAAGCATAGAGAGAAGGATTCCATATTAGGGTCCCGACTTAGCCAGCATTTCCCGTCCGTTACGGTAAAGCCAACGATTACGTATATTCATTCTCTCGTGCCCAGTGTGATGGCGAAATAAATTCCGCCGACCTCTGGAATAAACCCTTCCCGAAAACGGGGATTGAGTTCATAATTAATCCCGAGCACTAATCGAAAATTCCCAATTTTCGAAACTCAAAACACAAAAACACAACTCAAAAAACGTAGCTTGAAGACACCTGCAGCAGGAAATGTGCTCTACAGAGCGTGTACAAGGTATGCTTTCTGTAGTGAATATATGCTCAACAATGTGGCCTACCACTGTCTGATCAACCTGACAAAGTAGGTGTTCTAGTCAGTTCGCGGAGAATGTCAGTCCACGGAGTAACTGGTCAATTCATGGAGTCCCACCTTCCGTGAATGAACCAGTCAGATCACGGATCCATGAACTGACCAGTGTTAATTATGCTCAACCAAAATTAACAGTTACTCCGATCGCAAAGTTATGTATACATGATATATGCACAATTCACTGCTCTTTCAACTCCTGGTCTCCAATTTACCATATCTCTAATATTGATAGAATGGTTGTGGAAAAACATCAATTGTCGGCGTTTTTTGGGTGTATATTTAAAGCTGCTTTATCAATTGTAAAGATATCGTAAATCAAAGACCGGAAATTGAAAGAGCGATGTATTTCGCATGTTACATATATATATCTCTTGGTAATTGGACAAATACTCGCAGACTTAATTAGACCGAGCTTTTATCATTTTTGTCAGTGCCACCATGGCTGCATGAAGTGACTGGTCAGTTCACAGAGTTGTGGTAGACTCCATGAAGTGACCGGTCAGTTCATGGAGCCCAGTTACTCCACGGGTTGACCGGTCACTCCGCGGACTGACATCCTCCGTGAGCTGACTAGAACAGTAGGTCTCATGCTCATGATCTGAATCGAACGAGAGAAGTATGCCCAGGCAATACGGCCCTAATTACTAACAACAATCGCATAGTGGGGACACCTCTAACCAAGATCACAGACATTCGAAATCGGACATTACACACATACAACGTAAACCCTGTCATGCATGTGGTCCTTTTTGTTAACAGTAACGGACATCCCACTGAACCTCAATTTTTATAGCACCTCAACCACATCAGATATTTTTAATTTTGAATACTCAGATCAATATAACCGCTTAAACTGAGTCGATCTTAGTCTCTATTTAAAAAAATCTTTTGTTTTGGTATCACTGAAACTTTTCTACGAAGTGGGATCAAATCACCCTGGTCGAAGGCATTCCCCAACAGCATCGGTATGGCCGCGCTGTAGACAGCATGCATTAAGTACTCCTGCGTAAAATAATTTTGGGAACTCACTCCAAACCTATCAACGTCTAGGTCATGTTCAGCCGCTTTTACCCCTGGCGTGGTATATAATGGCAGTTTGAACCGGTATGTTGTTGGAGTCTCAGTGATTCCCTTCGTACATTTTTGCACTGTTGTAAAAATGGGGTTTTGATAAACGTGACCTGCTGTATTCAGACTCTATTGATTTTGTAATCGTTTCCGAGCAGTTTTCGGTCAGCGGGCAGAAGAGTTTTAATACAGGGGTTTAACAACCCCCTTGTTTATAGTAGTACACACTTATGGGCATTCAATTCTGGAGTCTTCTAGCGCGAGATTCGAAGGAGGCTATGTTATGCGCAGTGAAAGACATAACCCATTGTGGCTATTATATCTCTGCGACAAACACTTCCCCGCTGACTCAGTACTCCTTTTGTGCTGTTGAATCCGCTAGTACGTTTTACAGCCTAGTTGTTACGTTGGTTATTCTTCGGCTGCAGTGATTGATGCTTTTTTCAATGTGCCAAAGACAGTGGTTGAATGGTGTATACTCCAATGTAACAGATTGGTTGTTGTAAAGACATAAATAGGATACATGTGACGGGATTTTCTTAATGCAATTGTGCTCCGTTTCTAGAGCCTTTAGTTCATCTCCAGAATTCTATCATGTTAGTAACTGCGGAAACAGGTTTAGTTACGCTGCGGCACTGCTGATCGCGCACCTAGGATAGGTAAATGCACACCCCTAGTTCCTTTTCAAAGTATAATTAACACTTCACCACGCTAGTTCATGAGATAATTATCAGCCATTGCAGTCGAATGTCAACAGACGGTGGCGAAAGCTGCATAGCAGCCACTATTGTGCGGGCCAACATTTATGGATAAGCAAAATCTTGAACCGTCATGTTTGGTTAGCGGACAAGGAATTCAGATAAGTGTTATTAAGATCTCTATGCACCTAGCTGCAACCTGTACACTCAACACCTAAGCCCAATTGCCATATCCCAACACATTTTTGTACAACCCGATACTCACCCTTAGCCCCACACCACAGCAATGAGCGGTTCGCATGAAGAATATGTCGGTTGGATTGTAGAACCCTCCGGGCCCGGCACCTTCGGAATACTATGGTCCTGCTCGATAACGTTAATTATATGTATTTGGACGGCACTGCACCTAAACGTCAAACAAACCGGCAAAACGACTGTACGTGGTTATGCTGTATCCCGATTCATTTCTAAAGTTCTGATGGCATTTATTGCTCTCGTTGCATAAGAGCTTGTACTCTCGGTTGCTCAGCACCAGTTCCTTGTTGCATGGAGATACCTCCAAGCCGTGAACGACAGACGATGGAAAAGTTGCGATGATCTCAGAGGTGGCAAAAGTGAGATAGGGATGGAGATGGCATTCTATGCTGTAATGGGAAGGTTTGCAGCGGAAGGTGAGGGCCCGGGAGGAGAACCTATACCTGTTACTTTGGGTATAAGCGACCTTATGACCGACGATGTGATGCAACAAGTCAGATTCTTTTCAACCAAAGAAATTCGGGATAAAAGCAAGACTAGCACAATGGCAAAGCTGATTGCCTGTGTGCAAGCTGCTTGAATTCTCTTACAGTGTCTAGGATGCAAGATTCAAGGATTACACATCACTTTATCGGAACTTAACACGATGGTCCATGTCATGAATGCTGTCGTTATGTATAGTATCCGGTGGCGCAAGCCTGCTGATGTCGCGTTACCATCCGTCATCATTTGACACAACTTATTCACAGACCCAGATAGACCCAGGAAATCACCAAGAACAACTTTGGGTAAGTTCGATTTAGTCACGAACCAGGTTATCAACATTCCGGGTTTATTCACTCCTGTCGAAGAAATGGCTAGTAGTGGTTGGTCTTTGTTTAAGGCAGATCAATACGTCGAATTGCTATCGTGTGACGTTGAGGAACACTTCAATGTTTTACGAGAAGCACGCAGTCGAGATAACCTCTTTGGAAAGTCTTGGCAAATCAGACATCGCGTCTTTCTTCTAGCTTTTGCTGGAATATCTGGAGCAATCTATGGAGCCATCCACGCCACCAGATGGAATGCCTCATTTCCAACACCTTACGAAAAGTTCCTCTGGCGGATATCCTGTTGTGTAGGCTCCACAGGATTCTTTCCCATTCTATTACAAGCCATGGCCGGATTTATTGAAAACTATTGGACTGATAGCGCCTGTGTAGCAATTGGGTCATTCACCGGATTGGTTTTTTTGGCAGCAAGGACATTTGTGGTGGTTGAGTCTTTCATAGATGTCCGATCGCTTCCTACAGCTACATACACCACTTCACCATGGCTGGATGGATGGCCACATTTGTGATCGGTAACACCGAGGTGAGAGTTGTTGGGTAAATATTGGTGACCGAGATGATGCGGGTAGATCGTTGAATATGCCAGTGGTTTAGTCTATTTTCGGAAGTTCATTGCTTTTTGGCTCATTTCCTTTTTTGATAATGTATTCGTGTTTTCTTTTTGCCTAACCCGTGCCTATCAACAAAATGCGATGGAGGAAAGTCAAGCGCAAGGCGGTTGTAGGGAAGGTCGGGATTGACCAATTGGGCTTAGTTGAATGTTGACTGGCGGCACCTTTGTGGGAACAGATCGCGCCTTTGATATCCAGTAGTTTTTGAACAAATGTAAGGTCATGTTTCCACATTTGAATCCGATATGCCGTTCTTATGTGGAGGCTAATCTCCTGAAAGATTGGCGTTGTCAGCTCGGAAGGAGCCTTGTGTCGATTCACCGATGGTGACCTAATCTCTAGGCGACAAATACTAATAGTAATATTTGTTATTGCTTATACAGGTCTCAGCCGGAGATGAGTCTCGTATGGCCGGAGACGGAGGTGTCTTGTATGGCCGGAGACGGAGATGTCTTGTATGGCCGGAGATGGTGATGCCTCGTATGGCCGGAGATGACTGTTGACTGATATGGGCTGATGGCATTCAGCTGTACTTGCACTTTCATATATATTGGCCTTGTGGCCCTCTTAGATAGAATACAATCAAGCTTCTCAATCATCACTATTTCAACATTGACGTTATTTTCTCTAGTCGAATTCTGTTTCACCGCATGGTTGTTTTGACGCCCCGCCCCGATACCTAGATTTTGCAAGGCTAAACAATCTGCTTGGAGCAGTAAACAAAACATTTGAGATTCATATATAGCAAGAGCAGCTGCAGCCAATCCTCAGTCACAGCTGTTCGCCAAAACCAAGTTAGCGGCTGTTCTAGACTAGTAGCCAATCACTTATTAGCAGGTCCAAGAACCTGGCTTACACCGTGAATGGAAAAATCGTAATAATACGCCTGCCAAACTTATCTGAATATTACTCTACGTTATCACGCTTTATTTATGCATATACATAGTATAATTAAGTGTCTCCCGTACTCCTTCCCTCCGTTTCTATCTGATACATATCATCAAATTCAAGAGTAGTATAGTGCGTACCTAGGTTGCAGGCCGTTTCAGGATGGAGGCAGATATGTGCAGATGTGTTGAACTTACTAAATAGACTAACTCATCCAATATCACTCAGCCTCGGCACAGATAAGCTGTGATAAAAGGCTACTTATCATAATCTTACTCGCCTGATATTGCATAGCCCATAGTTCGCTCAAGGCTATCCTTCTGTTCCACATCTTCATACGAACATTGCCTTTATTCTAGCGTTGTTTCAAACTACGGTCAATCTTAGCCGTAGCCTCTGAGAAAGCGCCTTCTAAACACTTTTCTCGGTGCACCAAATTCTCACAATCCAAACTTCTACGAGAACATAATCTTTCACAGAGGTTTGTATTCTTGCTACACACACTGATAATGCCTATCTCACTCTCCTCTTTGCCAAAACCTGAATCCTCCCTTCGGGTCTGGCAGACCCAAAATCCAACCACTGCATATCCTTCGCCGTCGTATTATAAGGCTCCAGCTCAAACCTTGTAAACAAGTTCGCCAACACAAAGTTGAGTTCCGCGAATACCAAACTGTATTCGTCAGCCCCATCCCCTTACTCGCAACCTCTGAGCACTTACTTTGGCCCAATACACATCCTGTCCCCCTTCGAAAAACTAAGCAACCACTTATCTAGCCCCGGGTTCCCAACCCATCTCTCAGGCTTAAACTTTTCCGGCTCCGGGAATATCCGCGCATCGTTGTGCAAGAGGACGACGTACTGTGTTACACAAGATCCAGCGGGGAGATGCAGGCCTGTGGATGGGACTGTGAGGCCGCCTTCAGGAACAATGCGGGGGGTGCGGCTGGGGACGACTACTGCGATTAGCTGCTGCGGAGGTGGGAAGGGGAACAACGCACTTGTGTACATCCGGAGTGTTTCTTTGATAAACCCAGCCTACTTCAATTAGCTAGATTCCGAGGGAGCGGAGTTTAGCTTCGGGAGCATACAAAATACGGCAACGACTCAAGTTTGTGCAGAGGGAACCGGTCGTGTTCATCTTTTTCCACGGTGTCAAGTTCGGCAAGAACCTTCTCTTTCACGCCCGGTTCCTGTTTTAGTCAGCACCTGCCTCCCATTCCACCTAGAAAACGTACAGAGAGGAAATGCCACGTCGCAAACTGCAGTGTATTCGCCGTCGCATCCGTACCGGCCATAACGAGCGTCAACGCCTCCTCGACTAGATCTTCAAATGGGAATGTCTGCTTGGGGAAGTTCTCGGGCGGGTGCAGCATCGAGTCCATAAGCGTGCGGTAGCCGTTACCAGTGATCTGCTTCCCGTTCGACATATACTCGAGGATGAGATGTTCGCAGTTCTATTTGGGTTAGGGTTTATTAAATTGTCTGGGGGAAGGGAGGGGGTACGTGTTTAATCCGACGACCAGCAAGGGGGATTATCCGTGGGAACAGCACCGCAAGTTTTGCCAGCGCCTGTGCGAAGGCCTGGAAGTGTATATGGAGGTTGAAGTAGTTGACCAGGCTGAGCACGCCATCGAGGAGTTCACTTCTCTACCCAGTGCACTGATGTCAGCCCCCACTACCTCCCCTCCTCCGTCTTCGGCACTCACAAATCCAGGTTCATCCATCATATTCCACGACTTCCCAAAGAGGTACGTCGACATCATGTCCGTAGTGACAGCGTAGAACCCGTGCGCAAGCGGAATCGGCTCGCTCCGATCCGCCATTCCTCCCAGTATGTCAACAAACTTGTCAACCTGCACATGCAGGATCCCATCGGATGCCTCCACTATCGCACGCTTAGACAACATCGGGTTTAGTAACGCACGACGGGTACGGTGGGCAGCAGGATCGATTATGGTTGCGACACTGAGGGTAATGCCTTGTGTGTGGTAGTGCACGGGATCTTTCATGTACGGTGTTTTCTGCTTGTAGACGGTGTGGTAGAGCTCTGGCTCCCAGATCTCCACGTCTCGGGGGGAGATACGGATTGCCGGGCCTGTTGGTATTAGGGGCGGGTAAGCAAGAGAGGAGGGAGCGGGGAGGAAGACCATATTTTGCGTGTAACGCCGGCCGGTGCTTATAGAACTCACCGCCACGCCAGACTTGGTAGTAGGCGTGGTAGAGGTATGTTGCGGCAGCGAGTTTGGGGCCCGGGACGTGCGAGAGCGGGTGGAACCAGATACGGCGGATTACGACGAGGGTGCAGAAGACGAGCCAGAGGAGGGGGCCGTAGATTAGGACTTGACGAACGGTGGGGAGGGTGTAGGGGAGTACTAGGTGGGAGAGGGAGTCGAGGGACGACTGGAGGTGGAGGATGGGGATCTCCATTACAGGGATTTCTGTGAATACCGATTAAAATTATCAGCTTCTTTCGAAAGGGGAGCAACAATCGCGGGGAGGTTTATAGATAAACTGCTTTTCTCCGCTAGCCCGGTCGAAATTAATTCCATCTGCCTGGGAACATCCAAGTTCGTAGGCTTGGTTCCCATGTTCAAGCTTCTCGATGGGTCCCGGGAACATCCCAGAAGTGCAGATCTGCGGACCAACCAAATAAATGAGCTCACCAGGTATGCATTAGGCGAAAGGTGCAAGAATCCCGAAGCGAACGTAGCAACACTTGTTTGGCATGTTTATCTATCTCAGTGCTGCATGCGCTGACCGCGCGTAACGCTATGCTAAGACCTGCTACGTGTCACAGCATTTTGGTTTTGTAATTTCTGATGAGCATTGTAGGTCGCGCATAGCTTAGACTCGCATAGGTTAGTCGGAAAATGTCGACGAATAGACGCTGCGTTAACTAGACGCATCCTGCAACGCTACCGCTGCGACGCTACATTAAGCCTACGAATTCAGCTCTCTGACACACATTATAGGGAGACTCGTTCCGCAACAACTCCTTTTTTTTTATTCAAGCGCTTCCATCCGCGTCATGCATACATATCGCTTGATTGTAATTAGGAATACGGCTCTTATCTCCCGCATAAGAAAGAACCTTAGGTACATGCATTCGGCACTGGGTTTCCCGGCGGTGGTGGTCTTTTACCTGCCTGAATTAATAGCGTTGCAAAATTGGTGCACACAGTTGAACTGGAGTAGAGCCAACTCTAAAGAATCATGGATCCCGTCTAGAGATACGGTGTGTGCGATATCTAAGGCGGTTAAGTAACAGATGGTGCTGTTACGATATGTAAGTTGGGGTGAACTGTGTGCATGTATTCTATGGTACAGAGAAAAGAGAGGAGAAAGACTCGAGATATATATAGGAGGCATCAGCCCCTGCAGCAGTCACCCAGAGTCAGATCTGTAACATATCTCCGGCACAAGTACACCTGTAACAGGTGCACTGGAATAAGGACCAAGTGATGTGCAGTGACGCCAACGACACCACACAACGGCCAGCGAAGATTTGGATGCAGGGCTAGCGGAGGATCAGAAAAGAGAAGTTTAAGAGCAATTAACGATCCAGCGTACCAAATCTAGCAATGATGTGAGTGACAAGATACGGATGGAAAGTCAGTAGCCATGAATTATCGCTATCAAAAGGTTCTATTGCGAGTCAGAAGTAAAGCGCAGACATTGAATACCATCAGAGGCCGAAAGTATGCACCAATTGGTACTTATCTCCCCTCGCATCAGTGTGGGATCCGGAAGCGCGGCATCAAAATTCGGGGTATCCGAATAACCCAGTCGTGCCGGGGTATCGTTAAAACCCTCAACGTCTATGCTAACTATTTTTCCGCCAGAGTGGTGTGTCGTCTGCAGGTGAACGTTGCAACTAGTGATTGGGCGGTGCACTGCACGGTCCGGGATCATCTGCAGGATGTCGGCGGCTGAGCGCCCGTTGGCATTGGCTGATTCTTTGAACGTTTACCCGGTTGCAAGGTAGGTGCTATTGCAGAACTACGGAATTTGCCTTTGCCGACTGCATGAATATTGCCATTATCCAAAGATGCTGGGAAGCGGGGTGAAGAGAAGCTGGAATTGAAAACCTTAGAGTACGAATCGAGCTTCGATGTCCTACGACCGTTTCGTAGACGATATATCTATCACCTACAGAAAATTTATAATCCGGTCTTTCGGTACAACATTTTATCACCATTGATATTTAAAAACCCAAGACTCTAGGCAGAATTCCCGAAATCATAACACCCGCTACCTGGAAATCCACATATGCACCCTAAGACCCCAGGTTAAATATGCACCAGATGCCTTCGCAGGCCATCTAGACGTATCTGTTACGTCGGGCTGCATAGCGCAGCATCGCTCTCTTCAATCGTGAGAAGCAAGTACAGGTGCAGTGACTTCGCTTGGGCCGGTTTCGACTTTTCAGATACATATGCAACCTGCATGCGACATCGCTTAGGATCAGACTTCCAAAACCATCCCCGGAAACGTCAGGCCGGGGGAAATATCAAGCGCTCCCAATCCTGAAGGTTTTCTAGACATCTATCTTTAACTCGACATTGACGCACGATGACGATTCTGTGGACCATTGGCCACTACCGATACTGTATTTTCATTATGCAAATTGTTTCATCGTGTTGTTGGCGGCATGCGGGAACAATGACCTGGTAAGTATAGAGTTAAAGTTTATTGGTATTAATGCTGTTTCAGCGGCAATGTCGACTATCTCTGCCGCCGGCGAATACACCCCGGGAGCTACCCACCGCGAACAAAGAGCTCCAGTCATAGTGCGCGGATCCGGATTCCGTCAAACCGAGAGGGCATGTAATATTGAAAATCAGTTCATTAGGTTAGGCCTATTTCTTGCTAACTCATGAATAACTGTTGGGGTGTCGAAGATATCCGAATTATAGCCCCATATATACCTATTCTCCATTGCTCCCTACTAGGCCCGCTTGATCTGCTCACAGCAGAGATTCGACTACTGTTCAGGCCGCTGCAATCCGGGCATAATTATTCATCGGACGTCACTCGATAATATTTATTACTTAGTGTTACTATATGGCCTAGAAGGAAGTCGCCGGTACACTGAGGTTGCCGAATTGACTCACGAGCTGTAGACTCACACTCGTAGACTCATACACGAGTTTTCACTCGCCACTGGTATTTCCAATCATGGGCTTCCATAGACTTCCACAGAGCTCCAGGCTCTCTTGTATATAAAGACCGAGGTTCCCCTTAGATAGTTCAATAGACTTCTTCCGTTTCACATTCGCAACACCTGGGAGTATATGAACGTATGGAAATATCATCTGCGCCAAAATGACATTTGAACTATAGCCAGCCTGACCAAGGCGAAGATCTGGGTATATCCGATATGATTATTTACGATCGAAGAATGCAATGGTGGGAGATGGTGAAATGATAAGGTAGCGTGTGGTTACGTGCTGGAATGGTACTTCTAGGTTAATCGACGAGAAGAGTTTGACGGCTTGGATTCTACGAGACGTAGAATGCGCCGAAAGTACCGTATGTCAATGGCGAAACAGTTTGAAGTCATGCAGTACTCCTAAAGAATACTCATCCCTAGTTGAGAGTGATCTCTATTTTCAACCTATATGTGTTGTGGTGGGAAAACGATATCTTTAAAATCCAACTCGGAAAAGTCGAATGGGGCCGGTTGAGCAGCTAGACAGATTTTAAGAAGGCTTGCCGACAACGGCGGGAGATCATTCAGTTTGAGATTAGATAAGATAGTGGTGTGGTCACGTGTACTATCGGTATTTCGGGACAAGTCCTTCGGTTTTGTGATTCCGAACAAAACGTACCGTATTCAGATTCGCAGTGTGCCCACAATGTGCACCCACCTCCGTCTATATATTGAATGAGATCGAGCTATTGCTTCAGGTAGAGCCAAACCTACGATGACCAACGACAGTAATATAATTTCCGAAAACTTGATACAGGATGGTTCGGGCCGTCGGTAATTACGTAATGATTTGCACGGCAAGCCGGTAGCCTGCTCTCAGTTCCGAACATCCGATCCACCACGGTAAAGAAACACGGCTTTATATTGAGAAACTAAGACCTCTGGAGCGCAAGACACCCCCCAACATTGCTCTACAAATCTCTCAACCTTACAAACTAACCCACACAGCCCTCCTAACACTCTCCCCCCAACCCCTTCACGGTATACGTCGTCGTCCCAAGTTCCAAACTCCCTTTCCCCTCATCTCCACCCCTACTCCTAAGCGTAAATACCCCCCCCATCTCCTCATCCAGCGTCGCACTCGCCACAATCCCGTCAATGGCATCGTCAACGTTACAAATCTCGCCGGAGCAGCAGCAAGTGGGGGTGCCGCGGTACTCAAAATTCCCGGGCTTGGAAGAAAAGACTTGGAATTTCTCGCAGTCGGGAGGGGTGCTGCGGCGGGGGATGGGGTCGCTGTCTGAAGGCTGTGGAGAAGCTTGTGCAGCTCGAGCTCGGTGGCGTGGGATACTGCCGCCGTTTGAAGGCTCTGGAGAAGCTTGTGCGGCTCGAGCTCGGTGGCGTGGGATGCTGCCGCCGTTTGAAGGCTCTGGAGAAGCTTGTGCGGCTCGAGCTCGGTGGCGTGGGATGCTGTGGCAAACTGAGGGCTGTGTACAGGGCTCGGCGGCGAGGGCGCCGGTTGCGAGGAGGAGGGTAATGATGGTGAAGAGGTGGACGCGCATTGTGGGAGACAGCGGAGATATGCTGCTGAATGACTGGAGGTACGCTGTTAATTGACGGGGCACCGCAGAGAAGTTTATATTCGCGCGAGTTCCGTCACCGACGCAGGTATCTCCCGGAGGCACACCCTAGCTCCCCCACATCGGGAGCTAGCATTCACATGGTTGAAGTCGACCACGGATACGTAATTTAACAGCCTTGCAATCGGGATACTTGCCCGGCATGGCATGAGCAAGCTGGATTTGTGTTCGGAGCGATACCCGAGTACAGGCAACCCCGGCTATTTGCCGTCATCCCGAGAGTGGAGGTGCAGTCTTACTCATTGAGGATGTCGTTGAAGATATTCCTTTCAATATATTCCGACAAGGCCTAAGCTAGGTACACTTGGATATAGGCCGTAATAATACTTCATCCAACCTCAGCCCCAATCAGGGAATCCCATGAGCTCATCTGCGTATGCTTGTTCGTACCTGGGCCCCATGACCAGGTTTCCCTCAATATCGAGTACTTAAGGCATACATACCCGATCGTTGCTCCGGCGATAACTGCGACACCTCTCGCAATACACCACTGCCATATACCCGGATGATTTATCGCGCTAACATTAGTGGTGACAAAGCAAATCACATCTGCCATTGTTTTGCGGTGAAGAAGACGTGGTGGTACTATGGTTGTATCGGCACTGCCATTTGGTGGTAAAGTAGATATTAAAAGAGCGGTGATCCTGGTGCAACTTTATTTTGATATTGCACTTTATTAGGTGCTACACGAAACAAGCACAAGGATTAGTTATTAGCTGCTACAGAGCCGCGCTAGCGGGAAGCTTATTTTTCCCATACCCCAGTATCCTACATTTAAGACAGCTTTCGTTTCGGTCGCTGTATTCTCAATGTACCGGCTAGGTAGGTATAGCCGGAGGGTGACGCATCCAAAAATTTAAATAACGAGATTGAGGTGTTGTTTCGTGTAGGCCGAGTATATATTGGTCCTTAATTGGCGATGTCATTAATTGGCAAGATCGGTCCTTGCCAGTGATCCGTAGTCCTGATTTTCAGATCAGATCTACATATCAACAAACGCCGGATACGACCACACTCCCGCTCAGCCAAAGTAGTCATGAATCTATCATTTCTTACCACAAACGTTCCTCTTCCCTCACTAGAACATAAACATCACCACCTAATCGCGTCGTGTTTATCTTGCTTCTGACTCTCGCAAAGTGGTCGCCGTAGTGCCCATCCCATCGGAACTATTCAATATGGTAAGGCGCAGCCGAAATCCTACTCTGTATTTTTAGATTTAGTACAGTAAGAATAAAAGCTCAAAAGTTAAAAAGCGACAACTACTGCGCCATATGACAGATCATCTTTGTAGCGAGAGCCCCCTAACACAATATGTTACGATATAGAATTTGGGGAGAACCGTGTGCGTGTATTCTATGGTACAGAGAAAAGAGAAGCAGTGTTCTCAACCGTCCCGTCCGTCCGAGATTTCTCCAGGACGGACGGACGGCGCCAAGGCCGTCCGTCTCCGTCCTTCCTCAAGACGGACGGAATGTCGGCCGTTATCCACCGTCATCGGGCGGTTACTGTATATCTTTAGACTAAACCCAATCAAGCCTGATAATGTTATACAGGCTTCGGAATGAATGAAATCCTGGTGCAGAGGGCGTAATCTTTGCAGAAACAGAGTCAGAAATAGTATGGATGGAGCAGATGCTCACAGGTCTTGCATCACGGTCAGAATAGTAATTGAAATGATTTTCTTATAATTTTTGTTATGTGCGCTAAGACTTCTCCGTCTCCGTCCAGCCTCAAAAAGACGGCGCCGTCTCCGTCCTGCTCTCGGACGGACGGATTCTTGCCGTCCGTCCCCGTCCTGACCAATCCCGGACGGACGGGACGGTTGCGAACACTGAAGAGAAGGAGAAAGACTCGAGGTATATGGACGAGACATCAGCCCCTGCAGCAGCGGCCGTGTATCAGATCTCAAACATCATGTACATCTGTAACACAATAGTAGAAGTTGTTAAAAGGTGATGTCTTATGATTAGTTGTTGCTATATGTATCTCTTGGCGGCAAACTTTACTTCAAAGTGAACCTGTCTTAATATGGCGATTTTATGCAACTCCCCATCAGGGTGATTGGTAACCACAACACACTCACTGTAATGCTCTACAATAAGCATGTCTTTCTATTTAGTAGGGTGATATATCTTCCTATTGGACTAATGGGTTCCTTTCTCAATTTCTAGCATGGGGGAATGCATTGGTGCAGAAAATATGTGTGGTAAATACATAAGCTGTAAAATAAAATGCGGTACACACCACATGAAAATGCATCCACTAGTACTTTTGATAACAAAGCTGAAAAGGGGAGGAATTGTGTCATGCATTCTCACCCATTTCTTTTATCGACTCCCTCAAATCTAGGCGGATTGTTACAGATTATTTATCTTCATCATATCGCATACTCGCTTATACTCTCTATTGGGTGGTTGTTGCGTGGATTATGGGAGTTGAGCTTGTCCACATTCTTTTGCCATGTACACGGGTGTAAGGTGTCGGAAAATACTGTAAGTAATCGTACGCGCCTGTAACAGGTCTGAGGCTCTATTCGTTGCTCGGAAGCTACCTACATATGATAGTTTTGCCCTACACCCTAAGTCCTAAATGAAAGTCTTACTTCATCCCAATCCTCACAAATCACCACACCAGAAATGTCCCTTTTAAATTTGAGCTTTGATACTGGCCGCGCTCCGCCGTCATATGAATCCCGGGCCTGAAAGTATACGACCTGTGGATATATGGATAACGGAGTCTAGGCTTCGCGAACGGTGATAGGCAGCTACAAAACTATCAAGACACTTCATCTCTGTAAAAGTTAGGATTTCCGGTGGTAGCGGGTGGGAAAATTTAGCATGACCATATCTGTGTCGTATACATCTCGCAATATACATCTATTCTGGGTAATTAATGTTAGCGAGGCGGGAGAACCTGTAATCTTGGCCCTTATCCTCATCGGTCGTTGCCCGGGAATAACCCGGGCGTCGCTCGGGACTGGAGCTCGGGATAAGCCCGAACTCGCCTTCAGATCATTTGAGTGGGTGGTATCGCTTGGAACTACTCGTCAGATTTTCAAGTCCCTGGACATGTCATTATAAGCGCCCTTGGGAACACATCAATTTCAAACGAATACTCGTCTAATTACCATGCCTACACATTACATTCGAATGGCTACTATATGAAAACCAAGTGCCAGCTGTAGATGCAATAGATTTCAGGAACAACTACTCCGTTGCATAACCATGAAATGAACTGATGATTGCAGCAATTTCATCTAATCTTATCGAAAGAATCTAATCCATGACAAGGGTGTAAGGAGATCTGAAACTCCGACAAGCACTTGGTGCTTGTAAGCTTGCTATAGAGTGTGGTATGCTATGCCGCACCCCAGCCAGGTGAATTTCGTTACCGTTCCGTAGTCATTATGTTGGGATTTTGCTTGGTCACAGTAGATGTTTACAACGGTATCAGGAATAACGGCGCTAATTTCGGGATATCCGCATAGAAATTAGGGTAAGCAGTCTCAGTACACATCCATGTGAAATAAGTGGAACCGATCACTTCAAGTGTTTGAATCGATATCCTACGGTACCCGAATATCAAGGATTATATTAACTCCGAAATTCTGCATACCGTATCTACTCTATACTACAGCGCTATGCTAAAATCGTCGCGAAGTGGTAGGCCGTGGACTCCCGTAGTGACTACATACGTTCGCCCAGTTCCTTATCACCGAGAAATACGATACTTGGTAATAAAGGCAGTTTCTGCGATATTAGAAAGTGGCGATTCCTTGCACCCCCCAATGCAAATCCTCGTCTTTCGGTGGGTAAAACCTTATAGTTGTTTAGGTTTGAAGCCGCGTGCACTATGTGATATTACATTTACTGGGCACCTGGACATCGAACTGAGATTCACTCAAGGCTCGATATAGATGCGCGTAGCCACAATGTATAATTGTCAATGTTAAGCTTATTTTGGCCTGTGCCACTATAGCGTTCAATTATGCATTGTTGTTGTTTAATCATACTGTATTCACTCTAATTAGAGTATGACAGGACCCTGATCACCCCCTCCGCCTCCGGGCGAGCCGGCTAGATGGCGGAGCTCCCCCCCCGCTACCCTCCGTCCCCGCTGACAAATGAAAGATAAGAGAAAGACAGAAAGAAAGAAAGAACGAAGGAAAGAAAAGGAAAGAAAGGAAGGTATAACCCGTTACTGCCAATGCCGCTCCTGAGCCCCAAGCCCTGAGCCCGCTCCCTGCCGCTACTTCATTTGGGCGGAAACTTCCCGACCTCGGTGGCCGCCAGGAAGTCCATCACCGCTTGGTCGCACTCTTCTATGGAGAAAAGCTCAGAGATCTGCACGTGTCGGCATCGGCCCGCTTTCCATCCCGTGGCCTTTCCCACCGCCTTGCAGAGCTCTGTCTGCATCAGCAAAATGTATTTTAGTCACTGGAAGCCTCCAGGAGTGTCTGAGAGGATGTGGAGTGTAAACTTAGATGCGTCAATTTCAGGAGAGTATCAGACACTAGGAGGGCATTCCTGCCGGCCTTCAGAGTAACTGGGAGCGCCGGCGACAAGCCTGGGAGCGCCGACGACAAATCTGGGAGCACCTGGGAGCGCCGGCGACAAACCTGGGAGCGCCGGCGACAAAC